>MTLE01000062.1_pt1 | contig 215497 bp, 182 predicted proteins | sample 1982461 | NCBI WGS metagenome assembly MTLE01 (sample SAMN05712605, study PRJNA340218) | biofilm metagenome | isolation source: sample SPL anode biofilm adapted to -200 mV | place: USA | collected 2012-02-03 | reverse complement strand
TTTTAATCTTGCCGCGTTGTCGTAAGCGAGCTGAGTGCTGTATCCCTTGGGGTCGGTGACGCTGTGCAACAGGTCGAAGGCGCCATGTTGGTAGCGGGTGGTCTGCCCTTCCGGTGCGATGTGGGTTTTGGGCAGTCCTTCGTTGTCGTAGCTAAAGCTTTCCTCGCCGTTGTCCGGGTGGATGATGCGGCTTACGTTGCCGCGCGGGTTGTCCAAGGTCCTGCTGTATTCGTAGCAAGTGCTGTGGCCCGCCGGGTCGGTGGCTTTGAGCAGCCGTCCCCAGCGGTCCAGCTCAAAGCCGGTGGTTTCACCCATGGCGTTGCGCCACGATGCCAGGCGGCCCTGCTGGTCGTAGGAGATGCGGCTGGCTGTACCGTCCGGCCCGGTTTCGGAGATGAGGCGGCCGTTGCTGTCGTAGCTGAATTTGCTGGTTGTGCCGTCGGGTGCCGTTGCTTCAAGTAGGTTGCCGTTGCGGTCGTATTTCCAGGAGGACGAGGTGCCGTCCGGGTAATCGATTTGCGTTAGCAGACCTTGCTTGTCGTAGGCCAGCTTGGTGGTGCGACCGGTCCAGTCGGTTTCGCCGGTCATGTTGCCGTAGGGGTCGTAGTCGTAGCTGATGGTGCGCCCCAGGGCGTCGGTGGTGGAGAGTGTGCGGTCCAGGCCGTCGATCTCATGGGTGGTGATGTTGCCCAGCCCGTCCTGTTCGCGGATCAGCAGGTCGTTGCTGTTGAACCAGTGGGTGGTGCGGCTGCCGGTGGCATCGTAGTATTCCGTTTTCTTCTCATCGGGGAAGTAGGCAAAGCGGTCGTTGTACATGCCGTCCGGCGTGCGGGTGGCAATGACGCGGCCTTGGGTGTCGTATTCCAGATCGACCGAGGTGGCGCCGCTGTCGTGCCAGTGGTTGAGCCACCCTTCCGTGGTGTAGCCGTAGTGGAAGTCGCTGCTGAACAGGCCCTGCACGCCGGCCAGTTCTCCTGTTGTGGTGTAGCTGTACTGCACCAGCGGTTGGAGTCGGCCGCTCTCTTCGGTTGCTATGGTTGCAATTGTGCCCTGAGCCGTGATGGTGATGTGAAAGGTGGTGCCGTCACTATGCACGACACGGCGTAGATGGTTTCCTTCGTAGATGAAGTCGATGCGGTTGCCGTTGCGGTCCTCAATGGCGCTCAGGCGTCCGGTGTCGGGGTTTACTTCTGTTGTTTCAAAGACCAGCGTCTGTTGGCTGCGGGTGTCGAACAGGCGGGCGGCTTGCCGTGTGCCGCTCAGGTGGTAATGGGGGGCTTTCAGGTTGCGGGAGGTGAATTCAGGGGCCTGGCCCAGTGCGAACTGGAGCACCTCGCCAGTGCTATCCTCAAGGTTGGCAGTCGGCACATTGGGGTCGTAAACCAGCCGTTGCGACCAGTTGCAGAGCCATTTATTGCCCAGAAGCCCGGTAACCGTATCTTTGCCGGCGTAGGTGCGGGTCAGGCGTAACGGCAGGATGCCGGGGTATTCGAAATCGGTGCGGAAATCCACGTAACTGCCGTCGGAGGGATCAATCGGTTCGCCAAAGGTCTTTTTGCCCAGTTTGGAACTTCTGAAACGGACGGCGCTGAAGCAGAGCGCCACTTCGGCCAGGGATACGATGGCCTGTTGCGCCACCGACATCTGGGAGTCTATGGGGCCGTATTGTCCGGTGGTGCTGTCGCCATGGATGGTATTGCAGCCGTCCTGGATGGTTGCGCCGCAACTGGTCTTGTGGCCGGTGCGGGCCAGCGGCAGGCCGTTGACGGAGATGGTATCGCTTCCTTCGGCAATCTGCGGCGGTACGGAGTGTTTACTGCAGCTGACCTTGTCGGTTACGCGGGCAACCGGTTTGCCCTCGAAAAAGACATTGGGCGAACCGCTGGTTATCTTGCCGGTGACATCGCCGCCTTTGGAAAAAAAGCCGTTGACCAGGGCGCCGGCAAAGCCGCCGCCCAAACCGGCAGCGGCGCCGATAAGCAACGGAGCGGCCAAGCCTCCTGTTCCAACCACAGCAACAGCCGCGGCGGCACACAGGGCGCCGACGACAACGCCGGCGAGCAGGCCGCCCAGGGCTCCGGCAAAGGGAGAGCTATGGGCGATGGCACTGCCGGCGGTTGCCGGCTGGGGGCCCGGTTTGGCGATCTTTGGTTTGCCCATGAAGTCCAGCAGTTTTTCATCAAGGGAAAAATGATTGACCAGGGCGGCTCCGGCCAAAACCCCGGCAATTCCGGATGCCAGGGGCGCGGCGTAACAGGCCAATGCCCCGGCACCGCCGGTATTTACCGCGCCAACGGCGCCATAGCCGATGGTTGCCGCCGTGACCGTTGTGCTGGCGGTATGCCCTGCGGCTTCGATCTTTGCGACTTCAGGGGTGTTGCTGTCGCGGTTTTGCAGCGCATCCAGCTTTTGTTGTGCGGTTGGTTCTTCAGGTTCGCTCATTTGGGGGCGTCTTCCTGTCCGACCGGTGCGGGACCGAACTTGAAGCTCTTTATGGCGGCAAGCAGCGTTGCCCGGGTATCGTCGTCCATCGCTCCGGGAACCGTGGCTGTCAAGTTCAGGATGTTGGCTTTGTCATTGATTATGAAGATAATCTGGTGCATGGCGTTGCCCTGATTGTCCCAACTGAATTCAAGGAAATGGGCCGGCGTTTCATCGATTTTATCGGGGCAGTCCACTAGCAGTTTGAATTTGGCCAATTCCTTGGTCAGTATGGCTTTCTGGTTGCCGATATAATCCGCCAAACCGACTCCCGGCGGCAGTGCTTCGCGGGTGACCACAAGGTTTGTGCCTTTGGTCGGCAAGTGATTCGCGGCCAGCATGTTCACGGTGCGGTCCTGCCAGTCACCTGTTGCCAGCGTCAGATAGCCTTCCTGCATTTGATAGAGCATGCTGTTCTCCTGACATCCGAAGTATGTCGTTTCGTTAGTGTCCGGTCCTATTCATTCAAATTGATCTTGCCGCCCTTGATGCTTATCCCGGAAGGGTCGATGATGATCGTGCTGCCGCCGCAGACGAGCGTTATCTTTGATTTGGCCGTAAGCGTAATGTCCTCGGCGGTCTCAGATAACGATTTTGCCACGGTGGTAGTGCTGCTGCCGCCGATGGCTTGCGACTTGCTGTCTTTGACTGTTATGTTCCAGTCTTTTTGGGCGTGAATGAAAATCTCTTCTGCGCCATTTTTATCATCGAAGCGCAGTTCGTTGAATCCTTCGCCCTTATGGGTTTTGGTCCGGAAACCGCTTTGAGTGACGCTTTGTTCTGGGTTGTTGATCGGCAGATTGTTGCCATTGTAGACACTGCCGATGGCAACAGGGCGATCAGGGTCGCCTTCGGCAAATTCGACCAGTACTTCGTCGCCAATGCGGGGAATGAACTGCGAACCCCGTCCAAGACCTCCCCAGGATTGAGCAACGCGAATCAAGCAAGAACTCTTCGCATTTCTCTGACCAAGCCGGTCCCAGTGGAATTGAATAGCTATCTGGCCATTTTTGTCGGTATATATCTCCTTGCCCTCGGGGCCAACAACGGTAGCAGTCTGCACTCCGGTTATAATTGGTTTTTCAGAGACTAATTGCGGGCGGAATATGATGTCTGATGGAATGACGACAAAACTGTTATAATAACTGAATTCACCGCTGCCAGCCTGCTCGCCAAGTACCTGTGGCTGAGAGCCACTATGACTGACGCCTATAGTCAAATATTTGCCCGCAAAGTCGTTGTTGGTCAGTTCCCAAACATAGCCGGGCATTATTCGCGGGCTAGTACTCTGGCCTTCGGCGGTTTCCCCCAGAACCTGTATTCTCTCCTTGTTGATCTGGGTTACAAAATCACCTTTTTCCTGTTTTAAATAGTTGCCGGGGTAATCATAAATCTCGCGTTCTGATGCCTTGTTCGCCTTCTTCTCGGTTGTAAGATCGAGATTAACCTTCTGGTAATTAAAATCTCTCAGGGTTACTTTTCCGGGATGTAAGCGGAGCGAGTAGATAAAGCTGGATACACTCTCTTCGTCGGCAACATTCCCACCGTCAATATTGAATTTAACTTCAGGTTTTCCTTGTATCGGAAGATAGGCTTTTGGATTGTCGGCAAAGACAATGACGTGTTTATCTTTGTAATGTTCGAAGAAATAGAATATTCCTTCCTCTTCGAGAAGACGCGAAATAAAGTTCAGGTCGGTTTCACGGTACTGAACGCAATACTTGCGTTCACGCGCTTTGTCCTTAAGTGCGAGACGGACGAGGTTGCTCCCGATGCCGCTTTCACCCAAGATCTTTAGTACTATATCCTGAGCTGTTTCATGCTGAAATATACGGCAGTCCTGCTCCAGGGAAAGAAGCCATATGAGAGGAACAAGATAAATGTGGAAAATGGAATAATCTCCAGAGTCCTCAATGCTGGTACATTCCCTGACGATGCCATGAAAATACCGCTTGGAAGCGCCAACAGAGACAGTCAGGAGTCCCTGCTTTTCGAGCAAATCATCAAGAACTACCTCATCCTGTGTTGCCACGGTGATGTCTACTTCAAACGGGCTGGATATTTGTTCTTCAACACTGAAGCTAACAACCGACAACTGACAAGTTGCATCGGTTATCTCGAACAAATAGCTCACTTTTACGGTTTTAGAAAGACGGGGGGCGATGATATGTTCCTTAACCTTGGCTGACATGAATGTCTCCTGATGTTTTCAAGAATATATTGCTAACGAAACCAGGTACCAGCTTTTCTTGCCCAACTCTTTGTTGTTCTACCAAACCAGTTTGGCCAAGATTCGCCTGGTCGTCGTGGGAGTGGAGCTCTGAAATAGTTGTTTTGGGGAAATGACCGCTGTGCTAATGGGGCATGGGAAGGTTTTTGCTTCTGTATTGCAAGCACGCCGACAGGAAACACACCTTTCTTTCTCAACAGCCCCGCCTTATCCCATGCTAAAAGCGCGTTTTTGCTGACTTCAAAATGCATTGCATCTTCGTTACTCCAATACACACATGAGCCCTGTTTAATTTTCTTGTCAGAAAATGCTCCCCCCCAATACCAACCATGTTCATGAAAAATAGGAGCAATAAGATTCAAACCCAATAAAGCTTTGTCGTTGAATCTGACATCTTTAACATTGTCAACTTTAATATCAATTGCTATGCCCCATGAATGTAAACTACTAGATTTTGAATCTGATATATTTTTGACAACACGCATACCTTGATGAGTTAACCTTGTATACAGCTCTGGATATTTACTCTTCACTGTCGCCATAACTTCTCTAACACTATTTGCTGCAACATATAGTGCATCAACATTAAATGGACCGACATCGGCTGAAAAATGGGTAAGATTAAGTACTTCTTTTGATGTCGGAGGCCCCAGCAATTTATGCACAAATGACGCAGGCGCATTCTTTAAACCAGAATTGCTAGTTTTATCTATATCTACAAGTTCGCTATACTTTGATTTTGCGGGTGCCTGTGGCTCTTCTAGCGGCCTGACTATTCGCGTCCGTTCCATTTTTCACTCCTTAATGGCTTTCTTTTGAAACCAATCACTTACCAACTTTTATTGCTTTGGCAATGTAATCTTGTTAAGCATCGGAGTACAATTAGTCGCGTTGTCAGCTAGTTCTCTGGCGTCTTCATTTGTTTTGGCCATGCCGCAAAAGCGTGGCTTATGGTTTGTCAGACTCACTACGAACAGACGAGTCAGTCTCAATGATGAATTCTCTGGATTCTGGGCATTGACTCGAAATATCAAGGCGCTTGGTTCTCCTGTTGTTGATATACGCCATTCCGCTTTCGGTGAGTTGACATTTGGAAAATGGCCAAATTCATATTTGTCATCGTTCCATACTTGTTCAAGAGTAGACCATATCACACCACCAAATGATAAACGTATCCAGGAACGGGCTTCTTCATGATCATATTCCACAAATAGTCGCCATCCGTTTGGGGCTGGACACTCGACAACAGCATCACTACCTAATGCAGATATCATGCTATCTGATTGTATCTTTTTGCAGTCTTTGTTCTTTAGCGATGTAAACACACTATGAAAGCTCCCAACTTCGGATTTAATTTCTGAAATGACTTTTGAAAATAGCATCTCTTCTCTGGTGATTTTCAGTTTGCCGTTCTCCAGTGCCAGATTAAGCAACTTGTCACCCTTGTCTTTGTATGTGCCGGATGCCCAAGTTTGCTCAAACTTTACTGAGGCGGTTGTGCCGGCCAGTTTTATTTCAGGGTCAGTGGCCTCTACTACCATTTTCTTTTTAAACATCTTCTTTCTGTCTTTCAGCCAGTTTTCCCGGTTAAGGTTGTATGTGCTTGTACCAGTCCGCCGGATGCCGGTAAAGTTATCAGCATATATGGCAGCATAGTTCGAATAAGAGCCCGTATTCTGTGCTGCAAGCCACTCGTTAAGGAACGTTTTTACGTCTGCTTCGCTAATCTCGGCAGCAAAGGCTGATGTCGCTAGAAAAAGTATGGTTATAAGAGTCATTATGCTTTTCATCCGTGATTCCTCTATGCGTCACTTTTTTTATTTGTTAGTTTTATTTCTAACGAAACCAAGTGCCAGCTGTTCTTGCCCAACTCTTTGTTTTTCTGCCAAACCAGTTTGGCCACGATTCACTTGGGCGTCTTGGAAGTGGAGCTCTGAAAAAGTTGCTTTGGGGAAGTTCCTTTGGTGCAATCGTGTTGTTTGCCTGTTTTGGTGATTGTCTAAAAAATGTACTAGCTGTTAACTCTTCTTTTATCTTTGTTGTTTTTTTAACATTCATTAGTTTAATAGTTTCATTCTTTAAAGCATATTTTTGGGCGTCTGGGCCTAAATAACCAAGTTTCGCCCAGTCTTGCAATTTTTCTAGGCTAACCTCGAAGTGCATGGAGTCTTCATTGCTTTTTAGTTTGCCGTTTTTTAATTTCTTGGGTTTGTACCCAGCCCCCGAATACCACCCGTGTTTATTAAAAATAGGCGCAATTAGAGCGAGGCCGTGTAGAATTTTATCGTCTCTCTGCTCATCCTTTACACCATCAACATACAAATCAATTGCAGCACCCCACGAGTGGTTACTGAGTGTGGTTGTGCCGCTAATATAACGAACTACTCGCATTCCAACATTGTTCAATCTGCCAACAAGGTCTGGATAAGTTTTTTCAACTTCATTCATCACTTCTTTTAAGCTATCCACTGCTGGCTTTAGTCCAGTGACCCTGAATGGCCCAACATTCTCCGTTTTGCATATTTTCAACAATGTGGGATTGTTAGCTTCGCTTGGAAGAGCACTATAATCTTTGAGCAAGCGCGGTTCTCCCAACAATTCTTTATAAAAAAGTGCCCTCGGGCTGGTCAGAGATTGGTTTAATCCACTCGGAATGGCTTGCAGTTCTGAGTATTTTGATTTCTTATTCTTTCTTGGCGGATATTTCGCTTTTTTATTTGATGACTTTGAATTGTCTGGCATTGGTTATCTCCCTTTTTCTGAATTTGCCATGATATGCTACCCTGACAACAAGAAAGTCATCGCGCAACAGGACGCTCTTCAAGTTCAGAGCATTTTGGCGGGTTATCGGCAATTTTTCTTGCTTCCGCCTTGGTCTTATAAGAGCCGCAAAACTGCGGAACTCCCGTAGTCAAGTCAATTACATAATATTTGTAAAGATGCACTAAGTGCTCTACCCTGTTTGGATCAAGGGCATGAACTTGAAAAACCAATGCATGTGGAGTTCCATCGGATTTCAATCGCCACTCAACACGGGCGAGGCCCCCTAAATCCTGCATATATCCGAAGCTATATTCTCCATCTAAGCCTACAACCTCGTTTTGAGTGCTCCACAGCATTTCCCCTTTGCCAATTTCTAGCCATGAACTTTCTAAATCAACTGCATAGAACAAACGCCATCCCTTTAGCCCACGGCACTCCTTGCTATTTTCATCAAAGTCGAAATGTTTGGCAAAGTATCCCTTTAGCTGCCAACAATCTTTATATTTGAGGCTGGTATATTTGCCCGCACCATCAGGAGTATTGCCTGTTGTTACTGTGCTAAATTCAGAATCTTCCACATCAATGGTGGAAATAGTCTTTGAAAACAGCATCTCTTCTCGAGTAATTTTCAGCATTCCGTTCTCTAGTGCCAGACTTATCAACTTGTCGCCCTTGTCCTTGTATGTTCCGGATTCCCATATCTGTTCAAACTTTACCGTGGCTGTTGCACCTGAAAGTATTATTTCAAAAGGGCCGTTGGATGAGACCCTCATTTTTTTCTTGAACATTCGTTTTCTGTCTTTCAGCCAGGCATCATAGTCAAACTCTTGTGAAGTTGACCCGGATCGACGAATACCGACAAAATTTTTGGAATACATTGAAGTATATTTGAAATAAGAGCCTGTATTTTGGGCTTCAGCCCAGTCGCCCATAAAGGCATTAACTTGTCTTTCGCTGATCTCGGCAGCAAAGGCTGATGTCGCTAGAAAAAGTATGGCTATAAGAGTCATTATGCTTTTCATCCGATATTCCTCCATGCTTGTGATTGCTTGGCTGCTGATTTACACCAAGGCTCTGCGCCCCATCTTCATTGGCCACTCATACTTTTTCCCATCTTGAAGCACTTCCGCAGTGGTTTTTGTAAAGCTTGACTGAGTAGCAAAACCGCTCAGGAAATGCTCCAACAACGCTCCAAACAAATACTGCTCGCCCGGTGAATCGAATGATTCATGATTTAACACGAATCTGATCTCCCAACCTCGCAGCATTGATTTGCCATAAACCCTGTCTATTGCTTTAATTTGCAGTTCTGTAAGCCCCTTAATCCGGTCAGAGTGGTTCTTGGTCGTCATATAGTCGCTGTCGTATGCCTGTGAAGCCGTATCAAGAACTGCCCGCAGGCTCTTGGCGTCGAACGAGGCAAGATTTAGGTTACAGAGAGAATACAACATCCAAAGACAACCGTTTCTCGGATTGACCTGTGCTGATCGCTTAACCGGTTTACAGTTTGCAAATCCGGCAATCTCAGGAGAATTGTCGGTATTTTTGCAGATATCTCCAGCCTGAAGCTTTTCCGGCAAGTTCCCGTTGCTGCATAATAGATCTACGTAGAGGCCCATGTTTTGGAGTTTGAATTTCGGAGGGGCCTCCACTGAAACAAAGGTATCAACGCCTTCATGAGCATGTGATCTGCTCCGCGTTACTTGAAACACCGGAGCCAGACTGGACTGCGGGTTACATTGGCTGGAAATGAACTGTATCTTTTCTGATATTTTGTCGACTAATCCCGTCACTCCCTTGATGGAATGAACGGCATAATGCCTGTTGTTGCCCCCGAAGGGCAAAATCGGATAACGAGCTATGCTCTCCTTTATCGTTATCGGCTCTGCCTGATGCCTGAACAAGTTAACCGCCGGTGTCGCAAACAACGTAAAATCTGCCTTGCTCACCTGATGCAGCGCAAAAGGAAGCATATCCAGTTCAAAGCGGATCTCGAACTCGGTCCCGTCACCACGTTCACGCCATTTCTCCCAGCCGTGCAGATCAATGAACAAAAACTTGTCCGGCTGGATGAAGTATTCATGGAGCACCTGCTGGCTGGTTGATCCGGAGGCGTCATTGGGGAAAAGCAGGTCCGTGTCTTCAAAGCCGACCGCTTTCAGCTGTTCCGCACCCAGGATTACAGGTTGGCCACCCTGGGCCGGTGCAATCACGATCCTCTTCAGATAGCGCATCAGCACCAGATACAGATTCAGGGCGTCTTTGTGTTCACCAGCCAGAAACAGCCGCAAACTGTTCAACTGCCAATCCTTTAGTGCGCAGCCGGTCAGTTTCAGATTGAGCGTGATCGCCGCCGGTTTGCCGGGTGGTTGGGCAAAGCTGGCATTTGTCAGAGCCAGCGGGTGAATCTCGACGGGGTAGCTGGTGGTGAAGCGGCATTCGGTTCCATCCACCGGAATAGATTTGAGCTCTGTACCGACCGGGATAAGATGCGGCTCGGTACAATTTGCTTTCGGGGTAAAAGCGATAATGGTCGTAGCCGGTATTGGCCGCAGGTAATTGGGCTGTATGGCGTGGATGACATTATGGATTACCTCCGGAAAATCGTCCTCGATCTTCATCCGCAGATGGGCATTCAGGAAGGCGGTGCCCTCCAGCAGCCGCTCCACACCCGAGTCGGCCATGTGGCCACTGACTAGGGGGGCCATATCGGGGTGGATTTTGATGTAATCGTTTGCCAGGTCCCGCAATAGCGCCAGTTCCTTTTTGTAATAATCGAGCAGCGTGGGCGGTTCGGTGCTTTCCGGCGTATCGTCGCATTCATCCTCAGCAGGCGCGGGTGCTTTTGCCTTGGAGTGTGCCGGGGAAAATATCGTGCTGACGGCCCCCAGCGTCTCGCCGGAGAAACACCAGGTATTCCACCCCAGCCGCGGCCCGGCTGCATCGCCCAGGGTGATCGGCCTGGCCTCGCCGGCAGCCAGGGTGACCTTCAGATCAAAGTCAAAGGGATCAAGGACGTACAGCCTGATCAGGCCCAGCAGCTTGTTGTGTTGTGGCGTGCCGGGCAGAAAACTGTCGAATTCCTTTTTCTTCAGCGGGCCGACCAGGATGCGGAACTTACCCATGCGGTCGGCAATCTCGCTCCCCAGGACGGTGTCAACACCCAGCCTCATGCCGGAAATCCCCAGGCTCATCCGTTGATCAACAGGGATCGGTACCTTGCGCAGGACGCATTGTTCCACCTCCAGCCTGCTTACTCCCAGGCTATCCCGCAACAGGGTTTGCAACCCCTCGGCCGAGCGGGGGAACTGGGTCAGCAGCCCGGCATAACGCACCAGGGACCAGGCATCGGGCACACTGTCGCGCAACTCCTTCTCACCCAGTCCGATCAGGCAGAACAGCCGTTCGCGGTCCAGCAGATTCTTCTCTTCCTCCATGCGGATAAAGATCCGGTATTTGCTCCAGCAGGCGAAATAGAGCTGATACAGCCGCTGGTGGAGGATGTCCAGAAAGTCGCGGCTGACCGATGAATCGTTTGACGCCTCATCCATCAGGTCTTCGGTATAAAAGGCCGGCAGGGGTGAAGATGAGCCGTACAGCCCCAGGAAGGTGGCCGTGACCTGCAGATCGCTACCGTCTTGCTCTATTCGGGCCACATCGGCCGCCGGAAAGGCGAAGGAGAGATCGGGCCGGACCCGGACCCGCTCCTGCCAGGGGATCTCCGGCAGCTCATACTCGCCACCGCTGCCCAGCACTGTTCGGGCCAGACGCATCACCTGGGGAAAGGAGAATTCGTGGCCGTTGTGCAGCAGATCGCTGATTATCGGAGAAGGTGTCTGCCCAGTCGTATCGGCCACTGTAGGCTGCCTCCTCTCATTGAGTCATTGATTGTCAGCCGGATAAAGGTGTTCAGTGAGGCATATCTGCCCAAAAAGTTGTCCAGCACGCAGCCGAACAGATACAGGTCGCCAATTCCGGCAAAGTGATCCTGGCGAACCCGGATGCCGATATCCCTTCCCTTCATGGCAATGCCCGAAACCAACTGCTCCGCCGCTGTAATGCCGAGCGATTCGATTCCCGCAATACGTTTGAGATTGGCTCCCATGGCGGCACCTGACCGGTTGTCGGGGAACACATACAATTCGAGCAGTGTCCGCAGGTGCTCGACATTCTCCAGCGAGAGATGATTCAGGTAGAGGTGCGTCGTGAGCTGCCAGAGTTGGTTCGGTCCAAAGGGAGGCAGTACCCTTGGTGTTATGGCGGTGATGTTGCGCAATGAAACCATATCCGGCAGGCCGGATACGGGGAGGCAGATGTCTCCGATATGCAGGCTCTCGGGCAATGGGCCGTTGGTGCAGGTCAGATCGATGGAGAGTGTTTCCGAATCTGCCGGCGGGATCTCTTCGGGGAAGACAATGCTCAGGTGGATATCCACGTTGCTGCCGTGTGGTGATTTCTCCTGTACGGTATGGTAGAGAGGCACTGCTTCGAGATCCGTATCGAACTGTTCAAAGGCATGATAGCGCCGCTCCGCCCTGTGCTTATGCGAAAAGCCGGTGACACTATCGACAGACAACACTTGATAGTGTGCCGGGTTTGATCCGGCGGGCCGTACCAGATAACTGTCCGCACGATGATCGAGTGAGATTGGGTAGGCCTGGTGGCTGAAAATGTTGATAGCCGGTACGCAATGCAGGGCAAAGCTTTCCCGCCTGATTCTAGGATAACCCGCGGGGAATTCATTGAATTCAAAGGTAATGGTGAAGCTTGAGCCTTCTCCGCGACATTCCCAATTTCCCCAGCCGGACAGCTCGAAAAACAGGAACTTTTCGGGTGCGGTAAAATATTCCTGCAGGAGGCGATAGCCGCTGAAGGCGTGTGGCGGGTATGGCAGCAGAGCCTCATTTTCGGCAAAACCGGTCGATTTGAGGCAGCTTGGCGGCAGTACCATGGCAGCGCCACCTTCGGCAGGGGTCAATATGATCCGCTTTAGGTACCTGCTGAGGAGCAGGTACAGTTCACTTGCCGAGGCATGGTCGCCGGAAAGGAAAAACTGGAGCTTTTCCGGTTGCCACTCGGCGAGCGACGTGCCGCTTAATACCAGGGAAAGCCTTATCTGGCCTGAATTTCTCGCTTGCTTTACCAAATCGGCATCGACCAGCTCAAGCGGATGCACTGCTACGTCGCAGGTCGTGGTGAAGCGGCAGGGGGTGCCGTCCACAGGTGCGGAGGCAACAACGGCGCCGGCCGGGATCAGCACTGTTTCGCGCATTGCAACATTGGGGGTAAAGGCGATAATGGTGCTGGCAGGAATTGACCGCAGATAGTGAGGCAATATCAGATGCGTGAGTTTGTTAACCAACTCGGGGAAGTCGGCATCCAGTTTCCGGCGGAGCATGGCATTCTGGTAGACTATCGCTTCCAGAAGCCGCTCGACGTCGGGGTCGGCCATTTCTCCCTCCAGCAGAGGCGCAAGTGCCGGATTGGCAAGCGAGAACTCCACTGCGAGATCTTTCAACAGTCTCAGTTCGGCATCATAAAGATGATTCGTCAAAATTCCCTCAACTCATCGGCAAGCGGCATTCTGTTTGTGATCACTTGTAAATTCGTATTCTGCCATCAATATCGACAACGGTTTCCAAAAACACCTTGCGGTTATCCTCGACAGTCAGGGATGCCATGATCTGAAAACGGAGCGTAAGGGTTTCGTCTTCATCAGGCATAAAGGTCACCAACGTGCCCGACAGCCTCGGCTCATATTTGTCTATGGCGGTTTTGATGCTTGCCTCGATCTCGCGGATCGATTCAGGGTAGGTTTGCAAGAAATTCAGGAAGTCGGGTATGCCATAATCAGCGGCCAGCAGAACGTTGCCCTGACGGGTATTGAGAATGCGCTGCAAGTGAGCCAGGACAGAATCGATGCTATGTCGCTGGTCCTTACCGCCACGCCGCAGGGGGTTGCGCTCGAATGAGCGAATACGTTCCAATAATCGTTCTTCGTACATGGTTTGATTCTCTATTTCATGGACCCTTCCTGATTATAGGAAGGGTCCCATCGTCAATAAGTCTTACTTCGGTACCGCCCAGGAATCTTCGGCTTCGATGCCGTCAGCTTCCCATGTCCACTTGATTTTCTTGTATGTGAAGGAGATATCTTCCATGTGGCGGTAGGGTTCGTTGCTTGCCAGAAGCGTAATAGGCATGGAGGGGCGGATGGATACGATGATGGCGTCTTCCAGGACGTGGGTGAAATAATGCTCTTCGGTACCTTGTTTGGTAATCCGGTACCATTTTACGGTCACTTCTTTCAGGTGTTCACCGGTGCAGAGCGCCTGGTAGAGTTTTGGCGAACTCTTGTCAAACTCTTTTGTGATGGTCAGTGGACCATGAACGCGTTTGCCGGTAGCAAGTCCATCGGTCGGGCTTCGAGGAATGCTGACATCGTGATTCATTCCGTAGACGAGGATGGTACCCTCGCGTCCCTTCATGTCGCAGGAACCGTCGATTTTACCTTGTTTCTCACCCGTAAGGGTGAGGTGTGCGGGCATTGCCATTGTGTGCTTCCTCCTTTTGTAGTTGTGAGACGCTGCCTGAACAGTGTCTTCTGGTGGTGCAAATATTGCTAAATGCCTACCTACGGGTTGCTATTGTTTCAGTGCTCCCTGCCCAGCCAAATCAGCCGCTTGTTTGAATTTCAAAGATACAACCTCATTACAGAGCCAATAGTTCAATCCTCCGCCGAGTAGTACTCTTTTGGCCATTCTTTGCAGTTCTTTCCTAACATCATTAGGGGTGAGATACACTCCGGGCCTTGGAACAAAATCAAATGCTGTTGAACAGGCTTTGCTTTCATTAAGCATATTCGTAACAATACCCAACAACTCCTCATTCATTTCCCAATGCGCTGTCAGGGTTTTGCTATACAAGGCTTCCACTACGGTTCGCAAGTCTTGCTGTTCGGATGGACTCAGGGTTGACATGCCTATTTCTCCATTCCATTTACGGAGGTAATTGAACGTATAATTTGTGCGAAATCGGTTACGGAAAGATCGCTCTCAATCCTGATGGCGACATTAGGACGTCCCGTGTCAATGGCCCAAGCGAGGTTTCTGTAGGGTGGGCCTCCGTTGGGGAGGTAAAAGATTTTTATTTTACCCTTGTCATAAACAAAGGCTTCCTTGCCGCCCTCCATAAAGCCCTTTTTAATCCACATCAATCTGTTTAAAAAATCCCTGTCATATTTGTTGGTTACGTCATTGTCTTTTAGCGTCTTGGTAAAAATAATCTCCAGAGCTTCTGATAACGAGACAGGCTTTGAGGTTAATTTGTTTATTCGAAAGGTTTCGTCTGTTTCTGTGCAGATTGCGATATGAGGAGCGGTTTCATATCGGAAGACGGTTAAGTCGTGACCGATATCGATCCTGGTGACATTCGGAGGTATTTCAATAAACATGGAGCCTATTCTGATTTTCAAATTTTTAGGTTCTGTTTTATCTTCCAAAGCAACTTTTACCGCGACAGCAGAGCAGCCCTGCCCTTCGCATGGTGGAAGAATGTCGCGTTTTATGTCGTCTGCCAGGGCAACATTGATTGACATCAGGGCGATTGCCGATAATGCAGTTAATAGTCTCACAATAAAAGCTCCCTTGCTTAGCTATTCCGTACCCTTGTCCAGCTTGCCGACCAGCGACAAGGTGAAATAGGCGCCCATATATTTGAAGTGCGGCCTGACCTTCAGGGAAACCCGGTACCAGCCCGGTTCCCCCGGCACTTCCTCAACGCCTATCTGGGCCTGTCGCAGCGGCCTTCGGCTCCTGACGCCGGGCATTGGGTTGTCCATGTCGGATACGTATTGACGAATCCAGAGGTTGAGCTCCTGCTCCAGGTCGGCCCGTTCCTTCCAGGTGCCGATATGCTCGCGCTGGATTACCTTGAGATAGTGGGCCAGGCGGCTGACTATGAACATATAGGGGAGTTGCAGGCCGAGCTTGTAATTAAGTTCAGCTTCTTTGCCTTCTTTACTGATGCCGAAATATTTTGGTTTCTGGATCGAGTTGGCCGAGAAGAAAGCTGCGTTGTCACTCCCTTTGCGCATGGTCAGGGCGATGAAACCTTCTTCAGCCAGTTCGAACTCGCGCCGTTCGGAAACCAGGACTTCGGTTGGAATCTTGGTCTGGATAGCGCCCATGGCCTCGTATTGGTGAAGAGGCAAATCTTCGACCGCGCCACCCCCCTGAGGGCCGATGACATTGGCGCACCAGCGATATTTGGCAAAGCTGTCGCCGACTCTGGATGCGAACGCAAAGGCGGCGTTACCCCAACTGTAATTCTCGTGGCTGGCGCTGACCGATTCCTGGTAGTTGAAACTTTTTACCGGCTTGGTATCAGGTCCGTAGGGTAGCCGCAGCAAGAAACGGGGCAGGGTCAACCCGACGTAGCGCGCATCTTCGGTTTCCCGGAAGCTTTGCCATTTGATGTACTGCGGCCCTTCCATGATCGATTTGATGTCTTTGAGGTTGGGCAGGGTATTGTAATCATCGATTCCGAAAAAATTGGCGGATGTTGCGGCAATGAACGGTGTATGCGACATGGCAGCGACCGCGGCGGTATGCTGGAGGAGCCTGATGTCCTGGGGGCCGGCATCGAACTCGTAGTTGCCGATCAGGACGCCATAGGGCTTGCCGCCGAACTGGCCGTATTCAGCGGTATAGACGGTTTTGTAGAGCCCGGATTTCACTACTTCCGGGGCATCTTCAAAATCTTCCAGCAATTCATCCTTTGTGACGTGCAATATCTCGATCTTGACATTTTCCCGGAAGTCGGTGCGGTCCACAAGAAAACCGAGCGAACGCCAGGCTGATTCCAGCTTTTTGAAATCGTTGTGGTGGAGAATTTCATCCATTTGCAGGCTCAGCTTGCGGTCTATTTCGGCAATCATGTCATCAAGGCCCGCTTTGGAAACCTTGGCGGTTTCGTGCCCAGGCTCCAGAAGTTGGCTAATAAGAGCTTCGACGCCTTTGCGGGTGATGGAATAGGCCTCATCCGCCGGTTTCAGCCTGGTGGCCTGAACTATGTCCTCAAGCAATGATTCTTGTGCAACGGCATGTTCTTCATTGATTTGTGCTGCTTTATTGTGCGGGCTCATGTTTCCTCCAAATAAAGTTACAAATTATTTTCCGTGTTTTCTGGCGGAAAATAATTTGGCTAACTTACTTAATAATTTATAAGTGCTAAGCCTCTATGCCGATTTCGGCCAACAATTTCTGGCGGGTGGTTTCGTCCGTGACCAATTCCTGAATCTTTTTGCGAAATTCAGGAATGTTGGAGAGCGGGCCCTTGAGCGATCGCAGCGCATCACGCAACTCCATCAGGCGTTTCAACTCCGGAACCTGCTCTATGAGCGCTTCCGGTCCAAAATCAGCCATTGACTCCACACGCAGTTTGACATTGATTTCCTGCCCTTCATCCGGGACAAGCCTGTTGGGGACGTTCAGGTTCATGGTTATATTCTGGGCCTTGAGAATCTCGTTGAAGTTGTCCTTGTCTATGTTTTGAGGCTCGCGCTTTTCCAGTTGCCGGTCGTCGATGCCGCCCGTGAAGTCTCCGAGCACCAGCATTTTCAAAGGCAGCTCCACATCCTCCTGTGCGCCGTCAATTGCCGGGCGATAAACGATATTTACCCTTTCCGTCGGTGCGACTGTTGATTCCTTGGCCATTTTACCCGCTCCTTTTCCATGGTGTATTTGTACATCCGGTTGAACTAAGATCCGCTTAGTGGCAAGCTGTTGGTATTTCTATCCTTTTGACAGGCGCACCATTTCCGGCATGTCGAGCCGCCCGATCCGGTGCAGCACATCTGTCGCGCGTTCCTTGAAGAGTTGTCCCGCCTGACTGTCAAAGGCAAGCCACGCCAGCTTGTATCCCCTCATGGCAAAATCCGGGTCGTACTCTTCCAGCCAGTACTTGTCGATATCCTTCAACACCTGTTCCAGATGCGGCAGCGCGAGCTTGGATTTTCCGGTGTCGATGAGCATCTGGGACAATGCCAGTCGCCAGAGCAGAATCTCCCGATGAGATGAACAGTTGCGCAGTTTCTGCTGAACCATTTCCATTGCATTGATCAGCTTTCCCCTGCGTACCAGCGACTGCATTTCCCCGATATTTTTCTTGATCGACTGTTCAATGTTTTCTTCACCGGTTTCATCAGCAGCAGCGCTTGCATAGGCATTTCGAGGCCCATGAAATGCGATGCTCCTCAGCCACTGTTTGGTGTCCGGCGTGGCAAAGGGAGTCCCATCGGAAAAGGTCAGATCATCCAGTCCAGGCAGGCGCTGGAGTAAGAAAGCCGTTTCTTCGCAGACCGCGTCATGGGCTTTTTCGAAGCGGCTTCCCAGACGAGACAGGGCCTCTGCTGTCAGACGGTTGAGATCAATCCAGAATATGTATTGTGAAATACGGGTTTCGGCGGCTTTTAACAGTGCTTCGGCATCGCCGTTATTTTTCAGGTTCAGCAGCAGGTTCTTAACCTGAGTGGCTGGTGGCGGTATTCTGGTTTGACTATTTGTTGCCGGAGGCAACTCGTTCACCGCATACCAGGCAGCTGTTCTTGTCAGGCGGTAAACCTGCGGGCTTGCCAGATCCTGCTGCCAGAGAAAATAAGAAGCCTCGCTGATTTTCAGGAGTCCGTCGTTCAGCGTCTTTCCTGCTTCCTGTTGCGATGTGATTTTCTGCGATACGGCCACCTCTTCCGATTTGAATGGTTTTGGTTCAATGGTAACAACCGGCTTTTCCTCAACCGGTTCCTGGGCGATGTTTGTCGCCGGTTCTGTTTGGGCCGCATCTTCGGCAGGCGCCGATATTTTGTTGAAGTACTCTTTGATCGGGTTGAGGGATGGGCTGTTCTCGAGATGTTCGCTCAGAAAACTGTCGAGCCTGTTCAAACTGTCCTTGATGATGCCGAGTTGAGCGGCAGGGTAGGAGATGTCATTAACCTGTTTAAGGGCCGCTTCGGTTTTCTCAAGCCACCACTCTATCGAGCGGGTTCGCCCTCTCATGCGAATTTTTTGTGGATAGAGGTCTTCCCAGAAACGTTCCAGGAGATCCTGGTAGACCTTCAGTCCGACCGTGAAGCCGTCATTACGGCGTGTGTGAATCAGGGCAACCGACAGATAGCTGGCAACGAGCAGGTCCTTTGATTTGTTCATAAGGATATCGGTTGAGAATCGGCAAACTTTTTCCCAATTTACCGTGCCCGCCACGGCTGGAGACGAGAGTTTGTCCACTTCGGTTTGCAATTCATCAAAGGCCGGGTCATAGCGGACATCCGAGCCGCTTGGTTTGTCCATGCTTATGGGCTGCTTTCCAAGCACGGAAAGATCCATGGAAAAGTCTGCTCCGATCATATTATCTTCTGCCCCAACTGCGGCCGCCGACCATAACCGCACAAAATCAGATGGCTTGATCGCTCTTTTAAAAACAGACATGTAAGCCTTTTCAAGCGTGCCACCCATGAATATGGCGTTGGGAAGGGATTTGTTGGCGGATTCCCTGGTGAGCAGATGCCAGAGACTGACATGCATAATTTTGTCATCACAGGAACCACGATCCAGGCTGATGAAAACTTCTTGCTTGCCGGCAGTTGCCGCGGCTGTTTTTTTGAGTTCCCTGTAATCGAGAAAAGAGGCATAGGGGTCGATGGGAGAGCCCAGAAAGTTCAGTTCATTTCTTTTACGTGCCAATTCGGGCCAGTTTGCGTCCGGCGGCCGAATGGTGCGGATTTCTTCTTCCAGTTTTTTGAAATCGGCAAACAGATTCGAGGCGATATATTCAATTTGGCGCCAGGTCCGTTCGCCGCTAAAGGGGAGCAGATCCCAGTTTTCCTGCCAGTTGCCCAGAGGGCCGGAACCTATGATAACCAGTGGATAAGGCCGGCCGAGACTGTCGCTGCTGACCCTCACCACGCCACAGACAAGAGAGTTTTTGCCTGCTTCCCGTGCCCAAAAACGCCAAGAACAGAAGTCGGGTGTGGCGTTTTCTTTGGTAGTCAGTAGTTGGTAACCACTTTCCACCCAGCTGAATAGTCCCGTTACAAATGGAGTTTCTTCCCCCATCCGGAAATAGTCTTTTGCCGTCGGATGTTTGCCAAAGGCGGCCCATTGCCAGTATTTCTCGTCTTCTATTGTCTCCAGCACTGTGTGATACTCCTTGGTGCCTGTCCCGACAATGTGGCGGTCTGTTGCAGAATCGCCCCGCTGCCGATGAACTGGTAGTTCACGGTTATAGATTTAACACCCATGCGCTCTAACGCAGACTTTTCTCCTGGAAACTCCTGGTCGGAAAAGGTACGTCTGCCACCCTTCATATCCTTGATGAAATCTGGAAAACCTTGTTGCCCCATGTAGCGCCTCGTGAGCACCTTGTCTCCGACTTCTATCTGGAAGACAACGTCGCTACAGGTGTCCGGGGACCAGGAAATTGTTTTGCTGACGGGATAATTATTGTTGATGAGGCTCTGGGTGTTACCACCGCATTGAATTTCAAGCCTGGTAGAATGCGGCTTGATCTTTGCGTCACTGTTGGCATCAGTGGGAAGCGCCTTGATGCCAACGTTAAACGTTTGCGTTTTTCCCATTGCCATGACGGCGATCTGGGTTTTTGAGCCTTTTGCCAAGAAGTTGAAAAAATTGCCTTCAAAGGGCATTTTGCCACCAAGAACCTCCTTGGCTCGATAACCGGAGATGTTTCTGGTGAGGAATGGTGCTGCCGGGCCTTTGACAAAGCGCCATACCAGTCCGTCCGGTCCCAGCAGGAGAGGTACTGACTGGGCGCTGGGAATTCCCATGGTTCCGGCAACGACTTGCTCTTCCCATTGGGCCTGAAGCTGAGTGGCGCTTTCTTTTAGCAGATAGGACCAGAGGAAGCTAAACGGCCCGTTCAGCAATTGGGTAAACAATGGGTCCGGAGTTCCGCTGGCCACTTCAGCCTTGATTTTGCTTATGGCCAAGTATGCGGCGAACACCGGTGATTTGCCGGTTGCCGGCTCTTCTCCGAATGTTTGCGAACAGATCTGAAAGGCCAGGCTCTTTGACGTGGTTGCCGGGGCAATCGCGACAAGCGCCGCACGGTAATCCTGCCAGTCCTTAGTAGTAGCCATTTGGGATTCATACTGATGGGCCAAGGCATCCTGGCCGACGTTTTTTTGTATGGCAGTGATTATTTTTGCGCCACTATCGGTTACTTTTTTTATGGTGTCTTTTCCCGGGACAAATTCCTGGGCTCGGGCCGTTTGCAGCTTGTACACCTGTTGCAGCCAGTTCGGAAGGGGCGTTCCAGCGGTTGGTGGTTCAAGTTCCAACACTATCTTGTCGAGCAGTTCAAAGTAGGGACCCTTGTCCGAGGCCATTTTTGCCGCAATCTGTTGCCACTCTCCTTCTCCGCGCAAGCGATCTTCCCCCCTGGAAAAATCGGCAGCGAATGTTTGCCATGATGCAAGCCTGGCGCTGCGATATGAATTGTTAAACGCGCTCTTGTAACTTGCCAGGGACGCGGGCTCCTGCAGGGCTGTTTCCATTTCGGAAAACAGCGAATCAATGGTTTCTTTGCCTTTTCGTGTGAAAGACGGATTGATGGACTTTTCACCACTGGCTGTAAGGCTTCCACCCCAAAAGTCCTTTAAGGTAACGGCTGGAATGCCGCTCTGTTTATCCACCCAGGTCAGCATCCATTGAAAGTTCGCCCCTTTGACGGCAATCAGCTGTTTGAGCCATGATTGAAGTATGTCGATTTCTTTGCTGACTTCACCGGAACCGTTTCTCCAGATCAGGGCAGAAAGATAAAGGTTGCCGAATATATGCCTTGATTCCGGATTTATTGCCGTTGGCGTGCCATTCAGAAAATTGATGTACGATGGCTGTGTTTTTGCCTGTAATGCTTTCAGATCATTTTCATTGAGGCGGGTCTTGAGGATGTTGATGCGCCGCACCAGATGAATTATGTACTGCCCATAGACATCATCCGGAGTTGCCTGAGAAATGCCAGTCATTGCGCTGGCCATCCGTTTGTCGAACGGCAAAAGGATAGTGGTTTGAAACTGCGTGCAGAAGCGTTCTTTAAGATGTTGCTCGATCTTGATGCTTTCATTCAGGCCAAAGCGGGGAATCCACCAATGGCGGTTTTGCTCTTCGACCTTGATGATGTCTTTACGGAAGCGATCCATCGCAGTCAGGTCCGTCAGAATATCACCACTTATTACTGCTGATTTTGATGTCCCGTTGGAAAAATCGCGGATGGTTTTCATGTTTTTCACAAAAGAGAAGCTGAGCAGACCGCAGAGCGCAATTCCCAAAATAATCCAAGAGGTTAATCCAAGGTTGCCGGTCAGTGTCTGCCATTCTACGTACCTTTTTGTAGGTGTCAGCAATGAGCGGTCACGGGGAAGGATTTTGGCAAAGAAATCATGGAGAAATAGTCCGTTATATGTGCCTGGAAGGGCTTCTTCCGTTCCGATCAGCCCCATGTTTTTGGAAAAATGAGAATGCGGGTTTCCTTCCTGGCGTCCGCTGCTGAAGAAGAGGCCGCGCAGCAAGGGGGTCTCCTGATAGGGATTTTCGTGGAAGGCAGCAGCCATGAACGTCGCAAGGCCTTGCTGCAGGCTTTCAAATTCCTCTGGAAATAACAACAGAGCAGGGTCGGCACCTTTGGCTTCCGGCTGATGCAGCAAGTGCAGGCGGAGATTCCTGAGACGCTCGTCGATCGTGTCCAAGGCGCGATTGACAAACCCATCCACATCAGACGACAACTCCTGGTTGATGAAGCCCATTGGCTGATCAAGGCTTTTTTTCGGCAGGTGCTGGCAAAATCGGTTTACTCCCTGAATCAGATCACATTTTGTTACCAGGACATAGACGGGGAATCTGACTCCAAGCGCCCTCATCAGCTCTTCGATACGCTGGCGGATGGTGGCGCCGTCTTTTTCCAACTGTTCCGGGGTCGCCTCCAACAGCCGGTCGGCGGCTACGGTTACGATAAGTCCGTTCAAAGGTTCTTTGCGGCGGTATTTCAACAGGAGAGCCAGAAATTTTTGCCATTCATCCTTGTCCTGTCCCTCATTGACCGGTATTGCATAGCGACCGGCGGTATCAATGACGACTGACTGCTCGAAGAACCACCAGTCACACTGTTTTGTGCCGGCTACACCCTGTACCCGATTGATGTTGCGCAGGGGAGATGCCAGATGTGCACTGTTCAGCGATGTTGTCTTGCCGGAACCGCTTTCACCGATCACCATGTACCACGGCAATACGTACAATGGGTTGCCTAGTTTCTTGAGATGGGAAGTCCGCAGTGTTTCGACGGCTGATTTCCATCGGCCCTGAAGGTCCTTGATATCGCTTCTTTCTCTTGTCGAGAGTGCTTTGGCGGCAGCAAGGTCCTGCTCGCTCATGTCGTTTACAAAGTTTTGTTCCCGGCGCCTGATCCAGATCTTGCGCAGAAAAAAACCACCAACTGCAAGACCGGCGACCAAGAGCGCCAGAAATATCCCAACCCACCATGGCCAGTTGAAGATCAGGACAATGCCGTATATCAGAAGGAGGACCAGGAATACGGCAGCAATTATCAAAAATATCTTGAGAAACTTTTGAAAGAAGTCGTTCATCTCAGGTCGTTCCCATCCTTAAAAAGTTTTCGCTGACCCCGCTCAAGGTAAAGCGGTAAATGAGGTACAATATGCAGAACAAGAGCACCGGACCGGCCAGACAGATGGCGGTGACAATACGTGACCCAGCCCGTATCTTCTGCTTTCCCAGTTCTGTTGTGCCGCTGGGATAGGCTTCCGGGAAGAGGTCGGTACGCTCCAGTGAGGGGAGTCCTACGGAACTGCCCAAGAGCAGCTTGAGGTTGGATGTTTTAATCTGTTCAAGTTGGTATTCGTCGTTTTCGTTACAATAACGCCCGGTAAAACCAAGAGCCAGACAGAGGTAGTAAACCTCGCGTACTTCTCTCTGATGCAGCCCAATGGCACTGAGACGTTCAAAGAATTCTTCGCCTGCATCAGTGGTATTGTAATGCAAGCGTTGGAGTTGATCTTTCAGCCAGAAGTTTTTCTGATTCCATGCCGAGTCGAGAATTGCCTCGTCTACCCATGCGCAGATTGCAAAGCGCGCCTGATCGTAATCATCTTTGTTGAAAGTTCCCCGTGCTACAAATGCTTCACTTTCAGACAGCAGCCGCCGGATATTTAACTTCACTTCTTCGTAGGCAGGTTGTTTTGACTCTACCGATTTCAGCAGGTAGGTGACATATGCCATGGTTTCCATAAAACAGTCGCTTAAATGCATGGTTGCTATCTCCCAACTACCATGAGATCTATTTCGATATCCGCAGGTGTGCCGTCCCAGTGAAGGGCCAGGTTATGATTTTTTGCAACCGAGGCCCACTGCTCGTCATGATGGTCAACCGAGAAATATACCGTGTTTGCCCGGCGCGGAAGTTCTTGCGGAGGGACCTGGAGATAATGCAGGCCAATACCCGGCAGTGCTCTGGAAACGAGCATGTTCAGGTTTTCCCGTGAACTTAGCTTGGCCAGCTCTTCCAAGGACAGGAGTACTGATTGGGGGGCTTCTGCGGTTTTTACTGCCAGGTAGAAACGGTTCTTGCCTTCAAAAATCGCGGGTTTAAGATCGGTGGCATAATATGTTCCGTCGTAGCTCAACCGCAGGATGTATTCCGGACCGGCGGTAATTTCGTCAAGGAGATGCGAGATCATGTCCTGCGCTGCCGAAAAACATCCCCACAGATTAAGGTGATCGTAATCCGGGATTACCTTTTTCCCGTCTTCAAGTTCGCCAAGCACATTGACGCGCTCCGAAAAACTGGTCAGCTCGCCAATCAACTGCCGCAATAAACCGTAAAAATGCCAAGGATGGCCCTGCCCGGAGTTGGTATAATGGAAAAGCAGTGGGACATAGCGATTTACAGATCTGAGTGCCAGGAAATAAACCATGTCTCTGGAACCGAATTCAGCGGTCTGGATACCTCTTTTGCTTTTATGTTCCTCTAGCTGATAGCCGCGGGCCGTAACCTGGTCCCTGATTTCCTTGATCAGCTTATGAAGCGAATCTGAAGCCGTGAACGATAGGCAGGGAGGGATAAAGTCTTCGGAAAGCCGAACTTCGGCACCAAAGCGCTCCAATTGTGCGATGGGGATCAGTTCGTATTCGCCCAACTTGTCAAGTTCCGTTTCCCAAAATACTTTCAGGGCGTAATGAAGTCTTTTTACCTGGCTCTCAGGCCCACCGGCGTGCAGGTCTTTTATCTCTTCAAAGTCGTTGGTTGTTACAAATCGGGTAAATACCTGTTCAATATTATCAAGTGTGGCCTGGACGGTAACGTTTTCACCCGACTCGTTCCACTTTTTCAGACCCAGATAAACGGTAAACGGTTTGCCGCCCTCTACCCAGGCTTCATTGAAAGCACGGGCATTGACAAGTGCATTATCGAACAGGGAGACGAAGGTCCCGTCGGGAAACAGGAACGAGCCTTCTTGAAGGTTGAAGGATCTTGTTCCAAGTGCTCTTTTCAGAATATTGATTGCGCCGACACCCCAGAAGTGGGGCTCCATAAACCTTTGATACGGTACGAAGAGACTTTGGCACGAACGGTCAAACAGTTGAAAGTGTTGGGGCTGTAAAAGTACCCCCTGATTCCAGAATAACGGTTTCTGTACGTTCATTGGTGTTCCTTGCGTTCCTGGATACCTTCAGGTCCCATTTGGAGATCGACATAAAGTTTTTTGGGATTGTTAAGCCATGAAACCGGGATCGGGTATGAGAGAACGGCATTTTCTTTGTTCAGAGAATAATATCCTGCCACTATGCCCACGTATTTTGCATCTTCAGTACGGTTCAGGGATTCTGTCAGGTCTTGTTGTGGCTGGATAACCAGCATCTTGGAGTACGTAACGCTGTTGTCGAACCGGGAACATTCCAGCAGTTTTTCCAGTCCACCTTTTTCATCCCTTAGCTGATTGAAGCCATTGAGGTCTTTTAAGTGATATGCACAAACTATCAGGGTGTGTGGTTGATTCTGGTACAGGTTGAGCGCAGGATCGCTGATTATGTGGAGTTTGATGGCGTCTTTTTCGTAACTCCACTTTGTTGCGGAGCATGAGCAGATAACAGCTGAAGAAAACAGTACGAACATTAATCTTGAAATGAGTTTCATCTGTGCCTCCTTGATTTTTTAAAAGAGAAAGCCACGGTATCAATTCCCGGACCCTGAGGAACTGCTCCGGAATGAATTCATGCAACATCCTTGAAATACATGTTGCGTTTTGAGCAGATTTTATCAACACTCAGCAAGGGTCAGCAGTCTTGGGGCTTTTTCAGAACGATTAACTGGGAAGTGTTTTGAAGTGGGTCACAATGCTTAATCTAAATAAAACCAGATTGTTGCGTTGAGTATTGTAATCGCTCACTTAAAGTGCTATTATTTCAAAGAGTTGGCCAAAGCTCATCAATGCTCTTACCTAGTTTTGAAGCAATCTTCTGGCGTATGCGCTCAGATTTGGCTCTTCCCGAGACAACGTGACTTATATAGGATCTGCAGACATTGCATTCCCTGGCTATTTCCGCACTTGTGATGGACATGCTCAACATTAATTTTCGAATTTCGATCACATTTGTTTTCAACATGTTGAATGAGTAGCCTATAATTAGTATTTTTTCAACAATAAAATTTAATTGTTCCGGTCGCACCCCAACCATTGGTATTACCAGGATAAACCCGGCGTCGGATGCTTTTAGGGCCATCTATTGACCAACACAAAGCTCAATATATTCAGGGTGATAGACATGGTTTTTATTGATGTCAATTCTGGTGTCATTGACCCTGTTGTTTTAAAAATTAACTAAAATGCCAGCCCTGCGACAACGCGCCGCAGGTGGCGGATTTCGCATTGGAACGGATCATTCTTGCAACTGACTGACTCCCTTGGGAGAAGCATAAATTACCTGCGGTTGTCCGTTACAGATCGCTGCAACATGCGTTGCTTTTACTGCATGCCCAAAGAAGGGGTCGTCAGCAGGGGGCATGCCGCGGTTCTCAGTTATGAAGAGCTGCTATTGATTGCAGAGACAGCGGTGGGGCTGGGGATAGAAAAGATCCGCGTCACCGGCGGGGAGCCACTGGTCAGGAAAGGCGTCGCTGGATTCCTTGCCCGTTTGAGCGCTATTGGCGGCTTGCGGCACCTGGCCTTGACCACCAATGGCCTGTTGCTGGCAGAGATGGCCGAGGTGCTGTACGGCGCAGGAGTGCAGCGCCTTAACGTCAGCCTTGATTCCCTCGATGCCGGCACCTTTGCCCGCATCACCCGGGGCGGCGACCTGAAAACAGTACTGAGGGGGCTGGATGCCGCCGAACGGGCCGGGTTTCCTCCTCCCAAGATAAATGTGGTGATCATGCGCGGGGTCAACGATGCCGAGATCCCGGCCTTTGCCGAAATGACCCGCGAACGGGGCAATTCGGTGCGCTTCATCGAGTACATGCCGGCATTAAAGGAAGAAGGGTGGCAGCGTTACTGCCTCTCTGGCGAGGAAATACTCAGGTATCTGGGGGAGCACTATACCCTGGAGCAGGTGGATAAAGGCCCCTTTGCCGGGCCGTCGCGGGACTTTCGCATCCCCGGCGCCAGGGGCAGCATCGGCATTATCACCGCCGTGTCAGGCCATTTCTGCAATGAATGCAATCGCATTCGGGTCACCTCCACAGGTCAGGCCAAGGGGTGTCTCTTCTCCGACGAAAAGACCGACCTGGTACCCTGGCTGCGTCCGCCTGATCGTGAAGGGCTGGCAAAGGTGCTCAGGGATATTGTCTCGGCCAAGCCGGAGCGGCACGGTATTTCGCAGGACGGCTACGGCCACAGTAATTTCACCATGTCACAGATAGGGGGTTGAGTTGGCTCACGTCATAGCAGTCTGCATCAGCGAGAACAAGGGGGAACGCAAGACGCCGGTAGCAGCGGCCGAGTTGCGGGAGAATCACGGCATCGTGGGCGACGCCCATGCCGGGGAGTGGCACCGCCAGGTGAGCCTGCTGGCCCAGGAAAGCATCGACAAGATGCGGGCCATGGGACTGGACGTGGCAGCGGGGGATTTTGCCGAGAACATCACCACCAGCGGTATCGAACTGGTCACGCTTCCCATAGGCACGCGGCTCCAGGTGGGCGAAACACTCATGGAGGTGACCCAGATCGGCAAGGAGTGCCACACCCGCTGTGCCATCTACTACCAGGCCGGCGATTGCGTCATGCCCAAGGAGGGGATCTTTGCCAAGGTTCTGAATGGGGGGATGGTGAAGCCGGGGGACGGGGTGGAGATAGTGGCATCCTGATGAACTGTTAAACATGCAGCTGATACGTTGCGGCTCCGGATGATTTGTCGTTCGGGGCCGCAATGCGTTTATGCCGTTTTGCTGTAGATTGCATCAGGGGCGGGTTTGGAACCCGCTCCTACATTGTCGGAAATTGTTCGGCAATTTAAGACGTTCTCCGCCAAACGAATCAATCAACGCCGCAACAACCCCGGCTGTCCGGTCTGGCAGCGCAATTATTACGAACGGGTGATCCGTAATGATGATGAATTGACCCGTGCCCGTGAATATATCGTCAACAACCCGTTGAAATGGGCGTTGGACAAGGAAAATCCGGTCAATATAAATTAGCCGTTTACTGCATGGTAAGTGACTTTTTTGTGGACTTACCATGCATAAAAACAGTATTGTGTGGATATGCTCATGGAACTGCGCCGCCACATTCCCTTTGAGGAGTTCGATTACCAGATCCTCCTGGATTCGCTGCGGGGGTATGCGCATCCACGCAAGAAGATCACCTCCCTCCTGCGCAAGGGTGAGATCATCCGGGTCAAGAAGGGGCTCTACATCTTCGGCGAGCAGTACCGCCGCGCCCCGTACTGCCGCGAACTGCTGGCCAACCTGATCTACGGCCCCTCCTGTGTTTCCCTTGAATACGCCCTCCACTATCACGGTCTGATTCCGGAGCGGGTCGAGACGGTCACCTCGGTCACCTGCGGCCGGTCACGCAGTTTCGACACCCCTGTCGGACATTTCAGCTACCGCGCCATCCCCCTGTCTGCCTACATGATTGGTATCGACCGTATCGAACTGGCCGACGGGCGGGCGTTTCTCATGGCGCTGCCGGAAAAGGCGATTGCCGACCGGGTGGTTGCGGAACGGGGGAGCGCCCTGAGGACGCAAAAGGAACTGGCGGTTTTACTGCGGGAGAGCCTGCGCATTGACTCGTCCGCACTCTCGTCGCTCGATCCCGAAGCACTCATGACCATTGCCGCTGCCTATCGCTCGCGGCGGCTGAAATTGCTGGCACAGCATGTTGCCCGACTGCGGAAGGCGGAGGCAACCCATGCATGATGCCGTAGCGCGGATGCTGTCCAAATACGACAACAGAAGCCTGGACGATCAGGTGCGGGCTTTGCGGGAGATCATACAGGAGGTGACCTTGCTGGGTCTGTGGCGCGCCCGTTTTTTTGAGCATGCCGCCTTTTACGGCGGCACCTGTCTGCGGATTCTGCACGGACTCGACCGGTTTTCCGAAGATCTGGATTTTTCATTGCTGGCGACAACGCCGGACTTCTCTCTGCAGCGCTTCAGCGCGGCCCTGGAAGAAGAGGTGCGGGCTTTCGGCTTCAACCTGCGGGTGGAGGCGGTGGACAAGGCCATGGAGACCGCTGTGCAGTCTGCCTTTCTCAAGGCAAATACGCGGAACGAGCTGATGGTGATCGAAACCGACGAGCGGCTTACCCGGAATATCCCGCCGGGGCAGGTTTTAAAGATAAAAATCGAGGTGGATACCGACCCGCCGCTCGGGTTTGCAACGACGACCCGCTTTCTGCTCCAGCCGATACCGTTTGCGGTCCGCTGCTATACGCTGCCCAGCCTCTTTGCCGGCAAGCTCCACGCGCTGCTCTTCCGCCGCTGGAACAACCGGGTCAAGGGGCGCGACTGGTACGATCTGGTCTGGTATGCCGCCCATAATCCGCACCTGAACCTGTACCATCTGGAACAGCGGATGCGGCAGACCGGGCAATGGAGCGGCGATGCCCGTCTGACACGGATACAGTTTGATGAGCTGATGCACAGTGCCATTGACCGGCTGGATCTGGATCAGGCGAGGCAGGATGTCGCCCCGTTTGTTAAGGACCAGCATGCTCTGGCAATCTGGTCACGGGAGTTTTTCCGGGATGTGGCATCAAGAATCATCATTGTAGACGAACGGGAGGCATGACGTGCCCAACCAGAAAAGCACTTTCCCCCGACTGGAAATCTTACAATAAGGGCAATTAGTGGGTACCGACCGCTTCGTCATGAAGACGGTCGGGCCACAACAAGTCATGCTTCTCAGCCGCCGCTTCCAAGCTATTATTAAGCCACCTTGATCTCGATCTTGCGCGGCTTGGCGCGTTCCATTTTGGGGACCCGCAGCGTCAGGATGCCGTTGGCCAGGTCGGCCTTGGCCTTTTCATGGTCTAGGCTCTCGGGGATTGAAAACTGGCGGTAGTACGAGCCGAGCTCAAACTCCGTGTAGACCTTGGTGCCGGGCATGTCCTCCGATGCCGGGGCGCTGATGGTCAGGATTCCCTTTTCCACGTTGACGTCTAGGGACTCCTTGACGGCGCCGGGGACATCGGCTATCAGGGTGAGGCCTTCCTCGGTCTCTATGATGTTCACCGCCGGCTTGATATATTTCTCACTGGACCGCGTCTCTTCGCGGGACTGGACATTCCTTTCGTTTCCTTCCGTCAATCCGTTCATTGCCATGCTGATGACCTCCTTTCATCCTGAAGAGTTTCAGTTATTCGACAGCCCGATCTCGATCTTCCTGGGTTTGGCATGTTCGGCCTTGGCAAGGGTTATTCGCATGATGCCGCCTTTGCACTCGGCGCTGACCTTGTTGGGATCGATATCGGCAGGCAGCTCCAGGGTCCGCGAGAATTTGCCCGAGCCGATTTCGGTACGATGCACGATTTGCCCGTTCTGTTCTCCCAGGGGTTTCCGCTCGCCTCGGATGGTTATGGTGTTCCTCAATACCGTGAGATCGACCTCCTTGGGATCAACACCGGGAACAAGCGCATCGACATACACTTGGCCTTCGTCTTCGCTTAAGTTGACCATGGGGAAGCGCCGCGTGGCGGCCGGTGAAAGGAACGCGGCCCCTGAAGGACGACTGATGCCGACGCCACGAAATGCCTCATCGATCTCCTTCCTCAGATTGTCCAGTTCTCTGAAAACATCCCAGTTTGCCATGTGGATTACCTCCTTTCGTTAGCTGTTTTGTCACATAAATAATGCCTGTTTTGCAAAAATCAAGGGGTGGTGCGAAAAAAATCATGGGCTGTTAACGCTGCGGAAATTGCTGGGTATAGTTGGCAGTTCGGGAGTGTTGTTGCTACAGCATTTCTTGTGTGTAAGGGACCGGCCAAGGCATGGCGCCATGACAGGTGTTTTCCCGATTTCCCCAATTTTTTCTTTGCCTCTGCATGTATATTACGAGTAATATAGGCCGATTTCATCATCTCGCCGTACCGGATAACCGACACCACATGGACGAATCAAAAAAGGAAAAACTTACCAAGGAACTGCAGGGGATGGCTCTGGCTGCGGCCGGCAGCTTTATTCTGATTGCATTTCTGACCTTCAATGCCACCGATGTCTCTTGGAACAGCTATTCCAACGAGGGAGGCATCCACAACCTGGGCGGCCGACTGGGCGCGCAGGTTGCCGATCTGTTCTTCATCAGCTTTGGACTGGCCTCCTACCTGGTGCCCCTGGCACTTCTCTACATGGCCTATACCCTGTTCCGCTTCAAGGAGATCCGCCTGCGCTCATACAAGCTGATGGCGTTTGCCGGGCTGGTCTTCTCCCTCTCCTCCCTGTTCGCCTTCTTCCGTGACCGGACCGATTTTTTCGGCCAGCAGGTGCCGACCGGCGGCGCTATCGGCGTCATCACCGTGCGCGCACTCAGGGGGTCCGTAGGCACCACCGGAGCCATGCTTTTGCTGTTGCCGCTCCTGGCAGCCTCCATCATGATCCTGTCGCGCTTTTCCTTCGTGCTCTTTGCCGGTTGGTGGTTTGAAAACCTGAAGCTGAAATGGGCAGCCTGGCAGGAGCGCCGCGCCCACCAGAATGAAGAACGCCAACGTGCAAAGGCCAAGCAGGAGGGGATGCCGGCACCTGCCGCCGCAGGCCCGGTAATCAAACCGGCTACGCCGCCACCGGCCCGCCCCAATGCCTTCAAGAAGGAAAAGGACAAAAAGAAGGAGGCAGAAAAAACAGCGCCGGTGCAGGAGGCTTTCGAGTTCATCAAGGCTGAGGGCGATTTCCGCACCCCACCTTTCAACCTTTTGGATCAGCCGCCGGCCACGGAACGTACGCTGGACCGCGATACCCTGACCATGAATGCCCGTCTGCTGGAGAAGAAACTCAAGGATTATGGCATCGATGGCGAGGTGGTGGAGATCTGCCCCGGCCCGGTCATTACCATGTACGAGTTTTCCCCGGCCCCGGGGATCAAGATCAGCCGCATTGCCGGGCTGGCCGACGACCTGACCATGGCGTTGCAGGCCATGTCGATACGTATCGTGGCCCCCATACCGGGCAAGGGGGTGGTGGGTATCGAGGTCCCCAACCGGGACCGCGACATGGTCTACCTGCGCGAGATTTTCAACTGCGAGGAATTCCATCACAGCAAGTTGAAGTTGCCGCTGGCGCTGGGCAAGGATATCGCCGGCATCCCGGTGGTCACGGACCTGGGTAAGGCACCCCATCTTCTGGTGGCCGGCTCCACCGGTTCGGGCAAGTCGGTCTCCATCAACACCATGATCCTGTCGCTGCTCTATACCGCAACGCCACAGGATGTGCGCATGATCATGGTCGATCCCAAGATGCTGGAATTTTCCATGTATGAAGGCATCCCCCATCTGCTGCTGCCGGTAGTGACCGAGCCCAAGAAGGCTTCGCTCGCCCTGAAATGGGCCGTGAACGAGATGGAGCGCCGCTACCATCTGCTGGCCGACAAGGGGGTTCGCAACATAGAATCCTACAACCGGAAGCTGGCTGGCGAGGCCCTGGAGCAGGAGGAGTTGAACAATATTCCAGAAGCCGAGATCATCGAGGAGTTGGAGGAGATTGTCGAAGACGGGGCAGAGGCTGCCCCGCTCCCATTTGTGATGGATGATGCCGAGGTGCTTGAGCACAGCCACCTGCCCTACATCGTGGTGATTGTGGACGAGTTGGCCGACCTGATGATGGTGGCCGGTCGCGAGGTGGAAGAACATATTGCCCGCCTTGCCCAAAAGGCCCGCGCCTCTGGCATCCACCTGATCCTGGCAACCCAGCGGCCATCGGTGGACGTGATTACCGGCCTGATCAAGGCCAACCTGCCGTCGCGCATCTCCTTCCAGGTCTCCTCCAAGGTGGACTCCCGCACCATCCTGGACTGCAACGGGGCCGAAAGCCTGTTGGGAGCGGGCGACATGCTTTACATGCCTCCCGGTACCTCCAAGCTGCAGCGTATCCACGGCGCCTTTGTCTCCGACGCCGAAGTGCAGCGGGTGGTGGATTTCCTCAAAAAACAGGGCAAACCGGTCTATGAAAAATCGATCCTGGAAATGAAGGACAGCGATGAAAAGGGTGGCGATGGCGAGGAAGAAGAGTTGGACGAACGCTGGGAAGATGCCCTGCGCCTGGTGGCCGAGACCCGCCAGGCTTCGATCTCAATGGTCCAGCGCCGCCTGCGCATCGGTTACAACCGTGCCGCCCGCATCATCGAGATGATGGAACGTGAGGGCATGGTCGCGCAAAGCGACGGCACCAGCAAGCCCCGTGAAATCTACCTGGACATCGTTAATGCTTATCTGAACTCGCAGTTGACGAGGTAATAACCATGAAAACGATTCGAGCCGCAGCCCTCCAATTCAATGTGAAGCAAGGTGACGTTGACGCCAACCTGGCCTATGTCCGCGAGGCCCTCACTCGGGCCGCCGCCCAGGGTGTGCAACTGGCCGTACTGCCCGAGATGTGGTCCACGGGCTTTGCCTACAAGAACTTGAATGAACTTGCAAAGCGCACTGCCGGCATTGTCGAGGAGCTGCTGGAACTTTCCGGCAGACTGAAGCTGGTAATCTGTGGCAGCATGCCCGAGCCGGATGGCGTGGATAAGGTCTTCAACACCATCTTCCTGATTGACAACGGCAAATTGGCCGGGACCTACCGCAAGATCCACCTCTTTTCCCTGCTGAAGGAAGACCTGGCCTTTGCCGGGGGAGATAAGTGGTTGCTGGCGGACACATCGATCGGCAAGGTCGGCGCAATCATCTGCTACGACCTTCGTTTTCCGGAGCTGACCCGCCGGCTGGCGGTGGAAGGTGCACAGGTGATCTGCGTGCCTGCCCAGTGGCCAAAGCCGCGCCAGGAACATTGGCGGGCACTGTTGCGGGCCAGGGCCATCGAAAACCAGCTTTTCGTGGTTTCCTGCAATGCCTGCGGCATGATCGGCAAGCTGGACTTCTTCGGCATGAGTATGATCATCGATCCCAAGGGTGAGGTGCTGGCCGAGTCCGGCGAGGAAGAGGGCGAGATTGTAGCTCAGCTCGATATGCAGGTCATGGTAGATTGGCGCGCCCAGATCCCCTGTTTCAACGACCGTAAACCGGAATACTACTGAATCTTTTCTTTTTTCGGCTTGACTTGGTCACCTGTTGTGCTAGGTTTCCAATTTAAATTTTCCACTTGGAGGTGCTTTTCGTGGGTATGTTTACCGGCACCGGCTTAATCGTCAAAATAGTTTTGCTGATCCTGATCTTTTTTTCGGTGGTTTCCTGGGCCATTATTCTTTTCAAGTTTTTCCAGATTCAGCGGGCTAATAGCGAATCCCAGCGATTCATGGATTTTTTCTGGAAATCCAAGCGGTTTGATGCCATAGCCTCTCAGGTTGACCGTTTTCTCAATTCTCCCCTCACGGTCCTGTTCAACGAAGGCTACGGCGAGTTGAAAAAGGTGGTTGAAGGCGGGGAAGGCCGGAGTGACAGCAATGTTTTCAGTACCGATCTGGGAGGGATCGAGAACGTTTCCCGCGCCTTGCGGCGTGCAACAAACTCGGAAATCACCCGCCTGGAAAAGTACACCACCTTTCTGGCGACAACCGGCTCAACCTCGCCCTTTATCGGGTTGTTCGGCACGGTCTGGGGCATCATGACCGCCTTTGAAGGGATTGGCAGGACCGGTTCGGCTTCGCTGGCGGTAGTTGCTCCAGGTATCGCCGAAGCCCTGATTGCCACTGCCATCGGCTTGGTGGCCGCCATCCCGGCTGTCATGGCTTACAACCACTTCCAACACAAAATACGCGTGCTGGTCAAGGAGATGGACAACTTCTCGACCGAATTTCTCAACATCGTGCAGCGTAATATAGCGGGGAAATAGGACATGGCAATGGGTGGACAAGACGACGACCGGGGCACAATGTCCCAAATCAACGTCACCCCGCTGGTAGACGTCATGCTGGTGCTGCTGGTGATCTTTATGGTGACCGCTCCCATGATGCAGCAAGGGGTGCAGGTCAATCTGCCCAAGGCCGATGCCAAGGCCATGACTCCGCCGGAAGAGTCGGTGGTGGTGACGGTTGACAAAGGTGGCAAGATTTTCATCAACAAGGATGAAGTCCCGGCCGGTGACCTGCGAAGCCGGCTCTCAGACATGTTTGCGTCACGAGCCAAGAAAGAGGTCTTTCTCAAGGCCGATTCCAGCGTGCCTTACGGCGATGTGGTAAGGGCCATGGCCGACATCAAGGGGGCCGGCATCGAGCGGCTCGGCATGGTGACGGAACCGTCGCAGAAATAATGGTCACCAGACAGGCGCCAGTAGACACCGGCCTGGGTGTCAGTTTTATAATTTCCACCGTCATTCACCTGGCGGTTTTTTTGTTGGTGCTTTGGCTGAGTCGTTTCACCCCTCCAATGACGCTGCAGCAAACCTATTATGTGGATGTCGTCAACCTCCCGGTGGCGTCTCCACGGGCCGGCAGCCCCACCCAGAAAGGCAATGACACGGAGCAAGCCCCACCGGTGAAGGCGACCGCAGGCCCCATGACGCTGCCGTCGCCACCAAAGCCGAATGCAGCGGCAAAACAGACAAAGGCGGCTGTAAAAGGTGCAGATTCCGCCTCTGCCTCGGAGGCGTTCGCCGAGAAACTGGCCAAACTGGAACGCAAGGCCGACGCCCAACATGAGGAGGCGGCACTGCAGGCGCTGCAAAACAAGATCAAGTCCTCGGGGAGCGGCAGATCTGGCATGCCTGCCGGTGGCGGCAATGAGACCGGCAGCGACTATATAGCTTATATTCAGTCGCGCCTGAAGGATGCCTTCCGTGATACTATCAGCTATTCCAGCAAAAAACCTGAGCTGGTGGTGCGCCTTTTTATCGACACCGATGGGAAGGTTTCCAAACGCAAGGTTGAGCGGAGCAGCGGTGACCGGGCTTTTGAAATCTCTGTATTGCAAGCCATCGAGATCGCCTCTTCCAAGTTCACTCCCCCACCCAATCACAAGGTCTTTGAAGGAGTTTTTGTCTTCAAGCCCCAGGGAATATCCCAGAAGCCGTAACCGAAGCGAGTATATGCAAATGAGAATTCACCTTATTATTTTATTGATCCTGCTGGCCTTTCCTTCGGCGCTACGTGCACAAACCGGATACGTCGAGGTGACGGCGCCCGGCAATCGCCAGCTAAAGCTTGCCATCGATGCGCCCCATACCCTTGATGCAAAGCCCAATGTCGATGCCGCCAAAGAAATGACCAGCGTGATTGCATTCGACATGAACATGTCCGGGACCGCATCGGCCGATACGAAAGACCAGTTGCCGCTTCCCGGCAACATCACGCTTGCCGAGACCGACTTCGTCCCATGGCTGACAGCTGGCTACGATCTCCTGGTGCGGAGCGAATACAGCCTCAAGGGAGATGATTTGACCGTCGAATTCCGGCTGTTCGACGTGCTGAACCGCAAGATGATGACTGCCAAGCGCTATTTGGGAAAAGCCAGGGATTTGCGCCGTTTCGCCCATTCATTTGCCGATGAGATCCTCTTGGCAGTCACATCCGAAAAAGGCTGTTTCACCACCAGGATCGCCTTTGTTACCACCCAGACCGGCAACAAGGAGATTGCGGTCATGGACTGGGATGGCCATAACTTTCTGCCGTTGACCAAAAATGGCTCGATCAATCTTAATCCTGATTTTTCTCCGGATGGCCGGGAAGTTATCTTTACCACTTACAAACACGGCAATCCGGATCTGTACAAACGCGCACTCTCCAGTACCACGGAAATACCGGTTTCCCGGCGCAAGGGACTTAACATTACCGGCGCCTGGTCTCCGGATGGCTCCAAGATCGCCCTGGCGCTTTCCAAGGACGGCAATGCCGAAATCTATACCATCTCCAAGGATGGTTCAAACCCGGTCCGCCTGACCGTAAGCCCAGCCATCGAGGTATCGCCGGCCTGGTCGCCGGACGGCAAACAGATCGCCTTTGTCTCCGATCGCCTGGGCAAGCCGCAGGTCTTTGTGATGAATACCGATGGCGGTAATGTCAGGCGCCTGACAACGTCCGGAAGTTACAATGTCACCCCCCGGTGGTCCCCCAAAGGGGATCGGATCGCCTATGCCCGCATGCAGAGTGGCGGGTTCCAGATTTACACAATCAACATCGATGGCAGCGGCGATACCCAATTGACCAGCATTGGAAGCAACGAAAACCCGTCCTGGTCCCCGGACGGGCGGTTTATCGCATTCAGTTCCAAACGTGGCGGCCCGGAAGAGATATACGTCATGCGGTCCGATGGCAGTGGCCAGACTAAGGTCAGCCAGAACAAGGGCAATAACGGTCAACCGGCCTGGTCTCCGCGTTGATATTAATCTAACTATTCAAGCTGCCGTTGTTTTGGGATTTTCCCGATTAGTAATTGCAAAAAATCCAGTGGCATGTATAATTTATTCGCTTGCTGAGACATTCAGGCGTAAGCCAAAGAAATTCCTGACAAAGGAGATTAAAATGAAACGAGGGATGTTGTCATTGTTGGTTGCACTCGGCTTGGCGGCTCTGGTTGCCGGCGGTTGTGCAAACAAGGAAGTTGTCAAGAGCGAAGAGCCAGTAGTTAAGGCCGAGCCGGTCAAGGTCGAGCCGCCCAAACCTGAACCGCCCAAGCCGGTTGAACAACCCATGCCGGTCGAGCAACCAAAAGCTGAACCACCCAAGCAGGAAGAGATGCAAGCGGCAAAGGCCGTTGCCCCAGAGGCGAATTTCGAGACCGTGTATTTTGATTTCGACAAATCTGATCTGCGCCAGGATGCCCGCGATGTACTCTACAAAAATGCTGAAATCATGCTGAAAAACAACCCGGATGTCAAAATCCAGATACAAGGCAACTGCGACGAGCGCGGTTCGGCCGAGTATAACCTTGCGCTGGGTGAGCGTCGCGCCAAGTCGGCCCAACAGTACCTGATCACCTTGGGCGTTCCGGCTGATCGCCTCTCCATAATCAGCTACGGCAAGGAAAAACCGGCTGTGGAGGGTCATGACGAAGCAGCCTGGGCCAAAAACAGGCGGGATGATTTCGTAATTGTAAAATAAGAACCATACCTTCATTGCAGTCAAAATCATGCGCCGGAGAGTCAACCTTTCCGGCGCATTTTGCATTTTGGTATATTGCTGGTAATAATTAGTCAAAGTAAATGAAAATGTTCCCCTTGACTTTTCTCAAATAATATATATATTGTTTTCCATATGTATTTCGCTGGACAGGAGTTAGTGCGTGAAAAAAGCATTCGGAATTCTGGCCGGACTGGTCGTCACGGCTTGTTGTGTCAATGCTTCGTCAGCAGCTCAAAAGCTGAGCCTGAAAGAGGCGATCAGAATGGCAATGGAAAAGAACCATCAGGTAAGGGGTTCTGATTTCAATGCGGATGCGGCTCGTCAGGGGGTGGCCATAGCGGGGTCGCACTATTACCCCAATGTGATGTTCGAGGAGTCGCTGGCCGGATCCAACTCGCCAACCCAGACTTTTATGATGAAGCTGGACGAAGGCCGCTTCACGAACAATGATTTCCAGATTAACAACCTCAACCATCCTGCTACCTGGCAAAACTTCAGGACGGCGCTTTCGTTGCAGCAGCCGCTCTACAACCCGTCCTTGGGCCCGGCCCGCGAGATGGCAATGAAGACTGCCGAAGCAGCGAGCCTGGGTGCTGATGCAACCAAACAGGATATTGCCTTCCAGGTTTTCAGGCTTTATCTGGAAATTCAGAAGGCCGAGGCCTACCTGAAGACAGCCGAGCAGGCCGTAGCCGATGCCCGGGAACATGCGCGGCTTGCTACTGTGCGCAATGATTCAGGTGTCGGACTGCGCTCGGATCAGCTCATGGCACGTACTCAGCTGTCGTTTGCCGAGCAGCAGTCAATCACGGCACGGAATAATCTGACCCTGGCAAAAATGCAGCTGGCAATCACGATCGGTCTTGGAGACGGCGAAAGTGTGGAGGTTTCCGACCCGATGGGGCCGACTTTTGCTATCCTCCAACCGGATGAATTGGATAAAATTGCACTGGAAAAACGTAGCGATCTTCAGCAAACACGCGCCAATACGGAGGTTGCCGCTGCTGGACTCAAGCTGGCCCGTAACGCATATCTGCCGATGGTCGATGCCTTTGCCTCCTATCAGTTGAATGACAAGGACGTCCCATTCGGCGCGGACAACGATTCCTGGCTGGCCGGTGTTAGCCTCAAGTGGCAAATCTTCGACGGTTTCAGGCGTGGTCATGAGCGTGAGCGCGCAGCAGCGTCACGTTCCGCTGCGGATGAAATGCTGGCCGGCCAGACCAAGCAGATCAAATTCCAAATTAAGGAAAGCTATTTGCGACGTGAAGAGATGGGCAAGCGCCTTGAAGTTGCCCGTCATGCTCTTGAGGATGCCGAGGAGTCGGTCAGACTCATTAGCAAACGTTTTGAGAATTCGCTGGCCACCATGATAGAACTTCTGGATGCCCAGACGGCATTGAACCAGACACGTACCAACCTGGTCGAGACCGAGGCGAATTATGCGCTTGCCAGTGGCCGTGTTTATTATACAGCAGGCATTTTTACGAAGGAGATTTTGAAATGACAAGATCCGCTGCCGCCCTGTTCTGTCTCATGACAGCCCTGATAGCCACGGGGTGCTCCGAGAAGCAAGAGAATGGCAAGAAGGAAGCCGCCCTGGCTCCAGTGGTCAAGGGTGTTGTGATAGAAACGGCCAAAAATGCCCAATTGCCGGATACGCTGGAAGTGGTCGGCACGGTCAGGGCGCGTACCAGCGCCATGGTGTCGGCCCGTGTTCCTGGCACAATCAGCGTGCTGCTGGTTCGCGAAGGAGACCGCGTAAGGAAAGGGCAGGTCCTTGCCCGGCTGGATGCGCAGGAAAATGTGGCCACTGCGGCGGTTGCCACTGCCGCCATCGATGAAGCCCGCCGCGGTCTTGATGAGGCCCTGACCCGCAGAAAACTGGCAGATACCACTTTTGAACGTTACCAAAAACTGTTCACGGAACAGGCGATCACTCGCCAGGAGTTCGACGTCAAACAGGCCGAGAAGGATCTGGCCTCACAAGGTGTGGCAAGGGCGGAAGCACGCTTGAAACAGGCCCAGGAAGGTTCCCGTGCCGCCTCGGTCATGGCTGACTACACAAAGATCATTGCTCCCATCTCTGGTGTGATTACCGCCAAGCAGGCCGATCTGGGCGCCACGGTCTTTCCGGCCCAACCGCTCCTGACTATCGAGGACGAGGGGAGCTACCAACTCGAACTGTCCGTGCCCGAGTCACTGACAAGCAGGATCAGGCCCGGCACTCCGGCAAACATAACAATGGACGCACTGAACAGTTCGTTCACTGCGAAGATTGCCGAAATAGTGCCTTCGGCTGACGCTGCCAGCCGTACCTTCACAGCCAAGGTCAACCTGAGTCAGAAAGGTTTGAAATCCGGCATGTACGGTCGGGCGGCCATAAATCTCGGCACCAGCACGAATGGGATTATGGTCCCGGCACGGGCAGTGGTTGAGCGGGGGGCGTTGACCTCTGTCTGGGTGGTTGCCAAGGACGGAATTGCCCGCATGCGGCTGGTAAAAACCGGCAAGAAGATTGGCGAAAGGGTTGAAATCATGTCCGGCCTGAGCGATGGCGAACGTCTGGTGACGGGCGAAACCGAGAAGGTTGTTGATGGTGCCAAGGTAGAATAACGGTCCGTTTCGGATTGCTATCCGGTGAAAGGATATGCCGATGAAAAGCCTGCTTGTGCTAGTGATCCTGATGGGATTCTGTGCCGCCGACGCTCTTGCAGATGACTTCCGCTGCCCCAACGGCAACATAGTCTCCAGCGGAGATAGTATCTCCACTGTTGCCGTCAAGTGCGACAAACCGGACTTTGTTGCCAGGCGCGAGGAGCCGGTGGAAAACGACTATGGCCGGACAATGTATATCGAAGTACAGGAATGGACGTACACCCGGGGCTCCACCCTGATCCACACGCTTGAATTCCGGAATGGCATCCTTACCAGGATACGTACCGGCGGTTTCGTGCAGTGAGTCTCGAACCGGATTCTCCACCGTTATTTGCGGTAGTTTAATATTTACGCTAAACAGAGGTTTGCATTACATGGAAAAACTCGGCATTGCCGGCAAAATTGCCCACGCCTTCATAGACTCCAAGCTGACCCCCCTGATCGTTGGGGCTGCGCTTCTGTTGGGAGTCTTTGCGATCAAGATGACCCCCAGGGAAGAAGAACCCCAGATCGTCGTCCCAATGGTGGATATCTACCTTCCCATGCCCGGTGCGACTCCGAAAGAGGTCGAGGAGCGGGCAGTAAAGCCGATTGAAGGCAAGATGTGGGAAATCAAGGGGGTGGAGTACATCTACACCGCCAGCCGTCCGGGAATGGGGATCGTTACCGTTCGCTACAAGGTTGGCGAAGACATGGAGAAATCGCTGGTCAAGCTTTACAACCAGTTGATGAGCAATCGCTCACTGCTTCCTCCCGGTGTAATGGAGCCGATGGTTGTCCCCAAGTCCATCGACGATGTGCCGATCCTGACCGTAACCCTCTGGTCTGAACGCTACGATCATTTCGCCCTGCGTCGCGTAGCCCGCGAGGTGTGCGACGAACTGAAAAAGAGCGAAAATGTCGCTGCAACCGAGATCAAAGGGGGACTGACCCGCCAGATCCTGGTCAGGCTCGACGCTGCCAGGATGGCCGCCTACCAGCTTTCGCCCCTCCAGGTGATGGGTGCGCTCCAAAAGGGCAACTTTGCCCTGGCTTCAGGTTCCTTCCGCAACGACAACCGGGAATACCTGGTTGACACCGGGGCTTTCCTGGAAAATGCCCAAGCCATCAAGGATTTGGTGGTGAATGTTGCCAACAACAAACCGGTCTATCTTTCCGATGTGGCAACCATCAGTGACGGTCCGGAAGAACCTAAGGATTATGTCTTCTTCGGGATGGGGCCGGTGGCTGCTTCCAAGGGGATACAAGGCAATCCGCGCCAAAATTACCCGGCGGTTACGGTGTCCGTTGCCAAGCGCAAAGGCGCCAACGCCACCTGGGTAGCGGAAGACCTGCTGAAAAAGGTTGAATTCCTCAAGGGCAAAGTGATTCCCGACGACGTCCAGGTGACGGTCACCCGCAACTACGGCGAGACTGCCAAGGAGAAGAATAACGAGTTGCTTTTCCACATGTTCCTGGCCGCCATCTCGGTCACGATCCTGATCGCCCTGTTTATGGGGTGGCGGGCTGGGGCAGTGGCTGCCATTGCCATACCGGTTACCCTGGCAATGACCCTGTTTCTCTTCTCCCTGATCGGCTACACCCTGAACCGGATCACCCTGTTCGCCCTGATCTTCTCGATCGGGATTCTGGTCGATGACGCCATTGTAGTGGTGGAGAATATCCACCGTTATTTCACGACCATGAAATTGAAGCCGCTGGATGCGGCGGTGCGGGCGGTGGATGAGATCGGTAACCCCACCATCCTGGCCACGTTCGCCGTTATTGCTTCGATCCTGCCGATGGCGTTCGTATCGGGCCTGATGGGCCCCTACATGAGGCCGATACCGGTGGGGGCCAGCATGGCCATGATCTTCTCGCTGCTGGCGGCCTTTATCGTCACCCCCTATTTCTCCTACCGCTTCATGCGGGGCGAGTCTCATGAGGGAGCCCATGAAACGAGCAGCGAGATGTGGCTGACCTCTTTATACCGTAAGATCATGGGGCCGTTGATTCATCGTCCGCTGTTGCGCTACGGCTTCCTGGTCACGGTGGTGGTGCTGCTGTTGGCTTCCTGTTCGTTGATCTATTTCAAACTGGTGACGGTAAAGATGTTGCCGTTCGACAATAAGAACGAACTGCAATTGATAGTGGATGCCCCCAACGGCACTACTCTGGAGGATACTGCCCGGATTGCATCCGAGATGGGCGAGGCGTTGCGCACCATACCGGAGGTGACGGATTTCCAGACCTATGTCGGTGTATCGGCGCCATTCAATTTCAATGGCCTGGTGCGGCATTATTATCTCCGCAAGGGGGCCAACCTGGCGGATCTGCAGGTCAACCTGACCGCCAAGGGTGACCGCAGCAGCCAATCCCACGATATAGCCAAGAGGATTCGCCCCCTGGTCAAGGCGATTGCCGACAAATATGGGGCCCGGGTCAAGGTTGCCGAGATACCGCCCGGCCCGCCGGTGCTCTCGACCCTGGTGGCGGAGATCTACGGTCCCGACCAGGCAACCCGTCTGGATATTGCCGCCAAGGTGAAGGCGATCTTTCTGAAGACCCCCGGCGTGGTTGATACGGACTGGTATGTGGAGGATAATCAGACCAAGTACAATTTTACCGTGGACAAGGAAAAAGCGGCCCTGTCCGGCATTGCCACCGATGATGTGGTCAAGACGCTGAACATCGCCTTGGGCGGCATGAATGCCGGAATAGTGCATATGCCCAAGGAAAAGGAGCCGGTCTACATCAACCTCCGGCTGCCTCTTGTCCAACGCAGCTCCATCGATGCGCTTTCATCGATCTATATCCCGGGACCCCGTGGCAATGTGCCCCTGTCCCAACTGGTCAGGATAACCCAACAGGACGAGGACAAGACCCTGTACCGCAAAAACCTGAAGAGCGTGGTCTATGTCACCGGTGACGTGGCCGGCGTGATTGAGGCTCCGGTCTACGCCATTCTCAAGATGCAGAAAGACATCGACAATATTGCCATGCCGGGAGGATATCATATCGAGCAGCTTGCTTCGCGCCAGCCATGGAGCGAGGAGCGGGTTGGCCTCAAGTGGGATGGCGAGTGGCATATTACCTACGAGGTGTTCCGTGACCTTGGCATCGCGTTCGGCGCGGTAATGGTGCTGATCTACGTGCTGGTAGTGGCTTGGTTCCGGAACTTCATCACGCCGCTTGTTATCATGGCGCCGATCCCGCTCACCCTGATCGGTATCTTGCCGGGGCACGCCCTGTTCGGGGCTTTTTTCACCGCCACCAGCATGATCGGTTTCATTGCCCTGGCCGGTATCATTGTCAGGAACTCTATTATCCTGATCGATTTTACCGAGTTGAGGCGCTCCGAGGGGATGCCGCTGGACGAGGCCATCATCGATGCCGGTGCAGTCCGTTTCAGGCCGATCCTGTTGACTGCCGCCGCTGTTGTGGTGGGGAGCATCGTGATCATTTTCGACCCTATTTTCCAAGGGTTGGCCATAGCTCTTATGTGCGGTGAAGTTGCTTCGACGTCCCTCTCGATGATCACCATTCCGATCCTGTATTATCTGGCTCAATCGTGGCAGGAGAGGAAAGAGGCGCGGAAAACAAAGGTATGAAGTAGCTGTCCATGAAACCATCTTTTAGGTAAGATAAGAAACAGGAGATAACATGTTTTGGATGAAGCAAAAAAGCTGTGCGAGTGAAGGAACGGATTTTTCGGAAAAGGTGGCGATTGAGGCGGAAGGGCTTTACCGTTCGGGCAAACTGCATTGTGCCGAAGCGGTATTGGCGGCAGTAAAAAACAATTTCAAGCCGGAACTGCCGGACGATGTGGTAAAGCTGGCAGCAGGATTCGGCAGCGGTTCCGGTTCTGGGTGCATCTGCGGCGCCATTACCGGAGCCACCATGTCCATGGGGCTGGTATTGCAGGAAGATCGCAGAAAGGTTATGCAGATGACCCGGGATCTGCACAAATGGTTTCACCAGGAATACGGGAGCACCTGCTGCCGGGTCATCAAGGGGAAGCAGCATGGCATCTGCCCGGAATTGACCGGCAAAGTGGCCGGAAAAACAGCGGATTTACTCAGGCAGGGGTAGTCCTGAGCTTGCCCACACGGCAGGGCCCAAAACTACCTGCTGCTGAAAGGAGACGATCATGGAACTGACAACACCTTATGCGTTTGGAAAGACGGTTGCTTTGTCCTATGCCGAGGCGGAAAAAAAGGTCCGTGAGGAACTGCTCAAGGAAGGTTTCGGCGTTCTGACCGAAATTGATTTACAGAAGAAATTCAAGGAAAAATTAGGCAAGGAGTTCCGCAACTATATCATCCTGGGCGCCTGCAATCCCAACATGGCGTATGAGGCAATTAGCAGGGAGATCAACCTTGGCGCGCTACTTCCCTGCAACGTTCTGGTTTACACGGACGACAACGGTGCAACGGTTGTCATGGTGATGGATCCGGTAGCCGCCCTCTCCATGATCGGCAACCCGGAGATGACGGCAATGGCCGGTATGGCTCGGGAGAAGATGGAACGGATGCTGGCGGCGCTGTGACTCAAGTCGGCAGACAATTATTAAATTGGCGGCGACATTTAACGCCAACGTTATAAAATGAGGAGAAAAATATGTACATTGATAGACTATTGAGAATTATTGCCGGAAGCTTCATTCTGCTGTCGGTTGTCTTGGCCGTCAAGGTCAACATCAACTGGTTATGGTTCACAGCTTTCGTAGGTTTGAACCTGCTGCAGTCGGGTTTTACCAACTGGTGCCCCATGGTTACCATTCTTGAAAAACTGGGAGTGCCCAAGTTTCCGAAAGAGTGCTGCAAGTGAGCCTCCGTATCACTGTATTGTGCGAGAACAGTGTAGGTTCCCTTTCAGGTACTCTGGGAGAACACGGCTTTGCCGCCTTGGTCGAACCGGCCGGGGAGGAGCCGTTGCTGTTCGACACCGGTCAGGGAGCAACCCTGCTGCACAATGCGCGGCGCATGAACAAGGATTTGGCTACAGTAAGAAAGGTTGCCATCTCCCACGGCCACTACGATCATGCCGGCGGACTCCTGCCCTTGCTTCAGCAGTGCGGTCCAAAGACCGTTTATGCCCACCCTGATATTTTTGCGCCACGCTATCGGGTGAAGGATAATGGCGAGAGCGTCTCCATCGGTATGCCCCATGACCGTGCTGCGTTGGAGGCTGCCGGGGCCAGATTCGATCTTTCGCCTGAATTCCGGGAAATCGCACCAGGCATGTTTCTGACGGGGGGCGTGCCCCGTTCGACTTCATTTGAGATCGGCGATCAAGGCTTGTATCGTGATTGCGGAGGCAAGCAGCTGGATAATACCCCGGACGACCAGTCGCTGGTTCTAGCCACTGGCAAGGGTTTGGTGATCGTTTTGGGTTGTTGTCATGCAGGTCTGGTCAACACGCTGGATCATATCGCCAGCGTGACCGGCAGACGTGACGTCCATGCCATTATAGGTGGGACGCACCTGGGTTTTTGCGGTCAAGAACAACTTGAAAAAACAGTGACCTTCATAAAGACCCTGGGGGTCAGAAAGCTGGCCGCAAGCCATTGTACCGGCTTCAGCGCAGCCGCCCGCATGTCTTCTGAACTTCAAAAGGAATTCCAGGTTGCCATGGTGGGTTATACGCTGGAGGTATGAAATTGCACCTGATTCGATTGCCGGGAATTACCTTGCTCAGAGGTATCCCGGCCTACCGAGTCCATATCCAGTGGGGGGCACCACATCCACTCTTCAACACTCATTAGGATGGTAACTCAAACCCATAACAGGAATTAATTCCGAAACGGTAGACCATCCCCCCAACAACGGTTGTCCCGTTGTCATAGGAATACCCACCCCAAAGCAGAACCGGCAAGCGAACTGCATCGCTGTTTGTCCCTTCTAAATCTCTGTATATCCGGAAAACATCTTTAGTGTAACAAAGTTCTTCCTGTTGAAGAGGTGATTCGCGCCTGCTTCCAGGTAGAGGTGGTGAAGACCTTCGGGCAACCTGGCAATCGGATCAGCATCGATATGATTGTGTCCATGACATTTGCCAGTAGTATGAGAATACCGCGGTTTCGATTCACGATTGGCAGCTCCTTATTCATTTAATCTGCCTAAAATTGAATGCCCCTATCCAATCATCACATCAGGCATCCGTAGGCGATTCTGCTAGATATTTTGCCGACACCCGATGGAATTTTTTTTATCTAAATAATATAACGCTTTTGCATTTTAGGAATCACTGTGGTATTTATCGTCGATAAAAATTTATATTTTCATAAAAAAGCAGGGCAACATAACAGTTCGGAGCTATAACCAATGAACAGGGAAGTTGTCTGTCCACGGTATTTAGAGACGGTGCAACTTACCTGTTTTTGACTTATAACACCATGATCCTACAATCTGTTTTCTGGTTATGGGTCCGAAACTTAAACACATGGGAGGTAGTGTAGCATGAGTTACGATGTTCCGAATAACGAGCAACTGATGAAATGGGTAGAGGAAGTTTCGGCTTTGTGTGAGCCTGACAGGATACATTGGTGTGACGGTTCCCAGCAGGAATATGATGAGCTGTGCAATCTGCTGGTTCAGGGCGGCACATTTACAAAGCTGAATCAGGAGAAACGTCCCAACAGTTACTTGGCTTGGTCAGATCCGGGTGACGTGGCTCGTGTAGAAGATCGTACCTTTATCTGCAGCCTTACCAAACAGGATGCCGGACCGACCAATAACTGGGTGCATCCGAAAGAGATGAAGGAAACACTGCACAAGCTTTTCAAGGGTTGCATGCGTGGCCGTACCATGTATGTCATCCCTTTCAGCATGGGACCGCTCGGTTCCCCCATTGCCAAGATCGGGGTTGAGATAACTGATTCTCCGTATGTAGTGGTCAATATGCGGATCATGACCCGCATGGGCAAGGCTGTGCTGGACGTTCTCGGCAACGGTGAATTCGTGCCTTGCCTCCATTCAGTCGGTGCACCCTTGCAGCCTGGACAAAAGGATGTGCCTTGGCCGTGCAACAAGGAAAAATATATCGTACATTTCCCCGAGGAGCGCGCGATCTGGTCTTTTGGCAGTGGCTATGGCGGGAATGCCCTGCTTGGGAAAAAATGTCTGGCCCTGCGCATCGCATCCAAAATAGCAAATGATGAAGGGTGGTTGGCCGAACATATGCTTATCCTTGGGATAGAATCCCCCCAAGGCGAGAAGACTTACCTGGGCGCCGCCTTCCCCAGCGCTTGCGGTAAAACCAATCTGGCCATGCTGGTTCCGCCTGAAAACTTCAAGCAGGAAGGGTGGAAAATCTCTACCATTGGCGATGACATTGCCTGGATCAAGCCCGGACCTGACGGCCAACTTTATGCCATCAATCCTGAATATGGCTTTTTCGGCGTGGCCCCCGGCACCTCTGCCAAGACCAACCCCAATGCCATGGCTTCCTGCGTTGCCAACACCATATTCACCAACGTAGCATTGACTCCCGATGGCGATGTATGGTGGGAAGGGATGACCGACACCCCCCCCGAGAAACTGACCGACTGGCAGGGCAACGAATGGACCCCAGGTTGTGGCAGGAATGCTGCCCACCCCAACTCCCGTTTCACCTCCCCCGCAGGCCAATGCCCCTCGATCGATCCGGAATGGGAAAACCCCAAAGGTGTTCCCATGAGCGCCTTCATCTTCGGTGGCCGTCGTAACAATGTCATTCCGTTGGTATATCAGGCTTTCAACTGGAACTTCGGCGTCTATCTGGCTGCTACCATGGGCTCGGAAACCACTGCTGCCGCTGTCGGAGCTGTTGGGAACGTGCGTCGCGATCCATTTGCCATGCTGCCTTTCTGCGGCTATCACGTGGCCGATTATTTTGCTCATTGGCTCCAGGTTGGCCGCACCACACCCAAACCGCCTCGCATCTTCAGCGTGAACTGGTTTCGCAAGGATGCCAACGGGAAATTTCTCTGGCCGGGGTATGGCGAAAACATGCGCATTCTGAAATGGATCGTTGATCGCGTTAACGGACATGCTGCAGCGGTAGAAAGCCCGCTGGGATGGATGCCTCGTTATGAAGACCTGGATTGGAACGGCTTGGAAGGTGTTTCCCGCGAGCAGTTCTATGAGCTGATGTCGGTTGATCGGGATGTCTGGAAAGACGAGGTTGTTTCCCATGAGGAGCTTTTTGTCAAGATGTACGACCGCTTACCCAAGGAATTCCTCCATATCCGTGAACTTATCCTTTCCAGTTTATGGCGTTCCCCGGAGCATTGGGAGCAGATTGCTCCCATATCCGATGAAGGCTGGAATGATTAAGTCTTGAGCAGGCAGGCTATCTCGGATGGGACTCTCCATCTGGCTGTTGGCTGAACTAGCCGATTATGCATGAAAGCTGGGCGATTTACCGGAACAATACGGTTTGTCGCCCAGCTTTTGTTTTGTCTAAACAACAGGTGCGAATTTGAAATAGTGATATAATGTACTTTTAATAAAGGAGGTACTACAACAATGAAATTCAATGACGTTACACGTGGCACTGGACTTGAACAGCACGGCATCACCAATGCGAATCTGATCTATTGGACGCCAACCACAGCTGTACTGTATGAGCAGATTGTCAAACGGGGCGAAGGGCTTGTTTCCCACTTGGGAGCCATTGCCGTAAAGACCGGACACTACACCGGGCGGGCCGCCAACGAGAAGTTCATAGTGGACGAACCGACTTCACGGGACAATGTGGCCTGGGGCAAGGTCAATCGCCCTTTCAGCCCGCAAAAGTTTGATGCTCTTTACAACAGGATGTTGGCCTACATGCATGGCAAGGATATTTTTGTACAAGACTGTTTTGCAGGGGCGGACAAGGAACATCGGCTTGCAATTCGCGTAATAACGGAACGTGCGTGGCATTCGCTTTTTGCCCGCAATATGTTTGTACGGGCAACACCTGATGAACTTGAAAAGCACATCCCGCAGTTCACCGTCATAGATCTGCCGAATTTTCACGCCATCCCCACGGTTGACGGAACCAACTCGGAAACATTCATCATTGTTAACTTTGCAAAAGAATTGATCATCATTGGCGGTACCAGCTATGCCGGCGAAATAAAAAAATCCGTCTTCACCATCTTGAATTACCTGTTGCCGATCGAGAAGCAGGTACTATCTATGCACTGTTCGGCCAATGTTGGTCCCAAAGGGGATACGGCCGTGTTCTTTGGCTTATCCGGTACCGGTAAAACAACTTTATCAGCGGACCCGACTCGATCTCTGGTTGGCGATGATGAGCATGGCTGGGACAATAAAGGAGTTTTCAACTTCGAAGGGGGCTGTTACGCCAAGATCATTAATCTGTCCAAGGAAGCAGAGCCGGAAATCTACGAAACCACTCGCAAATTCGGCACTATCCTGGAAAATGTCTCCATCGACACCCGTACCCGTCGTATCGACCTGGGCGACGACTCTTTCACCGAAAATACCAGGGCTTCCTATCCGCTTACCCATATCCCCAACATTGTTGTGTCCGGATGTGCCGGTCATCCGACCAATATAATCATGCTGACCTGTGATGCATACGGGGTGCTGCCTCCCATAGCCAGGATGACCGATGAGCAGGCCATGTATCATTTCCTGTCCGGTTACACCGCCCGGGTAGCCGGAACAGAAGCGGGTGTCAGTGAGCCTGCCGCAACCTTCTCGACATGCTTTGGCGGTCCCTTCATGGCTCTGAACCCGACAGTATACGGCGAGTTGCTCCGGGCAAAAATTGCCGCGCACAACGTCACATGTTGGCTTGTTAACACCGGCTGGAGTGGGGGCCCCTACGGTGTCGGTTCCCGTATGAAGATCGCCTATTCCCGTGCGCTGGTTAATGCTGCTCTGGACGGTACTCTAAGCAGCGGTTCATTTGAAAAAGACTCGATCTTTGGTCTGGATATACCAACAGCGTGCATTGGTGTGCCGAGGGAAGTTCTTAACCCGCGCAATACCTGGGCAGACAAGGATAAATATGACGAGACTGCCATGAAGCTTGTCGCCATGTTCAAAGATAATTTTGTCAAATATTCAGCCCATGTGTCACCGGAGGTGGCAAAGGTACTGTAGCCTACCATTTGCCATGGAACCGCAAGTAAAGAAGGGCGTTGCAACGGCGCCCTTCTTTATTCATCCACCTCGATCTCCTTGACCCGCATCTCTTCGCCCGTTTCTATCGTTACCAGATAGCTTCCGCAGTGGCTGCAAGTTCCGAAGATAGTTGTCAGCTCGGTGTCGGCACCACAATCCTGACAATGCCCCTTTCCCGGGATACGTATGATGTTCAGGTGGGCCCCTTCCAGGGTAGTGCCTCGGCTGCATGCTTCAAAGCAGAATTCGATGGCGTCGGGCACCACTCCACTCAAATCACCGATCTCCACATCCAGGGAAAGCACGCGTTTGCCGGAGGCATGCTTTTCGCAAATGTCGATAATGCCCTGTGTTATGGACAGTTCATGCATGGCAACCCTTTCTTAAGCTAGTAAACACAAAAAAAGCCTGCGGATCAAATCCGCAGGCTTTGCATTCCCGACAGGGAAAGCGATATTACTTGTGCTCAGGGGCTGCAGGAGCAGCTTCAGGAGCTTTAGGAGCTTCAGCAGCAGGAGCAGCTGCGGACATCGGAGCCTGAACAGGCTTCGGAGCCTCAACAGCAGGAGCAGGAGCAGGAGCTTCTTCTTTTTTCTTGCAGCCTGCGGTGAAAGCAGCAGCAAGAGCCATAACCAGTGTCAGTGTGATCAGCTTTTTCATTTTGTCACCTCTTTTCTTTGAAATTCACCATTTACACGCGTAGGCGCATGGTTTTCTTAATCAAATTTGCAATATACTCGGTAATCTTGGATTGTCAAGACTTTTTTGGTAATATAATGAATGCTTTTTATGGTCCGGATTTGCTCTGATTAGAGTCTAATGGTGAAAGCGTCCTTTACGCTCGCGATGGGCTGGTGTAGGGGCATTGTGACATTCGAAGCACGCCAATTCTTCGACTTTTTTCTCATCCAACGGAGACTGTTGCCTGCCTTTCTGGTCCAGGTTGTACTCGGGTGTCTGGAAAAATTGCCGACCCCGCTCATCCGCAACATGTGCAGCTTGGTATCTTACCTGCCAGTTGGTACTTATAGCCACTGTATGGCACTGGTCGCAGCCGCCCGGCGGCGGTATGCTCTTCCAGGCAGTAAACATGGCACAGCCTGTAAGACCCATGGACAGCCCTAATAGAGTAATGGCTATGAAAGTTTTCACGGAGATACTCCCTTGAATATATTTAATCCGCTAAATTACACTTAGCCTAGGTATAGAAGCAAGATATTTTATCAACATATTAGCCGTAATCGCTTGGACAGGCACTGCCGCATGCTTTGCAATATATTGACAGTAAAGGTCATTGACGGCTATTGTAACAAATTCATGTTCGGTCTCCGGCAAAGGGATTTTGCCATATTTGATTCCATCTGCAAGCGGTCGGCAACAATATTGACCATACTCCTATCCATTTGATTATGTTACAGATAACTATAGAACTGGTCCAATGAAAATCAAGCGCCTCGAATTATCCGGCTTTAAATCTTTTGCCGACAAGGTGGTACTGGACTTCCAGCAGGGGGTGACCGGTGTGGTTGGTCCCAACGGGTGTGGCAAGTCCAACATAGTGGATGCCATCCGCTGGTGCATGGGGGAACAGTCGGCGAAGAACCTGCGTGGTAAGGCCATGGAGGATGTTATCTTCGCCGGCAGCGAATCGAGAAAGTCCCTCGGCATGGCCGAGGTGTCGCTGGTCTTCTCCACCGAGGATGGGCGTGCTCCTTCCAAATATCTGGATTATGCCGAAATACAGCTTACCCGTCGGCTCTACCGTGATGGCGAGAGCGACTATCTGATCAACAAGACCCCTTGCCGGTTGCTGGATATCACCGAGCTGTTTATGGACACCGGCGTCGGGACTCGAGCCTATTCAATAATCGAACAGGGCAAGATCGGCATGATCCTGCATTCAAGGCCGGAAGAGCGGCGTTTCCTGATCGAGGAAGCGGCTGGGGTGACTAAGTTCAAGTCCAGGAAGCTGCTGGCTTTGAAGAAGATTGAGGCCACTCGCCAGAATCTGTCGAGATTGGTGGATGTGCTCGGTGAGATCAGGCGCCAGTTGGCCTCCCTTCAGCGTCAGGCCAGGAAGGCGGAAAAATTCAGGGAATACCGGGATGAACTGCGGGAAATCGAGCTGCTTTTCTCTGCCAGCGATTACCGCCTGTTGCAGCAACAGCAGGGTGCTGCGGAACGTGAGCTGGCCGGGCTTAATGAGCGAATTCGCGAGGTTTTTGCATCTTCTTCATTGACTGAATCCCAGGCGGAACAGGCGCGCCTGCAAGTGCTGGAGGCCGAAAAGAATCTGGGGGTTGCCCAGGAGGGAATCTACCGCATCAGGAGCGAATACGCCAAGGCCGAAAACGGGTTGGAGTTTCAGCGCAAGGAGCTGGCAGCCCTGGAAGGGAGAATTTCACATTTCTCAACCGAGAGCGGCGAACTGGAGAAGCGTTTGGCAGAGTGCTCTGAACAACGGGAGCTCATGCTTTTGCGCCTTGATACCTTTTCCGGCGAGACAGCGGTCAATGCCGAGGAAATGCAGCGTGCCGAAACCGAGTTGGAAACCCGCCAACAGGCTGAAGATGAACTAAACCGGATGTTGGAGGGGCGTCGCAGGGAACTGTTTACGGCCTTGGCTGAAGCGGCCCAATTCAAGAGCCGCTGTGAGGATGCCCGGAAAAGACTGGCAAATTTGCTGGACAAGCTGGAACGGCATGGCCGCGAAGGGGCGCTGCTGCTGGAGCGTCAAGAGCAGGTCCGGCGTCGTAGCGCCGAACTTGATGTGGAGATCGATACGGCGCAACAGGAGCGGGAAAGACTGCAATCGGAAATGGACGAATTACGCGGTAGCGATGATGACCTGAAGCGCCGCTTGCCGGAGATCGAAAAAACATGGCAGCTGCGCCGTGATGAGCTCAATCTGGCTGCTTCGCGGCTCCAATCCTTGAAGGAGTTGGAGGCCCAGTTTGCCGGTTACGGCCAAGGCGTGAAAAACCTTATGAAGGCTTCCGGCCTGAGTTCGCGTTTCAGCGGCCTGCTGGCCGACATCATAGAAACCCAGGAGGGCGCTGAGGCCGCCGTGGAAGCGGCATTGTCCGAACGTCTGCAATGTGTGCTCTGCAGCGACGAAAGCGATGCCATGGGCGCCCTGGAATTTCTCAGAACTACTAATGGCGGCCGGGTCGGACTTGCGCTGCCCCAGGCCGAGATGCCCCAGGCGATCCCCGATGTGGCCGGTGCAACCCCGCTCGCCGGGTTGGTGAGGGTAACAGGGAAATTTGAAGGATTGGTTCGGCGTATTTTGAATGGTGTCATGCTGGTTGATAAGCTCAAGCATGGGGTTGACCTGGCTCGTAAACATCCCGATCTTGCCTTTGTGACCCGCGAGGGTGAATTGGTCAGCTCGGGAGGAATCGTTTTTGGTGGTTCGGTCGATCAGGCTCAGCAGGGCATCATTTACAAAAAACGCGAAATCAAGGGGCTGGAAGGCCGGGTAGTGCTGCTGGAGCAAGAGGTCGCATCGCTCGGCAGCCAGCGGGACGATTTACGCCGCCAGTCCCAGTCCGTGGCAGAAGGGTTGAAAACGGCCGGAGTCCTGTCGCACCAGTCTGATTTGAAGCTGACCACTCTGCGCAAGGATCGACAGCAGGCAGAGGAGGAGCTAAATCGGATTGTGGAGCGTTTGGCGGTCCAGTCGCTTGAAAATGCAAACCTGTGCGAGGAACAAGAGGCGCTGGAGGCCGAATTGAAACAGTCACAGGCGCGTATTGCCGAATGCGGCAGTTCCTCGCAAGGGCTGGAAGAAGACGTGACCCGTTTGAAAACGGATCTGGACGCCATGCGCGAGCAACTGGCTGTTTCGCGTGAGCATGTCACGGCCCTGCGGGTGCGGACTGCCACTTTGAAAGAACAACACGAAGCCCATCTGCGCGGCCTGGATGACTTGGAGCAAAGAGCGCAGGAACTCGCGAAGCGGATGGCAACCGACCGAAATGAGATGGAAAAAGGCTCGGCTGAGCGGATTCAGTTGGAAAAGTCGATCGAGGTGGCTAAACAACAGCTGGCGGATTTGGTCCTCCAACAGGCGCAGGCGGAGAGCAGTCTGGCACAGATACGCTCTGCCTACGATCTTGCCGTGAGCGCGTTGGCCGATGCAGAGGCCCTGGCAAAACAGTCCCGGGAAACAAATGAAACCGTTCGCCAGTCCCAGGCCGATCTCTCGTTACGTTTTTCAACACTGAGCATGCAGGCCGAGCTTTTGGAGCGAACGCTGTTGGAACGCAGCCGGATTACCATGACCGAGGCCTTGGCGCGACTGGAGGCAACGGAATTCGACCAGCAGGATCGCCAACTGCGCCGCACTGAACTGCAAAGGTTGTTGGACGAAATGGGCGAGGTCAATCTGATGGCAATCGATGAGTGCGCCGGCATGGAGGAGCGTTTCAATTTTCTCAACTCGCAAAAAGAGGACTTGGAAGAATCGCTGCGCAGTCTGCAGCAGGCCATCCAGCGCATCAACCGCACAACGCGGCAGCGTTTCCAGGAGACATACAACCTGGTCAACGCCAAGTTTCAGGAGGTTTTTCCCCGCCTGTTCTGCGGAGGGCGTGCCGAGCTGCGGCTGACTAACGAGGAAGACCTGTTGGAGACCGGCATAGATATCATTGTCCAGCCGCCTGGCAAGAAGCTGCAGAACGTGACGTTGCTCTCCGGAGGCGAGAAAGCGCTTACGGCTGTGGCGCTGATCTTCTCGATCTTTCTGATCAAACCTACACCTTTCTGCTTGCTGGACGAAGTGGACGCACCACTGGATGACGCCAATATCGGCCGTTTCAATGACATGGTGAGGGAAATGAGCGCTGTTTCCCAGTTCATCATCATAACCCACAACAAGGCCACCATGCAGGTGGCTGACACATTATACGGCATCACCATGGAAGAACCCGGGGCATCAAAGGTGGTGTCGGTGAGATTACATTAAGAGGCAGTGCCGCGTTCAGCGTGCAACGGCTTGCCAGCCCGCAAAATGAGGCACACTGAACGCAGCATGGGGAGCTGATATGCCATATCAAAACATTTTAAAGGGATTGGTTGACCAGACGCCACATGCGGTGGGCGCTATCCTTGTGGATTGGGAAGGGGAGGCTGTGCAGGAATTCTGCCACTGCGACCCTTACGAAATCCGTTTTATTGCCGCGCATCAAGGCATCATCCTCAGCCGCCTCAAGGAGATGCATTGCAGCGGTCAGGGGTGTGCTGTTGAAGATGTGGTTGTTACCGCAACAAATGGCCACTTGATTATTGGCTGCATTGACCAGGACTACTCGCTGGTAATGAACATCGGGCGCGAATGCCCGGTTATGTTGGCGCTGCACCGGTTTCGCGACGCGATTGGACAGTTGAAGAAGGAGATCTGAATGGAAAAACAGGAAAAAAAGGGTTTTTTTCGGGGCTTGATGGACAAGATCAGTGGTATTTCCACCGTCGCGGAAGAATTGGATGATCAGGTAGAAATACCTTCGGAAGCGCCTTCGGTCCCAGAACCGGAAATGCCTGTAGAGCCGGCAAAGCCCAAGATCAGTGAGGAACCAGTTAAGCCCGGCTTGTTCGAACGCCTCAAGATGGGGCTCAAGAAGACCAAAGATGGCCTGGTCGGTCGGATAGACGCACTGGTTTTGGGTAAGAAAGAGATCGATGCCGATACGCTTGAGGAGCTTGAAGAAATCCTGATTACTTCGGATATCGGTGTCAAGACCACCGTGGAGTTGATCCGCACCCTTGAACAGCGTCTGGGCCGTAACGAACTCAAAGACGGTGAAGCGTTGCGCCGGGCGCTCAAGGAGGAGATCCTTGCCCGTTTAACTGCCCATCACAGCCTTCTTGAGATAAATAGCCACCGCCCCTTTGTTGTGCTGGTGATCGGTGTGAACGGTGTTGGCAAGACGACCACCATTGGCAAGCTGGCATCAAGGTTCTCGGCAGAAGGCAAAAAAGTGCTTTTGGCTGCGGCCGATACCTTTCGTGCCGCTGCTTCCGAACAGCTGGTTATCTGGGGTCAGCGTTCCGGCGTGGATGTCATCCATCACAAAGAAGGCGCCGATCCCTCGGCGGTTGTTTTTGATGCCTGCAAGGCTGCCGTTGCAAGGGATGTGGATATCCTGATAGTGGATACTGCCGGACGGTTGCATACCAAGGTCAATCTGATGGAAGAGATGAAGAAGATTCGTAGAGTCATTGGGCGGGAGATACCTGGGGCGCCCCATGAAACGCTTCTGGTCGTGGATGCCGCCACCGGTCAGAACGCCCTCTCCCAGGCAAGGCTTTTCAAGGAGGCGGCCTATGTTTCAGGTATTGCCCTGACCAAGCTGGATGGTACTGCAAAGGGTGGCATCGTGGTGGCGGTCAGCCACGAATTTGCCTTGCCGGTCAGATATATCGGCGTCGGAGAGGCAATTGACGACCTGCGTGATTTTGATCCGCAGGAGTTTACGGATGCCCTTTTCCAAGCATAGCAAAACAGGGCAAGAACAGCGTGCGAGGGGCAGAGAAGTCCGCGAAATCACGCAATTAGGGCTTGACTTTGCCCCGACTGGCGGCTATAGTTACGTACCCCGAAAGGAAACTCACAAGATGAACAATGAACTTTTGGAAGCATTGGAGAACAAGGTAAGTATTCTCCTGGAAAAATATTCGGCCATGAAAGATGAGAACGCCAGGCTGAACGAGGAAAACCAGCAGCTATTGACCGAGCGGGAAGGTCTCAAATCCAGGGTGGATGCAATCCTGGGCAAGCTGGATGCGATCTGACGGAATCTTCGGAGGCGCTCCACAATGATATCAAAGCCTGTCTCGGGTATGAACAAGCGTCCGACTGAAGTTTTGCGGGAAAGCGACTTCGTATGAAGACGCCCCATGTGGTCAGGGTGCTTGGCCGGGAACTCTCGGTCAAGAGCTCGGCCTCGGCTGAAAAGGTGCAATCGGTCGAAACCTTTGTAAATGCGAGATTGCAGGAGATCGGCGCTGCCCTCAAAAGTGCTGATGCCCAACTCGTGTTGACCCTGGCACTGCTCAATACCGCCGAAGAATTGCTTGACCTCAGATCAGCGCAAGAGCGCGACAAATCCCTTGACGACAGGCTGCATGGGATTATCGAGAAGTTGGAAAAGGCCTGATAACGATATACGGTCTCTTAAGGGAGGCTGGATCTATATTCTCAAATGCACTAATCAGTTCCGGCAGGTGCGACATTCCGGCCGCACCTGTTTGCTGATACCTGAAATACCGCAGAATATATCCGTCAACGAAAGAACGGAATTTGTTCAGGAGTATTGGTTCGAGCAACTGCACGATTCCACGTCACTCATGAGCCATTTCGCTCCTTCACCCCTCCCTGATCGACCTTCCCGGCCGCTTCCCGGCACAACCGGCAAACTCGTATTTGTCATTACTAATTTTCACCAGTCATGCTGTTTTTTTGTCTGAGCCGAACCGCTCGAAGAGCAGAATGAGATGTGCCGCACCACGAGGGTGACATGCCCAAGCGATCTCTCCGACAGCAGATGCTGGCCCGGCGCAGGGCACTCCGCCATGAAGAATGGCTTATGTCCAGCCGGCTGGCCCAACAAGGGTTTCTCTCGCTGGATGAGTATTGCAATGCGGCCTGCTTAGCGCTTTACGCCCCTGCTCACAACGAAACAGATACGGGCGACATCCTCTTGTCGTCGTTAGAGGCGGGCAAGAAGGTGCTCTACCCGGCCATCTGCGGCCACGAGATGGTTCTGCGCAAGGTCGATGGGCTGGCCGACCTCAGCGCAGGAAGATTCGGCATACATGAACCTTGTCACACCGGGATCGATCATACCGCCGAAGAAGCCGATCTGATTGTCGTTCCTGGTGTTGCCTTTGATCAGGATGGCCATCGCATCGGTTATGGGAAAGGTTTTTACGACCGCTTTCTGCGCCATCCCGGCCGAAAGGCCCACCTTGTAGGGCTGTGCCACGATTTTCAGCTTATTGACGGGAAGATCCCTGCTGAAGGACATGATATACGGATGGAGATCATCGTCACCGACAGGCGGATCATCCGTTGCGGAGGTAACCGGCGCCATCCTGATGGCCCGGATTCACATAGAGGAGGTTATTAATATGGAAGTGAACATCTGGATGGTAGTAATTACCCTGGCAATTGCCGCCGGGGCATATTTTGCAGGCAGCAGGCTCAGCAGAAAGGATGCTGATTCCATTGTCAAGCAGGCCGAAGAGCTGGCAACCAAGGTGATAGATGATGCCCGGCGCGAGTCCGAGACCATCACCAAGGAGGCAGAGCTAAAGGCAAAGGATGCGGCAATCCAGGCCAAGGAAGAACATGATCGGGAAATGAAGGAGAAAAAGAAGGACCTTCAGAATCTTGAAAAACGGCTGCAGCAAAAGGAAGAGAACCTTGATAAAAAGATGGCCCTTTTTGATCAGAAAGAGATGGATATTCTTTCCAAGGAACAGGCTTTTATAGCTAAAGAACAGTTGTTTGCCCAGCGAGAAGTTGAATTGAAACAGGCAGTTGACGTGCAGAGGAAAAAGCTGGAGACAATTTCCGGCATGTCAGCTGCGGAAGCCAAAAAAGAACTGATGGATGCAATGGAAAACGAGGCCAAGCACGATGCCGCCAAGCGGATCAAGGTCATCGAGGAGGAAGCCCGCGAAACAGCCGATAAGAAGGCTAAAGAGGTGATCTCTCTTGCAATCCAGCGCTATGCCGGCGAGTATGTGGCGGAAAAAACTGTTTCGGTGGTGCCGCTCCCATCGGATGAAATGAAAGGCCGCATCATTGGCCGTGAAGGACGCAACATCCGCGCCCTGGAGGCGGCAACCGGCATTGACCTGATCATCGACGATACTCCCGAGGCTGTGATCCTTTCAGGTTTCAACCCGGTACGCCGTGAAGTTGCCAGGCTGTCGCTGGAAAAATTGATCGCCGACGGCCGCATCCATCCTGGACGTATCGAGGAGGTTGTGTCAAAGGCAACTGAAGAGGTTGAACTTTCCATCAAAGAGGCCGGGGAGCAGGCCGCCTTTGACCTGGGGGTGCATGGCATTCACCCCGAGGTGCTCAAACTGATCGGGCGCCTGAAGTATCGTACATCCTACACCCAGAACGTTTACCAGCATTCTCTGGAAGTCGCTTTTATCTGCGGGATCATGGCTGCCGAACTGGGTATAAACGTCAAACAGGCAAAACGGGCCGGATTGCTGCATGACCTGGGCAAGGCCGTGGATCATGAAGTGGAAGGATCGCACGCCGTGATCGGCGCCGACCTGGCGCGTAAATACGGCGAGTCGCCCAAGATCGTGCACGCGATCATGGCCCATCACGAGGACGAAAAACCGGCCACCGTGCTGGCTGTGCTGGTCCAGGCAGCCGATGCCCTTTCCGGTGCCCGTCCCGGTGCTAGGCGCGAGATGATGGAAACCTATGTGAAACGCCTGGAAGATCTGGAGCGGATTGCCACCTCCTTCCCCGGCGTCGGCTTGTCCTATGCCATTCAGGCCGGTCGCGAGATACGTGTGATGGTTGCCAGCGAGCAGGTCACCGACGAACAGTCAGTAGTCATGGCCCGTGACATTGCCAAGAAGATCGAGGCTGAAATGACCTACCCGGGCCAGATCAAGGTTAATGTCATTCGCGAAACCCGGGCCGTGGAATATGCCCGTTAAGATTCTGTTTATTGGTGATATCATCGGCAAACCTGGACGCCAGGCGGTTGCACGGGAGTTGGACCGCCTGGTGGATCGTCACTGCATAGACTTGGTCATCGCCAACGGCGAAAACGTTGCCGGCGGCTTCGGTCTGACCATGGACACGGCTAAAGAGCTCTTTGACCTTGGGATTCATTGTCTGACCAGCGGAAATCATATCTGGGATAAAAAGGAACAGGTGCCGATGATACTGGCTGACCGACGTATCCTGCGGCCCGCCAATTACCCTGAAGGCGCGGCCGGTTGCGGCAGCGCCGTTTTTGCCACCCCGGGCGGGATCAAGATAGCGGTGCTCAACCTGGAGGGGCGGGTCTTCATGAAAAACCTGGAATGCCCGTTCCGCACGGCCGACCGGGAGATTGCCAGGCTGAGGCAGGAAACCCCTCTCATCCTGGTGGACTTTCATGCCGAAGCCACTTCTGAAAAAGCATCCCTGGGCTGGTATCTGGATGGTCGGGTCAGTGCCGTAATCGGCACCCATACCCATGTGCAGACCGCCGATGAACGCATTCTGACCCAAGGTACGGCCTTTATGTCCGATGCCGGCATGACCGGCAGTTTTGATTCGGTGATCGGCATTGGCAAGGATGAGGCCATCAACAAGTTCCTGACCCAACTGCCGGTCAAGTTCGAGGTTCCCAAGAAGGATATCAGGCTGAACGGCGTGGTGGTGGGGCTCGACGAAACAAGCGGCAGGGCGCTCTCCATCGAGCGTATAGCTGTGAGTTGCTGATTTTTGTTTCTAACCACAAAGACACAAAGAATTAGTATTTGTGGTGAATGCATTTAAGGAGATGATTACATGTCCGTAGCCGAACAGATGGCAGTTATCAAGCGCGGTACCGTGGAGATCCTGATCGAGAAGGAGCTGGAGGAGAAGTTGGCGAAATCGCTGGCCTCCGGCACGCCTCTCAAAATCAAGGCCGGATTCGATCCCACTGCCCCGGACCTGCATTTGGGGCACACCGTTCTGATTCACAAGCTGCGCCAGTTTCAGCAACTGGGCCACGAGGTCAACTTCCTGATCGGCGACTTTACCGGAATGATCGGCGATCCCACCGGAAAATCAGAGACCCGCAAGGTGCTGACGCGCGATGATGTGCTTAGAAACGCGGAAACATACAAGGAACAGGTCTTCAAGATCCTTGACCCGGCAAAGACCAAGGTGGTCTTCAATTCGGACTGGCTCAACAAACTGGACGCGGGCGGTATGATCGGCCTGGCCTCCAAATACACTGTGGCCCGGATGCTGGAAAGGGACGATTTCCACAAGCGCTTTACCAGCCAGCAACCGATCAGCATCCATGAGTTCCTGTACCCGCTTATCCAGGGTTATGACTCCGTGGCCCTCAAATCCGATGTGGAGCTGGGTGGCACCGACCAGAAGTTTAACCTCCTGATGGGGCGCGAACTGCAGCGCGAGTGGGGCCAGCCGCCCCAGTGCATCCTGACCATGCCGCTGTTGGAAGGCTTGGACGGGGTTAACAAGATGTCCAAGTCGCTGGGTAATTACATCGGCATCAACGAGCCAGCCGACGAGATTTTCGGCAAGGTCATGTCCATCTCCGATGAGTTGATGCTGCGCTATTACGAACTGCTCTCCGATATGCCGCTCTCCGATCTGGAACAGCTCAAAACCGGCCTCAAAGATGGTTCAGTGCACCCAATGGAGGCCAAGAAGGCTCTGGGCCGCGAGATCGTTGGGCGCTTCCACGGTTCTGCTGCCGGTGACGAAGCTGTGGAGAATTTTGTCAAACGGTTCCGGGACAACGAAATTCCTGTGGATATGCCGCAGGCGAACTTTGTCCTGGCCGACGGACCGTTACTGCTGGCTCGGGCGCTTACCGAGGCCGGCCTTACCAAATCCAATGGCGAGGGGCGCCGCGCCATCGATCAGGGCGGAGTCAAGTTGAACAGCGAGAAGGTCTCCGACACCAACCTCGAATTGACGGCTGCCGGCGAGTACATTGTCCAAATCGGCAAGCGCAGGTTTGCGCGGATTGTGGTTTCGTAGCCGCCGGCAAAACAAGAGCGAATCCATAAACCATTAAGGGGCACAGCGACTTTCATCGTGTGCCCCTTTTTTGTTTTAAAGTTTTAGGCTGCGATTATTCGGATTTGTTTGGCGCCGGCTTTTCGAAGGTCATCCGGTCAAGCAGTTCCCAGTTGGTCTTGGTGCTGGTGACGGTAATGCCCAACTCCTTCAGGATGGCCTGGACGTGCCGGTTGATCCTCTCCTGATCGGTCTTGAGTATATGTATGAAGCGGTGGCCGCAAATAAGCCGCTCGCCTTCCTTGCGTTCCCACGCCGCTTCAGCCACGGCGCAGACCGGAGGTAGTTTGTCATCGACTTCCAGAAAAAACATGGAAAGTGGCGAGGGTTGTTCCTGCGGCTCGATCTCCAGGCGTATGCCGCCCATGCTCAGGTTTACCGCAGCCTCGCGTAGCTTGAGGTTGGGGGGGATGCCCTGGGTTTTCATGTACTCCATGATTCGTTTGAATTCTTTGCGATAAATGGCAAGGGGAAAATTCTGGCGGAGATGGAACAGGTTGACTTTGGTTTCGACTCGTTGCGTTTTGCGGCGCTGGTAGATCTCCAGATTACCCTGCAGATGGAGGTGAAAAACGTTGCCCGCAGTTACCTTGATAAGGTCGGCCAGCATCTGAATGCCGACTCCGAGTGACTCGGTAGTGAGTTTGTATGTCACCTTTACAGCCGTATTTTCTGGTGATTCCTGCCCGGTGGTGTAGGGAACCTGTAACTCAATAATATCCGCGTGCCGGTTGACGATAATACCGCTGAGGGATTCAAAATGATCCCTGTTGCGTTCGTCCGACATGTTGATGAGATTTGCTTTCTGCTTTAGGGAGAAGTAGCGACTGTAATCTGTTTGGGGAGCATGCGGATTTGTCATCTAAGCGAACTCACGTCTATAAACCGACCAAGTAACAAATTTTGGATAAAAAAATAGAATACACGCAAACCCGTTAAAATGCCAGACTGAACAGGGTTGCCTCAATCCTCGTCGCCTTGATTCATATTTGATAGAAAGTGGAATGGGATGGCTTAAACATTACCATTTCGGAGGTTTGCCAGGGGTTACATTTCCATGATAACAGGCAGGATTACGGGGCGGCGCTCAATGGTCTTCTTGAAGAAGCGGCGCAGGGCCTGGCGCACCGCCTGCTTAACTTCCTCGCAGTCGCAACGCATCTCCTCGTTTAATTCCGAGAGCGCATCGGTAACGATGAAGCGGGCAGTTTCCAGGTACTCCTGGCTCTCATCCTCGAAAACAAAGCCGCGGGAAACGATGTCCGGGCCATGGATGATTGCTCCGGTTGACTGGTTGATGCCGATGATGACCACCACCATGCCGTCTTCGGAGAGATGCTTGCGGTCCTTGAGCACGATAGCGCCCACATCTCCCACCCCCTTGCCGTCCACAAAGACCCGGCCCGATTCCACCTCTTCCACGATGGCGGCCGTATTGGCGTAAAAGGAGACAACATCGCCGTTGGTGGCCAGAAGACAGCGATCTTCCGGGATGCCGACTTTCTGGGCCAGTTGGATATGCTTGACCAAGTGGCGGTATTCGCCGTGTACCGGGATGAAGAAGCGTGGCCGCACCAAGTTGAGCATCAGCTTGAGCTCTTCCTGGCTGGCGTGGCCAGAGACGTGCACTTCCGAGACCTTTTCGTGAAAGACCTCGGCGCCGCGGCGATAGAGGTGGTTGATCAACTCCGAGATGGTGCGTTCATTGCCGGGGATAACACGCGAAGAAAGGATGACGGTGTCACCCTTATCCAGCTTGATCTGCTTGTGATCGTCCATGGCGATTCGGGTCAGGGCGCTCATGGGTTCGCCCTGGCTGCCGGTGGATACGATACAGATATTTTCAGGAGGCAGGTTGTTGAGCTCTTTCAGGTCCATCAGCATGTCGTCGGAGATGGTCAGGTAGCCCAGTTGCCGGGCGATGCGCACGTTGGCGATCATGGAGCGGCCGTTGAGCAGGATCTTGCGGCCATTGGCGGCGGCTACGTCGACTACCTGCTGCACGCGGTGAATGCTGCTGGAGAAGGCCGCCACGATGATGCGGCCTCGGCATTTGGGAAAGATGTCATTGAAGGCTTCGCCCACGTATTTTTCCGAGAGGGTGTAACCTTCGCGCTCGACATTGGTGGAATCGGACAGCAACGCCAGAACTCCGGCGTCTCCGTAGCGGGAAAAACTGGCCAGATCGGTCAGCTCACCGTCTACCGGGGTCTGGTCGAGCTTGAAGTCGCCGGTGTGGATCACGACCCCCTCGGGTGTGGTGATGGCCAGGGCGCAACCGTCCACTATGGAGTGGGCCACCCGCAGGAACTCGACCGAAAGGCAGCCAAGTTCAACGCGGTCGCGTGGTTTGACCGTGATCAGTTCCACTAGGCCGTCAAGTTTGTATTCCTTCAGCTTCTCATTGACAAAGCCCAGCGTCAGAGCTGTGCCGTAGACCGGTACGTTCAGTTCCTGCAGTACAAAGGGGAGTGCGCCGATGTGATCTTCATGGCCGTGGGTCAGGCAGATGGCGCGTATGCTGCCACTCCTTTCGCGCAACCAGGAAATGTCCGGTATCACATAATCGATGCCGAGCATGTCCGGCTCCGGAAACATCAGGCCGCAATCGACAACGATTATATCCGGACCGCACTGGTAGACCATCATGTTGAGGCCGATTTCGCCCAGGCCGCCTAGGGGGATGATCTGCAGGGGAGTGTTCGTTTCTGGTTCTTTCATGGACTATCTTTCGTTCTGTAACGGGACCAGCGCGGCGATTTTCCGGTCACAACGGTCGATCCACTCTTTACCCGGCGTGACCAGCCAGCGGTCGGCGTAGAAGGAGCTGCGCAGGGCGCGGTAGGCGATCAGGGCCCGGCTGATGTCGCCTTGGCGCTCATTGAGTTCTCCGATGCTCCAAAGGCGCTGGGCGGCATTTTCAATAGTGGGCTGGAATGGCAGGTACATGTGGATGGCGGATTCGTAACCGGCCACCGCACCTGTAAAGTCGCCCCGCTTGAAGGCCTCCTCACCCAGCTTGAACTGCGCCTGCATGCGCCACCAGGTCGCAGCAACGAACAGGAGCAGGCAAACGGTGAGAATTACTATGCTGTTGAGCAGTATGGTTTTGATACGTTCAGACATCTGGTTACCTGAAAAAATGGGGTAGAATGGTCAACAGAATGCCCATGGCCGTCAGCACTACGCCAACCAGAACCGCCAGCGAGGCGCCAATGTCCAGCGGCCGGCGCAGGCGGTGCGCGGCGGGCAGGCCCCAACCGATGGCGCCAATGCCGGCAATGATCAGCGGGATGTATTTAAGCCCTGCGTACATTCAGTGCTCCAGTTGCGAATTTATGGCAGTGCATACCTGATCCATCAGCATTGCCTCGGCTTCTGTCCTGGGGACAGTCGTCGCGGTTGTCACCGGCGGATGGAGGTTGATGGTGATGTGACCCCGATAGAGCCTGGTCCGACCGGCAGGGTTGATACGGCCGCTGCCGTTGATGGTGATCGGAACGACCGGTACCCCGGCCTTGAGCGCCAGCATGAATCCTCCACGTTTGAAGGGGAGCAGATGGAAATCCTTTGAGCGGGTTCCTTCCGGGAATATGACTACGCTCTTTCCTTCCCTGATGACTTTGGCGGCGCTGTCCATGCTTTTCAGGGCCTTGCGGCCGTCGCTCCGGTCCAGGGGGATGTAGCCTCCCCGGCGCATGGAAGTGCCGAAGACCGGGATCTCGAACAACTCCTTTTTGGCGATCCAGTAAAACTGGCGGGGCATGGCGGCCAACAGCGCCAGGATGTCGAAGTTGCTCTGATGGTTGCTCATGAAGATGACCGGGCCTTCCGGAATCTGCTCCGAACCCAGCAGGTCAACCCTCACACCGGCCAGTGCCAGCGAAACCCGCGCCCACAAACGGGCGTGGAAGGCGTAGCTCTTGCCGCTGCCGTCCAGCAGTGTCCAGAGTATCGCGCTTGCCGCAAAAAGAAAGGTCAGGGGAATGAACAGCGCCAAAAACAGGTATGCGCGAATCATGCAGGCTCCATATACAGTTGAGTAAAATACTTCGTTCCCGACCTTGAGTCAAACTAAATATTAGATTTCAAACAATAAAAACGGCCGTTTACAGAAGTAAACGACCGTTGTGATCAGCATTGCCAAGTGTTGGTCGGCGGATTACTTTGCTGCCCCAATCATTGGCACCGGAAGGAGGTAGACATATTGCGGTAGGGGGTGCCCGCCGGCATGTTGCCCAGATTCGCGGTCATGGTGGTGGTCATGGTCTGTATCATGGCCGGATCCGGGGTCTGAATCCTCAAGGTGGACATGTTGCCGAAGATTGTGCCCATCATGGCACGGTACCGGTTGACATCCATCAGTTGCGTGCCCGTTGTCCCGGCGGCCATGACCTGGTTCATCTGGCTCCCCATCAGGGCGGTCATATTCCGGGCTGCCGTGTGCATGGTCTGGAAATCGCTGTTGGCCTGATCGGCCATGTAATCTGCCAGCACATCGGTTCCCGCCTGCAGGCCGAGGCGGGTCCGCAGCTGAATCATGGCCTGCTCCATGGTGTAGGTGCCGGTCTCCGTCATCTCGCGCAGTTCCGACGATACAGGGCTGATGAAGTTGCTGCTTACCGTGCCGCTGACGCTTTCCTTGGGCAGGCTGAGGAGATAACTGTATGTGAGCGTCTGGGTGGGGTTATCCATGTCGATGGTTTGTCCCTTCACGGCAATTGCCACGATCGGATAGAGGCCGATGTCGGCTGGATCTACATTCAGGGTGTAGGCCCCGTTCTGGTCCGTGGTGGTGGAGGGTTCGCCACTGTCCAGCTGGTAATTGCCGTTCTTGTCCATGAACACCACTGCGCCGCTGAGATAGCCGTCGGCGACCTTGCCGGTGACCGTGGATGTCGTGGGAGTGCTGCTGCCGCTGCTGCCGCAGCCCGCCATGGCTCCGATGGAGAGGAGCATTGCCGCTGCCAGGATATATTTATGCATGTAAGTTGTCTCCTATGTTTTATCGAAAATCAGAAATCGTAATAAACTGCCAATCCTGCCCCGTAATCGGGGCTGTTGGTGGTGATCCCCTTGGCAATATATGTTTCGATGCCGGTCTGTCTGGTGGCCTGGTAATTGAGCTTCAAACGGGCTTCCAGCAGGCTGCTGGTCCCGTCTGCCGGGGGGGTGGCGCCCTTGACGAGTATGATCGGTTTGATGCTCTCGGTAAGTTGATAGCCCAGGCCGGCGTTGTAGGTCATATAGTTTCTCAGGGCCAGCTGCTCTGCCTTGCCCTGCACGGTGTAGCCCGCCTCCATGAACGGGTTCCAGTTGCCCAGCCATTTGGAAAACTCGACCGTGAAGCCCTCGTCGAATTCTCCGGTTCCCAGGGCCTTGTTCTTGTCGGCCGTTGGGAATTTGACAAAGGCGGTTGGGCGTACCTGTGGTACCAGGTCTGTTTCTTCCACCAGGACGTAACCGGCTTTTACGGTTATGTCGCCGATGCCGCTCTCTGATTGCAGGCTGGTGGCCGTTGATGATGGGCTGAGTCCGTTGGCTCCGGAACCGGGGCCGCCCATGCCACCTGCAGGCAGCAGAGTGGTCTTGTTACCCTGCATGCCGTTGCGGACAACTCCCGACACTACCGAGTTATTACTTTGGTAGACAAAAGGGATCTCCACCGATAGTTCCAGGCGACTGGTGGGGCGGACCGCCAGCGTAAATGGAACGAATACCGATTCCGTGCTGTTGCTGGTGCCGTACTTTCCGGAAGCGAACTCGAAGCCAAGGCCGACCGTCCAGGGGAACTCCTCTGCCTGTGCCAGGTGAGGTGCCGTCAATGTGATCGCCAGGGTAGCCAAGCTCGCCAGAGCCATTCTGTTACCAAATTTCATTGTTAGGTTCATGGTATCCACTCTTTTAATTAGTATCGGATTCAGCGCCGCATCATTCCGCCGCCGCCTCGCATCATCCTGCCGCCCATGCCGCCGGATCTGGCAGGGGAACGATCTGTCCGCATCGAGTTCGTATTGGCGCCCTTCCAGGCCGGATCACCCTTGTCATCCCTCAGGACCACCTGGGCTCCGGTGGTCTGATTGGTGATCTTCTGGGCCAACAGATAGGTCTTGCCATCCTTGCCTTGGGCTTTGGATCCCTTGGCGTTGATTTCATCGTTCCTGTTTATCTGAATGCCGTTTTTGTCCCAGTACGTCCCGGGGCCGACGCATAGTGTAACGGTTTCGTTGTTGCTGGCTATTTCAATGACGATATTGTTGCCTTCGCCCGGGTGCGGGACGGCCAATACCCGCCCGGTCATTGTCGAGACAGTGTTGATATCGTAGCCCCGGTCCAGATCCAGGCCGTTTCTTCCCGTTGTCCGGTCTCCGCCAAAGCCCCAGAATGCCTCTGCCGGCTCAAGGTCGGTCAGCGTCAGGGTCAGGAGAAGGGCAATGATAAAGGGATATAAACGGCCTGGTTTCATGATCAATCCTTCTTTCCGGATGAAAATCTACTTCGTGGTTGTTGGTGCTGTTGCCGGTGACCCGTAGCCTGTTCCATCCAGCGGCCGGGTTACATTGCCGGTTCCGTCGCCAGGGCCGAGCCGTCTCTTCTGGCCTTGTGCCGTGCCCTTCATGGCGGCGCCTTTTGCGGTGCCTTTTTGCAGCGAAGTCTTGGTTGCGGTGCGGTTACGGACCTGCTGCGAGGTCTGGGTGCTCGTACGGACACAGCTTCCATCCCGTTTTCGCAGTCCGCCGCCACCGGGGCCCACTGCGAACGCCTCTGCGCCCAGTGACGCTACGCTGAGGGCCAGGATCATTGTGATTGCCAATTTTTTCGTTTTCATGGCTATACCTCCTCTCTGAAGAATTAATTGCTGCCTACAGGAGGTATTCCACGGTTTGTGCCAAAATCAACGATCTTGTAACTTGGTGTAATTGTGCATATATATTTTTGCAAAATCGGCAGGTGCAGGAAAAACAGTGCAATTTACTGCACCATCCGAACGAGGTTTTGCACTACAGCCTATTCGTCGTCCAGCAGATCGTACTCCTTTAGTTTATATTGGAGCGAGCGCCGGGAGATCCGCAGCTCTTCGGCTGCCAGGCGGCGGTTGCCGTTGTGCCGCTTGAGCGCCTTGACGATAAGATCGCGCTCCATGAGTTTCAGGCTTTCACGACCTTCGCTGTTGCTGCCCGTGGCTGTGCGCAACATCTCCTCGGGTAGTGCCGTCTGCCTGATGTAATCCTGCGCCAGGATCACGGCCCGTTCCATGACGTTCTGCAGTTCGCGGATGTTGCCGGGCCAGGAATATGCCTGCATGGCCTTCAGCGCATCGGGTTCGATCCCCTTCAGTTTCTTGCTCCCTTGCCGGCTGAAGCGCTGCAGAAAATATTCCGCCAGAAGCGGGATAATGTCCCTGCGTTCGCGCAGCGGTGGGAGGTGGAGCGGAAACACGTTGAGCCGGTAGTAGAGGTCTTCGCGGAAGCGCTTTTGGGCAACTTCTTCGCTCAAGTTGCGATTGGTGGCTGCGATCACCCGGACATCGGCGCGAATCTCCCTGTTGCCACCAACCCGTTCAAACACCCTTTCCTGGAGGACCCGCAGCAGCTTGGACTGAACCGTCAGGGGCATCTCGCCCACCTCGTCCAGAAATATCGTACCGCCGCCGGCCAGCTCGAATTTACCCTGGCGGGCTTGGATCGCCCCGGTAAAGGCGCCCTTTTCATGGCCGAACAGCTCGCTTTCCAGCAGGTTCTCGGGAATGGCGGCGCAGTTGAAGGCCACGAAAGCGGCCTTGCTTCTGGTGCTCAACATGTGGATGGTGCGCGCCACCAATTCCTTGCCGGTGCCGCTTTCGCCGGATATCAACACATTGGCCGTGGTGGCTGACACATCCTGCACCAGTTTGTGGACAGGCTGCATGGCCTGTCCGGCAAAGATCAGCTGTTCCGGCGGCAGTCCGGCCGCCTCGGACTCCTTGAGGGAAAGGTAGGTCCTGGTAAGCTGCCGTCCTTCCAGTGCCCTCCTGACAACGGACAGCAGGGTATCCGGGTCTTCCAGCGGTTTGGTGAGAAAATCAAAGGCGCCTTCCTTCATGGCGCAAACCGCCTCTTCGACCCTGCCAAAGGCGGTCAGGAAAATAAAGCCTGGCGGACCGGATTCCTTCATGGTCTCCCTGAACAGTTCGAGACCGGTCTTGCCGGGCATCTTCAAATCGGTAATCACCAGATCGACCTGTTCCCGCTGAAGCAGTCGCAAGCCGGCCAAGCCGTCTCCGGCCGTCAGCACCTCGTACTCTTCATCTTCCAGAACCCTTTGCAAAAAATCGCGGAAGGTTTGGTCATCCTCTACCAGCAATATTCGTCCAGTCATGTCAACCCCTGTCATTTCGGGCCGGTAGCGTCACGGTAATGGTCGTGCCCGAGCCCGGTCCGCTTGCCACACTGATGTCGCCGTTGTGTTCCTCGACGATCTTTTTGCAGAGTGCCAGCCCCAGTCCCGTGCCGCGGGCCTTGGTCGTGAAAAATGGCTCGAAGATCCGGGGCAGGATTTCCGGGCTGATGCCCTGGCCCGTGTCTTTGATCTGAATGCTGGCCATGGGTCCGGCAAGCTGGGCGTAGATGTTTAAAATACCGCCTTCCGGCATTGCCTGCAAGGCGTTCCTGGCAATATTGAGCAGCACCTGGGTCAGCCGGTCGCGATTGGCGACTACCAGCAACTCGTCCGGGCAGTCTAAGTTCATGGTGACATTGGACTGTTCCGCCTCCGGCCTCAGCAGGGCGGCTGTCTGCTCTATGAGCCCGGCCAGTTCGACCGGTTCCATGGCCAGACCCTCGATCCTGGCAAAGGCGAGCAGGTCGCTGACCAAGGCTTCCAGGCGCTTGGCTTCGGCCACGATCCGGTGGGCCGATTCCTTGGTTCGGGGGTCTTCCGGGCGTTTCTCGATGAGTTGGGCAAACCCTTTGATTCCGGCCAGCGGGTTGCGGATCTCGTGGGCCAGCATGGCGCCCATTTCCCCCATCCTGGCCATGTTTTCCCGTTTCTCCATCTCCTGCAGATGTCGTTCTTCGCGCAGGGCATAGCGGTAAATGACCGCCGCCAGCATCCAGGCTGCGCCAAGCAATGTGAGCAGCGCCAGCAGATTGGCGTGGGCATAGCGGATGACCGCGTCGGAACGGTAGGTGTGCAGGACCAGGCGGAGGCCCAGCGCCTGGGTCGGCAGGTGGATATCGGAAAAGAACTCATAGGCTTCTTCGCCGGTGGCCAGCCGTACCCGATTGCCCGAAACCTGCCCGGCAAAGAGCCGTTTCAGGATGGTTTTGTCATGCAGTTCCGTGCCGATCAGGTCCGGGTTGGTATGAAAAACATAAACGCCTCTTGGGTCAACAAGTGCAAAATAGGCGATGTCCGGCGTGTGAAACGTGGCAAGCGCCTGCAGGGAAGGATCGTGGATGGCGCTGTTTTCTATGGCGGCTTGCAGCGAGTAGGCCAGGCCAAAGAGATTTTCCTCGGCAATCGGATGTGACTGCCGATAAAGGCTGACTGCGAACCAGAGCAGAAAGGATGTGACTCCCAAGCCGCACAGTAGCAGGATTCGTTTAACCATTGATCACCAGGGTTCTTCCAGTTCCAGATCAAAGGGATATCTACGTTGGTTCGTCTTCGACTCCTCTACATACTGCTTTGCAGGCCTTTGTCGCCAAAATCCTCGCCGCCTTGATTATGTATCAAGCAAGCGCCGCCTTGATTTTGGCATGCAACTGATGCATGTCGAACGGTTTCTGGATGAAGTGCATGTCCTCTTCCAGAACCCCCTTTTGCGATATGATGTCGGACGTATAGCCGGACATGTACAGTACCCTGGCGCCCGGCCGGACCGCGTGGATCTTCTCCATCATCTCCTTGCCGCTCATGCCGGGCATGATCACGTCGCTCAGGATGATGTCCACTGAATTCGTGCTGTCCCGGCAGAACGAGACCGCATCCTGGGGGATGGCGATGGCATGGACATTGTAGCCCATTTCCTCAAGCATGCCGGTTGTCATCCGGCGCACGGTTTCGTCATCCTCAACCAGCAGGATCGTGCCCGTGCCAATGGCAGGGTCGCGGACAGCGCTGGCGGCCGTGGTGATTTCCTGCTCCAGGCGCGGCAGGAAGATCTTGAACATGCTGCCGTGGCCAAGCTCGCTGTAGACGTTGATGAACCCGTTATTCTGGCTGACGATCCCGTAGATGGTCGCCAGGCCCAGGCCGGTCCCCTTGCCGATCTCCTTGGTGGTGAAAAAGGGCTCGAAGATATGTTTCAGGGTTTCCCGGTCCATGCCGGAACCGTTGTCGCTGATGGTCAACTGCACGTACTGGCCCGGCTGCGCGTCTGGGTATTCGTGGCAATAGGCCTGGTCAATGGTGGTGTTTGCGGTTGCGATGGTCAGCTTGCCACCGCCGGGCATGGCATCGCGGGCATTGACGGCCAGGTTCATGATGATCTGGTCAACCTGGGAGGTGTCGATATTGACCTGCCAGAGATCATCGGCCAGGCTGGTGGTCAGGACGATATCCTCACCGATCAGCCGGCCCAGGGTCCTCTGGGTTTCCCGGATGGCGGAGTTCAGGTTGACAGGCTGGGGCGAGATCATCTGTTGGCGTGAAAACGCCAGCAATTGCCTGGTGGTGTCACGGGAGTGCAGGGCGGCCTTGCTGATCTCGTTGAGATTCTGCCACAGCTTGTCACCCTCGTTCAGCTTGAGCTTGGACATCTCGGCATAACCCAGGATGACGGTCAGCTTGTTGTTGAAATCATGGGCCACGCCACCGGCCAAGCGGCCGATGGACTCCAGTTTGAGGGACTGTCGCAGCTGTTCCTCGAGCCTCCGGTGTTCGGTTATGTCGATACCGAAGGAGATGGTCCCGACTGTTGCGCCGTTCTCCAGTATGGGGTTGTTGCGCCAAGAGATGATCCTCTTGGCCCCATCTTTGGTCAGGATCTGGTTTTCGTAGCTCCCTATGAAGCTGCTGCTGTTATGGACCTCGTATTCTTTGTGGGCCTCCGGAAACGTTTCCCGGGGGGTCACGATATCGGCCCAGTTCTGCCCTTTCAGTTCGCTGAGGCTGTAGCCGCTGATCTCCTCGGCGACGCGGTTCAGCAGGGTGACGTTGCCATCGGTATCCAGGCCGACGATAATGACGTTGGCCCCCTGGATCAGGTTTTCCGTATATTCCTTGGCGTTTCTGAGCGACTCTTCCGCCAGTTTGCGTTCGGAGATGTAGCGGGCCTGCTGGACGTTTTGGATGGCCATGTTGGATAACTGGCCGGCAATCAGGTAGAGTGCCCGGCACACATTGTCGAATTGTTCCTGCGACATGCGTGGGACCTTGGCCAGGGCCAGACGGTAGGCTTCCGGGTCGGCGCCGATCTCCTCTCCATAGGCCATCATCCCGTCCATGTCGCACGACTCGTCGAGTACCTGTCCGATCAGCCAGTTGGCCACGTGGTGGTCACCAACCTGGATGGCCGCACCACCGTCCCAGAGCCCTCCGCTCAGACACCGCCGAATGTTCGGGCCGCCCGGGTTTATCTTGCCGAGCCCGGCGTCCGATTGCCTGCAGTTTGCCAGGCCCTTTTCCGTTTTGCGGATGATATCCTGGCACAGGTCGCAAAAGTTGCTGGGCCTGGTAATGGGATTCCCCTGTGGGTCCGTAATGATCGAGGCAACGCCGGTGGCGGCGGCAAAGGCATCCTGAATCTTCTGGAGTTCACCCAGGTTGAAGAGATCCTCGATCTGGATGCCCGAGTAATTGCCGGTCGGGCTGGTCAGGGCCACCAGCCGGTGCTCCAGGGCCTCTTTCATCTTTTTGGACTCGGTTATGTCCTCGTATACCCCCAGGACTCCGTAGACCTGGCCGCTATCATCGGTCAGCGGAATCTTCGAGGTATCGATCCAGATGCGGTTTCCGTCGGCCTGCCGCAGCATTTCAACGATATGTTTCTTGGGTAGGTTGCTTTCGATGACATCCCTGTCGTCGTTGCGGTAATTATCTGAGTCTTCACGTGCCCAAGGCAGGTCAAAGTCGCTTTTGCCGACGATCCCGGCGGGGTCGTCCAGCCCCGCGGACAGCGAAAAGACCTTGTTGCACCCCAGGTAGTTGCTCTCGCGGTCCTTCCAGAAAACCGACTGTGGTATGGAATCCAGGACATTCGCCAGCATGGCGCGGCTCTTGAACAGCTCTTCTTCGGCCTGCCTGCGTTCGATGAGTTCCGCCTGCAACAGTTCGTTGGCATTGAACAACTCTGCGGTGCGTTCCTTGACGCGCAGTTCCAGATCATCCTTTGAGCGGCGCAACTCTTCGGCCACCAGCTTCACGTCCCGCCATTTGATGTAGATGACCCGTGACATGGTGATGGTCAACAGGACAAACAGCGCCGCAAAGACCGACATCTTGGCCACGTCGTCCCGCCACTTTGCCAGGTAGTCCTGGGTGTCCAGGCCCACATTGATATAGAGTGGATAGCCTGAGACCTTCTTAAAGGAGACTACTTTCTGGGTATTGTCCCAGCTCGTGGGGGTAAAGAATGTCCCGGACTCTTGTCCGGAATCGAGCAGCGTGCGCAATTCGCGGGACATGTTTTTGTTGCCGATGAGGCTGCCGATATCCTTGGGCAGCGGGTATCTGGTGATAATGCCCATTTCCATGTCGCGCAGGCTGATGCCGCCATAGCGGCCGATATCCAGATGGGAGAATGTATCGGTGAAATAATCCAGGGGCAGCCCGGCATAGACCACCCCGGCAAAGGAGCCGTCGGGGTTGTCGATGCGCCGGGCAATGACGACCACCCATTTTTTGGAGATGCGGCCAAAGAGCGGCCGGGAAATGATCAGGCCGGGCTTCGGGTTGCTGCGCGCGATTTGGAAGTAATCCCTATCGGTCACATCTACCGGCGACTGGGGATCCACACGGATGCCATAGGCAACAATGCCCGCTGCATTGGTTACCCTCAGGCCGTCCAACTCCGGAAATCTGGTGTGCTGGCGGGTGATATAGGCATTCAGAGCTGTTGGGTCGATGTGTCCGAGAGCTGCCTGCCGTTCGTATTCGTCCTCCAGAGCAAACAGGGCCATATCGATTTTGTGCATGGTGCCGACGATGTACTGCTCCAGGACATGGGCAAGATTGCGGGCCGTAATCCCTGCCTGCCGCTCGTACTGCTGTCGGCTCTTGTACAGTGAATATCCGGCAAGCGTGATCACGAACAGGTTGACGGCCAGGACGCCGGCCAACAGTACTGTAATGAAAACGGAGGCACTTTTCGATTTTGCAACAGCTTTGGTAAGGAGTCTCATGGATCTGACCTGAAACGGCATGTCGCTATGGCATTAGTTTATTTCTGGACCCAGCGGCCGTTCTGGAGTTGCTGCCACCATCCAGGTTTCGCGGCCTCGCGCCTGGTGTCGGCGTAGGTAGCCGCGGCCTTGCCCATGACCTGGTCCAAGGCGGCTTTGGTCTCCTTTTGCCCCGCCAGCTTGACGATGGCCTTTGCCATGCTGCCGATAATGGTCTTTCGGTTCTGGTTCTCGGCGCTCAGCAACCCTTCATCCTGGGGCGTGACTTTCCCCTTGTCGCGCACCGTGACCAATCCCTGGCTGGTCAGGCCGATGGCCCCGTTGTCGAACAGCTGGTTGATCCTGGGCAGCCGGCGGCTCATCTCGTCATAGGCCTTGATGACTTCCGGCATACTGGCCATCTCGATGGCCAGGGCATCGGCCTCGCTCTCGCCGGCCTGGGCCACGGCCACGAACGCGAATGCCGGCGTTTCGTGGAAGCGCATGCTCTGGGGCTTGGCCTCGGGGGTGGCTTGTTCCGGGCCGCTCTTTTTATCCCCGCCGGGAGACTTGTCCCCGCCATTTTTCAGGAGCATGTCGTCCAGGGATTTGTAAGCCTCTTTGGCCGCTTTTTCAGGAAAGTAGACGTTGACGGTAATGATCGCGCATGCGGCCAACAGGCCGCAACTTGCCGCCAGCAGCCATTTGATGGTTTTTGCTTTCATGTCGGTCTCCTCGATATGATTTTAAGATTGACGTCTAACATATACCCTATCGGGGCAGCAAGGAAAGCCCCTTTTCCCTCGGATCATTCCTGCCATTTGAATTCCGGTTCGACCGGGGCTTCCGGGGTCGGTCCGGCTGCCTTGCCCCGAACCGCGGCCTGTTTGATGGCATCGATCAGGTGGTCGATGGCGATCCGGTTTTGGGCCGGGGCGATCGTGACGCTCAGGTCGCGCACCCCAAAGATATTGGTATGTGTGATATCCAGGGTTTCAAAGGTTAGGTAGCCCTTTTCCATGAGCGCATTTATCTCGGCCTGGTCATAGGGGCGGTCGTCGCGGAAGAAAAAACCGCTCAGTTTTTTGCCTGACAAGCGCTGGAGAAAGTCCTTGCTGACCAGCATCCGTTCCCCGCCCCCTTCCCTTGCCCAGAGGTCGGTGAACCCGGATAGTCCCCGCAGGCCTCCGCCCCGGCTGCTGAGACTGACAATGCCGTCGATGCGGCCGGAAATATAACCGTTGATCTTGGGAAAGGCGCTGCAGAGCTGTGTCAGGCTGAGGCTGTTGACGAGCAGGTCGCCGCGCCAGGTAAGGCCTTTGTCCATGGCCAGGTAGCCCTTGCCGAACAGCTCTCCTCCGAACAGCGATGCCTGCAGGGAGGTGATCCTGGTAATGCCCCCAGCGGCATCGACCCGCAGGGATAGCGCTCCGAATGCCATGGGCCCGAAATTGACCTGGCCCACATGGAGCGATTGGCCCGGAGCGGACGGCCGATGGAACTGTCCCAGCAGGCGCGGGTAGTTTTCCCTGTTAAAACTCAAGGCTCCAGGCTCCTTGCCCGGGGTGACCCCGGAAAGGTCCAGGGAAAAAGGGACGCTCCCTTCGATGTCTGCTGCGCTGAACTGCTGTGACGGCACCTCCAGGCGGACCTTCCCGAGATGGAGCGTGCCTTCCAGCAGTTTGTGGCCGTCATGCAGTTTAAGGGTTCCCGAGGAAGCGATGTTGCCATCAAGGGTTGCCTCCTGAATGAAGCGGGGCAGGATGTTGACAAAGGGATCGACCAGGTCGTTCAGTGTGGTCCGGGGCAGCTCAAAGGCGAAATCCCCCCTTGACATCGGCGTGCGGAAATCCTCCACAACCCCCTTAGCCTTCAGCGAGACCAGTGGGCCGACCGAGATGGCGGCATCGCTGACCTCCAGCCTATGCCCGGAAACGGCGCCTGCCATGGAGATGGCGCCATTGGCCGGCAAGGCTTTTTTGCCGCTTTTGGCGGCAATCTCGCTGCCATGGAGTTTGAAGCGGCACTCAAGGCCGTTCCGGCTGGAATAATCACCCTGAATGTCGCTGTCCAGCAGGCCATCCTCAAGGGTGAAGCCGCCTGCCGCGGGAAGCAGGCCCGCTGCCTTTGCCAGGCGAGCCTGCTTCATCTGCAAATGAAAGTCTCCCCCTTTTGCCAATGCAAATGGCTGGAATGAAACAGTGCCGCTGAGAACCCCTCCCAGCAGACTGCCGCCGATGGTCCCCCGGGTGCCTGGCCGGGCAAAGGTCAGGTGGGCGCTTGGCGCGGCAACGGGCTTGCCCTGCCAGGCAACTCCGCCGGTTGCCAGATCCGCATTCCCTTCCAGCCAACCGCCGCCCGGGTCGCTGAACCAGGCCCCCTGCAGTGTTGTGGCAAGGCCGGTCACCGCCAGTTTGCCCTGCCTGATGTCACAACCGGAGATCTTGGCTGCCAGCGGATAGCTGGTCGTGCCACGGACGGTTTCCCTGGCCGGTATCCGGCCGGAGAGTGCGGCTATGGCGGCTTGAGTGTTGCCTGAGCGCAAACTTGCGTTGAAGATTGTGGCCACGCCATCGGCGTAGCGATAGGAAAATGCCGCATCCGCCGACTTTTCGGCCAGGGCCATGGCGGTCAGATGCGCGGCGCCCGATGCGTTGGTGTGCCCCTTGCTCCGGGCCAGGATGAGGTCAAGGGTCCCGGCTTTCAGGGCAAAGACCTTGTTGCCTTGCTTGCCCTGCACCGCTGATACCCGAACCCGGGCCGTGGCGCCGAATTCTTGCGGCCCGCGCCCCCTGGCCTGCAGCTCTGCATCGGCATTGCCCGCCTCGATCTGCAGGGAAGGGGATTGAAACAGTGTCGCAAGGGTGGCGATCGATGTGGTGGGTATCCGCAGGCTAAGGTCGAAGGGAGTGGTTGCCCTGGCCCGGAAGCCAAGGCTGCCGGAGAGCGGCACTCCCATGAACCGGGCGGAAAAGGCGTTGCTCTGCGCTGCCAGCGGTTGCAGATGGCCGGACAGGGTGATTTTGAACTGGGCCTGAAGGGCCTCCAGCAAGGCCTTGCCATGGGAAGGCCGCACTGCCAGCCGACCACTGGCGCTAAAGCCGGCTCCGGCCTTGGCCAGGGTGATCGTACCGTCAAGCCCGCTGACGAAGAGTCGTCCCCCCCTGGCCAGCGACCCCCCTTCCAGGCGGGCGCTGCCGGTCGCACCGGTGATGCCGGCGGCCCTGCTCCCGGTCAGATGCAGCGACCCATTCAGCTTGCCGCCGACAACCATGACTCGCCCCTTGTCCTTGGGCAGCAGGGTTGCCAGCGCGCCCGGCCTGGCCCCATCAATGCCGATATGGACGCTGTATGCCCCACCGTGCCCCGCATTCCCGGACCCGTCGGCCCTGGCCTGCAAGAGCCGGTCAACGGTCAGGTCCAGTGCTTCCAGTCGTGCCGTGCCGGTCTTCAGCCCGTAATCGCCTTTGATATCGAGTTTGCCGCTCAACGGCAAGCTGTCCCCCATGGGCGGGATGGTGATCCGGTCGAATGCCACTGTGCCCCCGGCCCGGACGAGCCCGCCATGCAGGGCGGCGTTTACCCGCAGGGCGCCGGTTCCCCCCGTGGGCCAAGGAAGGTTTTTCAGTTGCGGCAAGCCGGCAAAACCTTCGGGGCGGAGCGCCGGAGCCGTCAAAGCCAGGTCAAAGGCGGGATTGTTGCCGACACGGGCGTTGCCGGAGACGGAGTAGTGATTGCCCCCGGCATCTTCGAACGCGAGCGCGACCCCGGCATCCTGCGAACCCTTTGTTGCCAGGTTGCTGATCCGCAGGGCCAACCCCTTTGCGGTCACGCCATTGACCTGCAGGATCCCGTCCGTGATGCTGAACTGTTTGATGAACAGCTCTGCGCCGCCCCCCTTTCCGGCCGTCAACAGCCGTTGCAGTTGCGAAAAGTTCCAGGTGCCCGATTTATCCCGAAGGATATGGACTCTGACGCCTTGCAGCTCCAACAGTCGTATGCTGCGCCTGCCGGACAGCAGATCACGCCACTGTGGCGCGATGACAACCGTGTCCGCCCCTGCCAGACCGCCGGCCGGGAAACCGGGCGGGTTGTCCAGTGACAACCCCTTGATCCTGATGGCGCCGCTTGTCAACTCCAGGGCGGATACATGGACGTTCTGATGCAGCTGCGCAGTGAGCAGCCGGGCCAGCCGGGTCGCGGCCTGGGGGGTGGCAAGATAGATCTTCAGGGAAAGTGCCAGGGCGACCAGGGAGAGCAGGCCAGCAACAAGGGTCCCTGCCAGGATCTTCCTGGCAGTTTTACCCTGTCTATGCCGGCCATTGGTTTCGTCCATGCGCACCCCATCCCCTTTTAGAAAATGTAACCTTAATTTCAGGGTTTGACAACACAAGCAAGCCTTTTGACAACAAGTATTCGACGTATTTGCATGGATATTCGAAGTTGATTTTGGTATTGCTATGGAAATTTATTCATGCAGGCAATGAATTCAACTTCAATGTTCCGGTTTTGAAAGATGGTTTGAGAAGGCTGGTGAATGGCTGAGTATATTAATAAACAGATTTCCACCACAAAGACACAAAGATCACGAAGAAATCTTTTAGGGGAAATGCCTTCCTTTGTGTTCTTCGTGCATGTGTGACATTGCCTGTCATATGGCAATGATATATTGCATTAAGGGGGGAAAATGAAATCCGAACTTTACAAAGGTCGAGAGCAAGCACGTTTCAAACATGAACTCCTTGAGGCCTATCTGGAAAGACTTTTTATGATCGTTGGTCATCATCAGCGGACAATCTGCTATGTTGATTGCTTTGCCGGGCCATGGCAGGCTAAAGGTGACGATCTTGAAGATACGTCGATTGCTGTTTCGTTGAATATCATCCGAAAATGCAGGGAAGGATTGTTGAAAATCAATCATAACGTTCATTTTAAGGCGCTTTTCGTAGAGAAGGACCCAACGGCGCATGCCAAATTAAAGGACTATCTTGACGGTAGAAATGATGAAGGTGTCGAAACTCATCCTTTGCATGGAGAATTCATTCAGTTACGTGAGGAAATCCTGTCCCGCTGTGGTAACGATAGCTTCACCTTCTTTTTTGTCGATCCGACAGGGTGGAAGGATGCAGTTGAACTCGCTACTCTCGATCCGCTTCTGAGACGGCCCAACTCAGAATTCCTTATTAATTTCATGTACGATTTCCTGGTGCGAACCCATACCCAAGAACCATTTTCGGATGACATGAAGAGAATTTTCGGAAGGGTGCCCGACACTAAAGGCATGACCGCGAAGGCGAGGGAAGAACACCTAGTCAGGCTGTATCGGGAGAACTTGAAGACGGTTGTCCCGACACGAGGCGGCAAGCCACGCACTGCGTGCGTTCAGGTAAAAAAAGTGCTCCTGGATCGGACACTTTATCACCTGGTGTATCTTACACGCCACCCCAAAGGAATAGCCGAGTTCATGGCAGCATCAGACGGCCTGGATCTGGTTCAGAAAAGGCTGCGCGCCCTGGCAAAACAGGAATCACAAGTCGAGTCGAGCGGCCAACTGGTATTGATAGCCGCCGATGAAAGCATCAAGAAAGAAGAAGGGCGCGCTGACCTTTCCGAGGTCAAGTCGTACTGGCTGACAAAACTATCGTCAATACCACGGCGCTTTGGTATAACAGAACTTGCCGACATGTTGGAGGAAACAGACTGGTTTGCCAGCGACTTCCAAAAGGCTTTCAAAGAGTTGGACGCAGAAGGTAAGGTAAAGAATCAGGATGCAAAAACGGTCCGACCAGTGAATGTAGTTAACTTTGAAAAAGGCGAGATGTTGGTGAAATTGACATGAGCACACAGTCAAAGATCGAATGGACCGAACAGACATGGAACCCTACCGTTGGATGCAGCAAGGTATCGCCCGGTTGCGCCAACTGTTACGCTGAGGCAATGGCCAAGCGTCTACAAGCTATGAAAGTACATGGTTATGAAAGCGGCTTCGCCCTGACCATGTTACCTAATCGCTTGGAGGAACCGCTGAAGAGGAAGAAATCAACCATTTATTTCGTCAACTCCATGAGCGATCTTTTTCATGAAGAAATTTCCGATGATTACATAAAACAAGTGTTTGATGTAATTCGACGAGCGTCGCAGCACACCTTTCAGGTGTTGACCAAACGAGCTGAGAGAATGGCCTCATTTTTTCGTGACTATGATGCGCCTCGCAATGCTTGGCTTGGTGTGACTGTCGAGGATCAAAAACACGGAGTCCCTCGGCTCGACTGGCTACGTCAGGTGCCAGCGCACATTCGTTTCGCATCAGTAGAGCCACTTTTGGAAGACTTGGGTACTTTAAACTTGAATGGCATCCATTGGGTAATTGTCGGAGGAGAGACCGGCCCAAAAGCCCGGCCCATGCAGCAAGAGTGGGTGCTGAACATCAAACGTCAGTGTGACGAGCAGCGCTCTGCTTTTTTCTTTAAACAGTGGGGTGGCTGGGGAGTTGATGGAAAGAAACGTGCAAAAAGACAGAATGGGCGGTTGTTGCAGGGCAGAACTTGGGATGAAGTACCGGAAGAGGTTAAGGCGTCTTATCATTCAACAACGGGGGGAGTGTGGCAAAAGTCCCTTACCAATGGGCTCTAGGAGAACGACCTCCGCCTATTCAGCAGCATAGCGTTGCAAAGCACGAAATTCTTAGAGCATATCTTGTTGCTTATATCCAGACACTTATTTCCAGTCCACGTCAGGAAGAATTTAGACTCACTTTGATTGATGGATTTGCTGGTGGTGGTATCTATCGACACGCAAGTACTGCTCAGGAAATTTTGGGATCTCCTTTTGTAATGCTTGAAGCGGTTAAAGAAGCTGAGTTTCTGGTGAATAGGGAGCGGCAAAAAAAAGTTTGCCTCCACATTGATTATTTTTTTATAGAAAATGATAAGGGGGCCGCTGAAGTACTTAAATCTGAACTGTGTTTGCGAGGATATGGGGAACAGCTTGGCCAGACGATATTCATATTTCAGTCAAAATTCCAGGATAGAGCCAAAGAAATTGTTAGTTTTGTAAAGAAAAAAAGTCATCGGGCCGCCCGCGCCATATTTCTTCTCGATCAATACGGTTATGCCGAGGTTCCAGCCCCTCTAATTAACATGTTGATGCAAAGCCTTGCTGGTGGAGAAGTAATCCTTACTTTTGCTGTTGATTCGTTTCTTAACTTTGCAGGTGACAATCAACTGAATAAGCGGTTGCTGGAACAGATTGGTATTCCCGATCTTTTTCGCAGCAGGACCATTGATGAAATTAAGAAATCGGAGAAGGACTGGCGCCTTTTTATCCAGGGCTGCTTGTACAAAGATCTTGTAAATGCATGTGGGGCGCGCTTTTATACGCCCTTTTTTATTAGATCGTCAAAGGGGCATGGTGACTACTGGCTATTACACCTGTCTCAACGTCCACGAGCTCGTGATGTTATGACTCGGATACATTGGGAAAAAAACAATCACTTCATCCATTACGGCGGTTCTGGACTTGAAATGTTCCAGATGCTTGGATATGTTCCTGAACGGGACAGTGAATTTACACAGCAACTGCAACTTGGCCTCGGATTCTGTTTTGATGAATTGGCAAAAAAAGCGAGTGTTGCAAAGCTTTCAGAACAAATTCCGCATTTGATATACCCTGATCCTGACGGAATGTCTTTTGGCGAATTATTCGCCTCTACCTGTAACACCTCTCCCGCCTCAGCTCAGATTTATCGTGAAGCTATCGGCAATCTCCTCCAAATGAAAGAACTCGAAGTTGTTGGACAGGACGGTACCGAACGAAGGTCAGCAAATCGCATTCATGATAGCGATCAACTGCTTCCACCGAAGCAACGCTCCTTTGTTTTTTAATTTTCAAGATCTGAGCAGGATTGAGGGAATAAGTATGCCTGAAAAATACACTGAAATGGACTATTCTGACAGGCTTGTTGCTTTTGTTGATATTCTAGGATTTCAACAGCTAATCTCACAAGGCAACGCAGAGGCATTAGCATCCATAAACATAATCGACGGAAATCTGCAACACGTTATTGATATAGTGCAAAGGGAACACAATGAGGTTTTCTCTATTCGCTTGTTTTCTGATTGCATATGTATCTCGAGTGATTATACGACTGAGAACCTATTTTACATGGTATTTGAGTTGGCATTCATACAGTTCATAATGTCCTGTGATGGTATTTTTCTAAGAGGGGCACTGTCACGAGGAAATCATTTTGAAAATGACAGAATGATATTTAGCAAAGGGCTTGTGACCGCCTATCATCTCGAAAACAAAGCAATATATCCGCGTATTGTTATTGACAGTCCACTAATAGACTCTATCATGAACGACAACAACTTTTATGCGCCTTACTATATTCAAGAACGTACCAGAAATTTCGTTATTCAGTCTCCCGACAGATATTATTCCGTGGACTATTTAAATTGCCTTTATCAAGAGGGTATTGATGAAATTGAAGCATTAGAACGTCACAAAAATTCAATAGAGACTGCTGCAAAACACAATCTTTTAGACAGTCGCATAACGGACAAATACCGATGGCTAGCTGAATACCACAATTGCAAAGTCACGGAATTTGTCTGTCCTGATGATTACGAAGAACCATATTTATCAGAGATATTGCAGTCTACTACTATCAATATTACAGAGATCTTCCCTAATTTTAAAAAGATGGAATAAAGGACTGCCGGGGCAGATTTTCGCTATGTGGAACATTGGCTTTACGGAAAAGTTGTTTTGAGGTAACTTATGCCAGCACGTAATCAGCGGTATCGTTTTGGTGACAATAATTTCAGATATTTCACAAGATAAGGAGTTTGTACTATGGCCAGTCTCAACAAGGTGATGCTGATCGGCAACCTGGGCAAGGACCCTGAAGTGCGCTATACCGCATCCGGACAGGCGGTGGCCAGTTTTTCCCTGGCAACCAGCGAAAAGTTCAAAGGGAAATCAGGGGAATGGGAGGAGCGCACCGAGTGGCACAACATCACACTGTGGGGCAAGCTGGCCGAGATTGCCGGCGAATACCTGTCCAAGGGCAAGACCGTCTACATCGAGGGGCGGCTCCAGACCCGCAAGTGGCAGGACAAGAGCGGCAATGACCGGTACACGACCGATATCGTTGGCGACAAGATGCAGATGCTGTCGCCCAAGGGCGAGCGACGTAATGAGCCCTCCTCCGAGCCCGGTGGTGGCGGCTATGAAGAGCCCCCATTTCAGGATGACGACATACCTTTCTGAGGAAGCTGGAACAGAAATGAATCAAAAAAAAGCGCAACCATTCGAGGCTGCGCTTTTTTTGTCTGACGCGGGTTGATTCCATTGCAATGAAAAGCATGTTACCCGGCGCTTTCGCGGCTGAGGATTTTACTCAGCACGGCGACGATTGTATCCGCATCATCATCCAGGCAGCCCATGAAACGGGGGCAGAGATCGTGGCCCGCGGTAACGGTTTCAATATCCTGGTCCGGCAGAATCAGGATTGTGCAGATATCATACAGCAACCATTTTATCTGCACTATGGCGGCAAACTCGCTTTTGGAGCCGGCAATCAGCACGGCGACAAATGGCCCCATGGAGGAGTGCCTGATCCTGCTGACCAGGTTGTCCATCGTGGCTAATACCTCGATTCCGGGGATGGTTCGCGTTAACGCATTCCGGATGTGATCACCGGCACCTTCTCGTGCCAACAGGAGTGTCTGCATGATCTTCGATCCTTTGTGGAGCTACCTGAGTGCAGCACCTGCGGCAACGAAATCCGCATCCGGCAGCGCGGATTTCGCTTCATACGGAATTGCGGATTTGGTTGCTATGTTCAGCCCCAGAGAGACCAATTCAGAGGCGACCAGATCGGCCAGCCGCCCGATCTTGCCGCCAACTTTCCCGGACATCTGGAGACCGGTCCCGATGGATTCCGGTTCTATGCCGAAGAGCACCACTTTTCGGGGCATCCTGTCGGTCAGCATAGCAGCAGCCAGGAGGTCCGAAACCCCCAGCTGATGGGGCGAGATCTTCTTCTGGAACAGGGCCGGCACGTCCGCCCCCTGCAGCCTGATAATGGTGCCGGGCGGGTTGCCGCTTTTCACCACGTCGATGAGGATGAGAAGATCCCTCCCCTGGATGTATTGCAGCAGCTCTATGCCGCTGGTGCCGCCGTCAAGGAGTTCGACCCCCGGGGGCGGCAGGTATTTTCGCCCGAATTCCTCCACGGCCCTCACACCTGCCCCTTCGTCCTGAAGGAGCAGGTTGCCGATACCAAGTACGAGAATATTCACGTTTTCTCCCTCTTTCTAAAACGCCTTGACCTTGACGATTTCCTTGTTCTCCGTGTCCACCATGTGTATGGCGCAGGCCAGGCAGGGGTCGAAGGAATGGACTGTCCTCAAAACCTCCAGCGGTTTTTCCGGATCAGCGACCGGGGTGCCCACCAGTGAGGCTTCATAGGGGCCCGGTGCATCCTGGGCGTTTCTCGGGCCGGAGTTCCAGGTGGAAGGGACAACGGCCTGGTAATTTTTTATCTTGCCGCCTTTTATGACGATCCAGTGGGAAAGCACGCCCCGCGGCGCCTCGTGCAGCCCGACCCCCCTTATTTCGCCCTGGGGGAATTCCGGCTTGTTGAAGGTCTTGGTATCGCCCTTGCCGATGTTGTCAATCAAGGCCTGCCACTGTTTTTGGAGGGTTTCGTACAACACGGCCGCCCGGACGGCCCTGGCCGCATGGCGGCCGATGGTGGAATGAAGCGCGGTTATGGGCACCTTTCCCCCTGCCAGGCTGCTCACGGTGGCAAGGGCCTTGTCCGTATATTTCCTGGTAGGCGCGTGCCCTGCGGCATACATGCAGAGCACATTGGCCAGGGGGCCGACCTGGGCCGGCTTGTCGTAGAACGTGGGGGCCTTGACCCAGGAGTATTTGCCGTCGTCCTGGAACTCCGTAAAGTGCGGTTCCGTATCTTCTTCCCAGGGATGGCGCGTCCAGTTGCCGTCGTACCAGGAATGCTTGATGCTCTCCTGCACCCCTTTGCGGATGAATTCATCCTGGAAGCCGGATATGGGGCGGAATTTGCTTATGTCGCCATTGGGGATATAGCCGCCCGGAAGGTCGAAAACCGTGCCCTTCGTATCCATGGGGAATTCCGGCACCGAGAGATAATTCGTGACGCCGGCTCCGTACGCGGTCCAGTCCTTGTAGAAAGCGCCGATGGCGCACACGTCCTGGAAATAGACGTTGTTAACAAAGGCGCCCAGCTCGTCGATCAGGGTCTTGACGTAGAAGAGCCTTTCCATGGTGAGGGTGGAAGGGCTGTCCGTATTGATGGGGTTGGCCACGCCGCCCACGGCCAGGTTCTGGATATGCGGGGTTTTCCCGCCCAGTATGGATACGATCATGTTCGCCTTGCGCTGGACCTCCAGGGCCTGCAGGTAGTGGGTCGTGGCGAGCAGGTTCGCTTCGGGCGACAGGTGCATGGCCGGATGGCCCCAATAGCCGTTGGTGAATATGCCCAGCTGGCCGGTGCCCACGAAGCCCTTCAGTTTGTTCTGCGCATCGGTGAATTCCTGGGCGCTGTTCAGGTGCCAGTTGGAGAGGCCCTGGGCCAGTGTTGCAGTCTTTTTCGGGTCCGCTTTCAGGGCCGAGGTGACATCCACCCAGTCCAGGGCAGAGAGGTGGTAAAAATGAACGATATGGTCCTGAATGGCATGGGCGGCCATCAGGATGTTCCTGATATACTGCGCATTCAGGGGTACTTCCAGGTTCAGGGCGTTCTCCACCGACCTGACCGAGGCAATGGCGTGGACAGTGGTACAGACCCCGCATATCCTCTGGGTGAACAACCAGGCCTCGCGCGGGTCCCGGTCTTTCAGGATCAGCTCTATCCCGCGCCACATCTGGCCCGAGGCCCATGCCTTGCTGACGCGGCCGTTGTCTATTGCGCAATCTATCCTCAGGTGCCCTTCAATCCTCGTAACCGGATCAATGGTGATTCGTTGTGCCATGTCTTCCTCCGTTTGAATTCAATGACCTTATATTTTCTCAGCAGTCTTTTTCCTGATTAATGATGTGTTGACGGGAACAGATCCAGGTATTTTGCGCAGACCTTGAAGCCAAGGATCGCAAAGGCGATCATGCCCGCGGTAAGTATGAATTCCATGACAGAGGGGATATAGTCTCCACCCACTCGGTTTGCAAAGTCTGACATGGCGAAGATGCCGACATTGAGACGGTTAAACAGGACCCCGATAATAACCATGATGCTTACCGCAAAAATCGCGTCGAGGTTTTCCCGGTTTGCTTTTTTAGCCAGTACAATGATGGGGATGACGACTCCGACAGCCATTTCGATCATCCACATAGCCCCCAGAAAACCGTTGTTGAACAGGGCGCCAACGCCAGGCCCGGAAACGAGGATCCAGATCTTCATGACAAAGTAGACACAACCGGTGTAGAGAACTCCCCGTGACAACCCTGAAAGGACATCCATCGGCGTCTTATGATTGAACACCTTTCCGGTCAGGATCGTTTCAAAGGTGACCATTGAAAGCCCCATCATTATCGCGGAAACGAGGAACATGTACGGCATGATTTTGCTGTACCAGAGCGGGGACAGTTTGCTCGGTACGATCAGGTAGTTGGCGCCGAGCGAGGATTGGTGGAGCAACGAGAGTGCCACGCCGAACATGACGGCTCCCACCATGATGCGGCTGAGAAAACGCAGCGGTCGCACCCAGCCGAGTTTCTCGAAGACCATGGGACTTGATTCCGTCGCCAGGGTTGTGAGGTAGAGAACGAGATGCACGGCCACGATAAACATGATGGAGTTGACCTGCCACATGACGAGCGGGTGCCAGATGACTGCGGTGCGCCCGATATCGAGGGTGATGGATATGGCCGCCAGCAGATACCCGAAAAACGCGTTCAGAATCGATGCCCGGGCAATGCATTTGTACTTTTTCAAGTTCAGGATGTAGACCGCGCCGGCTATCAGGAACGCGCCGGCCGCCATGGCCACTCCGCCCAGGACGTCGAATGAAATCCACAGGCCCCAAGGCCAGTAGTCGTTCATGTTTGTCGAGGCTTTCAGGCCGAATAGAACCCGGTAGACGGCGACAACCGCCGCGCCGGTCATCAGGAAAATGAGAAAACGGGTGAACGGAGTATCCATCTTTATGTCGAGGTTACGGCTCGGACTGTCGTCCAGCATTTTGTTGACAACGCCCCCCAGTTTTGGGCCAACATAGGTCGTGAAATCAATCATGGATATCCCCCTTCTCCTTGCCGTTCTTGTCCTTTCGGTGGGTAATCGCGTATAGCGTGGTTCCTCCGAGGGCCACACCGAGAAAGACCCAGGGAACTTTGGCGATGTACGCCCATGTAAGATCCGGGAGCGCGCCGTTGGGGATGTCCTTGTTTAATCCGAGCAACTCGAAGGAGATACCGGAAAGCATGATGTTCTGCGTGCCGCCCGCTTCAGTCAGCCCATAGACCTTATCCGCATAGGCTGCAACGGCCTGCGGGTTGGTTTCCTTCGAGTCCAGGGTTTGTATGGGAAAGTCGTACATGGTTCCCGGTTTCATGGCGAACCTTTTTTTTGCCTCTTCACGAAGATCGGTGACTTTTCCGAAAATGGTTGCTCCGGTAGGACAAAACTCGGCACACGCTGAATATTTTCCCTCTTTGATGCGATGCCTGCACATCTGGCATTTTCTGACTTCAGGCCAGAGTGCATCCCATTCGTAGCGGGGGAGATTGAACGGACACGCGATCTGGCAGTAACGGCAGCCAATGCAGCGATATGCCTCATAATAAACGACCCCGTTTTTCGGATCCTTGGTGAAGGCGCCCGCCGGGCAGACCGACGCACAAGCCGGAGTAATGCAGTGCATGCACTGCTGCTTGACAAAGGCATAGCCATTGATGGCGGTGTCCTTTTTTTCAGCGGTGCCGTTCCGATACGCCTTGATAATACTGAGCGTTTTGCCGGAGAGGTCCTGGGATGCATCCCAGATACCATCGTTGCCCTTGACTCCTTCAGTCTCATAGGGGGGAGATGCCATCGTCTCCTTTTTCTCGGTGAATTTGCATTGCAGGGAATCGGCGACACTGGGTACCAGGCCCTCCTTGTAGAGCGCTCCTCCGGGAACACTATTGTGGGTTTTACAGTTGACCATGCATGATTTGCACCCTATGCAGAGTGTCGCATCGTAGAGAAGGCCGACCGCTTCGGGCGGGAGTTCCTTGGACATCCTGGCTTCTACCGATGGAACGCCGGCGGCAAGGACAAGACCGCTACCTGCAGCAACTCCCTTTAGAAATTTACGTCTGCTGATGGACATGTTTATTCCTCCTTGCCGTGATCATGCTCCCCGCTTCCGGAGTTACGGCCCTGATGGTCACTTTGCCCTTTTTTGCCCAGGCCGGTGAGTGCTGCGGCGCCTGCAGCGCCGACCACAAGGCCGGCTGACCCGGCTGCAAAGGACTTGAGGCCCGAGGGGAGTCCCTGCTTGTTAGGGAATGCCTCTGCAAAGAAAGTCGGCGGAGTGAAATTTGTTATAGTTGCCAGCGTGTGGAGAGGGGTTGAAAAACCGACCCCTTTTTCGGTGCAGCCGAAGCAGGGGTGCCCCACACCGACGGGCCAGGTGCCGGCACCGGTCTCGCCGAAGAGGATGGTCGGACAGTTGGCGTATGTCTCGGGGCCCTTGCAACCGAGCTTGTATAGGCAGGCGCCTTTCCTGTGCATGTCATCGCCGAATTGCTGCGCAAACCGGCCGGCATCGAAATGGGGCCTTCTTTCGCAGTTCTCATGGATGAGCCGGCTGAAGGCGAATTTGGGCCGCCCTTTCTGGTCAAGTTCGGGCAGCTTGTTGAACGTGACGAAATGCAATACGGTCGAAAGCAGGTTGTAGGGATTGGGAGGGCAGCCGGGGATCGTAACGACCGTTTTGTCGGTGAGGATTTCCGGCACACCCTTGGCACCGGTAGGGTTCGGGCTGGCCGCGGCGATTCCGCCCCATGAGGCGCATGACCCCATGGCCACGATGGCACCGGCATGGGGGGCTGTCTCATTCAGTATCTCCAGGGCGGTTTTCCCGGCGATCCTGCAGTAGAGCCCGTTGTCCTTGGTGGGGATGGCCCCGTCCACAACCAGGATGAACCTGCCCTTGTTGTCTTTTACGGATTGGGCCTTGGCAGCTTCCGCCTGATGGCCCGCCGCGGCGCTCAGGGTTTCCGAGTAGTCGAGGGAGATGAGGTCGAGGATAAGATGCTCCAGGGTTGGATGGGTGGAGCGGAGAAGCGATTCGACGCATCCGGTGCACTCCTGGAAGGAGAGCCAGATCACCGGCGGGCGCTTGGGATTGGCGATGGCCTCGGCAATTTTCGCCCCGGCACTGAGGGGAAGCCCCATTCCGACTGCCATGACCGAGCAAAATTTAAGGAAATCCCTCCGGGAGACATTGCCCAGTTTCTGCCTGATCGAGTCAAACTCATCTGCCTTACTCATAATTCCTCCTTTCGCTGATGGCACATAAAGTTGTGCTTTATTCATGAAATTGCGCAAATTTGTCTTGATTTTTTGTGCTATAGTGTATACAGCAAGTCGTACGCCAATCCGTTTTGCTTTGTCGGATCAAGTTGTTGTAATACGGGCGTAGTAACGGTTTTCAGAGATTGGGGCAAAAAGCGAGGTTTGATGGAGATGTGATCGGGAAGCGTCTATTGTTTAAAATTGACCAATTTTGTGCAAAGCTGTCTTAAGGGGTGGGCCCATGGCACAGATCTGTGTTTGCGACGATGAGATTGGGATCCTCAAGTACTTTAAGAAATTGCTCAAACAGCACCAAGTAGCCACTTTCAACCATGGTGCGGAATTGCTGACGCACTTGGAGTCGGTTGCCGGCGATGGGGTGGAACTGGTGTTGCAGGACCTGAGAATGCCTGATCTTGACGGGATACAGATCCTGCAACGGATCAAGGAGAGGCGCCCCGATCTGCCGGTGATCATTATGACCGCCTTTGCCACGGTGGATGATGCGGTAAGGGCCATCAAGCTTGGGGCCTACGACTATGTGACCAAGCCGTGTCCCAGCGAAAAGTTGCTCAGCATGGTGGAAAACGTGCTGCAAATGCGCCATTTGGCGGCCGAAAACCGGCGCCTGCGGGAGAAACTGGAGGCCAAGGGTTCGGAACAGATCGTCTTTGCCAGCCCACGCTTTCGCGAAGTGTATGACCTGACCCTCAAGGTGGCTTCCAGCGACGCGAACATTTTGATACTGGGCGAATCGGGCACCGGCAAGGAGCTGATCGCCAGCGCCCTGCATCACAACAGCCTATTGCGCCGCGACCATCCCTTTGTCTCGCTCAACTGCGCCTCGCTGTCGGATACCCTGCTGGAGAGCCAATTGTTCGGACACATGCGGGGCGCCTTTACCGGCGCGATCGCCAACCAGAAAGGAATGCTTGAAGAAGCCGACGAGGGCACGCTGTTTCTGGACGAGATCGGTGATGTGAGTCCTTCTGTTCAAGGCAAGCTGCTGCGGGTGATTCAGGAGCGGGAATTCATACCCATTGGCTCAACCCACCCCAAAAAGGTGAATGTGCGTTTCGTGGCCGCCACCAACAAGAAGTTGCAGAACGAGGTGTCCGAGGGGCGCTTCCGCGAAGATCTCTACTACCGGCTGAACGTGATCACCATCAATCTGCCGCCGCTCAGGGAGCGGCCCGAGGATGTGGAACCATTGGCATTGCACTTCCTGCGCCGCTTTTCCGAACGACTGGCCAAGGATATCCATGCCATTGACCCAAAGGCCATGGAGGCCCTGCTGGCCTATAATTGGCCGGGCAACGTGCGCGAGCTGGAAAATGTCATGGAACGCGCCGTAATTCTTACTTCCACCGGCGGCTGCATCACCACCGAAGTCATTCCCCTGCGCAGCGGGCAAAAGATTGCTTTGCCGACGCCGGTTCCAGTGCTTCAGACGCAGATGGTTGCCATGGAGGAGATGGAGCGCCAGCATATTGAGGCAGTGCTGAAAGGAAACCATTACAATAAGAGCCGCACCGCGGAAATACTGGGTATCTCGCGCCGGACACTGGATCGCCGCATCGCCGATTTCGGCCTGATGGACTGGGAGCATTGAGGCTCGTAATGGGCAGATGGGATGTTTCCACTAACAGGGCCTGCAGGTCATGAAGATATATGGAGTTGGTCGTGCGTGCTTGTTTGAGGCAAAAAAAGACGGAACCTCGCTGGGTTCCGTCTTTTTTCTGCTTTTACTTTTTATGGTTTGAAAGCTGTGCCGCACTTCGATTTCTAACGGGACCCATTTACTCTCACAATCCTAAAAATCCCTGAGCAGTGCCGATCTTCCACTGTACCTTGCCCGTGAACCGTTCAAATTTACCGCTTAATCCCAGTTTTCTGTTCGAACTGATTCTGCCTGCGACCTCTTTGGCCGTACCCCTTACTTTGTGAAATAGCCCTTTTACCCGATACTTGGTGCTAAGTTTCATGACAGGCCTCCTTTTGGCCCCATGGGCCAAATTTGCATTGGGTTCCCGCTATGGGTTTATTTTAGCATACTTTGGCAATAACCGGTTCGGCATAATGCGGCTGACGCAAGTTATCGATTTACAAAATGAATGAAAAACTGGTATGAGCAGATGCTGCAAACCTGATATTTGAACGAAAGGCCGCCATTTGCTAGGTCAACACATAAAAGACCTTTCACATCTCGCCGGGTATCTGGGGGTGCTCCGCTGGCGTTATGCCGCCGGAACGGTCTTCCTGCTGCTGACCAACGGTTTTGCCCTGCTGATCCCCTGGTTCATGAAGATGGCGGTGGAAGGGCTCCAGCATCCCGCATCCGCCAGTCTTTCGCCTGCTGTCTGTGCCATGGTAATCATCGGGCTGGCAGCGGGAAACTGCATCACACGCGTTTTTTCCCGCACCTTGATGCTTAATGCGGCTCGCATCATAGAGTTCCGCATCCGCGAAGACCTTTTTCAACGCTTGCTGTTACTCGACCAAGCCTTCTTCTCGACCAGCAGGACCGGCGACATCCTGTCGCGCTTTTCCAATGATCTTACCAATGTCCGCATGTTGGTGGGTTTTGGCGCCATGAGCGTCATCAACACGCTGATCATCTATATCGCCGCTGTTACCATGATGATGCGCATCCATCCCATACTTACCCTGTGTGCGGTTATTCCATTCCCCTTGATGGTGCTGGCGGTCAAAAAGGTCAGCCACAACCTTTTCAAGCACTCCCTTGCGGCCCAGCAGGAATTGGCCCGCCTGACGAGTCTGACGGAGGAATCGGTATCAACGGTGCGCCTGATCAAGGCCTATTGCCGCGAAAACCATTTCCAGGGCATGTATGCCGAGGTTTCCGACCAATACCTGGGACGAAACCTGAAATTGGCGCGCTTGCGCGGCTTGCTGCTGCCGTTGATGGCAACCGCAACCGGGGCTGGAACGCTGATAGTCCTGTTCCTGGGAGGGCGGCTGGTGATTTCGGGTACGATTTCACTGGGGGATTTCGTGGCCTTCAGCGGTTACCTGGCCATGTTGGTCTGGCCGACGGCGGTCATGGGGTGGATCATGACCCTGGCCCAGCGCGGCGCGGCTTCGATGTCACGGCTGAACGAGATTCTCGAGGCTGAATCCGGGGTGTCTTCTGCCCCGGATGCCGAACAGATCAAGGAATTGCGCCAGGGAATCGAGATGCATGATTTGTCATTTTATTATGGCGCGGCCAAGGTTCTTGACCGGGTTTCCTGCCACATCAGGGCGGGAGAGCGGATCGGCGTTACCGGTGCCGTCGGGAGCGGCAAATCGACCCTGCTCAAGCTGCTGACACGTCAGCTCCCTGTCGGCGACGGACAGATCCTGCTGGACGGACGCGACATAAACCGGATCAATGCGGCGAGTCTGCGTGCCATTATCGGCTACGTGCCACAGGAGACGTTCCTCTTTTCCCGCAGCATCAGGGAAAATATCGCCTACGGGGCTGTCGGCGGGGATACGGACATCGATGAGCTGGTCCGCCAGGCGCGCCTGACAACGGACATAGAAAAGTTCCACGAAGGGTTGGAAACCATGGTGGGCGAAAAAGGGGTGGCCCTGTCAGGCGGGCAGAAACAGCGGCTTTCCATTGCCAGGGCCTTGTCGGCCAATCCCCGTATCCTGCTCCTGGACGACCCGCTTTCGGCAGTCGATGCCGGCCGGGAGGAGGAGATACTGGGCGAGATGGGCCGGATCTGTGAAGACCGGACGGTATTGATCGTTTCCCATCGCCTTTCGGCTTTCAGGGATTGCGACCGGGTGCTGGTGCTGCAGGATGGCAGGATTGCAGAGCAGGGGAGCCCGGCCGAACTGCTGGAACAGGATGGCTTGTATGCCATGATGTATCGCATGCAGCGGCTGGAAGAGGAATTACTTTAAAAAAGTTGCCCCCACCCGCACCCTGGCCCTCTTCCTGAGGGAGAGGGGGCTTTATTCCTTACCCTTCAAGGGGAAGGTTAGGATGGTGATGGGTGTCATTGCCATCAAAAAGGATACCCCAGGCCGACGAATATGGCGGGGCCGTCGCGGCCGATGCCCATGTCTACCCGGCCGACGATGTTGGGGCGGACTATGGCGCGGAAGCCCACGCCGGGGTTGAATTCGAAGTTGTTGGCTTGCGCCTTGTCCAGCGATTCCATCACCGCACCCAGGTCAACGAAGGGAGCCAGCTCCCAATCGGCAGTGACGTTGAAGACCTCCCAACGGAAGAGGCGGATGCGCTCCTCCAGGTTGCACAGAAAAAAGCTGTTGTCGATGAAACGGTTGCGTCCGTAGCCGCGCAGGGTGTTCTCGCCGCCCAGGATACTCTGTTCCAGAAAGGGGACCCTGTGCCCCAGGGTCTGGTTGTACATCAGGCGAAACACACTGATATAGCGGGCTTTGTTAAGGGGGATGAAGCCTTTGACCTCGGCCTCGTAGTGGCGGTAGTCGCCGGCGCCTCCCAAGGCCTTGGTACTGGGTTCCAGGGTGGCCCGGGCATAGCCGCCGAAGGTAGGCATCTCGCTATCGTCCAGGGTGCTGTAGATGAAGGACAGGCGTGGGCTGTGGGCGGTGAACCCGTTGATGCCCGGCACGGTGGCCTCGGAAAATCTGTCATGGATGTCGGGAATCTTGCCGACCGCCCCCTTGCGGATGGTGACGTCGCGATAACGGTCGCCCAGGACGATTTGGTAGAATTTGCCGATCTGGTAGCCGGCCGACAGGTTGAAGCCCATCTCCTTGTCGGCGTAATTGGATTCAAGTTGCTGCGGGCTTTTGGCCTGGAAACCGAAAAAACGGGCCGAGCCATCGGAGAACTTAAAGATAAAGGCATTTAGTTCAAGCTTCTTATTCAGCAGCGAAGTGTCCTTGATTTTGAATTCATAATCGTGGTTGACCTTGGTGGACTGGGAGAGGTTGATCTCGATACTGCGCTCGGAAGTGGGGTAAAAGGCGCCATACAGGGTGGTGGTGATGCCGAAGTTGTCGTTGTAGTTTACCTGGGGTGCCAGCAGGGTGTTGATCTCATCCTGTTTGTTGTGGATCAGAAAGGCGGTCAGCGCCCCGGCGGTTATGCCTTCGTTGGGGCTTGAGGCGATCACCGGCAAGGGTACGGTAACCACTTTGACTTTCTCGTCGCATTCGGAGCTGGTCAGGGGGCCGGGAAGCTTGCTGCGGGGTATGAAACTGGTGCAAGCGCCCAGCAGAACTGCAAGCAGCGGCAACACGCACAGCATGGCCGCTTTGTAAATATTCGGGAATCGCAAAAACATGGTAGGAATATGTATCATTGTGCTGCTCGGGGTGTCAACAGCCCAGTTGCGTTTTTGCCAGCGATAGCGCTTGTTTCCGCTAGTTGCGTGCGCTATAATTAAACATTTAAACCGGTAGAAAAGAGTCTCGATGAAGCTTAACGCCAAACTCGTCATCATCATGATTTCCCTGCTGGTCCTCACGATGCTGACCCTCTTCATACTCAATCAATATGCCCAGAACGACCTGGTCCAGGAAATCCAGGACAGCTCCCAGGAGATCTCCAAGGCTATTCAGATGAGTATCGAGGATCTCACTTCCGAGGCCGAAACCTCCCGTTTGACCGATTACCTCGGTAAGGCCCGCGACAGGGGCATCAACGAGATCAACATCATCAGCAACGAGGGTGAGATCATTGACTCATCCGATCCGGAGAAAATCGGTAAAAAACGGGAGATCAAGAAGCTGGAGAAAGGGGTCCACGCCGCGCCGCGCCAACAGGCGGGGGCCACGATCCTCTCCCAGAAACCTTACGAAGTGGTGGTGCCGGTCATTGTTGGCGACGAACAACTGGGTTATGTGCAGATCAACATGCTGCTGGACAACATCAGGGATCTGCAGCATGCCAATTTTATCCGCCGGTTGTTTGCCACCTGCATGGTTTTTGCCGTTGGCATTGCCTTCTCCATTTACCTGGCCCGGCGCTACACCGAACCGATACACCGGTTGGTCGGCGATTTCAAGCGGGTCTCGGCCGGCGACCTGTCGGTGACCATACCGGTTGACAGCCAGGATGAAATCGGCGAACTGGCTGCCGGGTTCAACAACATGGTGGACAAGCTGCGGGAGCGTGAGGTGCTGGAAAAGCGCCTGTACGAGGCTGAACACCTCTCCCGGGTAGGACAGCTGGCCTCCGGCATTGCCCACGAGATCCGCAACCCCCTTAACTACATCAGTCTGGCCATCGACCATCTCAAGGCCGAAATGTTGCCACGCTGCGGTGAGCAGTGCGCGGAACTGGAAGATCTGGCTGAAAAGATCAAGGAAGAGGTGCGCCGTGCCAACTACATGGTGCTCAATTTCATGAACTACGGCCGGCCGCTCAAGCTGCGCCGAGTACTTGTGCCTTACGATGAGATCATCTCAAAGGTGCTGCCGCTGATCAGCGATCGTATGGCTGAACAGCATATCCGGGTGGAACTGAATATTGACCCTGATCTGCCACCCCTGTGGGTCGATCAGGAATTAATACGTAACTGCATTATAAATTTTCTCACTAACGCCACCCAGGCCATGGATGACGGAGGTGTCATCACCCTGGGAGCCTCCACGGACAGGGAAAAGAGACAGGCATGTCTCACCTTCACGGATCAGGGCAGTGGCATCCGCGAAGAAGACATTCCCAAAATTTTCCAGCCATATTTCACCACCAAGGATGTGGGTATCGGGCTTGGTTTGGCTATCACCGAGCGGATCATCAAGGAACACGGTGGCGAGATCCTGGTACAGAGCCGGTCTGGAGAGGGAACAACCTTCACCGTATTGTTGCCGCTCCAGCCTGAGGAATTATAGCTGGTATAGAGTTAACCGCTGCCATGAGTCAATATTATGGCAAGGTTGAAGGGGTTTGAAGGGATCATGAACAATCCGGAAAAAAACGGCAGCATCTTGATCGTGGATGATGAACGGGGGCAACGGGAAATCCTCTCGGTCATTCTTACCAAGGAAGGCTATGACGTGGTTGATGTCCCTGGCGTGCGTGAGGCGCTGGATCAGCTGGATAAACGGGAATTCGACCTGATTCTGACCGATCTGAAGATGCAGGGGCAGAGCGGACTGGATCTGCTGGAAAAGGTCCTTGGCGACGACCCGCAGCAGTGCGTGATCCTCATGACCGCCCACGGAACAGTGGATTCTGCCGTTGAGGCCATGAAAAAGGGGGCCTTCGACTACCTGGAGAAGCCGCTGGAGCGGGCCAACCTGATCCTGACGCTGCGGCGAGCCTTTGAGCGGATCGGCCTGGTGCGAGAGAACCGCATCCTGCAGAAGCGGGTTGCAGCCAATCAGGTCATACCGAATATGCTGGGTGATCATCCCAAGATGCTGGAAGTATTCAGAATAGTAGGTAAAATCGCGGCCACCAATTCAACGGTGCTGATCGTGGGTGAGTCAGGGACCGGCAAGGAGTTGGTGGCCCGTGCCATCCATGAAGGGAGCCAACGCCGCGACAAACCGTTCATGGCCATCAACTGCGCCGCCATACCGGACACCCTGATCGAGAGTGAGTTGTTCGGGCATGAAAAGGGGAGTTTCACCGGTGCCAATGTCCGTGAGCTGGGTGTGTTCGAGGCGTCCAACGGTGGTACGGTCTTTCTGGATGAGATCGGCGAAATGAACGTGGCCATGCAGGCCAAGCTGTTGCGGGCCATTCAGGAAAAGGAGATTCGCCGGGTTGGCGGCAAGGTCAACATCCCGCTGGACGTGCGGATCGTCTCCGCCACCAACAAGGAGTTGGAACAGGAGATCAGAAAGGGCCATTTTCGCGAAGACCTCTTTTATCGCCTGAACGTGATCCGCATCAATCTGCCTCCCTTACGGGAGCGTGGCAGCGATGTCAAAACTTTGGCAGAGTTCTTTGTCAAAAAATACAGCCTGTCCACCGGTATCGGCGTTGACGGCATCTCGAAATCAACGCTAAAAATGCTCATGAATTACACCTGGCCCGGCAATGTGCGCCAGTTGGAGTCGGTTATCGAGCGGTCGGTACTGATGGCGGAGTCCAACATCATTGAACCGGAGGACCTGCCGGCCGAGATAACAACGTCCACTTCCCTGGCTGGCGGAATTCCTTTTGATCTGCCGCCGGGCGGGATTGCCTTCGAGGAATTTGAAAAGGCGCTGATCATGAAGGCCATGGAGCGGGCCGACTGGGTGATCGGCAAAGCAGCGCCACTGCTGGGCATGAGCTATAAGACCCTGCAGTATCGTCTGGAGAAATTCAATATCGAACGCCCTGGGCGGCATGTGAATAAGTATTGATCTTTTGTATGGCAAATTGCCCGCTGTAACTCGCAGAAAGGAACGTTTTGTGCATGCTTTGACAAATTCCCAAAAAAATCCTACGACCAGAAATATTACCATGCCAATGTTCGCTTCCCAGAATTTATCATGAAAAAAGCACTGATCTGCGGCATATCCGGCCAGGACGGCGCCTATCTTGCCAACCTGCTGCTTGCTAAGGGCTATGAGGTCCATGGCACCTCCCGTGATGCGCAAATATCGTCCTTTTCAAGTCTTGACCGGCTTGGGATCAGGGCACGCACAACCCTCCATTCCATGGCAATGAACGATTTCCGCAGCGTTCTCCAGGTGATGGCCAAGGTGCGTCCGGACGAGGTCTACAACCTGGCGGGCCAGAGTTCGGTCGGACTCTCCTTTGACCAGCCGGTGGAAACTCTGGAGAGTATCAGTGTCGGCACCCTCAACCTGCTGGAGGTCATCCGCTTCATCGACTGCCCCATACGGCTCTACAACGCGGGTTCCAGCGAGTGTTTCGGAAACACCAATGGCGAGCCCGCCGACGAAAACGTGCCCTTCCGCCCCCGCAGTCCCTATGCCGTTGCCAAGGCAACCGCCTTCTGGGAAATCGCCAACTACCGCGAATCCTACAACCTGTTTGCCTGTACCGGCATCCTCTTCAACCACGAATCGCCACTGCGCCCGGAACGCTTTGTCACCCAGAAAATCATCCAGGCCGCCCGGCGCATTGCCGAGGGGAACAAAGAGAAGCTCCATCTGGGCAATATCTCGATCGCCCGTGATTGGGGCTGGGCCCCGGAATACGTGGATGCCATGTGGCGTATCCTGCAGCAGGATAAGCCCGAGGATTTTGTGGTAGCCACTGGCGAGACCAATACCCTGGAAGAATTTGTCGCCGAAGCCTTCAAGTGCCATGGCCTGGACTGGCGCGACCATGTGGTTACGGACCCTTCCCTGCTGCGCCCTTCCGAGATCATGGTCAGCCGGGCCAATCCGGCCAAGGCAAAGCAGCGGCTGGGGTGGACTGCCCAAAACCGGATGCGGGACGTGGTGCGGATGATGGCGCAGGTGTAATGGGAGAGTGCGGTTGGAGTGAAAATAAGCCCTCCTAGGATTTAATAACATCAAGTGATCAGTTTGTTTTATATTTAAATAAGGTGGTTATAAGTGAACGATAAGCCTACTTGCTTTATTCTTGATGTTGATGGAGTACTTACCACAGGACAATTTTTATATACTTGCGACGGTAAGTTCGCCAAAGTATTTGGCCCGGACGATAATGACGCTTTGAAACTACTTGAGCCGTATATCAATATTATTTTTGTAACAGGTGACAGGAAAGGCTTTGAGATAAGTAGTCGGCGGATTGTAAACGATATGGGGTACCCTCTAGAACTCGTAAGTACCATTAAACGAGTGGACTGGATTAAAGAAAATTATGCATTAGAAAACGTTATTTATATGGGTGATGGTATTTTTGACCACTATGTTATGAAAAAAGTGGGCTATGCCATAGCGCCGTCAAATGCTGATGTTCTGGCAAAGCAGCATGCACATTATGTGACACAACGCGCAGGTGGTGATAGGGCTGTTGCAGAGGCTTGTTTGCATATTTTAGATAAGTTTTTTGATCGCTACAATCCGGACTCATTGCCACTAGCAAAAACTCCTTCTTTTGGTGAGTGGACCGTATGATCAAGCAGAAATTGCAGAATTTTATGTCTAGGCGCCGATGTACACTTCTTGGGGTCGGGCCCATGAGCCTTAATTGTGTAGACGCTGCAATCGAGTTGGCAAATGATTTTGAAGTTCCTCTTATGCTGATTGCGAGTCGGCGTCAAATAGATTCCGCCGAATTTGGTGGTGGATATGTCAACAACTGGACTACCGCATCTTTTGCCGATTATGTCATTGATCAAGACAAAAAAGGCAAAATTATCCTCGCCCGTGATCATGGTGGTCCTTGGCAAAATGAGAAAGAGACACGTGAGACCATGAGTCTCCGCAGAGCCATGGAATCGGCAAAATCATCATATCGAGCGGATATTGACGCCGGTTTTCAGATATTACACATTGACCCAAGTGTTGATATACACAGTAAACCTAATATTGATGAAATTCTGGATCGGATATACGAACTTTACGAATACTGTTGGACATATGCCCAAAGGGCCGGCAAAGAAATAATATTTGAAATCGGCACTGAGGAGCAGAGCGGGAGTACTAATACGCTTGAGGAACTGGAGTATTCATTAAACCATATTCAAAGGTTCTGTAAAAAGGAGAATCTCCCTTCTCCTACATTTGTTGTGATTCAAACCGGCACTCGGGTGAAGGAAACGCGCAATGTTGGATCCTTTGATTCACCTATTAGAGTTGCTGGTGAAGTTGCGGTAGAAATTCAGCTTCCGAAAGTCATTGAAATATGTAATCAGCAGAATGTATTTATGAAAGAACATAATACCGATTACCTGAGTGATGAGTCTTTGCAGTGGCACCCTCGTTTTGGCATTCATGCTGCCAATGTGGCTCCGGAATTCGGAGTGGCAGAAACAAGAGCCTTGCTTGATGTGCTGGAGAGCAACCGGTTGAACACGTTGGTAGATAATTTCAGTAGAGTCGTTATCGACTCGCAGAAGTGGCAAAAATGGCTCTTGCCTAACTCAGTCGCTTCTGAACGGGAAATTGTGCAGATTGCCGGCCACTACAACTTCGCTCATCCAGAAGTAATTGATATCAAAAATGCAGCTAGTACCATTTTGGGAAAAAAGGGGATAGATCTCGACAGTTACCTTAAAAGTTGTGTCAAAGAAAGTATCATGCGCTACATAAAAAATTTTAGAATGGTGAGAATACCATGAATCGGGTTGCAACAATAATTCTCAACAGGAATTTGCCCGCCGTAACAGACCGGCTTGCTGGAAGATTTCTATCCAAGGAATCTGATTTGACAGATGTGTTTGTTGTTGAGTCAGGCTCTCAAGCAGATAACCTATCACAATACTGTACATGGTATGCCAATTGGCCCGATGCCGTTGAGCACGGCTTACGGGTGCCACGTGGGTTTAATTACGCTTTTGCCGAACTGTACAAGGCCGGCCGTTTTGCCAACTATGACTATTATTTCACGCTTACAAATGACACTGAATTTGGAGATGAACCTGTTCTCGCTAAGTTGCTTGATGTTCTAGAAAATCACCCAAGAGTTGGCATTTTATCGCCGTGTTCCCACAGTTGGGGAGAAAAACAACTGCTTCACGATAAACAAACCAAATATTTTTGGTACGTGCATAATACAGCATATCTAATGAGACGTCAGTACATTGAGAGTATCATGGATACAGATAACCCCGACTACATGGGTATCCTTTACGATGGTAGTAACTTTAGAGGCTATGGGGCCGAAACCGAGCTAATTGCAAAGGGTTATGCCAATGACTGGGCAACGGCAATCACTACGGCCGTCTGGTCCGAGGAAAATGAAAGTCATTTATTGAATAGGGCGGATCTTATTAAAACGGACAGTTATGATATGAACCTGAAATTATACGTGGAGGAAGGGCAACGTTGGATGCGCAAAAAATACGGTTTTAATAGTCGTTGGACGATGCAGCTGTATGCGAAATTTTTCTATGAGAACTTTTTTGAGATTAACCCGGAATATTTAGAATTCAAAATATAGAGGCCGGAGTGTTGCCACAATGAAACTGATTGAAAAACCGTGGGGTAAAGAAGAAGTCATAGAGATCAATGATCGTTACATGATGAAGAAACTTACCATGTGGAAAGAACATCGATGCAGCCTTCAATATCATAACCTCAAACAGGAGACTATTTACGTACTATCGGGCTGTTTACGTATTTTGTCAGGTAGCAGCAAGGAAACACTTGAGGCAAAAGAATATTTTCCTGGCGATACTATTACATTAACACCGGGTGTTATTCATAGGATGGAAGCTGTGGAGGATTGTGTATATCTGGAGGCAAGCACTCCAGAGATGGATGATGTCGTCAGATTGGTTGACGACTACGACAGGGCGTAACAATGTGTTATCGAGTGTGTATTCCAGTTGCAGGCACTGGTTCCCGTTTAGGTGGGCTTACCCGTTACCTTAATAAAAGTCTTGTTACCGTTTCGAACAGACCGGTACTCAGTCATATTATTGAAGCTTTCCCCAAAGACTGCGAATTCGTTATCCCTCTTGGTTACAAGGGAACTCTTGTTCAAGAATTTTTGCAGTTAGCCTATCCTGATCGGATATTTCACTATTCGATGGTTAATCCATATGAAGGCCCAAGATCCGGACTGGGCTTTTCTTTATTGACATGTGAAAAGTATCTTAATGAGCCGTTTGTGTTCTGTTCATGCGACACTTTGATAGACGAGCAAATGCCACCTCTTGAAGATAACTGGATGGGGTTTGCCAAAGTTCAGAATGTTGCCGAATATCGCACCGGCAGGCTTTGCGAAAACAAGGTAATGGAAGTACTCGATAAAGGGGCTGTTGGAGATGACCTTTTCGCATATATTGGTCTTGCGGGAATAAAGGACCATGAAACGTTTTGGAAACTGATGCACCAAGGGGGTAAAGATTCTATTGATATGGGGGAATCATATGCCTTGCAGTACATGGCCGCCTCATCCTGTGTCAAGGGATACGAGTTCAACTGGCACGACTGCGGCAACCCTGCGGCGCTCGAAAAAACCAGGATGGAGCGTTATAAACCCGATGAGCCCAATATACTGGAGAAAGCAAATGAAGCGATATGGTTTGTAAATAAGCAGGTCATCAAGTTTTCTGATGATCAAAAGTTTATTGCCAATCGTGTAAAACGCGTTCATGAACTGCAAGGTTTTGTACCTGAAGTGACAGGTGCTCGACCCCATATGTATCGTTACCCGAAGGTGGAAGGCAAGGTCTTGTCTGAGGTTGTTACCCTCCCACTGTTTGAACACTTACTCGAACATTGCAAGGATTTCTGGACGCAGAAAACACTGAATCCTGATGAGTCACAAGAGTTCCGTGCTACCTGCATGCGCTTTTACCGAGACAAAACCTTTGAGCGGGTTGAACTGTTTTACAAAAACTTTTCGCGGCAAGATGGTACGGAGTCGATTAATGGCGTAGCAATGCCAATGCTAGATACCCTGTTAAATTTAATTGATTGGGAGTGGCTTGCCGATGGGCTTCCGGGTCGTTTCCATGGCGACTTTCATTTTGAGAACATCCTTTGGACACCTGCTACCCAACACTTCACCTTTTTGGACTGGCGGCAAGATTTTGGTGGCGATCTCACCACGGGAGATATTTATTACGATTTTGCCAAATTGATGCACGGCTTGATCATCTGTCATGAACTTATTGCCAGAGATTTTTTTACAGTTGAATGGTGCCAGGATGAGATTACTTATGACTTCCATAGGAAGCAAATTCTCGTGGAGTGTGAGCGGTACTATCTAGAATGGCTTGATGCTAATCAGTATGATAACAAGAAAGTTGTAGTACTCACGGCCCTTATTTACCTTAATATTGCCGCTCTGCACCACTACCCGTATAGCCTTCTGCTTTATGCTTTGGGTAAGTCAATGCTGCATCAAGCCATGGAGAGTATGAGTGAATCTTATAGAACGTAATTATGACGTACTTACAGGGGTTTCAGATCTTGAACCGTTGCACAGTTTCAAGAAATTTCCGGTTTTTATGGGTTGTGTTGATGAGAAACCGAATGGGGATCTGTTTGCGGAGATGAGTTGGCAGATCAGCCGCTCCAGCGGTCTCATTCAACTTAACCCAGTGCTCCCGCTCAATATCATTTACCAGGTCAGCCATGGCTCCGGTTCCACAGGATTGCTTTGGGATCAACATCACAGTGCCTTCGCAAGATTCGTGCACGGCTTCTCTCCGAAATCTGTTTTGGAAATAGGAGGTTGCCACGGCATACTCGCTAAAAAATATCATTCACTTGCTCCTATTGAATGGACCATTGTCGAGCCAAATCCTATGCCTGTCGATGATCTGCCGGCAAAGATCATTAAGAGTTTTTTTGATGATAAGTTTGCCTGCAATCAGGCATTCGATACCTTGATTCACTCTCATGTGTTTGAACATGTGTATGAACCGGATATGTTCATGCGCCATCTGGCCGGTTTTGTTGGTGAAGGTAAAACGTTAATTTTCTCAATCCCTAACATGGAAATCATGCTTGAGCGGAAATATACCAATTGCATCAATTTCGAACATACGGTTTTCCTGACGGATCCTTATGTGGAGTATTTGTTGAGTAAATACGGTTTCCGATTGATAAAAAAAGAATATTTCCTTGACGATCACAGTATCTTTTACGCAGCGGTATGTGACACATCTGTTTTAAGACAAGATATTCCTGGTGGACTTTATGAAAAAAACCGGCGACTTTATCTGGAGTACGTCGAATATCATAATAAATTGATTGAACAACTTAATGGTGCAATACAAACAACGGAAAGACCTGTCTATCTATTTGGTGCACATGTGTTCTCTCAGTATCTGATCGCGTTCGGGCTAAATGCTGATAATATTGTTTGCCTGCTCGATAATGATTCTAAAAAACAGGGAAAAAGACTTTATGGCACCTCGCTCAATGTTTTTTCACCCACAGTTTTAAGCACAGTTGTCAATCCTCTTGTGATCCTGAAGGCTGGTGTTTATAACAACGAAGTGCGACAGGATATTTTGGAAAATATCAACCCTAATACAGAGTTCCTTGAGTAATCCAATTTATTTAATGTCTGAGGAAGTTAATGCAAAAGCCAACTCTAACCATATTTGCCAACTTCAGAATTGATTCGGAAGAGCGCCTCCAGCGTATGAAGGACTCTTTTCTGTCCTTCCGGGCGATTGATGCCGAGAAATGGGTGGTGAATATCCGTGGACAATACAAAGTTGAAGCAAGGAACTTTCTGGAAGAGCAGCTGGATTCACGGCTTATGATGTTTCAGTTGGAAAGCGCTGAGGGGTGGTTCCACGATTCCCGCATGATGTCAAGGGAGATAGACACCGATTTCGTTTTGTATTGGATTGAAGATCACATAAACATGGTTACAGACTGTAATATTTATGACCATATTGTCGAGGAGATGCGAGCGGCAAACGTAGAATTTTTACCATACTCATTTTTTTGGACTGCAAAAAGATACGAAAATATCAAGCAACATGAAATGCAATATCTATCTTGGTTGGATTTAGATATTTCTACCCTTGATTTGCTTCTGAATAAAGCACCTAAAGCATATATAATTTTTGCTGTGGGCATATTTAGTACCCAGCTCTTTAAACGTATTGTGCAGGATGACGATACACGTCAAGCCATAAAATGGCCGCAAGACACACCATTTAATTTTGAAAAGTCGTGGCATGACACACACTGGCTGCCGGTAAGGATCGGCCTGCCGAAGAGTGAATTATTTGCATCCATAGATGATGATTCTGTAGAGCCGGGATCATGCCTGATTTCCAGAGGTTTTTATAGGCAAACGCAACCTCGGAAAATAATGGGAATGTCTGATCATTATCAGCCAATTCAAGAAACTACGTTGTCCTATTTAAGTCAGATAAGAAACCCAGAAAATTTACTACAGCGTTTGCTAGTTGTAAATATCCCTTTGGAAAAAATTGACTTAGACGTAGAAGATTTTATTTGTTGGCTTAGTGACTATCGTGAAGTTCAGGATCGCTATTCCAGATCAAACGACGTCTTTATTGAAAAGTGTCTCGAACATTACATTGCCTACAAGTTTTCTGAGTTGAAGCCAGGGCAAGTCTATATTGATATAGCTGCAGCTGGTAGCAATTGGACCGATTGTCTTCTGAAACGAGGAGTGAATGCATATAGTCTGGATTTGACTTATCCGGAAGGTATCCATGGTAATAAAATTGGGGCTAATGCTGCCGCAACTGGTTTGCCAGACAATTCTGTAGACGCCATGTCCTTGCAATGTGCTTTTGAAACATTTCGAGGTGGCTATGACAAACTATTCATCAAAGAATCAAAACGTATTCTCAAGGATGGGGGCAAGGTAGTTATTTCTCCTTTATACCTTGACGCCCGCCATTTTATTTTATCCAGCAAAAACTCGGACCTTTCAAGTGTGCCTCTTGATGAGGGGGCAATAAGAGTCTGGCGTGAAGATGAATACGATGAAGCATTCAGCCGTCATTATTCACCTGAAGCCTTGGCAGACAGAATATTTTCAAATCTTGAAGGCTTGTTTGCAACAGTTATGTATATCAATAATCTGGACCAATTCAGAATCCGATTTCCAGGCCAACGCATCTATTGCGATTTCAATTTGTATATCTCCAAAACAGCGGAACCAGTTTCAGTTGATGGTCTATGCAGTCTGAGCAGTATCTATAATGATGGTTTTTATGAAGAGCAAAAAGATGCTTCTTACAAATCAGCAGAGTCAATAGTTCCCATGCTTCTCGATGTACTCCAGCCTAAATCCGTTATCGATGTTGGATGCGGTGTTGGTGGGTGGCTTCATGTATTTCAAAAAAATGGCATAACCGATATTTGCGGGTATGACGCAAACGACCTTGCTGCGGACAAATACTTTATCGATAAGAAACGCATTAGAACTAATGCGGATCTTTCAAGTAGTAATTTCAGGATTCATGAAAAATCAGACCTGCTGATTTGCCTTGAAGTTGCTGAACATCTGCCTGCGGAGGTTGCAGAACAGTTTGTAATGAACCTCACCGACGCTTCTCCAATAGTGGTTTTCTCGGCAGCATTACCTGGCCAGACGGGTGTGAACCATATTAACGAACAGTCTCCTTGGTACTGGCGGGAAAAATTCAATAAATTTGGCTATACAGAAATAGACTTTATTCGCCCACATATTTTGAGAAATGACAATATATGTTGGTGGTATCGGCAGAATATCACTTGTTTTGTCAGACCTGATGTGTTGACAACAAATGCAAAGCTTGCGGCTCTCGCAAAGTTGCATGGGCAGAGGAATGATGCACATAAGTTGACTATAGTAAACGAGTGGGTACTTAAACACATTCTCGATGGTGAACATTTAACAACTTGTTCAACTGAACCGGAAAAAAACAATAATCCATTTCTTTCTATCATTATTCCCACTCGAAACCGCGCTGCCCTGCTCTACAACACTCTTGACTCTCTCACATTACAAACCTACCCGACAAACCGTTTCGAAGTCATTGTCATTGATAACGGATCTACAGATTCCACTGCTGAGGTGTGTAAGTATTTTGAACAGAGAATCCCTCAACTTAAATGCATCTATGATCCGCGCCCAGGTTTGCACAATGGCAGGCACTCCGGTCTTGATGCAGCAAGTGGTGATATTCTTGTCTATGCTGATGATGACATTGAAGCGCAATCCTCTTGGCTAGAGGGTATTGCAGAGTCTTTTGTTGATCCGAGTGTTGCCCTTGTGGGCGGGAAAATTCTTCCTAAATTTGAAAGCCCTCCACCTAAATGGGTTGATGAATTGCGTAGTACAACGAATACCGGATGGTCGCTTGGCTGGTATAGCATCCTTGATTTTGGCGATACTCTGCTTGAAATACCGCATGAATATGTTTGGGGCTGCAATTTTTCTATTAGAAAAGATGTCTTGAAGAAAGTAAGCGGTTTTCACCCTGATTCTTTGCCGCAAGAGCTTATCAAATATCGCGGTGATGGTGAATCGGCCGTATCCTTTGCTGTGCGGGATATGGGATTAAAAGCGATATATAACCCAAAAGCTTCGGTCTACCATGTGGTTTCAACCAAAAGATTGACAGTTGATTACATTTACCAAAGGGCGTTCAACCAAGGTGTCTCGAATTCGTACACCAGCATCCGCAAGAATAGATCGCTGTCAGCCCAGATGGAATATGCCCCTCCATCGAACACGATACATGAAGCCGTTAATCGTGGGCTGGTCGATGGTTTTAACTATCATCAGCAGATGGTGCAGATGGACAGCAAGCTTCAGGAATGGGTTTTGAGAGATAATTATTTTGGAGAAAATGGGGTGCCGTAATGACGCAAGAGAACTCTCACCAACTCGTTGACCACATTACTTGGAACGATCAGCACATTGCCACCATCATTCGCCGTGATTACATGCCGTCCGAGACCACTTTTATCTCACCGGACAGTTATTACCAGCAACTCGGCTTCGTGGTCTACCCGAAGGATGGTGTTGTGGCACGCCACGCACACTTGCCGTTACAGCGGCATCTGGTAGGTACGCCGGAAACCCTCTTGATTAGGAAGGGACGAACCGAAGTGGAACTCTACGCCATGGACAAAAGCCCCCTCGGCACCTGGGTGCTGGAGGAAGGCGACATGATCCAGTTGGTAGCGGGTGGGCATTGTTTCAAGTGCCTTGAAGAAACCATTTTTCTAGAAATCAAGCAGGGGCCGTATACCGGTCTGGTGGAGAAGGAGCGGTTCTGATGATACCGGTATGCGAGCCTTTGGTAACGCCGCGTGATATCGAGTTGGTCAATGATGCCCTGGCATCAGGCTGGATTTCGTCTGCCGGCAAATACCTCGATCAGTTCGAGGAGCGCTGGGCCGCATACTGTGGCATGACGTACGGCATTGCCGTCTCCAACGGTTCCACTGCCCTGGACATCGCCGTAGACCTGCTGAAGCTTGAAGCAGGAGACGAGGTCATCATGCCGACCTTCACCATCATTTCACCGGCCCAGTCGGTGGTCCGGTCCGGTGGCATACCAGTATTGGTCGACAGCGATCCCGTAACCTGGCAGATGGATGCCGGGCAGATCGAGGCAAGGATCACCTCTCGCACCAAGGCTATCCTGATCGTGCATATCTACGGCCATCCCGCCGACATGGACCCGATCATGGCGCTGGCCGCAAAGCACGGTTTGACTGTCATAGAGGATGCGGCCGAGGTGCATGGCGCCGAATACAAGGGCCGCTGCTGCGGCGGTATTGGCCATATCAGCACCTTCAGTTTCTACGCCAACAAGTTGGTTACGACTGGCGAGGGTGGCATGGTACTGGTGAAAAGCAAAGAACACGCTGATCGCGCCCGTTCCCTGCGCAACCTCTGTTTCCAACCCGGCCGCCGTTTTTACCACGATTCGCTGGGTTACAATTATCGCTTGACCAATGTCCAGGCAGCAATGGGCGTCGGACAGATTGAGCGGATCGAGGAGACAATAAACCGCAAGCGGGCGATTGCGCACGCATATAATACTGCTTTTGCCGGGATTCCAAGGATACAGCTTCCCTCTGAAATGTCCTGGGCTCACAACGTTTACTGGGTATACGGCATAGTTCTGGGAGAAGAACGTGAAGCGGATGCTATCCAGATCATGTCACAATTGCGAGAACATGGCATCGAGACCCGTCCGTTCTTTTTAGGCATGCACGAACAGCCGGTGTTTCAGCATAGAGGACTCTTCCTCAACGAGCGTTATCCTGTGGCCGAGCGACTGGCCCGTAAAGGTTTTTACCTCCCCAATGGCCTGACAATTACCGATAGGCAGATCGCAGATGTGGTTAAATCCGTAAAGGAGTGTCTGGCATGAGCGTGTTCAACGAGTATGCCCGTTACTACGATTTGCTCTACCGTGACAAGGATTATGCCGGCGAAACGGAATATGTCCACGGCCTTATCCAGGCCCATTTCCCCGGTGCACAGAGCGTCCTTAATCTTGGGTGCGGTTCAGGGCGCCATGATCGAGAAATGGTTAAAAAGGGATACAAGCTGACCGGCGTTGACCTGTCAGAGGAAATGCTGGCGTCGGCTCGTAGTGCGGCGCAACCTGTTTCTTCTCTGGCTTATGTGCAAGGTGACGTACGAACGGTTCGGCTTGCAAATACCTTTGATGTGGTCATTTCCCTCTTTCACGTGGTCAGCTATCAGGCGACCAACCAAGACTTGCTGGCTGCCTTTGCAACCGCCAGACGCCACCTGAATCCGGGCGGCATTTTTATTTTTGATTGCTGGTATGGTCCGGGCGTATTGACTGACAGACCAACTATACGGGTGAAGGAGCTGGAGGACGATGACATCAGTGTCACCCGTATTGCGCAACCGGTGATGCACCCCAATGAAAATGTGGTGGATGTCAATTACCGAATGTTTCTCAGGGGCAAGTCTAGCGGCAATGTCCGGGAGATCTGCGAAACTCACCGGATGCGTTACCTGTTTCTCCCCGAGATCCGACAGTTACTTTCCCTGAGCGGCTTCGAACTCGAGGCGTCTGAAGAGTGGCTTACCGCTGCTCCCCTCAGCTTCACCAGCTGGAGTGCCGTCATTGTCTGCAAGGGTGGCGTTTGAGACACCTGCTTGCTTCTCTGGCTGAACGGAGATTGTAATTGAAAATTACCGTATTTGGCGGATGTGGTTTCATTGGTTCGCACCTTGTGGATGCTTTGCTGCTCCAGGGACACGACATTCGTGTCTTTGACAGAAGCCTTGAACTGTTTCGCACCCCGCTTGTCGATGTCGAATATGTCATAGGTGATTTTGGCAATAGGGGTTTGGTTTCATCGGCTATCAAGGGCAGTGATATAGTGTTTCATCTGATAAGCACAACCGTTCCCAAAACGTCCAACGATGATCCCGTCTTCGACGTTTCCTCCAATATAATCGAAACGTTGTACCTGCTTGAAGCCTGTGTGAAAGAAAATGTCAACAAGGTGGTTTTCATTTCATCGGGCGGCACGGTATACGGTGCACCAGCGAGAGTCCCTATAAGTGAGAATGATCAGACGGATCCGATCTGCTCTTATGGTATTTCAAAGCTTGCCATAGAAAAATATCTGTTCCTGTTCAATAAGTTGTATGGCCTGAATTATACAATAGTCAGGCCATCTAACCCCTATGGTCCCCGTCAGAACCCCAAAAATATTCAGGGTGCAGTCTCGGTTTTTCTGGGTAATGCCCTTGAGCAGTTGCCGATAATCATTTGGGGCGATGGTTCGGTTTCGCGTGACTTCTTATATATTGATGATTTGGTTGACGGAATCGTTAAGGCAACGTTTGCGAAATCGGACTATCGGGTTTTCAACATCGGTAGTGGTGCGGGAACCTCACTCAACGCCCTGGTTGCAATGATCAGAGAGATAACTCGAGTTGATATTGACGTAAGTTACAAAGCAAGCCGGGCCTTTGATGTGCCGGAATTGGTCCTTGACACCTCCAGGGCGCAGCGGGAGTTGGGGTGGAGCCACAAAACCGCCATGGCGGACGGTTTGCGTGCGACATGGAATGCCTTGCTTGAAAACAGACAAGATCAGGTGAACTAGTTGCCTTATCTCTATGAAAGGTGCATTCACGGACTGGCGATAGCGTATGGTGAGGCTTACCGGCTCTGTGGAAAGGTTTATGTATGATGCCACATGAAAGAGAAAAAGCGGCAATCTTCCTCTGCCATTATTCAATCGGGAAATCTTCCCCTGTCATCTGTTTTCTTGAATGGTTGTGCGATTACTACTCCGTGGATTTGCATCTATACAATGTCGGTTATTTAAATGCCAAGGTAATGCAGAGAATAAACCATGTGATTCAGTACCCGACAAAGATGGATATTACGGCGATACAAGAGAGTAGCTCTGTTTCATACGACCATTACATCGCCATTGATGCGAACGGTTTTGCGCTGTGTAAGACATTGTTCCCTGCAAGCAGCCCCATTTATTACAGTCTGGAGCTCTATTTCAGGGACAATGCATATAATCTGCATTACCCGACACATATTATGGAGTTGGAGAGAAGCTGGATTAATACCATTAAGGGATTGATCATACAGTCTGAGGAGCGGGAATCCCTGTTCAGAAACGAATATGGACTTTCCCCGGCAATACCGACATTTCTGCTGCCGATCACCTATATGCAACCATCCAATAGAAAACGATCCGATTATCTCAGGCAGAAGCTGAATGTTCCCGGCAGCAGAAAGATCGCCCTTCATCTTGGCGGAATCCAGGAACAGCACTGTCTGATGGAAATTGCTGCGGCGTTTCAGGATGTTCCGGACTGGGCTTTGGTCATGCATGGCAATGCTTTTGGGGATTATAAGAAAAATCTCGAGAATTTCATCAATCAGCAAAAGTTATCCAATGTGTATCTGTCTGATGACTATATCGAACAGATTGAAGACCTCGATGTTATATTGGAATCGGCTGACGCCGGCATCGCCTGGTATAAGGATGTCTCTCCCAACTTTACGTCAGCCGGCAAATCTTCAGGGAAGATATCGGCATATCTTCGTTTTGGCTTGCCTGTCATAGCCAACAGCTACAAAAGTACTTTAGAGGCGCTGGAGGACAGAGGATGCGGTGTCTGTGTAGAACGGTTCGAGCAGATTCCGGCAGCGTTGCGTAATGTGGCAGCAAGCTATCGTTATTATTCCGAGAATGCATTCAAAGAGTATGATGCGGTTTATTGGTTCGAAAATTATCGGGAGCCGTTAAAGGAATTTATCGAACCTGGACCAAGGCATATAACTGGCTCGCTTGGCAACAAGTCTCTTTTTACCGATCCTTCCCTGTCAGTTGAAACCATGGATATCTTTTGGATCAGAAAAAGCATTCTGGCGGCACTCAGAAGCTATCTGGCCGGCTGCCGTGGCATTTTGCTTGATGTCGGCTGCGGGGAGATGCCATACAAACAACTCATTGCTAGTTATCCCGGCATCACCCGTTATATTGGGCTTGACATAGAGAATCCGCATTATCAGGCAAACAGCAAGCCTGACCTGTTTTGGGACGGCACCAGTATCCCTCTGCCGGAAAATTCTGTTGATTGCGCCATTGCCACGGAACTGTTCGAGCACATTCCGAATCTTGAGGCAACTCTTACCGAAATAAAGAGGGTACTCAAGCCGGGGGGGCAGCTATTCTTCACGGTACCATTTCTGTGGCCGCTGCATGATATGCCTCGGGACGAATACCGTTATACTCCTTTTGCCTTAAAGAGAATCTTTCTGAATACCGGATATGCCGAAATAGATATCGCCGCGCTTGGCGGCTGGGACGCAAGCTTGGCCCAGATGATTGGCCTCTGGCTCAGGCGTCGCCCTATGAGCAGTGACGAACGTACAGGGTTCCAGCAATTTTTGCTCCCATTTTACCAAGAGTTGCTACGTTTTGAGCATGCCAGTGGGCAATTGAGTTTTGAGGATATGTCCAAACAAAGCAGTATGATCACCGGCTTGTCCGGCAGGGCGGTAAAGTCAGTGCCAGATGCTGTGGAGTGCCCTGTTTGCGGCGGCAGATTTGCTAAGTTTTTGCCATATGGAACAACCCCTCGAAGCAATGCCCTCTGTCCATCATGCAATTCACTTGAGCGCCACCGATTGTTGTGGTTGTTTTTAAGGGCAAAAACTGACCTATGGGTGAGGAATCTGAAACTCCTCGATATTGCGCCTTATGGGCTAGTATCCGAGAATATAAAAAAGATGGCGAATATAGACTATCTGAGCATTGACATAAATTCCCCACAGGCGATGCTGCAGATGGACATAACCAATTTAGGATTTCAAGACAACAGTTTCGACAGCATCCTTTGCTATCACGTGCTTGAACATGTCCCCAATGAGCAGAAGGCAATGCAAGAGTTGTTTCGGGTTCTGAAGCCGGGGGGGTGGGCGATTATCCAGGTACCGCTCAAGCCCGGGCCGACTATGGAGGGAGCCCATATCTATGACCCGGTTGAGCGTAAACGCTTATTCGGTCAAGAAGACCACGTCCGTTATTATGGCGATGATTTTAAAAGCAGGCTTGAGCACCACGGGTTTGTCGTCACCGTTGACCCTTTTGCGTCAACCCTTTCGCAAGCCGACTTGAAACATTACGCTATCTCAGTTTTTGAAGATATATATTATTGCACTAAACCAAAGTGACACCTGCGGTGCTCTTTGAATGGACGTTGGCATTATCAGGACTAAAATCGGAAACATGTGTATGAATATGACAGCAAATTCTCAGCAGCAAATTCTGGCAATTGTATGCCCCCAGGTCGGGGCGCCGTCGGAAACGTTCATACGCAGCCATATAGAGTTGCTTTTACCGGGTCAGACGGTTGTGATTACCAGTGGCGTCGTTGACGCTTCCTGGTTGAAGAGTCCGCTCCTCGTTGTGCCGAAGACTTATGGCGGCGCTTATTACGCGCCGGATATAGAGGCACAGGTCATAGAATTTATCAAAAAGCATGGCGTAACCCACATATTGTGCGAGTTCGGTTCAGTTGGCACTGGAGTTGTGAAACTTAATCAATGCCTGCTCCATCTGCCGCTTTTTGTCCATTTTTTCGGGCAGGATTCGTCAGAAGAGATTAGAAAGCAGGCAATGCTGACGTATTATGCGTGGATGGGAAGCCAAGTCTCCGGCGTGATAACGGTGGCAAAGAGCATGACGACGCGCTTGCAGTCAATCGGGGTGCCGGTTGATAAACTGCATACAAATTCATGTGGCGTTGTCATACCCACCAATTTCAACAAAGGCGTTGCCAGGCAGCCATGCCGCTTTCTTTCGGTTACCAGATTGGTGGCAAAAAAGGGCGTTTTTTATTTGATAAAGGCCTTTTCTAAAGCAAGATTGAAGGTAGCAGACATAACCCTGGATATCATTGGCGATGGCCCACTGCGACCGGAAATAGAAAAATTCATTATAGAGAATAACCTGTCTGACTCGGTTTATTTACATGGCGCTAAACCCCATGCTTTCGTCGATGAACAATTGAATAACTTCAGTGCATATGCGCAACATTCGATAACTGATCCGAACACCGGCAATGTCGAGGGACTGCCTGTCATTATTCTAGAAGCTGCGGCACACGGGCTCCCTGTGCTTTCAACCTTTCATGAGGGAATACCGGAAGCTGTGGAGCATGGGATTACCGGGTTGCTTGTCAATGAAGGCGATATCGATGGGATGGCCGAGCATATGGTCCAATTGGCGTGCAATCCACTGCTCCGACAAGAAATGGGGCTTAGGGGGAGAAATAAAATAGCAGCGGAATTTGCCATGGAGATCTCTCTTGGTAGTTTGCGAAAAATATTGGGGATTTCCTATGCTGCGCCACAAGCTGTTACTTCAACTACGGCAGTGGGTGCTCATGGAGGGGGTAATTCCAACGTAACGTCGGCAACTGATAAAAAAGTAAACAGAGTGCTGCTGGTCAATCACAATTTATTTCCCTATGAGACCTCAGGAACGCCCATTTCGACATGGAACCATGCGCTTGAAATGTCCAGACGTTGCATCGAGGTGGCAGTGATGATTCCCAGTCAGGAGGTGCAATCCGGTTATCAGGTAGATGATGTTTCCGGTGTCAAGATCTACAAAGTGCCGCGACTGGATAAATACAGAGCCTTTCTCAACGTTATAGAATCAGCGATTTTGAAAAATTACCTTGAATCCGTCGACAACATACTTGTGGATTTTAAACCCGAGGTAGTCCACATTAACGACTATGTGTATATGCCGCCCGGTATTATGGAAAGGTTCCATAATACCGGAGCTCTGGTGGTACGAAACATTTGCAACGACGAAGAACTCTGCCATTTTGATTATCCTGTTATTCCTGACGGTTTAAACGGGCAACTCTGCACTGGGCCTGAATCGGCGGAAAAATGTGCCGAATGCGCCCTGCAGTATAAATTCAAAAAGACTGATCCGGTAATGGAACACCAGATCGCCCAGGCGCTACGTGAAAAAAGATCGTACCTGCGATCTCTTTACAAAAAATGTGTAGACGGATTTATTTTTACTGAGGCGGCGTTTAAAGAGCACGTCATACGCTTTACGCCAATAGAGGCAAGCAAGATATTCATTATACCAAGGGGTTTTGATCGGTCCGATAGGGATATCCCTGAAAAAAACGTGCTGGACCGCAATAATATAAGCTTCGGGTTTGTCGGTAATATCATGTTCAGCAAAGGTATTGACGTAGTATTGAAAGCCTTTGCGTTATTATGTGACTCATACGACTTTACTCTCCATATTTTTGGGCACTCCGTTGATAAAGAGTATATGTCAGAAATTAGCAGGTTGCAGACTATCTATCCTGAAAAATTAGTATTTCATGGTCCATACCAAAAAGAAGATATACTGCGTGTGGCTCAATTATTGGATGTTTGCATCGTCCCATCGCATTTCGATACCTATAACAGGGTGGCGAGAGAGATGCTTCTCTGTGGTGTTCCTTTGATCACTACGGATTTTTTCGGGGCCTCGATCATACATGATGGTATTAATGGGTTTAAAGTCGCAGTGGGGGATCACAAGGAACTGGCTCGAAAGATGCGAGATATCATTGTTGGACCGGATATCCTTACTGCTCTCTTTCAGGGTGCTAGGGATACTATCATACCAACCGTTGCGGACGAAGTTGACAACATTTTCGATGCATATCATAAGATGCTGGAACGAAGAGCTTCCGAGACCATGACCGATGCTACAAATGTGCAAGTTGCCCGCCTGATTGCCTTCCATCTTCCCCAATTCCACACTATTCCAGAAAATGATGCGTGGTGGGGAAAAGGTTTCACCGAATGGACAAATGTCAGTAAAGCTCGGCCTGCTTTTCCTGGCCACTACCAACCCCATGTTCCTGCAGAGTTGGGTTACTACGATCTTGACGACCCTGAGGCCATGAACAGACAGGCGGCGCTGGCGAAAGAATACGGGATATTCGGTTTTTGTTTTTATCATTATTGGTTTAATGGTCGTCTTCTCCTGGAAAAGCCATTGCACAGAATGCTGCAATCCGGCCAACCGGATTTCCCCTTTTGCCTCTGTTGGGCTAACGAGGATTGGACCCGGTCCTGGGACGGCAAAAGTGGCGAAATACTCATGCAGCAAATTTATGGCAAAGATGACGATAGCCGCCATTTCCATTATTTTGCCAATTTTTTTGAAGATAAGAGATACATTCGAATCGATGGGAAACCACTGCTCCTCGTATATCGAGCAAGCCGACTACCAGAACCAATGGCGACTACAACTCTCTGGCGTGAACTGGCCAGGAAGTCGGGGCTCGGAGAACTATATCTTTGCAAGGTGGAGAGCTTTCTCAGCGAGCATACTGATCCTGTCGCGATGGGGTTTGATGCTAGCGTAGAATTCCAACCGGATTGGAGCCGTTTGGGGATAAAGCTCCCCGACGAAATTTACGGCAACAATGCGGTGTACAGGTATGGCGATGTTGTGAAAAATATGCTGGAGAAACCGGCTGTTCCATACAGGCGCATTCCATGTGTAACACCGGCATGGGATAATTCGGCCAGGCGTAAGGACGGGGCGACCATACTTAAAGATTCTTCACCGGAACTATATGGCCGGTGGCTCAGTGGTATCATTCACAGGGAAAGGATCAATAAAGAACCGGTAGTATTCATCAATGCCTGGAATGAGTGGGGTGAGGGCAATCACCTTGAGCCGGACGTTAACTTCGGCCGTCGATACCTGGAAGAGACCTTGAAGGCAGTACGAGGTGGTGATAAAGGGGCGGGCGCGCGCCAGTCAGCACCTGGTGGCTCCCCCGTGGTCTCAATCATCATGCCGGTCTTCAATAATCTCCAACTCACGCGACAATGTGTAACTGCCTTGCAGAGCACGATTCCAACTGACCTTGAATATGAACTCATCACTGTTGACAATGCTTCTACCGATGGTACTGAGGCGTACCTGGACAGCCTGGAGGGGAACCTTGTTGCACTCAGAAATCCAACTAATCTGGGTTTTGCCAAGGCGTGCAACCAAGGTGCCGGGATCGCACGTGGTGCATACCTTGTTTTCCTCAACAACGATACAATACCGCAAGTTGGCTGGCTTGAAGGGCTGGTGGGTTTTCTCCGCAACCATCCAGATGCCGGGGTAGTTGGGTGTAAACTCCTTTACCCAGATGACACTATACAGCATTGCGGTGCTTCCATGTGCTATGATGGGGCATTTTTCAGGCACCAATACAAATTTATCCATCGCAACCATCCACTTGTAAATAGTGTAAGGGAACTTGACGCAGTGACAGCGGCTTGTTTTATAACGCCGCGAGAACTTTTTTTAAAGCTTGGCGGTTTTGACGAGCAGTACCTGAATGGTTGCGAAGACATGGATTACTGCACGGCAGTAAGGAATGCCGGTTACAGGATTTACTACAATCCTGGATCGGAGCTTTACCATCTTGAGAGCCAGACTCCACGCATAACCAATAAAGATGAGGAAAATTTTGCCCTGTATCTCTCCAAATGGGGACCAGGGCAAATGAAAAACGAAATCGAAATATACGCAGAGGATGGTTTTTGGGTGCAAAGTAACATGGGTTTCATACCGGTTATCGACGCCGAAAAACGCGTCAACGAGCTTATTGCATCTGTTGCCCAGGAAAAAAGAGGCCAAGTGGCATCTCGCATATATCCATCCTTTTTGTGGAAACCTCTGAATATTATCAGTCTCAGTTCAAAGCACTCAGCTCCCCACATTCTTCTGGTCTGTCACGACTTCCCCCCCTACAAGTTTGCAGGCGCGCAGTTATATGCCCTGTATCTTGCCAAAGTCCTGATCAGGAATGGTTACCAGGTTTCTGTACTGCATCCTGTGGATAAGTCTTTACAGCCAGGAGCGGCAAACCGATTCGTTCGGGGCGAAGTTGATGGGGTGACGGTCTGGCGTTTCCCTGTGGATGGTTCTTCTGCATCTCTCTATGACAACCCACAGTACTGTTTTGCCAACTCGGAACTTGAATCTGCATTTGAACGGCTTCTTGTTGATGAGAACATTTCTCTCGTGCATTTTCATCTGCTGTATAGATTGAGCTGCAATCTCCCGTTGATAAGCCGCCGCTTGGGAATACCATCGGTTGCGACATTGCATGATTATTGGCTGCTTTGTGCAATGGGGCATTTGATTGATTCCCGCGGACAATTGTGTAGTGGCCCCGAATCTGACGAAAAGTGTGCCGAATGTCTGGTTGGTTTTACCGGCGGTTCTGGAGATTCTGAAAGAGCGTTCTTTCGACAGCGCAGTGCGAATGCGCATGCTGCATATCAGGCAATCGATATGATTTTTTCGCCATCGGGTTTTCTTGCTGACATCCACGCCAAGTATGGATTCAGGCGTCCCGATGTCCTGCCGCTTGGCTGGCTCAATATTGACCGGCTGCCGCGTGTACAGAGACAAGAAAATACTTTGGTTTTTGGTTATCTCGGGCAGATCATATTTCGCAAAGGGATTGACCTATTGATAGCAGCCTGTCGCATGCTAGGAGAAAGATCAGACTGGCAGCTCAAGATATTTGGGCGGCCAACTGATAATGAATACATGAAGATACTCGAATCGGTGATTGGAAATGATCCTCGTATTGTGATGGAAGGGCCATATAATCCGGAAGATTTGCCACGCTTGTATAACCAGATCGATGTTGCCGTTGTCCCCTCCCGTCGTGAAAATTATCCTTTGACTGTTTTGGAGGCACTTTCTGCAGGACGACCGGTTGTTGCTACAGATGTAGGTGGTGTGAGTGAGATTATAAAAGACGGAACTGAAGGGATTGTAGTACCTGCTGAAAATCCGCATGAACTCTCTCGTGCACTAAGACTTTTTCTCGATGATGCTGGGCTCGCAAGGAATATGTCACTACAGATCCGGCCGATAAAGAGCATTGAAGACAATGTGGTGGAATATGAGCACATCTATAAGTTTCTTCTCCTGCATAATCGCAAAAAGAAATTAGAGGAGTCTGCCATATGACCAGTCACGTTATCGGCACTGGCAACCTTGGTCCTGCTTTAGCACGCGATTGGCCAAACATCCTTGGTTTTGAAGAAGAATGATAACTGATGAATCTGTCCGGATTGAAATACCTCGTGGTCGGCTCCGGCTTTTTCGGGGCCGTCATTGCGGAACGGATCGCCAATGATCTTGGTGAACGGGTCGTGGTGCTGGAGCAGCGCGATCATGTCGGCGGTAACAGTTATTCTGCTCCCGACGAAGCGACCGGCATAGACTGCCATCTGTATGGCTCCCACATTTTCCATACGAAAAACGGTAAGGTGTGGGACTATATCAATAATTTCTGTTCATTCAACTCGTACCGTCACAAGGTGCTGACCAATCATCGCGGCGTTGTCTACCAGATGCCGGTCAATCTTGATACGATCAACCGTTTTTTCGGCACGGCATTTACTCCTGGTGAAGCCCGTGCTTTTGTAGATGAGGAGATGCGGCGCGACTGCAATGCTGAACCGCACAACCTGGAAGAGAAGGCCATTTCCCTGGTTGGGCGACGTCTGTACGAAGCGTTTATCAAGGGGTATACTGCCAAGCAGTGGCAGACCGATCCGAAATTGCTGCCGGCGAGCATTATTTCCCGTTTGCCGTTTCGTTTCAGCTACAAGATCGACTATTTTGACGATCCCTGGCAGGGAATTCCTCTCGAAGGGTACGGAGCGGTTTTCAAACGGCTGCTGGCTGCTCCGAACATCGACGTCCTGATGGATACGGATTATTTCGCCGTCCGAGACCTGATACCTGCCGATTGTCTGGTGATTTATACCGGCCCCATCGATCGTTTTTTCGATTACCGCTTCGGCATGCTGGGTTGGCGCAGCCTGCGCTTTGAAAAAGAGGTGGTGCCCGTCGGTGATTTCCAGGGGACCGCGGTTATGAACTATGCCGACGAAGAGGTCCCCTTTACCAGGATCCACGAGTTCCGCCACTACCACGACGAGCGGCCGTATCCGACGGATAACACCGTCATTTACCGGGAGTACTCCCTGCCCGGGTCACGGGACATGGATCCCTACTATCCGGTCAATACGGCCCATGATCGCGAGACCTATGAACAGTATTGTCGGCTTGCGGCCCAAGAAGCGAACGTCCTGTTCGGCGGCCGTCTGGGCACGTACAGTTACCTTGATATGGACAGGGTAATCGAGCAGGCTTTGCAGATGTATGAAACGAAAATAAGGGGCACCGGACTATGACCATTCACGTAATCGGCGCTGGTAACTGGGGTACTACCCTGGCCAAGCTTTTTGCCGGAACAAACCGGGTCAGCCTTTGTACGCACTCCAGCGAGCATGCGGCTGAAATCAATATACAACGGGAGAACCAACGTTACTTGCCCGGAATCCCGCTTCCTGGTTCCCTGACCGCTGTTGCCCTGGCGGATGCGGTCTTTGATGCGGATGATGTGGTTGTTCTGGCGGTCCCTTCCCGGGTCCTGCCGGAGGTTTCGCGACAATTGCGCACGGCGGTTGTTGGCTTGCCCTTGATTTGCGCCACCAAGGGGTTCCAGCACGCATCCTTCAAGACCATGGGGCAGTTGGTCCGGGAGATGATCCCAGAGTCGCCGCTGATTGTTCTCTCGGGTCCGAACATAGCCCGCGAACTGGCCTCGGGGTTGCCCAGCAAGGCGGTTCTGGCGTCCCATGATTTGACCGCCTTGACGCGGGTGGCCCGGACCCTGCGCAACGAAACGTTGGTATTCGAGCTTTCCCGCGATGTGGACGGGGTTGAGCTGTGCGCGGCCCTGAAGGGGGTGATTGCCGTGGGGGTGGGTATTGCCGATGGCCTGGCCCTGGGGGACAACATGACTGCCCTGCTGATGACCTATGGCCTGCGGGAGTTCGTGGAGATTGCCGAATTCCTGGAGATTCGCCACAAGACTATATATGGTATTGCCGGCCTGGGCGATCTGATCACCACCTGCATCAGCCCCAACAGTCGCAACCGGCGGTTTGGCCGGCTGCTGGGTCAGGGAACCGGCACGAAAGAGGCCTTGAGTCAGGTTGGAATGGTGGTTGAAGGGGTGCAGATGGCCCGTACCATTGTGGAAATGGGTGATTTGAATATCTCGATCCCACTCTTTACCATGATTGCCCGTGCGATCTTCGAAGAGGGGATCCCATTGCGGGACGAATTCGTGAACTGTCTCATTCACTCACGCTGATACTTACCAAACAATGGACAGGAGAACCATGAAAGCGATAATTCTGGTGGCTGGTAAGGGCTCTCGTCTGGCTCCCTATACCGACGACCGCCCCAAATGCCTGATCGAAGTTGGCGGCCGCGCCATTCTCGACCATCAATTGGATGCTCTGGCAGCAACCGGTGTTCGCGAGGTGGTGCTGGTGGTGGGATGCATGCAGGATTTGGTTCGAAAACATCTGTCCGCGCGTATGGAGTTCCGTTTCACCTATATCGTCAATGAGCAGTACGCAGATACCAATACCGCCTATTCGCTCTGGCTGGCCCGTTGGGAAATGACGGATGATTTCATCTACCTGAACGGTGATGTCCTGATCCATCCCGAGGTTATCCGCAGGCTGTCGGGCGCATTGGCCCCCGAAGCGCTGGCGGTTGAGCGCAAACCGTGCGGCGATGAAGAGGTCAAGGCGGTAATCGACGGTTGCCGGATCACGGCGCTGAGCAAGACAGTGGCACCTTCCGAGGCTTATGGGGAATTTATCGGCATTGCCCGCTTTTCACGGAAATTCGGCCCTGTCTTCCGTGCCTCCCTTGAGGAGGTCATTGAGCGCGACTGCCTGCTGAAGGTCTATTTCGAGCTGGCACTGGAGCGGTTATTGCCTGATCATGAGTTGACAGCGATTGATATCAGTGATCTGCCCACCATTGAAATTGATTTTCCAGAGGATTTGCAACGCGCAGAGCGTGAGATCCTGCCGCGGATAATCACCAACGGCGCGGCAATGGCAAAGATACTATTTTACATCGAACGCAATCTGCATGTTCCTTTTCTGGAGCCGATCTTTGATGCGTTTGCAGCCTTGGACAACTATGATCTGGCCTGGTGCACAGTACCATACCTGGAGCCGGCTGAGGGGCGTACTGGGATGGGACTTGAGCCGCAGGAAATACAACGGCTGGGAGGAAAAGGGCGTTTTATCGGCAATATTGCGGCGTATGGGCCGGATATCACCATTTGTGCCGATGCCTGCACACATCTCAAGGGGTGCGGAAAGCTGGTATTTGTGGGGCATGGCATGATCAGCAAGGGGGGCTTTTATACCGACTCTGACCTGGTGCGTCGCGAAAACCGGGCTGATCTGATCTGTGTGCCGGGTCTCCGCCATAGGGAAATCCTGCTCCGCAATGTGTTTTCGCCCATCACAGTAACCGGCTTCGTGAAGTCCGATACGCTGCACGGTTCTGAAGCGATCGGGATCTGCTCCGAGTTTCTTTATCGCTACGCCATTCCATCCGGTAAAAGGGTCATCCTGTTTGCGCCGACGTTCAATGAGGAGTTGAGTGCAATTCCTTGCGTGGGTGAACGTATTGCCGAGCTGTGCGATGATCGGACCATTTTGCTGATCAAGCTGCATACCATGACCGACATGGCGTGGGTGCGCCGCTACCGCGCTCTTGCCGCCTCAAATCCGGCGGTGCGCTATATCGATGACGTTGATGCGTCTCCGGCAATGCTTGCCGCCGACCTGCTCATCAGTGACGTGTCTTCCGTGGTCCTTGAATTCATGTTCCTGGACAAGCCAGTCATTGTTGTCAACAATCCCAGGATGCAGGAGTACCCCCATTATCGGCCCAATGACATCGAATATCAGGTGCGCGACGCCTGTTTGCAGGTAGAGGACCTGGAAGGGCTCAAGGCCGCTGTAGCCAGAAGTTGGAAACATCCGGACGAGCTTTCTGCACGGCGGATGGGATATGCAGCAGATTATTCCTATGGTCGGGATGGAGGCAGTGTTCGCAGGATTGTGCAGGCTGTTCGCCAGTTGCAGGAGGGTGGTTTTGACAATCTACCAGGGAGTTGGCCGATTTCGATTGTTGCCTGTTGCGACGCATCGACCACCGGGCAGGATATCACTAATTTCCTGGATGATGTTGAACGGACCGCTGCCGGCTCTGAATGGGAGTTGCAATTTGTCGGTCCGCGCCCAGTCGGTTTCAGCGGCGACAGCCGTATCGGGAACTGGCTGCAAAAGGATTCCGTGGACGGTCTTGCCCTTAACAAATGTACCATGCTTTGCCGGGGTGAAATTCTGGTGATTGCGAGATTGGGGCGGACATTACCCATTGGTTGGCTGCGCTGGCTCAGCAACCATTTCCGCTTTAATCCGGAAGCAGGCGCTGTCATGGCGCTGCCTGATGGAGAACTCTGCCGGCAGTTTCTGGATCACGTCTTTCCGAATGCGGTTTTTCCCGATTACGCGAGCATTTCCGAGGCACTGCTGTCGAGCGTCATGGGTATGGGCTTCCCGGTTAATGAACTTTCCGCCGACGTTGTCATGATCCCCAAAAAAATGATTCTAGAATGTTCAGGGTTCGATGCTGTCCCTCTGGCGGAGTCTCTACGGATGTTTGGCAGGAAACTGTTGGCACGGAAACGGGAACTTTATCAGGCCGTGGACGTATGCTCTTTTCCGGTTTCTCCCGGGACGTGATATTTCACATTGCCACAACCGGCTGATTCAGTGTAAATTCCATAAAATATTTAATGACAGGCACAAGGAGCGCGCCATGAGTTTTTCAGTCGTCAATGCCAGCCAATATGAGTCGCAAAACGCCTACCGGCGTCTGCAAATGAATCTGACCCTGGATGACCCCAAAACGGCGATTATCGAAATCAGGACATTTCTCAAGATATATCCGGATGTTGCCATGGCCTGCAACGACCTTGGCGTGCTCTATCTGCAGGCTGGTGAGAAACTGTTGGCCTTGGCCTGCTACGAAAAAGCCAATCGTATTCAACCGGAAACCCCGACCATCGTCAAAAATCTTGCGGAGTTTTATTTTACCGAGCTGGGGTGGACCGACGATGCAATTATGATGCTTACGAATTTACTGCATTCCCACCCCGATGATTGTGAACTGCTGAGACTGCTGGGTGTTATCAGCGAGCGAATCGGCCGTGACGGCGAAGCACGCACGTTTTTCAACAAGGTAGCGGAACTTGACCCATACGATGCCCAAGCCAGGGATGCACTTGCGCGCCTGGGGGTGTCGGTTGCCCCTGCTCCGGTGTTTTCGCCCCCTCCAGCCCAGCAACAGCAGCCGTCCCAGGTTTTTAATACTCCAACTTCAGCCCCCCAAGAAACTCCTGTAGCTTCTGGCGGGTTGGATGACGTTTTGGCCAGACTGCGTGCCACCCTTAATCCTTCTCCTGCGTCCCCAGCATCGCAGCCGCAGCCAGTTCCTTCCGCGGATGACCTTTACCGCGAAGCCCAAGGGCATATTGCTGCAGGGGACAGGGAACAGGCTATCGCGGCCCTGGAGCGTCTGGTGGCTCTTAACCCTGGCCATGCCGTGGCGCACAACGACCTTGGGGTCCTGCTCAGCCAAGACGGTGATTTCGAAAAAGCTCAATACCATTACAATGCGGCATTATCAAAGGATCAGAATAATCCCGTGTTCAGGAAAAACCTGGCTGAACTCTATTACGCCTGTATGGGAAAAACCGATGAAGCAATCGAAATCTATACCCGGCTTATCAGAGAATTCCCCTCGGATATAGAAACATTGACGGCCTTGGCCATCATTTCCAAGGCAAACAATCTTATGGAACAGGCCCGAGTCTTTATCAGCAAGGTATTGACCCTTGAACCCTGGAATCGGGATGCGCGGGAATTCCTTGCCACACTGTAGCCAGCCCTTGGTTTCTATTGTCATACCGGTTCATAACCAGTCGGCCTTTACCCGGGCCTGCCTGGCGTCTTTGGTAGCGAACCCGCCCCATGTCCCGTTCGAGATCATCGTCGTTGATGACGCATCGCTTGATGATACCCCTGCGCTGCTGTCAGCGGCAAGGGCTGGCGATTCCAGGATTCGTCCACTCAGGAATGATACCAATCTCGGATTCGCAGCAAGCTGCAACTGTGGCGCAAAGGCAGCCCACGGCGATTTGCTGCTATTTCTCAACAACGACACCGAAGTCCTTATAGGGTGGTTTGCTCCACTTTACGAATTGATCACCCAGAATCCCTCTATCGGCATTGTTGCGCCGAAACTCGTTTTCCCCGACAACACAATCCAGCATTGCGGCAAGGTCTGGTCCAATCTTAACGACCAGTTGTCCCAGCCCCACCACATCTATTACCGTTTTCCAGCCGACCATGCCGCAGTAAACAAGAGCCGCGATTACCAGATGCTGACCGGGGCTTGTATGTTGATGCGCACCACCGAATTCATGGATGTCGGCGGTTTTGATGAATCGTACCTTAATGGTTGGGAAGATGATGACCTGTGCTATGCCTATCAGTCACGGGGTTTGCGGGTTCACTACTGCGCTTCCAGCACGGTCATTCATCACCAGAGCAAGACGCTCAATGAGCGAATGAGCGGGCTCGAACGTTCATTGCCGGATGTCGGGAAATTGCAGGAACTGGACCGGATCATGGCCGGCGATAGTGTGGCGCCGCATGATATCGATACCGCTCGCCAGGTACAGGCGACGTTTCAGGCCATGGAGCGTGAATTGATTGATGCCCGTGAAAAATTTGCCCGCAATCGCTCGCATTTCATGGCCAAATGGAGCAGGAACATTCGCAGGGATGATCTTCACTACTGCACCTTGGATAATATCCCTCTCAACCAGGCTTTGCCGGACCTGCAACTGGCCCGAACCAGTGAAGACGCATCCGGAGGAATCATGCAGCTTGTATCGATAGTAATTCTGACCCGCAACAGGTTGGATGTCACAAAAGATTGCCTTGCCAGCATTCAGCGCCATACGCCGGAGCCGCACGAAATCATTCTGATCGACAATGGTTCTACGGATGGGACAGTGGAGTGGCTACGTGGGCAAGTGGCTGCAAACGGAAATTATCGACTGCTGGAAAACTCGGAAAATCGCGGATTTTCGGCTGGCTGCAATCAGGGTATATTATCGGCAAACGGGCAATATGTCCTCTTGCTTAATAATGACGTGGTGGTTACTCCCGGATGGCTTGGCGGGATGCTGGAATGTTTCGCAGACCCTGCGGTAGGTATTGTCGGACCTGTTACCAACAACATCAGTGGCGTCCAGGAGTGGCCTTGGGTAAATTATGAAGCAGCGGGCGGGTTGATCCCGTTTGCCGAGAAATTCCGTTCTGACAATCGATATCGTCGGATCCCCGTACGCCGGATCGTGGGTTTCTGCATGATGTTCCCCATGGGGCTTGTGGAGCAGATCGGGCTTCTGGACGAACAGTTCGGCTCAGGCAATTTCGAGGATGATGATTATTGCCTGCGTGCGGTGCTGGAGGGATACCGGAACGTGATTGCCGGAGATGTGTTCATTCATCATGTTGGCAGTGCGAGTTTTTTGGGGAATCGCATTGACTACACAGCGGCCATGCTGAAGAACCAGGCGCTTTTCAATGACAAATGGGGGCGGCCGGTTGTGGATGCTGCCCAGGCGAAAAAGATCATCTGCTTGAAAACGCTGGAAAAGGCCGAAACTTTGCGCCGAGCCGGTGAAAAGGATGCTGCTGTTGAATTGCTCTTGCAGGAAGGTCTTCGCCAATTGCCCGATGAACCCAGGATATATACTGCCTTGGCTGGTATTTTTCTTGAGGCCGGAATGGCGAGTGACGCCCTTGACGTGTTGCGCGAATCGCCGGAGCAGGGGGGGCTGACAGCCGTGATGATGGCACAAGCCATGGCTGACTCCGGAATGTATTCTGAGGCGGCCCAGTTGTTGGACAAAATCTCGCTCAATGGCGAGTCAGCCGAAATTCTGGCAATACGTGGCCAATTGTATCAAAGCTTGGGTGACCGTCAGGCTGCCAGTAAAGCATATGAATTGGCCCTGCAGAAAGACCCCGGTTCAGCCGAAGCATATGCCGGACTTGCTTTATTGGCAATGGAGGCCGGTGACCCTGAATTGGCATTTGCCCTTGCTGAGCGCGCCTTCAGGTCAAAACCTGCGGACAGTCGAGTCCGCAGCCAGTTTTTGACCCTGGTCAGCGACAGCGATAAGATTAAGGACGCCGTGCGGCGTACAGACGAAGCCCGCCACTATTTCCCTGATGATAGCGGCTGTGCCTTCATGCATGTTGATTTGCTGCTGCGCCAGGGTAGAGCCGGCGACGCCCTGCAGATCATAGAGCAGATACTGGCCGGCTTCAAACTTCAAGAAGGCTTTTTGGAAGCCGCTCTTGCCGTGAGGGAACAGGTTGGGCCGATGGTCATCGATCCCGGCCGCCAGGGTCGGGGGATTTCCGTTTCGCTTTGTATGATAATGAAGAACGAGGCAGCAAATCTTCCCCGATGTCTTGCCAGTCTTAAACCTCTGGTGGACGAAATCATTATCGCTGATACCGGTTCCGACGATGCCAGTCGCGAAATTGCTCGCGTGTTCGGAGCCCAGGTTCTTGAGACGGCTTGGACCGGCGATTTTTCCGCCGCACGCAATGTATCTTTGGAGCATGCCAGCGGTAACTGGATCCTGGTCATGGATGCCGACGAAGTTATCTCTGCCGTGGATTATGGAGCTTTTCGCCAACTGGTGGAGAGCTCAGCGGGCAAGCCGGTGGCCTATACCCTGGAGACGCGCAACTACACGAACCGGGTAGATTTGGAAAATTGGCGGGCCAATCGTGGAGAATATCCGCGTGAAGAGGCTGGCCGGGGGTGGATGCCGAGCGATAAAATCCGCATATTCCCGAATCTGACAGCCATTAGATTTGAAAATCCCATCCACGAGATGGTTGAACCTTCCATAAGAAGACTTGGTATGGCCGATCCCAGGGCAGAAATACCGGTTCACCATTTTGGATATCTGGATGACGATCGCCAACAACGCAAGTTGGAGTACTACTATGAGCTTGGTAAAAAGAAGCTTGAGGAAAGCGGCTGGGCTCCCCATGCCATAGTGGAACTTGCTATCCAGGCTGCCGGCATCAAGCACTATGATGAAGCAATCGAGTTGTGGCAGCGTGCCTTGGCATTTGATCCTAATTCATCGCTGGCTTTCTTCAATCTTGGCCACTGTTATCTGCAGAAGGGTCTTTTCCGGGAGGGTCGCCAGGCTTGTCAGCGCGCTATTGATCTGAAAGAGAATTACAGGGAGGCGTTGGTAAACCAGATGATTTGCGACCTGTGCCTTGGGGAGGAAGGGCAATTGGTGGTTTCCATTGAGTCAGCAATTCGTCGAAATCCCGATTATCCGATACTGCTTCTGATGCGTGGGGTTGTGTATGCTGTCTTGGGTAAAGCTGATGAAGCTCGCCAGGATTTTCAGTCCCTGCTGGATGCCCGGGTAGAATTCTCCAAATTTATTCACGAAGTGGCGCTCAAACTGGTAATGGGGGGGCGCAGGGAGACTGCAATAAGCCTGGTATACTGCGCAGGCCTCAGTGGGGTCAGTCTTCCTGAAACAGTACAAATGTTGGCCCCTGAAAGCGAAGCCCCGTAATACCTACGGGGGCTCGGTCAGCTCCGGATTGGAAAGTATTGCCTGCTAAGGGTTCGCCGCTTCGGGATTGGTACGCAGGCCGGCTGCCAAGTTGAAATTGATATTGATGACAATATCAAGCTTACTGGGGTCATTGGGATAGGCTAGTACTTCAAAAAGCCGTTTATCTATGAAAAGGCTTAGGTTAAGAATATCCTCCCGCAACTTTTTGGGCAGGGGATTGTCCGGCATGGACAGTTCGCTCTGGAAGAAGCTCCAAACTTTCTGATTGTAACGTACAGCCTCATCAAGCAGGAGATCCTTTTCCGGTGTATCCCATTTGTCCTGGACCTGTTTGAGTTTCAACCCCGCCTTGCTCAGGACAGATGCTTCCAATTCCCGTGCCGACATGAATTCCTTGCTTTGTTGTTCGTATACTGACAGTGGGTTACTCGACATGTGCGGTTAACTCCTTCTCGTAATCGATCAGCTGATTGGCGGTTTTAAGTGCATGATAAAACTGGCTGGTGGTAACAAGATCACATATCTGTTTGATGTAGGACCCAGTACTGGGGGCCGCATCAAGAATGTCCCTGGCCAAGCCGAAGAATGATTCTATATGCGCCGGTCGATTGTCGATATCAATATACATTAACTGCAGAGCGAAGTAAATACGTCTGGCAGGAGTGTTGGCATTTTCCTCCAGCATGATGTCTTTCTGGCGGAGTATAGGTACAATATTCTCTACCAGCAGTTCGATATGTTTATTGCCAGATGATATGACTGCACCGCCAATGATCACCTTTTCATGTGGTTTGAGACTGAGTTTAAGTGACATATGCAGTTACAGCGTAGCGCCGATGGCGGAATTCAGCTTGGTGAAGGCTTCGCTTGTTCCGGCGATCTGCTCTGCGGCTTTTGCCACGGCAGCATCGGAAGCGTTGTCGGGCAGATCTGTCGTAGATACGGAACCAGTCTGGCTTTGCCCGAATAAGTCTCCCCACATTCCGGCTACTTTGTCATAAGCCGGCGGTGGCGGTGCCGGAATGGTCAACTTCTCTATCTCTTTCTGGAGCGAGCGGTAGCTCATCAAAAGTTTCTTGCGGTCAGAACTATCGATCGGAAACGGTGGGAAGTTCTTGGTGATAGTCTCCAGTTTTGCCTTCATCTTGTCGAGCATTTCAGCGGACAGGCTGAGGCCACTGACTGTCTCGCGAAGGCTCTTGGCCGTATTGTTCGAAAGGGCAGTGATGTTGCCAAGCTTTTGCATGGTATCAGCAGTTTGGCGTGGTATCGACGTATTCAGCTTTACCTGATCACTGGATGGTTCCAAAGAATTGTTCGCAGCTTTATTCTGCGTCTTGGTGTCGTTAAACGCCTTGATATCTCCCCTGTTCAAAGTTTCCATCTGAGGCGTGGCCAAGGTTGAAATAGTGTCGATTTTCATAGATCACCTCTCCGCGAAGTCTGAATGCGCAAATGGGGGAAAGAATGTCTTTCCCCCATTTGGCTGAAGCGGAAACTCTAGCTGTTACTGAATTAGAACAGTCTCAGTACAGCCTGTGCTGCCTGCGAAGCCATGCTGAGGGAGGTAATCCCGAGGCTCTGGCGGGTCTGCAGCATCAGCATGTTGGCACCTTCCTGGTTGGTGTCAGCCAGGGTAAGGTTGTCAGCACCGGTATTAAGGGTGTTGATCATGGAGTCGGTGAAGTTCTGACGGGTGGTCACGACGCTCAGATTTGCAGAAAGTTCTGAAGACTTGGTGCGCAGGGTGCTGAGTGCGTTCTCCAGCTGACGTGAGGAGCTTCTGATTGCGTTGCTGGCGTTGGAAGTGACCGAGTTGTCCCATGCGGTTGAAGTCTGCAGAGTTGTAGCCGCAACGGTGCTGGTGCCGGTAGCTCCAGTTTGGCCATGGCCGGTAATGGTAACCTTCTGGATGGAAAGACCTGCGCTGGTTGAGTTGAAGCCTTTTACCTGCAGGGTTGCGTCGTTGGTGATCGGCGCAAATTCAACGGTCAGGTTTTCTTTGGTCAGGAAGTTGGTGCCACGATAGCCGGAGTCGCTGGCCAGCTGTGTGATCTGGGTCATCAAGGTGTTGTAGGTGACTGCGTAAGATGCGCGCTCGGTCATGCTTGACGTGGAAAGAGCGGCACCGGCAACACCTTGGGCAGCCTGGATGAGTGAGGTGATAGCCGTGATGCCTGCATCGGCGGCCTTGATCCCCTGTACAGCTTCCGACATACCGTCTTTACGGTTGGTCAGGTCGGTTGCACGGTTATTGGCGGCCTGTGCTGCAAAGAAGTTGGTCGGATTGTCAAGGGCGCTGTTAACCTTTTTACCGCTTGAAAGCCTCTCCTGGGTCCTGTTGATCAGGGTGTTTGTGTTCTGTAGCGAGAGCAGGTTGCTCCGCATGCCGGAGGTTAAAGAGATGTCTGCCATGGTACTTCTCCTTTCTGGGTTTGAGGCGGCATTCTTGCCGCTTTAATTTGGTTATTTAGCGTATCGGGTCATTTGAGTTAAACTTTAGAAAAAAAATGATGTTTTTATTATAACCTGAATCCGTGACGGTTTCACGCCTTCACTTGCCCGGAACTCCTTGCATTTTGCGCTTTCCTATTGCTTTCCCTGGCAAAGGACTGTTCGACGGAGTACGCTCTGTGCAAATGGGTAGTTGCGTTGCCAGCGACGGCCAACTCCGGCATTCGGCGCGCTCCGGCGTTGCAGCGTTACGGATTCTAGGTACAATCAAGCAGTTGTGTATTTAAATAAAAAATGTTGTTGCCTGAGAGATCTGTTTCCTGTTTAATCTTTTAACAAAAATCGCGTGATCAATGGTTCTCCAATGGACTCCAAACTTCAATCCAAGCAACTTGACATAGCCTATTTTCACCATAAGCTTGGCCGCCATCTTCTGGCTCTTGAAATTTGTTCTTCTGTGCTGGCTGCTGTGCCAGACCACCCGGAAGCCCTCTATCTCTCAGCGCTTTCACGAATTCAACTTAAAGATTATGAGCAAGGCACCCGCGAGTTACTGGCGGTTATGGCGCAATACCATGACCGTAACCTGTACAATGAATATTACGAAAACCTGAAGCAGGCGCGGAAACTGGCGGAGAGCCGGGCACTATTCGAGGAGTGGGCTCGCCAGGACCGGGATGATTTTTTGGTTCATTACTTTTTGGGCCTTATTTGCTTGGATTCACATGACACGGTGAACGCCTCCATTGAAATCGAACGGGCCTTGGAACTCAACCCCGAACATGCTCCGACTTGGTCGGCATTGGCGGGAGTAAGAAACGAGCAGCAGCGCTTCCACGAGGCAGAGGCTTATTGGCGTAAGGCGCTTGAATTGGTGCCAGATTCCTATATCTATCTTCACAATATTGCCGGGATACTGAAGGCCCGAGGCCGCGCAGACGAGGGTGAACAGATCTATCGCCGTACAGTGGATCTGGTACCGACCAACAGTGGTGTGCATTCCAATCGACTGATCAACATGCTTTGCACGGTCGGTTATACTCCGGAAGATATCTTTCGAGCGCATCAGGAGTGGGAGCAAAAGTGTGCCCACACCTATTTGAAGGAGGTGCGTCAGTTTAACAACACGGTATTGTCCGGGCGTCCCCTGCGCATCGGCTATTTATCCGGTGATTACCGTTGCCATCCTGTAGCGTTTTTCATACAACCGGTTCTTTTGCAGCATGATCGGACAAATTTTGAAATTCACCTATACGCAAACATTGAAAGACCAGACTATATAACCGAGCAGTTCAAACGGATTAACTGCGTCTGGCATGACATCTACGGGGAGGATGATGTCAGCGTATGCGATATGATCCGCAGTGACGGCATCGATATCCTTGTGGATCTCGGTGGGCATACGAAAGACGGCAGACTACTGGTGTTTGCGCGCAAGCCCGCGCCAATTCAGGTGACATGGCTTGGCTATGCCAACACAACCGGCCTGTTGACGGTTGATTACCGCATCACCGACTCGATCGCCGACCCTCCGGGCACAACGGAACATCTTCATTCGGAGGCACTTTTCAGGTTGCCACGTTGTTTTATCAGCTATTGTGCCCCCATTAATCCCCCTGCTATCGGTCCGCTTCCGGCAGAACGCAACGGTTATGTGACCTTTGGGGCATTCAATAATTTTGCCAAGACCAATGAGCCGCTCTTTTTGCTCTGGTCAGAGGTATTGCACCGCGTACCGGAATCCCGGCTGCTTATGAAAGTCATGGGAAGTCGTTACGAGCCGCTTAGCAACTATATCTACGAGCAGTTCGAAGGTAACGGCATTGCACGGAAGCGGATAATCCTTCATGACTGGGTGAGCGACGTAATGGCCCATCTGGAAATGTTCAATTCGGTGGATATTGCCCTGGATGCCTTTCCCTACAATGGCACTACCACCACTTGCGAAGCTCTGTTCATGGGAGTGCCGGTAGTTTCTCTTGCCGGCCGTGCCCATGTTTCCCGTGTTGGCGCCAGCTTGCTGGCAAATGCCGGTTTCCCCGAGCTGGTAGCCGAGAGCGAAAACGATTATATTGAAAAGGCGGTCGGTCTTGCCGGAGACAACACGCAGTTGCTTCATTATCGCACCTGTATGAGGGCCACTGTGTCAGACTCTCCGCTCATGGATACGGTGACCTTTACCCGCTGCCTGGAGTCGGCATATCGAACCATGTGGAAGAATTGGTGTCAAAACCATGGAGGAGAGACGTAATGATAGACCAGGAAAGCCTGCGAAGGGCTGTTGCCGAATTCCCGTTCTGGTATCACAAGGTTGAATTGCCATATGGCATTGTGACGCCTGGCTATGCACCGATCAATGCTGCTGCATATGGTATTCCAGACTCTTTGCTTGACAGGCGCGTGCTTGATGTTGGTGCCTGGGACGGTTACTGGACCTTCGAGGCCTTGAAACGGGGAGCGGCACAGGCCGTGGCAATTGATGATTTCTCGGATTATCTGGGAGCGCTGGAACCGGCGCAGAGAAAGGCGTGGCAAACCTTTGACCTGTGCCGGGAGGCCCTTGGGTACGATCAGTTCCGCTGCTCCCGTTTTGACATGTCGGTTTATGATATCAGGCCGGAGACATTCGGTCTCTTCGATACGGTTTTTTTCTTCGGCACGTTATATCATCTGCGTCACCCGTTGCTGGCCCTGGACCGCCTATCAGCCATTTGCCGTGATGAAATCTACGTGGAGTCGGCCATCCTTGATGACTTCAGTCCCTACAGAGGCGGGTTGGGAAAAGGATATCCCGGCGAAACGGTTATGGAGTTCTACCCGGAAAACCAGTATGGAGGCAACAATTCGAACTGGTGGGTACCGAGCCTGGCCTGTCTGATGCAAATGGTTCGTGCGGCAGGTTTTGAAGAAGTAAGTGGGTGGAAGCTTACGGATCAGCCAAACCATATCAGCATGTGCCGGGGATTTGTTAAGGGCAAGAAGAGAAAGGCCTGATACGTGCAGCCATGATAGTCCCCGGTTTAACACCATGAACAACCGCATCCCCGCAACATATACCCGCCATTGCTGGTGTGGCGGCAGTCTAGACAACTCCCCCAATTCCATGTATGCCCGTTGCATGTCCTGCGGGACATTCGTGTCGCAATACGAGGTATCGACTGCGAGTCTAAAGGATTTTTATTCGCTTGGTGGTTACTGGCATGACTATCAGAAGAAAGTAGGCGGATTTCCCGATATTTCACAGCGGTCCCGCAATGACAGGCAGGACCGGATACCGTTCTGGTTCAATCTGCTGAGTCTCTCGGGCTGTTTACCTACGAGACTACTGGAGGTTGGCTGTTCCCACGGCGGCTTTCTTGATTACTGCAGAGAACATGGCATAGGGGAGGTTGTCGGGGTTGAAGTGGACGAGGAAACCTGTGCCTTTGCCCGGCAGCGTTTCCAGCTTGAACATGTGCATAGTGGCCTTTTTCCCGATGTACAGCTCCCGTTTGTTTCCTTTGGTGCCATATGCATGTTTGACGTTGTAGAACATTTTCCCGACCCAATTAGGGCCTTGAAGGTGGTTGCCGGCCTGCTGGCAGATGATGGCGTGCTCATTCTCCAGACCCCCTGTTATCGCGGAGAGGATGGAGGGTGGTCACAGTTCAAGCCGGAAGAACACTTGTATCTTTATGATGAGTCCAATCTCACTGCTTTGCTTGATCGTTGCGGTTTGTACGCCGCTGAAATTTTCCCGGGTTATTTTCGTGATGACATGTTTGTGGTTGCCAGAAAAAAGAGCTCTGTAGCGGATATCCTCTTTATTCGTACCGATGCCATTGGCGACAATGTTTTGGCTTCCTCCATGCTACCCGCAGTTACCGGGTTATACCCCGGCGCCCGTATCACGGTATTATGCCGGCAACATATTTCAGAATTATATGAAACCTGTCCTTTTGTATCCAAGGTCCTTGCTTTCGACTTTGACAGAGCGTGTCAGGATGATTCGTATCGCGACGATTTGCTTGCACATCTTCAATCGTTATCGTTCGATCTGACGCTGGTGACGCAATATTCACGCGATATGCTGACGGATATTTTTGCCATAGGCAGTTTTGCCCGTGAACGGATAGCCTTTAGTGGTGATAACTGCGAGATATCACCCGAGGTTAAGCGTCTTAATGACGGCTGTTATACCCGCTTGATCGATATTTCCAGTTATAGCCGGCGTGAATGTGACCGGCTCCGGGATTATCTGGTTGCCTTGGGCATGGACTCGGCAGAATTGACTCCAAGTCTATGGACGATTCCTGCTGACGGGAAATTGGCGAACAACTTTTTCAGGCAGCATGCCTTGAAGAAAGAATCTACAGTGGCTATCTGTATCAACGGCAGTCACAGCAACAAGATGTATCCATATTATGCCGAAGCGCTTGGTAACTTGTGCCAACAAGAGTCTATAACCTTGATTGCCTTGGGGGGGCGCGATGATTTTGCCGCCAGCCAGGCAGTCCTGAATAAGATCGGCGGCCCCCATCTCAATCTCTGCGGATTGACCACCTTGCGGCAGTCAGCCGAGATCCTGCGCCGATGCCGCATGCTGGTAAGTGCGGATACCGGAACCGCACATCTGGCTTGTGCCGTTGGTGCAAGGAACCTTGTGGTTATGTGGGGGGGGCATTTTGGAAGGTTCTTCCCGTATTCGCCGTTGACTTCGCTGGTCTGCCTTCCCCTTGAGTGCTATGAGTGCAACTGGCAATGTCCCCATGACCGTTGGCACTGCATAAGGGAGATAACCCCCGCAACAGTGGCAATTGCAATGGAGCAGACCTTCATGGGGGGTGCTCTGAAACCCAGGATTTTTGTCCAGAATGGACTTGAGGGAGAGAATGGCCGCTTGTTTGCGCCGGACAGGCTTTCGCTGCTTGGCAATCTGAATAGCGTAGAAATAATCACCGTTGATTTATAATGCCATCACACCGCAAGACACGATAACCCAGCCACAACGCTACAGATTACCGTACTCCACTCGCCTGGCACCTCTTGCCGGAAAATCCTCATGGTCGGATACCACGGAGAGTCGTTCCGTCCAAGCAGCCAGCGCCAATCAGGGGCAAAGGGAAGCAACAGCCAGACCGGCTTACCCATTGCGCCTGCCAGATGCGCCACGGCTGTATCCACGGAAATGATCAAGTCCAGGTTTGCAATCAGTCCGGCAGTGTCCTCAAAAGTTCTGATTTTTGGGGTCAGATCCAGGATATTCATGGCTGCCTGGCGCGCAGCAAGTTCATCCGCCCCAGGGCCGAGTTGCAGGGAAACCAGTTGTATACCGGGCAGTTGCGCCACTGGTATAAAGTCATCCAGAGCAGCGCTTCTTCTCGGGTCCGGCAATTGCCGTCCGGCCCAGACAATGCCGATGCGCAACTTTCCCCCCAGCGGGATCCTGCTGCTCCACTCGGCTGTTTTTTCGTGGGATGGGGCCAGATACGGGACCCGGTCCGGTATGTTGTCTGTCCCTGTCCGACACAGATGAGGCAGTGAGAGCATCGGGACTTGGAGGTCTGCAACAACCTGATCCGGCCGCGATACTACCGCAGCGACGCCGGGAACTGATTCAAGAAGGCTCTGCAATGGTTGCAAGTGGTTCAGTATGACGACCCTGGCGCCCATTGCGGACAACAGTGGTGCATATCTGCAAAACTGGATCGCATCACCAAAGGCCTGTTCGGTTGTGACTGCTATTGTGCGGCCTTCCAGAGGTTCTCCTGACCAGAAAGGCAATGTCAAAGGAGACTGGGGCACAGGATCGCGCTTGTGGAAACGGGCGTCGAACAGGCTGAATCCTTCCGAATAACTTTCCTTCAGGAGCAGTATCTGAGCAAGATTCCATGTTGCTCCTGCATATCCGGGGTCAAGGCGCAATGCTTCGCGCAAACAGCTGGCCGCATCATCCAGCAGATTCATACCCTGCAGCACACCGCCGAGATTCAACAATATCTGCGGCGCATCAGGTGCCAGTTCGCGAGCCCGCGCCAAACACTTCAGGGCTTCAAGGGGCTGATTCATTGCATCGCAGACAATGCCCAGATTCATATGCAGCAACGGGTCGTCGGGGAAGGCCCGAACGGCGCGTTGATAGTACAGATAGGCCCTGTAGGGGTGGTCCGCGTTCTGGTATGATTCGCCAAGCAAACGGCTGAGACATGGGTCGCCAGGGGCACCACTCAGCTGCCTGGAAATAAGCCCTATGGACTCGTGGAAACGCCCCTGTTCGTTCAGCAGCAGCGCCATTTCCTCTGCCACCGTCCGATTCCATTTGTCTGATTCCCGTGCGGTTCGGAACATCTCTTCGGATTTCTCAATGGCACCGAGCTGATAATAATCGAGCGCCTGTTGACGATAGCGCTTTGTAGCATCTGGTACATGTGTATTTGGGGGGGAATGCAAAGCCTGCTGCACCCGGCTCAGAACATCGCCCCAGTCACCGGCATTGGGTTGGCGGAAAATCCGCATGGAGGGATACCAAGGGGAGTCATCCCGTCTCAGCATCCAGCGCCAGTCAGGGGCAAAGGGGAGCAGCAGCCAGGTAGGTAGGGCAAGGGAACCGGCAAGATGGGCAACTGATGTATCGATAGCGATCACCAGATCCAGCTGTTCCATAAGGGCTGCTGTATCGCAGAAATCCGCTATGTCCGCTGTCAGGTCCATGATCGGGACGCCGACAGGCATGACGGGCTGCGTCCCGTTTTCAGAGAGTTGGAGCGAAAAGAAGCGGACATCTTTGCTGTTGGCCAAAACAGAGAGTTGCTCGCTCGGGCAGCTGCGGGACGGATCGGGTCTTTTTCGTCCCTGCCAGGCAATACCGACGTTCAAGGCGCCATCTTTCGGAACAGCCCCCTGCCATTTTTTCCGGTAAGCTTCCGGAGGTTCCAGATAGGGGATTCGGTTCGTGATATTGTGGAGCCTTATTCCCAATAGCAGCGGCAGGCTGAGAAGTGCGATGTGGGTATCAAACGGCAGGGGTTGTTCTGTGTCGATGAGCTGGATTATGGAGGGAAGTTGTCGAAACAGGGCATGCAGCACTTGCGGGGCTTTAAGGATAATGCGGGCACCCATTTTAGACAGTAGGGGAAGAAATCTGGCAAACTGGATGGCGTCACCCAACCCCTGTTCGGCATAGACAAGAATAGTCTTACCTTGCAGCGGTGAACCGTCCCATTCTGGCTGCGACAAAGCCGGTCGGATACTGGTAAAGCCTTTTTTGAGCCAGCGCCATTCAAAGCCTTTCCAGCCCTCAGCATAGTTTCCGTTCAGCAACTTCAGAAGTGCCATGTTCCAGTGGGCTTCTGCACAATCTGGGACTCGCAGCAGCGCCTTTTGGTAGGCTTCCATGGCCTCTTTATATCTGCCAAGGCGCTCCAGGGCGGTCCCCATTGGTACCAGCGGTTCAGCGCTGGCAGGCAACAGGTCGGCGGCGCGACTGTAACTTGCAACGGCCTCGTGCAGCAGATCCATGGCCAGAAGGGTGTTGCCCCTGTTGTGGTGCAGTATGCCGGAAGCGGGTGCGATCTCAATAGCGTGGTTGTATATGTCCAATGCCTCGTGATAGCGTTCGAGATCATGCAGTGCCGCTGCCGTGTTTATCAATACATTGATGTCGGACGGCCTGATTTCAAGGAGGCTTTGGTAACATTGCAGCGCCTCAACTGTCCGTCCGGACTGTTGCAGGCGCAATCCCCTTGTAAATCCATCTTCAGTCTCTGCGATTAATGTCTGCGATTTTGAAATCAACACAACTCCAGGTTGTCAAATGTGTCCGGGTCCTGATAGAATTCAAATAAAGTTTTTAATCGAAAATGCCGATATGAATATTGCAACTTCGATATAATGGAATCATGTTGCTTAAACAAGGAGCAGGATATGGAAACACAAACCATGGCAGAGAAGATGTTTTCGGCGCTGGCAGATATTCAGACCACTCGCGCCAGTGTTGCTTCCTCTGCATTGTCCAATGGGCTGACCCTGTATCAAAATGGCAAATACAAGGAGGCTGCTGCCTCGTTCAGACAGGCGACCGCGTTGAAACCTGATTATATTGATGCCTATAATTACCTGGCCATGGCCGATCTTAAAACCGGCGACAGGAAAGCAGCCATCAAGGCCTATTCCAACTCGCTGCTATTGGACCGCACCCAGGACGACATCCATGTCAAACTTGCCAATATTTATATCGAAGATAAAAATTATACCGATGCCGAAAAAGAGCTAAAAACAGCCAGTCAGGTGAATCCTGCTAATGCGTTACCGTATTATACGCTTGGGCTGTTACAGCAACAGCAGGGGAAAAACGCGGAGGCAGAGAAGTCTTTCCGGCAAACTGTCCGACTTTCGCCCAACGATGGCAATGCCTATTATGGTCTGGGATTGGCCCTAAGTAAACAGGGAAAATATAATGAGGCGATCACCCAGCTTACAAAGGCAACAAGCCTGAAAAGGAATTTTGCCCCGGCTATGTATGAACTGGGCAATATTTATGCTGCACAGGGAAACAACGACAAGGTGCAACAACAAATTGATTCTCTCACGGCCCTTGATACATCTCAGGCGGATGGCTTTGTCACTGATCTTCAGGAAACGTTGCGGCAGCCCAAGATCGCTTCTGTCGTCAAGGAGAAGAGCTCTTTCAATTTCGATCTCGGGACGGTCCCGTTGGTGGCTCTCGATACCTCCCTGGTCACGCCGGGTTCCAGTAAGGAGTTCAGCATTACCTTCAAGTTTGATTCCGAGATGGACGTTGCTTCGGTAAACAACATCACCAATTGGAAGATATCCAAGAGTGGGAGTGCTGCGGGCGGGCTGTACGATGACGGTCTTTATCGTGAAACCGACAGGGCGGCGGCAACCACCATGCCTGTTCGCGTGATTTATGATCCGACGAAACTGGAAGCGACCGTTATGTTCTCAATCTACCAAAACGATACCGGGACCGGGACAATCGATGCGTCGAACTTGACCTTCAAGTTCCTGGGCAAGGATATCAGTGGCAAGAGTATGGACAGTGCGGCTGACGAGTATAACGGTTTTGCCGGGAAGGTTTTTTAAGATGGATACAAGTTCAATAAGTTGCAGTAAACTCAGGTAACTTCGAGAATATATCCCTTGCCTTCCAGATATTCAACGATCTCCTTTATATGCTCATAGCCGCGGGTTTCCAGCTCCAGGGACACATCGGTCCTGCCGATGGCAAGTGATTTGGAACGACGGTCGTGGGTTATGTGAAAGATGTTGGCCCGGGTAGCGGCGATGTCAGCAGCCAGAGTTGCCAAGGCACCGGGATGGTCATCAAGCTCTATGGTCATCTTCAGATAACGCCCGGCTGCCAAAAGTCCTCGTTCGACCACCAAGGCAATGGTCTTTACATCGATGTTGCCGCCGGACAACAGGCAGACGGTTTTCCCGCTCAGATCCGGAATTCTGTTATGCAGTACGGCAGCCAGCGGAACCGCTCCCGCCCCTTCGACCAGCAATTTTGTCCGTTCCAGAAGCGAAACAATGGATTGGGCGATTTCCTCCTCTTCAACCAGCACAATATCATCAACCCAATTCTTAATCACCGGCAGAGTCCGGCTGCCGGGCCGTTTTACCGCTATGCCATCGGCCAGGGTTACGTTAACGGCTGATTCGCAAGGTTTGCCCGCCTGAAACGAGAGTGACATCGATCTGGCTGCCATGGATTCTACGCCAATTATGCGCACATTTGGTGCCATCTCCCGTATTGCGGCGGCAATACCCGCAATCAGGCCGCCACCTCCGACCGGGACGATCAGGTTCTGCATATCCGGCAGTTCATCCAGCAGTTCCAGGGCAATTGTTCCCTGCCCTGCCATGACCAGATCATCATCAAAAGGGTGTACGAACAGGGCACCGCTCGCCTTTTGCATCTCGTACGCAGCCTGGCATGCCTCATCAAAGTTTCTGCCGGTCAACACCACCTCGGCTCCATAGTCCCTGGTGGAATGCACTTTCTGCGGCGGCGTGATTTCCGGCATGAAGATGGTGGCTTTAATCCCCAGCAGATCCGCTGAAAAGGCAACACCCTGGGCATGATTGCCCGCCGAAGCCGTAATAACTCCTTTTTGGAGGGCCTCCCTGGGTTGGGCTGTCATGAAATTGAGGGCACCCCTGATCTTGAATGAACCTGTGCGCTGAAGATTTTCGCACTTGAAATAAAGCGGCATCCCCAATTTTTCCGAATAATAATGGGAATAGATCAATTCTGTCCTGCGAACACGTTTTTTGAGGCGGTCGTGGGCTTCGAGGATAAGATCGTAGAGATTCATGGAACAGGGACACTCCCGAATAAGGTGAAGCAATAGTATCAGATGGGGCGGACAGGGTCAAACGGCAATGGGAGTTTGATGCTTGGCAAGGCTCCGGATTGCTGGTACATTTACAGCATTCTAAAGTAAGGAGGTTTAATGGAAGCAATTCATCACCAATTGATCATTCTCGGTGCCGGGCCAGCCGGCTATACCGCTGCCATTTATGCCGCGCGGGCAAATCTCAATCCAGTTCTTGTCACCGGGTTGCAGCCAGGTGGCCAGCTTACCACCACTACCGAGGTAGATAACTGGCCCGGCGACCACGAAGGGGTTCAAGGACCAGATTTGATGGAACGTATGCGGTTACACGTCGAACGTTTTAATACGCAGTTGATCTACGACCAGATCACAAGGGCCGATCTGCAGCAGCGCCCCTTCCTGCTTGAGGGGGATTCTGCGGTTTATACCTGTGATGCCCTGATAATAGCTACCGGTGCTTCGGCCAAGTATTTGGGGCTTCCATCGGAAAAGGCATTCAAGGGGAAAGGTGTCTCGGCCTGCGCCACCTGTGACGGCTTCTTTTATCGGGGCAAGGATGTTGCCGTAGTCGGCGGCGGCAACACCGCCGTGGAAGAGGCGCTCTACCTTTCCAACATTGCGCGTCACGTGACGGTCATACACCGGCGTGATCAATTTCGTGCCGAAAAAATGTTGGCTGATCGGCTTATCGAGAAGACCAAGAAAGGCAACGTCACCATTGAGTGGCATCACACGCTGGACGAAGTTCTGGGGGATGACAGCGGCGTAACCGGTATCCGCATCTGCCACACCAGCGGTTCAACCAAGGAATTACCGGTTCATGGCGTTTTCATCGCCATCGGCCATTCTCCCAATACGACAATTTTTGAGGGACAGCTTGATATGGATGACGGCTATATCCGCACCCACTGCAGTACCGAAGGAAACCTCACCGCAACCAGTATTAAAGGTGTTTTTGCTGCTGGTGACGTGCAGGACTACATCTACCGTCAGGCGATCACCTCGGCCGGCACCGGCTGCATGGCAGCCCTGGATGCGGAGCGATACCTGGAAACCCTGAAGAGGTAAGGAACTATGTTGGGGCCTACTGACGATCTCGAAAAACTGCTAAGCGACGTTCGCAGAACAATCCAGGAAAACCAAAAATTCTTGCAGGTTTTGGTGAGCGACGCCGAGGATGTAAACTGCGGGTTGGATGGTGCTGAAGAAGAGGGTGAGGTGGAGGAATTCGAAGAACTGTAACTCCCCCGCGATAAGGTGAATATGCGAACGGCCCTTGAAAAGTTTTCAAGGGCCGTTTTGTCTGGAAGCTGAACCAACCGGTGCTCAGCGGTTGTCTGCACCGGAAAAATAATTGACATTGGAGGCGTGGCAATCACTGCAATTTGTTTTGTATAGTGCATCGCCGATATCTGCAGGGTGAACAAACTTAGTGACCTTTTCCCCCTGGGGTATGTTCTCCTGGACCTGCCCCAGTATGTCGTGGCAGATCGTGCAATCCTTGGAAATTACCCTGCCGTCGGCCGATGTATGTTTACCATCGTGGCATCTGAAGCAGCCTGGGGTATAGAAGTGGCCGATGTGATTCGGGTAGGTGTTCCAGGCGACCTTCATGGCTGGGAAAAAATTGCGCAGGTAGATATCCTGAATCTGCCCAATAGCTTGGGCAATGGCAGATTCCTTGCTTTTCGTGATTTCCGGATAGTTTTTGCCGTAGTAGCCCTTTATCCCAGTTTCAATGGCCTTTACAGCCTCTTCTCTGCTGGAATACGGTGTTTCCAGCAGTTCGACAGCTACCTTTTTAATGTACGGCAGCTTGCCATCAATGGTGTTGGATGCCAGGTGCTGATCCATTTCCTCGTCCGGTGAATGATAGATGTGGGTTGGCCTGTTGTGGCAGTCGGTACAGTCCATGACCCGTTTGACGGCCTTGGTGATGTCATCTTGTGAAAGAGGCTTGGATCGATCCATATATTCCCTGAATATGCCGTCCTTTCCTGTTACGGCAATATAGGGGATCTGCAGCCGCTGCTTGTCCCCGGCAATATAAGTCACAACGCGGCCGATGTGCCAATGGATACCCATGGAGTTGGGCGTCTTGGGGGCAGCACCGATCTTGATCAACATGTTTATCTCTCTGGGAGTGTTATCTTTGTTGGGCGCATAATGATAGAAAATCTTTTGTCGGCCGGCATAAAATTTCGCCGGCCAATGGCAGTGTTCGCAAGTGTCGCGGGAGGGCCGCAGATTTTCTATAGGAGTGCTGATCGGTGTCGGGTATGAGTGGGTCAGTACAGCCCATACCTGACGCAGCCCGGATATTTTGGCTTTTACGTACCAAGCTGCTCCTGGTCCCACATGGCATTCGACACATCTGACCTTGGCGTGAGCCGAATTTTGCCAAGCCGTGTGCTCCGGTTGCATAACCGTGTGACATAATTCGCCACAGAACTCTGGTGATTCCGTAAACTCATAGCCCTTCATGGAGGCGATTCCGACCACCAGTATGAATACGATTGACGCAAGCACGAAATAGATTGTCAAACGAAGTGTGTGGAAGTCATTCAGGTCGAGTCGCGGCAGTGGCGGGATGCCGGTATCCGGGTGCTTGCGCAGATTGTTCCTTACAATCCATGCTCCCGACGGAATAAGGATCAAGCCGACAATAAGCATGCCCGGAAAAGCAAAATACACGAACATGTCGAGATATGGGTTCTCAGCGCCGGAGTAGGTTTCCAGAGCGATGAAAACGACAATCAGGATGGTGGCGATAAAGGCCAATAAAAAACCGATGATGCTCGTGCTGTTCTTGAGGTATTTAACGACACCCGGGCTTTGTGTATTCATAACAACTCCTCGTTCTGGTTCTAAAACAATAACTGTCTGAATTATTTAAAAAATAATAACCCTTAAGGTTGATTTGTCAAATGAAATGGCGCGCACTGTCAGGACGTTACAATGCATGACATAAAGAAAAAGGCTGCACCTTCTCGGTGCAGCCTTTACTAGGTGCGAAGTCTTTCTGTCAGATTAGTGTGAACTTCCCACGAAAGCGATAATCATGAGAACCAACAGGCCGATACCGATCAGTACGGCGGTGAAGCCGAAACCTTTCAGGATGAAATCATAAACCACGCCGCTGGTGCGCTTGGCTGCGAATTTCTCAGTAATTCCCTGTTCTTCGTAACGCTTCCACTGATCGCCACGTTCCTCGATCATCTCTTCCTTGGATATCTGCCCATTGAAGATGACGAAATCCATCGGGAATTTTTCGGGGCGTCCGTGGGTGTTGAAGAAATGCACGGAGAATATAAAGCCGGTGGCCAAGAGCGCCTCATCGGAATGGATGATGGTGGCAACGTTGAACATCCAGCCTGGCAGGAACATGCCGAACAGTTCGGGGAACCAGAGCATCAGGCCTGACCCTCCGATGGCAAACATACCCCAGAAGACGGCGATGAAGTCGAATTTCTCCCAGTATGTCCAGCGTTCAAAGGTCGGCTTCGGACCCTTGAAGAGGAACCATTTGACCATGTTGACAACATCCGTGATGTCGCGCAGATTCGGACAGAGGGAGTCGGGACCGAATAGCCGTTGCAGGAAATTGCCTTTGATATCTTTTCTGATGAAAAGGAAGTGGACAGTCATTGCCAGTGCCGACCCGAAGTAAACGAAGGTGATACCGGCGCAGATCCGGTGAATCAGGCCTGCATTGGCAGAACCTCCGTACAGATTCATCAGGCTGACTGCCCAATGCTGGTTGCTGAACTTGAGCGGCAGGCCGGTCAGGGACAGCCCCAGGAAGCTGGTGATAACCAGGATGTGCAGGAAGATGTGTCGGCGGGTAAAGCGGCGATACTGTTTATGAGCTTCCGGAACAACATGGAGATGCTCACCGCTGTGAAGTATGGCAGCTTTTTCCCTGTTTTCCACGAAGCCGCGGAACATCCAGAGGAGCGTATGCAGCCAGAAGACGGCGAATGTGCTTACCAACAGTCCGGTCATGCAGATGAAGGTATAAAAAAGGATCGGATATTTTTCCCGGTCGTTATGTTCGCCATGGGCATAAAACTGTGTGAACAGGGGTGTGGCCTTGGAATGGCACTTCGAACAGGTTTTGACGAGGTTGTCAGGGTTGACGCTTGACTTCGGATCGCTGGCGGGAAGAACCGAATGGGCTGTGTGGCAATCGGCGCAACCGGCTACGCGCTCAGGGAAACCGAGTCGGTAGTTCTTTCCGTGATAGCTTTCCATGTAGGTCTTGACCGCTACGGTGAACACCTTGTTTTTGGCCATCAACTTTTCATCGGCGTGACATTTAAGGCAGACTTTGGTGTGGAATTCACGGTTTGCATGGCTCTTGGGGTCGCCTAACGGTTTGATGGCATGAAGGCCATGGCAGTCGCTGCAGGCAGCGGAATCCATATTCCCTGCTGCGACAGCCTTGCCGTGAATCGATTGCTGGTAAACCTTCTCCTTGTCGTGGCATCTCAAACATGTGGCGACAACTTTTCGCTTGTTGTCTTTCCAGGGCTTAACGATATGAATATCGTTATGGCAATTTGCACATGTAACACCCTTGGAGACGTGAACGCTGGTGTAATATTCGGCGTTTTCCTTCTCGTGGCAACGCTCGCACTGGACTTTCTGTACCTTGATCTCCTTGCGCATGTGCTTGGCAAGATCGGTAATATCTACATGACAACTGGTACAGGCGTTTTTGCCGTGGACTGAAGCCGCAAATTCTTTTACGGAAATCTTGTCGCTATGGCAACCTAGGCATGTGGCGGGATCAATGGCCATCCCCTGTTCAGCAAATGACGGTGCAGTCCATGCCACAAGCACCATCAGCAGGGGAAGGAAACGGCAAACAACAGACAACATATAAACTCCTCCATGGATAATTATTTTATACGATCGGTGTATAAATTTTATATACACTACACCATTAGAATTGAAAAAATCAATGAAAATTGAACCCCGACTACTTATATCCGATTTATGGATGTTTGCAACGCAGCATGGTTTTTCTGCTTGTAGCCTAACGGCGCCCCGTGAGAGCCTTCTTGACTTTGATGCCTCCATTTGTTAGCTTATTTGGATAATTTTGGAACATTACACTCCTGAAATCGGGGTGTATTGAGATATGGAGTCAGCATGCACAAGAAACTGTTTATACCCGGTCCGGTAGAGGTTCGGCCTGAAATCCTCGCGGCAATGGCTACGCCGATGATTGGCCATCGTATGAAGGAATACGCCGAACTGCATGGTCGCGCCAAGAACAAGTTGAAGGCCCTGCTCGAAACTAAGGGCAAAGTCTATTTTGCCACGTCCAGTGCTTTTGGGGTTATGGAAGGCGCTATTCGTAATCTCGTGGGCAAGCGCTGCGCCAATTTTTGCAATGGTGCTTTTTCAGACAAATGGCATGACGTCACACTGCGCTGTGGCAAACAGGCCGATGCGATCCGCTTCGATTGGGGACAGCCAGTCACCCCCGAACAGGTGGAAAAGACACTGTCCACCGGCAAGTACGACAGCATGACCATGATTCACAACGAAACCTCCACAGGCGTCATGTCTCCGCTTCCGGAAATTGCCGAGGTTATGAAAAAATTTCCCGATGTACTGTTCATTGTGGATACGGTTTCCTCCATGAGTGCTCTCAAAATACCCGTTGATGAATTGGGGATTGACAGCTGTATCTTTGGAGTACAGAAGGCATTCGCGCTTCCTCCCGGCCTGGCGATATTTACGGCAAGTGAGAAGGCGCTTCAGCGGGCCTCTACTATGGAGGGTCGGGGTTATTATTTCGATTTTCTGGAATTTGACGCGAATGATGCCAAGGACAACACCCCCTCTACTCCCTGTATATCCTTGATTTATGCCTTGGATAGCCAGTTGGACAGGATGTTTTCCGAAGGACTGGAGCAGCGTTGGCAGAGGCATCAAGCGCTGGCGGATCATGTACGTGGCTGGGTCACGGCACGTGGTTTTGAATTGTATCCAGAGCTGCCTTTCTGTTCAAAAACCCTTACATGTACCCGCAACAGCCGCGGCATTGATCTAGCTGGGTTAAAAAAGAAATTGGGAGATGCTGGGTTTGCTTTTGATGACGGTTATGGGAAAATTAAAGGGCAGACTTTTCGAATTGCACATATGGGGGATATGACCATTAGCGACCTTGATGAGTTGTTTGCAGCCATGATTGCCATCATGCCGGAACTGGCGTAATATTAAACAAGTTAGATAAGATTTGAAGCGAAAAGGGGTGAATTATGAAGTGTCCAAACTGTGGCGATAGAACCTTAGTCGATATCGATATGCATTCCGGCGGGTTTTCGTCCGAGGAGTCACCTGTCAAGGAATGCGGCGCTTGTGGATTGGTTTGGCGGGTTAAGACAGAATTGGGTGTTACTAAAATAGATATAATCAAGCCTGCCGACAAGCAGAAATAAAAAAGCCCCCGTAGTGAGGGGGCTTTGATCGATCATTCCATCTCGAATGCGTCTTTTCCGGCACCGCAGAGGGGGCAGCTCCAGTCGTCGGGCAGAGACTCAAAAGGTGTCCCTGCGGGTATCCCATGGTCTGGGTCACCAAGGGCGGGGTCGTAGACGTATTGGCAGATGGTACAAATCCAGCTTTGCATGGTCTTCTCCTTTACATTAGTTATTTACCCAGCTGATGCACTGAACCGGGCAGCCATCGATGGCCTGTTGGATGTCTTTTTCCGGAGCGCCGGCCGGGTCGTAGCATTCAGATTTTCCATCGGCATTGAAGCGGAAGACAGCTGGACAGGTTGAGACGCAAAGCCCGCAACTGATACAGCTTTCCTGATCCACCCAGGGCTTTTTCACGACGAATCCCTCCTTAATGTCAACTGCTTGAAATGTATACCAGCCAGAGTGGTCTGTCAACAAGGCAACCTGTTGTTCGGAGTTGAACCTATCTATGCAAGGAGCCGCTATTAATGATATTTGAAATTCTGGTAGTCGGCCCTTTGGCTGTCAACTGCTTCGTTCTGGGGTGTGAAGAAACTCGAGAGGGGGTAGTTGTTGATGCAGGCGATGATGCAACGAGGATTATTGCCGCGGTCGAACGCCATGGTCTGCATATCGGCCAAGTCATTAACACCCATGGACACTTCGACCATGTGGGTGCCAATCGAATGGTAATGGAGCGTTTCAACTCCCAACTCCTGATCCATGAAGCTGATAGGGCTCTGTTGGCGCGGGCCAGCGCAGTTGCCGGTTCCTATGGCATTACAGGAGAAAACTCGCCCCAACCGGATGGCTTCCTTTCAGACGGCATGGAGATAGCTTTTGGCAAACGCATCCTGAAAGTGTTCCATACTCCGGGGCATACACCAGGTGGATGTTGCCTTTACATCGAGGATGAAAAGACAATCATTACAGGTGACACCCTCTTTGCCGATTCGATCGGCCGCACCGATCTTCCTGGCGGTTCACACGAACAACTGCTTAAATCGATACAGACCAAGCTTTTTACATTGCCTGATGATGTCGTGGCCTATCCTGGACATGGTCCAAAAACGACTATCGGACACGAAAAGCGCCATAATCCTTATTTTTAAGTGAGGTTCCACATGCTCAGGGATAAACGGATTGTCCTCTGCATTACTGGAGGCATTGCGGTTTACAAGGCGGTGGAGCTGCTGCGGCTGCTCACCAAAGCCGGTGCCGAAGTCCATGTAATCATGACCCGTTCGGCACAGGAGTTTGTTGCCCCTCTCACCTTCCAGACCCTTTCCATGAATCCTGTACATAGCGAATTGTTCAACCTGATCGCTGAGCAGGAGATCGGCCATATCTCCCTGGCTGATCGGGCCGACCTGTTCATCATTGCCCCTGCAACCGCCAACGTCATCGGCAAGATCGCATGCGGAATCGCCGACGATATGCTTACCACCACTGTCATGGCTACCAAGGCCCCTGTTCTGATTGCACCAGCCATGAACGTCAATATGTATACCAATCCGATCTATCGCGAAAACCAGGATAAGCTGTTGCGGCTGAATTACATGTTTGTACCGCCCGAAAAGGGCACTTTGGCCTGCGGCTGGGAGGGGGAAGGCAAGCTGGCAACCCCTGAAGCCATCTTTGAGATGGCTGTGTCGGCGCTTACGCCAAAGGACCTGATTGGTCAAACCATTATGGTAACCGCTGGCCCGACCCGCGAGGAGATAGACCCGGTTCGTTTTATCAGCAATTACTCTTCCGGCAAAATGGGGTACGCCCTGGCCCGGAGCGCTCAACGGCGCGGCAGCCGCGTGATCCTTGTCAGCGGTCCGGTAAGCATTGCGGCGCCTTCCGGTGTTGAACTGGTGCAGGTCGAAAGCGCGCAGGAGATGCATGCCCAGGTTATGGCCAGGGCAGCTGCCTGCTCAATTGTTATCAAGGCAGCCGCTGTGGCTGATTACAGGCCTGAGGAGCGTAAAGAAGGTAAGATCAAGAAACAGTCCGATGAGATGATTCTCAGGCTGGTCAAAAATCCGGATATACTGGCTGATCTTGGCAGCCTGGAGCACCGCCCGTTTTTAGCGGGGTTTGCCGCGGAAACCGGCGGCCTGAAGTCAAATGCCGCAAAGAAGTTGAAAGAGAAAAATCTGGACATGATCGTGGCCAATGACGTCAGCCAAGCCGATGCGGGGTTTAACGTGGATACGAATCGCGCCTGGCTGTTCTTTCGGGATGGCCGTAGCGTGGAGTGTCCGCTGATGCCCAAGGAAGAACTGGCATCATTGATCCTTGATCACATCGTAGCCGAGTTTTCAGCCCGTTAGGAGCCGTAAATACCTTTTCAGTTTCCCGCTGTGAAATTCTTCCAGTAGTTCCGGCTTGTGCAAGGCCGATCTCAGTTTTTTCCGTAGTGCCTCAACCTGCTCCATGCCTTCGTCCTTTGATATCCGGCCGCTTTTGTAAAGCAAACGCAGGTTTTTGCGCATTGCGGCGGCAGTTGCCAAAGCCCGCTCACCTGTTGGATCGGCATGCAGTATAGCCGCATCTCCCGGATGTTGGAGGAAATCGTAGACCGCTTTTTCAGTCAATTTCAGATATTCGTCCCGGTCGCTTTGGGCCAGGACATATCGGGAGTTGTTCGACAGGGTCTGCATGACCTTCTGCCATTTTTCCAGGCGTGACAATAGCATGATCGAGTTGAAAATTCGCTTATTTGTTCCAAAGGAGAAGATGGTGGTGGTCAGTACGTTGCGTAGCAGATCGTCATTGGCCTTCTGGTCTGTCTGGCACACCTCCCTTGCCTTCTCCCAGACTTCCTTTTCTACAAAGGTTTCGAAACGCATTTCCCAATAGGTGTGTTTCATGGTCATGGTAGCGAAAGAGCGCATGATCTTGTAAGGGATATAGTAATTGTGGGCAATCGAGTCGGCTGCCAAGTGTGAGAGGTAACCATAGGCGCAGGCTCGTTCGCTGTCGGTGCGAGCGGATTGCAACACCTTTGTGCCGATATTCCAACGATGACAATTCAGCATATAATGGGTATATTTCTTGCCGACAATGATGTCAGCCGCAATACAGCCATACAGATAGTCACGGGGGTGGGCGCCAAGGATTGCGGCTATGCCGGCAGGAAGCAGGGCGAGGTTTTCCAGTACGTCCAAACCCACCTGGAGATGGATGCCACCACCCCAGGCATGGGCCTGGGCCGGCATGCAGACCATGGCAACAACCAAAACTACAAGAGATAGGGGCATCGGTTCTTTCACTTTGACAGAGAGTTGGGGTAGCTGTTACAGTTCAGAGTGTAATGATACTCTAGAACGGAGCGTGATTCAATACTACCTATGAAAACAGGATGTTCTTTCAATACGGTGGCAGCGGCATCCCTGAGGGAATACCTTCAGGGGCTTCAGGAAAGCGGCTTGGACGGCATCCCCGTAGCGCAGTCCGGTTCCATGGCTGATGCACAGGTTGCGCCGGCCGCGGGCGTCCGGATAGCGCCACCCACAGCGGAGCCGCTTGACGAGCTCCAGCACCATGAAAGCCTGGATAAAATAAGGAAGGACCTGGGGGAGTGTCAACGTTGCAAGCTAGGGAAGACACGCAAGAACCTGGTGTTTGGCGTGGGGAATCCCAAGGCCCGGCTGGTATTCGTGGGGGAGGGGCCGGGCGCCGACGAGGACCGTCAGGGCGAGCCGTTCGTGGGCGAAGCCGGCAAGGTGCTCAATCGCATCATCACTGCCATGGGGCTCAAACGAGAGGATGTCTACATCTGCAACGTGGTTAAGTGCCGGCCACCGGGCAACCGCGACCCGGAGCAGGAAGAGATCGAGGCATGTTCTTCGTTCATGTTGCGCCAGGTGCGCTCGATCAATCCCGAGGTGATCGTGGCACTGGGCAAGTTCGCCAGCCAGACGCTCCTGGGTACCAAGGAACCAATCTCAAAACTGCGCGGAAAATTCCGCGATTTTCATGGCACACCGCTCATGCCGACCTACCATCCTTCCTTTTTGCTGCGCAAGCAGGGTGAGGGAAGCATGGGTGCCTTCTGGGAGGTGTGGGACGACATGGTCCAGGTATTGCGATTGCTGAAACTGCCGGTGCCGGAGAAGAGCAGGAAGAAGTAACCACACCGGGCTGCCGCTATGGCCCGATCCATCTCCTGACCACGAATACATCCCGCTGCTTTCCCTCCCTTGGCCAGACATTCGTCGCTTGCCGTGTACGCATGATCTCCGCCAATCGCTTGCGAAGCGGTGTCGTCACCACCCCGCCGTTGCCGGGCCTGCCGCACTCCAGCCTGCTTTCTATGGCGGTTTCACTATCCAGCACAATAATCAGATGGCCACTCCAGACGATCAGGTCCAGAGGCTCCAACAGAGCTGCAATCCCTTCAGCTGTTTTGGCGGCAATGGGCAACCCCTTGCCGAACATGACCAATTGCGACGTATTGCGGGGCGTCCAGCCATTGGTGGCTTGATATAGCAAGCCGGAGCAATCCAGTCCCGCCAGGATGAACTGTTTTTCAAAACCTGGCGGTTGGGGGCCATGCTGATAAAACCTGGACAACTCGGCAACACCTGAGCTGATGTTGCCTCCCCATACATATGGACTGCCGATTGAGCCTTTCAGGGATGAAATGATTTTTCCCCTGGCAGGCAGTATGTGATTGCGTGGCTGCGGTTGTGTATCGCTGGTGTCAATGAAGCGGCTGTCCACATAAAGCCGCTTGCCGGCAGGTGTGGGATAATCGTCCGTTATTACCCGGTAGATGGTTGCGGTTTGACTGCTGGTCTTTTCGAGCAACTGGAAGACCGTTCCGGGCAGGGCAATGAATTCCAGCTCGCGCACTTGGCCGCAGCGGTCTGTTCTCAGGATATTGCCGTGCTGGCCGCCAAAGACGGTAGCGAACGCTGCAGTATTCAACACCGGTGTCGCGTATCGCGCAACACCGTACGGAGCCCCATGCACTTGTGTAGAGCAAAAGATAGCAGCGCAGACGACATACGCAAGCAAGTGCTTCATGACTTGGAACGTCGGCCGGAGCAGGCCTGACGCACCAGTTCTTTCTGGGCAAAGGTCAGCCGCGGAGAGGAAATCAGCTCGTTAAGGGTATTATGGGGCAGCCCCGGCAGGAACATGGTAAACCAGATGGCTGGAGTACGCGGGTTTTTTAGGATTGCCAGCCTGATATTGGGGCGCCCCTTCCAGCGGCCGTTACGGGCGATCATGGAAATGGTCTCTGCCGTGGAACTCGATGAATTGAGAAATTGGTATATGGTGCCTTCTTTCAGGTGCGGATTGTCCAGGCATGCCTCCACAACCAGCGGAAGTCCCTCCCGCAAAAGCGCATCCACCACGGCTGCCGTGCTGCGGCGCGCCAGGGTAAGCTTGTTACCCAGCGGCTGGGCGGGAAGACGTTGTATGATGTGCCGCTCCGCCAGCATGCGGTGGTCAGGGGTAATGCCGGGCAAAATGCAGATTTTCAGCAGATCGAAAATATTAAGCTGCGGCAAGATGACGGATGCAAAATGTGTCGGAATCTCTGGATTGCATGCCAGGGCAAATTTGACCGCGTTGTTTTCCAGCAGTTTTTTGGAGGCGTGCACGGCGCTGAAGAGTTCTTCCGGCAACCCGCGCCGCCTGAAGAGCGCCACCAGGTGATTTTCATCCAGGGCGGGATTGCGCAGCACGGTCAGCAATACTTCGCCGGAGTGCTCTTGAATGATCTGGAACAGTTCATCCTTGTCGGCTGTAACTGCGCGCTGGAGCAATTGTGACAGTTTTTGATCGATCATTGCAATTTTTGCAGAATCATCCATGACGATTTCTAGGTCCCAATTTTAGTGGCTGTTGTTATTAAATGGCCGTTTCAGGGTCTCTGGTAAATATATCCATTTTCTGCATATCTATTCTTGCAAGCAGTCTGCCATTTCAAAGGGGGCATGAAATTTCGTCTGCCCGATAGCCGGTTGCACCATAATCCGCTTCGTGGTACAAGGCATTATAAACAAAAAACATCGCAGATGAACCAAGAGAGTCGAATGTGACTACATTTTTTGGTGAAAACTCCTTTGCGATGCCGGCCGAGATCAGTGATGACGAGTTGACCGAAATCGGGATGATCCTGAGCCTGCATCGCAACTGCGACATGTCTGTCTACAAGAGCAAGTACATGAAACGGCGCGTGGCCATCAGGATGCGAGCCGTCCGTTGCAACGAGGCAGCCGAATATTGCGCTTTGCTGCGCAACTGTGATCTTGAACTTGATTTGCTTCAGAAAACGCTCACCATCCATGTCAGCCAGTTTTTCCGCAATCCGTCCGTGTTCGAAAAACTGCGGACCGATGTCATGGCCGGCCTCTTGAAGGCGAGAGAAAATGATTCGCCGGACCCGCTGCGTTTCTGGTGCCTCGGCTGTGCGGCCGGTGAGGAACCATATAGTCTGGCGATTTTGTTACGGCTTTATTTTGGCCGGGAAGTCCGGCAGGTACCGGTTTCCATAGTGGGAACCGATGTGGATGCCGAAACCCTCAAAATCGCACAGCAGGCCGAATACAACGAAGATCGTCTCAAGGAAGTTTCCACGGAATTACGGGAACATTTTTTCCGTCAGCATGGTTCGCGCTATCAACTGATACCCGAGATCCGGGAAATGGTTACTTTTGTTCAAGGCGATATCACCAGCATCGAACAGTATGTCAAGAGTGATCTGGTCCTCTGCCGCAATACCTTGATCTACTTCAACCGGCCTGACCAGGAAAAAATCCTGAACGGTATTGCCGATATCCTGCCGAATGGGGGTATCCTTGTACTGGGAAAATCCGAGACACTGGTTGGTGATGCCCGGCAGCGGTTTGTATCGGTCTGCCCGGTGGAACGTATCTACCGTAAGTTATGATTGCGCAAGAATTATATGACTGAGGAGTGACACCATGCGTATCCCGATCGGGTATAAATTCATCATCGGATTCATAGTTGTGGTGGCGGCGGTGGCGTTCAGCCCCAAACTGGTGGGGCCGTTGGGCTATTCCGCTGAAATCAGCAGCATTCTGGGTTATGCCGTGGCAATGACCATTGGGTTGATTCTGGGGTGGAGCTTTTCCAAGGGTTTTACAGCCAATATCGGCAGGCTGACTGACTCGGCGGAATCCATAAGCCGTGGCGACCTGACTCGTGGTGTTGTTCTCAAGTCTTCGCGCATACCGGATGAGACCCACGAACTGGCGGCACTTATCAACCAGATGCTGCAGAACCTGCGCGATCTGGTGGGGCATATCAAGAAGAGTTCCAATCAGCTGTCCGGATCGGCCCGGGAGATCAATTCCACCGCCCTGGAGATCAACGCCTCCACCGAAGAGGTGGCCCAGGCCATCGAACAGATCTCCCGCGGCGCCGAGACCCAGGCCGAGATGGTGGAAAGAAGCTCCAAAACCATACGGGAGATAGCAATCTCCATCGAACTTGTCTCTTCGCGGGCCCGCGAGACCGCCAAGGCTGCCCGCGAAACCAGCCTGACCGCCCAGCATGGCGGCAGTCTGGCAAGCGACTCCCTGGAGCGAATGAAGGAGTTTTTTGATCAGCAGGAGAAGATCGGGCAACAGTTTGATGCCTTCAGTATGAAGCTGCAGAAGGTTGGCAAGATCGCCGACTTCATCGGTGATGTTGCCCGTCAGACCAACCTGCTGGCGCTGAACGCCTCCATCGAAGCGGCCAGGGCCGGTGAATACGGCAAGGGGTTTGCGGTAGTGGCCGAGGAGGTGCGCAAGCTGGCTGATGGTACTGCGAATTCGGCTTCCGATATCAACGAGATGATCGAGAACCTTCGGGAAGAGAACCGTCGGGTGCATGAGGCCATTATTGAAGGCTCCCGCTCCATAAAGGAAGGAAAAAAGAATATCGACGTTACTGCCTCGGCCTTCCAGGAGATCCTTAAAACCGTCCTGGAAACGGAACGCAAGGCCACCAGTATCGCCGATCTTTCCCAGATGCAGACCGAAGGCTCCGCAAAAATGGTCAAGGCGATTGACGAGATAGCCAAGGTGGCGGATGACAACGCCGCCTCCACCGAGCAGGTTTCCGCAGCCACCGAGGAACAGCTGGCTGCCATGCAGGATATGGCCCTGGCAACAAAGGAATTGGCCCAACTGGCCGAAGAACTCCTGACAGTGGTCGAGCGTTTCAAGGTGGATGCCGGCGGGGTACAGCTGGCATGACAGCCAGGAATCAGAAGTTCCTGATCTTTTGCCTGTCGGGCAGGCGCTTTGCCTTTGACCTGGCACAGGTGGCAGAGGTGGAAGAACCGCAGACAACCTGGCCTATCCCCGGAGCACCCGCCTGTTATGTCGGCGCCATGAATTTCCATGGCAATATTGTGGCGGTCATGGACCTGGCCGCGTTTATGGGTCTTCCCCCGGGACAGGGCCAGGAGAAGATTGTCGTGCTTGATGCCGGTATTGCGGCGCTGTCGTTTCTGGTGGAAAGGGTGGAGCGGATTGTCCCGGCCGGGCAGGTGCAGTTCGGCGATCCGATTCAAGGGGATGATGTTCGGTTTGCCGCCAGGGAGCTTACACTGGCAGACGGAGTCCTTACCCTGCTGGATGCCGAGCAAGTGGCGCTGGCGGCTGCGGAAATTTTATAACAAAGCACACGGAAAGAGCAGATGGCAGACCAGACATTACTTCAGAAAATCTTCAACGATAACAATTTTACCGATTATCGCTGGATCGATCCTTCCGAGATCGTGGTGGCCCAGTGGGTACGGATGAAATGCATGTACGGTTGCGACAGTTACGGACGTAACGCCTCCTGCCCCCCAAACACCCCTCCCATTGCCGAATGCCGGACCTTTTTCAGTGAATTTCGCATCGGTGCGGTTTTTCATATTACCAAACGGCTCGACGATCCAGAGGAGCGCCACGCCTGGTCCCGTGAGGTCAACCGCTCCTTGGCCGAGCTGGAGCGCCAGGTTTTTATTACCGGTTATCATCAGGCATTCATGCTCTTCATGGACAACTGCAAGCTGTGCCGCGAATGTGCCAATACCCGTGCCGCCTGCCGCAACAAAAAATTGGCGCGTCCCTGCCCGGAGGGCATGGGGGTGGATGTCTTTGCTACGGTTGCCAAATTCGGCTACCCCATAACAGTGCTCGACGACTACGATCAGGAAATGAACCGCTACGCCTTTTTGCTGATAGAATAGACACCAGGTATCCAGCGATCTGACTATTATGTGATTCAAAGCCCGCCTGCGCGGGCTTTCGGCTGTCAGTGCCTGAAATTGCCAGGGAAGTGGTGGCTACAACGTGAAGGGGCCAAGACAAAAGGGGTAATGCAATGAAACAGCCGGACAGATGGACCGTTGGACCGGAAACGTTACGGATGCTGGAATTGGGGCATCCGTGGGTCATTGCCGACAGCCATACCAGGCGCTGGCCCGCAGGGCAGCCTGGCCAGGTTGTGGAGTTGAGCGATAGCCAGGGACGGTTCCTGGCCACGGCCCTGCTCGATCCCGAGGACCGGATCGTGGCGCGGGTGCTGGAGCGGCAACCAATGCGCCTGGAGCGCGACTGGCTGGCAAGACGCCTGAAAGCGGCCATGGCGATTCGCCACGGGCACGCAGCTCTGGGGGATACGGATGCCTACCGGCTGGTCAATGCCGAGGGGGATGGACTGCCTGGCCTCACGATTGATTGTTATGGCGGTTACCTGATGATCCAGCTCTATTGCGCCGGCTGGCGGCCCCATCTCGGCATGGTGATCGAGGTGCTGCAGGAATTGCTGGCACCACAGGGCATCTACGAAAAGGTCAGACCTCGAAAAACCAGGGAACTGGAGGCGGTCAGCGACAGCAAGCGCTATGGCCGGCTCCTGGCGGGAGTTGCCGCCCCGGAAAAACTGCTGGTAAGAGAGAACGGACTCGCCTTTCTGGTGAGCCTGGAATACGGTCTCAACACCGGCCTGTTCCTTGATCAGCGCAAGAACCGCCGGGACTTGATGGGCCGTGTGGCCAACAAGCGCGTGCTTAACCTGTTTGCCTATACCGGTGCCTTCTCGGTGGCGGCTGCCGCTGCCGGGGCGAGCCGAGTCACCAGCGTGGATGCCTCCAGCGGCTACACCGAATGGGCCAGGGACAATTTCGGCGTGAACCGGCTCAATGCCAAAAACCACGACTTTATCGTGGGCGATTGCCAGAAGGTTTTGGCCGACCTGGGGCGCCAGGGCAAGGGTTATGACATCGTCATCATGGACCCCCCCTCATTCTCCACCACCTCCAAGGGCAGTTTCAACACCCGCGGCGGCACCTCCGGGCTGGTGGCGGCTGCCTTACCGCTGCTGTCATCGGGCGGCCTGCTGATTGCCTCTTCCAACCATCAGAAGGTGACCGTGGAAGAATACCTCAAGGAGTTGCGCCGCGGCGCCCTGCAGGCGGGCAGCGATCTGCGGGTTATCTCCCTGGCCGGCCAGCCGGAGGATTTCCCTTACCCGGTCACCTTCCCGGAGGGGCGCTACCTCAAGTACGCCCTCTGCGTGAAGCCCGGCTGAACCGCTTGCCGTGTATCGGCTCCAGTACCGGTCCTTGCTGGAAGAATATGCATTCCTGTGCTACTAACAAGGAGTATTGATGATTATCTGGATTGATGCCGATGCCTGCCCGCGGGTCATCAAGGAGATTATATTCCGGGCCTCGGAGCGGCTGCAACTGCCGGTCCGGCTGGTTGCCAACAAGGACCTGTCAAAGGCCCACTCCGGGCTGATTACGTCGGTGCTGGTCGGCGAAGGGCCCGATGTGGCGGACGACTATATTGTCGAGCAGGTCACGGCGGAAGACTTGGTGATTACGGCCGATATCCCGCTGGCAGCCAGGATCGTTGCCAAGGGGGCGACAGGTATAGATCCCCGCGGGGAACTGTACACCGAGGAGAATGTGGGTGAACGGCTCTCCATGCGGGACCTGATGCAACAACTGCGCATGGAGGGGCTGGTCCAGGGCGGTCCGGCCCAGTTCGGCATGACCGACCGCCAGCGTTTCGCCTCTGCGCTGGATCGCTTGCTTACCAGGATGGTGAAGGGGAAACGCTGAGTAAGAGTGTTGGAAGAGAAAGGGTTGATAGAGCAGACTGAGGATTGGTTGTTTTGTGTGACCTGGATGAGATTGAAAACCACATTGAAGTTGGCGGCTTAGGCAAGCCCGCCGGATATTGCAGACTTGACCTGTTTAAGATTGACAGTGCACCCAAAAAAGGTACATTATTGTCCATGACATGGACGGTTACACTCCATAGAAAGGCAGAAAAACAGGCAGCATTGTTGCCTCGTCCTGTCATTGCGGCCTTGAACGAATTGATGCAAAACATCAAGGAATCAGGACCGGTACGTGGTGACTGGCCAAACTATTCAAAGTTGGGCGATGGTCGGCATCATTGCCACTTGAAAAAGGGAAAACCTACGTACGTGGCTGTATGGTCCGAAGATAAGGGAACGATCACGGTGGAGGTTATATATGTTGGCACGCACGAAAAAGCGCCCTATTGACGACGGATTGGTATCGTTGCACTTTCGGGTGCACCCGGCCAATGTCAGCCGTATCAAGCGCTATGTGGAATGCATAGAGCCTGAAAAAGGAGATGAAGGGGGCATTACAGCTGACGAGTTTTTCGACAAGTACTTCACCGGGCAGCCCAGGTGGGCAGTAGCATTGCAGGGGTATCGCACCCGTGAAGACCTTACGCAGGTGCAGCTTGCGGAGCTTACCGGCATCCCCCGCCGCCACATTTCGGAGATGGAAAACGGCAAGCGGCCCATTGGCAAAGAACGTGCGAAGAAGCTTGCAGAGGCTCTTAAATGCGACTATCGGTTTTTTTTGTAATGTTTTTTCACCCGTGCAGCGCCCAAGCTGTTTAGTCTCCCACCAAAGGATACCTGATGCCGCTTTCCACCGCGAACTGCGCCTGCTGGAATTGGAAGTGCTGCGCCAGGTCCGCCAGAACGACCAGCTTATGCTTGATGTCTTTCAGTTGATTGGTGTCAACGTTCCCTTTTGCTTGAGTTGACGAAAGGAACCGTTCCTTGCTTGTAACCCTTGTTGCCATCCATCCCTATCCTTCTCCCCAGGCAATACCGCTTGCCAATGCCTTTCTCAAGGGATATGCGGCCAATGCTCCGCTGGAGATCACGCTGGCGGACTTTTTTGCCAATCAGCCGGCAGCCGGCTGCGTGGCCGAACTCGTCAGGCAGCACCCCGATGCGATCGGTTTCTCGATGTATGCCTGGAACCGGGCCTTCTGCCTGGAGGTCGCCCGCAATGTGGCCAGTCAGCTGCCCGGAATAGTCCTCTTTGCCGGCGGTCCCGAAGCGACGGCCGATCCCCAGGGGGTGATGTCCGGGGCGTCCTTTGACTTCCTGGTTGTCGGCGAAGGTGAGCAACCGTTTGCCGAGATATGCTCACGCCTGTCAGCCGGCAGGGGGGTGGCGGGCATCCCCGGCGTCGTTGCCAGGGGGGGGGATGCCGGCGGGATGCCGCCTCTTGTGCCGCTGGCCGACCTGGATGCGATCCAATCCCCCTACCTGAACGGCATCCTGGACGCAGGTAGTTCCAAAGGCGTACTCTGGCAGCTTTCCCGGGGGTGCGGCTTTGCCTGCGATTTCTGCTTCGACTCCCTTGGCGGTCGTGGCGTGCGGTGCTTTTCGCTGGCGCGGCTCGAGGCGGAACTGCACCATTTCGCGGCCCACGGCGTTGCCCAGGTCTTTGTGCTCGATTCCACTTTCAACCAGGATGCGGTGCGCGCCAAGGCCATTCTGAGGTTGATTGCCAGGATCGCCCCCCGGATACATTTTCATTTCGAGGTCCGCAGCGAATTCATCGACAAGGAGATGGCCCACCTTTTTGCCCGGATCACCTGCTCCCTGCAGATTGGCCTGCAAAGCGCGGATACAGAGGTGCTGAAGGGGGTCAACCGGGTGTTCAAACCAAAGGATTTTGCGGCCCGGATTGCCCTGTTGAACGGGTGCGGCGCGGTGTTCGGCTTTGATCTGATGTACGGTCTGCCGGGCGACACCCTGCCGGGCTTTGCCCGGAGCCTCGACTTTGCCCTGGGGCTCTACCCCAACCACCTGGACATATTTCCCCTGGCGATCCTGCCAGGCACCGCACTGGCGCTGCGGAGCGATTCCCTGGGGCTGCACCACCTGGCAGAGCCACCCTATACCCTGCTGTCATCCCCGACCTTCGGTCCCGAGGCGATGGCGCAGGCCAGGATGCTGGCCTGCGCCTGCGATATCTTTTACACCCGGGGCAAGGCCGTGGCCTGGTTCAATGGGGTTGTGGCCCCCTTGGGCCTGAAGCCGTCGGATTTTCTGCAAGAGTTCGGGGCATGGTTGAAAGCGAAAAGGGGGGCCATGCCGGTTGAGGCCGATCTGGGCGATGACGAGATCTGGCAGATGCAAAGGGAGTTCCTGACGCGGTTATACGGCCGGAAAGGGGGCAAACGGCTGTTGGCACTGGTCCTTGACCTGGTTGATTACCACCACCACTACGCCGCAGCCTTGCAGACACCGCCGCCAGAGCCTCCTGGCCGGCGGGAGTTGAAAAAGATGGCACTATTGAAGATTCCCGGCAGAGTGGCACCATCGGCCCGGCTGGCGGAATTCCGCTACGAAATCCTGGATATCCTGGAGGCCGGAGCCCCGGATGTGCGGGCCTTTGCCGACCATTTTCCCGCCAGCGGCTCCTGGGCGGTGATCTATCCCGGGGTGGACGGTATCTGCACCGAATCCATCAGCGAGCCGTACTACCGGTTTCTGGAGCAATTGGACGGCCGTACCCCGGCCGGCCTGATAGCCGCAACGCTGGGGATCGGGGCCGATGAAGCCCGTCAGTTTCTCGAATTCGCCGTCAGCGAGGGGATTGTCGTGCCGGTCTGCTAGCGCAGGCCGCCCAGGGTTGGGAAAGGCCTGCCGATCAGGACGCAGGTGATGATGATCAGGTTGGAAAATGCGAGTTTTACGACGAACATCGGATGATCATCAAGGAAAGGTAGTCGGGTTTGTGCCGTGCCATGTCGTCGGGATCGGTCAGCACTATTTGACGGTCGCTGCCGACCCGCTCGACGAAAATGGCGGCCTGTTCCCTGCCGGTTTGGCGCAGCAGTTCCAGAATCTCGGCATAGACCGGTTTTACCTTGAGCAGCACCAGGGTCTCGCAGTCTGCCAACGCAACCCTGATCCGGTCCAGGCCGCCGGTGGCAGGAATGACCAGCATGCGCTCGTCACCCTCGACCAGCGGGACCATGGCCTGGGCCGCAGAGGCGTTGATGCTGGAGATGCCCGGGACGATGTCCACAGGAATCCGGGGGTAGGATGCCTGGAAGATGCGCAACAGGTAGATGAAGGTGGAGTAGAACAGCGGGTCGCCGATGGTTATGAAGGCGACCACCTGGCCGGCCTCGATTCGCGCGGCAATCAGTGCGGCGGCCTCGTGCCAAGCCTGCAGCAGCCGGGATTTGTCCGAGGTCATGGGGAACTGGTGGAGGATGATCTCCTGGCGGGTTTCGTCCAGAACCTCACGGGCCGTTGCCAGGGCTACGCTGGCCTCCTGCGGGTTCGATACCGGCGCCATGATCACGTCCGCAGAGCGGAGTACGCGTTCGGCCTTTCTGGTCATGAGTTCGGGGTCGCCGGGGCCAACCCCTACCGCATAGAGCCTGGGCACTATTCGCGATCCTTCCGGGCGGTAATCACGTACACGGGATTGCTGGCCTCGAACATCTTGTACTCGGTCAGGCTGCGGGTCTTGGCGATGTTGACGCAGGTGGCCTCAACGGCGTAGCCGTGATCTTCCAGGAACTCCACCGCCTTGGTCAGGGTGTCGAGCGTCACTGCGTTGATCACCACCACCCCTTCAGGTTTGAGGCGCTGCGCGATCGTATCGATGATCTCGTCCAGTTTGCCGCCGGCCCCGCCGATGAAGACCCGGTCCGGATCGGGCAGGTCGTCCAGCCCTTCCGGTGCGTAGGCCTCGACCAGCTTGATATTGCGGGCGCAGAACTTTTTCAGGTTTTCATTGATGAAGGTGATGTACTGCGGGTTTTTTTCCACGGCAAAGATGCGGCCATTGGGCATCAGGTTGGACGCCTCGATGGAGACCGAACAACTGCCGGCGCCGATATCCCAGAGCACCAGGTCGTCCTGCAGCTGGAGCTTGGCCAGGGTGACCGCCCTGACCTCCTGTTTGGTGATCAGCTTTTTGGAGGTATGGAACTCGTCGTCGTCGATGCCGATCAGCGGGTATTGGATCAGGTTGGGCTCATAGGTCTTCACCAGGATCAGGATGTTGAGATCGGACGGCTGCAGTTCCAGCAGGCCCCGGACGTCCGTGCGGGTAAATTTCTCGCTGGCCATGCCCAGGTCCTCGCACAGCCAGGCCTCGTATCCTTCGGCACCCCTTTCGATCAACTCCGTTGCTATGGCTGCCGGCGTGTTGACCTTGTCGGTCAGTATGCAGGCCTTTTCAGAAGCAACGATCTTGTCCACGGCCTGATGCATGCCACGGCCATGGACCGACACGAAGATGGCATCGTCCCACGGTTCCTTGATACGGGAAAAGGCATACTGCATGCTGGTGACATTGGCGAAGATCTCGATGCGTTCCTTGGGAAGGTTGCGCAGGAGGAAGCGGGAGATGCCGAAGAAGTTCGGGTCGCCCGATGCCAGCAGCACCACACCCTTTTCGGTTTTCTTGAGAAATTCCAGCAGTTCGGGCAGGTCGCCCAGGGGCATTTTTTCACCGGCAAAATCAGGAAAGATATCCAGGTGCCGCTGGTGTCCGATCAGCACTTCCGCCTTGGCGATGATCTCCAGCGCCTTGGAGCCAAAGCCTTCCCACCCCTTGATACCCGCCCCGACCAGATAGATTTTTTCTTGGATCATAACCCTCTCCCGCATGGGATTATCAGCTGCATCAGGGAAGGGACTATACCATCCCGTGCCGCAAAAATCATTACATTATCCGTTCAGGATTGCTGCGCCAAGGGCAAGGACTTGAGGATGACCAGGGACAGATCATCGGTGATCGGTTTGGGCCCGGTGAATTCCGCCAGTTGCTGAAAGATTGCCGCCATGATCTCGTCGGGGTGCTGTTCACGATGGGAGGCAATCACTTCACAGAGCCTGTTGACGCCGAAAAATGCCTTACCAGCGTTTTCGGCATCTGTCAGCCCGTCGGTGTACAGGAGCAGGATATCACCATCTTCCATCCGTGTGCTTTGTTCTTCGAAGCAGACGCCAGTATGTATCCCCATCAGCATGCCGTCCGCGTCGAGTTCCACGAACGCCCTATCCCTGGCCCGATACAGCAGGGGCGGGGACTGGCCGGCATTGGCGTAGCAAAACATGCGGCTTTGTGTGTCCAGACGCCCATAGAACATGCTCATTTGCAGCTCGGCCCTGGACAGGTCTTCGTAGAGCAGTTTATTGATCGCCTCAAGGAGCTTGCCGGGGGAATAGTCGGGACCGACCCTGGCGTGGAGGACGCTACGCGCTTCTGCCATCATGAGTGCGGAGCCGAAACTATGACCGGCAACGTCTGCTATCACAACATCGAAAAAACCTTCTTTTAAGGCAAAAAAGTCATAATAGTCACCACCGACGTGGGTTGCTGGAACCCAGCGGCAGGCCATCTGCAACCGCGGCATCTCGGGAGGATGGGCCGGCAGAAGGGATTTCTGTATTTCCTGGGCAATCTCCAGTTCCCGATTGATGCGGGCATTATAGAGCAGGGCTTTGGCCGCCTTTTTCCGCTCGGTAATATCACGCATGATCGCCTGGAGGTACAGGTCCTCTTGTAACTCCAGGCGGTTGAGGCTGATTTCGGCATCACAAAAGGTGCCGTCGTGTCGGGAGTATTGCCACTCGTATGACTGTGGTTCCCCTGCCATGGCCTTTGCCATGCGTTCCTTGAGCTGTTCTTCGGAATAGCCGCCATCCGGTTGCTTTAAGGGCGAGAAGGAGAGCAGTGTCTGCTCCACGAACTCATGCTCTGAACAGCCTAATAGTTCCAGCGACTTGCGGTTGCAGGAGATGATCCGCTCGTTTCGCAGCAGCACTATGGCGTCATTGGCGGATTCGAACAGGGTGCGGAAGCGAACCTCGCTATCGCGCAGTTCCTTGGTCCGCTGCATTACCAATTCCTCAAGATGTTCCTGGTAGGCATTGTTCTCGGCAATTAGTCGAGATCGTTCCAGAACCCGCTTCAAAACGATTTCCAGGCACTCCAGCTTTTGCAGCGGCTTGGTAATATAATCCCAGGCGCCCACATGAATCGCTTCGATGACATCATTGACATTGCCGGTGCCCGAAATGACGATCACCGGTGTGAGGGGGCTAATCTGCTTGAGGTGATCAATGAAGGTCAGTCCATCCATCTTGGGCATATTCAGGTCTGTCAGGACAATATCCGGCCACTCGCGGGAAAATACCTCCAAACCTTCCTGACCGTCGGCGGCCTCCAACACACGGTAGCCGACCTCCTGAAACATGTCTTTCAAGACCATGCGGACCAGTTCTTCATCATCTATGATCAAAGCCACCGGTGTTATTTTCATATGTTCCTCCGTTGGTGTAGGCTAATTGTACCATGCCTGCACCGCTCCGCCACTTTCCTCGCGGTCAGATTGGCGGGAGGGATTTCATCCTTTATTAACGCCAGGAATTGGGCGGTTCCAAAAAAAATGCCGGGAGGTTTTCCCGGCATTTTTCCATGAAATTATGTATGAATTTCCTATCCCTTTGCAGATCGCTTGCGCCTGGTGGGGTCAAGTTCCTTCTTGCGCAGCCGGATCGACTGGGGAGTGACCTCCACCAACTCATCGTCATCGATGAACTCCAGGGCCTGCTCCAGGGTCAGGTTGCGCGGCGGGGTGAGCTTGATGGCGTCATCCGTGCCCGAGGCACGCACATTGGTCAGCTTCTTTCCTTTGCAAGGGTTGACGTCCAGGTCGTTGTCCTTGCTGTGCTGGCCGATGATCATGCCGCCGTAGACCTCGACGCCGGCCCCGATGAAGAGCACGCCGCGCGGCTGGAGGGCATCCAGCGAGTAGGCCGTAGTCTCGCCGTGCTCCATGGCGATCAGCACGCCGTTCTTGCGACCGGGGATATCACCCTTGTAGTTGGCATATTCGTGAAAGGTGTGGGTCATGACAGCTGTGCCGCGGGTGTCGGTCATCACCTCGCCCCTGAGGCCGATCAGCCCCCTGGCCGGAATGACGAATTCCAGTCTGACCATCTCCCCCATGGGGGCCATGGCCACCATCTCTCCCTTGCGTGGCCCCATCTTCTCGATGATGGCGCCCTGGAACTCGGAGGCAACATCCACCACCAGGTATTCCATAGGCTCCATCTTGACGCCGTTCTTCTCGCGGATGATGACTTCCGGTTTTGACACGGCCAACTCAAAGCCTTCACGGCGCATGTTCTCGATCAGGATGGACAGGTGCAGTTCGCCGCGGCCCGAGACCTTGAAGGTGTCCGGGCTGTCGGTATCTTCCACCCTCAGGGAGACGTTGGTGCGCAATTCTTTGGTCAGGCGCTCGCGGATGTTGCGCGAGGTGACCCATTTCCCTTCGCGGCCGGCAAAGGGGGAGGTATTGACAATAAAGTTCATGGCCAGGGTCGGCTCGTCGATAGAGACATAGGGGACAGCAATTGGGGTCTCGGCAGAGGCCAGGGTTTCTCCGATGCTTACTTCTTCGAATCCGGCCACGGTGACGATATCGCCGGTGCCGGCCTCCTCGATCTCAACCTGTTTCAGTCCTTCGTAGCCAAGCAGTTTGGAGATACGACCCTTGCTGACCGTGCCGTCGCATTTGATCATGGCCACGGTTTCCCCTGCCTTGACCTTGCCGTTGAAGATGCGGCCGGTGGCCATGCGGCCGATATAGTCGTTGTAGTCGATGTTGGCGATCAACATCTGGAATGGGGCATTGGCATCGCCCTTGGGAGGTCGGACATTGGCTTCGACCACAGCAAAAAGCGGCTCCATGCTGGTAGAATCGATGGTGATGTCCAGCTTGGCGTAACCCATCTTGGCGCTGGTGTAGACCACGGGAAAGTCCAACTGGTCGTCCGAGGCGTTCAGTTCGCAGAACAGGTCGAAGACCATGTTAAGCACCTCGTCCGGGCGGCTGCCGGGGCGGTCGATCTTGTTGATGACCACGATCGGCTTGAGACCCAGGTCCAGGGACTTCTTCAACACAAAGCGGGTCTGGGGCATGGGGCCGTCCAGTGCGTCCACCAGCAGGAGCACCGAATCGACCATCTTGAGCACGCGTTCCACCTCGCCGCCGAAGTCGGCGTGGCCCGGGGTATCGACTATGTTGATCTTGTAGGCGCCATGATGGATGGAGAGGTTTTTGGCCAGAATGGTGATGCCGCGCTCCTTCTCCAGATCGTTGGAGTCCATGACCCGCTCGGTGATGGCCTCGTTTTCGCGGTAGACCCCGGCGTGCTTGAGCATGGCGTCAACGAGCGTTGTCTTGCCGTGATCGACATGGGCAATGATGGCAATGTTTCTGATTCTCTCCTGCATGGTCTAAAACTCCTCAATTCTCTCAAAATAAAAGGACGGGCTTAAGGCCCGTCCATTAATTTTATACTTTACCTTATTAAGGTTATGCCTGGCAAGAACTATCTCTCTCGCCCGAACAATCTTGCGCAGCACGCTTTTGCCCCGTCCTGGTCGGCGAAGCCTTTGGGCACGTTATTCTCCGAAGCGGTTGCGATAGTACTCGGCGCCCCGTCGGCGACGGACAGCCTGCCGGTAGAGTCCATCATATTTCGCGGCAGCGTCTTCCCAGGTAAAGCGCTGCTTCATGCCGTTACGCCGCAGGGCAGCCAGCCCCTTGGGTTTATTGTAAAAGGTGTAGGCGGCCCAGCCAACGGTGTCAAAAAGGGCAGTGGCGCTGTGCTGCCAGTACTTGAAGCCGGTACCGGTCAGGGCAGCTTCGTCGAAGTTTTCGACGCTGTCCACCAGACCGCCGGTGGCCCGAACAATGGGCGGGGTGCCGTATGCCAGGCTGTACATCTGGTTCAGGCCGCACGGCTCAAAGGAGGAAGGCATGACAAAGAAGTCGGCTCCGGCCTCGACCTTGTGGGCCAGGGCTTCGTCGTAACCGATGAAACAGGCAAATTTCTCAGGGTATTTGGCGGCGATATCGCCAAAATAGAAATGGGCCCACGGCTCACCATTGCCCACCATGACGAATTGCACATCCATTGCCAGGATACGGTGGATGGCCTCGGCCAGGATATCGGTCCCCTTCTGCTTGACCATGCGGGAAACCACGCCGAACAGAGGCACGTCCGGGCGTTGCGGCAACCCGATGGTGGCCTGCAGATCGCTCTTGCAGATTGCCTTGCCTTTCATGTTGCGGGGCGAAAACTTTGCCGCGATAAAGGGATCGGTGGCTGGGTTCCATTCTTCGTAGTCCACGCCGTTGAGAATCCCGTACAGGTCTGTGGCCCGTTCGCGCACCACCGTTTCCAGACCCCAGCCGTATTCAGGGGTCTGGATCTCGCGGGCATACCCCTCGCTGACCGTGTTCAGCAGCGTGGCATGGTAGATGCCCCCCTTGAGCAGGTTGACCTGATCGTCTTTTTCCAGCTCAAGATAGGTAAAATGCTTCCAGCCGATGCCGAGCACCTCCATGAGGCCGGGGTAGAAATTGCCCTGGTGCTGCATGTTGTGCAGCGTCAGCAGCGAGGCGGCATCACCCACGAAGCGGTCATGCAGATAGGTGGTGTTGAGCAGGGCCGGGATAATGCCGGTGTGCCAGTCATGGGCGTGGATGACGTCGGGGTGGAAATCAAGCATCTTGCAGAGTTCCAGGGACGCCTTGGACAGGAAGACGAAACGGTTGTCGTTGTCCAGATAGCCCTGGCCGTCCTGTTGGTAGAGCCCGGAGCGGCCGTAGAACTGTTCATGCTCCAAGAAGTAGATGGGGACATCACAGCCGGGCAGACGCCCCTCGTAGACCCCGCAGTACATGTGGCCGATGATGCCCATTGGCACCACCAGGGTACCGGGCAGCAGGCGCAGCCCGTATTTTTCCCGATTGACCGAGTAATAGCGCGGTATGACCACCCGGACATCATGCCCCAGGCGGGCCAGGTACTTAGGCAGCGCGCCGACAACATCACCGAGGCCGCCCTCCTTGGCAAAGGGGGCGGCCTCGGAGGCGGCAAACAGGATGGACAGCTGTTCAGGGCGCTTCATTCGTGCTCCGGACTCTTGATTTGTTCCTGCCGTTGCAGGAGCTAATGGCCAAGCATTACTTGGGAACGTTTTCCCAGTCTTCCAGGAACTTTTTGATGCCGGCATCGGTCAGGGGGTGTTTGGCCAGCTGCATGATGACCGAGTATGGGATGGTGGCGATATCAGCGCCGATCAGGGCGGAATTGAGCACGTGGATCGGGTTGCGGACGCTGGCCACGATGATCTCCGACGTGTAGCCGTAGTTGTCGAAGATGGTACGGATTTCCTCGATGATCCCCATACCGTCCTGGGAAATATCATCCAGGCGGCCGACAAAGGGCGAGACGTAGGCTGCGCCGGCCTTGGCCGCCAGCAGGGCCTGCATGGGGGTGAAGATCAGGGTCACGTTGACCTTGACCCCCTTTTCTGAAAGGGCTTTGGTGGCCTTGAGCCCTTCGGGGGTCATGGGAACCTTGATGACGATGTTCTTGTGGATCTTGACCAGTTCCTTGGCCTCCTTGAGCATGCCGGGGCAATCCAGGGAAACCACTTCGGCCGAGATGGGGCCATCGACAATGGAGACGATCTCCTTGATGACATCCTTGAATTTACGCCCTGACTTGGCGATCAGGGACGGGTTGGTGGTTACGCCGTCTACCAGCCCCAGATCGTGGGCTGCGCGGATCTCGTTGACATCCGCCGTGTCGATGAAAAACTTCATGATTTCCTCCGTTAGATAGATTTATGGTCAAGTTGTTCGCGGTATTTTTCCAGGCATGCAAGGGAGCAGAAATAGTGGCGCTGGCCGTCGAGCCGGCCAACCACGGCATCTTCTTCCGATACGTAGACCCCGCAGACAGGGTCGCAATGGGTGGTTTCGGCTTCGTCCTGGTCGCTGGTGCTTTCGTTGCGATGGTTTTTGCCACCCGCCAGGCTTGAGACAACCCGGTAGCCGATATATATGAGCAGCAGCCAGACAAGCAGTCTGATCACGGGAAACCTTTCCTTCAGATTTTTACCACGGACTCCGCCGATTTCAGCGCAACAAGCAACTCCGCCACACTCCTGCCCAGAACCGGATGCACCAGGTCAGGTGCAATATCGTGCAACGGCTGGAGCACGAAACGCCGCTCCGCCAAGCGTGGATGGGGGAGCGTCAGTTCGGGGCCGTCAATGACCTCGGAACCGTAGAGCAGCAGGTCCAGGTCCATGGTGCGCGCCCCCCACCGGATGTTCCTGGTACGTTGAAAAACATCATTCTCGATATGCTGGAGACGGGTTAGCAGGTCATGTGGAGAAAGTTTGGTTGCAAGCCGTAAGACAGCATTGAAGAAATGCGGCTGGTTCGTTACACCAACCGGGGATGTCTCGTAGAATGGCGAGAGGGCGCTCACCTTGCTCTCCGGGAGTTTGCCGATCTCAGCCACTGCACGCAACAGGTTCAACTCCCGATCTCCCAGATTGGAGCCAAGGGCGATGTAAGCATCCGTTTCCACGCGGCGATTAAAGCACAATCACCGGGGTGCCGTCAACCGCGCCGTGCATCTGCCCTGTGCCGGGGCAAGCAAAAAAACACCCTGGCAACTAGGAGGGAAAGTCACCAGGGCAAATGAGGGTTTGTAACAACCCTCGCAAGCTTTTTTCTTAGTATACTATACCAAATCCGTATGGCAACCGCAAGCCCAAAAAATTTATAACTTATCAACATTACATGAAATTATTCTATATCTTTATTAAACAGGTCAAGGACAGGCATGGCAACAGCCGGCAGCGAGCGGGCACTCCCCGCAAGAGGCTTTTTTACGGCAGAACTGCTTGCAGTGCTCGACGATCAAGGCATGATACTCATTGTACAGGGGCACATCGGCAGGGAGGTTCTCCATGAACAGCGCTCTCGTTTCCTCATAACCGGAATTGATGGATAGCAGGCCAAGGCGGTTAAACAGCCGCCTGGTATAGGCATCCACCACAAAGGTCGGTTTCTGGCCGGCATACAGCAGGATCGCATCGCAGGTTTCCGGGCCTATGCCGCGCACTTCAAGGAGTTCGTTACGCAGGCCCTGCCAGTCATTGGCAAACATTTGCTCCAGTGAACCGTCAAATTTTGCCTGGAGCCAGCCGATAAAATCTTTGAGTCTTTGGCTTTTGACATTGAAATATCCGGCCGGCCGGATGAGTTGGGCAAGCCTTTCCTGTCCAATGTCGCGAAGACCGGCCGGATCAAGGACATTGGCCTGCTTGAGCGCCCTGACAGCCTTCTCGACATTGGTCCAGGCGGTATTCTGGGTCAGGATCGCCCCAACGCAGACCTCGAAGGGGGTTTCGGCCGGCCACCAGCTCAGCGGGCCGTAATGGGCCAGCAAGCGCTCGAAGATATCCAGGAGTTGTTGTCCCATGGCCGCGTTTTTCGCGTTGTTATTGATTACAGCGACGCCCGTAACCCCTCCGCGATGGTCGGATAGCGCAGGGTGATACCCAGGCGTTCCAGCATCCTGGAATTAGCCACGACCCGCGTCTCACTGACATAGGACAGCATCAGCGGCGACATGACACGTCTGGCTTCTTCCAGCGTCACCAGCGGCTGCCGCGGTTGCTGCAGAATGTCGGCAACGGCATTGAAATAGGTCGTCATACTGCTGGGGTGGCCATCGCTGACATTGAAAATATCGCCATCCTGCCCCTTTTCCGCCGCTGCCAGGCAGATCCGGGCAAGATCATCGGCATGGATACGGTTGCTGGGCCCTGATTCTTCCTCCCGCAGCAGCGGCTGTTGCTGCTGGATCTGCATCAACGGCAGCCGGCCCGGGCCATAGATGCCGCTCACTCGCAGAATGATCACCGCCGCGCCGCAGGCGGCACCATATTCCCGAAATGTATTCTCCGCATCCAGCCGCCGTTTTCCCATTGACGAGGCAGGCGTGGCGGGTGATGCTTCCGTGACTATCGCACCGCCTGTTTTGCCATACACCGAGGTGGCGCTGATATATATGATCTTGTTCGGCGCGGCAGAGCCACCAAGTGCCGCACAGAAGTTCCTGGCCCGGGGGTCGGAAATACCACCGCCCGGCGGAGGGACAAAATAATATACCACGCTGCCGGCAACGTTTAGGGCCGGGATACCGGTCGGGTCATCCAGGGTACTGGCTACGGTTTTGTATCCCTCTGCGGCCAGTTTTTCGCCATGTTCCCTGGACCTGGACATGCAGGTCACCTCTGCGCCGGACTGGCGGGCCAGACGGCCGACACGCTCCCCGATATAGCCGCACCCTGCTATGAAAACCTTTTGCACCTGAGACTCCATTGACCGCACCTTCCTATATTGATTTAAAAAGACTTTGACCACAGGGCCAGGACGCTGTCTCCAGGAGTTCCGTTCCTGAGGATGCCATCGTCATGGGAGTATTCCAGATAGAGTGAAGAATTCCACGAGCATCCGCTTGTAAGTCCGACCGACAGCGCCTTGCCGGGGCTGTCATCGAGTTTCACCGGGCGGGGAGATGTCAAGACATCGCGATTTGCCCAGGCAAAAGTGCCGCGCAGATGCAGATAGAGAAAAGCCAGCAATTCCCGACGATATTCCACCGTACCAAGGACATAGTCGGACACCGGGAACTGGTTGAACTGGGCCCCGGGGTAGGGACTGCGCGCAAGGTCGTCACTCTCGTTTGGAAAGGGGCCACCGCCGATACGAAAAGCACTGAACCGGTCCAGGTTGCGATCCGGTGCGGCACCGCCATACAGGCTGAGGATAAGGCGGTTTTGTTCCGAAAGCCCGGGCAGCGGCATGGCGGCTATCAGGTAGCCGGACAGCTTGATATACTCCTGGGTAGCATCCCTGCTGAAAATTGTCCCGCCGTAGGTGGCGTCGGACCAGCGCATTCTTCGTCCCCACTCCACGTCCATGCCGCCGGCAAAACCCTTGTGCAGCAACTCCAGGATATTGCGCCGCATGCCGTCGTATCTGGTCCGGAGCCGAAGGCCATGAACATAGGTGTCAGGCGGCAACACGACATGGGCGCCTGTTTCCGCGGTGCGTCCGGAGTAGAGGTAACCCCCCTCATAAAATACCTGTATTCGCAGGTCGTTATCCATCTGGAAGGGCGCTACTGGCAGGTGATAACCCGCTCCAATCCAGCCGGCGGCCTGTCCCCAGACAATGCTGCTCTGCTTGACTTCCCTGCCGTTTTCGATTTCTTTGACGGGAAAGGGGACGGTATTGTTCTCCAGGTGGCCCAACAACTCGAAACGGCCATATTTCAGCGCATGGTCAAGTTCGTTGACAAAGAGACCGAATATGAGACGGGTCCTGGACCGCTTGGATTCCCTCCGCCAATAAAGCGCCGCAAATGGCAATGCATCCGTATTACCCACGGCCGGGCTGAAAAAGGTACCGCCAAGCGTCAAGGCAAGTTGGTTGGCCCTGTCCCTGGGAGGAATGACAATCTGCTCCCCCAGCAGTGTCAAAACGTATTGTTCGCCAGCCAGCGGGGTTCGGTACTCGGCTTGACCGGCATCAGCAGCAATGCTTCCGACATCCTTGGACGGCACGGTCGCTTGCGCACTTGGCAGAAACGTCAAACAGCAGCAAAGCGCTATCAGGATAGTATGTAACGTTGTACGGGTCACAGACATACTCACATCCAAATGTTCGACACTATACCAGTTCTTTGGGTGGTATTGCAAAAACACAAATGGCCCTGCGATATTCCGCAGGGCCATTTGTGACTGATTTTTACAACGTCAGGTTACTTTGTTTAGCACCCTCATTACTCTTCGTAGTTGAGTGCTGCCAGCTTCTGATAGTAGGAGAAGCGGGACTGTGTCGAGTGGGTAGCCTTTTTCATCAAGTCCTCGGCTGCCTCGGGATTCATCTTTTTGAGAGACTTGTAGCGGTTTTCGCCGTAGGCATATTCTTCAAGCGAGATGGTCGGCGCCTTGCTGTCCAACTGCAGCGGGTTCTTGCTTTCTGTTGCCAGGGCCGGGTTGTAGCGGTACAGGGGCCAGTAACCGCATTGGACGGCTCTCCTCTGGTTATCCACGGCGGAGGTCATGTCGATGCCGTGGGCGATGCAGTGAGAATAGGCTACGATCAGAGACGGACCATCGTAGGCCTCTGCTTCCAACATGGCCTTGACGCATTGGGCCGGGTTGGAGAGCGATACAGCGGCAACATAGACTGTGCCGTAGGACATGGCCAGCATGCCAAGATCCTTTTTGGCGACCGGCTTACCGCCGGCGGCGAACTGGGCGACAGCACCCAGAGGAGTGGACTTGGATGCCTGGCCGCCGGTATTGGAGTAAACTTCGGTGTCCAGAACCAGCAGGTTGATATTTTTGCCGGAAGCGATGACGTGGTCAAGGCCGCCGTAACCGATATCATAGGCCCAGCCGTCGCCACCGATACACCAGACCGATTTCTTGACAAGGTAGTCGGCAATTGGGAGCAGCAGCTGTGCCGTAGGCTCCTTGCATCCTGCCAGGGTGCCCTTGAGCTTGGCAACACGTTCGCGCTGAGCTTCGATGCCTGCCTGGCCGGTTTGGTCCGCAGCAATGATTTCCTTCATCAGGGGTGCAGCCGCTTTACATGCCTTGTCTTCGGAGGCGATTAACAGCTCAAGACATTCCTTGGCTGACTTGGTGAACTGATCCACTGTCAGGCGCATACCGAAACCAAATTCGGCGTTGTCCTCGAACAGCGAATTGGACCAAGCCGGACCACGACCGTCGGCGCGCTGAGCCCAAGGGGTGGTGGGGAGGTTGCCGCCATAGATGGATGTGCAACCGGTTGCGTTGGCGATCAACATGCGATCGCCGAACAGCCGGGAAAGAAGCCCCAGGTAAGGGGTTTCGCCGCAGCCGGCACAGGCGCCGGAGAATTCGAACAGCGGCCGGATTAATTGGTTGCTGCGCAGGGTATCCATTTTGACCTGAGTCGGGTCCACGTCCGGCAGGGAGAGGAAAAATTCGAAATTTTCAGCTTCCTGGGCGCGCAGTGGCGGCTGGAAATGCATATCCAAAGCCTTGTGATTGGGATTCTGCTTGTCCTTGGCGGGACAGTTGTAGGCGCAGGCTCCGCAGCCGGTGCAGTCTTCGGGAGCTATCTGGATGGTGAGTTTCTTTCCGGCCATCTCGGGGATCTTGCAGTCCGCGGACTTGAAGGCCTTGGGCGCACCCTTGAGCTTGGCCGCGTCATAGGCCTTCATGCGTACCACGGCGTGGGGACAGACAAAGGAGCAGATGCCGCACTGGATGCAGAGCTTCTCGTCCCAGACCGGGATGTCGATGGCAATGTTGCGTTTCTCGTACTGCGAGGTGGCAGTGGGGAAGGTGCCGTCGGCAGGCATCTTGGAAACCGGCAGATCATCACCCAGACCGGCGATGATCGGGGCGGTAACCTCCTTGACAAATCCGGGAGCCTTGCTGGAAACAGCGGCAGCCATTTTGATGCTGCTGGTAGCCTTGGCCGGTACACTGACTTCGTATAGGTTGTTCAGACCGGCATCCACGGCCTTGTAGTTCATCTCCAGCACCTTCTCGCCAGCTTTGCCATAGGATTTCTTGATGGCGTTCTTGATGGAGTCAATGGCCGTCTTGAGCGGGATAATGTTGGAAATCTTGAAAAAGGCGGTCTGCATGATCACGTTGATGCGTGGTCCGAGGCCGATCTCGTTGCCCAGCTTGACGCCGTCGATTACGTAGAATTTGAGCTGTTTATCGATGATCTGCTGCTGTACCTCCACCGGCATCTTGTCCCATACCTCTGTGTGGTCGAAGGGGGCGTTCAGAAGGAAGGTGGCACCTTTCTTGGCCTTGGAGAGCATGTCGTATTTCTCGAGGAAAGAGAAATTGTGACAGGCCACGAAATCTGCCTCTTGCACCAGGTAAGGGGCGCGTATCGGCTTTTTACCGAAACGGAGGTGCGAGGTGGTCATGGAGCCGGCCTTTTTGGAGTCGTAAACGAAGTAGGCCTGGGCGTTGTTCTTGGTTTCTTCGCCAATGATCTTGATGGAATTCTTGTTGGCTCCAACGGTGCCGTCCGAGCCGAGACCGTAGAACATGGCCTGGTAGACGCCGTCCATCGGGTTTTTGTAGGCCTTGTCCAGTTTCAGGCTGCAGTTGGTTACGTCTTCCTCGATGCCGACCACGAAATGGTTCTTCGGCTTGGCGGCCTTAAGGTTATCCAGCACAGCTTTGGCCATGGCCGGGTTGAATTCCTTCGAACCCAGTCCGTAACGGCCGCCAACGATGACCGGATAGCCATTGAAGGAAAATTTCTTCTCGGCCATTGCCTCACCGATGGCGGTGCGCACATCCAGGTAGATAGGCTCGCCAAGAGAGCCAGGTTCCTTGGTGCGGTCCAGCACGGCGATCTTCTGGACCGTCTTGGGCAGGGCCTTGATGAAGGCGTCCAGCGGGAAGGGACGATAGAGTCTGATTTTGACCACGCCGACCTTTTCACCTTTAGCAACCAGGTTCTCTACGGTTTCCTGGACCACATCTGCGCCCGAGCCCATCACCACAACCACACGCTCGGCGTCTTTGGCGCCAACATAGTCAACCAGTTTGTATTTGCGGCCGGTCAGCTTGGCAAACTTGTTCATCTCTTCTTCGACGATACCGATGCACTCGGGGTAGTAAGGATTGACTGTCTCGCGTCCCTGGAAGTAAACGTCGGGATTCTGGGCGGTACCGCGCATCACCGGCCTGTCAGGACAGAGTCCGCGGCCCTTGTGTTCTGCAATCAGTTTGTCATCCAGCATGGTGCGCATGTCGTCGAAGGTCAGCTCCTCGACCTTGAGCGCCTCGTGAGAGGTGCGGAAGCCGTCGAAATAGTGTAGGAACGGTACCCTGGAGCGAAGGGTCGAAGATTGGGAGATCAAGGCAAAGTCCATAACTTCCTGGACATTGTTGGAGCAGAGGAATGCCCAGCCTGTGGAGCGGCAGGACATGACATCGGAATGGTCGCCGAAAATGGATAGCGCCTGGGCCGCAATGGCGCGGGCAGAGACGTGGAAAACCGTGGAGGTCAATTCACCGGCGATCTTGAACATATTTGGGATCATCAGCAACAGACCCTGGCTGGCAGTAAAGGTAGTGGTCAGCGCGCCAGCCTGCAGTGCGCCGTGCACTGCACCGGCAGCGCCACCTTCGGACTGCATTTCCACCACTGTGGGCACGTTGCCCCAGATATTCTTTTCACCGACCGCGCTTTTTGCATCCGAGATTTCGCCCATCACCGATGACGGCGTAATGGGGTAGATGGCGATAACTTCGTTGGTGGCATGGGCAACGTGCGCGGCAGCGGTATTACCGTCAATGGTTACCATTCTTCTGCTCATTCTTTTTCTCCTTTGTGTGATTGAGTGCTGGTATGCTGGTATAAAAATGGCCGATAGGCATGAACCTGGCATATCTGCCCGAAAACCGGGCAAGAGCTTTGGAACATTACCCTGTAAAAAAATATTACAACTCGCTTCTCCCCTGCAATGCCCACTGCACAGTGGCTGCATCGACAAATTCGATGTCGCTCCCCAGTGGAATGCCATGGGCCAGACGGGTCACCTTGACGTTGAGCGATTTTAGCGCCTTGGTCAGATAGAGGGCAGTGGCCTCGCCTTCTACCGTGAAATTGGTGGCTATGACTACCTCATTTACTATGCCTTGACCGACTCGCTCCAAAAGTTCGGCTATTCGCAGCTCCGAAGGTCCGATGCCGGCCAAAGGCGATATGGCCCCTTCCAGTACATGATATACGCCATGATAGGCGTTGCTCCGTTCAAGGGCCATCAGGTCCTGGAAGTTTTCCACCACACAGATTGTCCCATTGTCACGGTTGCCGGTGCAGATGGAACATGGGTCGTCCTCGGTAATGGAAAAACAGACGGAACACGCCCGAATTCGGTTACGGACATCCAAAAGCGAGTCAGCCAGCGCCGTCAAATTCTGGGGAGACTTGAGCAAATGAAACGCCAGTCTCAGAGCGGTGCGCTCGCCTACTCCTGGCAATTTCTTCAATTCTCCAACCAAACGCGTCAACGAGGAAGTGTTAGTTATCATATTTTTACTCGAAAATAAAACATTTTTTTACGCGTTACAGTGAGGTTAAAAATATGCTCCTCACTGCAAACGGAGCCAATAATGACCGTATACCTTTAAGGAGCATAAAAATAAGCTTCGGCACTCACGGGACTCGAGCTAGCAATGTCTGGCAAAGGCCATCATTTGATTAGCCGAACTAAAATATTTAGTCGAGTCGATTGGCCTTTAGCCGTAGATCCCGCTTGGAAACGGATCATTTGCTAGAACAAACCTGGAATGCTCATACCGCCGGTGATCTTGGACATTTCCTCGGAGAGTTCGGCATGAACCTTTTTGAGGGCTTCATTTACCGCTGCGATGATCAGGTCTTGCAGCATCTCCACGTCATTGGGATCTACTGCCTCCTTCTTTATTGACAGAGACAAAATTTCGTTTTTGCCATTGACAGTAACATTGACGGCTCCGCCTCCAGAGGTTGCATCAGCGGTTTTTTGAGTGGCTTCTTCCTGGAGTTTTGCCATCTTCTGCTGGATCATCTGGGCCTGTTTCATTATGCTTGCTAAACCTTTGGACATCTGTCCCTCCTGAAAGTGATATTTTGTAAAACCTGGTTATACAATCGTTTGCTTGCGATACACCATCAAATTTCTCGTATATCGGTTATCTTGCTGCCAAAAATCCGCATTGCCTCGTTGATCACAGGATGTTCGTTTACTTCTTGCCTCAAGTCCTGCAGATGTTGCTCACGCTCACACTTTTTTTTTTCAACCAGAGACAGTGGGGTTCCGCCGACTTCAGGAGCTATGGCCTTGACCTTCACGATTGTGTCGGCACCTGTAAATGCTTTGGCCAATTCCTGTATTTCCGCGATCGAACCGCTATCTTGGGCGCTGGTCAGGAAAAAGCTGGCCTCGGGAAAGCCAATTTCCATGTAGCCCGGTTCCTGTTTCAAAGGGCTGCCATGTTCCAGGACTGATCCGATATCTGGGCGTTTTTCGAGTACAAAGGCGACAAAACGTTCCCAATTCACGTGGCCACCACTAGGTCTTGGTTTTGCGCTTTCGGGCTGGGGTGCGGTTGCTTTGTGGTGATGCTGGTCTGGCCGTGCGGATTCAGCGCTCTTTTCTCCTGGAACGGGCGCTGCGGGGCGGCTTGCATCCCAAGGTAGTGAAGGCGTATGTACGGCACCTGTTTCCAATGCCTTGATCTTCTCAAGCAGTTCCTGAATCGGGACCACCGGCTCCAGGGTGGCTGCCTTGAGCAGCGCTATCTCGAGAATTAGGCGCGGGAAGGTGGCAAAGCCCATCTCGGCATCTGTTTTCACCAACAAGGTTAAGCGACGCTGGATCTCTTGGGCGGAGAAGTTTGCTGACTGGCTGCGCAACTCTTCGAGCTCTGCTTCAGCAAGATCGAGTATCTCTTCGGGCTTCTTCACCGAGCGAATCACCAGCATATTACGGAAATGCTCGATCAGTTCCTGGCAGAATTGGCGCATGTTGTAGCCGACCTGATCCACCATTTTTATCCCTGCCAACACTCCCTGGGTATCACCACGGAAGATCGACGCAGAGACGTCGGCCAATAGGCGGCGGTCCACGGCGCCAAGCAGCGTGACCACGTCCTCGTCACTGGCGTTGTTGCCGCAAAAGGCCAATACCTGATCGAAGGCCGTCAGGGAGTCACGCATGCTGCCATCCCCTTTGCGGGCGATCAGAGCCAGGGCGGAGTCGCTGATGGTGACTGCCTCCTGATCGGCGATGTCCCGCAGGCGGGCAATGATCTTGGCCAGGGGAACGCGCTTGAAATCAAAACGCTGACACCGGGAGAGTATGGTGACCGGCAATTTGTGGGGTTCTGTGGTGGCAAAGATGAATTTGACGTGTGCCGGTGGTTCTTCCAGGGTCTTCAGCAGCGCATTGAAAGCGTTGTTGGTGAGCATGTGGACTTCGTCGATGATGAAGATTTTGTAACGGCTGTGGGAGGGGAGATAGCGGATGTTGTCACGCAGTTCACGTATATCGTCAACGCCGGTATTGGAAGCGCCGTCTATCTCGAAAACATCGGTGGAGGTCCCTTTGGTGATTTCGATGCACAATGGGCAGACGTTGCACGGTTCATGGGTAACCCCCCGTTCGCAGTTGAGGGTCTTGGCCAGGATGCGGGCCGTGCTGGTCTTGCCGACCCCGCGGGCGCCGGTGAAGAGAAAGGCATGTGCCACCCGGCCCGAATCAATGGCATTTTGCAGGGTGCGGCTGACATGCTCCTGCCCTGTTAGTTCGGAAAAGGTCTGAGGCCGGTATTTCCTGGCCAGGACTTCATAAGGCGTGCCATTGGGCAAGAGAGTAACCTCACAGGTCGTCTGTCGCCCCGACGTCCCGTACGGGAAAAGGTTGTGGGGTGAAGGGTGCGGACATCGGGTTGGAAATTGAAGTGGTGCGACTTGTTGGAGAGGGCAGCCACACGATGTTGCCCCCACTTGCAGGCGCATATGATAGCCGGGCTTGCCCGCGGCACACGACGAGGGCCGCTGCCGTTGCTTCCTTCCGGACCTGGCGGAGTTCACGGCTTGCCGTTGCGCGGGGCCCGGCTATCATATCCGTCTGCAAATTCCAAAAAGCCATCTACTGCTCAAAGGCAAGCATCGTGACTGTTAAGCCTTAAGCAGTGACTTGACAGTGCCGCTCAAAAAATGGCGGAGAGAGAGGGATTCGAACCCTCGGTACGCGTTAACGTACACACGCTTTCCAGGCGTGCTCCTTCAACCGCTCGGACATCTCTCCGCAAAGTGAATTGTAAATATAGTATATGCAGATCGATTTGTCCAGCATTACCTAATTGTGGATGGACTGGGATTTTAAACCGTAGTAGAGTGCAGATTGTTTGATGCAGGCCTGCCTGGCTTTGCCCCGCAATTTTCAGGACCTGCCGTGGAGCGCGTGATGAAAATCGTAATAATAACCGCAATGCCGGAAGAAACGCGGGCCATCCTAGAAAAGGCGGCTCAGGTCGAAAAAACCGTGCAGAGCCATCACAGTATCTGGCGCTTCAGGGCCGGGGGCCATGACATCATCTTGTGCGAGTCAGGCATGGGCTCACGCAATGCCGGTTCTGCTGCTTCGGCCATAACATCTGAAAAACCTGATTTGATGATTTCTGCCGGATTTGGTGGTGGGGTCCTTCCCGGACTCAAGGTTGCGGATGTAGTAATGGCAGAGCAACTGTTATTCTGGACTGGTGTTGGTCTTGAACAGGTGCCAGTGCCACTCTATGGACTTGACAGCGGTTGTACCTCATTTCTGCTTCGGGGGAGTTTCGTTAGCTGCGACAGCATCCTCAACAAAAAGCAGTTGGCCGAACTGTTGCCAAAGAGTGTCAAACAACCTGTGGTGGAAATGGAAAGTACACCCGTAGCCAGGGTGGCTTTTGAGCACGGCATATCATTTCTGGGGATACGTGCCATCAGCGATCCGTGGGATGAGGAGTTAAGCTTTTCCATTTCCGAATTCTGCGATGACGAGATGCGTATCCGCGCTCCCAGGGTTTTTACAACAATCCTGCGCCGACCCTACATCATCCCTCAACTCATCCGCCTGGCCCGGAACAGTCGCAAAGCGGCCAAGAGTCTGGGCGAAGCAGTCGAGCAGTTGCTTCGGCAGTTATGAAAAAACAGCGGGAATATCAATGAGTACCTGATCCCGATCAATGCTCCTTGGCACAATTCTCACTTGCCGACCAGGGATAATCCTTAAGGTGCTCCTCCAGTTCCGCTCCGGAATACCGGTTTACCCGACGTAGCGCCAGAATAACCACCATAAGAATCGGCAGCGCGTAGATCAGGATTCCGGAAAGGGCCATGAAGCGCTCGCCGATCCAGAGAGTTACTCCCCAATTAAAGAGCAATACCGACAGGTAGAGCACCGGTCCCAAAAGCGAGCGAAAGGGGAGATTGCACAATCCCCTGGCTGTCCCGTCTTGCCGCCGCAAATCGATCAGTTGAAAGGCTCCTACCAGGCAGAGACTGGTTAAAAGCCACCCCCAATAATTGGAAAGCGGCACACCGAAGTGGATGCCGTTTTCGCGGTAGCCGTAAATCTGTCCCAGAAACCAGCGGCGTCCTTGCAATGCAACCGGATCAATGACTATATCCAGAAAAGTTTGGAGAAAAGCACCTAATACGAGGGCCGAGAGGGACCTGCGTATGCGGCGGGTCTCAAGGGTAGCCATGTTCCAGCGCCATGCCTTGAGGGGGGAGAGGATGAAAAGTGCTGTTGCATAGCTGCAATAGGTCAAAAATACGTAGGACAGGGAATCAAAGAACGGCACTCCGGCAATCCATAATTCCCGGTTTTTGGTAGATTCGATATAATAGTACCAACCATAGGGAAAACCGGTATTGATGGAAAGCCACTCCGAGGCAAAGGCGATCAGGTAGCCGGCAAGCGTGAAAATCATTGTCCGGCGCCAACCGATGTGAGGCACGCAAGCCAAAAGGTAAGCACCGAAAAAGGCGAATACATAGGGGCGCATTGTAAAGGTGCCGATGATTATATCCAGGTTGTGTGACATGCAGCCCTTGTTCGTTTAAGACTGATTAATTGTTTAAAAAAATCGCATAATAGAATCTTTCCGATTGCCTGCCAAGTTATTTTATACCCTTCTTGTTCATGCTCGGACCGTAGCTCTTGTCCATTCCTTGGATATGATTCACGAGCCAGTTCTTGAGAAAGCTCATTACTTCCTGACTCAATGCAGTGCCGGCAATGAATTTGGTCTGGATCTCGATGACTTGGCCGATCAATGCCCCATGGGCGCGTTTTTGCTCGTCAAGCCCGGCAAAGCCGGATTCCTGCATCAGCCGTTCTTCATGTGTGAAATGGGTCTTGGTGTACTCGATCAATTCGTCAAGAATCGATCCGATGGCATCCTTGCCCCGACCGGAGCGCATGGCTCCATACAGCTTGTTGATGATGTCGATCAAGCGCTGGTGTTCTTTGTCCATTGAATCAACGCCGACGCTGTAGCTCTTGCTCCACACGATCAGTTTGCCGGACTCGGAGAGCTTGAATTTGCCTACCATCCGCTGCAACTCCTCTGAGAGTCGCAGCAGGTGCTGCGCCTCGGATGATGTGCTACGGGCGCCTTCAACAGTGTCCTGAGCTACATTCGTGATCTGATGGATATTGTTGCTGATCTCGCTTGTGGTGGCGGTCTGTTCCTCGGCTGCCGTGGCAATCTGCTGGACCTGCAGATTCACGGCATTTATCTCGTCCTGGATTCTGCGCAAGGCTTCTCTGGAGCGTGCGGCCTCCTCGGTGCCCTGCTCGACTTCGCTTACTCCCTCTTCCATTGCCGAAACCGCTGATCTGGTTTCGAGTTGGATGGCCTTAATCATCTTGCCGATTTCATGGGTAGCCTTTGTAGTACGCTCTGCAAGCGCCCTGACCTCATCGGCCACGACGGCAAATCCACGCCCCTGCTCACCGGCACGGGCAGCTTCAATGGCGGCATTCAATGCCAAAAGATTGGTCTGATCGGCAATATCTTCGATCGTGCTGATAATGGAGCCGATCTGGTCACTCCGCTTGCCAAGTTCCTCAACGGTCGTTGCCGATGCCTGGACCCGTTCGGCAATGCGGTGCATGACAGCGATTGAATTCTCTACGACAGTGCTGCCATGTTCGGCTGCCTGATCGGCACGTTTTGCGCTCTCTGCCGCCATCTGGCAATTCTGGGCAATGTCGCCGGATGTTGCGGACATTTCTTCGCTGGCTGTTGCGACGGTTATTGCCTGGACTGCCACAATTTCCGCTCCCTCGGCCATTTTCATGGCATTTGTCTGCATTTCGGCCGATGACTCGGAAACCTGTGCCGATGAGTCGGATAACATGCCGATCATTTCCCTCAGACTATTTACCATCTTCTCGAACGACTCGGCCATTTGTCCTACTTCATCATGGGACTCTACCAGTACCTGCACCCCCAGGTCTCCGGTGGCGACCTGGCCGGCATCGCTCGCCAATCGCCGCAGTGGCGCACTTATGGCCCTGGCCACTGCCAAGGCCAGCAACACTCCGATCACGATACCGATTACGATGAGAACGGTGATCCAGATGCGGGCCATTGCTGCTGCCTCGTTTACCTTTGCAACCTCTTTTACGGACTCATCCTGGTTATACGCCGTAAGATCTTTTAAAATTTTATTGGACTGATCATAGAGTTTTTTCCCTTCGCCACGGGTCTGGCTCTGGGCATCAGCAGCATTACCGGCCCTAATAAGATCCAGCGCCTTTTGTGCTGATGCTACATACCTTTCCCATGTGGCATCGAACTCTGCCATCATCCTTTTTTCGTTGTCAGTATCGCTGTGTTTTAAAAACTCCTGGCGAGCGGCCTTGATCTCTTCCTGCATCCTTATCATGCGGTCGGAATATTTTTTAAGATCCGCATCAGAATTCTTCAGATAGAATTGTAGTTCCGAGCGTCGATACGTATCCACGTTATTGCCGAATTTTGCCAGGATGCTGACACTGGGGATCACATTCTGGCCCATGTCCTCGGAAATTTTGGTGACGTTGGAAAGTTTGATTATTGAGATAAGGCCGACTAAAGCAGTTACTATCAAGATGATTGCAATAGTAGATAGTATTTTTGTGCTGACACTCAGATTCTTTAACAAAATAGATGCCTCCCCAGATGGTTTGATATATCGAATTCCGTAATTGTTGAATGATAAATTTTATCGGATTACATTAACATCTGCAATTAACCACAGTCAATTTCATTATTAATGAGAGCCGAACGGGCATGCTTACACACTCAATTGCTGATAATTTTCTTTTTATAATCATATGGTAATCTATTGTAACCGGAGGTGATGGCAAATGAGAAATATTATTGAGCTGGTCAGAGGTGACATTACCGTCTTGGCCGTGGATGCCATTGTCAATGCGGCCAATAACACCCTGCTGGGCGGCGGAGGTGTGGATGGGGCCATTCACCGGGGCGCCGGGCCGGAACTGGTGCAGGAGTGTGCCTCCCTGGGCGGATGCCGGACTGGAGACGCCAAAATCACCAAGGGTTATCTGCTCCCGGCAAAATATGTTATTCACACGGTCGGACCGGTTTGGCATGGCGGTAATAGGGGGGAAGCGGAGTTGCTCAAAAGCTCTTATCACTCCTGTTTCCTGTTGGCTCGCGAATATGATGTACGCAGTATCGCATTTCCGGCCATCAGTTGCGGCGTGTACGGTTATCCGATGCGCGAAGCCGCACTCATTGCCTTGGGGCAGGCGCAGGAGGCGGTTGCTCAGAATGCCGGGCTGGAGCGGATCATATTCGTGATGTTCAATGAAGAGGCGCTTCAGGTTTATCGAGAAATGGCTGCACAGTTGGGAATTCCGGTATAAAAGCCGATCATGGTAAAGCCAGGCAACTTGAATGCCTCGGCAAGATACGGGAAAAATGCCCGCACCAATTCGCAACTACGATGTTTTGGGCTTCTGGCTGAAATATCTTTCGATGGCCGCGGCCAACTCCTGCAAGGTAAATCGGGGCGGCTCTATCTCTACCTTCAGGCCCAATTCGCGGCATGTGTTGGAAGTTACCGGTCCGATCGACGCAACTACAACCCCTTTGAGCATATCCACCAAGAGATCATCCCCCAGCATCGCGGCTAGATTTTGGACCGTCGATGACGAGGTAAAGGTAATGCAGTCCACGGAGCGTTTTTCCAAGGCATGCAGGGCTTCTGGAGGTAGCTTGTCAGGCAGCACGTTGCGGTAGGCCACCGGGCTGTCTACGTGTGCTCCCATCTTTGCCAATTCACAGGGGATTACCTCCCTGGCCCGGTCGGCTCGCGGGAAAAGGATCCTTTTCCCTGCAATGTCCTGTTTTCCAAACTCGGCTACCACCCCTTCAGCCTTATAATCCGGTGGCACAAGGTCGGGACGGATACCGAAGGCTGATATTGCTTCCGCAGTCTTCGGCCCCACGGCGCAGACACGGCAGGAGGCCAGCGCCCTGGCATCCTGGCCGGCTGCATGCAGTCGCTGGAAGAAACTGCGGACGGCGTTGCCAGAGGTAAGCACCAGCCAGTCGTATTCGCCAACTGCACTGATGGCGGCATCCAGGGCTGAACACTCCTCTGGTTCCACCAGGCGTATGGTGGGACATTCGATGGCCATGGCGCCGCGACCGGCAAGAATTGCTGAAAATTCACCGGCCTGATCAGCCGCCCTTGTTACCAGTATCTTCCTGCCGAACAGTGGACGGCTGTCGAACCAGCACAGGCTCTCCCGCAGCTTGACCACCTCTCCCACGATAGTCACGGCCGGCGGCTTGAAATCCGCCTGCTCGGCACGATCTGCGATGTCGCTCAGGCAGCCGGTCAGGACTTGCTGCGACAGCATTGTACCCCATCGCACCAATGCCACAGGCGTATTCGGGTTTCTGCCATTTGCCATCAAGCTGGCCATATTCTGGCGCAGGGTCCTGACGCCCATATAAAAGACCACCGTACCGTTGCCTATGGACAGGCGTTCCCAATCAATATCGGACTCGTCTTTACCTTTGCCTTCCTGGCCGGTTACAAAGGCCACGGAAGTGGTGATGGCCCGGTGGGTGAGGGGAATGCCGGCGTATGCTGCGGCACCGACTCCGGCCGTGACTCCGGGTACAACCTCGAAGGGAATCCCGGCGGCGCTAAGAGCCAGGCACTCCTCGCCGCCGCGTCCGAAAACAAAGGGATCACCACCCTTGAGGCGGACGACGCGCTTGCCTTCCCGGCCCTTTTGGACCAACAGGCGATTGATCTCTTCCTGATCCTGATTGTGCCGGCCGCCGATCTTGCCGGCATAGATCCGTTCCGCTCCGTCCGGTGCATAGGCCAGTAATTGTTCGTTAGCCAGATAGTCGTAGACTACTACTTCGGCATTGCAAAGGCATTCGATTCCCCGCAAAGTGATCAAACGAGGATCACCCGGACCGGCGCCGACCAGATATACGATTCCTTTTGATTGTTGTGCAGTCATGGATTACCGGTTCCGGAGGCATGGGCTGTCAGGAGGTGCTGAAGTCTTTCCAATTACCCACATTGTTCCAGTTGAATGCGTTAGCTGTATCAGACGATGGTTTCCTGGGCGGTAGCGATCTCTCTTTGATAGACTTCTTCCAGGATTTCCCTACCACCTTGGGCCAAGAGTTGGTCGGCCAAGCGCGCGCCGAGCTTCTCGCACTCATTCACCGGCCCACTTATTTCCCCATGTACTGATCGTTGGCCATCAACCGCGGCAATAAAACCGACCAACCGCAGTTCACCGGCAACAACCGTACCGTGGGCGGCGATGGGTACTTGGCAGCCGCCTTCACAGCGCTTGAGCAGGGCCCGCTCGGCCCGCACGGCGTAACTGGTGTCAGGATGGTTGAAGAAGGCAATGGTCTCGGTTATGACCGGATCTGCCAGACGGCATTCGATCCCCAACGCACCTTGGCCAATGGCAGGGATCGAAAGATCGGTGTCGAGATATTCAGCCACTTTTTCGGTAAAACCGAGCCGCTTCAGGCCGGCGGCGGCCAGAATGACAGCATCCAGATTGTCGTCGTCCAGTTTGCGGATGCGGGTCTCAACGTTGCCCCGAATGATGACCATCTGCAGGTCGGGACGGACCTTCAACAACTGGGCCTGGCGGCGTAATGCGCTGGTGCCTATCCGGGCCTTTTCCGGAAGATCGGCAAATTTGATGCCCCGGGAGATAACCGCATCACGCGGGTCTTCCCGCTCGGTGATGCAGTGCAGTCCCAATCCTTCCGGGAAGTCAGTGGGAACATCCTTCATGCTGTGCACGGCGATATCGATTTCGCCCCGCAGCATGGCTTCCTCGATCTCTTTGACAAACAACCCTTTTCCGCCTACCTGGGCCAGTGGAACATCGAGGATCTTGTCGCCGATGGTCTTAATCTTGACCAGTTCGACTTCCATTTGAGGGTATCTTGTCTCCAATTCGGACTTGACCCAATTGGCCTGCCAGAGGGCTAGCTGGCTGGCACGGGTGCCGATTCGCAGTTTTTTTGGTGTCATAACTTTCTCCATTCAGTTGAATAAGTACCTGGTTAAAGCGGTGTAATAAAAAATATAGCTCTTGTAATGATAATCAATATGTAAATATTACGACGAAGTTTTCTATACCCTATTCTTCCAATTCCAACTCGTTTTCTTCATCCGATGCGGCCTCCAGATCGAAAAGCTGCCGCAGGGCATCCACATAGAGATCGACTCTCCCACCTTGTCCAGCTTGCTTCAAGACAGTAGTAGGGGTGTGAAGAAGCTTGTTCATGATCGCCATGGTGAGGGTATCCAAGCGTTTCTCGGCCTCTGGGGGCAGGTCTTTCCAACCGGAAACAGTCCGGCTGAGTTCAGCTCTCCTGATCTCGTCGAAGTGCGTTCGCAGGGCAACTATGGTAGGGGTCACCTCCAAAGAGGAAAGCCATTTGTAGAATTGGCCGATCTCCTGTCTGATGATCTCTTCGGCCTTTTCCGCTTCCCGATTGCGTTGCGCCAGATTGGCCTGGACGATCTCTTGCAGGTCGTCAACCGTAAAGAGATAAGCACTCTCCAGATCATCCACCTTGGGATCTATATCTCGCGGCACGGCTATGTCGATGAAAAACATCGGCTTGAACTTGCGCCGCCTGATAACATCTTCCACATCCTTGGGGCCGATGATGATATGGGGCGCACCGGTGGAGGAGAGGATGATATCTGCCCGATGAAGGTGCACGAACATTTCCTCAAAGTTCACCGCTTCACCGCCGAACTCCTCGGCCAACCGTTCGGCCTTCTCAAAGGTGCGATTGGTAACCATCACCCCCCGGGCGCCGCTATTAAGGAAATGTTTGGCGGCCAGTTCGCACATCTCTCCGGCACCGATCAACATGACGGTTTTGTCGGACAGGTCACCAAGAATCTTCTTTGCCAGTTCTACCGCGGCAAAGGCGACAGAAACAGCCGAAGAGGCGATTTTTGTCTCGGTACGCACTCTTTTTGCTACTGAGAAGGCCTTGTGCAGGAAGCGATTGAGAATGATGCCCGATGATTTGTATTCGGCAGCATAACCGTACGATGTTTTTATCTGGCCCAGTATCTGCGGTTCACCAACCACCATCGAATCGAGACTCGAAGCAACCCTGAATACATGGCGGATGGCTGCTTCGGAATGGTAGCTGTAGAGGTGTGGATCGACTAGCTCAAAAGGTATATGGTGATAATCAGCCAGAAAACGTCTGACACGGGCAATGCCGCCGGCAATGTCGCGCGTGGTGGCGTAAATCTCCACCCGATTGCAGGTGGAAACGATGATTCCTTCGATAATGTCATCAAGGGCGACCAGTTCGCGCAACGGCTTTTCAATGACATTCGGAGAAAATGCAACCTTCTCGCGTATTTCAACGGTTGCTGTTTTATGAGAGAGACCAACTACTATTATGTTCATGCGGCATGTGTCCTTGAATCCATCATTTATAGCTGTGCAGGCCAGGTAACCATAGGTTCACACCTATGAACGTGAACAACATGATCAGAAAGCCGGCAATGGAGAGTATGGCAGCCCGTTTTCCCCGCCAGCCGGTTGTCATCCTGCCATGCAGCAGGGCTGCATAGATGAACCAGGTAATCAGCGACCACGTCTCCTTGGGGTCCCAACTCCAGTATGTGCCCCATGCCTTTTCGGCCCATATAGCCCCTGATATTATGGCAACCGTCAATAGTGGGAATCCTACCGTCAGGCAGCGATAGTTGATGTCATCCAGCGTATTCAGGCTCGGAAGCTTTTGGAAGAGTGCCCCAAACCGTTTCTTCTTTAGAAAGTGCTGCTGAATCAGGTAGATCACGGCAGCGCCAAAAGCAATCGTAAAGGTAGCGTAGCTGATGAAAGCCATTATCGTGTGGAACCACAACCAATTGCTTCTTAAGGCAGGGTTCAATTCGTGGATAGCCGAAGGGTATGCGCTGGAGGCAATAATCAACAACAGGGCCAATGGAATTACGAATGAGCCAAGGATGGTTACCCGGTATTTGCGTTCAAAGAAGAGGAATGCCCCAACAATGGTTAAACTGAAAAACGACAGGGATTCATGCATGTTGGTAATCGGAATGTGGCCGGCCGAGCTGAAGCGGTGTATGGTGGAAAGGAGATGTGCAATAAAGCCGGACATGACCAGACGATTGGCCCATAGTGCGATCACCGGAGTAGTTCTGATCAGGTAAACCAGGTAGAGCAGGGTGGAACAACTATAAAGGGCAAGGGTTATATAGAAAAATATCTGGCTCATAACAATTCCTTATGCTTTTCCAACTCGGAAATCATCTGTTTAGCAAGAGAATACATAATCTTTTTATTGTATGTGCTGCCATTCCTTTCCGTCAATAGCTTTTCGCGCTCAATGGCGATTCGTTCAAGCGCAACGCCGTAATCTTCGCCAATTACCCCAGCCACAACATCCCTGACCAAAGACGCAAAGGCCGGGCTCCGGCCGCCTGTACTGACGCTGATCTCAAGATCGCCCCTGCGGAGAACGGCAGGAAATGTACAATTGCCATTATCCGGGGCATCCGCAACGGTAACCAGGATCCTGCGTTCTATTGCATCAAGAGCTATCTGTTGATTTACTTCGCGATCATCAGTTGCCACCACCACCAGGAAGACACCATCTAGGTCCCTGGACTCGTATTTTCCGACCCGTGCCGTTATGCCCCCTGTTGAGAGCAGCGCTGTAATTTCCGGGTCCATGTGGGGAGCTACCAGGCGAACATCAGCGCCAGCTGCGATCAGTTTTTTCAATTTACGGCAAGCCACGCTCCCGCCCCCGACGATCAGGGCGCGCTTGTCTCTCATGTCTATGTTCAATGGTAACTGGGACATTGACGCATTTTCCTTGTATTGCATAGCAAAAAAATCAAGTATACTTCTTTACGGATTTAATTTCAACCAAAGCTCCAATCATCTATGAGATTGCCCTTGATTTTTTCACAACCTGGTATATCATTCAGAAAAACTTATATATATCTAAAAGGAGACAGAGTATGGCCAGCGAAAAGGTAATTGCATTCACTGACGCTAATTTCGACAGGGAGGTTCTGCAATCAGATGTCCCCGTTCTGGTTGATTTCTGGGCCACTTGGTGCGCTCCCTGCAAAGCTATTGCTCCTTTAGTGGATGCAGTTGCTGACGAGTACGCCGGAAAAATCAAGGTTGGCAAGGTCAATGTTGACGAAAACCCAGCTACCCCCGGTAAGTATGGGGTTCGTGGCATACCGACCCTGATCCTGTTCAAGGGTGGGGCAGTTGTCGACCAAATTGTGGGTGCGGTACCCAAATCCCAACTGGATGCTTTGATTGCAAAGGCCCTGTAACAGCATGAGACCTAATAAATTAATCTTATGGTTTGCAGCGGCCGTTTTGGTATTGGCCCTCCTTCCTGCGCAAGTTCATGCTGCGCTCCGAGCAGGTCAGCCAGCGCCGAATTTCAAAGCGATAACTACCTCGGGCCAACCGGTCTCCATGGATAATTATCGTGGCTATGTACTGGTGATCGATTTTTTTGCCACTTGGTGCCCGCCTTGTAATGAATCCATTCCCCATCTTATTGACATAAACCGTAAGTATGGCAAACAAGGGTTACAGATCCTCGGCCTCAGCATGGATGAGGATGGCGAGCAAATAGTGAAGTCATTTATTGACGAGCGTCGAATCAACTATCCAGTTGCCTTGGCTTCTGAACAGGTGCAGATCGACTACGGCATCGTCTCGGTTCCAGTAATGTTCGTAATAGACAAAAAAGGTAAGGTGAGCGAGATATACCGTGGCTATTCGGATGAAACCGGTCGATCCATGGAGGCGCTCATCAAGAAGCTTCTGGCGGAAAAATGACTTCGTTTGAATCTGGGCTGTTCTCATCGCCATAGTAAACCTTTTCAAGGCACAATCCACAGGCCGGCGCAGTTACGCCGGCCTTTTTTCTGTCAGGATTCTGCAACAGCCAGCTAATATGCTCAGGTGCAAATCTTCCTTTGGCAATATCCACCAATGTCCCCACCATGATACGCACCATGTTTTTCAGAAAACCTTCTCCCACCACATCAATGATGATTCGATCTCCTTCTGATCTGATGGTAATGGAATCGATCCTGCGGACGGTCGTCTTTGCAGAGCAATTGGATGCCCGGAAAGCAGCAAAGTCATGGCTGCCGGGAAACCTGTCTGCCGCTAACCGCATGGCGACCATATCCAGCGGCTCCCGAACATGCCAGGCGTGGAAACGGTGCAATGGTGAACGAACTGCCGATGTAATTATTGTGTAACGATAAAGTTTTGCGTGGGCATCGCTGATTGGCTTGAAGCTGGAGGGAACTTCTCTTGCCTCAATAATTGCAATATCAGGGGGCAGATAGCGGTTGCCGCCTTCAACAAAGGCACGCAACGGTAGATTGGTTGAAGTCCTGAAAACTGCCACCATGCCCCTGGCATGTACGCCGGCATCTGTCCTGCCCGATGACCGCAGTCTGACAGTTTCACTCAGGAGTTGTCGCAGGGCCTCTTCAATGACTTGCTGTACGGCCAGGCCATTGGGCTGTATCTGCCAGCCGGAATAATTCGTGCCGTCGTATTCTATCGTTAATTTTATAGTGCGCATCAGTTAGAAATTAGATGCAAAAGAGGGATGTTTCATCAGAAGTTTGATCTCAGATGTATCAAGGTGATAGGCTTGTCGGCAGAACTCACAAACTACATCCGTATCTTTTCCGCTCTGTGCCATATTGAGGAGCGCATCATGGCCCAGTGTGAGCAAAGCCCGTTCGATTTTTTCGCGGCTGCAGCCGCAACTGAATGATAAGTCGTGTGACTCCAGCTTGGTGTATGGTATTTGATCGAAGATGCTTGCCAGCAGCAAGTCAGGGCCTCCCTCCGACAACAGTTTGGTTATGGGCGGCAACGAGGTGATCCTGTTCATGACTGTCTTGATCTCGGCTTCATCGGCCATTGGAAGCGATTGCACGAGAAAGCCGCCGGACATTTTGATCTGACCGCCATCATCCAGAGAAACACCCAAGCCAACGGCAGAAGGCACCTGTTCGGAATCGGTCAGATAATAGGCCAAGTCATCGCCGATCTCGCTTGTTCGCAATTGCACCATGCCACGGTACGGCTCGCCACCTAATCCGAGATCCTTTGATACGGTAAGAAAACCGGCCTTGCCAAGTATGCCTGGCACGTTCCATCTATCATTAATCGGCTCCGCCTCGGCCAATGGGTTCCCGACAGTGCCGCGCACCAAGCCATCACTGTCGGCCTCGACAATCAACTTGCCCATCGGGCCATTGCCCTCGAATTTCAATGCAACTCTTTGTCCGGGTTTGAGCAGAGCTCCCATCAGGGCACCTCCTGCCAGCGCCCTTCCCAAAGCAACACGAACTGTCAATGAAGCCTGTTGCAGAGTGCAAATTTCACGCGTAAGGTCTGCGGAAGTACAGGCCAAAGCTCTAATTCCTCCTGCATTACTCAGGGCCCGGACGATGTGGTCATTCATAAATCTCCTAGATATTAAACAATTGAGTTATGTTAATTGGGCAGAAAAACCATGGCCGATAATCTATAATACTCCGATTAATACTTTTGCCTGTAACGTCATAGGATTTTGATGATTTGAAGTTTGATAATATAATCATACGACATAATTATAAACAAAAATTGCCGTATCTATATGACGCGGCTTTTGTCAATCATCAAGGGTGGTGTTACTTTGCAACAAGCCCCCCTTATTTTTTCATCAGCAGGTGCGGTTTTCCGTTGGAGGAATAGCGGGCTAAATGGCAAAATTGATAAGAACCGGTGCTTTATACTGGTAAAATATATTTAATACTGGTGTTAACAGGGCTTTTTAATATCGATAACTAAATTCCATAATAAATAATTGATTGGTCCTGTCCGAGCCTTCAACCAGATTCAGGTTGGTGATCCGCTCGGCGCCATAGAGCAGCAGCGCATCCAGATCGCCGTAGACAGGAAGGGTCCAGGAGATGCGGCCGGCATGTTTTCTCTCGATGGCTTGCCCCGGTACGCGGCCAATCATGCCCCTGTTGGTATAAAAATATTCCAGAGCCAGGTTGTTGCGCACACTGAACCAGTGGCTGTAGCGGGAAAAGAAATCCTGAGTTGCCCCTCCTTGGGAATGCCCGAGCGGCATACCTTTGTAAATATACCCTTCAGGGAAAGTGCCATTTGTATAAAGGATTTGATTGCCTTGAAAAAATTCAAAGCGGAAGTCATCCCTGCCATTTTCCGTCAGGCGCGGGATGTAAAAGCCGGCCACATAGCTCTCCACGATGGGCCAGAAGCTTGCAGTGTCCTCACCGGAAAATTCACCGTAAAACTCGGTATTGCGCAGCCAAGGTACCCGGTAGCGCACCTCAAAGCCAGCCAGTCCATTGGAATTGTCAGAATTGGTCCCACCGATTATGCCATGCAAGGTCTCAGCGATACCGTTACTGACACCAGGCCCGCCCACCTGCCTGCCGAGATTGAAGCCAATTTCCAGGTTATCAGCTGGTTTGGCTGTAATCTTCATGGCATAGAACCAAGGTTGGCGCTCCTGTCCATCGGTAACAGTATTATCAAGCCGTGATGCAATTAACGTGTACTTGAGATCGCCAAGCCATGAAAGCCATCCAACTCGGAACGGCTCTGGACTGGAAAGCTTGACAAGTCCCAGGTTCTCGGCGTTATTTGTCAGAGTTATATTTCCGCGATACCCCTGGCCAAGCCAGTTTTCATCTTTGCCAACCTCCAGTTCCAACGCGCCACCGCCGATCTTTAAATAACCACGGTTAAGCTTTATGGTTACGCTGTTACCGGATACAAGCATCACTGGCTCTATCAGTGCAGTCAATTTACTGCTGACATAACCTTCTGCTGCCCATCGCAGTTCACCGTTATCCCCGTTGCGATAATTAATGCCATCATTGTTTTCACTTAAAGGGGTCCCTTCGCTACCGCGTTGCGTAACGGTGGAAGATGGCGGGTTGGGGGGGCGTAGTCCAGAACCGATACCGAACACGCCATCATTTCCGGGATCATGCACCAGACGTTCATAATTGCGGGGGGCGCCATCCAGGTAGGCATAACGTAACCGCAAGGCAGACAAAAGGTTGTAGTCAATGAATTGCGGTTTCTCGTCAGGATGCTCCAGCAGATAAAGTTCACGAGGTATCAAGTCACGAACCCTGTCCACCAGTTGACGGGCAAATGGGTTGGATTCGTTATAGTTTTTAGAAAGATTCTGCTCGGCCTCAAGCAGGAGGCGGGCAGCTTCGGCTTTACTGAAGGGCTTTATCCCCTTGACATCCGATGTGATCAAACCGAACCCTGACAATTTTTCCAAATAACTGTAGATCCGGCTATCCAAAGGAATGTTGGAGGATGCGATAGAAGTGGCGGAAGCATTAGCCACTATGAGCCACATAAAGAGGAGAGTCGGCCACAGAGTTCGCAACAACTTCATATACAAATCTCCAAAATGGCAATGTAATAAATCAGAATATCGTTATGCTAGCCGCGCTCAAGCACAGCGTTCATTGGGGGGCGGCCATGATGAGACATTGCAGCGGGTAGCCCAGTGTATATCTCTGATACCCCTGCTACGTATCTTATAGATGATGGTCTAACATTTTTGGATACAACTGGCTATTAAATTTGAGTTTTTCCGGTTACTTTCTAATAGGCAGGATTTTGGCCTTTCCAGCCATTGGAGGCGGGAATAGATCGGGACGAACTCTCTGGAAAGTCAGTGGAGCTTCGCCGCTGAAACTGTAGGTGGGCTTGAACTCAGGAACCATGCGTGCCAACGATGCAATCAAACCACCAACATCTTTTGAACGGGCCACATCATAAAGCGCCTCAAGTTCTGTTTTGAGAGAATCCAGTTCTATATGAACAGGTGCCAGCACCTTGATCTTTTTATGAGAGGTGGGCAGGACACCCTCGCCTTCAATGAGCAATTCCTCGAACAGCTTTTCCCCCGGTCTCAATCCGGTAAAAATGATGTCAATATCTTCGTAAGGGATTAATCCGGAAAGCCTGATCAACTGTTCCGCTAGGTCCACGATCCGCACCGGCTCCCCCATATCCAGCACCAGGATTTCACTGCCACTGCCGATACTGCCGGCTTGCAGCACCAACTGGGTGGCCTCGGGGATGGTCATGAAATAGCGGATAATTCGCTTATCAGTTACTGTTACTGGCCCACCTCTAGCGATTTGTTCTTTAAACAGCGGGATTACGCTGCCATTACTGCCCAGAACATTGCCGAAGCGAACAGTTGTGAACTTGGTTGTGCTTGTGCGCGACAGTGCCTGTATGTAAATCTCTGCCACACGTTTAGTCGCCCCCATCACGTTGACCGGGTTGACTGCTTTGTCCGTAGATATCATCACCATATTGCTGACTTTAAACAGATGGGCGGCATCCGCGACGTTTCTGGAGCCAAACACATTGTTTAAAACCGCCTGGGCCGGATTGTATTCCATCAATGGAACGTGCTTGTAAGCAGCGGCATGAAACACTACTTCAGGGGCAAATTCCTCAAAAATAGTAAAAATTTTTGTGCGGTCGCGCACATCAGCTATAAGTGGCAAGATACGAAGATTGGGGTAACGCACCGCGAGCTCTTTCTCGATCTCATAAAGTGGCGTTTCTGCTTGCTCCAGGAGTATCAATTTCTCCGGACGAAACTGGACCACCTGCCTGCAGATCTCACTGCCGATACTGCCGGCTGCCCCGGTGATCAGCACCCTTTTTCCTGTAAGATATCCACCTATAAGTTCCCGGTCCAACACAACAGGTTCCCTGCCCAGAAGATCCTCTATTTCAATCTTTTTGATTTGAGAAATCGTGAGCGTACCATCTATCAATTCCCCAATGCTGGGCAGCGTTTTAAACGTCACGTTGGCGTTTTTGCATGAGTCCACGATGGATCTGATGCTTTTGCTATCAGCAGAAGGCATGGCTATGATCACATCCTCTATTTCATTGGCAAGAATCAGCACCCTGAGTTGTTTTGTCGTGCCCAGTACCGGGACCCCATGCAACTTCATTCCCCTTTTATCCGGGTCATCATCTACAAAACCTACTACGTTGTATGTTGTGTGCGGATGCCGCCGGATCTCTTTCAATAAAAGACTTCCCGCCTCTCCGGCGCCAACAATAAGCGCTCGGGGTCCGTCACAGCTTTTTGTTATAACGTAACTTTCGCGGTAGATACGCCATATCAGTCGGCTGGCAGCGATGAGTGCAAAAAGCAGAAACCAGTCTAGGAGGAAAACTGAGCGGGGAATTGGTGCGAATTGCCGGAGAAACAAAATGACAAAGACAGCCAGGACCGATGACAGTGTTACACCTTTGAATATTTCTATGCCATCCTGCAACGAAGCATACCGCCACAGGCTGTTATAAAATCCGGTGACCATGAATACCAAAGGCTTAACAACCAGTACAACCAAGAGGCATTCCCAGAAAAGGTTGAGTTCATCTACAGGTATGGAAAAATCGAAACGCAGGAGAAATGATAGGCAGAGAGCAACACTTATAAGTAGTGTGTCACATAGAAAGACAATTATGCGTCGTTTGGTAAGCATATGTAGTACACCAATATTAAGTGCTAGAAGTCAGGTCAAGTAGTTACATCTGATTGTTAGATTACTAATATCAAATGGAGGTGCTTCGACTTGTCTTGTGTCTTTATCTAATGCTGAACGCCGTCGCTGCGCAGCACCTTGAAAAGTGTAAGACAAAGAATCTTGATGTCAAGTGCGAGAGAAATGTGTTTAAGATAATAGGTGTCAAATTCTACCTTAACTGTGATAGGAAGCTCATCCCGGCCATTAATCTGTGCCCAGCCAGTCAATCCGGGCGTCAAACAGTGGACTCCGTTCTCAGTTCTTAATGCGATCAGGTCATCTTGGTTGTATAGGGCTGGCCGCGGCCCTACAAAACTCATGTCGCCAATAATGATGCTCCACAGCTGAGGTAGTTCATCAAGGCTGGATTTGCGCAGAAACTTACCGACCGGAGTGAGGTAACGATCTGGGTTATTGAGTAGGTGGGTAGCAACGGCTGGAGTATCCGTACGCATGGTGCGGAACTTTGGCATCTTAAAGATGGAATTGTCCCTGCCAATACGGTCGGACCAGTATAGTATCGGGCCTTTGGATGTCAGTTTGACAAGCAGCGCCACCAACAACATAGGCCCGCAGCACAAACAAAGGACAACACATGACATGAGGAGGTCGAAGAGCCGTTTCATAATGCCAGTCCATTTGTTTTCAGATACCATGCTGCTGTCTCCCGCAACCCTGCCTCCATCGTGAATGGCGGCATCCACCCCAGCTCCCGTTTAATTTTCGAACTGTCCACGGCAAGGGATCCTGTTATCCGGTCGATTACCGCATTCCTGCCGGAGATTTTGCCTGCCAGGCGCATGAGTGAAAGGGGGAAAGGGAACAGGCGGGATGTCACGCCAAGGGCTGAAGCAGTACGGCGGATCAGTTCCGGGGTAGATACATCCACTCCATCGCTGACCAGAAATGTCTTGCCCCCAGCTGCCGGGTGCGTCGCACAGGTGGCAAGCGCATCCGCCAGGTTGCCGACGTAAATCATGCTGCGTTTGTTGGTTATGGAAGCCAGCGGGAGCGGGATGCCGCGCCGGACAGCGTTCATCATGCTGAGGAAATTCGCCTTGACGCCAGGACCATACACCAGTGTCGGCCGAACGATAACCACTTCCATGCCTGTTTCGGCCTCAATCTGCCGCAGTGCCTGCTCCGCTTCCCATTTGCTGATGCCGTAGGGGTCTGTCGGATGAGCCGGCGATTCTTCTGTGTATGGCTGGGCTGACTCTTCTCCGTTTACCTTGATGGTACTGATGAAGAGCAGGCGCTTGACGCCAGCTTTGGCCGATTGCCGAGCCAGCTGTCTGGTCCCTTCGGTGTTGACTTTTCGGAATTGCCCCAAGGGATCTTCCGCCCTGTCCTGCATGACATGAACGCGGGCAGCCAGGTGAACCACAACATCTATCCCCCTGAGCGCACCACTCCAGTCATTTTCATGCTCAAGGGGGTTGATCACAGCCGGAGATACTGAAGCTGTCAGTGCGGCAGGTGATTCCGTTGCCAGCAGGGTGCCCCGTACTTCAGCACCTTCCCTGAGCAGTCGGGAGCAGGTGAAATGTCCCACAAAGCCGGTGGCGCCGGTAATCAGTACCTTCATGTTGGCCTCGCCACTAGTTGCATGACCTTGCGAAAATATTTTGAATAGACTTTGAAATAGTTTGTTTTTATGTCGTTTTCCATGCAGGCACGAACGACTTCCCTGTTCAGAATGAAATTGCTTCGCCAATTTTTTGTACTGGTACCACCAGTTCGCATTTTGATGATTACTTCCGGTAAATAATGATATTTTACGTGATATTTAACCATGAATCGTGCAAGTAGTTCAAAATCAGCTGCTATTTGGTAATCGGTCTTATACAGACCAAATTGCTCGTAGCATTTTCGCTTTACAAAGAAGGTAGGGTGCGGTGGCATCCAACCTGAAGCAAACATGTCTGTTGTGAAACCGTTACTACTGTAGTATCTGACAATTTTATCCAGGTTGTCAGGTTTTACAAACACCAGATCGGCAATGACGGCATCTATGGGATATTGCTCAAAAAGATTAACTACTTTTGCAATAACATGTTCATTGATGTAAAAATCATCAGCATTGAGGATGCCGATAATATCACCGTTTGCCACCATGATCCCCTTGTTCATGGCATCATATATACCGTTATCCGGCTCGGAAATGATCCTGCTCTGCGGAGACGCGGTCCTGACAAACTGTGCAGTGCCATCGGAAGAGGCTCCGTCGATTACTATGTGTTCACAGGAAAAACTCTGGCAGTTAATGCTGTCAAGGCATGATGCGATTGTGTGCACGCAGTTGTAGCTTGGTGTTATTATGGAAACGTTCATGGTACCAAACTGCACTTATTGGCATGAATATGCCTATAGAATTCCATCGTCTCATCGAATGTGTGATCCCAGGAAAATCTCTCCGCTTGCTGCAGTCCGCGATGCACAATGTCCTCCCTGAAAAGGGGGTTGGTCAGACGTCCGATATTTTCAACAAAGCATTCAACAGAAATCTCTGCAACCATTATACCAGCACTGCCGCAGACTTCAGGCAGTGAGGAGCAATTTGCCGCAACAACAGGGCAACCGGCCTGCATCGCTTCCAACGCTGGGATGCCAAAACCTTCATAGCTCGAGGGATATAGTAAACAAAAAGCGAGATTATACAGCTGATTCAACTTGGTATTATCAAGTGTTGCGTAATGTTGGAAACGTCCGTTCAGTAATTTGTTGATATGCGTCAACTCATCATTGGCAAATGATCTCCCTCCAACTGCCACCAACGTGGCATCTTTACAGTGATGAACTGTTTCCAGGGCTATAACGAAGTTCTTGTAGCCTGAGCGATCACCAACGTAAAGGATAACCTTTCTATCAAGTAATTCCGAAAACTCAGGCGCGATATCACCGGGAACATTGATTCGCTTATATTCAGCAGCAGCAGATAAATGAATGGTTTTAATCTTACTTTCAGGAGTATGTGGGAAATGATGAAGTAAATCCCGTTTTGTGCTGTCCGAGATACAAATGATGCCATCGGCATGTCGTACGGCTCGCTCTTTTTGTGTATGGTGAACGAGTCGGGGCAAACCGGAACGGTAACGCTCATAAATGAAGTCGTACGCAGTAATGATGTTGATTACCCGTGGATCGGCGTGCGTCCTGTAATAGCTTGAGTGGAAGATGGTGAGGGGTGAAAGAATGGCAGATGGCGCGAGGTAGCGAACAAGTGGTCGTGGCCAGCTTCTATCCGGATGCACCAGTTCGGATGGTATGTGCAACTGCTTCCTGAAGATATTTAACTTGGCAGTTTCCTGCTCAATAAAGGATACGTTTTGTGAGGTGGTCAGTAATCGCTTTATCATTTCATGCCAGTAAACCGAAATGCCGCCGGCGGTTTGCAGACTAAATATTATATTGTCAAGATATATTTTCAAGATAAGCTTCCATCTGCAAAACTGCCTCCCAGACTGAATCCACTTCAATACCCCTCATGCATGGGTGACCTGGAATGGGGCATGGGGTTTCAATCAATCGACAGCCTGCACAAGGCACTTTAGTACGTAAAACAATATGCCCTTTCCCAAGTGGTTCAAAACGGCCTTTGTTGTCCCGTTCGCCGTATAAAGCGACACACGGTATACCCTGTGTGGCAGCAAGGTGGGTAGTTCCAGTATCCAATCCGATACAAAAAGAGCACAAACCCAACAAAGCTGCTGATTCTAGCACAGACAGTTGCCCAGCAGCGTTAAGCCCCTCACCCCATGCATTTATCATTCGGTTACCAATATGGGTCTCAACCGGCCCGCCAATTACGATTAATTCATATTTATTTTTTCTTATCAGTCTTTTGCCAATCTCAATAAAACGCTCCTCAGGCCAGAGATTTGCAGGTTGTTTTGAACCTGGGCAAATTGCTATCAAAGCCTTATCTTTCTGTTTCCGTTCTTTGTCTAGCCATTTCATGGCGTTAGTTGAATAGTCTCTAGCTATATGCAAAAATGGCTTTGATAAATCAGCTTCTTTTGAGACGTCAATCCCACCAAGTCTTAATCTCTCCAAACGACAAAGCGCCTCATGCAACACTTGGCCGGGATGACCATCAGCATCTACAGGATATAAATGTTCCCTTGGAAAAGCTTTGAAACCTATTTGTTGATGAATTCCGCAGAATCGGAAAAATTGAGCATCACGTTTTACTTGTTCAGCAGTACGTTCGCTGGGCATAAGATAGACAACTGACCTGAATTTGTTACGCTTCAAGCGTAGCCAGACTTGTATTGCAACCAGCAATTTTCGACTTAGAGTTGATGAATATGGGTAGCTGATAAACCGGTTTATCTCAGGTTCTTCAGATAACAAATCTGCAGGTGTGGTCTTGATACCAGTACGAGTTTCATGCAAGAGGCAAATATCCGCTTCTGCGCCAAAATGCCGCCTGATTGCCCTTGTTGCGGGGATCGTTGCTACCGTATCTCCGATACTTCCCAGAACAAAGACTAACACTTTGGGTTTGGAGTTTGTGTATTTATTTGCTGTCATAGGTCTCGCAGATAAGATGATTGTCGAATACATCAATTAAAGAAACATACTAACACCTAACTTGACTACTCGACATTACGCCATGGCATAGCAGCACTCTTTGTGCTTGAAGAAGCTCATGACGAGAGAACTTGTTCTTTGAATTGATCGTAATGCTGAATTGACCTTGGCAACCAGCTCTTCCTTGGTCTTGATGACCATTTTGCCGAGCCGGTGGTGCTTCAGGTGGCTCCACACCTGCTCATCAGGGTTGAGTTCCGGTGAGCATGGCGGCAACACGAATAGTTTCAGCCTTCCATTGGTTGATGCAACGAATGCCTGAATCCTCTTGGAACGGTGAACCGGGTGACCATCGACAATCAGGAAAACCGGCTTGTCTTCGTTCTTTATCAGCCGCTCCAGAAACTCAATGAAACGGTCAGCGTTCATCCGGCCCTTGATGGTCATGAAGCGCATCCTGCCTTTGGCAGATACTGCGGATATCATATTCAGGCCAAAGCGCGCACCGGTTGTGCGGATAACAGGCGTCTGACCTTTCACCGCCCAGGTTGTTCCGCTATGATAATCGGAACGGACACCAGCTTCGTCGCCGAAGTAAATGGTGGCACCGGCTTTCTTTGCTTCTTTCTGAATGGCTGGGTATTCCGTCTGCAGCCAATGATCGACTTTGGCCTGATCCTGCTGCCAGGCACGGCGAAGTGGCTTCTGTGGTGTTAAGCCAAGCTCTTTGAGAAGACGACCTACAGAAATCTCGGAGAGAGTAACTCCGAACTGGTCGATGATCAGCTGACGCACCATCGCCAAAGTCCAAAGGGCAAAAGGAAACTTGAGCTGCTCCGGGTTTTTCATCGTTACGATGTCAAAGATCTTTTTCTTCTGTGTGGCCGAAAGCTTCGGAGGAGCACCAGGGATCTTCCGGTATGCCAAACCATCAATTCCACTCTCGGCGTGTCGTTTTAGCCACTGATACACGGCTGAACGGTGATACCCAAGGGTTTTGGCAATTACCTCCGGACTTTCACCATCAAGAATACGCTGTACAGCGCGGGTACGAATAGCCTCGCGGGTCTTATGATCCAGTTTTCTGCCGTCGAATTTGCTCATGACGGCATACTACCATATGTCTAGTAGCTTGTGAAGGTATTAGTATAAATGACGGAAAAGAGCCGATGTCTTGACAAGAATAAGAAATCAACTTAAGCGTCGTACGTAATTATGGGGAATGTCTCTTTTTTGCCTTATTATCCGCAAACTTGATTTCAGTTTCATTGATACCCATATTATGCTACTTAAAAAAAGTAGCGCAATTGTGTATCCGATTGTAGCTTTGAAAAACATTATTGTCCAATCAGCGAAGCTGCCGTCATTCGAGATAGTTAATAAAAAAATGATCCGAAGAATTAATATACCGCCTAAAGGAGAATATTGCCCCAACCCAAGCAGCATAGAATCGATGAGCGTCAAGACAGCACCACATATCACAGCAGGGAAAAATAATAATATCGGACCAAAGTCAAGTACGAACTCAGCAAGTATTGTACTTACCCAGTCTCCAGCTTGGAAAATGCCTAAATAAGCGGGAGCCGTTTTTATACGTGTGATTATTTCTGGCTCGGGCCGCAAAAAAACTGGTAAGGCTTGCTGAACTCCACTGAGTATTGTCGCGCCCCATTGTAATGGGAGTCTGCCTTCAAATTGTTCTTGAATCAATGATGCGGCAGCCTCTAGGCCTGCCGTACGGTAGGATGCATCAGCCAATGCGCGATTTGTTACAGATTTATCACCTTGTTTCGTAGTTATCGCTAAAAAGACTTCAGACATGGAAAGTTGGCTGATATCAGGTGTCAAGACAAGTAGTCTCAACAGATTACTGTTACGTATCATGGTAACACTGCTGTAAATTAAAACTATCAATACTATAATTGGCAAAAGAGTTTTGCGTATATGTATTTTTTGAGCATTGATCAATAATGTTAACGGCATAGCTATAGCTATCATGGCGGTCGATCTTTGGCCCCATATAAAAAGAACCAGTACTGTCAAAATACTTGTAGAGACCAGAAGAAACCTGGCAAACCTTTGCTGACCACTTGAGTTAGCCTTTACATAAGCAGCGGCAGCTAATAAGGGAGCAATAGGTAGCACTTTAAATAGCCCGTGAAAAAGCATTTGTTCGCTCAGGCTCATATTGGCGACGTCTTCACTTTTTAGCATCTCCGCAGCAACTTGCACGCCATACTGTCTGGTGCCAATTATAATCAGCATCACGAAGGTCAAACATGCAATAATGGCGAGTTTATAATCGGGAAGCCATACATAAGGTTTCGCGCTCCGGAAACGAGCTATTGGCCACAAGAAAAGTGCTAATCTTGATCCTGTAACGACTCCCAATAACATGAGTGTTGCAGCAATCGTTGCCACTCCATATGCCCAAGTAGATGATTTAGGAATGCGCACCAATAGATTTTCCGGGCGCAGTTCAGGGAGTAATGAAGGTACAATGTTTGAAATGCTGTAAAAGGTATATACATGAAGGGCAAAGATAAAAATTAGTCGAGGTCCAACTGCAGATTGTTGCTGCGGTAAAAATTTTATCAAAATAATAAAAATAAATATTGTTAAAACTGATTGAGTTACTAATACTAGTAAACTTTCCACGAATGGGCTGTTAGAAATAATAAAAGCAAACATCCAGGCTAAAACGATCAGTCCCGGAATGATTAAAGCTCCCATTGTGTGTTTAAATGAAGTCACCATGGATCAGTTTTACTTTCGCGGACGATAACGACTTACCGATGGCCGTACCACAAGCCAAACATAGGCAGCCCATATTCCTGCGACCACCGACCATGCGGCGAATAAAGACCATGGACCCGGAATTGTCAAAAAACCGTTTACGAGAAACGCCCCCCATGCCGTGGCTACACAGGCCACTATTCCTAATAAAACCGTTGCCCCCCAATTGAGAATCTCACTAAAGCAAACGGCCCTATGCATTAATCCCAATATAACCAAACACCCAATGAACATTCCCAGTACCAGCCCCCATGATCCAATTTCAACGCCGAACCGAATTGTCAAGTACCCCAGAGCAGACAACCCAACTGCCAGTGAACATCCTACAGCCACCATACTAGGCCATAACCTTCGTTCCACCAATGAAAAGCTATTGAAAATACCTACCAGAATACTGAAGCTGGCAAACAGGATTCCTGAACGTACAACGTTAGTCGACAAGTGTACCTGCTTACTTAAAAAGAGAGAAGCCAATCGATCGGCATACAACCAGAACACACAGCACAAAGGAAGTAACACTGACAACAGTGTTGCTAAGTAATGGGCGTTCTCACGGCGCCTCCGCGCAGGGGTGTCATTTTCGCCGGAGGTGTGTTGATAAAGAACAGGAATCATCACAGCGCTGTGAAACGTTTCTACTGCACCGAGTACCGTCGTACCAAGCCCCCAAGCGGCCAAGAAAAGTCCTAAGTTGCTACGTGAAATCAAAGGCTCGAGTACATAACGGTTACCTGTTGTAAGAAGCCAATTAAAAAGAGTTGTAAGCCGAAGAGAAAACGAACCCCTGATGTACCTTAGGCTGGTTGGTATTGACGTACCTCGGAAACTCCATAATCGAGATAAGCTTAAACCATATTTTGCAAGCGTGTGTCGGTAGCCCAAATACGCCAGACCAGCGCTTACAAATGCAGCAATCTGAATACAAACAAAATAGAACCAAGCAGTCTTCACTTTTAAGTAAAATAGAACTACTACTATTATTATTTTTACGGCGCCGTCTAAAGCAAGATAAGAAGCAAAAGCAATCCTTTCACGCAATACTGAAACGGTTCCAAAGATCGTACTTAGAGGGATCCAACATGTGTATATAACCGCACCAACTAAAGTGCCAATCAGAGCATCTGGACTGATCCAACCCACTGCTGCTCCAATAATAACCAGAACTACATTACCCGAAAAATACAGCAAGGACATGCCTATAATCAGGCCGGAGAAATGAAAATCAAGCACTTGATCGTTATGCCAATTCCAAACTTCACGGCCTGTTTGTGCATAAACGGGTCCCAGCAGAATGATGGCAGCAAATGCCTGTAAGCCATTAATGAGTCCAAGCTGGGCATATTGTTCTGGAGGCAAAGCACGTACTAGCAGCCAGAACAAAGCAAAACCGGAAACTGCCCCTACAGCCCTGCCCATACTGGCAGCAAAGACCTCTTTCGATTGCAAGCTCAATGTCATTTGAGCAAGGGACCGATCTCATGGCTTTTGAGATCTTCAGAAATATTTCTATCGTATTCCCACAACCGAACCCAGTTTAAATGAGAGTGTAACATCAGAAATGTTAGAGCAAAAAAACCGCGAATCCCGTCTTTCCAAAAGTGATATTTAATGCTGTAGAGGTAAACTTGCCCAACAATAGATCGCAAGTGCCTCCAAATTGAGTAGTGGACGTTATTCTCCATCATCCAATCAGCTTCGAATCTACTATAGCGCACCGCACGTTCTACTATTCCATCAAGGCTGTTTACACAGTAATGATCTATTGCTAATAGCTCATTAACTGGCATGGTATAAGCTTTAGATTTATCATAGACGATTCCACGACTATGTATGTCACCGCCATATTTCAGAGCGCCTGATTTGAAGAAACGTGTGACAAAGTTATTGCCTATATGCAACAACTTTTTCCCCCACCACACATCCCTAACCAGTATTCTAACCACATGGTATTGTTCCTCGTAAGCTATTTGCTGCAGCACAGGGATTATTTCTGATGGTAATACTTCGTCTGCATCCAAAATCAAAATCCAATCACCCGTAGAAGCATCAATTCCCGTCTGTCGAGCGGGTTCCACTTTGCCATGAGGCAAATCGGTCAGAATAATTCTGGCTCCCATATCATGGGCAATATCAACGGTGCCATCAGTACTGTTCATATCTACTACAATAATCTCATCACACCACAGGAGAGAACGCAAACAACGCTCAATATTATCAGCCTCATTGAGAGTGTTGACCAATGCGGATATTTTTACGTTTCTGTTCATATTTTTATTTTAGCACCCTCTTGGGAGAAAAAAGTGGTTCAATATACTAAAGTCGCAATTATCAATACTATTCACAGTATACCCAATACCACGATATGAACTCCAAATAAGCTAGGCCAATATTTGGAGGTCCATTCATCAATTCGTCGGCTAAGCTTAGGTGATATTTCGCGGAATGGACCGGTAGGACATTGCCCAACAGCAAAGTGCTCCACTACTTCAAAACCACAGGATTCTGCCAGTTGCCGTGCGGTTGCAAAATCAAAAAAGCGTAAATGAGTTCGGTCCATTACACCCATTTCTGTATATTTAAAATTCCCACACAAGAACTGCCAGCGCTGTATAATGTGAAGCGCATTCGGCAATGCGATATAGACTCCTCCTCCGGGCCGCAAGAGTTTCATATATCTCTTTAGCACTTCTTCAGGCCAAGGTAGATGTTCCAATACATGACTAAATAGTAAAGCATCAAAGCTTCGCTCCGCAAAAGGCAACAACTCTGCCATCATATCCCAATTTATGCATTCAAAACCCCGCTCCGTAACGAAACGAGCTTCAGCTTCTGATAACGTCAGACCTATAACTTCGTGACCCCTTTGTGATAACAAATATAAATTAGCACCATTTCCACAACCGACATCCAGAATGCGGTGATGTTCAGGCGATACCAAATCCACAAGCGCGTGGAAACCTTTATTTTCATAAAAGCGTTCAACATAAACGTCTTTATATTCGGCCATTTTAAGTTATCCTAAAACAGAGGCGACAATCAGGCAAATTTTAGTATCCTTCATTGTTAGTTTATAGGTAAGTCCACATATTCCGTCAAACTCCTGTTACTCAACATCCAAACAGCAAATCAAGTATCTGAGTGACTCTGTGAATATATGTATGCTTGCCAAGAACAATTTTGTTCGCTTTTTGCGCAACATTTTTACGGAGGGAATCATTCTGTAATAGTGAATGTACCATATCGGTCAATTCTTCCAGTGTCTTGTAATAAAATACAGTCTCACCGTGTTTGAATTCACCTTCCATCTCAGGACACTGTGAACAGGCCTGTAATCCGCCGGAACAGGAGATTTCAAAAAAACGCATATTTGCCGCGGGATAATTGGTGTCATCAATAATATTGAGATTTATCTTTGACAAGGCAACGGTCGTCGCAAATTCCTGTGCATACAGGGGGCGCCCTTGCCAACATTTCAAGACTCCTGGTTTTCCCTTGCAACGGCGGCCCCAATCCGGACCCCATATCTTAAGATCAATGTTTGGATATGCCTGCAAAATGGCTGAAACGGCACGTTCTCTCTCAGGTCTCCATTGCCCGATAAAAGCAATATCAGCAATTGAACCTGCTGCAGTATTCTGGGGGTTGTCAGGGACAGAATGCATTTTTGTATCTGCGGCAAGTGGCACCCACTTGACTTTCTTTGCCCCCAGCCGCTCGAACAGAGGGACTGTGCTGTTGCTATACGTGGCAACCAGATCATATAGGGGCAATACCGAAATCATAGGGGCACTCAAATTTACAAGTGTATCTGGCCAAATATAGACCGTCTTCAAAGCCATCATAGACCGAATCTGCGCAAGTGCACCTGCTTGAACTGGATTTTGGCCGAAAACGACAAGTACATCGGGCATGAACCGTCTAGCCTCCAGCACCATCTCCCGGTTAGCTTTGCGAACCCAGGCGTCTACCGGTACAAATCGGTTAAAAATTTGACCCGCACGCCCAAAACGACAATTTGTCTGTACTAAGGAAGATATGTCGAAACAGGAGACTTCACAACCTATATCAATGAAAGCGGTATTGAATGAACACTCCAGTGCCCCTAACCCAAAATACCCTACCAGCATTACTTTGTATTTTGAAGGAGTCATTCCGCTCTCCTGACTTGTTTAGCATTACAGTCATATGACCGTTTTTCATGAAATCTTGAGTACATTTTGAGGTGGCCAGGGTTTGTCATCTCATTCCTTAGCTGGACTATTTGTACTAAACAAGAGAGATAAACCTTTCAAAACCCCATCAAAATCCCTATGCCAAACTCTTCCGAGAATTCGGCGCAAACACATCTTTGTATAAGCCTTACGGTGACGGCGAATTTCAATCCGTAAGCGATCAGGATTACTCGAGTAAAAACGCTTTACGTTGTCAAATTGCATTTGGCGAACAATCTCTATCCTCTGCCAGTCAAACTTTCGCCATGTAGACGGTGAGTCATCCAGTAGGATCAAAGGTTCGCGTACATATGCGACATCATAACTTTTGCACATACGCATCCACATATCTACATCACTATACGGTCCGTATTTAGCATCAAAAGGTAACAGTTCTTGATAAGCTGTCCGCCTTGCCATAACAGTACCCCAGACATAGCTGGAGTACCTGTGCAGCATGTGTTGTTCAAAAAAATCGACACCATTCATAAATGGCGGAACAGGATGGAGATCAAATCGATTAATGCTACTCGTCTGAGGGATCGATCTGACACCTGAAAACACAAACCCGGCGGTTGGATAACTATCCAGAGCATGTTCCCATTTTTCAAGCAAGGTCGTGTCAAATTCATCGGCATCGTGAAGATTGGCAATGTAACTGCCACGTGCTAATGAGATCGCCAAGTTCAGATTCCCAGGCATGTTAAGATTTTGTTGATTGCGATTGTATTGAAAATTGGAGAAATAACTTGCCCATTGATCCACTACATTTTTGGGATCATCTGGGGAATAATCGTCACTGACAATAACCTCATCAGGTTGACGTGTTTGTTTTGTAAGAGATCTAAGAGTTCGACTAAGACCACTCTTACGATTGTAGGCAGTAACACAAACGCTGAGTTTAATTTTACTATTTGCCACCAGTTCACCAGTTAGGTTTTATCATATATTATTCAATGTAATTAAATACAATCACAATATAATGCTAATTAAGCAAAGAGTTTCTGACGTTAACTAATATTTGGTCTAGATTTAGTAGAGGCTTCCAATTTAATAAGTTGAATATCTTTTTTGTGTTGGGAACACGCCTTTGCATATCTTCAAAACCAGATCCGAATGCTTCAGAATATGTGACCAATTTAATTTCAGATTTACTTTGAGCAATTTTTATAACTCGCTCTGCGAGCTCTAACATTGAAACTTCTTGGTTCCCACCGATATTAAACAACTGCCCTATAGCTGCTTGGTTGTACATAAGTCCAGCTATCGCCCTAACAACATCACTTACATCACAAAAACATCTCTGTTGGTTTCCATCTCCAAAAACCGTGATTGGTTCTCCATTTATAGCCTGTTGCATAAATGTCGGTATTACCATCCCATAATGGCCTGTTTGGCGCGGACCGACTGTATTAAACAGGCGAAATAGAACTATCGGCAAACCATACTCAGTCCAATATGCAAACGCCAATGATTCGTCAAGCATTTTACTTACTGCATAGCCCCATCTTGATATGCTAGTCGAACCCAATAGAACGTCATCATCTTCCGTAAAAGGTATTTTATGCCCTTTTCCATAAACTTCTGATGTACTTGCTATTAATACTTTGCACCTATACCGCAAGGCAACCTTAAGGACTTGCTCAGTCCCTGTTACGTTGGTTTCAAGGGTATGCACAGGCCTTTCGACTACAAGCTTAACACCTACAGCTGCAGCTAAGTGAACTATTATGTCACACTCAGATGCAACACGGTCAAGCACAATTTCGTTACTTATCGTATCTCTTATGAACTTGAAGTTAGTATTCGCGAAAAGATGTTCAATATTTTTAATATTACCAGTAGATAAATTATCTATAACAGAAACATGATGACCTTCTGCTACAAGTATATCTGCTAGATGCGAACCGATAAAACCTGCACCACCTGTGATTAAAATCCGTTGTTGCATATTAACTACTCCTTTGAATATTTCATTCGCATAACTGTGAAGCACTAAATTAGATTTAGTGCTTATTGCTGGTAATTGTTTATTTAAAGCAGGTGAAATCTAATACTTAGTTTTGCACATTCCAGAGGTCAAGCCTTTTACATCTACGAAAATAGGTATTTCTTCCATCAGTGAAAGAGGAGGGCGTAGTCTAAAATGTCTTGACTTGGGCCTAAGAACAGCCAAACCGGAATGGGGCCTCAAGTTTGGCCGGTCGACAGATACACAGCAGAGGACGCTGGTAAGTCTTTGAGAGCAATGGAATGGCGGGTGCTCAGTTTTTTTCTCCCAGATATTGGTAAGTGCGATATGGGTTTCGTGGGCCATGCGGCCTTTATCGCGAAGCAATCTGGGGAAAATTCAACTTATCCTGACCGGAGGTGCCGCAGATCAAGGCTTATCCATTGGCCCTTTTTTCCCGCTCGGCCTGTTCCAGGTCCGCGTCCACCATCATATTGACCAGCTGATCGAAGTTGGTCTTGAGTTCCCAACCCAGCTGGCGTTTGGCCTTTGATGGATCACCCAGGAGTAGATCGACCTCGGCCGGACGGAAGTACTTGGGATCAATCCGGATGACGGTCTTGCCGCTGTTGCGGTCGATGCCTTCTTCTGCTTCACCGCTTCCTTGCCACTCCAGCGGCATTTTGAGGCGCTCGAAGACCTTTTCGGCAAAGGTGCGGACAGAGTATGTCTCACCGGTGGCAATTACGTAATCTTCGGCTTGATCCTGCTGCAGCATCAGCCACATGGCCTCGACGTAGTCACCGGCAAAGCCCCAATCGCGCTTGGCGTCCAGGTTGCCCAGGTAGAGGCAGTTCTGCATGCCCAGTTTGATGCGGGCCGCGGCACGGGTAATCTTGCGGGTGACAAAGGTTTCGCCTCTGCGGGGGGATTCGTGGTTGAAGAGGATGCCGTTGCTGGCATGCATGCCGTAGCTTTCGCGGTAGTTCTGGGTGATGTAAAAGGCATAGGCCTTGGCACAGGCGTAAGGAGAACGGGGATAGAAGGGGGTGGTCTCTTTCTGTGGGGTCTCTACCACCTTGCCGTACAGTTCAGAGGAAGATGCCTGGTAAAACCTGGTGTTCAGGCCGGTCTCGCGTATCCCTTCCAGGATGCGGACCGCGCCCAGGGCATCCACCTCACCGGTATATTCGGGTACGTCGAACGATACCCGGACATGGCTCTGGGCACCCAGGTTATAGATCTCGTCCGGCTGAATATCCCTCAGCAGCTTGTTGATGGAGCTGGCATCGTTCAGGTCGCCGTAGTGCAGGAACAGGCGGACGTCCTTCTCGTGGGGGTCGCGGTAGATGTGATTGATGCGCCCGGTGTTGAAGGATGACGAGCGGCGGATCATGCCGTGGACTTCATATCCTTTTGCCAG
>MTLE01000206.1_pt1 | contig 218730 bp, 184 predicted proteins | sample 1982461 | NCBI WGS metagenome assembly MTLE01 (sample SAMN05712605, study PRJNA340218) | biofilm metagenome | isolation source: sample SPL anode biofilm adapted to -200 mV | place: USA | collected 2012-02-03 | reverse complement strand
GGTTGAATGGTCTGTCGCTTCTTTCGCCGGAACGGTTGTCGCGGTTGAATGGTCTGTCGCTTCTTTCGCCGGAACGGTTGTCACGGTTGAATGGCCTGTCGCTTCTCTCGCCAGAACGATTGTCGCGGTTGAATGGCCTGTCGCTTCTTTCACCGGAACGGTTGTCGCGGTTGAATGGTCTGTCGCTTCTCTCACCGGAACGTTCTCTGCGCTCGAACGGACGATCTTCCCTTGCAGGTCTGTCGTCACGGCTCGAACGCTCTCTGCGTTCGTAAGGTTTTCTTTCACCAAATGAACCATCTTCTGACGAGCGGCTACCACGAGCAGGTCTCTCTTCTTTTCCCGAAAAATCGGTCCAGAAAGGTCTCTCTTTTTTCGAGCTACGCTCTTCGGTACTCTTTGGTTCGTCGTTGGTTACCTCTCTAGATGGTCTATTTTCCTGACTGGAAGAGGTGTTGGAAGGAGTAAACTTTTTTGCCGTACGTGGACGGTAAGTTCTGCTTGTATCCTCTTTGCTACTGGCCTCGCGGCTTTCGCTCTTTTTGTTCCCCTCGTAACCTTCGCGGCTACCTTCTTGGGGAGTGATGTTCTCCGATTCCATGATGTGTGTTGTGTTGAATTACTGTTGATTAAATAACTGGGGCTTCGGCTAAATGAAGCCCGCAAAGATACCAATAATTTTGGCAATGCCCCTATCTTACGTATAAAAAAAGTTAAGGTTTGTTGTTTGGACAGAGAACATTAGGGGGTTTTATTACCTTTGTTCTACGTAGTCTTATGTAGTCTACACTGCCAATGCGTTGATATTTCGCTTGTATCCAAAATGTTAAATGTTAATTTTTCAAAAATATGACACTTATTAAGTCCATATCCGGAATTAGAGGAACTATTGGTGGAGAACCTGGCATGGGATTAACGCCCCTTGATGTAGTAAAATTTTCGGCCGCCTATGCCGACTGGTTGCGGGATAGCTGTGGTAAGCAAAAGCCAGTGGTTGCCGTAGGCCGCGACGCACGCATTTCTGGCGAGATGGTGGATCGATTGGTGGTTGGAACGCTTATGGGTTGTGGGGTTGATGTGATTGAGCTTGGACTCGCCACCACCCCAACCGTAGAGATGGCGGTTATCCACTACAAAGCCGACGGCGGTCTCATCCTTACCGCTAGCCATAATCCCGCTCAGTGGAATGCGCTAAAGCTGTTGAATGCAAAGGGGGAGTTCCTTTCCGATTCCGATGGAAAGAGGGTACTCGCCATTGCCGAATCGGGCAAGTTTCCATTCGTTGAAGTTGGAGAGCTTGGCCGGGTTGTTCGCTCCGAATCGTTTACCGAAAAGCATATTGATATGGTATTAGCCTTGCCCATGGTTGATATCGAGGCTATTAAAAAAGCGCACTTCAAGGTTGTGGTTGATGCCGTGAACTCTGTTGGAGGGGAGGCTATTCCTGCGCTACTCCGCCGCATGGGGGTTGAAGTGGTGGAGCTCTACTGTGAGCCTAACGGCAATTTCCCGCACAATCCTGAACCACTTCCAGAGAACTTAACGGAGATATCCGCTGAGGTTGTGAAGCAGAAAGCACAGCTGGGCGTTGTGGTTGATCCCGACGTGGATAGGCTAGCACTGGTGTGTGAGGATGGGACGATGTTTGGCGAGGAGTATACCCTCGTTGCCGTTGCCGACTACGTGCTTACTAAGGTAAAGGGGAATACGGTTTCCAACCTTTCTTCGTCTCAGGCTTTGCGCGATGTTACCCAAAATCATGGAGGCAGCTACTTTGCTGCTGCAGTTGGTGAGGTTAACGTGGTGGAGGCCATGAAGAAGCACAGCGCTGTTATTGGCGGTGAGGGCAACGGTGGTGTGATTTATCCAGAGCTGCACTACGGTCGCGATGCATTGGTGGGCGTGGCGCTCTTCCTAAGCCTCTTGGCGCACAAGGCAATTTCCTGCTCGGAACTTCGTAGGAGCTATCCCGATTATCACATGTCGAAGAACAAGATTCAGCTACCAGATGGATTCGATGTTGATGGGCTTTTGGTGAAGGCTAAGAAGCATTTTGCCGCGCAAAAGGTCACCGATATCGACGGCGTAAAGGTTGATTTTGGTCACGAATGGGTGCATATGCGCAAGTCAAATACCGAGCCTATTATCCGTATTTATTCCGAAAGCACTTCGTCGGTAAAGGCTGCAGCCATAGCGGCAGAGGCCATTGATGTGCTAAAGAAGTTGGCAGGCCTGTAGGGCACTAAACCATTTTGCAAACAGTTAATCCAACTATCATAATTTTTGTTGGGCTATCGGCGTTGTTGAAAAGCGCCGGCGAGCGTTTATCAGTTGTGCTTACCACAGCTTAACCATACCATAATTTGCAATGAAACGGAAATATTACTATTACATTGGAGGAGCTTTACTTATTTTAGTTCTTGTTTTTGTTTTTACCGGAAAGTCGGATAAAAAGGTTGAACAAAAGGTAAAGGTTAAGAGAGGACCATTTGAAATATTGGTAACTACAACTGGTGAGCTGCAGGCTCAGAATTTTGAAAATATTGAGGGACCTAGCGAACTTCGTAACCGAAGTTTTAGGGTAAACGATATTAAAATTGTGGACTTAGTACCCGAAGGGACGGTGGTTGATTCTGGCGATTACGTGGCAACTCTTGATAGAAATGCCGTTTCGTCGCGACTCAAGGACCTTGACGACGAGGTGGAAAAAAATCAGAGCCAGTATACCAAAACGGAGCTCGATACTTCGCTAACGCTACGAAGCCTGAGGGATGACCTTATCAACCTGAAATTCGACACAGAGGAGAAGAAGATTACCGTTGACCAGAGCAAGTACGAGCCACCGGCCACTCAGCGCCAGGCAGAAATTAGTCTCGAAAAGGCAAATCGCGATTTGGACCAGGCTAAAATGAACTATACGCTCAAGGTTGAGCAGGCAAAGGCTTCCATGAAAGAGGTGGAGGTGAATCTCTCCAAGTCGAAACGGGAGCGCGATGAGCTACTTAGTGTGCTTAATAAGTTTGTGATTTATGCCCCCAAACCGGGCATGGTGATATACTACAAGGAGTGGGGTGGCGAAAAGCGAAAGGTTGGATCATCAATCTCGGCTTGGGATTTAACCGTAGCTACGCTGCCTGACCTGTCTGCCATGAACTCGAAATGCTATGTAAATGAAATCGATATCAGCAAGGTTAAGGTAGGACAAAAGGTTCGAATAAGTGTGGATGCCTTTCCAGAGAAGAAGTATACCGGTGTGGTAACCTATGTGGCAAACATTGGTGAACAGCTTCCAAATGCCGACGCCAAAGTTTTTGAGGTGACCATCAAGGTAAATGAGTACGATCCCATCCTTCGTCCGGCTATGACCACGGGTAACCTCATCGAAATTGCCAACTACAAGGATAAACTTTACCTCCCTCTTGAAGCGGTGCATGGCGCTGCAGATAGCACTACCTTTGTGTATACCACCAAGGGAAAGAAGAAGATAGTGATGGTTGGCCCCAAAAACGACACCCACATTATTATTGAGAAGGGGCTAGAGGAAGGCGAGGAGGTTTACCTCTCCATACCCGATGGAGCCGATAAGTTTGAAGTTGAGAATAGTGAGTTGATACCACAAATTAAGGAGCGTATCAAGAAGGAAAAGGAGGATGAGGCGATACGACAGCTCGACTTGCAGAAGCAGATGGAGCAAAAGGACAAAGCCCGCAATGCAATGAAAGCAGGAGGAAAAGTGGGTGGAAAGAGTAGAATTGAAAATAAGTAAACCGTAGAGCAATGTTTAAAAAGGTTTACAAGCGATACGTCCATGATTTCCAAATTGCGGTTGATTCCATTCTGGCCAACAAGCTTCGCTCTTTCTTAACAGGGTTGGGAATCATTTTTGGAGTAGCTGCCGTTATCTCCATGCTGGCCATTGGCAATGGAGCCCGTCAGGAAATTTTGGAGCAGATAAAGATGGTGGGGGTAAATAACATTGTGGTAACCCCGGTATTAAGCGACGACGATAGCCAGCAGCAAAATGTTTCTACCTCCGGCAAGTCCGATTCAAAAAAATACTCTCCGGGTTTAACCCTTGCCGATGCCGAGGATATCAAGGCAGTTATTCCTTCGGTAAAGATTATTAGCCCCGAAATAATTGAGAACACCTTTGTTATTCAGAATGGGGTTCGTATCAACGCTAAAATCATCGGCGTTGCCACTTCATACTTCAACATCTATAACCTTCCCATTGAGCGCGGAGATGTTTTTACCGACTATCAGAGTGCTCACGGTTTACCTGTATGCGTAATTGGCTCCAACGTTGCAGCAAAGCTATTTAATACAGTTGACCCAGTTGGCCAATGGCTTAAGTTTGGGAGCGTGTGGCTCAAGGTTATAGGTGTGCTTAAAAAGTCGGAAGTGAGCGTTACAGCCTTTGCCAACGTGGGGGTGAATGTGTATAACGACAACGTTTTTATTCCGGTTAAAACCATGCTCAACCGCTATAAAAATCGTGCACTGGTCAATATGAAGAAGTCAAATACCGTTGTTTTCTTTGGCTTTGGCGTTGTTTCTGGGTCGAATAATAATTCGAGTAAGTCCAACAACTACAATCAGCTTGATAAGCTTGTGATACAGGTCGACAAGACGGAAGATTTAACCTCTACCGTTGAGGTTCTTTCCCGAATGCTCCTGCGTAGGCATCAAGATGTCAACGATTTTGAAATCACCGTCCCCGAGATGTTGCTAAAGCAGCAGCAGCGCACCAAGGATGTATTCAATATTGTGCTCGGTGCCATTGCTTCCATATCGTTAGTTGTGGGAGGTATTGGAATTATGAACATTATGTTTGCCTCGGTTATGGAGCGAATTAAGGAGATAGGAACCCGGTTGGCAATTGGTGCTAAAAAGAAGGATATTGTGGTGCAGTTCCTATCGGAGGCAGTGTTAATCAGCGTTACTGGCGGTTTTATTGGAGTAGTGCTTGGCGTTGTCCTTTCCCTGCTCATCACCCATTTTGCCGATATTAAGACCATTGTTTCACCACTCTCCATAGTTGTGGCCTTTGGCGTATCTGCAGCTGTTGGAATTATTTTTGGCTACTCCCCAGCGAAAAGGGCAGCGGATAAGGATCCCATTGAATCGTTGAGGTATGAGTAAGAGTGAATTCTTGAAGAAAAAAGAGTAAGACATGAATCTATATAGGATGTTATTTATTTTGGCTGTAGCAATTCCACTAACTTCTGCCGCTCAGCAGCAACCCATCGTGGAGAACTTTTCCTTGGCCGAGGTTATTCAGCTTGCCAAGGATCAGTCACCCGACGCATTCAGGGCCAAGAATACTTTCCGGGCTAGTTACTGGGGCTATAGAACTTACAGGGCAGCCTTTCTTCCGGCGCTGAGCTTGAACGCCACGGTTCCCAACTTTAATCGCCGTATCGTTAAATATCAGCTGCCCGATGGAACCTACAGCTACATCGAGGAGAACTCCAACAGTGCATACGCAGACATGAGCTTAACCCAGAATATTGGACTAACGGGAGGTAACCTTTACATCTCCTCCGACCTGATGCGAACGGACCAGTTGGGAAGCGATCGCTCAACTGCATACCTCACTACACCCGTGATGATTGGGCTCAGACAACCCATATCAGGATACAACTCCCTACGCTGGCAGCGGAAAATTGAACCATTGAAGTATGAGGAGGCTAAGCGAAGGTACTTGCAGGACATGGAAAATGTGTCGATAAAAGCGGTTAACCTATTTTTCAACCTACTCATTGCTCAGCAGGAGCTGGAGGTGGCACAGGTAAACTATGCCAATACCGATACGCTCTACAAAATTGCCAAAGGACGTTACAATATTGGCACTATTGCCGAGAACGACCTATTACAGATGGAGCTGAGTTCACTTAATGCAGGTAAGGCACTCAACGAAGCCAGAATTGATTTGGAGGTAAAGAAGTACCAGTTACGCTCGTTTCTGGGTTTCAACGACAATGTCAATATTCAGCTTTCTCTTCCTGATGCCCCAACGGTTAAGGAGCTTGGCTACAACGACGTTAAGGAGAAGGTAGGTGTGAATAACCCCGACCTGCTTCAATATCAACGGCAACTCTTGGAGTCACAGGAGAAAGTGGCACAGGCACGTTCGCAGAGGGGATTTCAAGCAAATATAAGCGCTAGCTACGGTTTAACGCAACAGGCACCCGAATGGTCGAATGCATACGTGCGTCCACAAAACCAGCAGCAGGTGACCCTTGGTGTACAGATTCCCATTCTCGACTGGGGACTTGGTAAGGGTAAGGTAAAAATGGCACAGTCTAACATGGAGCTTGTTCGTGTCAATGTACAGCAGGCAATGGTTGACTTCGACCAGCAGCTTTTTCTGCAGGTGATGAAGTATAACATGGAGGACGAACAGCTGTACATTGCAACCAAGGCCGACACCATTGCACAGAAGCGTTACGAGGTTACCAAACAGCGTTTTCTTATTGGGAAGATAACAGTTCTCGACCTTAATGTTGCCCAGAATGAGAAGGACGCTGCCAAAATCAGCTATCTGAATGCGCTGGAGTCATACTGGAGTTCATACTACAACCTTCAGGCAGTGGCGCTCTTTGATTTCTCTAAGAACAAGGCGCTGGATACCGATTTTGATGCTGTGATAAAATAAAATAGTAGTGAACAATTATGTGGTATAAAAGAAATGGCGTGCAGAACTGCACGCCATTTCTTTTATTGTGTATTACTATATTAAAGAGCACCTTCGTCGTAGGCAACCTCACCATGAATGGAGCTATCCAATCCCTTAAGCTCTTCTTCTTCTGACACCCTCACAGGCGTTATCTTGTTGATAATAGCCAGCATGAGATAGGTGAAGAGAAAGGCGTAGGCTGAGGCAATTATAACCGCTACAATTTGTTTGCCAAGGAATCCAGCATTGCCGTAAATTAGTCCATCAACACCGTTGGCATTAACTGCCTTGGAGGCAAAAACTCCCAAAAGAATTGAACCGAGAACACCGCCAACACCGTGAACGCCCCAAACATCCAGAGCATCGTCCCAATGCATCTTGTTCTTCAGCATAACGGCCATGTAGCAAACTATACCAGCCATTGTTCCGATTAATGCTGCAGCCCAAAGAGGAACGTAACCAGCGCAAGGGGTAATGGTTGCCAATCCGGCAATACCTCCCGTGAGCAGTCCAATTAATTTAGGTTTCTTTTCACGCGACCACTCTATTACTACCCAAGCTATGGTTGCAAACGATGCTGCCACGTCGGTGTTAAGGAAAGCGATGGCCGTTGTTTTATCTACGGCAACTTCGCTACCAGCATTAAAACCATACCATCCAAACCAGAGAAGTCCACTGCCAATGGCAACAAGGGGAATGGAGTTGGGTTTGGAGTTTTTATCAACCCGGGCTCCAACGTAGAATACGCTCGCAAGAGCTGCAAAACCTGCAGTGGCATGAACAACAATACCGCCAGCAAAGTCGAGAACGCCCCATTCTGCAAGTATTCCACCACCCCATACCATATGTACAAATGGATAGTAAACTAATATTTGCCAGAATGTAAGGAAAATCAGGTAGGATTTAAAGGTAACACGGTTTACAAATGCGCCCGTAATAAGTGCCGGAGTGATAATGGCAAACATCATCTGATAGGCAATGAAAACTATCTCCGGAATCTTACCGTTGGTGTACATACTATCCACGGTAACCCCACTCAAGAAAGCCTTATCGAGGTTTCCTATAATGCCACCAGCACCCCCGCTGAAGCAGAGCGAGTAGCCAAAAATAAACCAAAGCACAGTTGTCCACCCTAAGGATACAAAGCTTTGGATCATAATACCGAGGATGTTCCTCTTGGTAGCTAAACCACCGTAGAAGAAAGCTAATCCGGGGGTCATCAGCATGACCAAGCTGCAGGCTAGCAGCATAAATCCCGTTGAACCAGTTTCGAGCATAAATTTATGTGTTAGTTGATTGTAAAAAAAGAGTTTGTTAAATGGTCAGTCCGAAAACGAGGAAAACGTTGCCGGTTTGTGGGTTTGTGATGAAGCTGGCCGAAATGGGCAGCTTGAAGGTCTCTGTAATCTTTACTTCCTTGGTTGCTTTTACGCCAAGGTTCACAACACCAGCCTCGGTTCCGTATATTCCCTTGTCGGTGGTACCTCCACAGAATATGGAGAGCGGAACTCCATTGAGTGTGGCATTGTACGATAGCTCAAGATAAACGGAGTTGTCCTTGTCGGCACCGTAGTAGTTATAGCCAGCCAAAAAGCCGATGGGCAGTTTCTCCGATGGGTTTAGGCTAATGGAGCCTTCCATAATGTGCCCTGTCTCGTTTTTCTTATAGTTGAAGTAGTGGTTCTTGGCAACTGCCTCATTGGGGAAGAAGTAGTCGGTTGTGGTGAAAGTCAACAGACTGTTTGGTGTGGTGTAGGAGAGATAAAGATCTGTTTCCTGCGCAGTTGTGGTGTTAGAGGTTGTAAAGGCTCCCCAAGCACCGAGGGTGAATCCTTTTGCACTTACCTTAAGGGAAGGCTGAATGCTGGGAGAGTGGCCAAAATCAGTTCCTCTCCACACGTAACGGCTCATAAAATCGGAGCCTAGAGATACTTCAAAAGGGGAGGTGGATTGTTGAGGTTCTCCTGCGGGCTGGGTCTGTGCGTTGGTTATAGCAGCAGTAGATGCCAGTGCTATGAGAATCAGCAGTCTTTTCATGTAGGAAGAGTTTATTGGTTTCCCACAAAACTGCTGTACATACCCCAATGGGGCAATTCAGGAATTCCTTAATTTCGTATAGGGGAATCCCTTAATTATTGTCCTCGTGACGAGACGAAAGTTGAATGGCGGTTTTGATAAGGTCGATGTGCGAGGTCAACTCCATCTTTTGCATAATGTGTGCCTTGTGTGCCTCCACGGTTTTGACGCTTATAAAGAGCTTCTCGGCAATGTGGCTGTTGGTCATTCCCTGAGCCACAAGCAGCAGTATCTCCAGTTCCCTTTTCGATAGTTTATCCTCTGGTAGATCTGGCTTCTCTGCCTTTGCTTTTTTTACTAGGTTGGAGAGCAGTACCTCTGCTATCTCCTTGCCGTAAAATTCCTCACCTTGATATACTTTGGCTATGGCTTCCAGCAACTCCTGTTTGGATGTGTTTTTTGGAAGATAACCTTTAGCGCCTGCGGCAATGGCTTTTTGTATGAACTCCTCAGAGGTAAACATCGATAGGATAATGATCTTGATTGTAGGATACTTCTCGGTAATGATTTTGGTTGCCTCAATTCCCGACATCCCTGGCATTGAAATATCCATGAGCACCACCTCTGGTAGGGCTCCTTCAACTTCTGCAAAAAATTGCTCTGGCGACGATACTTCAACTACAACCTTAATGTTTCCGCTTGAATGAATGAGCGACTTTATACCGTCTCTTACCAGCTGGTGGTCGTCAATTAGCGCAACTCTTATGGGTTCCATTTTGTCTTTATTAATACTTATGCAAGTGAAATCGGAATGTTGACGTAGATATCAGCACCTTGTCCTGGAATAGAGTGGAGAAAAAAGTGCCCACCCAATAGTTCTGCCCGCTCACGAATGTTAATAATACCATTGCCGGGGTGACAAATATGGGTAGGGTCGAATCCTTTGCCATTATCGGTAATGTGTACGTTCAGTATGTCGTTTTCAACTGATGCCGTAAGCTCAATTAATGTTGCCTCCGAGTGCTTAAGTGCATTGGTTAAGGCCTCCTGAACAATTCGGAAGATATAGTTTTTTTGTCTCTTGTTCAGCTTGTCTGGAATGTTAGATACATGGGAAACAATTCTACCCGGCTGGCCCTGATTGAGGCTCTTACAAAGATTTTGAAGTGCTGTACCTAGGTCAAGTTCCGATAGCACACTTGGTGTTAGGTTGTTGGATATTCTCCTTACATCGTCAATAAGTCGGTTGATTTCAACCTTCACCCCATCAACCAATTCCTCTTTATGCTCATCAGTGGGGTCATACAGCTCCAGCATGAGCTTAGCAGCAATAAGCTGTTGCCCAATTCCGTCGTGCAGTTCCCGAGAAAGGCGCTGACGCTCCTGCTCCTGTCCATCAATTACATAACGAAGCTGACGCGATCGTTCTTTCTTTTGCAATGCTTCTGCTTTTTTTCGTTCCGAAAGGTCCCGGATTACGGTTACCTCTACAGGTATACCTGCCATGCTTATGGTTCCGCTTTGGATTTCAACTGGTAGGTTGCTGCCATCCTTTTTCACTAAGATGGCTTCACATGGAAGTGAGGTTGAGTTGTTGTCATCTGCCCTATCGGCGATGGTACTGATTAGGGCTGAAACTTTGAGCTGCTTAATCTCTGCGGAGGAGTAACCCGACATGGTCTTGAAGCTATGGTTCACTTCTATGGGAATATCCTGATTGTGAAGAATAATACCCTCCTGTGTTGCATCGTAAAAATACTTTAGCCTAGCTTCACGATCTTTGAGGTTGGCTTGTTGTTCCGAGAGTTTCTGTGCCATGATGTTGAACGACTGGGTGAGCCTTCCAATCTCATCCTCCGACTCAACAGGTAGATTGAGATTGAAGTTCCCTTCACCCACCTTCCCAATGGCACTCTTTAGCTGTACCAGCGGGTGGGTTATTCGGTGGGCAAGCAGAAGAACGGTACCAAGAATGAGCACCGAGATGGATAGCCCCATCAGCAGGATGTCGTTTCGCAACAGTATTATTTGCCTCATTGCCTCCTCTTGGTCAATTTCTGCTAGTATGGCCCATTTGAGTCCTGGTACTTCAATGTGGCCATAGGAGCTCATTACCATAATTTTTCTGTAGTCGGGAGTGATAATTGTTCCGCTTTTCCCTTCAAGGGCCATCTTCAAGGGCTTTGTTGTTACCATTGTCTTCAAAAAGCTCTTTTTTATAAATCGTGACTGCGAGCGCATAATGGAATCGGTACCAACTAGGTATGCCTCTCCTGTGTAACCTAGGCCTCGGTTAAAGTTATCTTCCAGCATTATTTTGTTGATGCTCTCTGGGCTGAGTAACATGGCAGCGTATATGCTTGATCCCACCCACAATGGTTTTAACAGCGTGATATACAGATGGCCATCGTAGTTCATGTAGTCGATAATGCGAGTTGAATCATTTGCAGCGGTGGCGGAACATTTTTGTGCAATGCGAAACTTCGTGTCGATATTGTTGAACAAATTACCCGAATGGCCTGTTTTAAACAGAACATTTACAGAATCCTTTCCGGATATGCTGAATACCGCGAACGCTTTAACACTTTTTTCTTTTTGAAAGAATGACTGAAGAATGTCGTCCAGATCTGAGTTTTGGGCGGTAAGATTTTTTGTTTTACGAAAAATCTGACAGGTTAGGTTAAAGTCGCTGATTCGTTCGTGAAAGTATTGGCCAATCTGGCTTTGCTTTTCAATGCGGACGGAGGTTAGCTGTTGGTAGGTTCTGTTTACTAGTGCACTTTTTGCGCTATTGTAGGAGTAGAGGCCAACTACAGCTACCGACAGTAGGCAAACTGAGATAAAGTTGAGCGATAGCTTTTCGCTGAGGGTGAATGTTCGCATGGTATGCTTAATGTTGCGCAATTAATTGCAGTAAATATACACTAACACTACCAAATATTATTAGCTATGAAAATTACTGTTATTGGAGCAGGAAACGTTGGAGCCACCTGTGCGAACGTGGTTGCACAAAAGGGACTCGCTAACCAGGTTGTACTGCTCGACATTGCCGAGGGAGTTGCCGAGGGCAAATCGCTGGATATGTGGCAAACATCTTCGGTAACCAACTTTGACACCCGCATCATTGGGGTTACTAACGACTATCTGGCAACAAAGGGGTCAAGCGTGGTGGTTATCACCTCTGGTGTGCCACGTAAACCTGGCATGTCGAGGGGCGATCTCATCTCCACTAATGCCAAAATTGTAAAGGAAGTTACCGAAAAGGTGGTAAAGTATTCCCCTACGGCCATTATTATTGTGGTATCGAATCCGTTAGATGTAATGACATATGTTGCATACCTTGCAGCGCATAAAAAGCCATGTGAGGTGTTTGGAATGGCTGGAATTCTTGATTCTGCTCGTTATAAGGCTTTTATTGCCGATGCGCTTGATGTTTCACCCCGCGACGTGAGTGCGTTGCTGCTTGGAGGTCATGGCAACAGCATGGTGCCACTGGTTAGCTACACCTCTGTTGGCGGTATTCCAGTTACACAGTTGCTCGATAAGTCGGTATTGGATAAAATTGTTGAACGCACCCGCAATGGCGGAGGAGAGCTGGTTAAGCTAATGGGTACGTCGGCTTGGTATGCTCCCGGTGCAGCGGCAGCCACCATGGTTGAGGCAATCGTTCGTGACCAGCGTCGTATTTTACCCGTTTGCGCTTACCTCAATGGTCAGTATGGCCTTTCCGATATGTACATGGGCGTTCCAGTAAAATTGGGCAAGAGAGGTATTGTTGATATTATTGAAATTGAGCTCAACGACGAGGAGCGAGGGATGCTCAACGAGTCGGCCAAAGAAGTTACAGATCTCATGAAGGAGCTAGATGCTATGAAGCTATTCTAGCATTGGGTTATGTTTTTTTGGAACGAGACGCCATGGCGTCTCGTTTTTTTTACCCTCACCTCAATTCCTGAATGAAACCAGAATACTCAATCGTTTGCATTTATAAATAGAGCTAAAGTGCTTTTTTTCCATCGAAAGATGAAATTATTGTTATTTCTTTAACACTTTAAAAACTTTTTTTCATGGACTTCGTTAATACCATAGTTTCACAATAATTATTAAGGTACTATTATGAAAGTTACAGTTGTAGGTGCAGGGAATGTTGGAGCTACATGTGCTCATGAAATTGCGCGTAAGGAACTTGCCCGTGAGTTGGTTCTGCTTGATGTAAAAGAAGGTCTTACGCTGGGTAAGGCATTGGATATGTGGCAAACATCTTCGGTTCAGGGGTTTAATACCAGAATTACTGGTGTGACAACAGACTTTGCCAAAACGGCCAACTCAGAGGTGGTGGTTATTACCTCCGGTATTCCTCGCCGGCCCGGCATGAGCCGCGACGACTTAATCGACATCAATGCCCGTATAGTGAAGGAGGTTACTGAGGGTATCGTTGAATACTCTCCAAATGCAAAGATCATTGTTGTAACTAATCCCCTCGACGTAATGACCTATGCTGCCTTTTTGGCTGCAAAGATTCCGTCGAATAGGGTATTTGGAATGGCTGGTATTCTCGACGCCGCTCGTTACAAAGCCTTTTTAGCCGAAGCTCTGAATATTTCACCCCAAAGCATCCATGGTATTCTTATGGGGGGTCATGGCGATAGCATGGTGCCGCTACCACGGTATACTACCGTTTCTGGAATTCCAATTAGTGAGCTCATCGACCACGAGACCCTGAATAAGATTATTGACCGTACTCGCAAGGGTGGGGGTGAGCTGGTTGAGTTGATGGGAACCTCAGCATGGTATGCTCCTGGAGCGGCCGTATCGCAAATGGTGGAAGCTATTGTTCGTGACCAGCGAAGAGTATTTCCAGTATGTGCAGCCCTCAATGGGGAGTATGGGCTTACCGACCTCCATATTGGGGTACCGGTTGTTCTGGGTAAAAATGGCGTTGAACGAATAATCGAGCTCAAGCTTAACAATGATGAAATGGAGCTTCTTCGCAAGAGTGCTCTCGAAGTAAAAAAAATAATGAAGGCGCTCGATAACCTAAACATATTTGAGGAGCGCTACGGTTCCGATACATTATAGCATTAATCCATTTTTTAAGGACCCGGGGTAACCACTACCTCGGGTCTTTTTCATTCTACCAATATGGCTTGCATCTAGGTTTATTCAAAAAAAATCATAAATTTGCGCCTTAATTTAGAAATCTCGAATTTCGAAAATCTATAAATTCTAAACAAATGCAGAATAAAGGCGCCTTTAAGCTATTAGCTATTGTTCTCGTTCTTGTTTGCGTATACCAGCTCTCCTTTACTTATGTGGCAAAGAGAGTGGAAAGCAAAGCCAAGGATTATCCCAAGGGCGAAAAAGCTTACCTCGACTCAATCTCCACCAAAGGGGTATACAACTTTCTTTGGCTCAAGGATTTTACTTATAAGGAATGTCAGGAGAGGGAAATCAACCTAGGTTTGGACCTGAAAGGTGGTATCAACGTAACGTTGGAAGTTTCGGAGCAGGAAATTATTCGCTCTCTTTCCAACTTTAGTACCGATTCCTTATTTAATAAGGCCATTGCCTTAGCTCACGAAAATCAAAAAACCAGTCAGAAGGACTACGTTACCTTGTTCATTAATGCATGGAACGAAGTTGCTCCTAACGATAGGCTGGCTAGAATATTTGCAACATTCGAACTGAAGGATAAGATTAACCCTACATCAACCAATAGCCAGGTTGAAAGTGTTATACGCCAAGAAGTTGATGGTGCTATTTCCAACTCATTTAACGTGTTGAGAAATCGTATTGACCGTTTTGGGGTTGCGCAGCCAAATATTCAGCGTCTCGAAAACACTGGCCGTATACTAGTTGAACTTCCGGGTGCTAAGGATCCAGAACGTATCCGAAAACTCCTTCAAGGAACGGCTAATCTTGAGTTTTGGGAAACATATGAGAACTCAGAGATTTATCCATACCTCGTTTCTGCCAACTCTAAGCTTAGAGAGTTGGAAACAGCCAAAGAGGCTGTTGCTGCCAAGACAGAACCAAGCAAGGTTGCTCCTGCCAAAGAAGCTAAGAAAACGGAAGCTCAGCCTGCTGATACCACCAATAAGCTGATTTCTGAAGTTCAGCAATCGCAGGATACCTCCGCAAAGAGTGACAATGAAGCTAATTTTGAAAGCGAGAATCCTCTATTTAAGGTATTGAGACCTATGGTAGGACAGCAGGGACCATTCTCAGGACCAACAGTTGGTGTTGCTGAGGCTGGTGATACTGCTAAGGTGAATACCTACTTGGATATGCCTCAAATTAAGGCTCTGTTCCCTCGTGATGTACGGTTCTTGTGGGGCGTTAAGCCTATGGAGAAAAATGGCAACACCTATGAATTAGTTGCCATTAAGGTTTCTACCCGTGATGGCCGTGCTCCATTGGATGGTGGCGTTATTACCGATGCTCGCGAAGAATATAGCAACAACAGTAGAGGACAAGCAGAGGTTTCCATGTCGATGAATGCAGAGGGTTCCAAAGTTTGGGCTCGCCTAACTGCGGATAACAAGGGGCGTTGCATTGCCATTGTGCTCGACAACTATGTATATTCCCATCCGGTTGTTAATGATGAGATTACCGGTGGGAACTCTTCTATTTCGGGTAATTTCACTATAGAGGAGGCTAAGGACTTAGCTAACGTATTAAAGTCGGGTAAGCTACCTGCCCCTGCCCGAATTATTCAAGAGGCAATTGTTGGACCTTCACTGGGTCAGGCAACCATCAAGGCCGGTATGTCCAGCTTTGTTTTCTCCTTTATCTTGGTGCTTATCTACATGATGATTTACTATAGTCGTCGTGCGGGTTTCATTGCCGACATTGCACTTATGTTCAACCTGTTTATCCTGATGGGGGTACTTGCTTCATTTGGTGCAGTGCTTACGCTACCTGGTATTGCTGGTATCGTGCTTACCATGGGTATGGCCGTGGATGCGAACGTGCTTATTTTTGAACGTATTCGAGAGGAGGTTCGAGCTGGAAAGGGTATTAACCTTGCCATAACCGATGGACACAAAAATGCACTTTCGGCTATTATCGACGGTAATATGACGACGCTTATTACCGCTATTATCCTTTACATTTTTGGTTCTGGTCCTATTCGTGGTTTTGCTACCACCCTTACCATTGGTATTCTTACATCGTTGTTCTCGGCCCTAGTGGTTTCGCGTTTAATTATAGAATACTATGTTTCGAAGGGCTTTAAGATCACCTTCTCTACTAAAATTTCTGAAGGCGCATTTACAAAGGTTCACATTAAGTTTATTGAGTGGCGTAAGTACGCTTATGCCTTCAGTCTTACCTTGCTCGCGATTTTCATTACATCGTTCTTTGTGCGTGGATTGAATCCGGGTATTGACTTCTCAGGAGGACGCTCCTATGTAGTGAAGTTTGACCATACCGTTAAACCAACTGAGGTAGCCAAAACACTTAAAGATGCTTTTGGTCAAGCTCCGGAAGTTAAAACCTTTGGATCGGACAACCAGGTTAAGATTACCACTAACTATAGAATTAATGAGACCAGCGCAACGGTAGACGACGAAGTTGACATGAAGTTGTTTGAAGGGTTAAAGAGTTATTTGCCCGCAAACCTTTCATTCAAAACGTTTGATGCTGATTACAAAGTTAGTTCCGAAAAGGTTGGTCCAACTGTGGCTAACGATATTCGACGCGATGCCATTATTGCTGTGGTATTTGCACTGCTGGCAATATTCATATACATCTTTATTCGGTTCCGAAACTTTACCTATGGTATTGGGGGTATTGCATCTCTAGCCCACGACTCCATTATGGTAATTGGGGTATACTCTCTATTCTATCACCGTGTTCCTTTTGCACTGGAGGTTGACCAGGCCTTTATTGCAGCGGTGCTTACCATTATCGGTTACTCCATTAACGATACGGTTATTATCTACGACCGAATTCGAGAGTATATCGGTCTTTATCCTAAACGCAATAGAGCTGAGATTATTGATGCTGCTATGAACGACACCTTAAGCCGAACATTCAGCACCTCGTTTTCTACCTTTATCGTGCTTATTCCAATGTTCTTCTTAGCCGGTGAAGTTATTCAGGGATTCCTCTTTGGATTGATAGTGGGTATCTTCTTTGGTAGTTTCTCCTCAGTATTTGTGGCAACTCCTATTGCATACGACCTTGCCCGTTGGAGAGAGAGAAGAGCTCTCAAAAAGGCCGAATACAAAAAGTAAAATTTTATATCTTAAGTTGAAACCCCGATGATTAGTCGGGGTTTCTTCGTTTGAAGGCAGCATCCAGTTAACTTAAAATGGCTATATTTAGCCATAACTATTTTGCCATGATTATTACTGCACAGGGGATTGAGAAATCTTTCGGTAGCCTGAAGGTGCTCAAGGGAATCGACCTTCAGGTTGAGGAGAACAAGCTGGTGTCCATTGTTGGGCCATCTGGGGCTGGAAAGACAACATTTCTTCAGATTCTAGGAACGTTATCGAATCCGGATAAGGGCAAAGTGTATATTGGTCATACGGATGTCACCAAGCTGAGCTCTGCCGCTCTGGCACAGTTTAGAAATCAAAAGTTGGGATTTGTGTTCCAGTTCCATCACCTGCTTCCAGAATTTACCGCGCTCGAAAATATTTGTATTCCTGCTTTTATAGCTGGCACCCGAAAAAATGCTGCTGAAAAGCGGGCAAATGAGTTGCTCGTCTTTTTGGGGTTAAGTGAGCGTGCATCCCATAAGCCAACTGAATTGTCGGGTGGTGAGCAGCAACGAGTGGCCGTTGCCAGGGCGCTAATCAATAATCCAGCAGTTATTTTTGCTGACGAGCCATCGGGGAATCTCGACACGGCGAATAAGCAGGAGCTGCATAAGCTATTCTTTCAGCTGAGAGATGAATTTGGTGTGACCATTGTGGTTGTTACGCACGACAATGAGTTGGCCGATAGTTCCGATGTTGTATTTACTATGATTGACGGAGTAATCTCTAATGCCAAGCACAGCTGATTTACATAGGATAAAGTTGTTGCTTGATAAGCGTTTGGATGCCTATGCGGCTCCAGATTTCATTCAGCATGACCCTGTTCAAATACCCCACCTTTTTAGGAAGAAGGAGGATATCGAAATTGCGGGTTTGCTCGCTGCCACCATTTCTTGGGGGCAACGTAAGTCCATTATTGCTGGAGCAAAGCGTATTATTTCCCTAATGGATAGCGCACCGCTCGATTTTGTGTTGCACCATTCTCCCTCCGATCTCAAAAGGCTGCATGGATTTGTTTACAGAACGTTTAATGGAACCGACCTTGTAACATTTATTGGACAACTCCAGAGCATATACCAACTTTCGGGTGGGCTCGAGGAGGTATTTGTGCTAGGTTTTACACGTGGTGGAGTTGAAGGTGGGCTATCGGAATTTCGAAGAAAAATGTTAACTGGTATGGACAATGCTCATTTCTCCAAGCATGTGGCCAACGTTGATAAGGGATCGGCTTGCAAAAGGTTAAATATGTTTTTGCGTTGGATGGTTCGATCCGACGTTGATGGTGTTGACTTCGGCATATGGAATAGGATATCTGCTAGCTCTCTTGCTATTCCTCTTGATGTAAATACTGCATTAGCCGCCAGAACGTTAGGATTGCTTACCCGTAAGCAGAATGACTGGCATGCTGTTGTTGAGCTAACGGAGCAGCTCAAAAAGTTTGATTCCGACGATCCCATTAAGTACGATTTTGCTCTTTTTTCCATTGGACAGAGCAAGGATTATATGTTGTAAGCATGTCGTCATTTCGTTTTAAGCAGTTTACCATTAGTCAGCAGAATGTACCCATGAAGGTTAATACTGATGGCGTACTCCTAGGAGCATGGGTGGAGGTTAAGCTGGCATCGACAATTCTTGATGTTGGCACAGGTACTGGCGTTATTGCCCTAATGCTGGCTCAACGTAACCCGAAGGCACATATCGATGCAGTGGAGGTTGACTCACAGGCTGTTGTGGTTGCCAAGCAGAATGTGGAAAGTTCTCCTTGGAGTAGTAGGATAAATGTTGTTGATTCTAGCTTTCAGGCTTACTCTGATACCGCTGTGGTAAAGTATGATTTGATTGTATCGAATCCTCCTTTTTTTATCGACTCGTTAAAATCTCCCAGCCACAGTAGAAATTTGTCGAGACATGCCGAAATGCTGCCCTATGAAGCATTGCTATCTGGCGTTAACCTGTTACTTGACAATGAGGGTGTGTTTGCTGGAGTGTTTCCCTATGCCGAGGCAAACGTCTTTATTGCTTTGGCTGTTAACTTCGGTCTTTACTGTAGGCGAAAAACATACGTTCAACCAATTTCTGGAGGACGGATTAAGCGAGTTTTGCTTGAGTTATCGCGCGAAAGAGTTGCTCCCGTCGAGAGTAGCTTAGCCATAGAGGAGCGTGATGGACAGGGATATACTAGTGATTACCGCAACCTAACCAAGGACTTTTACCTTGCCTTTTAAGTTGGTGCTAGTTGTTTGTAGAGGGGAGATGTCGAAAGGTAAGGTTCTGGAAATGAAAAAAAGATGCTGAATAATTTCAGCATCTTTTTTTGTAGCTATAGGGCGATTTTTTCTTCAATGAATTTTACACCGTAATTTTCCAACTCCTTGAGAATTGGAGTGTAAAGGTGTGCCTTGGTGGGCACAACTACGCCTTTATCCTTAATTTCACCAGTAAGAAGTAACTTTGTTGCAATGGCGAGTGGTGTTCCAACGGTTATAGCCATTGCTGTATTACGCTGATCCTTTCCCTTTATTACTAAAGTAGAGGTAATCCTCTCTTTTTTCCCTTTGAGTTCATAGTCGAACTGGTGTTGCATCACAATCATATCCTTGTCTTCAGGATCCAAAACCCACTTCTCCTCCAATATTTTCTGAACAATTTGGGCCGGGGATGCGTTGGGAATACCCACTCTCTTATCCTCGAAAATCCCTAGCCACTGTAGCTTGGAAAATATTTGGGGATCGTTGGCTAAGGAAACTTCCTGTTTTAGCTTCTCTTCAACCGAAAGAGTTGGGTGATAAGCTAGAAAGCTGTTTATGAAGTTGCGGTAGGTCAAGTTTTCTGAATCAGGAACCTTGTATGTATCGTCGGTGGCACCTAGCTGAACAAAAACATCCCAAGCCTTGCAGTAACCTTTTCTACGCATGGTACCACGCATTATAGATGGTATGTTTTCTAGCGAGTATATCTTTTTGTATTGAAGTGAATCGCGGTTTGGGTATACCTCAAATTCTCCCATGTCGAGAACATTTACAGTAAACGCACGTCCGTAAAGGCGATGATAGGGAATAAATTTTACCTGTCCCATCTCCTGGTATTGAGCAACTCCTTGTCCGGCCAATACTACATTTCTAGGATTCCAAGTAAATTTATAATTCCAAGGGTTATTGTCATACTCAGGTGCTACAAGGCCACCTGTATTGGACATAAACCCAAGCATTTTGCCACCTTCTGCCTTTATTTCGTCAATCACCTTCATGGCCGACATGTGATCAATACCCGGGTCTACACCAAGTTCGTTTAACAGGGAAATACCCTTTGCCTTAGCCTCAGCATCCAGCGATTTCATGGCATCCGATACGTAGGAGGCTGTAAGCATATGTTTGCCTTGTGCTACACATTCCTTTGCCACAACAGGGTGCATAAAAGCAGGTAACATTGAGATTACGGCATCGGCACTGGCAATTTCAGTTGTCAATTGAGTTGAGTTGGAAAGATCAAAGCTGAAAGCGCTGCCGTTGGGGTGGTTGTTGACTTTCTTTTGTGCTGTTTCCAGCGATAGGTCTCCCACTTTCACCTTCCAGTTTAGAGAGGTGGAGTGGTCAAGTAAATAGGCAATAAGGCTTGTTGACGACAGGCCTGCACCTAGAACAAGAATGGTTTTCATGAGTTAGAGATAGTTTTGTAAAATATGGTTGAAACTAGCGTTTTTTCTTTACTTTTTGGGTTTACTATGAATGAAAACGTTCTTAATTAGAGAACTCTAGCCGTTGATGCAATATCCAAAACTCTCAGAAAAAATTGTGCCGATTTGAAAATTGCTTATACCCAACCTCCTTTTCCCTAGCAATGAGTTTAATGTCAGGCTTTTGTTGAATTGGGCGTTTTGATGGTAACGTCGAAAACTTTCTATCTCTACAAAAATATATTGTTTTCTTATAGGCACTCAGGCAATCCTTGTGTTATAGGACATTAAATTGCAGATGGGAGGCACAGAACATCGCCCTCATTCGAGAATTTATGATTCATCAATTTTTTTCTTTATTACATTTGTAACTCACTAATAACTCTGACGCATTGTCCTCTTACGATAAGTATGTGGAAACTCCACTGATGAAACAGTATGTAGCCATTAAACGGCAACATCCTGACGCCATTTTGCTATTTAGGGTAGGTGACTTCTACGAAACATTTGGGGAGGACGCTATCAAAGCTAGCGAAATTTTAGGGATTACCTTAACTCGAAGAGCCAATGGGGCTGCCGCATATGTAGAGTTAGCAGGTTTCCCTCACCATGCGCTTGACACCTATCTGCCTAAGCTGGTGCGTGCTGGTCAGCGGGTAGCAATTTGCGAACAGCTGGAGGATCCCAAGCTAACCAAGAAAATTGTTAAACGCGGTATTACCGAGCTTGTAACTCCTGGCGTTTCATTCAACGATAATGTGCTGGAACGTCGCGAGAATAATTTTCTTGCCTCTGTTTTTATTGGAAAGGCTGTTGGAGGAATCTCTTTTCTTGATATTTCAACGGGGGAGTTTTTACTGGCGGAGGGACCTTTTGATTACATCGATAAGCTCTTGGCCAACTTTAATCCCAAGGAGGTTTTGGTTGAGAAGGCTAAAAGCGCTGAGTTTTTCGAAATATTTGGTGCGAAGTATAACATATTTAAGCTCGACGATTGGATTTATAGCACTGACGTTGGTCGTGAAAAGTTGGAGAAGCAATTTCAGGTGACCTCGCTAAAAGGTTTTGGGGTTGAGAGCCTAACTTTTGGACTTGCAGCGGCGGGAGCAGTGCTATACTATCTTGAGCTCACAGAACATACTCACCTTAAGCATATCTCCACTGTTGCCCGCATTGACCAGGAGCACTACGTTTGGCTCGATAAGTTTACGGTTCGAAATTTAGAACTTTTTGGATCGGTGAACGAGGGAGGACGTTCTCTATTGGGTATTCTTGATAAAACAACAACGCCCATGGGGGCAAGGCTGTTGCGGCGGTGGATAAGCCTACCGCTCAAAGATGTTTCTCCCATTAAGGAGCGCTTAAATGCCGTTGACCACCTCATTCAGCATCCCGAGGAGAAAGGACTGTTGCATGATAAGCTGCGGGAACTTGGCGATTTAGAGCGAATTGTATCACGAGCCGCTGTTGGTAGAGTGAATCCAAGGGAATTGGTGCAGCTTAGATTGGCACTTACTTTAATCGATCCAATTAAGGAACATTGCAAACAATCGGGAGATGCTTCTCTGGTAAAAATTGGAGATCAGCTTAACCCTTGTGCTGTAATCCGTGAACGGCTGCAGCTGGAGTTAGTAGATGATCCCCCAACAATGGTCTCCAAGGGTAGCGTAATAGCCCCGGGGGTGAATGCCGATTTGGATGAGTTACGTTCCATCGCATTTTCAGGGAAGGATTACTTGCTGAATCTGCAGCAGAGGGAGGCTGAAAGAACGGGTATTCCATCACTGAAGGTAAGCTTTAACAATGTGTTTGGTTACTACATAGAGGTTCGTAATACCCATAAAGAAAAGGTTCCTTCCGACTGGATTCGCAAGCAAACGCTTGTAAATGCAGAACGATATATCACCGAAGAGCTGAAGCAGTATGAGGAAAAGATTCTAGGAGCAGAGGAAAAGATACTCTCTTTGGAGCAGTCCATATTTACTGAGTTAGTGCTGGCCTTGCTCGATTATATTGCCCCCATTCAGCACAACGCTGCACTTCTTGCCCGCCTCGACTGCTTGCTTTCGTTTGCAGAGGTATCCACCAGCTATGGGTATAAAAAACCAGAGGTATTAGATAGCCCCACTCTTTCCATTAAGGACGGCCGCCACCCAGTAATTGAACGAATGCTACCCCCCGGTGAGGAGTATGTGGCAAACAATGTTGAGCTTGATGCGGAAAATCAGCAGGTAATTATTATCACAGGACCAAATATGTCTGGTAAGTCTGCCCTGTTACGTCAAACGGCTTTAATTGTTCTTATGGCGCAGATTGGCTGCTTTGTTCCAGCCGCAAGTGCTTCAATTGGGGTGGTTGATAAAATATTTACGAGGGTTGGGGCGTCCGACAATATTTCAATGGGGGAGAGCACGTTTATGGTAGAAATGCTCGAAGCTGCAAGTATTCTCAATAATGTTTCAGATAGGAGCCTGATTTTGCTCGACGAAATTGGACGTGGCACTAGCACCTACGATGGCATTTCCATTGCATGGGCTATGGTTGAGTTTATCCATAACCATCCAACTGCACGAGCCAAAACATTGTTTGCAACGCATTATCACGAGCTGAATGAGATGGCCGAGTTCTTCCCTCGCATTAAAAACTTCAATGTTAGCGTGAAGGAACTTGACAACAAGGTGCTATTTATTCGCAAGTTGGTTCCGGGAGGTAGTGAGCACAGCTTTGGTATTCATGTGGCACGCATGGCCGGGATGCCACAGAGCGTTGTGCGTAGAGCCGAAGAAATCCTCATACAATTGGAAAAGTCGCATAAGCAGAAGCAGTTGGAAAAGCCTGTTACCGATATTGTGGAGAAGAGCGAGGGATTTCAGCTAAGCTTTTTCCAACTGGAGGACCCGGTATTGAGAAGAATCAGGGACGAGGTGGTAGGACTGGATTTAAACAATCTTACACCCATTGATGCATTGAACAAGTTGAACGAAATCAAGAAGATAGCTGGATTGTAATATTGGCAAGGCTTTGATGTAGGCAAACCCTCGAAAAAAAATCGGAAAAAACGCTGGAAAATATTTGTGGAAAGAAAATTTGATATATATTTGCACACGCAATCGCAAGCCGAGAGCGGTAAACGATGCGGGAGTAGCTCAGTTGGTAGAGCACAACCTTGCCAAGGTTGGGGTCGCGGGTCCGAGTCCCGTCTCCCGCTCTTTTTTTTAACGGGCCCGGATGGCGGAACTGGTAGACGCGCAGGACTTAAAATCCTGTGACCATTGCGGTTGTGCGGGTTCGATCCCCGCTCCGGGTACAGACGACATTCAAAACCTTCTGATTTATCAGAAGGTTTTTTGCGTTTAGCACGGTGGCTCATTCATGGATGCCTAATCCGCCTTTCCCAATGTTCATTCTTGCCTTTACTGTATAATGTTAATAAAAAAGCCCCATCAAAATGGGGCTTTTCACATAGCTAAAAGTAATACTTGCATAGTCAAAGATCTAGCGATCGTAATCCTTTAGTGTCTTCATCAACTTTTGGCGTGAGAAGAAAATCCGGCTTTTGACCGTTCCTATTTTTAGATTTAGCTCCTCGGCTATTTCCTTGTATTTGAAGCCCGAGGTGTGCATTTGGAATGGGATTCTGAACTCATCTTCAAGTTGGTCTATTTTCTTGCTAATTTCGCTGTGAGAATACTCCATTTCCGGGTTGTTGATGTTGTCCGGACGCGAATTCATTAGGTATTGGTTGTCGCTGGAATCGAAGGTTGTATTCTGCTTAACCGACTTACGGTAGTTGTTAATAAAGGTGTTCTTCATGATGGTGAAGGTCCACGCCTTAAGGTTGGTGTTTTCTTCAAATTTATCCTGATACATCAATGCCTTTAGGTATGTCTCTTGAAGTAAATCCTTTGCATCTTCTCTGTTCATCGTTAAGCTGTAGGCAAACCTTTCAAGATTTGATTCCAAATCGATGAGCTGTGTGTGGAATTCTACTGCTGTCATGGCTCTATGATGTTTTTGTTATTTTGAAATAATCTAAATAAATGTAGAAACAAATATACAATAGAGTTAAACAGCTATGCAAACCAAGTGAAGGTGGAGGAACTATTTTAAGCTTGTGATCTAAATAATACTCTGCTGGCGTGGTAGTGTATGTTGGGTGTTTGCCAATCTAGTCTAAATAGATTCTAAATAACAATTGATGAAAAATAGTTTTGTAAAATACTGATATACAGAAATTTTCGTTGTGTTAAGCAGCGTTAAATGCCGCTTTATTTCAGAATAATTGTCTGAAAATCGTCAAGTGAGGAGAGTTTTGCAAAAGTTTTAGGCTTGCGCTTTACTTCGTCAAGGGCAGGACCGCCTCCAATAATAGTTGCAAGCGGGAAGTTCGTTGCAAGCTCTTTTAGCAGTTGGTCGAGCTTTTGAGGCTGAGGAAAGGTGGCGGAGAAGATGAAGAACTTAGGATGAAGCTGCTTACCCACCGATAGAATATCGGTTAGTGGCACCGATTGGCCTAGATAGAGGGTGTTTATTCGTTTGGCCTTGGCAAAATAATTGAGGGCTAAAAGCACAATCTCGTGGTATTCGCCTTCGGGCAAAAAGAAAATGTGTTTAGGCAACTCGCCCTTGTTGGGGCCGAGAAGGTCTGTTTCGTGTAGTATCTTCTTCCTGATAATACCAGATGCAAAGTGCTCGTGGGCTGGAATAATCTTGCCAATTTGCCACATTATCCCAAGCTTATCAAGAAATGGAAAGATCAACTTTCCCAAGGCATATCCAAACCCGTGGGAGGATATTGAGCTATTGATAATATCCGTAAATGCTTTCTCGTCATAATTAATCATTGCAATGACCAGCTGCTCGGTCAACAACCCTGGGCTCTTGTGCTTATCTACAACCTCGGTTACTGTTTTTGTCAGCTCTTCAAACGGCATTCTGGCAAGCATGGATATTTTCATACCACAGCTGTTAAGAATTGAGATGTTGAGCAGCTTTTTTAGATCCTCATCGCTGTATTCTCGAATGTTTGTTTGCGTACGGGCAGGCTCCACAATCTGATACCTTCTTTCCCACATCCTAATGGTGTGAGCTTTAATGCCCGTGAGCAGTTCAAGGTCCTTGATAGAGTAGATAGCCATGATAGTTAGGTTAATTTGCAGTTATAAACATAAACTGTTGGGCTATTGTTCAACCTTTTACCTAACTTTCCTAAGCAACATAATACCGTCTCGTATGGGGAGCAGGACATTCTCGACAGAGCTGTCGTTATGAACAAAATCATTGAAGGCGAGAATACCTTTGGTTTGAGCATCGCTGGCTGCAACGTCCCACACTACCTTCCCACCCCACAAAACATTATCGGCTAGAATAAAACCACCCTTGGTCATATGCGGAATCAGCGCTTTGTAGTAATCAATGTATTGACGCTTATCCCCATCAATAAAGGCAAGGTTAAACGTAGTATTCAGCGTGGGGATTATCTCTAGCGCGTTGCCAATGTGGAGGTGTATCTTGTTTCCGTAATTAGCCCTGTCGAAATAGGATTGGGCTACAGGGGCAAGCTCATCATCAATTTCAATGGTATGAAGAGTTCCGTTGGTAGTCAATCCTTTGGCCAGGCAGAGGGCTGAGTATCCCGTAAAGGTGCCAATCTCCAGTATGGATGAAGGGGAGATCATTTTGCTAATCATCTCTAGAATGGTGCCCTGCAGGTGTCCAGAGAGCATTCTAGGCTGAACAGTATTAAGGTTTGTAATCCGGTCAAGTTCGGTAAGCAATTCCTCTTCAGGCTTAGTGTGCTTGAGAATGTATTGCTCCAGCTTATTATCCCTTGGTGTCATCGCTATCGGAAAATTAAGGTTGACAGCTGATTCTTGTCAAAAACTTCGTTTGCCACCTCCTGAAGGCTTTCGGCAGTTATAGTATTAATCTTTCTGGCCACCTCCTCTTGGCTGTCAACCGCGTTGTAGATGAGCAGGCTTTTGCCAATTGAGAGCATTTGACTTTCGTTGCTTTCTGCGGCAATTGCCAGCTGGCCAATCAGCTGTTTTTTTGCCTTATGGAGCTGTAGAGCGCTAATCTTTACATCCCGAATCTTAGCAAGCTCCTTGTTTACAAGATTTATGCTTTTCTGAATATTCCCCTTGTCGGTGCCAAAGTATATGGAGACAATTCCTGTGTCGGTGTAAGGAGAATAGGAGGCCTCCACATTATAGGCAAGACCATGCTTTTCACGCAACGAAAGATTAAGCCGAGAGTTCATTCCTGGGCCGCCAAGAAGGTTAGTTAATAGATGGAGGGCTACGCGCTTTTCATTCTTTAAATCATACGCAATATTCCCTATTATACAATGTGCCTGGTAGGTAGACTTGTGCTTCTCAACCAGCTTGGGGGTGTACCCTATGAATGGGCTTCGGCTGTAGTTTCTGATATTGGGCGGGTATTGTCCAAAATACTTTTCAGCAATACGCTTGACGGTGCTAAATGGGATGTCTCCTACAGAAGAAAAAACGAGCTGATCGCTGTTGTAGGTCCTTTGCATAAAGGCAAGAATGCTTTTCTTGTCGAATGCTCTCAGATTTTTCTTGGTGCCAAGAATATTTCTGCCGATGGGAGCGCCTTCAAATACCTGTTCCTCGAAATCGTCAAATATGAGTTCGGAGGGGCTGTCTTTGTAGGAATTTATTTCGTCAAAAATGACCTCCTTCTCCCTAGCCAGCTCCTTTTCTGGAAAGGTTGAGTTGAACATTATGTCCGATATTAACTCTGCTGCCCTTTCAAAATCGCTTGCCAAAATGCTAGCATAAATGCAGGTTTCCTCCTTAGCGGTATAGGCGTTTAGGTCACCACCAATATCTTCAAGCCGGCTAATAATATGGTATGCTTTACGATGGGTTGTACCCTTAAATATTACGTGCTCAATGAAGTGAGCAAGTCCATGTTCGTTTTCCTGCTCGTCACGTGTGCCGGTGTTAATAGTTATTCCACAGTGAGCAATTTTGGAGTTGTTTCTCCAATGAATGAAGCGAATTCCGTTACTGAGAGTCAGGATGTTGAATTCCTGCATATGCCGTTTGTTAAGTTTTCCGTGGCAAAGGTAACAATGATTGACGATTTCGGTTCGTTACGGACGGAGAGAAGTTGATGCTATGTGCTGTTGGGGGCAAAAATATAATTGGTTTGTAGTAAGGTGGTTAATGTACAGTAGGTGGCCGCATTACTTGTGGTAACGGCTTTTTGGCTGATTTTTTGCAATAGAGTATTTGGAGGTTTTGAAATTTTGTATACATTTGCATCGCAATTGAGCAAGCGGGTGCCATAGCTCAGATGGTAGAGCAAAGGACTGAAAATCCTTGTGTCCGTGGTTCGATCCCACGTGGCACCACAAGCCGGAAAGAAAACTCTTTCCGGCTTTTTTATTTGCTCCTTTTTACCCTTTTCCAACGAAAGTATAAAATTCAACTGTTGCTTATTTCTTTGCTGCTCAGCAGGGGTAGTTGGAATGGGTGTTGTGTTACGCGGCTGTCCCCAAATTTTGTTTCCCAAAGTAAAACAGTAATTTTGCACCTTGGCCGTAGGAGGAGGTTTTGCGCTGAAAGAAATGGATGATGCAGAACAGTTACGCCGGGCTTGTTTCTTATTTATTATAAATATTTTCACCATGGATCAAAAGTTAATCCTAATCATTCTTGACGGATGGGGTATTGGTAAAAAGGATAACACCGATGCTATTTCCAATGCCAAAACTCCATACATGGACTACCTAGCAAAGACCTATCCAACGGCAAAGCTGCTCACCAGCGGAGAGGATGTAGGTTTACCCGATGGCCAAATGGGTAATTCAGAGGTTGGCCATCTTAATATTGGCGCAGGTAGGGTTGTTTACCAGGATCTCGTACGTATAAATAAGGCTTGTGCTGATAATTCCATCGCCCAAAATAAAACGTTGGTTGATGCCTTTACCTATGCAAAAGAAAAAGGAGTTGCGGTTCATTTTCTTGGATTGGTTTCCGATGGTGGGGTACATTCGTTAGACAAGCACCTATACAAGCTTTGCGATATCACCAAAGATTTTGGACTTCAAAAGGTTTTTATTCACGCGTTTACTGATGGCCGCGACACCGATCCCGAGAGCGGGCTAGGCTTTATATCCCAGCTGGAGGATCATCTGAAGAACTCCAATGGAACCATTGCTTCGCTGGTTGGTCGCTACTATGCCATGGATAGGGACAAGCGTTGGGAGCGTGTAAAGGAGGCATACGATTTGCTCGTTGATGGCAAGGGGAAGGCTGTTTCTAGCATCGTAGATGCAGTAAAGGATTCGTATGCACAAGGAGTAACTGACGAGTTCATTAAGCCTGTTGTTAAAGTAGATGAACATGGGAATCCGGTAGGCAAAATTGCTGCCAATGATGTGGTTATTTGCTTTAACTATCGCACCGATAGGCTCCGTGAGATGACCACAGTTTTGTCGCAGAAGGATATGCCCGAGCATGGAATGCATACAATGCCCCTGCACTACGTTACTATGACAAGGTATGACGACACCTTTAAGAATGTCAACATTGTTTATGATAAAGATAATCTACAGAATACACTTGGTGAGGTGGTCGCAAATGCGGGTGGACATCAGATTCGCATAGCCGAAACCGAGAAGTATGCTCACGTAACCTTTTTCTTTTCTGGAGGGAGGGAGGAGCCTTTCGCCAATGAAAGCCGACTGCTGGTTCAATCGCCCAAGGTTGCAACCTATGATCTTCAACCGGAGATGAGTGCCGTGGAGGTAAAAGATGCCATCGTTGCTGAGCTAAAAAAGGCTGATGCCGATTTTGTTTGCCTGAACTTTGCCAATGGCGACATGGTTGGTCATACGGGTATTTGGCCCGCTATTATCAAGGCCGTAGAAACGGTTGACTCTTGTGTGAAGGAGGTTGTTGAAACAGCCAAAGCAAATGGCTACTCCGCTATTATTATAGCCGATCATGGCAATGCAGATAACGCAGTGAATGCGGATGGATCACCCAATACCGCCCACTCCTTAAATCCCGTTCCTTTCATTTTAGTTTCCGATAAATACACCAAGGTGAAGGATGGAATTCTTGCTGACGTAGCTCCCACAATTCTTAGAATCATGGGACTTCCTCAACCCTCTGAAATGACTGGAAAAGTGCTAATTGAGGAATAGATGATTCAGATTGACGACAAGATTGTTGGCAGTGCCGTATTTGAGGAGCAGTTCATTTGCGACCTACCCCTTTGCCTTGGAGCTTGTTGTGTTCAGGGTATTTCTGGCGCGCCACTGGAAGTGGATGAAGCGCTCATACTTGAGGATGATTTGGAGCAAATCCTTCCTTTCCTCAAACCAGCGGGTGTTAAGGCTATTCAAGAGCATGGAGTGGCGGTAACCGACTTTGAAGGGGACCTTACAACACCTTTAATAGAAGGTAAGGAGTGTGCGTTCTGCATCGAAGAAAAAGGCATTAGCCACTGTGGTATTGAGCGTGCCTTTGAGCAGGGAAAGACCACCTTCCGAAAGCCAGTGTCGTGTCACCTTTATCCTATACGCGTTAAGACGATAGGTGAGTATACAGCCATTAATTACGACCACTGGGATATCTGTAATCATGCTCGTGTACTTGGAAAAAGGGAGGGTGTGCCAGTTTATAAGTTTCTTAAAGTTCCCTTAATTCGTCGATTTGGAGAAGATTTTTATGCTCAATTGGAAGAGGCCGCTCGTTTAATTAAAGAGGCCCAGTAATGATTGGAGTAAAACTATCACCATAACAAACTAACCTCATGGAACATATAAAAAAGTATGTAGAAGCAAATAAGGAGCGCTTTCTGGAGGAGCTGTTTGGCCTCCTTCGCATACCATCTATTAGCTCTTTGTCGGAGCATAAGCCGGATATGGTAAGGGCCGCTGAATACTGGCGCGATGCCATTGCAAAGGCTGGTGCTGATAAGGCCGAAGTAATGACCTCCGAGGGTAATCCAGTGGTTTATGGGGAGAAGATTATTGATCCCAAGCTTCCCACCGTTTTGGTTTACGGGCACTACGATGTTATGCCTGTTGATCCAATTGAGAAGTGGCATACAAAGCCTTTCGAGCCGGAAATTAAGGATGGTAAGATTTGGGCTCGAGGTGCTGACGATGATAAGGGCCAAGCATTTATGCATGCTAAGGCATTTGAGCTGATGGTGAAAACCAATACGCTTCCCTGTAATGTAAAGTTTATGATTGAAGGGGAGGAGGAGATAGGCTCTCCTAGCTTAACAAATTGGTGTAAGAAGCATAAGGAGATGCTGGCCGCTGACGTAATTCTGGTTTCCGATACAGGCATGATTTCGCCAGACACCCCATCCATAACAACAGGATTGCGTGGATTGGCATATTGGGAGGTGGAAGTTACGGGTCCAAATCGCGATCTTCATTCTGGAATATATGGTGGTGCCGTTGCTAACCCCATAAATGTTTTGGCCAAAATGATTGCTGCAATGACCGATAGCAATGGCAAGGTTACTATTCCAGGTTTCTATAACGATGTTATTGATGTTTCTACTGAGGAACGGGCTATGCTAGCTCAGGTTCCTTACAACGAAGCAGCTTATAAGGAGGTCATTGGCGTTGACGATCTCTTTGGGGAATCTGGTTACACAACTCCCGAACGAACTGGTATTCGACCTTCGTTCGACGTTTGCGGCATTTGGGGAGGTTATACTGGAGAGGGAGCAAAAACGGTGCTGCCTTCGAAGGCGTTTGCCAAAATCTCTTCACGGCTTGTGCCCAACCAGAATCATGAGAAGATTGCTCAGCTGTTTAAACAGCACTTTGAGTCCATTGCTCCTGCTACCGTAAAAGTAAAGGTTACACCGCTTCATGGTGGTCAGGGTTATGTTTGCCCTATCGATTACCCTGCCTACATTGCTGCGGAGAATGCTTACCTAGAATCGTTTGGGAAGAAACCAATTCCAGTAAGGAGCGGTGGAAGCATTCCGATTATCTCTGCGTTTGAGGAGGTGCTGGGCATTAAGTCAATACTCATGGGCTTTGGTCTCGAGAGCGACGCCATTCATTCGCCTAACGAGAACTATCCTCTTGCCAACTTTTTTAAAGGGATTGAAACCATCCCCCTTTTCTATAAGCATTTTGCAAGTATTAAGGGAAAATAGTTTGGTTGCTTTAAGTTAAAGAATGGGGGCTGCAATGGCAGCCCCTTTTTTTTTGAAAAAACGGGGGGTGGTGATAAATAATTATGTATTTTTTGATGTTTGTGTTCTGAAAATATGGGGGTGTGTTTGTAATAAAGCATAATAATGTAACAATGTGTTTTAAAATATAGGGGGTATTGTGAAAAAAGTATATATTTGCAGCGTAACACCCAAAAATAATGATATGGTTGCGCTAAGAGAAAAAGCATTGGCAGAATTGCTGAGCCGTACCCCTGAATGGGTAAGCAAATCGGAGGTAAAAATCTCCGATATTTTTGGAATCAACGTTTTCGACAGGACGAAAATGAAGCAGTACCTTTCTGGTGAAGCTTATGAAAGTGTTGTTGCGGCTATTGATGAGGGTCGAAGAATTGACCGTAAGGTTGCCGATCAGGTGGCAACGGGCATGAAAACCTGGGCAATGGAGCGTGGTGCTACCCATTACACCCACTGGTTTCACCCCCTAAATGACTCAACTGCCGAGAAGCACGATGCATTTTTTGAACTTCAGCGAGGGGGTGGTGCAGTAGAACGCTTTAGGGGTGAATTACTTGTTCAGCAAGAACCTGACGCGTCCTCCTTCCCAAGTGGAGGACTTCGCAATACATTTGAGGCAAGGGGATATTCCGCATGGGATCCTTCTTCTCCAGCCTTTGTTCTCGATGGCACGCTTTGCATACCAACCATTTTTATCTCCTATACTGGAGAAGCTCTTGACTTAAAAATGCCTCATTTGAGATCGTTGCAGGCGCTAGATAAGGAGGCAACTCTCATCAGCCAGCTCTTTGATAAGGATGTAAAGAAGGTATTTGTTACGCTAGGCTGGGAGCAAGAATACTTCCTAGTTGATGAGGCCCTTTTTACCGCCCGTCCCGACTTGGTTTTAACTGGACGTACGTTAATGGGGCACATTGCCGCAAAGGACCAGCAGCTGGAGGACCACTACTTTGGTGCTATTCCCGATAGAATTGCAGCCTTCATGAAAGAGTTGGAGTTTGAATCGTATAAACTTGCAATACCTGTAAAAACAAGACATAACGAAGTAGCTCCTCATCAGTTTGAGTGTGCACCTATTTTTGAGGAAGCCAACTTGGCGGTGGATCACAACTTGCTGCTCATGTCTATCATGGATAAGGTAGCTCGTAGGCATAAGCTTAGGGTGCTATTTCACGAGAAACCCTTTAAAGGAATAAATGGTTCGGGTAAGCACTGCAACTGGTCCATGCTCACCGATACTGGCGTAAATCTTCTTTCACCTGGCAAGAACCCTCGGTCAAACATTCAGTTTCTTACCTTTTTGGTAAATACCATGAAGGCCGTTGACAAACATGGATTGTTGTTATTGGCAAGTGTGGCGAGCCAATCAAACTCCCATCGGCTTGGGGCTAATGAAGCTCCCCCAGCAATTATGTCTGTATTCATTGGTAAAACGCTGTCGGCTTTGCTTGATTCTCTGGAGGAGCGTGTAACCGATAAGAAGATGACCCCTGAAGAGAAGACAGAAATAAAGTTGGACATCGGCAAGATTCCCGAGATACTGTTGGATAATACCGACCGTAACCGTACATCGCCATTCGCCTTTACTGGCAATAGGTTCGAACTCCGAGCAATGGGATCTTCGGGCAATGCAGCATCTCCTCTGATTGTTCTAAATACTGCACTTGCCGAGCAGCTAAGGGAGTTTCGGCTTGAAGTTGAAGCACTGATAGGCAAGGGTGTTAAGAAGGACGAAGCTATACTTCAAGTATTGCGCAAGGTAATTGCCGAAAGCAAGCATATTCGGTTTGAAGGGAATGGATATAGCCAGGAATGGAAGGACGAGGCGGCAAAGCGTGGTTTGCCAATCATGCATGATGTTCCTGAGGCTTTTGGCGCGTTTTTAGAGCCAAAATCTCGAAAAATGTTTGAGGATTTCTCAGTGTTGACTGATAGGGAACTTGAATCGCGCCATGAAATTCGCAACGAAACATACGTTAAGAAGCTGCAAATTGAAGCAAGGGTGTTGAGCGATTTGGCCATCAACCATGTTGTGCCCACGGCACTGCTCTACCAAAACTTGCTCATTGAAAATGTGAAGGGATTAAAGGACCTCTTTCCTGAGGCAGAATATGAATTGCTCGCAGAAACTCAACTTCAAAGCATTCGGAAGATTTCTGACCATGTGCGGAATATCAGGCAAATGACCAAGGCATTGGTTGAGAGAAGAAAAGAGGTGAATAAGATTCCCGATATGTTTGAGAGAGCAACAATCTACTCAAAGGAGATAAACATAATGCTGGAGGATATCCGTTACCACATCGACAAGTTGGAGCTCATTGTTGACGATAAACAGTGGCCGTTGCCAAAGTATCGCGAATTACTCTTTTTACATTAGAGAGGCTTAGGTATCGTGCCTTTTTATACAGAAGGTCCGATGTCATTTTATATTCGACGTAGGAAAACCGGAGGGACACTTCCCTTTGCTTTACCTACGTCGATTTTTGCATGGATGCTAAGGGAATATGTTTCTCAATCACTGAAAAATTGTTTACTTTTATGCCTTGTTGGCTGGTGTTGAATATACTCTTTGCAGAGGTTGACCAGTCGTTTAGAACTGTTGGAAAGATTTTTGCATTTTTTGTAAGTAAACAAGAAACAATGGCAAAGAACCCCACTTCTTTGATAATAAAAGGCTTTTTGGCTTTAATTATCAGTTTGATACTGCTTCCAGAAAGCAGCCAGGCACAGGGAAAGTTTGAACGTGCAAATAAGGTTTTTGAAGCTGGAGGTTACTATGAGTCAATAGACCTTTACCGGAATATTTACAACGATATTGCTGATGCAAGCAAGAAGCCATTCATTCTATTTCGTATTGCAGAGGCTTTTCGAATTATTGGTAACGCACGCCAAGCCGAAATTTGGTATCAAAAGGCGATTAAGAAGGAGTACGGTGATCCGATTATATACCTGCACTACGGTGATGTACTAATGATACAGGAGGAATACGACAAGGCCCTAACCGAATATCAGGAGTATAAAAAGTTGGTACCCAACGATCCTGTTGCCGACGAGCGGATGAAAAGTGTTAAACTGGCTCAAGAGTGGAAGGAGAGCCCAACGGGTTACGTTGTTGAGCAGGTTGACTTTACCAATACAAAGTTTAATGACTTCTCACCGGCCTATGGGTCCGATGATTATGGCATACTCTACTTTACCTCCTCAAGACCGGGTACCGTTGGTAACAAGATTCATGCTGCAACAGGCGAGAGTTTTACCGATATTTTTGTTACAGAGCGTGACAGAAAGAATACGTGGAGTACTCCAAAATCCATCGAGGGGGAGGTAAATACAGAATTCGAGGAGGGATCCTGTTCGTTAAGTAGCGATTTTCAAACCATGTATTTTACTCGGTGCTTGGTAAATAAGCGCGATAAGTTGGGATGTGAGATTCTCACCGCTAAGAATCAAGACGGGAAGTGGGGAAAAATCGAAAAAATTCCAATTGCCGGCGATAGCGTAGTGGTAGCTCATCCAAGCATTTCTAGTGATGGATTAACGCTTTACTTTGTGTCCGACATGCCTGGTGGATTTGGGCAGACCGACATTTGGAAGGTGACTCGAAATAGCCCAACTGACAGCTGGGGAGAGCCAATAAATTTAGGAGCATCAATTAATACATCGGGTAGGGAGATGTTTCCATTTATCCACCCCGATGGCACACTTTACTTTTCTACCGATGGCAGACCAGGCATGGGCGGTCTTGATATTTTTAAGGCAACTCCCAAAAAGGATGGTGGCTGGGATGTGGTGAATATGCGCTATCCCATTAACTCCTCTGCCGATGATTTTGGAATCATTTTTCAGAAAGATAAGGAGATGGGCTACTTCGCCTCACGCCGGAAGGGTGGACGAGGAGGTGACGATATCTACCAATTCTATCTACCACCAATTATTTTCAACATTACGGGAGTGGTTAAGGATGATAAAACTGAAAAGCCCATTGCTCAGGCTACCGTTAAGCTTATTGGATCGGATGGCACTAACTTGAGCGTGGAAACTGGTAACGATGGGGTGTTTAAGTTTGTACTTGCGGCAAATAACGACTATGTGCTCGTGTCTCAGCGGAACGGTTACCTTAACGGTAAGGGCAAGGAGACAACGCGTGGCTTAACCGAGAGCAAAGAGTTTACAGCAACGCTATATATGGCATCCACGGCTAAGCCAATTGAACTACCCAACATCTTCTACGATTACGGTCGTTGGGAGTTAAGGCCTGAGTCGATGGTGTCGCTCGACAAGCTTGTTGAAACCCTCAACGACAATCCGAACATTACCATAGAGCTTGGCTCACACACCGACAGCAGAGGAACGGATGCCTTTAACTACGAGCTTTCACAGAAGCGAGCTCAAAGTGTGGTTGACTATCTAATTGAGAAAGGTATTGCTCCCGATAGGCTTAAAGCCAAGGGATACGCTGCTTCCAATCCAAAGGTTGTGGATGCACGTATTGCGGAGTCCTATCCATTCCTGAAAGAGGGTGATGTCCTATCCGATGAGTTTATTAATGCTCTTCAATCGGATGAGCAGAAGGAGGTTTGTCACCAGCTCAATCGCCGAACGGAATTTAAGGTTTTGTCGACCGATTATAAGCCGACAAAGCCCTAACCTCCCCATAAAATTAAAAGCGCTCTGGAAACGGAGACGCTTTTTTTATTTTAAACAGTTCAATCAATATACTTTCAGAAGATGGAAAAGCAGTCTAGGTATGAGCGTAGAGGAGTGTCAGCATCAAAGGAGGATGTTCACAACGCCATAAAGAATCTTGATAAGGGGATTTTTCCGAAGGCTTTTTGTAAGGTTGTTCCAGACATAATGGGAGGTGATCCAGAATTCTGCAACATAATGCATGCCGATGGAGCGGGAACCAAATCGTCGCTTGCCTATGCTTACTGGCGTGAAACGGGTGATATGTCGGTATGGAAAGGTATTGCCCAAGATGCAGTGGTGATGAATACAGACGACCTTTTGTGCGTTGGGGTGTATGATAATATTTTGGTTTCGTCCACCATTGGGCGCAACAAACGTCTCATTCCTGGTGAAGTAGTATCGGCAATTATTCAGGGGACGGAGGAGTTTATTCAAGAAATGCGCGATTTAGGGATAAATATATTTCTCACTGGTGGAGAAACGGCTGATGTTGGAGATTTGGTGAGAACGGTGATTGTGGATTCAACCGTTACTGCTCGTCTACCTCGCTCAAAGGTGATTACCAACGCTAGTATTCAAGATGGAGATGTTATAATTGGGTTGTGCAGCTACGGAAAAGCAAAATATGAGAAGCGTTACAACGGTGGAATGGGCTCTAATGGATTAACATCGGCCCGACATGACGTTTTTTCAAAGCGTGTTGGCGATAAATTTCCAGAGACATACGATACCGGCATTCCTTCAGATGTTGCCTATTCTGGGCCATTCAACCTAACGGACATGGTTGACAGCGTTGGAGTAACCGTAGGTGAGTTAGTCTTATCTCCCACAAGAACTTACCTCCCTATTGTTCGAGAGGTGTTAGAAAACTATGGACCCTTGATTCATGGACTTATCCATTGTTCTGGAGGTGCGCAAACCAAAATTTTGAACTTTGTTGAAAATCTTCATATCGTAAAGGACAACATGTTCTCCGTACCACCTCTATTCAACCTAATTCAACGCTATTCCAATACCGATTGGCATGAGATGTATAAGGTATTTAACATGGGACATCGCTTCGAGATTTATGCCTTCCCTGAATTTGCCGACGACATTGTGGCTATTTCGAAGGAGTTAGGGGTTGATGCTCAAATTATCGGTAGGGTGGAGTCCTCAAAGGTGAAAAAGTTGACCATAAAAAGTGAGTTGGGCACATTCCTATATTAGCAATATTGAGCTTCGAAATTATTGCTAAATTTGCAGCCAATTTTAAGGAGGTCATTTAATGAGCGATTTTCTGGGTAAGCTTCATAGCTTGAAGCTCAAGTTTGAGGAGGTAGGTCAGCAGCTTACAGATCCTGAGGTTATTTCCGATCAGAAGCGGTTTATATCGCTGAACAAGGAGTATCGGGAGCTTGAGCCGTTGGTAGAAGCCTATGAAAAGTATAAGAACATAGTAAGCAACATTGATTTTTCGAAGCAAATGTTGGCATCCGAAAAGGATGAGGAGATGCGCGAGATGGCCAAGGGAGAGATTGATTCGTTGACCGCCGAGAAGGAGCAGATTGAAGAGGAGATAAAGCTACTTCTCATTCCCTCTGATCCGGAGGATTCGAAAAATGCCATTCTTGAAATCAGGGGTGGTACTGGTGGCGATGAAGCGGCTATCTTCGCAGGAGATCTCTTTCGAATGTATTCCAAGTACATCGAGAGCAGAGGGTGGAAGTATGAAATTAACGATTACTCCGAGGGCTCCGCAGGCGGCTATAAGGAGATCGTAATGAAGGTAACAGGCAACGGTGTTTATGGTGTATTGAAATATGAGTCAGGCGTGCATCGTGTTCAACGTGTGCCTCAAACAGAAACACAGGGTCGTGTGCATACCTCCGCTGCTACCGTTGCCGTACTACCGGAGGCAGAAGAGTTTGACGTTGATATAAAGATGGAAGATATCCGTAAAGATACCTTTTGTGCTTCTGGCCCTGGTGGACAGTCGGTTAACACGACCTATTCTGCTATTCGCCTAACGCATGCACCTACGGGAATTGTGGTTCAGTGCCAAGACCAGAAGTCTCAAATAAAGAACTTTGAAAAGGCCATGGCGGAATTGCGTACCCGTATCTATAACCTCGAGTATCAGAAGTATATTGATGCTATTGCCAGTAAAAGGAAAACAATGGTGTCGACGGGGGATCGTTCGGCAAAGATAAGGACCTACAACTATCCGCAAGGGCGTGTTACGGACCACCGAATAAACCTAACACTTTACAACCTTTCCTCCATAATTGATGGGGATATTCAAGAGTTGCTCGATAAGTTACAAATGGCAGAAAATGCGGAAAGGTTGAAGGAGAGCGAAATATAGTATTAACACTTAAGCCTATGAATTCGCAGGACCTCTTTGGAAATATTCAAAAAAAGCAGAGTTTTCTTTGTGTCGGGTTAGACACAGACTTAAATAAAATTCCGGAGTTTCTGCTCTCGAAGGAAGATCCTATTTTTGAGTTTAACAGGCGAATAGTAGAGGCGACTGCGCAATATGCTGTTGCGTTTAAGCCCAATCTTGCCTTCTATGAATATCAGGGTGCTCAAGGATGGATTAGCTTACAAAAAACGGTGAAGTTCATTCGCCAGAATTATCCAGATATTTTTTTGATCGCTGACGCTAAACGTGGCGACATTGGGAATACGTCCAAGATGTATGCAAAGGCTTTTTTCCAGCATTTTGGATTCGATGCCATTACGCTATCGCCTTACATGGGGCAGGACACTGTGGCGCCATTTCTCGAATACGAAGGGAAATGGGTTGTAATGCTTGGTTTAACCTCCAATGAATCTGCTGCTGAGTTGCAGCTATTGCCACTCCATGATGGTCAGCGATTATTTGAAAGGGTCATAGGAACTTCAATGCATTGGGGTCATGAAAACAATATGATGTATGTAGTGGGTGCAACCAAGGCTCAAATGTTGGAGGATGTTAGAAGATTGGTACCTCACCATTTTCTCTTAATTCCAGGAGTTGGGGAGCAGGGGGGGAGTCTCGAAGATGTAGTTAAGTATGGTATGAATTCTCAATGTGGCTTGCTTGTGAACTCTTCGCGTGGCATTATTTATGCGGATCATTCACAGCGTTTTGCTGAAATTGCTGCCGTTAAGGCGATGGAGTTGCAGCAGCAAATGGCTGCTCATTTGAAAGCGCAAGGCTGCATTTAGACTAATTACGAACGAATCTTCTATAAAAATAGAAAGGGTGGTTTGCTAACCACCCTTTCTATTTTAGGACAATATATTCTAAAAATTATTTATCGTTTTTGTTGTAAGCATCGAAGGGTAAAAACTCCCAAATATCATCAAGGTAGGTATTACCATTAACACCAGTCACAACAAATCCTCTATCGTCTACAGTAAATCCTACTGCATTTGACCTGGCTGCACCTTCAAAGTCTGTTTTTCTTGTCCACAGGTCAGTTGTTGGATTATATTCCCATACAGTAGAGATAATCGTGTTGTCATCACCAGTTGTAATGTATCCTAGCCCATTAATTACAAATGCTACAGCACCTTGTCTAACAATACTGGTGTAATTGTCATCGTATGATTCGTCAGAATTATTTGCGATATCTCTCTTTTTTATCCAAGTATCTGTTGATGCATCGTATGCCCAAAAATCTGCGGGGTGGGTTGCATTTTCTGTTCCTGTGCAAACGTAGGCAATGTTGTTGATAACGAAAGCCACAGCGTTCATTCTCTTACTTCCGGGAAGACTTGTTTTTTGTGCCCATGTGTTATTGCTTGGATCATATTCCCATAAGTCTTTAAGGTAGTTTCCATCATAGCCACCAAGAATATATCCTTTGTTTCCAACAGAAAAGGCTACGGAGCCATATCTAGGAGAGTCAGGAAAGTCAGCTACTTGGGTCCAAGTGTTTGCAGTAGGATCATATTCCCATAAATCGTTAAGTTTGTTGGTTCCATCATAGCCTAAGCCTACGTAACCTTTACCATTCGCAGAAAAAGCAATGGCACCAGTTCTTCCAACACCTGGGAAATCCGCTAATCTTAGCCATTGATTTTTTGATGGATCGTATTGCCAAGCATCGGTTAGTCGCACCCTGTTATCGCCATCGTAGCCTCCGACCAAGTATGATTTGTCCCCAATTGTGAAGCCTACCGCATGACTTCGAGCAATCCCATCAAAGTCATACCTGTTAACCCAGTTGCCCACCAAGTCTGTGCTGCTACTTTTGCTACAGGAAGAGAAAAGTGATGGTAGTATAAAAATTAGCCCAATTAAAAACGATTGTCTCATCGGAAATTTCCTTTAAATAAATGTTTTGTTTAAATGCAGCGTTGAAAGTATAAAATCGGAGTATCTTTGACTACAAATATCGACCAAATGTATGAAAAAGTATACAAACAAGACGCGGATCATTATATTATTTGGCAGGAAGCTCGCTATTAATTTCTCCTGGTGATGTCTATGTTTCTATACTTTTTGACCTTTTAATGCGGTAATAGGTATATTATTTTTCCTACCATTATTATTGCTTGACATCTTTGGTTATTATTTGTAGGGTGTATACATTTGGGCCTTAGAAGAAATTATTGGTTTTATGAGGATAAAGAGATATTGGCTTATTGGTTTGCTAATCGGTTTAGCAATTAATGAAAGTTCATGCGTAAAAGGCGATAGCGGAATAGGTTCTCATTTTATGAATAGCGATATCAACGTTAAGTATATTGATACGCTTTCAGTTAATCTTTCATCCTTTGTTATGGACTCTATAATCTCCTCAAATAAGAGCTTGGCATTAGTGGGGAGCTATCAGGATCCTGATTCTATTTTTGGGGTAACAAGGTCTACTAGTTATGTTATTTTCAATGCACCTAGCGCTAGTTATGGAACATACCGCGACGCTGTTTATGATTCATTAATTTTGACTCTGAAATACTCTGGATATTATTATGGGGATACTCTAAAACCGCTGAAGTTTAGTCTTCATAGAGTTAATGAGGACATAGTTTATCCTTCAGGAGGACAATATCTTTATAATACTTCTAGTTTTTCATATAATGCTGAAAGTATTGGTAATGTGGAATTTTTACCACGTCCTAATTCCGACCAGACGGTGTCTGTTAATATGACAAGCAGTATTGGACAAGAATTTTTTAATAAGCTTGTAAACAATGCCGATGAGTTTGACTCGCAAGATAATTTTGTTAATTATTTTAAGGGGATTGCCATTGTTTCGGACTCAACTAACTCTTCAATTGTTGGGTTCAATGTTAATAACACCTCTATGTATCTGAAATTATACTATCATAATGGAGGCGATGTAGTTAATAATCCAATTAGTGTAACTTTTTATCCTTGCCTTGTAGATCGACAGTTTAACCACATTACTAGCTCAAGGTCGAGTTCAAACTTTACTAGCGGGCTTAATTCCATACCTATAAATTCATCAAACACAGGTGGTTATTCATTTGTTCAGGGAGGAACAGGGATTATTACAAGGGTAGATTTTCCTTCTCTTATTAATGTTCTGAAATATTATCCTAATATGCAGGTTTTACGAGCAGAACTTGATGTTCAACCAATTGTTCCACAAGACATTGATTTTCTGCCAAAAACCTTAAATTTATATGTTACTAATAAATTTGACGATTTTGTTGGCATAGTTAACGATGCTAATGGTAACGCAGAGGGAGGTAATCTGAATGTGGATGGTCTTATACCTAGCAATTCTAGTTACAGGTGGGACGTTACCACATTTGTCAAAGCAGTATTGGGCGTTAATAGTAAAAATATTGATGGATTACTTATTGTGCCTTACAACTACGCGGTATCCTTCGACCATGTTGTGATTGCAGATCAGCAGCGATCTCATTATAAAACTCAATTAAAACTTTACATTGCTTCTCATGAATAAGCAAATAATAGTTGTTCTTTTACTATCCCTGTTTATTGGTTCAGCGCAAGCTCAGACGTTTACAAATTCACCATATTCCTACTATGGATTAGGTGATCTTGAACCTTCTGATTATGGTAGAACAACTGGAATGGGGGGTGTTGGCATTGGAATCTCTTCAGGTCAGTTTTTAAATAGAGCAAACCCAGCATCACTAAGCAGCATTGACACCCTGTCTTTTTTGTTTGATGTTGCATTATCTGGAAAATATTCAGACTATAAAACACATGACAACGGATTTACTGCTATAACTAGCGGTGTGAGGAAATTATCCATGGGGTTTCGCATTAACCATTTCTGGGCAACAAGTTTAGGAATTGCTTCTTACAGTAATGTAGGTTATAAAATAACTCAAGGAGGCTTTATCGAAGGAACCACTGATCCGTATACTACCACCTTTGAGGGTAATGGTGGGCTTAGTCAACTGTACTGGGCTAACTCGTTCAAACTTGCTCATAATTTCTCTGTGGGAGTGGATGCCTCATATATTTTTGGTTCAATAACAAAGAGCCAGAAAGTGGAGTCTCCAAGTTTTAGTGGTTACTATTCCTTAAGTAAAAAATATACTCCTAATCATCTATACTTCGATTTAGGCGCACAGTATTCTGGTAAATTTGATACATGGGATTACATAATTGGGGTTACTGGTGGATTAAAAACATCACTTGTAACACCAGAATATATAACAGAAGAAACCACTACCACCACCATAGCCTCTGATGTTCCAACAGCAACTTTTAATCAGTCAATTCCAGCATTTTGGGGCTTGGGCACATCAATAAAATCTAAGAGTTGGGTTTTTGCTGCGGACTACAAGCAACAGTATTGGGGTAGTCTGGTAAATGAGAATGGCCAGCATATATATTCCAATAGCCGAAGGATTGCTTTAGGTGCAGAATATATGCCAGGTGTTTCAGTACCTAGACATTTATACGAACGCATGGTGTACCAAGCTGGCTTTCACTACGACCAATCCTATCTCAAAATAAATGGTGTAAATCTTGATGGGTATGCTGTTTCAGTAGGTCTGGGAATCCCTGGAAGGAAGGAACGTAATTTTATGGGGATGTCGTTTGAAGTTGGCAAGCGAGGTTCACTCAGCAATGGATTGATTAGGGAGACATATTACCAATTAAACTTTACTTTGAGCCTTAATGATATCTGGTTTGTTCGACCAAAATATCAATAGAATTATAGCATTTGGTTTGTTGACTTAACTGCCAGAGTTGAACTTCTGGAAGAATGTTTCCTTATAGCTATCGCCTATTGGAATCCATTTGTCTGCAATCACTATTCTATTCTTTGTTATAGAATTAATCTTTTGCATCGACACTATGTAAGATTTGTGGACTCTGGTAAATCCTCCAATTGGTAGTTTTTCGCAAATGGATTTAATGTTCAGATGGGTAATTATTGGCTTTGACTCCTTGTTTGTAAATATTTTTACGTAGTCCTTTAGCCCTTCAATGTATAAAATGCTATCAAAGTTAATCCTCAGGGTTTGGTAATCTGCTTTCACCAAAAGAAATTGGCTCATAGAATTATCTGGCTGTGTAATGGCTGGTGAAAAGGCTGTAGGTACAGAAGAGGCTGTATTTGTAGGTTGCTGATGCTGCTGGATACTATGTTGGATAAGTAGGTGTAAATCGTATGCTTTATTCACCGCCTTGAGGAATCGATCAAAGGGGATAGGTTTAAGAAGATAGTCAACTGCATTTAAATTAAAGCCTTCAATTGCATATTCCATAAATGCAGTAGTGATGATAAAAAGAGGCTTAGTCCCTAAACTATTTATGAAGTCAATTCCCGAAATGTTGGGCATCTGTATGTCCAGAAATATAAGATCGATTTTTTGTCTGCGCAGAATTTCGTATGCTTCAGATGCACCGTAGCACTTCCCTTGTAATTCGAGAAAAGGAATGTGTTTAATGTAATCTTCCAATATTTTGAGCGCTAGCGGCTCATCGTCAAGAATTATGCAGTTCATCAGGTGCTAGATTTAGATACAAATCTACCGTAAAAAGTTGTTCCTCCCGTATGAAAAGTTGAAAATTGCTAGGATATAGCAGTTCAAGCCTTTTCTTTACGTTTTTTAGCCCAACTCCTGATGAAACGAGATTGACTCTGTTTTGTTGTATGTTAGGGTTCTTTACGCAAAAATGCAGCGTTTTATCCTCCATAATGGCCGAAATGGAGATGGTTGTGGTTTGAGTGTAGTCAATGCCATGCTTGAAGGCATTCTCCACAAAAGGGATTAGTAGCATTGGACCAATTTGATAGCTTTGACTGCCTTGATGAACAACAAATTCGATGTTCACATTGTCGTTGAGCCGAAGCCTTTGTAGGTCGATATAATTTTGAATGTAATCCATCTCTTTTGCTAATGGAACCTTATCCTTGACCGCTTCATAAATAATGTAACGCATAATTTCGGACAACTTTAGGATGGCCACTGGAGATTGATCCGATTTCGTATGCGCTAGGTAGTATATACTGTTTAAGGTGTTGAAAAAGAAATGTGGGTTTATCTGAGACTTCAAAAACAGGAGTTCAGCGTAGAGTTTCTCATCTTGGATTTCTTTTCGTTGCTCTTCGTTGAGATATAAACTTTGTGTAACTCTTATGCTAGTGCTAATTGCTAAAATTACAAATCCAATGATAACGCCTAATGCACCAGTATAAGTTGGTAAGTCATGCTGGAATTGTGGTGTAGAATTGCCTGATACAGGTAACGATTGCGGTGTGTGTGCCAAAAAGTTAATGGTGTCGGGAAAGTGAGTCGTCAGATATTTTACTGAAAAGAATATTACTACAAGGGATGTCGAGCAGATTAGTAGATATAGAACTAAACGCTTCTGTGGAAATAGCAAAGGAACAAATACTGAGTAGTTGAGGTAGAATAGACCTATTAGCAAACCCCAAGTAAAAAATTGTTTTACTGGATTTAGCGCAATAGGCTCCTGCATTACTAAGTATTGAATGATGGTAAAAACCAGAATCCAACCGATAGTGTGCAGTGCTGCAGTAAATATTTTTTTTTGAATTAGTCCCATTGTCGACAAACAATGGTAAAGTTAATTTTCCACACTACTACTGAACCGAAAAATAGATTAACCAATGGATATGATGGACAAATTCATTTAAAAATAATACATGCATTTTACTTTGTTGTTCAATCGTGTATGTATACATTTTAGAGGAGATACTGTTTGCTAAACTACGATTGACACTTTTTATCTATGAACTAAAATCCGCTGATATACCCTATATCTACACGTATTATGCGTGGTGTGATGTTTTGATATTTTTGTTGGATAATTTACTATTGACTAACAATATGAATAGTTTGTAAATAATTATATGGCGATGAACTGACTATTTATATTGACAACATAAGGTAAGGTAAACTTATGTGGATGTTTCATCGAAAATTAACGACAAACTCATCGTTGGTATATGCACAGACATTTAGAAAATCTTTCCAAATACTTCTTGCAAGGTTTTAGGTTCTATAAACTAGAGGTAATAAAAAGTTATTCTTTGTCGGGAGATATATTCATTAAGTATTCGGTCAGGTTGTCGTTATGGGAGAGACCAAGCTTGCGTCTAAGTCTGTAACGTCCGATTTCAACTCCTCGGTCGGAGATGTTAAGCAGTCGAGCAATTTCCTTGGTGGTGAAGTTCATTCGGAGGTATGAGCAAAGTCGAAGATCGTGAGGCGTTAGGTTGGGATTATCCTCTTTTAGCTGTTTGAAAAAACCTTGTTCTGAGAGCTGTAGGTTGTTTATTGCACCTTTCCACTCTTCCGTTTGAAGGTCGAGCCCTTCAGTTATTATTTTTTCAATGTCGCGAATGTGCTTTATGGGGTATTTTGAGGAGTCAATTTTTAACTGCAATACTTTATTTTGCAGCTGTGTAAGAATTTCGTTCTTCTGCATGAGGTAGCGCATGGTAAGCATTAGCTCATTGGTTTTTAGGCTGAGCTCACTTTCGAGGCGATCCTGGCTGATTGCATATGCCTTGAGCTGATTTTTCTTTCGTACCTCAACCGTAAATATTCGCTTGAACAGGACTAGAAGACCGCTTGCCAAAAGCAGGTAGAGAAGATAGGCATACCACGAAATGAACCAAGGTCGGCTAATTGTAAATGCAACTTTGGCAGAAGTCGTTCCTGTTTCGGTTCTAATCATCAGATGGTAGGTGCCGTGCTTCAGGTTGAGGTAGGAAATATTGTCAAGTGAAGTCTTGTGCCATTGTCCATCTATCTCTTCGAGGCGATAAAAAAAGTTTTTTTCTGTTTGCTCCAGTTCAGCAGGGAATGCAAACCATACTGTAACGTTGTTGAGGGAGAATGGAACGGTGATTTGGGAGGCTGTTTGAAGGCTGAAGGTTTTTGTCTTCTTCCTTGAATTAAATTCAAGTCGGGTAATTTTAGGCGTTTGCAGTACCTTCGTTTTCTTGGCCAGTTCAAGATCGCAAATGGTAAATAGGCTGTTGTCGGGAATCAATACCGATCTAGAGGAGAGAGATAGGACATTAATGTCACGTGAGGTAATTTCCGCATTTTTGTGGAGCAGCTCAAGTCGTTTGGTGGCAATAAAATCTTTTGATATTTCGAAAAGTGCGAGCTTATCTGGAAGAATAAACCAGTATTCATTTTTCTCGTAGGAAACGATTTGTTTGGCTTGGGCATACTCTTTTAGAGAGTTGTTGAGCGATACAAACGGTATGATTTTTTTATGATCATAATCGTAAGTGTATATCTGATCGGATGAAGTGAATACAATCCGGTTATTTATGGTGTATACATCGAAGTTAGAACCTTGTGAATTTGGGTTTTGATAAAATTCTGATTTAGCAACTGAATCCATCTGCTCATTTAGCTCCATCTTGTATACCCCTCGCTGAGGATGGGCGGCCCAGATGTAGCCTAAATAGTCAACTTCAATATGCCTAGTGGGCTCAAAGTATCCCTGAATACGGTGGTGTAGTCGCCATGTATTTCCCTGTTTCTGCAGCATGACAAGACCAGTGTAGGTGCCCTCTACCAGCCTTCCTGCATAAGGTTTTATGGTCCAGCAACCCGTTACATCAGAAATTTTTTCCAACCCATTATCTTTCACCAAGTAGGTTCCGTTGTTGTGTCCACAAAATATGTTGTTGTCAAACTTAGTTAATGTCCATACCTGTTCTTGGCTACCAGGAATCATCCTGATATTAGAAAAGTTATAGCTGTTGTTTATCTCTAGAATATTGGCAACAAAAAGGCCGTGATTTGTTCCGATGTACAGTTTGTTTTGGTCGCGAAGAACCGCATACACCGTTCCCAAAGTTCCGCTGGGATTGAAGTAGGGCGTAAATGGATTTTCTAAGCCGAAGTATCCAGCGCCCTCATCCAGTCCTACCCACAATCCATTGTAGTAGTCACGGTACATTGAGAGTACCGTATTGTTTTTTAATCCATTGGAGTAATTGTAGTGGCGTGTAATTTGACCCTTGTTGTTGCAGAAAGCAATACCGTTTAGTATGGTGCCAAAGGCGAATAGCGTATCGTTAAGCTGAATACCTCCATTACAGGTATAATCGCTCAGAAATGTAGATATCTCAGAGTCAAAGTGCTTAAACTTTCCATCGGTATAGGTGAACAGCCCCATTCTGTCGGTGCAAATAAAGAGGCTGTTTCTTGTTTGAGGAATGATTGCATGAACTTTAGTGCGGTTGAATATCTCGCTTCCGGGAACAAAGGTGAAGGTTTCTCCATTGAAGCGGTAAAGTCCTTCGCTTAATCCTTGAACGAGAAACCCGTTGTTTACCGGAAACATGAAAAGGATTATGGTCGGAGCAGATATGCGTTTTATTGTTTTGTAGTTGTACACGTAAATGGAGGTAAAGGACTGAAAAAACACTTTACCATCTTGGATGTAGATTTTCCATATCTCATCGTTTTGAGGTATGGATATTTTGGATGTTAAGGAGTGATATTTTAGGCTACAGTCACTCTCCTCTGTCCAGTATCCAAAGTCTTCGAACGAACCTGTAAAAATTAAACCGTTTTTATCGATCTGTACGGAGCGAATAATCTTGTGCTCCGGGTTTTTCCATATTCTGGACGAAACACCGTCATATTCAATAAGTCCTTGAGTGTTGGCAAAATAGATTAGATGGTTTACAGGATTTTGACATATTCCCCAGTTTTGGCTTGAGATACTGATATTTCCTGACAGGTGAGGCTTGATTTCATGGCTGGGACCAATTGCTAAAAGAACCTTTGCTGGCGCTAGCATATAAACGATTATGGCTAGTGCGATAGTAATGCCGTAATGAGATCGTTTTGCCATGTGGTTGGATTGAAAACATTGCTAATATACGGTAATTGCACAAAGAAGCAATGGTTTCAACTTAGGTTGTGGTACCAGCCATATACAGCGCACCGCCTTACTTGTAGTTCAACAGCAGAACCAATTTGTTAAAAGAATACAAGTTTCTCTATAACATGGTACCGGTATTAGATTCTCCTCAAAAGGTTAGGAGATGGCGAGAGTTTAAGAAAAAAAGAGAAAAAAATAACTCCATGAAATGCCCGTTGGCATACATGGAGTTATCCGCCGCAACAAACTCTAGCGCTGAATCATTGCAATAGTAACATCCTCTTCTCCCCTTAGTGCAACGTCCAGCTCTAGGTTATTTTCTATTTATTAATGGTAAAGGAGCATCGTCCTTCAACATCTCCAATAATCTGGTTATTTGAAATGGCAATACCTCGCCATACCTCATTCTCCTCTGCATCGGAGCTGATCAGTATTATTTCGTTGGTAGTTATAGCACCGAAAAAGGTGGTTTTTTTTGCGTCATTATAGCGCTCAACAGTAACAAAGGAGCGATTAGTGTTAACTTTTGTAACAACCATCTTGCCTTCAGACATTGCTTTCCATTTCAGCTCGCTACCTTCGAATATTAGGTTCGCAACATTTGCCATGGTCGTATTCTTTAGGTTACTATGTCGCAATCAAGCTGAATGAGCTGGGGTAAATCATCAAAATGAATGCGGCGGTAAGTCTTTATTAATGGGTGCAAGGTAGCTTGCGGCCGCTGCTTCGTCAATACGTATTTTTACGTATTTTGAGGAAGATCCATTGGAGAACTGCTATACAAGAGCAGGGGAAAGAGGTTGATAGCATGGCTGAAGTCCAACTTGGGACTTAGCTCGGGGACAGAATGATGTTGCTATTCTAGTGGGAGTTTATGTCCACCTCCGCAAGACCAATCTTAATGCCGTATAGAACCATCTCAACGGTATTACGGCAGCCTGTTTTTTCCATGATGTTGCGCTTGTGCACCTCCACTGTTCTAACGCTTATGAATAGCTCATCGGCAATTTCGGTTGGAGATAGCGCCTGACACAATAGCTTTAGCACATCCTCTTCACGCTTGGAAAGACGGTTGTTCTGCGACTCATTACCATCACCACCTTTGGTGCTTCTTTGCATGAGCAAAACCTGCTCATGGGTATAGTAGTAGCTATGCTCCATAACGGTTTTGATTGCTCTAATCAGTTCATCTTCAGAACAATCTTTGAGCAAATAACCATTAACGTCCTGTTCAAGCATTTGCTTAATGCTGTCCTGCTGCTGAATCATGGACAGGATGATGATTTTCACCTCCGGAAACTCTTTTTTGATGTGCTTGGTGGCTTCCATACCATCCATTTCAGGCATCATAAGGTCGAGAAGGACCAGTGATGGCAGTGGGGTTGCCGTTTTTAGAATATCCAGCACTTCTCTTCCATTGGAAGCTGGGTAAACCTTTCGGATGAAGGGAAAGTCCTCAACAATTCGCATAACTCCCTTACGAAACAGGTTATGATCGTCGGCTACGATAATGTCGAATGGTTCAATGGATGAGGAGTTCATGGTTATTGGGTATATGTACCTACATTCTTTACACCAGATATTGCATCAATCGACAAAGCTGTGGTTATGATAAGGTAAATGACCTTGCTAGGTGTTGCGATTTGGCAGCCAAATATGGTAAGCGGTCACTTTTCCTGCTTGTACTTCCATTTTATAGGAGGCACCAATAAAGTTAATCCTATTTTCAATGGTTTTGAGACCTTGGCTACTTTTTGCCATCCCTTTTTGATAGTCAAAGCCTGTTCCATTATCGGAGTAGGTTATGTTTAGCTGTGCTTCTCCTTCCTCCAGCGAAATGTTTATGCTATTACCGTTCGAATGCTTTACGCTATTGTTTATCAACTCCTTTAAAACACGATAAAGGTTAATAGACACCGTTGGATTTAGCTGTTTTAGTTCGCTAGTAGAGGTGAGGTTGAACTCAAATGTATTTTGATTAATAATACTCCCTAAATCTCGAAGTGCTGCCACCAACCCCTGCTTTTCGATGAGCGGTGGAACAAGATCGTGCGAAATCTCCCTTACCCGGCTAACCGTTGACTTGAGCTCGTGGAGTAACTCTTCGAATGAGTTTTTTACCGCTTCTGATTCTACCTTTTTGAGCTGCGACGAAAGGCTCATGGCAATAAACGACAGGTTGGCGCCTACCTCATCATGCAGGTCCTTGGCCAGCCGCTCACGCTCTTTTTCAATACCCACAATTTCGCTTTTAACGAGTGCGTCTTTGTGCAGCAGCTTCTCGGTAACTAGCCGTTTGTTATACATGCTAATTACCGCAATAATGATGGCTGTTAATGCGAAGAACATTAACGTACCAACAATAATCACCTGAAAGAGCGTTAGGTTTTCGAACATCGCAGAAAGGCTATGGAGATGAAAACAACCATGATACCGTAAAATATCGAGTTGAGAGCCCAAATTATCAATGCTTGTTCTTTGGGCAAAAGAACAATTTGGTTGCTTGCGGCGGCTATTAGAAAGGAGGGGGCGCTGTAGAGCATCAGCCCGCCACTAATCCAAAAGCGGGGGCTATGCGTGAGCTTATCACCTCTGCTGTTTTCCTGAATAGCAAGAACCAGCCCCCAGAGGAAAATGGAAATAGTTTCCACCATCTTTAGCAAGTTGAGGTAGTCCTGCTTGGATTGGAAAGAGATCATAAAAACTCCTGTAAAAATTAAGGCAGTGGCAATTATTCCCCGTTTGAACCATTTATTTTGTGTGCTGAACCAGAAAAATACTCCAAGCATGACAAACTCTATTACCATGTATGAATTGTAGAAGAATAGGTTGTTACGTCCTAATTGACCATAAGCAAACATTACTACCCCGTTTACAAAGCTGTAAACGAGGTAGTAGAATAAAATCAGATTTATACGATCTAATTTTCTATACCTAGTGAGGCCAATGATTATGGCAGAAATGGTAGAAAAAAATATTCCATTAATTAGGTAATAGAAAAACTGTATCATGTATGCTATATTGGTTAAGGTTCATTCCCGGCACAAACAGGTGGGCATGGTTGAAGTGCATCTAGGTAGTCTGAATCGCCTTGTAGCGTTGAATCTTGGGGAACAGGAACCAAATTTAGCAACATTTTTAACACATCTGTATCAGTGCAACCAAGTTCAATGTAAACCTTCTTCTTCTTTTTCGATACGGTCTTGATATCTGCTCTTGGAACGAGGAAAGAGTTAACCTTAAAGTCGAATGTTTTGGGCAGCGCTGCCCATGCTGTAGCGTACTCCTTTAGCTGCATAAAAGAGCACGGTTCCCAATCCTTCCCGTTGAAGTGAAATACCACGTTGGTATCGATGGTATACTTGCCTGCCTCCTCAGCACCTTTTGCAAAGAGTGAGAAAAGGCTACTTTGCTTATCCACGCTGGAGTAACCAAAGTAAAACTTTACACGAAGGGAGGTGTCGGCAGCAAGAGGATTGAGAATGGCTTCTCCAACAGGAGTGTGCTTCACAAATTGGTAGTCGGGGTAGTGACCGTTGTTCAGGCGCTTAATCCACTTTTGGGCCTCAGATGGAGGAACACTGTTGGCGTCCAGCGGAGTTGTTGTGGAGGTACAGGCGCTACCCCCAATGAGCATTGCTGAAAAAGCAATAAGGCCTAGGTAGCGAAAGGCTGATTTAAGCATTTTTGAATTCTTCTTCATAGTCATTTTATGTTTAGGTTAATAGTGTTGGGCTTGTCCAACTTTGAGTCTCTGAGCTGATATTTTCTTTTTCCTCAATACAATTGAATTAATAACACTTGGTGTAATATTTACCCTTTAAAGTTATACATTAATGTGTTTTAAGCAGCATGGACGGGCTTCTTTTTATATATGGAAGCCATATTTTTCTGTATCGGTTGTAGCTGAGACCATCGATAGGTTAAAGTTGAAAAACTTATTGCAATATGTAGTTCGGGAAATGGTTAATGCACGAGGCTTACCAATGGTGGAGATTGATCTGCAACAAAGAGTTACGGCACATTTGTTTTACTACCGATGTTTTTGGTTTCATCCAATTTGCATTACACTATTTGACGTAGGTGGGTATGTGTGCCTCAGCCAATTCATTGCATAGATATAATTAACACCTCGACCCACGTCAACATTTTTTGACGTGGGTCGACAGACATAAAGGCATGGTTGTGCTGTCTATATCTATTCTGTATTTTTTAGAACATATATTACCCAAGGGGCAATGGTGGTTTCGTTAACCCAGGGGAATGGTTCTTCTGCTTTTGCTAGCGGTTTGTAGCTTGCCACCATTGATAGTCCGGCCTTTTCAAAGCACTGCCTATAATCTTCAGGTAACCATAGTATATCGTCCACTGGACGGGAGTCGAAGGCATCGGTGATAATTGTATGCACAAGGTCACCGCTTTTGGCCGTTCGGTTTGTAGGGAAGCATCTGGTAGTAAACGATGCCCAATCGTGAAGATACAATTCTGGTGTGGAGTCAAGCAGCAAGAGACACCCATTTCGGGCGAGCAGGTTGCCAAGGCCACGCATGAGGTTTGCTCGGTGATTGGCGTCAGGAATATTGTCGAAGGTGAAAATGGATTGAACTAGGTTGCACGAATGAAGAGGAATAGCGCTGAAATCGCCATCGTTGATGTGTAGGTAGCGGCCTTCAGGGTCCATCTGATGTGCCTGGTTAATCATGTCTGCAGAGATATCGATTCCCGTAACGTTGAAGCCAAGCTTGTGGAGAAATCGGGTGGAACGACCAGCTCCACAGCCAAAATCAACGGCGTTTGTACCACGAACATGACGACGAATGATCTCCGGTAAATCGCGATAGGCTAGGTAGTAGGTATTTGTAAATTCAATCTGAGAATATGCCTGCGCACGCGTGGTATCTGCATAGGAGTTAAAAAATGTTGCTGTCATAGTGTTTCAGTTTGTAATTTCGTTTGTAAGAGTTTTATGTTGACTGGATATTTGTGCAAGTATTTGTAAACAGGGTCGGAGCCACGTGGACCCTTAAAGATTTAGCTCCTTTTGCATCCACACTACGCTAAAGGTAGTTTCGAACTTGGTACCAATATTGGCGAAATTCCCACATTGTGAAAAGCCATTCTGAAGATGAAATGAAAGACTTGGGATGTTAAGTGAGGATATGCTAGCAAGGAGATGGTTAATTCCCATCTTCGTTGCATCCGATTCAAGGGTGGATAAGGCATACTTTCCTAATCCCTTTCTCACATGGTTTGGTGCAATGAAGTAGGTTATTTCCGCTGTGCTCTTAAATGAGGGAAAAGGATTGTAGGGTTTTAGAAAACAGAAGCCTACCACTTGATCATCCTCCGTAGCAATCATTGCATAGGATGGATATCCTGCTGTTTTTTCAAGCAGCGATCCAAAGAAACCGAGAGGAAGTTTGTGCTCTGGATAGGCCGCAAATGAGTGCTCGATGTAGTGGTTGAAGATTTCTATTACTGCCGGTCCATGCTTGGACTCAAGTGGTTCCAGCTTGTAGCTGTTCGTTTTCATACTATCGTTGTTGTTTTAAAAGTTTTATATAATTATCCCATTTTGAGAGGTGTGTGAAAAGCTTGGGTTGTATTGCTCCATCCATTTTTCCGGCTGAGAAACTGGAGTCCATCCATGTTTTTGGTATAGCTTGTGGGCATCACGAGTGAGCAATATCCATCTTTTAAGTCCTTGTAAATCGGGATGAGCCATTGTGGTCTTCAGCAGCCACGAGGCAAGTCCTTTACCTCGATGGTTTTCATCAATAAACAGATCGCCTAGATAGGCAATGGTGGAAAAATCGGATACTACCCTTGCATAGCCAATCTGCTGAGCGTTGAGGAAGACTCCAAAGTTGAGGGAGTTGTTGGCGGCTGTAATTACCTTTTCTACCGCAATTCCCTGGCTCCAGTACGATTTAACTGACAAGAAATGGTGGACGTAGGCAAGGTCCATACGAGCCCTATTGGTTGAGATGACGAAATTACCTCTTGTGCTCTCCATTGTTTTTAAGTTTAAGCGTTACTATATTTCTTTTTCTACAAATTAATTTCAGAATTGAATGGTTAAAAACATCCAATAATGGTTTAAATTTAACCATCCAATTTTGCCATAGAGTATGTTACTTTTTATTGACAAAAACAGGCCAGAGTCAATTTTTGAGCAGCTGGTTGGGCAGATTCAGGAGCTGGTGGACACCGGCGATTTGAAGGAGGGGTTTAAGATGCCTGCCACCCGAGAACTTGCTACACAGCTGGGTATCAATCGTTCCACCGTAATCCGGGTGTATCAGGAACTTTGGGCCTTGGGCTATCTCGAAAGCACCCCAGGTTCTTACACCCGTGTTAGAAGACCACGACGGGGTAAATCTCGACCAGCAGGGCAGGAAGAGGTGGTTGGCGTTGACTGGGACGGTATGGTTTCTGGCTATCGACCGGATATTAACAAGGTGGAGAACTTTGCTAGGGTAATATCCGAAGACGACAGCGATGTTATAGCCTTTCACCGCTTGGAGCCGGATATTCGCCTAATTGATAAGAGCATTATGGCATCCTGTTTTCGCCAGCTAATGGCAGATCCCGCACATAACCTTTTTGGCTATAGCCACCCCCGAGGCTACATTCCACTTAGAGGTGCCATAGCGCAGCATATGCGACGTCATGGAATTGAGGCTGAGGATGAAAATATTTTGGTTACAAATGGTTCACAAAATTCTCTTCAGCTGATATTTCAAACCTTCTTGAAGCGTGGAGATGTTGTAGCAGTGGAGACACCAACCTATAGCTTGCTAATTCCCCTTCTACGTCTTTACAGCTCAAAGGTGGTGGAAATACCTTCTACACCACAGGGGATGGATGTGACCTATTTGGAAAACGTTCTTCAGCGCGAAAAGGTGAAATTAATTTACACCATACCAACGTTCAACAACCCTACTGGAGCAACAATGCCACAGGAAAATAGAGAGAGATTGCTTGCCCTTTGCGAAGCATTCGATACAATTATTGTGGAGGATAGCATTGAGGAGGAGCTGAAGTTCTTTGGCAGGGTTCACCTTCCCATTAAGTCGATGGATACACAAGGCCGGGTGATATATCTGGGGACTTTTTCAAAAATCCTAGCACCAGGTCTTCGAACTGGTTGGATTGTAGCCCATCCGGAGTGTATCAATCGCCTTGCGGCTTTGAAAACGGTGACCGATTTGTCATCGAATACGCTTAGCCAAGCTTTGCTCGAACGGTTTTGTGAGTCGGGAGGCTACGAACTGCATATTCGTAAGCTGCAACGGGCTTTTCGCAAGCGGATGAGAACTGCCATACGAGCAATAAAGACTTACTTACCGCCCGACATGGTGGAGTGGAGTGAACCGATGGGGGGATACCTCATTTGGCTTAAATTTTTGGGCATTCCTCAGGAGATTAGTATGGCTGAATATTTTAAAAAATATGGGGTTGCTGTAGCGGATGGGAGAACATTCTTCTTTTCCTTTCCGAGGGAACATTTTGTTCGACTTTCCATATCTAGACTTAATGAAATGGAGATTGAGGAAGGAGTGAAGCGGATGGGAAAGGCCTTGAGCGAATTGCATGGGCACTATAACCAATAGTGAGTATGAAAAAATATGTCCTTGACCATTTGTTTTTATCCCTCTGTGTTAATTTGTCAAAAAAAGCAGGTCAATGTGTAAATAATACACGATAAATATTTGCTTTTTCATTTTTTGCCTCTTTCTTTGCGTAAAATAAACGCAAAGATATGGAGCCAATAAAAGGGCAATACTGCTATGAGTATCCTAGACCTGCCGTAACTACCGATTGTGTAATCTTTGGTTTCGATGCCGGGGAGTTGAAAGTCTTGCTTATTGAGCGTAACCTTGAGCCATTTAAAGGACGTTGGGCTTTGCCGGGTGGATTCCTCAACATGGATGAAAATGCTGACGACTGTGCTCGACGAGAGTTGATGGAGGAGACGGGAGTAGAAAACCTTTTTATTGAGCAGCTCTATACTTTTAGCGATGTAAACCGCGACCCTCGTGGACGGGTAATTACTGTTGCCTACTACGCTTTAATAAAGCTTTCGGACTATAAGATTGAGGCTGGCGACGATGCTGGTAAGGCGCAGTGGTTTCCCATCTCTAAGGTTCCTTTGCTGGCCTTCGATCACGACCATGTTTTTCGAGTTGCCCTTAACCGGCTGAAGGGTAAAATTCGTTACCAGCCCATTGGCTTCGAGCTGTTGCCCCAGAAGTTTACCATGCCCGAGCTCCAGAACCTCTATGAGTCTATTCTGGGTGTGACCTTAGATAGGCGTAATTTTCGAAAGAAGATTATGGGAACAGGCGTAATTGTTGAACATCAGGATTGCGTAACAGGAGTTCCTCACAAGGGTGCACGCTACTTCAGTTTCGATAAGGCAAAGTATAAGGAGCTTACGGAGCGAGGATTTAATTTTGAAATATAACCGATCCAGATGGTGATGAAGACAGCCCTTTTTATAATAGACATGCAGAATGATTTTTGCCTAGCGACTGGAGCTCTCTACGTTCCTGGTGCTGAGCAGGACACCGTAAGGCTTAGTCGTTTTATAAAACAAAATACTAGGAAAATCGACGGTATTATACTAACGCAGGATAACCATCAGGTAATGGATATTGCTCATCCCGAGTTTTGGCGGGATGCAGCCGGGAAAAGGCCACAGCCGTTTACTGGAATCTCGTTGGAAGAGGTTGAGCAAGGGGTATGGAATCCTCAGTTTGAGCGGGATAAGGTGCTGGAGTATTTGAAAACATTGGACAACCAAGGTGAATATCCGCATACCATTTGGCCTGAACATTGCCTTATGGGAAGTGAGGGGGCGGCAATTACGACCACTGTTATGCAAGCCGTAAGGGAGTGGGCTGCCGATGGGAGATTTTACAAGTTGGTTGTAAAGGGGACCAACCCACTCACCGAACATTTTGGTGCATTTAGGGCTAATGTGCCACTACCATCGGCTCCTGAAACGCAGCTAAATATGGCATTACTAGATGAGCTGACCCATTATCAACAGATAGTGGTGGCAGGAGAGGCGCGCAGTCATTGCGTTGCCAACACAATTCGACAGCTGTTCGACTATCCAGAGTTGGTGGGCAAGCTCCAAATTTTGAACGACTGTATGAGCAACGTGCCAGGCTTTGAGCAGCTGGCAGAACCAATATTCTACCACGCCAAGGAATTAGGTGCCACCATTACATCTACAACCAAAATACAACTTTAATAGCTACGATATGATTATTCGTGATTTGCTAGATAACGATCTCTATAAGTTCACTACCATGAACGCCATTCAAAAAAAGTTTCCCACGGCAGAGGTAATTTATCGTTTTGTTAATAGGGGAAATACTTCATTCCCGCATGGTTTTGCCGCTGAGTTACGTAAGGAGGTGGATGCCATGCAAGCATTAACCTTATCGCCGGAGGCCGAGGAGTTTATTCGTAGGAAATGCTACTACTTTGAGCCGGTATTTGTCGATTTGCTGAAGGGCTACCGTTTTAACCCCAACGAGGTTACAATATCGCAAAGTGGTGGCGATTTGGAGGTGGAAATACGGGGACCTTGGTACCGTACCGTGCTTTGGGAAGTTCCTGTGATGGCCATTATTTCGGAGCTATACTTTAAAATGACCGGGCAGCAGACTGACTGCTACAAGCCAAGAATTGTGGCTAAGGCCGAGGCATTTGTAAAAATTGGTGCGGAGGTGTCGGAATTTGGTACGCGCCGGCGTTACTCCTTTGAGGTGCAGGACACCATGGTGGGCATACTTAAGGAGCACATGGGGAAATTTCTCAATGGCACTAGCAATGTTTACCTGGCAATGAAGCATGGTTTGACTCCACTGGGAACCCATCCTCATGAATGGTTTATGTACCATGGTGCACACTTTGGATACCGTATGGCCAACTCCATTGCGCTCGATAACTGGGTGGATGTGTATCAGGGTAGTTTGGGTATTGCGCTCACCGATACCTACACTTCCGATAATTTCTTCAAAAGTTTCAACACCAAGCATTCTAAGCTCTTCGATGGTGTTCGTTGGGATAGTGGAGACCCCCTGGAGTTTACCGATAAAACACTGAATCACTACCAACGTTACAGAATTGATGCTAGGAGTAAAACGGTTGTATACAGCGATGCGCTCGACTTGGAAAAGGTGAAGGAGATAAAGCAGTATGTAAATGGTAGGCTTCACGATGTGTATGGTATTGGAACCTACCTCTCCAACGATGTGGGTGTGCAGCCTTTGAACATGGTTATAAAGCTTTTTGCAGCAAAGCCTGCTGGATGGACTACGTTTGTTCCAACAGTGAAGCTTTCCGACGTGGAGGGAAAACACACTGGAGAGCCAAGCGAAATAGCCTTTTGCTTACAAACCATTTAGGTTGTAGCCGGGCGGCTCTAAATGTGTATTGAATTAGCTATAACTGCTATTGACTAAAAAAAGGCCGAAGGGAATCCCGATCCCTCCGGCCTAACCTAAACCCAATTAAACCTGAAAACGACTCTCTTACTTGAGAGTAAATCTTGCCATTTTTGTCTGTGCCGAGTTAGGCCCAATGTGTATTTCAAATACTCCAGGATCCCAGGAGTAGTCCATGTTGCTGTGGTAGTACTTCAAATCGTTTGGGGTGAGCGTAAAGGTTACCGTTACGCTTTGTCCGGCAGGAATGAACACCTTCTTAAAACCTTTTAGCTCAAGAACTGGCCTAGTAACCTCACCAACCACATCGCGAACGTAGAGTTGAATAACCTCCTCCCCATTTACCTTACCCGAATTCATTACGCTTACTCTTGCTACGATGGTGTCGTTGGCAGTGTATTCGTTTTTGTCGAGCACCACGTTGGAGTAGTCGAAGGTGGTGTAGCTAAGTCCATAGCCAAACGGGTAGAGCGGGTCATTGGAGCAGTCGATATATTTCGACTTATACTTCTCAACTTTTGAAGGATCAACAGGCCGTCCCGTATTCTTGTGGTTGTAATAGATGGGAATTTGTCCCATGTTTCGCGGGAATGTCATGGTTAACCTGCCAGATGGATTGTACTTTCCAAAAAGGACATCGGCAACGCCATTTCCAGCCTCGGTGCCGCCAAACCATGCCTCAAGGATGGCTGGTGCTATGGCATCGAGGTTTGTTAATGTAAGTGGTCGACCATTGAAGAGTACAATAGCCGTATTGGGATTTGCCTTGACAACTGCCTCAGCCAGCATTTGCTGGACCCCAGGAAGGTCAATGTTGCTTCTGCTAGCTGCTTCACCGCTCATGTCGCGACTCTCACCCAGTGCAAGAATTACCACCTGCGCGCTTCGAGCAGCAGAAACGGCTTTAGCGATATTTGCAGTGGAGTTATCGTTAATGTCACATCCCTTTTCGTAGATGATTTTGGTATTGGGAGAGAGAGCGTTTTTAACCCCTTCGAGGAGAGATATGCACTTGTTTCCATCACCAGCTGCCGACCAGCTGCCAAGCATCTCCTGCTTAGCATCGGCAAGTGGGCCAATCACTGCGATTGACTTAACCGAAGAGGAGAGAGGAAGTATGTTGTTCTTGTTTTTCAGGAGAACACAGGATCGAGCGGCAAACTTGCGGGCAAATGTCATATGCTCGGGAGTCATTATCTCGGTTTTTTCCCGTTCAATGCTGCAGTAGCGATAAGGATCGGAAAACAGTCCTAGTTTATACTTTGCAACAAGAATTCGCTTAACTGCTTCGTCTATTGTTTTTTCGGAGACTTTCCCTTGCTTAACTAGACTTGCAAGAAACTTGTTGTAGATGTTTCCCTGCATATCCATGTCAACACCTGCATTAATGGCAAGTTTTCCGGCATCGGCTGAATCGGCGGCCACTCCATGAGGAATTAGCTCGTTAATGGAGGTGTAATCGGTAACCACAAATCCGCTGAATCCCCATTGCTTGCGTAGAATATTGTTGAGGAGCCAAGCATTGGAGGTGGAAGGAGTTCCATTGATTTCATTGAAGGAGGTCATAACTGAGCCAACACCGGCATCCACTGCAGCTTTATATGGTGGAAGATAATTTCCAAAAAGCGTTTGCATGGACATATCCACGGTGTTGTAATCACGACCAGCCTCCGGCGCACCGTAGGCAGCAAAGTGCTTAACGCAGGCAAGAAGGGTGTTGTTAGCGGCAAGGTTGTCTCCCTGAAACCCCTTTACTCGAGTTGCAGAAATTTGGCTTCCAAGCCAAGTGTCCTCACCTGCCCCCTCCATCACTCTGCCCCAGCGTGGGTCACGGGTAATGTCAACCATTGGAGCATAGGTCCAGTTGATTCCTTCTGCGGTAGCCTCGTCGGCTGCAATTTGTTCTGAATGCTCAATGGATTCCAAATCCCAGCTACAGGCCTGTGCAAGAGGAATTGGGAAAATGGTTCGATGTCCATGTATTACATCGTAGCCAAAAATGAGCGGGATGTGCAGTCTCGATTCCTCCACCGCCACCTTTTGTAGCTTCCGAACGTAATCCACCGTGTAGGCATTAAATATGGCACCAGCTTTTCCTTCCTTTATCAGCTCTATGTAGTTATTGTTCATTACCGGTCCAGTAACGTCCCAGTCACTGGTAAAGAGTGATAGCTGACCGATTTTCTCCTCCAGCGTCATCAGCTTTATAATAGAGTCGGCCTTTTGCTCGTACACAGCATTGGCAGATTCAGGCTGATGGTTGCACGCCTGAAAAATGGTGATTAATCCTGGAATAGTTAGGCTAAGTAAAGCTTTTGATTTCCAGTTCATGGTCATATATTTTGAGATGAAGATTATCCTTGTTTAAAATTAGCGTGCTGAGCGACTACTGCTACTCAACAGGGGCTTTTGCATACTTAAAATCGAGCAGTGAGAGTCCCTTCTGAACCTCAGGAATGGTGGAAAATAGATTCCATAGTAGTCCAGTTCGGTAGTTTTCAATCATTACCACAATGGGACCCTGATCAATAGCTAGGTAGCTGTCGGCATACCAGTTTTTTTGCTCAGAAAAGGCATCAATAAAGCCATACTTCCCCCATATTCTACCGCCAAGGTCATAGTAAAAATGTTTTAGGGCAGCCATGCTATGCTCCGGAGTGTAAGGAAATGCCGAAAGCGCAGCGGTTGGTGAAATTACTCCTAGGTCGTTGGTGGGTGATTGGGCTGAGTAGCCTTCGTAGTTATCGCTGGCCGTTAATCCCCAGCAATTCTCTCCGTAACCCTTGTAATGTTTCGGGTTTTTTACACAGTAGGTGTAGTTAATGAGCGTATGATTTCTGTTTAGCTCTCCGTAGTTGGCATACCTATCCGACAAACCATTGGGATTAAGGCCCAAAAAGGAGTAGTGCGTAAAGAAGAGAGGGCCTCCGTATGGGAATCCAAGTGCAAGTGGGTAGCCATAGTAGCTGTTCCCGTTGTAAAAATGGTTGGACTTTGTCCATCCGGCATGGTAAACGCTAGAATCGATAGGATGTGTAGGTGATGATGCTGCTAGAATGTAGGTAATCAGGCACTCATTCCATCCTTTAATGGGCATGTTCATTTTCCACTGGTAATTTGGGGACCAATGCCAGTAAAGCGAATCAGTATGGTTGGTATACCAGTTCCAATCAACACCTTCCCATAGTTTTGTAATCTTGTTTTGTAGCGTAACCTCTTCCGGAGATCCGCTATTGAAGTAGGCACGTGCTGCAAGCAGTCCTTGCACGAGGTAAGCTGTTTCAACTAGGTCACCGCCATTATCGTATTGGCTGAATGGGAATGTTTTACCTGTATTCCCGTTATACCAGTGAGACCATGCACCATGGTAGCGGTCGCAGGTGTCCAAGAAATCAGCAATTTTTGAGATTTGCCTGATGGCTGCTTCTCGTGTAATAAAGTGTCGGTTAACGCCAACCACCATGGCCATAATACCAAAGCCAGTTCCCCCAGTTGTAACAATAAAGTTCCCCTCAGTTTGGTCATTGCTTCTCTCACGAGCCATGCCCGATATGGGTTGGGCAAAGTCGACAAAATATTTTAGTGTTTGCCTTTGCACTGTATCCAAAAGCGCGTCATCGCTCAGCTGAGCCTGTGTTTTGTTTTGGCAGCTACAAAGCATTGCAATGCTGATGATGGAGTAGTAAATCAGCTTATTCATGATGGTCAGTTGAAACGTAAAATGAAAACTGTAAAGGTTAAAAGTAAGGGGGAGCAAGAGCCTCCCCCTCTCTCACATGAATCTAAAAACAACCTAAACTTAACCCCAAAAACTAGTTGCCTTCAGCAGTATTTTCTCCATTGTATAGAGCGCCAACCTGTGCTTCGGTTAAAGCAACATTGTAAATACGGAAATCATCCATATCACCTAGGTAGTTGCCTAACCATGTTTGAACGGTGTTAGGATTCTTTCCAATGTAGAAGTCAGTTGCAGTTGCAGGAATGGTAATGGCACCCATTGGTGCGTCGTTGTAGGTAATAGTGTCCTGTAGCACCTTGGTACCATTCAAATAAAGTGCTCTTATACCATCAGTTGAATTGTAGGTATAGGCAATATGGAACCATTTGGATGTGGGGAACAGCACTTTTTCTGTTGCTCCATAACGGGTATCAAGCCAAGTAAATACCTGAGAGTTTTGGTGCATGGTAAAACCTTTAATACGAAGAGTGTCTACACGGCTATCACCTTCTTGCCACATTCCAATACCAGCATTCCAGTCAATGGTAGGATCTATGTAGGCAAAGATGAAGTTGGTTCCACCAGCCAAAAGCTGAGCTCTCAACCATACGGAAACAGTCATGCTAGCAAGGTTCTTCAGACTAGCATCTGGAGTAACATCAACGTAAGCAGCATCGCCACCATGGTAAGCTGCTGCAGTTGCTCCAAAACGGTCGGTGGTAAAGGTTGCGCCATTGTTTACGGCAACATGACCCTTTTTGTCGGTAACGTCAGCGTTGAACTTAAAGTAGGCTACCAAGTTGTTAACGGCAACTGTGTCGGCAGTATTGTCAACAGTGGTATTGTTGTTGTTAGAACTACTGCTGTCCTTGGAGCAGGATACAAATGTGGCAGCAACTGCCAACGCGAGCATTGAAAAAATTTTAGTGTACTTCATAGTTGTTGATTTATTTGGTTAGTGAACGTTTATTGTAAGTGAAACCTAATTTTGTTAATCCATTCTGAACATCCTTGTTTTTCATAAAGGTGTTCCACAGTAAACCAGACCTATAGTTCTCAATCATTACTACTATTGGGCCTTGATCGATGGCAAGAGAGGACGTTGCATACCATGATTTACCAATGTTAAAGGCATCTTTGAATCCATAACTTCCCCAAATCTTGGAGTGAAGACGGTGGTAGAAGAAACGTAGTGCCTTCATGCTCTCTCCAGGAGTATAGGGAAATGATGAAAGGGCAGCAGTAGGAGTGATGGTTCCATTATCGCCCCCGCCAATACCGTAAGGAGCATGAGCTTGATATCCAACGACTGGATCATCGCTAGCGGTAAGTCCCCAGCAAGAGTCGCTGTAGTAGCAATACTTGTAGGGGTTGTATACTACGTAGTCATGATTTATTTGGCTTTGAGCCACATTTTGATCCCAGTAGTTGGCATATTGATCCGAAAGTCCTCTAGGATCTAACCCAAGAAATGAGTAGTGGGCAAAGAAGAGGGGACCACCATAATCTTCTCCCAACGGTAGAATATGTCCAAAAAAGAGTCGGCCATTTTTAATGGCGCCATTATTGGCCCACCCATTATCGTATACCTCCTTGGAAATGGGATGTGTGGGAGAGGAGGCAGCCAGCACGTAGGCAATAAGTCCTTCGTTCCAGCCTGAAATATGCATGTTGATATCGAAGTTATAGTCGGGTGACCAGTGCCAAATCAGCACATTTTGGCCGTTAGTATACCAATCCCATTCCACACCATACCATAGGGAATCGGCCAGTGCTCTCAGGCTATCCTCCTTAACTGTCGATGCGTCGAAAAATTCACGGGCAGCAATGATTCCCTGAACCATGAAGGCCGTTTCAATCAGGTCACCACCGTTGTCCTTTGTGCCGAAAGGAATGGTTTTACCTGTTGTGCCATCCATCCAGTGCGACCAAGCTCCATGGTATCTGTCGGCCTTTTTCAAGAAATTGAACAGCTTGAGCATACGGTCGGTGGCAGCATCTCTATCGATAAAACCTCGATGTACGCCCGCAATAATGGCCATAATTCCAAATCCAGTTCCGCCTGTGGTCACCGTATTTCCCGACGAGTTTCTCTCCCTAGCCATGCCTGAGTTTGGCTCGGCAAAATCCCAGAAATACTTTAGGGTCTGTTGTTGAACCTTATCGAGCAAGGCGCTGTCGCTTATAACCTCGGCGTAGTTCTCCAATGGAGGACAGGTGTTGGTTGTAGTAGTGTCGTCCGGTGGTGTTGTATCCACAGAAGACTTACTGCAGGAACTTCCAACAAGCAGGAGTAAAAGCGAACAGTATGTGGCAATCTTTAGCATTAGTATCCAGGATTTTGAATAAGTACACCATTGCTAAGGTCGATCTGAGATTGCGGTATGGGGAACACCTCATTTTTCCCCGCAACAAAGCCTAGCGGTCCAAGCACCGAAGGGGCTTGTCCTGTTCTCACCAAATCCTCAAAGCGGAACTCCTCTAGGGCGAATTCAGCCCTACGCTCGTCCCAAACATCTTGAAGGGTTGGGGAGCCAATTTCTGGCAATCCTGCCCGTTGCCGAACGAGATTAAGCGGTGTAGCAGCGTCGCCACCTACATGGAGAGCCGCTTCTGCATTCATTAGCAAAACTTCGGCGTAGCGGATGTAGCGAATGTTGTAGTCGAGAGCGTAGTCTATATCGTTATACTTAATGGGCGTGTATACCTTGTAGTTGTAGTATGGATTTGGGCAAATTGCGTTTATAGAGTCACCTTCAGGCGTTTTAAAACCTCTTGGGAGAACAGTAGCTCCTTCTCTTATGGTCTCGTTTCTGGCGTTAAAAAAGTTGATTAGCTTTTGAGAGGGAACACAAAATCCCCATCCTTGCAGGTGGGCAAAGTTGTTACGGGGTCCCTGTTCAAATCCGTATTCGCAGCGGTATTTACCTTGGTCCATGGAGGAGTTCTGCAGCTCGAAAATAGACCCTATACCATTTTCTCCCTCCACACGAAACATTTTGTAAAAGTTTGGATAGAGCGAGTATGGACCGCTTCCAATTATTTCATCTGTAAGAATTTTTACATCTGACCATTTTTCTTCAAACATACAGGTCCTTGCCAGTAAAGCTTTTGCTGCCCAGCTGGTTGCTCTGCCGATTTGGTCAGCAGTATAGGAGTCTGGAAGATAGGGAATCGCTTCTTTTAGATCCTTCTCAATGAAAGCATATACTTCTGCTTTGGTCGCTCTGGGCACCTTGGCAAAATCATCAACTGTTTTTAGCGTATCCACCATTGGTACTCCTCCAAATGCAACATTAAGCCGAAGAAACATGAACGCTCTAATGAATTTTGCTTCAGCAATCAGCTGATTTCTTGCAGAGGTATCCTTGAACTGTAGCTGGTTAAGCGCGCTAATGGCGTAGTTGCAGCTGCTTATTACGCTGTAGTGGTCGCTCCAAAAGCTCGCTATGAGGTCTGTATTTGCATCATAGGTAAAGTTGTTTAGAGCAATCATCGATGGTGAATCATCGGGGGTACTTCCTTTGTCGGCATCGTCGGAGGTAATTTCGAACATGCCGATGTAGGGAAATGCACTAACACCAAAATTTCGTAGCCCGCCGTATGCTGCACTTACGTATTGGAATGCTTCGTCGGCAGTAAGCTGCTTGGTGTAATCCGATGGAAGTTGCCCTTCTATTGGAACATCAAGGTAATTAGTGCACGAAAGAATAGTGGCAGAGGTTATGGCTCCTAAAGCCAGTAAGTATGCTTTGCTTTTAAATTGTATGTTGCTGAATTTCATGGCGTCTAGGATTAAAATGTTGCGTTAATTCCAAAGGAGTAGATGGCGGAGAGAGGGTAAGTAGACTCGTCTATCCCGGTGGATATTGGATCTCCTCCTATTTCAGGGGTAAACCCGTTATAGCCAAAGATGGTAAGTGGGTTTTGAGCGTTTACGTAAACCCTAAAACTTTTAAAGCCAACCTTTTTAATAGTATTCTCCGGAATGGTGTATCCAACCTGAACGTTCCTTAAGCGGATATAGCTTCCCGACTCAACGAAGAAGGAGTTGGGCTGAATGTTCTTTCGTGTAAGGGCGGCGGAGGGATACTCATTTGTAGAGCCTGGACCATTCCAGTGGTGTTTATAAAAATCGTAATCATAGTTTCCGTCGGGGAAGGCATTTCTATTAATTCGCTTTAGGTTGAAAATTTTATTCCCGTAAACTCCTTGAATGGCAAGCGACATGTCCCAATTTCCGTAGGAGAGACCACCCGTTAAGCCGTAGGTGAATTTGGGAATGGGGCTGCCAAGGTAGGTTCTATCGTCATTATTGATTTGATTGTCGCCGTTTGTATTGGCAAACTTAAGGTCACCGGGTATGGCATCGGGTTGTAGTACGGTACCGTTGGCGCTTTTGTAGTTGTTTATTTCAGAATTTGACTGAAATACGCCAATGACTTTGTATCCGTAAAAGGAACCAATGGGCTTACCAACAATGGTTCTGGTTATAAAGGCACCGTTTACCTGCGGGCCGTACAGTACTCCCGAATCGTTATTAATGGCAAGCACTTCGTTGTGTATGACTGTAAAGTTGGTGCTAACGTTGTATTTTATTTTGCCACTCTTTGTTTGGCTCGACCAACCAATAACCATTTCAATACCGTTGTTCTTAATCCTTCCATTATTTCCTAAAAGGTTATCGGTACCCGAAATGCCAACCACTGGTGCGTTGAAAACGGCATCGTGGGTAATTCGGCTGTAGTAGTCGAACTCAAAATTGAGCCTATTCTTAAAGGCATACGCTTCAACTCCACCGTCGTATTCTTCAATTACCTCCCATTTCAGCGGCTTCTTAATTACCGTGGAGAATGTCAGTCCGGGGATGTAGTTGTTGCCACCGAAAATTCCACCTTCAACAGGTCCACCGTAGGTAACGCTAGAGTTGGCTGGAACGTTGCTATTCCCAAGTTTGCCCCAGCTTCCTCTTAGCTTAAGGAAATTGATGTACTTATTGTTTTTCAGAAAGTTTTCTTCACTCAACACCCAACCCAACCCGATGGATGGGAAGTACCCCCATTGATTATTGGCATACTTGGATGAGCCGTCGGCCCTGAAGGTTCCCGTTAAAAGGTATTTTGAGTCGTAGTTGTAGGTTACTCGAGTAAATCCAGAAACCACCCTGCTTAGGTTACCGCCATCGGTAGCCTTTTGCGTGCCATCGTCTCCTAAGGAAAGGTAGAGGGTTGCATTGGTAAGGTAAGGCACGTTGTAGCGTGTACCGCTGAGGTAAGTATCGTAAAAATCTTGAACGGAGCTTCCCACCATTACCTTGATGTCGCTCTTGCCAAAGGTTTGGCTGTAGTTCAAGGTGTTACCCCAAATTAAGTTTCTTCTGAAGTTGGTAGTCTTGTTGAGGTTGCTCGTATTGTTGTTCTGGAGCCCTGAAACGTAGAATACGGGGGTATAGGTTCGTTGAAGTCCAAATCCGATGTCGCCGCTGAAAACGGTTCTAAAGTCGAAATGGTTATTGAGGAATTTAACGTCTAAGTATGCATTGGGAAGAATGCTATAGCTTTCGGTGCGATTATCGTTGTAGTAAACCGTAGCTGCTGGATTTGCAAATGGTCCTGAAAAGCCTAAGGCTGTTGGATCGGTCCAGACGCCGCTAGCATCTTTGGGTTTGTAGGCTGGAGGTGTTACATAAGCCTGGAAAAGAGCGTAGTTGTTCGTTGGAACATCCATGCTGCGAGAAAAGATAAGCCCAAAGCCACCAGTGAAGTGATTAGTAAAGGTATAGTCGTTCTTTGCTCGGAAGTTGATGCGATCGTAGTGGTTATTCTTGTTTCCTGTATTAATAAGACCATCCTGATAAAAGTGGCTAAGGCCAAATGCGTAAAGAGTTTTATCTGTGCCTCCATTAACGTTCAGCTCCACACTCGAGATAAATGGATTGCGTAGGAGCTCTTGGTACCACTGTGTGCTTACGGGGAAGTTTGCTGCATCGTAAAGATTTCCTGCTCCTGTTAGTCCCGTGCGCTGGTTTAATAGCTCAATGTATTGACTCGTATTGGCCATTTTTACAAGGTTGGTGGCGTGCTGCACACCGGCATAGGCCGAGAAATTAAACTGAGGTTCCCCCTTTTTCCCTTTTTTAGTGGTAATGAGCACTACACCATTTGCTGCTTGAACGCCGTATATGGCGCCTGCTGATGCATCCTTTAATACCGATACATTGTCGATGTCGGAATTATTAAGGAAGCTGATGTCGCTAACAACTACTCCATCTACTATGTATAGGGGGCCAGATCCGCTGGCCAAGGCCGTTCCTACGCCCCTTATACGGATTTGAGGAGCGCTACCTGGTTCACCATTATTGGTAACCGTAACACCTGCGATCTTACCCTGAAGTGCTTGTGCTGGGTTTGCGGTTGCTTGTCGTGAAATTTCTTCCGACTTGAGGCTCACAATTGGAGCAGTGAGATCCTTGAGTTTCGAAGTTCCGTAGCCAATTACAACCACCTGGTTAATTTGTTTTGACGATGACTTGAGCACCGCATTAATGGTTGTCCTATTTCCTACTACGGTTTCATACCGTTCCATGCCCACCATTGAAAACACAATGGTATCAGTGCTCTGAGCCGAAATGGAGTAAAGGCCATCAAGGTCTGTTGCTGTACCTTTGGTTGTGTTTTTAATAAACACATTGGTGCCGGGCATTGTATTTCCCTCCTCGTCGACTACCTTACCGGTAATCAGCTGCTGGGCTAAAAGCCAGGACGGAAAAAAGATAATTAGGCATATCGCAAATAATCTTTTCATAGTGTTTAGGTAGTTAGTGTCGAAATCGGAAACAAGTTACGGTTGTAAATAGCCGATCTCCTCAAACGTTTGCGGCTATTTGCCTTCTCAGGATGAAAAAAAGTGATTTTTTAGCTACATCATGTCCACAACATATTTTTTTAAATAATTAAAAAACAGTCTTTTGTAATTACATCTACGGGAACATGTGGTATTAACAAAGGTTGATGTTACTGGACCTAGAATCGCCATGGAACTCACGTTTGAAGTTGCTGGCAGGCTCGTTTTTGCTGTTGGGCTGGTGTGAAATGACGGATGCTAACGGTCTTTTGTCTGTAGTTTCCTTAGAAAACTACAGGGATGTTTCAGCTAATTATAAGGTAAACAGATTAATAGCTCTGTTTGTTTAGGATTGGCGACGTATATGGGAGATGATTTGAAAAACGGAGTTGCCGCAAACGATTGTGTATGTTGGATGAAATATGGTGAATATGCCGTTAGTCCTCGTACATAGCGAATGTAGATGATTCTGTGGCTATGATTTATTTCGACGTAGATGGTTGCATAAAAAAGTGCCCATTGGCAATGGACACTTTCTTTACATTAGTAGCAGATAGTAAGTGAGTTACATTGAAATTGTAATATAGAAAATGAGTTCGAATGGTTTACTCATACCGGATGGCGTTTACGGGGTTCATGCGGGCTGCCTTCCAGCTTTGCCAGAGCGCTGTGGCAAAAGCAACCAGTAGAACGCTCGTACCTCCTAATGCATAGAGCCACCACTCCATGATTGCCTGCATGGCAAAGTTCTGGAGCCAGAGGTGCAAAACGTACCATGCTGCTGGGAAGGCTATTGCACAGCCAAGAATTACCCATAAAACAACATCGCGCGTAAGCAAAATAAAGATGTCGGAGGTGGTCGCTCCGTTTACTTTTCTTATCCCAATTTCTTTGAGTCGGTATTTAACCAGAAACGACATTATTACCGCAAGCCCTAGGGTAGAAACCAGCAGGGTAATTAGCGAGAAGTAGCTGAGCAGCTCGCGCGTTTGCATTTCGTTGTAGTATCGGTTGTCGTATACCTGCGAAAGTGTAGAGTAGCTAAAGGGAGCATTGGGGATTACTTCTTTCCAAACATTGCCAATTGCCTTTATGGCTTCTGCTCTCGATTTGGCATCGTAGCGGATGAGTAAGGTATTTTGGAAGAGCTTTCGCTCAAACATTATAGTGGGCACCTCCTTCTCGAATAGCGAGGTGTACTTGAAGTTGTCTACCACTCCAACAATGGTTCCACCCGGAATGATGTCAATGGATCGGTGAATTAGACGAAGTTTTTTCCCAATAGCCTCTTCAGCCGATTTGAACCCCATGACCGAGAGGGCTGCTTTGTTAATTACGAAGTGATCGCTATAGGCCGTTGTATCAATGTTTATTTTTTGTTTTGATTTTATGTTACTCAGTTTTTCTGACAGCAGGTTGATTTCATCTTCGAATGTATATTTGCAAGGAGGAAGGTAGTTTCCTGCAAGTAACTTTAACTTGAAGAATGAAAAAAACTCGCTGCTAACGCAAAATATATCTTCAGGATTATCTTTTAGTTCACCTTCAATGGAATATAAGCTGTAATCCTTTATTGCATCTCCAGGTACCTCCATCACACCACAAACATCAGCAACTTGAGGCACCTTATGTAGTTCCGATTTTAACAGGTCTAGTCGTTCTATTACATTTTGATTTTGGTGAGCGATTACAAGGATGCCCGATTCTTTTCCTCCCAGCTGCTGCGATAGCACGTAGTTCATTTGGCGCGATATGCCGAAAGCCACCACCAGCACAAATGTTGAGATGCAGAGCTGAACCACTACCAACACCTTTAATCGAAACAACCTACTTTTAATGGGAATGACAGCGTCGAGGCTGCTTCGAATAAAGTAGCCTTTGAGGAATTCCTTGGCAATGGGGAATACCATTACGACCAACATGGCTAGCAGAAAGCTACCGGCAATCGTTATGATGTTGACCAAAGTGAGGCGATGAAATACATCAAAACCAATAAGCTGACCTAGGTAGAATGTGGCCCAAAAGCCGACCAAGGTTACCGTAATGCCGCTGATTAATGCGAGGAGAGATTCCTCTAAAATCATAGAACCAACACTTGCCCCATTAACTCTCTTCATGATGTAGTAGTCCTGGCTAAGTAAAAATACTACTCGGCTGTTGTTTGAGAGATTGAAAAGCGATATAATTACTAAAAGGGCAATGGCAGATGCTAGAATAATGAGCTGGGTAAAGCTTCCATTTCTACTTAATTCACGAGCTTTGCTGCTTTTAAGATGAATATCGGTAACCAGCTGTAATGTTGAATGTGCTAATGGATTGCTTTGCCACATTGAATTATACAGGCTATCTATTTTTTGCTCTGCACTCTTAAGGGAGGCTCCCGGTCGGAGTAACACATAGGTGTAAGCCATGTTGGCATAATTTTTCGGCATACCAAAGAGCAGGTCGGCACTGAAATGGGAATTGTCGGGGAAGTTGTTCATTACGCCGGCAATGGTGTAGCTCATAATTCCCGGATATCCATCGTTTTTGATTTGTAATGCTTTGTTAAGCACATCGATGGTTCCAAAATTTTTCGTTGCAAAATCTTTTGATACAATAACATTGGTTGGGGATGCAAGGGCCGTTGCGGAATCTCCCGATATTAGCTTATAACCAAAAGTGGTAAAAAAGGTGCTGTCTACTAGAAACGCTTCGTTAAGCGGCCATAGCATATTATTTATTTGTGCTGACAAATTTTTTGTATGGGCTACGCAAGTTACTCGCTCAATTTCAGGTATGTAATTTGGTAGTGTTTCCATCCATCCACCCCAGCAGCGCGCATCCGGTAAGTCTTCTCCACTCGAGACAGTTAATCTATACAATCTATCAGGATTGGGATTGAAGGTGTCGTAGTTGAGCTCGTGTTTGGCAAAGGCAGCAACCATTAACAGGCAGGCAAGGGAAGCGCTGAGGCTTGCAATACTTATTGCTTTGAGAATAGGAAATCGGCGAAACCGGCGAAATAGAATATCTGGACGTATCATAGCCTATATTGTTACTACGTGATTTCTCGAAATATCTTGGATATCTACAACCTCACCATCATGCAAGCGAACTATTCGATGGGCATATGCGGCGTCATGCTCGGAATGGGTTACCATCACCACCGTTCTACCAGTTTGGTTTAGCTCGGTAAGCAGCTGCATCACCTCGGTGCCGTTTTTTGAGTCGAGATTACCGGTGGGCTCATCGGCAAGAAGCAGCGAGGGGCTGGAGATTACAGCGCGGGCAATGGCTACCCGTTGCTGCTGGCCACCCGACAGCTGTTTGGGGAAGTGGTTTATTCGGTGCGACAGCTGCAACCGATTGAGGACCTCCATAACCTTCTGCTTTCTCTCCCCATTCGACATGTTAAGGTAAGCAAGTGGTAGTTCCACATTCTCCTTCACCGTTAAATCCTCAATTAACCTAAAATTCTGAAATACAAATCCAATATTACCCCGCCGTATTGCAGTGCGCTTTGGTTCCGACAGGCCGCTAACCTCTATGTTGTGGAATAGGTAGCTGCCCGACGTTGGTGCGTCCAACAGTCCCAGTATGTTTAGTAGGGTAGATTTTCCGCAACCCGATGGCCCCATAATTGCAACAAATTCACCCTGTCTTATCTCTATGCCCACATTGTTCAGCGCAGATGTTTCAACTGTTTCGGTTCGGAATACCTTGTGCAACCCTGTTGTTTTAATCATATCTACCAGTTTTGACCATTTGCTAACCAATCAATGTACCAACATGTGTTATGGACAGATTGCTAGATGCTTAGTGATTAGCAATGCGGATATGTATTGTAAATATGTCTAAAATTTGGCTACTGAGTGTCTAAAAAATGGACAATTGTTAGGCACATCAGATAAGGTTATCTACCTTGGCTCTACAAAATTAAGTGACCATGACGGACGGAAGCATATTAATAGTGGATGACAATTTGAGTGCGCTTACCTCGTTGGAACTTTTGCTACAGGACGAGTTTAAGCTTATCAAAACGCTTGATACTCCCGCTCACATTCCAACCTTCATGGAGCACAACCAGTTCGATGTGGTTCTATTGGACATGAACTTTTCGCCTGGGCAAAAGAATGGAAGTGAGGGGCTTTACTGGCTCGACAAAATACTAGGAATTGACCCGCAGGCCTCGGTAGTTATGCTCACTGCCTATGGTGAGGTTGATTTGGCAGTAAGTGCGCTTAAGAGGGGTGCTACCGATTTCATTCTCAAACCGTGGGAAAATGAGCGGTTGCTGGCTACACTAAAGACGGCTGCAGCCCTCCATCGAAGCAGGGCAGAGGTAGTTCATCTAAAAAATATGGAGCGGATGCTTCGCAACGAGCTTCGTGGGGAACCTTGCTCTATTGTTGGGCAATCGAAACAGCTAAAGGAGGTGTTGACAATAATTAAGAAGGTGGCTGTAACCGATGCCAATGTTTTACTCACCGGAGAAAATGGAACAGGGAAGGAACTTTTTGCTAAGGAATTACATCGACTCTCGCTACGAAGTAACGAGCTGCTGGTGAGTGTGGACATGGGGGCTGTAAGCGAAACTCTCTTTGAGAGCGAACTCTTTGGCCACGTCAAGGGGGCATTTACCGATGCGCACGACGATCGCCAGGGAAAGCTTGAGGCAGCCAACAAGGGCACCCTTTTTCTCGATGAAATTGGGAATCTTAGCCTAGGACTGCAGGCAAAGCTGCTGGCAGTGCTTCAAAATAGAACTGTAGTAAGGGTAGGCTCCAACAGGACTATTCCGGTCGACTTTAGGTTGGTGTGTGCAACCAATAGGAATTTGGAGCAAATGGTTTCCGATGGGCTGTTTCGCGAAGATTTATTCTTCAGGATAAACACCATACATATTCATATTCCCTCACTAAGGGAGAGAACGGAGGATATAGCTGTACTTAGTGAGCTTTTTCTTGATAAGTATGCCTACCATTACGGTAAGCCTAAGCTGGAGCTCACCAAGGCAGCAAGGGAAAAGTTGGAACGATATCGTTGGCCGGGAAATGTGAGAGAGCTACAGCATACCATGGAAAAGGCTGTAATTTTAGCAGAGGGCAGACAGCTTACCCCCGATGATTTCTCGCTGAAACCTGCTATTGGCAGCAATATCCTCTTCCCTGACACCATTGACGAGATGGAGAAGATGATGCTGGAAAGAGCTATCGAGAGACACAAGGGAAACCTTACTGCCGCTGCGGAACAGCTAGGAATTGCCCGGCAAACATTCTATAATAAAATGAAAAAGTATAACCTGTAGGTTACCTTGGCTATGAAAAGCACAACCCTATCCACCGTTGTTCAAACGCTGCTCTTAACTACAACCTCATTTTTGCTTTGCTGGTTGGTGGTTACTCACATGGGTGCTGACCTTATTGCATTTTTTGCTGCTCTTCTTGTCTTTCAAACTTACCTACTCGTTCGGTTTATTAACCGTACCAATCGTAAGCTCAGCTTCTTTTTTCAGGCGTTGCTGAATGAGGACACCGGATTTAAAATTCCCATCAACGGGAAATCGACAACCGAACGGGAACTCAATAGGACGCTCAACAGCCTTCGCACAAAAATGGAGAGCATAATGATGGCTGCCAAGGAGCAGGAACTTCAATACCGAGCGGTGGTGGAGCAGGCCACATCGGGGTTGATGGCCTTTAACGAAAAGGGATTTATCCTTATTTCGAACAGCGCAGCCCATAGCTTACTGCAGTGTCCTGTGCTTACACACCTTAGCCAAATTGAGCGACAGAGTCATCAGCTGTATGCTATTATTAGTAGCATGAAGCACAATGAGCGAAAAACCATTACCCTTAGCGATCCGCCAAGGCAGCGCGTGTTGTCGATTAAAGCCAACATGCTTCGGTTGCAGAAAACTGACCTTACGCTCCTTTCCATTGCCGATATTAAGCCGGAGCTGGATGCACGGGAGACAGACTCCTGGATTAAGCTAACCCGAGTTTTGAGCCATGAAATTATGAACGGTATTGCCCCCATTGCCTCTACAGGGAAGACGCTTAGTGGCTATTTTTCTAAGAACGATTCGGTTGTTACAGCTAGCGACATTAGCCAGCAGATAGTGAATAATACCGCTAGGGGGCTAGAGGTGATTGTAAGGCAGAGCGAGGGGCTTTCGCGATTTGTGGAGCACTACAGAAAATTTTCCAGAATACCGCAGCCCAAGTTACAGCCCACGCTTATTGTGGATTTGTTCGATAAGATAAAGGTGCTGTCTACCGACTTGGTAACCTCTGCTGGAATAGCCCTTGTTGTGGAGGATGCCCCAGCGGAGGCTTCTGCCATGGTGGATGAGCAGCTAATTATCCAAGCGCTAATCAATCTTATATCCAATGGGGTGGATGCGTGTAAGGACAAGGGTGGAGGAACAATAATGCTACGCTATGTGGGCAATATCCATGGACCATTCGCCATTGAGGTAAAGGACAGTGGGGTGGGTATATCGCAGGAGATTGCCGGAGAAATTTTTGTTCCCTTCTTTACTACAAAGTCAGGCGGTTCAGGAATAGGGCTGAGCATTGTGCGCCAGATTATGCATTTGCATGGAGGAGAGGTGTCGGCCAAATCGGTGGTGGGTGAAGGAACAACTTTTAGCCTTGCCTTTGGTGGTTGAAACATGGTAGAAAAGTTGGTGGGCAAATGTTTCTCAAGTTAGCCTCAATTGATGAGAATACTATCTTGCAAAAAGTTCTCTCGTCAACGGCTGCAGAAGATTACTTCAACAATAAGTATAGCACTGTAAGAAATTCCATTGCACGAGCACAAGACACCAAACATTTAAAGAATGTAGAGGATTTATACTACGGCTTAGCGCTAGGGTTCGATGGTACACCATTTAGTCCTTCATACGATTTCTTCTACGTGCTGAGGTTTAAAACGAGCGAACCGGCAAAGGCTTATATTTCAAATACCGAGCAGCTACTTGCTGAATTTAAAAGGCCATTCACCGGAAATGGCTTCACCTCTGGAGGCTTCTCGCGCATGGGCGTTCCCGAATTATGGGCAAACAATATGGCAATGACGGAGGCGGCTATTTTTAAGGTATATAAAGATGGTAGCGAAGAGATCCGTGCAATAATGAAGTTGAATGAAAAGACTAAGAAACTTGAGTTTGTAAAAATAGCAGATTAGGTTATGGCTGAATTAAGAAGTGGTTCATATGCAAAATATTTAGGGGGAGAGTTTCCTTTACATCCGAATATTTTAGATCGTCAAACAAAGTGGATGATTTGGGGTGATGAAAGTGGGAATGTATGTGTGAAGTATGATTTAGTTCATCAAGTACATTACCTTCCAATCACACCGGACCAAGTTGAGTCAGCTTATCGTCTTGAAACGTGGGCTAGGTATAAAGGGTATGATTTTTTTGTAAGGGGCTACGACAAGGAGAATGATACTTACGGGCTAAGTATACCGTGGGAGATGAGCAAGGAACTGGTTCTTCATCTGTTTGGGATAACCCGTAGATACGGTCACGACGATGATACTCCGTTTTTTAAGGATGTTGAATTTGAAGATATTTGGGAGTTACGCTCCCCAATTGAGGGTTTTCGCTTTGTCGGCCCCGAGAAGGTTTACCTAAAAAAAGAGGGCGTGTGGCTTGATGAGTTTGTATAAAAATTGAAAAATGGCTGCTCATACGTATAGTATTGCCCGCTAGGAAGTCTTTTTCTTCCTCTTTTCTCAATAGTGAATTATTTGCATGTATTTCAGATAAAATATATATGTCAAGGCATCGCCATTACTTATTCTGCTCACATCACTGCTCATACATAACGTAACCTACTCACAAAAATCAGGTGTGGAACTGCTGTGTAGCTAGCGCAACGAAAAGTTGCAGATTTGAAAAACGTGAGAAATGATGTAGTCTATGCGCACCTTAACTCGATATATTTACCACTTTCCTTTCACTCATCACTAATAATAAAAAACGCTCTCGCAGCATTGCCACGAGAGCGTTTCCATTGTCAACCAAAATTTCTTGTCTTTTTTTAGTCGGGGTGGCGGGATTCGAACCCACGGCCTCCACGTCCCGAACGTGGCGCGCTAACCGGACTGCGCTACACCCCGAATAATTTCGGAGTGCAAGTTTACAAAAAAATAGCAAAAGGAGCTGGCGCTTTTTTGTTTTTTTTCGTAATTTGCTGTTTTACAAATCTCTTGGTGCTATGGCTAACGAAGATCTTGTAAAATTTATCTGGAAATTTCGGCTCTTTTCGGAGTCCCAGCTCACCACCGTTTCCGGTAAGCTGCTCGAGATAGTCTCCCCCGGCGAGGAGAATCACAATGCTGGCCCCGACTTCTTTAATGCCAAGATAAAGCTAGAGGGGGTAATGTGGGCTGGGAATGTGGAGATACACGTTGCTGGTATCGATTGGGAGCGGCATGGCCATCACCTCGATGGTGCTTACAACAATGTGATTTTGCACGTGGTGGTGCAGCATAATCATAAGGCTGTAACACAGGATGGTCGGGAGTTGGAGACGCTGGTGGTGGTGCCCGATAGCTTTCTGGAGGAACGATTCTGGCAGCTGCAGTATTCCGATAGCAAGATTCCCTGCGCCCCATTTATTAATAAGGTAAACTTGCTGTCAGTCCAGTCGTGGCTCGATGCCCTTGCCGCCGAACGGCTGCAGGTTCGAATTCGCGAAATAAACCTTTTGGCCGAATCGCTTAATGGCGATTGGGAGGAGGTACTCTACCGCTACATTACCCGGAGCTTCGGTTCTTCCTTGAATGCTCTTCCATTCGAGATGCTTGCCAAGCAGGTTCCCTACTCGTTGTTAAGGCGTTACTCCAGCAGCTTGGTTCAGGTGGAGGCGCTCCTCTTTGGGCAGGCTGGCTTCTTGGAGCAGTGCGACGTTGGCGACGTATATGCGCAGCAGCTGGTGAAGGAGTTTCGTTACCTACAGCATAAGCACAACCTTGCTCCGATGAACGCTTCACTTTGGAAGTTCTCCAAAACTCGACCTCAGAATTTCCCTACTATTAGGATTGCTCAACTGGCAGCCCTCGTGCAACAGCATTTCCCTTTGCTTGGTAAGTTGGCTGGCATTCGAGGTATAGACGACATTAGGGGGCTACTTGGGATTGCTACTTCGCCCTATTGGAAGGAGCATTACTCCTTTAAGCACGCCTCGCGTAAGCAGAGTAGGGGAATGGGCAGCACCATGCTGCACTCCATTACACTGAATGCAGTTATACCAATTCTCTATGCATACGGCGGAAAGATGGGAGACGCCGATGTTCAGGAACGATGCTTGAATATTTTGGAGAAGTTGGAGCCAGAGGATAATGTGATTACCCGGATGTGGCAACAGCTAAACGTGAGTGCTGTTAACGCGCTACAGTCGCAAGCCCAGCTGCAGCTGTTCAAGGGATACTGTAGAACAAAAAAATGTCTTTACTGTAGAATTGGCACAGCGGTGCTGATGAAAAACCGCTAACTTAGCAGCAGTTCAATACCTATTTCTGTGAAAATACTCATTGTTGGCAGCAATAGTTTTGTTGGCCAAAAAGTTGCACTGGCCCAGTTTGCCAGTTTTCCCGGTCACAACCTGTTTTTGTGCTCGTTGGGCGACAATCGGCTATCCACACTGTCGGTGCCCTTTTTTAGGGTAGACGTTACCGACAAGCCCTCGCTGGCCAAGGTATTTGAGGAGGTGCGACCCGAGATAGTTATTAATACCGCCGCCATAGCCAGCCCCGATGTTTGTGAGCAGAATAAGGAGCTCGCCCTGCGCGTCAATGTTGAAGGGGCAGCCAACCTAGCCGAGCTTAGCACCCTTTACGACGCCCATTTGGTACATCTCTCCACCGACTTTGTTTTTAACGGCTGCAAGCCATTCCTCACCGAGGATGATGTTCCGGAGCCGGTGAACTACTACGGTTTCACCAAGCTGGAGAGCGAGAAGGTGGTGAGCGCATATGCGTGCTCCTATGCTATTGTGAGAACAGTGTCGGTATACGGCTACCTAGCTTCCCTTACCCGATCAAACTTCATTCTTAGGGTGAAGCAGGCGCTAGAGTCCAAGCAGCAGTATCGTGTTCCCAACGATCAGTTTAGAACGCCAACGCTGGTGGAGGATCTAGCCAAGGTCATCATGCAAATTGGCACAAAGCGCGTTGAAGGACTCTTTCATGTATCTGGTGATGAGGGGCTTACCAACTACGATTTTGGACGAAGAGTTGCAACGGTGTTTGGACTTGATGAAGGGCTGCTCATTCCCGTAAGCTCTGCTGAATTAGCTGAAAAGGCAACTCGACCGCTGAATACGGGTTTCTCCATCGACAAGGCAAAACGGCTTTTGAACTTTGCCCCAACGGCTACCAATGAAGGGTTGCTTTTTGTTAAAAGGCAGATGGCTAAGGAGTTTTAGCTCTTTTCAGGGTGAAAATAAAGTAATTATTTTGGAACATTTGTTTATTTCTGAAAAAAATCTGCTACCTTTGCCCAACTTTAAGCGGGAAATTTAATAGTTGAAAAGTTATGAATTATCTTACTGCTGAACAGAAGCAAGACATTTTTAAGACTTTCGGTTCGTCTTCTACCGATACCGGTTCCTCTGAAAGCCAAGTAGCTCTTTTCACCACCAGAATTAATCACCTTACCGAGCATTTAAAGGTGCATCGTAAGGACTATGCAACTCAACGTTCGTTGCTGAAGCTGGTTGGAAAGCGTCGCAGACTTTTGGATTACCTAAAGGATACAGAGATTGAAAGGTATCGCGCGATTGTTAAGGCTTTAAATTTGCGTAAATAGAAAGAAAAAAGGCAATTCCTGCAATTGCCTTTTTTTGCAAATTTCCATGCGAAGGCGTGGAAATATTGTTTTATATGCATACTAATTTACACTCCTACTAGTTAGAAAGATGTACAACGCCGTAAAAAAAATAATTGACTTAGGCGATGGAAGAACCATCGAAATCGAAACAGGTAAGCTGGCTAAGCAGGCCGACGGTTCGGTTGTTGTAAAAATGGGCAATACCATGCTCTTGGCTGCGGTAACTGCAGCAAAAGATGCAAAGGAAAATGTGGACTTTATGCCACTTTCCGTAGAGTACAAGGAAAAGTACGCCTCTACCGGACGTTTCCCCGGCGGCTTTATGAAAAGGGAGGCCAAGCCTTCGGATTACGAAATCCTGATTGCTCGTCTTATCGATAGGGCTCTCCGTCCTTTGTTCCCCGACGATTTCCATGCAGAAGTGTTTGTTACTGTTAACCTGATTTCTGCCGATAAAGATATTATGCCTGAGCCACTGGCCGGACTGGCTGCTTCCGCAGCGCTCGCTGTTTCAGATATTCCATTCCATGGACCAATTTCTGAAGTTCGCGTTGGCCGTGTGGACGGTAAATTTATTCTCAACCCATCGTTCACTCAGAATCGCGAGTCCGATATCGACATGATGGTTGCTGCAACCTACGATAACATCCTCATGGTTGAGGGTGAGCTGAAGGAGGTTTCTGAAGCCGATATGCTTGAAGCTATTAAGCTGGCTCACGAGGAGATTAAGAGGCAGTGCAAGGCTCAGATGGAGCTTTCGGAGCAGGTGGGTAAGACTGTTAAACGCACCTACTGCCACGAGAGCAAGGACGAAGAGTTGGAAAAGGCAGTTCGTGCCTTCTGCTACGATAAGTGCTATGCCATTGCCAAGGGCGGCACAGGCAAGCATGAGCGTACCGATGCTTTCGATGCTGTTAAGGAGGAGTTTATTCTCACCATTCCAGAGGAGGAGCGCGAGGAGAAGAAGATGCTCATCGACCGCTACTACCATCAGGTGGAGAAGGATGCTATGCGCAATATGATTCTCGACGAAGGAATACGCCTCGATGGTCGTAAGACAGACCAAATTCGTCCCATCTGGAGTGAGATTGATTACCTGCCAGCAGCCCACGGTTCAGCCATTTTCACCCGTGGTGAAACCCAATCGTTGACCACCGTTACTCTTGGTACCAAGCTCGACGAGAAGGTTATAGATGAGGTGCTCAACAAAGGAACTGAAAAGTTTGTGCTTCACTACAATTTCCCTCCATTCTCAACAGGTGATGCAAAGGCATCACGCGGCATTAGCCGTCGTGAGATTGGCCACGGAAACTTGGCACACAGAGCACTAAAAAATATGATTCCTCAAGGCGCGGAGAACCCTTACGCTATCCGTGTAGTATCCGATATTCTTGAGTCGAATGGTTCTTCTTCAATGGCCACCGTATGTGCCGGAACGCTTGCTCTTATGGATGCTGGTGTAAAGCTTAGGAAGCCAGTATCGGGAATTGCCATGGGACTTATTTCTGATTCGAAGACTGGTCGTTGGGCCGTTCTTTCCGACATCTTAGGCGATGAGGATCACCTTGGCGATATGGACTTTAAGGTTACGGGCACTGCCGATGGCATTACCGCAACCCAGATGGATATCAAGGTGGACGGACTTTCCTACGAGGTGCTGGCTAAGGCGCTTGCACAGGCAAAGGAGGGTCGTATGCACATCCTTGGAAAAATTTTGGAAACCATCGATAAGCCTCGTGAGGATTACAAGCCACACGTTCCTAGAATTGAGCAGATCTCTATTCCTAAGGAGATGATTGGACCACTGATTGGCCCTGGAGGCAAGGTTATTCAAGAAATTCAGAAGGAAACCAACACCACTATTACCATTGAGGAAGTTGATGGAAGAGGTATTGTGGATGTGTTTGGCATAAACAAGGAGGCCATTACCAGTGCCATGCGCTGGATTAAAGGCATTGTAGCTGTTCCTGAAGTTGGTGAAATATATAAGGGTAAGGTAAAATCGATATTGGCTTTTGGAGCCTTCATTGAAATCATGCCCGGAAAGGATGGCTTGTTGCACATCTCCGAAATCGACTGGAAGAAAGTTAACGCCGTTGAGGACGTGCTTAAGGAAGGTCAGGAGGTTGAGGTTAAGCTTATTGAAATAGATAAGAAAACCGGAAAGATGCGACTTTCCAGAAAAGCACTTCTTCCTAAGCCACAGGATGCTGGTGGTAATGATTCCGGCAGCAAGCCTGGAAATCGCGAAAACAGGTAAGTTTAAATATGAGCTGTGAGAGGAGGCATTAGCCTCCTCTTTTTTTATCGCTATATACTCCAACGGATAATTTGAGATGAACGGATAGATGACAACCTTCTCCGTTATCGGAGGAATTCACTAACAAATTATTTTGCTTCTCGTGGAGCATGCCAGTGGAATTTGGTTGCTCTGTGCCGCTAAATTGCGTGTGTTTCATTTTAAAAAAGGTTGACTAGTGAAAAAATGAAACATATTTGTATTTTTGTGTAAGCTAAAAACAAACCGTCTGCATATGAAAAGAGTTTCGCTAATTCTAGCGGCGCTAGTGCTGGTTCTAACTTCGTGTAACTTCAACCATGTGAAGTACCCCAAAACCAAGAAAGTAGATCAAGTAGACACCTACTTTGGTGTTAAAGTTGCCGATCCTTATCGCTGGCTTGAAGATGATCGTTCGCCAGAGGTAGAGGAGTGGGTTAAGGCTGAAAACGCCGTAACCAACGATTATTTAAGCAAAATTCCATTCAGAGAAAAGTTGAAACAGCAGCTCACTAAGGTATGGAACTATGCCAAAATGGGCGTTCCGATTACTAGAGGAAGCAGAATTTTCTTTCAGAAAAATAGCGGACTGGAAAACCAAAGCGTGCTTTACATGCAGGACGGAGCAAAAAGCACTCCGGTGGTTTTACTCGACCCTAACAAGCTCTCCACCGACGGAACCGTTGCTCTTGTAAACTATGATATTTCCAAGGATGGGAAATACCTTGCCTACGCTACTTCCGATGGTGGCTCCGACTGGGAAACCATCAACGTAAAGAATATTGCTACAGGTGAGGTGTTAATGGACGAAATTAAGTGGGTGAAGTTTTCATCCATCTCGTGGTACCATAATGGATTCTTCTATAGCCGTTACGATGCGCCACAGTCGGGAAATAAGCTTACAAACATCAATGAAAATCAGAAAGTTTACTACCATAAGGTAGGTACTAGCCAAGCGCTCGACGAGCTAGTGTATCAGGATGTGGAGCATCCAATGCGGAACTTTACCACTCAGGTTACCGACGACGACAAATACCTTATTTTATACGTTACTGAATCTACCAGCGGAAATAACATAATGATCAAAAATCTTCAACGTAACGAGGATTTTGTTCAGCTTACCATTGGCTTTGAGTTTGACTACAAAGTTATTGACCATATTGATGATAACCTATACGTTGTAACCAACTACAAGGCACCTAAATACCGTTTGGTGAGCATTAACGTAAAAGCCGTAGATGTTGGAAACTGGCGTGAGATTATCCCTGAAAAGAAGGATGTGCTGGAAGGTGCAACCCTCGTGGGCAATAAAATTGTGTGCAACTACATTCAGGATGCCCATAGCGACATAGAGGTATACAACACAAAGGGCGATTTTTTAAACACCATTAAATTGCCAACACTTGGAACCGCTTCGGACTTCTCTTCCGAGATGAAGGACTCCATCGGTTTCTATTCCTTCACCTCTTTTGCCTACCCATCAACCATTTTCAAGTATAATCTTGAGACTGGTAAAAGCACTGAGTTTTTCAAACCTAAGGTTGATGCCGACCTGTCGCAGTTCGAAGTTGAACAGGTGTTCTATACCAGCAAGGATGGAACAAAGGTTCCCATGTTTATTGTGCACAAGAAGAATATTTTACTTGATGGAACTAACCCCACTTTGCTATACGGATATGGCGGTTTTAACATTAGCCTGATGCCTTACTTTTCGCCTGGTCGTCTTGTTTGGCTTGAAAATGGAGGCGTTTATGCTGTAGCTAACATACGCGGTGGTGGTGAGTATGGCGAAAACTGGCATAAGGCAGGAACCAAGCTCAATAAGCAGAACGTATTTGACGATTTTATTTCAGCCGCTGAATACCTTATCGATAAGAAGTACACTTCTTCCAAGAAACTTGCCATTGAGGGAGGAAGCAACGGAGGGTTGTTAATAGGTGCTGTTGTTAACCAGCGTCCCGACCTCTTTCAGGTGGCCATACCGGAAGTCGGTGTTATGGACATGCTTCGTTTTCAGAAATTTACCATTGGATGGTCATGGGTGAGCGATTATGGCTCCAGCGAGGATTCGCTACAGTTTGAGAATCTCTATCGTTACTCTCCTCTGCATAACATTCGCGATGATGTTACCTATCCAGCAGTGCTTGTTACCACTGCAGACCACGACGACCGTGTTGTTCCTGCTCACTCTTTCAAATACATTGCTACGTTGCAGGAGAAGCAGGCGGGGAAACGTAACCCCATGTTGATTAGAATCCAGACGCGCGCTGGGCACGGTATGGGAAAGCCTACCACCATGGCCATCGACGAAGCATCAGATATTTACTCCTTCATTTTTTACAATATGGATGTTGTTCCAAAGGAGTAGCATTTTTGAACGCATTTTCACTACTTTAGGGGTTGGAATTTCCAACCCCTTTTTCATTATGAGCAACGTGAACTATCTTGTTATCGAGGGAAATATCGGCGCAGGTAAGACAACCCTTGCAAATATGCTGGCGCAAAAAACCAAAGCCCGTCTTTTTCTTGAACAGTTTGCCGACAATCCGTTTCTCCCCAAGTTTTATGACGATCCTGAGCGCTATTCATTTCCCTTGGAGCTCTCCTTTTTGGCCGAGCGCTATAACCAGTTGAACAAGGAGCTGCGGCACCAAGATTTGTTTCACACCATGACCATTTCTGACTATTTCTTCATGAAGTGTGTCATATTTGCCAAGGCTAACCTAGCCGAAGATGAGTATATGCTCTTTTCTCAGATTTTCGAGATTGTGTATAAAACGCTTCCCAAGCCCGATCTTTACGTCTATTTGCATTCACCTGTGGATAAGCTTCTTAAAAATATAGCGCGAAGGGGGCGCGATTTTGAGAAAACCATAAGAGGAGAGTACTTGGAAAAAATTCAGGATGGGTATTTCAGCTTTTTCAAGCAACATCCTGAATATAAATTTCTTGTAATAGAAACAAGTAACATCGATTTTGTGGCAAACGATGAACATTTTGAGCTCTTACGGCATTATATTCTCGATAAAAGTTATCCTGTAGGCATAAATAGGATAATCATGTAGTTTTTTTTTGTACATTTGTTGTCTAGCATCGTGTTGTAAAGTTTTAACGCACAAACCAATCAAAAAGATAAATTATGAAAAAAATCTGGTTAAATTTAGTAGTGGTTGGCCTTGGCGCAATTGCCTTTAGCAGCTGCTCCAATCCAGAAAAAATGAAGGAGCTTGAAGCCCAAATGTCAATGAAGGTAAGCCCAGAAATGCTGGTTGCCAAAGCTGACACCGTTGAGGCTACAATCACCGTAACTTTTCCTGCAAAGTATTTCCACAAAAAAGCAACCGTTGAGTTTACTCCGGTTTTGAAGTACGATGGTGGTGAATTTGTTTGTGACCCTAAGCTCCTACAGGGAGAGTCAGTAAAGGGTAACAATACCGTTATTCGCTACGAAGCAGGCGGAAGCTACACCCAAAGCGTGAAGATTCCTTTTAAGGACGCCATGCGTAGCTCAACTCTCGAAATGAGAAAGAAGCTGATCGTTGGTGATAAGACCATAACCTGGGGTGACAATAAGATTGCCGATGGCGTTATCGCTACCTATAAGCTGGTTGATGTAGATCCTAAGGTTATCTCCATGGCTCAGAATAGCTACGTTAAGAGCGTAAGCGATTCTAAGATGGCTCAAATTCTTTTCCAAATTAACCGCGACGTTATTCGCGATAAGGAGGTAAAGAAGGAAGACATCAAGGCTATTGAGGATTACATTGCCAATGCCAAGAAGGATAGCACCATGCAGCTGAAGGAAATTGGCATTTCTGCCTATGCTTCTCCAGATGGTCCAATGGCTCTCAACGAAAAATTATCGAAGGGTCGTGGTTCTGCTTCCGAAAAGTTCCTTGCTAAATACTTTAAGAAGGAGAAGCTAAGTGGAATGGATAGCCTTTATAAGGTAACCACCACCGCTGAAGACTGGGATGGCTTTAAGAAGTTGATGGAAGAGTCCAATATTCAGGACAAGGATCTCGTTTTGCGCGTTCTTTCCATGTATTCCGATCCTGCCGTTCGTGAAAAAGAAATTAAGAATATCTCTAAGGCATTCACCATTATTGCTGAGCAAATTCTTCCTCAACTTCGTCGTGCTAAATTTGCCGCTTCTGTTGAGAAGATGAACCTTAACGATGATCAGCTGAAGGCTTTGGCTGCTGAAAACAAGCTGGATTCTCTCAGCCTTGAGCAGCTGATGTATACCGCCGGTATTGTTAGCGACAAGAATCAGCAGATTGCCCTTTACAAAATGGCTGAAGCTAAATATCCTACCGATATCCGTGCTTTCAATAACCTTGGTGTAATTGCTTTCAACGATGGCAATATGGCTGAAGCTAAGGCTCAGTTCGAAAAAGGTCTTGCCATTAACAAGGATAACTCTGTTGTAAAGAACAATATGGGTGCCGTTCTTCTTAAAGAAGGTGATGTTAATGCTGCTGAGAAGATGTTCGTTGAAGCGGCAGATGCAGGTAAGGAAGTTCGTTACAACCTCGGTATTATCAGCATTATGAAGGGCAAGTATGAGCCTGCTACCGATTACTTTGGTGGTTCAGATTCCTTTAACCAAGGTCTTGCTCTTTACCTTGTTGACAAGGCTGACGATAGCAAGAGAATTCTTGACAAGGTTGATGCTGCTAAGTCTTTCTACCTGAAGGCTGTGATTGCTGCCCGTCAAGGAAACGAGACTGACGTAATGAATAACCTGAGAACTGCAGTTGGTAAGGATGCTTCTTTGAAGGCTTACGCTGCTAAGGATATGGAATTCAAGAGTTTTATGCAGAATGAGGTTTTCAAAACCTTACTTCAGTAAACACTGATTCTACCACATAAAAAAAGGGAACCTTGCGAGGTTCCCTTTTTTTATATAGAAAAAATATCAAGTGAGCTGCTGGTAGAATTGCCACATTACGATACCCGCGCTTACCGCAATGTTTAGCGAGTGCTTGGTTCCCTCCTGAGGAATTTCAATGCAACAGTCGCACCGGTCAATTACCGCTTGATGAACCCCTTTAACCTCATTGCCAAATACCAAAGCGTATTTCTTGCCTTGCTCGGCCTTAAATTGGTTGAGCATGGTGCTGTTCTCCACCTGCTCTATGCCAACAATAGTCCAAGCTTCACCCTTCAGCTTTTCAATTGCTTCAACTGTTGAGCTATAGTGTTCCCAGCTTACTGAGAGCTCTGCTCCAAGCGCTGTTTTGTGAATTTCGGGATGGGGTGGTGGCGTAGAAATACCACACAGAACAACCTTTTCTACCATAAAAGCATCGGCGGTACGGAATACGGAACCAATGTTGTTTAGGCTACGGATGTTGTCGAGTACAATCGTAACACTAATCTTTGGTGCGGCCTTGAACTCTTCTACGCTTGGTCTGTTTAACTCCTGAGTGGTAAGTTTGCGCATTTTGTTATCAATTGGGTGGCAAAGTTAGCTTACTCCCATAATTTTTCTACATTTAGAAGCGAATAATGAACTAGAAATTAGCTAACCATGAACATTCACGAGTACCAAGCAAAGGATTTGCTGAAACGCTATGGGGTTCCAGTCCCTGAGGGTCGGTTGGCCCTCAATCCCAGTGATGCTGTAAAAGCCGCAGAGGAAATTCAGTCGTCGACACACACCGACAAATGGGCCGTTAAGGCTCAAATTCATGCTGGTGGTAGGGGTAAAGGTGGTGGAGTAAAAATAGCCTCTTCACTACAGGAGGTTGAGCAGTATGCTACGGCAATACTTGGGATGACCCTTGTAACTCACCAAACGGGTCCAGCAGGGAAGTTGGTTCGACGCTTGCTCGTGGAGCAGGGAATTTACTATTCAGGGGAATCACCAGTTAAGGAGTTTTACATGAGCTTGCTTCTCGACAGAAAAACGGGAAGAACTGTGTTTGTTTACTCTCCAGAGGGGGGAATGGATATTGAGACTGTGGCAGCGTCTACTCCTGAACGTATTTTTAAGGAGGAGATTCATCCCATGGGACTTCAACCTTTTCAGGCTCGAAAAATTGCCTTTAACCTAGGACTTGGTGGAAAGGCCTTTAGCAATATGGTGAAGTTTGTGGAGACCTTAGTTAAGGCTTACAGTGGAATTGATGCCTCGCTTTTGGAGATAAATCCGGTGGTAAAAACCTCCGACGATCTCATTATTGCTGCCGATGCAAAAATAAACTTGGATGACAATGCGCTTTTCCGTCATCCCGATTTTGTTGGCTTACGCGACAAAGATGAGGAAGATCCTTCGGAGGTTGAGGCCAGTGAGTTTAACCTCAACTTTGTGAAGCTCGATGGAAATGTAGGATGTATGGTAAACGGAGCTGGGCTTGCCATGGCCACCATGGACATCATTAAGCTGGCTGGAGGCAATCCAGCGAACTTTCTCGACGTGGGAGGTGGTGCCAATGCCAGAACAGTAGAGGCCGGTTTTCGCATCATTTTGAAGGAGCCTAACGTAAAGGCTATTCTTATTAATATTTTCGGTGGAATTGTGCGATGCGATCGTGTTGCACAGGGGGTTGTGGATGCCTACAAGGCTATTGGCAACATTTCGGTACCTGTGATTGTAAGGCTACAGGGAACCAATGCCGAGGAGGGCAAAGTATTGATTGATGGCTCCGGTCTTAAGGTGCATTCGGCTATTACACTAAAGGAGGCAGCCGACTTAGTAAAATCGGTAGTTTAGTTAAAGCATATTTTCTTTTAAATATAAAAAGGTCCACTGTGAGGTGGACCTTTTGCTTAAAGACTCATCCTGCAGCTATGACTTGGTTTTGCAGGTCGAAATTCCAAACAGGCTGTAAAGGCCACAGCATCCAAAAAGGGCAGTGGCCAGTGGAACAATGGCAACAAGTCCCCACCAGCTTTGATAGTAAATCCCGGCAGCAGCAATGGCTACTCCTATGACAATACGGATGATTTTGTCTGCACTTCCAACATTTTTCTTCATGTGTAAATGGTTTTAATTTGATGAATATTTGTTTAGGAAACTATCTGGTGAAACTCACGGTGTATTGCTGTATGATACTTATTTCAATGCATAAACAGGTATGAATTAGTAAAGTTCAATGATTTCTCGCTGGAGTTATTTGCAAAAAAAAACCGGTGTCTCCACCGGCTCTTCTAATTCGTTTTGTTCTACCAAGTAACCTTTTTTCGTCTTACAGGCATGGTCATACATCTTGCTCCTCCGCCTCCTCTGGGGAGTTCAGAGCCATCGATGGTTACCACGTAGCTTTTGAAGTCCTTTAGGTCAACTCTATCGTTTATTACATCTTTGGCCCGGATGATTTCAAAGCCATTGTTGCTCATCTCCTCCATTGTGTAGATGTTGCGTGCATACCCAATAACTTTTCCAGGTCCAACGGAGAAAAAGTTGGCTCCGCTATGCCACTGTTCGCGTTCCTGTGTCCACTGATCCTTCCTTCCTCCACAGAATACCGGTTTTAGGTCCATTCCCAAATCTTTGAGCGCCACAAGAAGATTTTCCACATTCCTTATGTTTTGCACCTTCCCGTTTTCAATGGTGATTTGAACGGTTTGGTATTTATTGGGTTGTAGAATAACGGGTTCAAATACCATACACTTGTCCACGTCCAAAAAGGTGAATACCATATCGAGGTGGATAAATGACTCAGGCGAATCGGGAAGTTCCTGCACAAGAATGTAGCGCTTCTTGTTATCTCCTTGCGAAAGCATTCTGTTGAGAATAAAGTCGATACCCTGAGTGGTAGTTCTAATGCTATTACCAATGAGCAAAATATCGTCGCGGGCAATAAGAACATCACCTCCTTCGATGGTAATGCTGCTATTCTCTGGATACTTTAGCGGGTTAATGGTGGCGGTTTTAAATGTTCCCGAAAGGTTGAAAATAGCCTCCATTATTAGCGCTTCCCTTTGCCTTACATGGCTGGCCATTTTCGAGATAAGAACCTCATTTTGAATGGAGATGGATGCGTCGCGGGTAAAGTAAAAATTGTAAAGTGGGCTTGACGAGAATCGCTCTTTGCTGAGGAAGCTTGTCAGGCTGTTTCTCTTCAATGTTACCCCCTCAATGAGCTGCCGAGAGAGCTCTTTAGGATCCAGCTCTAGAAGATCGTCCTTTATGCCATAGGTGTTTTCCAGATTACAGATTTGGTCAATCAGTAGTTCCTTTGCCTTCTCGTTGCTCACCACCAGCGTGAGCAAGTCTGCAACTTGGTATGTTTTGGTGATCTTTGAGAGCACACCGCTTAGCTGGGCATACTCCTTCCTTGCCACCGCCAAATTTAGAATATCGCTGTAGAGGGCACGTTGGGCATTTTTGGGCGTCATGTTTTCTAACTCTGCTCCGGGAGTATGGAGAATTACTCCTTCCAGCTCCCCCACCTCTGAGCATACGCTAATTTCTACCCTGCTGTCCATAGTTAGTTAGTTTATGTTCGGTTGGCAAAATTAAAACAAAGGCTTGATTAACAAAAGATAATTTAGTGATCCCATCGCTGTTTAATAGCACCTGAACCACTACGCACTATAGCCCCATTGCGCTTGCTGAGGTGAAAATAGTTTTAGGAAAGAGGTTGTATTTCAAGTTAATTGTTGAAATGGGAGGTGAGAGGGTGAAAAAAAACAAGGGAAGGCGTTAGCCTTCCCTTGCTAAGCTATGGGAATTAAGCTATAGATAGCTGTCCATTGGGGCACAAGTGCAAACTAGGTTTCTATCACCGTAACCGTTATCGATACGAGCAACTGCGGGCCAGAACTTGTTTTCAGCAATCCATGCAAGCGGATATGCTGCTTTGGTTCGGCTGTAGCCATGCTTCCACTCATCGGCGGTAACCTCTTCGGCAGTGTGAGGAGCATTCTTTAGCACGTTGTCCTCCTTATCTGCCTTGCCCGATTTTATCTCCTCGAGTTCTGCCTTAATGGTAATCATCGTTTCAATAAACCGCTCCAGCTCTTGAAGCGACTCGCTTTCGGTGGGTTCAACCATTAAGGTGTCGTGTACTGGGAATGAAAGGGTGGGGGCATGAAATCCGTAGTCCATCAAACGCTTGGCAATGTCGGTGGCATCAACGTCATACTCCTTCTTGAAGTTTTGGCAGTCCACAATCATTTCGTGCCCAACACGTCCTGTTTCACCGGTATAGAGGATGTTGTAGTGATCTTTAAAACGAGCGGCAAGGTAGTTGGCGTTTACGATAGCCATTTCGGTTGCCCTACGAAGCCCTGATTCACCAAGCATTTTAATATAGCCAAAGGTGATTGGGAGAACACTGGCGCTTCCATAAGGAGCGGCGCTAACGGCCTTAATTGGCTGCTTTCCTCCGGTGGGAACAACGCTATGCGTAGGAAGAAATTCAGCTAAATGTTTTGCTACGGCAATTGGCCCAACACCGGGACCGCCTCCTCCGTGAGGAATGGCAAAGGTCTTGTGCAGGTTGAGGTGGCAAACATCGGCTCCAATGAACCCCGGATTGGTTATGCCAACCTGTGCATTCATATTGGCTCCGTCCATGTATACCAAACCGCCATTCTGATGAATGATGTCCATCATTTCTCGTATGCGGCTCTCAAAAACGCCATGGGTTGATGGATAGGTAACCATAAAGCAGGAGAGGTCATTCTTATGCTCTTCGGCCTTTTTTCTCAGGTCGTCGATATCGATGTTTCCTTTGCTGTCGCAGGCAACTACCACCACGTCCATGCCAGCCATGGCTGCACTAGCCGGATTGGTTCCATGGGCCGAAGATGGAATTAAGGCCACGCTTCGGTGACCTTCATTGCGGCTAATGTGATACTGGCGGATTACCATTAATCCGGTGTATTCCCCTGCTGCTCCAGAGTTTGGCATGAGCGATACGGCATGGAATCCGGTAATAATGGCTAGGTCATGCTCCAGCTGGCGAATCATCTCCATATATCCTTCCACCTGATCGGCAGGAACGAATGGGTGAACATTCCCAAACTCAGGCCAGCTAAGTGGAAGCATTTCCGCTGCTGCATTTAGCTTCATGGTGCATGAACCCAATGAAATCATGCTGTGGGTTAGTGAAATATCTTTGCGCTCAAGTTTCTTGATATAGCGCATCATTTCAGTTTCGGAGTGGTACTTACTGAATACTTTTTCGGTAAGGTAACCCGATGTTCTGGCAAACTTGCCATCGAAGCCAATTTTTCCCTCAACTTTTGCTGTGCTTTCGGCATGCTTGCTGGCTGCCTGAGCAAATATTTCGCCAATCAAATTTACTTCGGCAAGAGTGGTTACCTCGTCGAAGCTCATCAAAATGGCATTTCCCGACTTGTAGAAGAAGTTTACCTCGTGCTTAAGGGCAATTTTCTGAATGTCGGCTGACTTTATTGTGGCTGGGAGGATAACTTCAATGGTGTCAAAGAAGTTGTGAGTGGAGATTTTGTATCCCAGCTTCTCAAGTGAGTTGGCAACAGCTACAGCATGGCTGTGGGCATGTTCTGCAATCATCTTAATGCCAGCTGGTCCGTGGTAAACGGCATACATTCCAGCCATGGATGCCAGTAATGCCTGAGCGGTGCAAATATTGGAGGTTGCTCTTTCGCGTTTAATGTGCTGCTCGCGGGTTTGCAATGCCATGCGCAACGCCTTGTTGCCATTCTTGTCAACAGAGATGCCAATAATACGGCCAGGCATTTGACGCTTGTATGCATCCTTGGTTGCGAGGTAAGCAGCGTGTGGACCACCAAAGCCCATTGGGATACCAAAACGTTGGGTGGAGCCCACTGCAATGTCCGCACCCCATTCTCCGGGAGCCTTAATAAGCGCCAAGCTGAGGATGTCGGCAACTGCCGTAATCAAAATATCTTTTTCGTGAGCCTTAGCTGCAAATGTGCTATAGTCACGAATTTCTCCGTTTGCTGCAGGATACTGCACAATGGCACCGAAAACCTTATCTCCAAATTCAGCATCTTGGTATTTACCAACCTGAACAATAATACCAGCGGGGTTCGAGCGGGTTTGTATTACATCGAGCGTTTGTGGGAAGATATTCTCGTCAACAAAGAGAATATTCTTGCCTTCCTTTACTGCAGTTCTTGAGCGTAGGCCAAACATCATTAGCATGGCTTCGGCAGCAGCCGTGGCTTCGTCCAGCAGCGAGCAGTTGGATATTTCCATGCCTGTGAGGTCCATCACCATCGTTTGGAAGTTGATAAGTGCCTCGAGTCTTCCTTGTGAAATTTCTGCCTGGTAAGGAGTGTAAGAGGTATACCAGCTGGGGTTTTCAAAAATGTTGCGAAGAATAACAGCAGGAGTGGAGGTGCCGTAGTAGCCCATGCCAATAAAGGAGCGGTAGGCCTTGTTTTTGGCTGCGATTCCTTTAATGAGGTTCAAAAATTCGTATTCCGAAAGTCCTTCAGGAAGGTCTAGCGGCTTGGGTAAACGAATGGACTTGGGTACGGTTTGGTCGATGAGCTCTTCAACAGAAGATACTCCAATATGCTGAAGCATATGACCAAGTTCGCTTTCACGAGGCCCATTGTGGCGGTTAACAAATTTATCGGTAGCCATCGGCTTAGTTTGTTGATTGTTAAACAATTGCGTTAAGAATGGTGTGGCAAAAATAAGAATAAGAAAAGATATACCCTACGACACAAGTCATAAAAAACCATGTTTTTGAGTATCATTCCGGCGGATTAGATTTGTCCGAGCAGAAAAGGATTAGTCAGTGCTTCATTTCCAATGCTCGTTTTTGGTCCATGCCCTGCAAAAACAGCGTATTCGTCGCCAAGCGTGAGCAGCTTGGTACGAATGCTATTCATTAGCTGGTCGTAATCCCCTCCAGGGAGGTCGGTTCTTCCGATGCTTCCAGCAAAAAGAGCGTCACCGGTAATGACCAATTTGGGGTTTTCAACAGCGAAGGCCAAGCTGCCGGCGCTATGCCCCGGAACATGGAGAACTTTTAGCGTGCCATTGCCAAGCTTTACCACATCTCCATCCTCTAGGTAATCTTCTAGAGGTGGAGGCGTTTCGAGGGTAAAACCAAACATCTGGCCTTGCTCTGCGGCTATCTCCAGCATCTCCTTTTCTGCCTTATGAGCCTTGGGTTTTAATCCGTAGGTATCGTATACAAAGGCATTACCCAGAATGTGGTCCACGTGGCAGTGGGTATTGAGTAGCAGGGTTGGTTTAAGCGAATGGTTATCAATAAACTGTTTCAACTCCTGCTTTTCCTCCGTGGAATAGCAGCCGGGATCAATAATGGCGCACTCCTTTGTTTCGTCGTAGAGCACGTAGGTATTTTGCTGAAAGGGATTAAAGATAAATCGTTGAATGGTTATCATAGAGTTGCATATTTAGCCATCGGTTCCTTTAAGCAGAGGAACAAAGATGAATGTTCCGTGTTCAGATATCTTCGTTTTCCCCTCAATTTTTTCTACCAGCATCATTGTTTGGCTCTTGGAGTCGCCAACGGGGATAACCATTCGTCCACCTTCAGCTAGCTGCTCCACGAGTTCTGATGGTATTTCGGGTGCACCAGCCGTTACCAAAATGCGGTGAAATGGACCGTAAGCTGGTTTTCCCTTATACCCGTCGCCAAAGAAAAAGTGCGGCTTGTAGCCCATTTGCCCTAGCAGCACCTGTGATTTGGTGAAAAGCTCCCGTTGCCGTTCAATGGTAAATACTTTAGCCCCAATTTCGCAAAGGATGGCGGTTTGATAACCGGATCCTGTTCCTACCTCCAGCACTTTGTTGTGCTTGCCAATTTGCAGCAGCTCAGTTTGAAATGCCACCGTGTAGGGTTGCGATATGGTTTGTCCAGCACCAATGGGAAAGGCATTGTCACGGTAAGCGAAATCTAGGAAGCTGCTTTCCATAAAGTAGTGGCGTGGTACTGCATTTATTGCCTCAAGTACCGCCTCATCATAAATACCTTTGCGCCTTAACTCCTCTGTTAGCTTTAGCCGCAAACCCTTATGTCTGTAAGTGTCAATTAGTTTTCGAGATACCATTTTTCATATTCTATAAGCAAAGATAGCATCCATTCTTCAAATTTTAACCTATGGATTCTGTGATGAGAAAATGTTATGAACAAAAAGGGGTTGATAAGTTATGGCACGTTGACGGTAGAATTACAGCAATGAATGGTTATGTTTGTAAAGGTATGGAGGAAACAATGGTCAAAATAGGTGCTCTTGGTCATAGGGACGATTATATATGGCTTAATGGAAGTCCTCTCTTGGAACATGTTCAACTTTACGAGCCTGAGGAGCTCCAGTTGATTCCCGCATCGGAGCATTGCCTTGGGAGCGTCATTTTAGTTGGCTCAAGCACTGGACTTCGGGTTATCGATATGGCAAGCCTCATTCGGCAAGGTCACTCCCTTTTCATATACGATATACTTTTTTTAACGGAGGAGGAGCTGGGGACGCTTTTCAACCTTGCTGAAGAGGCCGGAGTTTACATTTTTCCTCGACTACCACAGCGAGCATATCTTTCACCGGCAGAGAGCGCGAAACCTTTGGTTGCCACCATTGAAGTCGAAATTGCAAAATCCGACCACTCCGTTAGCTGGCTAAATCACTGCATTAACTCCGTTGCTCTTGCTGTTAGCCTCATTCCTTTTGGCGTTAAACGAACTCGGTTTGTAAGTGGTAATGGATTGGTTGACCAAGGAAATTTTTTTGGCTGTCAGCTGGAGTTTGAAAATTCGTCGCTGGCTTCAGTCAGTGTCTCCAATGGTTCCATGGACGGGGATTTGCACATTAGAGTTGTTAGCCAATCAGGAATTTGCCGTTACTCTACATCCGCAGTAAACATTGTGGAAATGTCGCAACTATATCCCCTTTCGGCCTTGGCTCAGCTGGAGCTGTTCCTAGGCGCACTTGAGGGAGGAGATACAACCATATTTGCCCAAGAGCTTCGGCAGTCACAACAAATTCTTCATATCTACCACGATTTAGAGGCTCGTTTTGTCCACGCATAAGCTAGAATTGCTATTTTTGTCTAAATTCTAGCCGTTGAAACGTAGGTTTATTCTTGCAAAATATCTCATTTACGATTATTTATCGTCGGTTTCAGCTTGGACTACCTTCTCCTACTTTCAAAAGGTGAGGTTGGAGCATTCTGGTGCTTCAATTTATGATATCCTCACCCCCGACTTTTTCTACTCCCTCATTTTTATACCCCTGTTCTGGTTGGTGCTTTATTCCCTGACAGGATTCTACAACGATGTGTTTCGCCGTTCTCGGCTTAGCGATTTTTTCCAAACAGCAGGACAATCGCTGATGGGGGGCTTGCTGATATTCTTTTTGCTAATTCTTGGTGACTTTGCTGGCAGCGCACGACACTACTATGAATCGTTTGGGATGCTCGTTCTGCTTCATTTTTCATTTACCTACATACCTCGGCTGATAATTACCTCGCTGGTTATTGTTCAGATTCGAAAACGCAAGTTGGGCTTCAATACCTTGCTGGTAGGAGATGGGGGGGAGGCAATTGATCTGTACAATGAGATTGAAAATCTTAAAGCACCTCAAGGGCAGCTGTTTGTTGGGTATGTGTCAACCTCGGGCAAGGATAGCCCTCTGTCGTCGATGCTTCCCTGCGTGGGAACGTTCAAGGAGTTGAGCGCGGTTATCGATGAGTATTCAGTGGAGGAGGTTATTATTGCTCTCTCATCAAAGGAATCGCTAAAAATCCAGCACGCCATAAATGACCTTTACGGGAAGAATGTGCAGGTAAAGGTAATCCCCAGCCTTTACGACTTTTTAACTGGAAAGGTGAGAATGAGCTCCATTCTGGGAACTCCGTTAATTTTGGTAAACCATCGTCTTATGCCTGCTTGGCAGGAAATTACCAAGCTGTTAATCGACTTTGTGGTTGCCTTTGTGGCCGTTATTCTATTGCTACCACTGGGGTTCGTTGTGGCACTAATTGTAAAGAGCACGTCCCGTGGTTCCGTCTTTTTTAAGCAGGAGAGGATAGGACGATACGGAAAGCCGTTTGTCCTCATAAAGTTTCGAAGTATGTATTCCGATTCGGAGATGAGTGGTCCTGCACTCAGCAGTAAATTCGATAGTAGGGTTACGCCGTTTGGACGGTTCATGCGCAAAACTCGATTGGACGAGCTACCCAATTTTCTTAATGTCCTTAAGGGCGACATGTCGCTGGTTGGGCCGCGTCCCGAGCGACAATTCTATATCGATCAAATCGTAAAGAAGGCTCCTTACTACCTTCACCTGCAGAAGGTGAAGCCGGGAATTACCTCTTGGGGACAGGTTAAGTATGGGTATGCAGAAAATGTTGACCAAATGGTGGAGCGACTAAAGTATGACATCCTTTATTTGGAGAATATGTCGCTAGTGGTGGATTTTAAGATTATTATATACACGCTAATTACCGTTTTTAGGGGTAGGGGAATTTAGCCCTACTTTAAGGCTATTTCGGATATTGGCTTGTAAATTGGTCCACCTTTTCCAAGGATGCTCTGGTAGAGGTAAATTTTAGTGATACCGTAATTTCCCAGAGGAATCTCGCCTAATTCTTTTTTTAGCTTGCTCATAGTATTGGCGTATCCACTCCCTTTGGGGCGGGCAAGGGTGAGGTGCGGTGAGAAAGGTTTTTCATCAAGGCTAAATCCCGCTGCTCTTGCCAGGGCACCCATATCTGCAGCAAGCAACCCCAACGTTTTGTTTGGCTCAATTCCCGCCCAAAGTACTTTGGGCGTATCGGCACTACCAAAGTAACCAAAGCCCGCAAGCGAGAGATTAAAGGGTTGGTAACGGTTGGCCGTATCCTGAATAGCTTGTGTGATAGCCTCAACTTGATTAACGGATGTGCTACCAAGAAAGCAGAGTGTAATGTGGTAGTTATCTGGTGAAACCCATTTTACGGGCATATGGCTGAGCACGTTTTGGATTGAAGCAAGGAGGTTTGTAAGCTGCTTGTTTTGGCTCACTTTTACGGCAATAAACGTTCTGAGCATTTCGGGAGTATTGTGTTGAACGATCATTTTCCATATATTTCTCAAAACCAAAAATAGGAAAGAATGGGAAGCGAGAAAACATTTGCCGTTGTTTTGTCAGGTGCAGGAGTCTTTGATGGATCTGAAATTCATGAAGCCGTAATGACCCTGTATGCCATTAAAAAACATGGCGCGTCATATAAGATATTTGCTCCAGATATATACCAGCACCACGTAATTAACCATATTACGGGCGAAGAGATGCCCGAGCAGCGGAATGTGCTGGTAGAGTCGGCACGGATTGCAAGAGGTAGTATTATTCCGCTTAGCAACTACGACCCCACTACAGTGGATGGCATAATATTTCCGGGAGGTTTCGGTGCGGCGAAAAATTTATCAACCTTTGCTTTTGATGGCAGCGATTGCAAGGTTAATCATGAGGTAGAAAGGGCTATAAGGTTAACCCACGATATGCATAAGCCAATAGGTGCATTGTGCATTGCCCCAGTGGTAGTTGCAAGAGTTTTGGGTGACGTTCAGCTAACCATAGGAAATGATAAAGGTACCGCTTCGGCGCTGGAAGAAATGGGAGCCCACCATGCCGCAGCAGATCACGGAGAGGTCGTAGTGGATAAAGGAAACCTTGTGTTTACTACTCCATGTTATATGCTTGATGCAACCATTGTAAACATTGCCGATGGAGCAAATGCAATTGTTGCAGAAATGATGAAATACATGGGGTAACGGTAAGAGTACCTTGCTATAGCTGGCCGCTTTCCATAAGAAGAATGAGCCTGTCTACCATTTTGTCGTCGCCGTCCTTGTCGAATTTTGTTTTTAGGTTCGAGCCAACCATTCGAGCCATGGCTTGCCAGAAGAAGGCGCTGAAGGGGCCTTTTATTTGCCGAACAAGCTCGTAGGTGGTCTGTCCCGTTTCCCTATCGATAAGCTTAACCAAGAGTTTGCCCTGCGAGATGGTTAACTTTCGTAGCGGGGCCTCAAACTCTTTTTTCATTTCACTTTCGACCTTGTTTACATAATCTTTTTTTTCCCGCTCAGTTTTTAACGTTAAAAACGTTGTGTTCATTTCATAGAGCTTTTGCCTTGCCAGCAGAGAATAGGGGTATACCTTTTTTATGTTGTAAATGAGCTTTTGGTAGCGTCGGTAGTCGGCGTTGCTCTTAAACTTGTAAGGCGGGAAGATGTATATGCTTTTAAGTGGGATGTAGGGTAACGTATCGCCATCGACAACGATTTTGGGAAGAAGATACCCTGCAAGCGAATCGCTTTTCGCTTGACCATTCGCTTCAGAAAAGATAAGTGTGCACGCTGCAGCGAGCATCACCATCTTGATTTTTTTTAGCAACATGTTGGCCAAACAATTTTAGGTATTTTGTAAACGAAATTTAGAGGGCAAATGTTTTGCTGTAATGGCTACAAATTTAGCACAGATCATGAACCATTGATTTAAAAAATGGTTATGGATTCCTATACTAGTGCTTCGCTTTCTTTTTATATTTACGAAAAGCATTACAATGGATAAAAACAATAGAAAATACAGCAATAAGGAAATTACGGTATACTGGCATCCATCGGAGTGCATACATGCCTCCACCTGCTACTCCAAGCTTATTTCTGTGTTCAACCCGCGAAACCGCCCGTGGATCGACATGGAGGGAGCGTCAACTTCCCGCATCATCGATATTGTGAATGAATGTCCCACCCGTGCACTGACTTTTAAGTGGAACGATCTGAAGAAGAACGAACAGGAAAGTTCAGAAAAGCTGGTAAGCGAGGATGAGGAACGCTCCATTCCTGAGTTTAAGGCCAACGAACCCATTCGAATACAGGTTATGTCCAACGGTCCTTTGGTTATTTCGGGAAGATTTAAGCTGTATGGACAGCAGGGCGTTGAGCTAAAAAGTATGCAGATGATATCAATTTGCCGATGTGGGCAAACGCATAACCCGCCATTCTGCGATGGAACACATTTTAAGGTAGGATTTAACGGATAATTTTACAAAGCATGGACGAAAATAAGGAGAAGAGCATTTCTGCGGAAATAAAGGTTCCAGGCCATGGCCCTATTAAAATATTTGGAAATTTCGAGATATTTAAAGAGGGCAAAAAGTTGGAGGTAGATGGTGATTCCGTTGAATTTTGCGGTTGTGGCCATTCAGAAGATATGCCCTTTTGCGATGGCTCTCATAAGCGCGTTCGTAGGGGGTAGAAAAAGAAAACTCCCAGATTGCTGGGAGTTCTGCTCGGCTATGATTTTTTCTGATGGAATGCCTCTATGGTATCCTCAATTACCCACTCCCAAACAGTTGTCATGGTAAGCCCCATTTCTCTCACTTGCTGAGGGATAATGCTGTTTTTGCTCATGCCCGGGGTGGTGTTCAGCTCCAGTAGGTAGAGCTTTTCGTTACTGTAGATAAAATCGACACGAACAATTCCCTTACAGCCAAACCAGCGGTAAAGTTTGTATGCCGTTTGTTGCACCAAGGCGGTTACCTCTTTAGAGATTCGGGCAGGGGTAATTTCGTCGCACATGCCTGGAGTATACTTTGCCTCGTAGTCGAAAAACTCCTTTTTGCTTGCAATCTCGGTTACGGGCATAACGAGTTCGTGATTTTCCGATTTGTAAATGCCGCAGGTAAGCTCAATTCCGTTAATGAACTCCTCTACCAATACTTCATTGTCTTCGGAAAATGCCTCACCAAGAGCGGTGGGCAACATCTCTTCCGACTTTACCTTGGTAACACCAAAGCTGCTGCCGCTTTGATTTGGCTTAACAAAACAGGGTAGGCCAACGGCTTTGATGATCTCGTCGGTTGTTGCCGGTTCCGTTCGTTTTACCAGTATATGGCGAGCAAGGTGGATGCCGGTCTCCTTTGCGTAGGTTTTGGTGGCATACTTGTTAAATGTGATGGCGGAAGTTCCAACGCCACACGTAGTGTATGGAATACCAATTAGTTCAAAGTAAGACTGAAGAATCCCATTTTCACCGGGTGTTCCATGAATGGCAATAAGTGCGCAGTCAAATAGAATTTTATGGCCATCGAGTTTCAGGCTAAAGTCGTTTTTGTCGATATGATGTTCGTTGCCGTGAGAATCGGTCATGTACCACTTATGTCCCTTAACGGTTATGGTGTACGGGATGTACTTCTCGGATGCAAGAACTTCGCTAATTTGTGCTGCGCTTTGCACAGAAATTACCCATTCCGATGAGTCTCCTCCAGCCAGAATGGCAATATTACGTTTCATATTTATGAAATTTTACGAAGGAAAGGTATTAAAAAAACGGTGCACTTGCTCTCCTGTTGAATCAAATGCTCACCGTATTTTACTTTTCAACTAACCATCTATTTTTGTTCGGCTTACCTTTGCTACTCTTCCACTGAAAGGTCTCTTGATCCAATGTAGGTTCTCCACTTGCCTATCACCTCCAGCATGTCGGAAGGTATTTCGGAGGAGAAAAGCATCTCCTTTTTTGTTGTTGGATGAATAAACCCCAATGTTTGGGCGTGAAGAGCATGGCGGGGAAGTAGCTTAAAACAATTATTCACAAACTGCTTGTACTTGGTGAAGGTGGTTCCCTTGAGGATTTCGTTTCCACCATACTTTTCATCGTTGAATAACGGATGTCCTATGTGTTGAAAGTGAGCTCTAATCTGATGAGTTCGCCCTGTTTCTAAGCGGCATTCCACCAAATTCACGTAGCCCAAGCGCTCTAAAACAGTGTAGTGGGTTATGGCCTCCTTGCCGTGACTTTCGTCAGTGAATACGGCCATCTTTTGTCTATCGTAAAGACTCCTGCCAATATTTCCCACTATGGTGCCTGAGTCTTGAGCAAGGTCGCCCCATACCAGCGCTACGTAAGTTCGCTTGGAGGTGTGATTAAAAAACTGTTTTGCCAGCAGGTTGTGGGCGAGCTCGTTCTTGGCAACAACCAGTAGTCCTGAGGTGTTTTTATCGATACGGTGTACTAAACCAGGCCTAGTTTCTCCGTTCTGGTAGGTGGGTAGATCCTTAAAATGGTAAACGAGCGCGTTTACCAATGTTCCAGTCCAGTTTCCATGACCGGGATGTACAACCATTCCTGCCGGCTTATTTACTACCAGCAAATCATTGTCTTCGTAAGTAATGTTAAGTGGAATGTTTTCTGGAACTATTTCGGTATCCCTTGGGGGATATGGCATTACGATGGAAATAATGTCGAGCGGCTTGACCTTGTAGTTCGACTTAACTGCCTTTCCGTTTACCAGAATGTTTCCTGCATCGGCAGCATTCTGAACCCTGTTTCGCGAAACGTTCTCAATTTTCTGGGAAAGGAACTTGTCTACTCGTAAAAGCGATTGACCTTTGTCCACAACGAACCTGAAATGTTCGTAGAGTTCCTGCTGCTCCTCGTTCTCCTCCAAGAACTCCTCGTTCTCCTGCATGTCTGTCATAATTTTCTATCGCGAAATAATGAGCTTCTTGGTTGTAATGCCGTTCTTGGTTTGAACTTTAACTAAGTAGAGACCATTGGGCAACTCGCCAATATTCGATTGTTGGTTGGCTATCAGCTGCTTGACAAGTTTACCTGTCATGTCGAAAACCATTACCGGCTGTGATACCAAGTTTTGGTCAACGCTTACCGTTATTTCATCGGTGGCCGGATTTGGGTAAAGCACAACACTGGTTGGTGTAGCTATGGGCACCACATCGGTTGTTGGACCATTATCGGCGCCAAATACGGGTCTCAGCATTAGTGTTCCTTCCAAACTTGAGCCCATCCAGCTATATGAAAGGTTATAAAAGAGTTTACTTTGGCTATCTATATTCCTGTCGAAGCCCACGTTTAGCATATCTGATGAAACCTGCTTCCATCCAATATAGAAGGTACCATCAATGAATAGGGCTTTGTCCAGCTTAATGTAGGCAAACTTGTTGAGCGAGTCCGTGTAGATTGGCTTCACTCCCTGTTGACTGTAAATTTCATCTCCCGGTATTCCGTTATTGTCGGACCAAACCTTTAGATAGAAGCGGAGACTGGCGGTAGAATTGTTCAGTGTTTGGTTAAAGTAGATGTATACTCCACGGAGAGTATCGGCCATTAGCGGGGTAAACTTGAGTGCAACCATGGCGTTTTCGGCTCCCTGCCCATAAACTCCGTAACCATTTTCGGCGCTTCCATCGTCGTATGCGTAGTAGTTTTTAAACACCTGCTGCCGCACAATGGTGTCGTTCCATCTAAATATTCTTCGATCAGCAGCAACATCGGTATTCAGGTATGCCTTTATCTGAAACATAGCTGAATCGGGAGACGGAGAGGTAAAGTTATAGTTGAATAATCGCTCGTAAGTGGTCGATTGTAGCGGGTAGATGTTTTCGGCTCCTCCGGTTAGGGGGGTAACTGTTTGGTCTAGCTCGTTGGTAATCTGCATAAGTCGGGTTACGTTCCACCCTATGTTCCCCAAGTTCTGGTAGGTTAAGCTGATGGTGTCGGGTTGTGGGTAGATGCTGCTAACATTTCCGCCCAAGAAATGGGACCATGGTACCGATTCATAACCTTGCAGGAGAGAATTCAGCGGATGCGAAATAGCTACATCGTTGAGCAGTGTATCATAGGCAGTTCGTCCACCGTTAAGGTATACCATGTCGATATTCCATTGGTCGGCATTGCCTCTAAGCCCGGGAAAATAGGAGTTGCTAACCAGCGAGCCAACATTGTAGTACTGTATTCTAAAGCTATCGGTTAAGAAGTAGCTTTGGTTAACTTGAATCATTACGTGGTGAAAGGAATCGGCCACGGCTTGAGTCACCACCTTGTGCACGCCAGTTAGGTAGTTGCTCTCCAAAATGGTTCCACTAACCACGCTTGCCGACCAAACTCTAATCCAGCTTTTTAGCGTGTTAGAGTATAGTTTGAGAACCAAGGAATCTTCCGATTCAGGTATGTCTCCATAGCCACCTGGCTGGTAGTCGAAGCTGAGAAAAATATTGTTGTTCCCGGGATAATTCAGGTTAATATAGTGGGAGGTGAGTGAGTCGGCTATAAATGGATCAATGGAGGCATTGGTGTGAAGCTTCCCTTGCCCATCGAGCAGGTCGAAGGTTGCCACTCCAATACTGGGTGGATTCATTCCATAGGTCTGGTTTATGTCAACCGGACCGACTTCCCACAAATTGACGTCTGGAATGCTACTCTGCTTTGCAAAATCATCAAAGAATGGTAGGCTAAGCGTTGAGGTTGCCCTCGTTGCCGACACCTTAGCAGCAGATCTTTCTGTATGCCTTAGGGAGGGGCGCTCACCCAGTCCAATCAACACTTCTTGCCCCAGACAGTGTAGGCTAATGGTGAGAATTACGATGGCAGCAAACGCTTTTTTCACAGCTTGTATGTTAAGATGTTACCCTAGTTTATTTAAAAGTTTGCATTTGGGTCCTTCTCGTCATCTACCGAAGTGGAATCCTGGGCATCGGGCTTGTTGAATGATGCAGGGGTAGGAATTCGGGATGCATTAATGGTAAGCCAAATATTAACCCTTGATCCAAATCTGTATGAAGGATTGGTGGACGGTGCCGGATACTGATTGTATACTTTCGCGTTGATGGAATCGGCATATGTTTTTACCGTTTCATCGTACTTCACATCGCCAACATTGAGCGATGATTCAAATATTCTACTCTGTGCTTCCTCTGCGGAAAGGCCTGCTAGTATCGGTATTCCTGTTTGAGGATTGTTCGTTCCCAATCCAAGTACCAGTTCTACTTTCGAACCGCGTGGGACTTTTGTTCCTGGAGCAACGGAAACGCCCTTGATTTTTTGCGCCAGTACATTATTTGCAGCAATATCGGGAGCGTACGACAACTTGGCAATTTTTAGACCTTGCTGATCGAGTATTGCTTTGGCCTGTCGGTTCGACAGGTCAACAAGGTTGGGCATTGGCACCATAATGGGAATTACGGCGTTAATGGTAAGGAATATTCGGCGACCTGATTTTACTTCGGTATTGGCCTTAGGATTCTGGTCCACAATTACGCCGCGATCACGGGAATCGATGTAAACAGAGTCAGAAACATCGAGACGCAGATCGCCTCTATTAGCCATCTCTAAAGCCTTTTCCACTGTCAGTCCCGAGTAGTTTGGAACAGTGTAGGTACGACCGTGGCGTGTAAAGATGTTGAGTGCCAGCATGGTGAGTAGCAGTAGAATGATGAAGCCAGCAATGGCGTAGAGAACATTCCTGACATAAAAGTTATCTAGTGCTGCCTTGCCTGCCTTAATGAGGAACTCCTTTATTTGCATGATAATATTTTGTTTTAAACGACAATTCGGTAAAAAAATTTTAAATGGGTTGGTAAAAGCTATTTCGTTCAGTAGCGATTTTACCAGCTTGTTCAACAAATGTCTTGGTTTCCGATATGGTCATTGGCAAAAAGTTGCCGCCCTCCTTGGAGGTGCTGTAAATTCTTGCCGGATTTTCGGCTATTCCACTAAGATCGTTAACGCCAAAGGAGAAGGAGAGCTGAGTGGACTCCTTCCCAATCATTGGCCAGTACACTACAAGGTGGTCTATGTTGTCGAGAAAGATGCGAGCCAGCGCAAAATTCCGCAAGTCTTCTACCAAGGGTACCTCTCCCAGTGATGCCAAGGAGCTATTCTTTTTCTTATACTTAAGTGGAATAAAGCTCAGGAATCCCTTTGTCCTATCCTGAAGCAACCGAATCTTGTTGAGGTGGTCAACTCGGTGCTTGTAGCTTTCAATATGGCCATAGAGCATGGATGCGTTGGTCTGAATGCCTAAGGAGTGTGCCACTTCATGAATATCGAGCCATTCAATGCCACTAAGCTTCTCGGGGGCCAACTTCTCTCTTATCTCTGAATGGAATATTTCTGCTCCACCTCCGGTGAGGGAGTTTAACCCAGCCGATTTGAGCTTCTGCAATGCTTGAGGTACAGCGATCTTACCTTTTTTAGTGATGAAGTAGAGATCGGTAGCCGAAAAAGCCTTGATGTGTACTTTCGGTAGAAACTGACGAATTAACGCTACTACAGCAATGTAGTAGTCAAGGTTATGGTCGGGATGGCAGGCACCGGAAACCACCACCTCCGTTAGCTCACCACTTTGATTGTTTTGAAGTATTCCGGCGAGCTCTTTCAACGAAAGATTCCATCCTTCCTCCTCATTATGCTTCCTAAATACCGAACAAAACGGGCAGCTGTAGAAGCATATGTTGGTGAGCTCAACGTGAAGACTTCTATTGAAAAAAACGCGGCCTCGATTCTTTCTCTGATTCACCGAATCGGCAAGGTAGGATAGAAGACCAAGAGAGGCACTTTGGTATAAGGCAAGACCATCTTCTTCGGTAATGCGTTCGCCAGACAAAACTTTAGCCGTTATCAGCTGCAATTCTGGCGCTACCAGCTGGTCGTTCTTGTAGAAGTTGAACAGGTTGAGATTCATGACGGCCAATTCACGTTTGAAAGAATTGCAGGCTAAAGATACAATTTTAACCCGAAGATTGGCTGATATCGTTAGGCGGTAAGGAGATAAAAAAAAAGTAAAGGAACTTCCTTTACTTTCACAGTATTGTTGAGTTTTGTTATGCCTTATGCTTTGTCTCGTCAGAAACAGTGAGCTTTTTTCTGCCTTTAGCTCTTCTGGAGGCAAGCACTCTTCTACCATTATGGGTGGACATCCTTTCTCTAAAGCCGTGCTTGTTTTTTCTTTTCCTCTTCGATGGTTGGTAAGTCCTTTTCATTGGGGTAATGTTTTTCTATCGTTTAACTCTGTTTTTCCTCATTTCGGGTTCGCAAAGGTAAACTTTTTTTCTTTTTTGCAAAAAACTTTTGCCTATTAATACATAAAGAGAAGGAAGGCAAATTGCTAGCGTTGAATGTAAACCACTTTCTTCGTCTCAAAGAATGGGTCGTCAAAGATTTGGTGTATATCGATAATTTCGTAGGGAGCTTTAATTTCCTTGAGCTCTGCCCGTAAATCGCCCCCTTTTAGGTAAAGAATTCCGTTGGGAAGTGCACTTTTTCCACCAGGCACAATTAGCTTCCAAATCCAGTTTTTAAACTCTGGCATTGGCGCAACCGCCCGGCTCACCACAAAGTCAACTTTCTCCTTAAGTTCTTCCGCCCTTCCCCTTACAGCCACGGCATTTGTAAGGCCAAGTTGCTGAATTACGTCATCTACCACGGTTATCTTTTTTGCGATGGAATCGATAAGGGTGAAGTGACAATTGGGGAACATTATTGCCAGCGGGATACCCGGAAATCCCCCACCAGTTCCAACGTCGAGTATTTTGCTCCCAGCCGAAAAGTTCACAACTTTGGCAATAGCTAGGGAGTGAAGAACGTGTCTCGTGTACAGGAATTCAAAATCTTTTCTGGAGATGAGGTTTATTTTTGAATTCCAGTCGAGGTAGAGGGGCCAAAGTTGCCTAAACCGATCTTGTTGTGATTGGGTAAGATCGGGAAAAAAGCGAAGTAGTTCTTCCATTTTAACGTTTGTGCTGGCTGTTTTTTAAGATATTATAGAGAAGCTCGCGCGCCCTAAAGAGTTGAGCCTTTACCGTACCAAGTGGAAGGTCCAACTCCTCTGCAATCTCTTCGTAGGAGTATTCTCTGAAGTAGCGAAGTTCGATGAGAGTTCTGTAGCGAGGCTTTAGCTTTGCCACTAAGCCTTGCACCAGAATAACATTTTGCTCTTTGATGAGAGTTTCTTCCGGATCAAGGGTGTTGCTCTGTATGGTGGTGGGCATTTGCATCGAGTTGTCGGGATCCTGAGGGTGGTCGATGCTGATAAGGTTTGCCTTTTTTTTCCGTATGAAGTCGATGCAGTTGTTGGTCGCAATTTTAAAGAGCCAAGTGCTGAACGCGTAATTCGGAGTGTATTGATGGAGATTTTTGAATGCCTTTCCAAACGCTTCAATAGTAAGGTCTTCTGCGTCACTTTTGTTATTCACCATCTTTAGTAACAGGAAGTAAATAGCGTCCTTATACCGATCCATGAGATCGGCATATGCACGCTGATTCCCATCTATCGCTTGCCTTACAAGTTCATAGTCGTACCTTGCTTTTTCCGAAAGATTCGACGTTAATTCCATTTTGGGCTAAGGGTTTTCTTAATACCTAGAAACGCATAAAGGAATGGCGAAACTACGTCATATACGAGCGAATATAGGAATAAATTTTTTTCTGCCAATCGATTTTGCGCCATTTTAATTATTAGGGCCTGAATCGTTGTTCGCAGAAAAAATGCGCCCAACCCAATCCAGTAAAGCGGGAACGGCATGGTTAGCAGCAAAATGAATAGGGTATAAAAAGCAACGCGAGAAATGGGCTCAGCCCAAAGTAAAAACCTTATTCCTTTTCGGTAGTATTCGGCAGTGGTGGTGTGGCGTAGCTTTTGCCAAACCCACGCATTGAATGTGCGAACCTGCTCACTTTGAACCGTGGAGCCGGGGCGGTACTCTACCAGCGTATTTTTTCTAGTGGCAACCTCGTGAACGAAGAGATCGTCATCACCAGAAATCAGCTTGTAGTGGGATGCAAATCCCTTATTTCTGAAAAATGTGGATTTCCGATAGGCAAGGTTCCGCCCAACCCCCATGTAGGGAATTCCAGCCAGAGCAAAGCTTAGGTAGTTTAGTCCAATATAAAAGGTATCACATCGAATAATCTTATCCAGAAAACCTTTTTGAGGCTTGTATCCTCCGTAACCAATAACAACCTCACATGTATTTATGAAATTTTCCTGCATGTGGCTTAGCCAACTGTTATTGGTTGGAGCACAGTCGGCATCGGTAAGCAGCAAAAGTTCATTTTGGGCTGCCTTTACTCCAATAGTTAGGGCCAGTTTTTTACCATGGCTAAATTTTTCATCTGGCTTAATGGTGGTTATTTTCAGGTTTTTATAGCGTTGAGCAAATTCTTTCAGAATATCGGGGGTACTGTCTTCAGAGCAATCGTCCACAACCACTACCTCAAAGTCGGGATAGCTTTGCTCCAAAATTTTTGGTAGGTGTGCCTTTAGGTTCTTCTCCTCGTTTCGGGCACAGATGAGCACGGTTACGGGTTCCTGGTCTGGCAACGAGTGCTTTGGATGTCGCTTTTTGGCCACCCTAGCAAAAAAGAAAAGGTAGAAGAAAAGCTGTATTACTAAGGATAGAATTAGTGCAGTTAAAGTAACCAGTTGGTATGTTGAGAGTTGCAGCAGTAGATCTTTCACGGAAACGTGGATAAAGTTTACAGCAATTTTATCAAAGTTTTTCGGTATTAACAAGGGGCGCATGATGATAAAACGGGGCTATCTTATCTTCACTGTAAAATGAGTATCTTTGCGCCTTAAAATTTTTTTGAATGAAATTCACCCTCCTGAAAACTGACCCGGAAACCATGGCTCGTAGGGGTCGGATTGAGACAGACCACGGTTTTATAGAGACTCCCATTTTTATGCCGGTGGGTACGGTTGGTAGTGTAAAGGGAGTGATGGCGAGAGATTTAAAGGAGGAGGTAAAGGCTGAAATAATCCTTGGGAATACCTACCATCTTTACCTGCGACCAGGATTGGATACTCTTCAGCGCGCTGGAGGATTGCATAAATTCATATCGTGGGATAGGCCAATTCTCACCGATAGCGGTGGCTTTCAAGTTTTTTCCCTAGCGGAAAATCGGAAGTTGAATTTTAAGGGATGCGAATTTCGGTCGCATATTGATGGGTCGAAGCATCTTTTTACTCCGGAGAGCGTGGTTGATATTCAGCGAACCATTGGTGCTGATATAATGATGGCTTTCGATGAATGCCCTCCCGGAACGGCGGACTTTGCCTATGCCGCCAAATCGCTGGATATAACGCAGCAGTGGCTGGAGCGTGGGCTAAAACAGTTCGACACCACCGAGTCATGCTATGGTTACTCCCAAACATTCTTCCCCATAGTTCAGGGGTGTGTTTACCCTGAGCTGCGCCGAAAAGCCGCTGAACATGCAGCCAGCTTTTACCGCGAAGGGTATGCCATCGGTGGACTTTCTGTTGGTGAGCCGGAGGAGGTAATGTACGAAATGATAGAGGTGGTTGAGCCAATTCTTCCCAAGGATAGACCTCGTTACCTGATGGGGGTTGGAACTCCTGCAAATATTCTGGAGGCTATTGCTCGTGGTGTGGACATGTTCGATTGCGTTATGCCTACCCGAAATGGTCGGAACGGAATGCTTTTTACTCGGGAGGGAATAATCAACATCAGAAATTTGAAGTGGAAGGATGATTTTTCACCACTGGATGCAGGCATGGATACCTACGTAGATACCACTTTTTCCAAAGCCTACCTGCGTCACCTGTTTATTGCAAACGAAATGTTAGGGGCTCAGCTCGCTAGTATACATAATCTTTCTTTTTATCTTTGGCTGGTGAATGAGGCTCGACAGCGAATTGAGGAGGGCACTTTCCTTGCATGGAAAAATGTAATGGTTAAAAAACTAACAACGCGGTTATGAGATCACCAGGTCTTAAAATACTCGACAGGTATATTATCCGTAAGTTTATTGGCACTTACTTTTATGCTATCATATTAATAATCAGCATTGCTGTAATTTTTGACTTAGCAGAAAAGATTGATGACTTCATGGAGAAGCAGGCACCGCTTCGAGCCATTGTTTTTGATTACTACCTTAATTTCATTCCATATTTTGTAAATCTTTTCAGCGCACTATTTACTTTTATCGCTGTAATCTTTTTCACCTCCCGCATGGCCTACAACACCGAAATTGTGGCCATCCTTTCCAGCGGTGTCAGCTTTCGACGGTTAATGTACCCTTACTTTGTGTCGGCCACCATCATTGCAGTATTGAACTTAGTGCTCAACCTGTTCATTATTCCACCCGCGAACAGGGTCAAGATCGATTTTGAGAACTTATATGTGAAGAACCCTTACGTCAACGTCAACCAGAACATCCACAGACAAATTCTACCCGGTACCTATTTATATATGCAATCCTTCAGCACGGCGAACCAAATAGCCTACAAGTTCTCGCTGGAGACATTTAAGAATGGTGTTCTAAAGTCGAAGCTCATATCGGACTATGCTAGGTGGGATACCGTAAAGAATAAATGGACCATGTATAACTACTATCAGCGCAATATTTCTGATAGTGGAGAGGTTATCACCTCGGGATGGGAGAAAGACACCGTGCTTAACGTTACCGGAAAAGATTTTTCACGGCGGTCGGGTGAGATTGAGGCGATGAACTATTTTCAGCTTAACGACTACATAAAGCAGCAGAAGCTGCAGGGAGCCGATAAGCTGGAAGAGGTTTACGTGGAGAAGTATCGACGGTTTGCTGACCCATTTTCCACCTTCATCCTGACGCTCATTGGCGTATCGCTTTCATCGCGCAAGGTTAGGGGAGGTATTGGGTTGCACATAGGAGTTGGTTTGGGTATAAGCTTTGCCTACATTCTGTTCATGCGCTTTTCCCAGATGTTTGCCATTGGAGGCATGCTTAACCCGCTGTTGGCTGTGTGGATACCTAACTTCCTGTTTCTTGCTATCGGTTTGGTACTCTATCGCTTAGCTCCAAAGTAGGAATTGCTCTTACATATTTACAGATTGAAAATTATTGTAGTTGATTTACAAAGCTTTATTGTTTTTTTCATGTATTCTACAATTCTTTCTTTCTAAAATTCAGTGCTATTTTGTAACCTTGTCGGATGGATTTAACTTGCCATGAGAATGGCTTTAATGGCAAGTAAGTATTAACCAATACATTTTCTTATGCCACTTAACAAAAAAATTCTCGAGCTAAAAAAGAAGAAGGAAGAGATTCTCCAAGGTGGCGGTGAAAAGGCAATTGCTAAGCAAGTTGCCATGGGAAAAATGACCGCCCGTGAGAGAATTCTAACGCTTCTGGATGAGGACTCATTCCATGAGTACGACCTCTTTGTTGAGCACGAGGCCCGCGATTTTGGTATGGATGGTAAGGTGCTTGCCGGAGACGGTGTTATTATTGGCACCGGTACTATTTACGGTGCTCCTGTTGCCATTTTCGCACAAGACTTTACCGTTGCTGGAGGTTCATTGGGCTTAATGCACGCTCGAAAGATCTCCAAGATTATGGACTATGCACTTACCATGCGTATTCCGCTCATTGGAATTAACGACTCCGGTGGTGCCCGTATTCAGGAGGGGGTAAACTCTCTGGCTGGTTATGGTGAGATTTTCTTTAGAAACACAATTGCAAGCGGCGTTATACCTCAAATTTCCGTTATTCTTGGACCTTGTGCCGGCGGAGCAGTATATTCTCCTGCCCTCACCGATTTCGTTTTTGTGGTGGAGAACATATCCAAGATGTTTATCACTGGTCCTGAGGTTATTAAAACCGTTCTTGGTGAAGAGATCTCCATGGAGGAGCTTGGCGGTGCCCGTGTTCACAGCGAGACTACGGGGAATGCTCACTTCTACGCTACTAGTGAGGCAGAGTGTTTTGAGCAGATCAAGCGTCTAGTTACTTTTATTCCATGGAATAACGGTAGAAAGGCACTTCGTTTTGAGCCTAAAGAACCGAAAAAGGAGTATAACATTAGCGAAATTGTTCCCGATAATCCATCAACCCCATACGATGTGCGTGATGTTATTCGCTCGCTTGTGGATGACTCCGACTTCTTTGAGGTTATGGAGCTCTTTGCTCCCAATATTGTTATTGGATTTGGCCGGTTGAACGGTGATACCATTGGCTTTGTTGCTAATCAGCCGCTGTACTTGGCTGGGGTGCTCGACTGTGATTCCTCCGATAAGGCCGCTCGCTTTATCCGTTTCTGCGATTCGTTTAACGTTCCAATTGTTACCCTTGAGGATCTTCCAGGTTATCTTCCTGGAGCCGATCAGGAGCATGCGGGAGTTATTCGCCATGGGGCAAAGCTGCTCTACGCTTATAGCGAAGCAACTGTTCCCAAAATCACGGTTATTCTCCGCAAGGCATATGGTGGAGGGTACATTGCAATGAACTCTCGCCATCTCCGTGCCGATTTTGTGTTCGCATGGCCGGGTGCTGAAATTGCCGTTATGGGACCGGAAGGTGCTGCTAACATCATTTTCCGTAAGGAAATAATGGAGGCCGAAGATCCTGAAAAGATGCGTAAGCAAAAGATACAGGAGTACAAGGATAAATTTGCCAACCCATATGTGGCCGCTGCAAGGGGGTACATCGACTCAGTTATTGAGCCAGAGGAAACACGTCACTTCCTGCTCCACTCCATTGAGGTTGCTGTAAATAAAGTTGTAAACAGGCCGGAGAAAAAGCACGGAATTCCTCCATTTTAATCGTTGTGCAATGAAAAGGAAAAAGAACAAATTTGTTGTTGCTTGTGCGGATGCTGAAGAGACCGCTTCGGCAGCAAAGTGCAAAACGATTGTGGTGCAGGGGACCAAATACAAAACATTCCTGACCGCAAAATACGAGAATAGAAAGCAGTGGGTTCAGCCTAACCCAAAGGAGATAAAATCATTTATTCCCGGAACTGTTTTGGAGATTTTCGTAAAGGTTGGCCAAAGAGTGACAATTGATGAGCCCCTTATGGTGTATGACGCCATGAAGATGCACAACACGCTGAAATCTACCATGGATGGAACTATCAAGAATATCTTCGTAAAAGTTTCGGATAGAATCCCCAAGGGCACCTTGTTGGTGGAATATGAGTAGAATCTAAAATATGTCGATTAATTGCCCCTGAATATGAAACTATTCAGGGGCATTTTTATAGTAAAAAGCTGTAGCTATCGTAGCTAGAAAAGTGCTTTTTAAGGTCTAGTGGTTCTTGCTTAAATAGTCCAAAAACGGTGGAGCCACTTCCAGTCATTGCAGAATAAACCGCACCTAGCGCCAGCATCTCCTTCTTGATTTCTCCAATTGCTGGGTTTGCCAGGAATACTGTCTTCTCAAAATCGTTGGTGATTGTTTTTTGCCAGGACTCAATTGGCTCGGCCACCAGTTCCCGCAAGCTCTTTTCTGGACTTTTGGGTGAGATGCCAGCATAGGCTTGACTTGTGCTAACGTGTATCCTTGGATTCACAAGCACCAAAAACATCCCCTGCAGGTTAAAATTAATAGGATGCAGCACCTCTCCACGTGATGTGGCTAGGCACGGAGTGTTTTCAATAAAAAAGGCACAATCGCTCCCCAGCCTACTTGCCATTTCGGATAGCTTGCGCTGAGATAGCGAAGGACTAAACATTGAAGCCAGTAGCCGAAGAGCAAAGGCTGCATCGCTTGATCCCCCACCAAGACCAGCCCCCGATGGAATTACCTTGTGCAGGTGCATGGCCACATTGGGGCAGCCAACCTCTCTTTGAAAGAGGGAGAAGGCTCGCATGCAAAGATTGTCCTTCAATTCACCGTCAAGGGCGAGACCGCTCATGGTGAAGGTTGGTTCGGCGGTGGATGGAATTATTTCCAGAATATCGCAGAGCGGGATTGGGATAAAGATGGTTTCAATGTTGTGAAAGCCGTCTGGGCGTTTCTCAATTACCCTGAGTCCTAGGTTGATCTTTGCATTAGGGAAGGTGAGCATCTTCTTTTTCTTCAAAAGTAATATTTTGACGTAAATTATTCAACGGGTGGCATTTTGCACACACATTCTTGGTAGGAGAGGCGCGTAATTAGCTTAAGGTGATATTCGTTAACTTTTTTTTAAAATACTCTGTTCTTTTTGGGTGTAACTTGCGAACAATTGAGCAGTGAAAGCTAGGCTTGTCAGCATGTTTTTGAGTTTTGTTTATCTTTTGTAGTGCTATATTTAAAACGTTTGCGGCTTGACTTTGGCCTTTGTTTTTTGTAACTTTAGAAGGCTCAATTAACACCGAGATTTAGAAAGTAATTTTAACCGATTAACCTTACAAGCCATGAAAAATGTACCATTCTCACTTCGACCCGACGAAGTGTTAGCCGTTTCTTCGCTGCTGAGTAAACGTCTTGAGCGGGATAAGGAAGACTTTTACAGATTTTCTGACTGTTTTAACAAGGATTTCTTGCGTCAGCTTGTTGGTAATATTGAAGCCGCAAAGCTCATGGTGGATATGGAGCCTATAAGGGAGCGCTTGCAGTTGTTACAAGCAGAGATGCACCAGCAGATGAGTAAACTTCATGGCTTGGTTGATGAGCTGTTGCAGCATGTTGATGAGCAAGAGCATGATTTGGTAAACTATCTTGATATTAGTTTGCTGAGTAGTAGTATTGCACAGAACAAGGTTGATGTTACCATCACATTGCTTCGTAGGCTATTGCGCCGAATCGATATGCTTCCAACCGTTTCACCAAGCATGAAGAAATATGCCAGCGAGATTAGTACAAACTTTGCCGATCTCTCTTACCTCTTAAATGAAAAGATGAAGTTTAGCCATCAGCAGGAGTGCGCCTCACGTGATAATTTGGAGTTGATGAAGACTCTCTGGAGGATGGTTGAGAGTGTTTCCAATGCTGGATTGCTGATCTATCGGCGCGCAAACCCAGACAAAGCTCGTGAGTACTCGCTTGCTGAGCTGAGAAATAATGTGGGCATCGTGTCAAGCTACTGATTCATTCTGCTTTGTTCTTTTTTGTTAGTTTTTAATGGCTGTTTTTACGAACAGCCATTTTTTTCTTCTTAAAAAAGAATTAATCTTTTTACCTTCGCATGTAAGGCAAAAGGAAATGGCAGTAAAAGGAAACAGCAGAAAACCAAGGATGAACGGCGAAGGTGAAGCAAAGATGATGGCCTTCGAGATGGGGAAAGTGCCACCTCAGGCAATTGATTTGGAGGAGGCGGTGCTAGGAGCAATTATGCTGGAGCGCGATGCGGTTATTACCGTTATGGATGTTCTTAAGCCCGAAAGCTTCTACAAGGAGGCGCACCAAAAGATTTTTCAGGCAGTGGCCGATCTGTCAACGAGGCTTGAACCCATTGACCTTTATACTGTAACCGAGGAGCTTCGCAAGAAGGGGGAGCTCGATGAGGTTGGTGGTCCAGTATATATTGCCCAGCTCACCTCTAAAGTCGGTTCGGCGGCCCACATTGATTTTCACGCCAAGATTATTGCCCAGAAATTTATTCAGCGAGAGCTGATACGTATCTCCTCCGAAATTCAGAAGCGTTCATTTGACGATGGTCCCGATGTAAGCGATTTGCTCGATTTTGCCGAGATGGAGCTTTTCCGGCTTGCCGAAGGAAATATCAAACGGGAGGCAGCACAAATAAACGTGGTGGTTAAGGAAGCCTTGCATCAGCTGGAAGAGGCATCAAAGCGAGAAGATGGGCTTAGCGGGGTTCCTGCTGGCTTTACCGAGCTGGACCGAATGACCAATGGCTGGCAGAATTCCGACTTGGTGATTGTGGCTGCCCGTCCCTCCATGGGTAAAACAGCCTTTGTGTTGAGCATGACGCGCAACATGGCGGTTAACCATAAGAGAGGAGTAGCCTTTTTTTCACTCGAAATGGCCTCTGTTCAGCTGGTCAACCGTTTGATTGTGGCTGAATCGGGAATTTCTTCCGATAAAATTCGTACCGGTCGGCTTGATCCACACGAGTGGACACAGCTGGAGGTTAAAATTAGAGATTTGGTGGAGGCCCCAATCTTTATTGACGATACACCCTCTCTTTCCATATACGATTTTCGGGCAAAGTGTAGAAGGTTAAAGGCTCAGCACGACATAGGTATTGTAATCATCGACTATTTGCAGCTGATGACTGGTCCGGCAGAAACAAAGGGAAACCGTGAGCAGGAGGTGTCCACCATCTCGCGATCCTTAAAGGCTATTGCCAAGGAGTTGAATATTCCCATTATTGCCCTTTCGCAGCTGAATCGTTCGGTGGAAACACGTACTGGTTCAAAGAGACCACAGCTGTCGGACTTGCGAGAATCAGGTGCCATTGAGCAGGATGCTGATATGGTACTTTTTATACACCGACCTGAGTACTACGGTTTTACCGAGGACGAGGAGGGGAATTCACTAATTGGTCTTGCCGAAATAATTGTGGCCAAGCATCGTAATGGTGCAGTGGGTGATGTTCGGTTACGCTTCCTCAAGGAGCAGGCTCGGTTTGCGGATATTGAAGACTTTAACCTTTCTCCATATTCGGCAGCGCTTGACACCGGAGCATCAGTTTCTGCTCCAGCAAATTCAGGCAATGCGGTTACCTTCAGGTCAAAAATGAATGACGAGGTAGACCACAACGCTTTTGGGGGTGAGTTTAATCTGGGCTCTAATACAGGTTTCGACAACGAAACACCGTTTTAGTGGTAACCTGTTTTACTGTTAAAAAAGCTGCGTAAGCTCTCTTAGCTCTGCTATTTCCCAGGTTACACGTTCGTTGTGCGTTATCCTTTCCGGGTTAAAAAACACTTGCTTCATTCCTGCACTTCTGGCTCCGGCAATGTCGGTTTCCAGATCATCACCCACCATGATGCTTTGCTTAGCGGTGGCTCCGGCTTTTGCCATGGCAAAGTCAAAGGCCTCTGGAGCGGGTTTTTGAAAGCCAGCTTCTTCGGAGGTTACCACCTGTGAGAAGAATGGTTCAAGACCGGAACGATTGATTTTTACATACTGCACTTCCGAAAAACCATTGGTGATAATGTGCAGCGAATATTTACCCTTAAGATATTGAAGCGTATCTAACGTAAACGGGAAGAGATTGGTTTTTAGTGGACTCTGAAAGATGTATTCCTCGTCAACCTGCTGGGCTAGGGTATTGTCTTTTATTCCCAGCTCGTTTAGGGTAAGCTGGAAGCGCTTCCAGCGTAATACCTCCTTTTTGATAGCGCCCTTTCGGTATTCGCTCCACAATCGTTCGTTGTGCTTGTGGTAAATTTGGGTAAATCTCTCTGCAGTTACGTTGGTTAGGGAAGCAATGCGAAGGTGGAAGATCTCCTTCAACGTTTGGTTCGAATTTTTTTCAAAATCCCACAGCGTTCTATCAAGGTCGAAAAATATATGTTTGATATTCAGTCTGTTTATTAGCTTTGCGATCACTGTTTTTAATTTTAATTGGCAAAGGTAAGTTCTTTACCAATTCTTTTATCGATAATGGTTAAATTTGCACCGCAAAGAAATTAAGAATAAACAAAGCGTATGGCAGAAAAATTTTCCGATTTTGGCTTCATTTCCGAAGTTCAGTCAGCACTGGACTCCATTGGATTCGAGCAGCCAACACCCATTCAGCAGCAGGCTATACCTGTGATTCAGCAAGGTCATGATTTGATTGCCTGCGCGCAAACCGGTACCGGAAAAACAGCCGCTTTTGTTCTGCCAATTCTTGACAAGCTATCACGCCGTCCCGGTGGTTCTAAGGGTGTTAACACCCTTATATTAGTTCCAACAAGGGAGCTAGCCGTCCAAATTGACATGCAGTTGGAGGGCTTTAGCTACTTCTGCCCGGTTTCGTCTTTGGCGGTGTATGGTGGTGGCGATGGTTCCATTTGGGAGCAGCAGCGCAGTGGACTTAGCGGTGGTGCCGACATTGTGGTGGCAACTCCAGGCCGTATTCTGGCCCATATGGCATTTTCGTATGTTGACTTTTCCAATTTGGAGCACCTCATTTTGGACGAGGCCGATAGAATGCTCGATATGGGATTTCACGACGATATTATGGCCGTGGTGAAACAGCTGCCGGTGAAGAGGCAAACCCTTCTTTTCTCGGCGACCATGCCCGATAAAATTCGTAAGCTAGCCAAAAAAATTCTTCAGAAGCCCGAGGAGATTAACATTTCGGTTTCAAAGCCATCGGAGAATGTGCTGCAGGCCTGTTACATGGTGGAGGATTCTAAGAAACCAGCCTTGGTTAAGCGGTTGCTTGCCGATAAGAAGGAGATTAAGAGCGTGATTATCTTTTGCTCCACCAAGAGCAAGGTTCGGCTACTCGATAGGGAGCTGCGCTCATTGGGGTTAAGCGCAAAGGCCATCCACTCCGATTTGGAGCAGAACGAGAGGGAGGAGGTGCTCCGCCAGTTTAGAAGCCGAAATTTCCAGCTGATGGTAGCTACCGATATTATTTCTCGCGGTATAGATATCGACCAAATCGACCTCGTGGTAAACTACGATGTTCCGCATGATGCTGAGGACTACGTTCACCGTATTGGTAGAACGGCGCGTGCTGAAGCCGATGGCGTAGCCATTACGTTGGTAACCAAAGCCGAATTGAGAAACTTTAAAAAGATTGAATCGTTCTTGGGACAGAGAATCTTCCAGATACCGCTGCCCGCCGATTTATAAGTTCACCCTTATTACTCCCTGTTGTGCGGCAAATCCTTACCTTTTTGCCGCTTTTGTTTTTCTATGGAGTATAAAGATTTCCTATCTAATCATTTTCCTCCTCACCTTCGCTGTCGTCGGCAATCTCCTCGCGCTTGGGTTTGCCAGCAACTACCAGCACAATTTCGCCCTTGGGCGCTTTCTTTTGAAAGTGTTCGGCCAGCTCGGAGAGGGTTCCTCTTACGGTCTCCTCATGCAGCTTGGTAAGCTCTCTGGAGACCGATGCTTTTCGATTTCCACCCAAAAATTCGGCCAGCTGGGTGAGGCTTTTAACTAGGCGGAAGGGGGATTCATAAAAAATCATTGTTCGTTCCTCCTCCACAAGGCTCTCCATTCGCTTGTTACGTCCTTTTTTCTGAGGAAGGAAGCCTTCAAACATAAATCTGTCGCAGGGCAGTCCAGAGTTTACAAGTGCAGGAACAAATGCGGTGGCTCCAGGAAGGCACTCTACCTCAATACCCTGCTCCAAGCAGGTGCGCACTAGCAGAAAGCCTGGGTCCGAAATTCCTGGCGTTCCAGCATCGGAAATTAGAGCAACGGTTTCACCAGCGGCAATTCTTGCTGCAATGTATTCGGCTGTTTTATGCTCGTTAAACTTGTGGTGCGACTGCATCTTGGCCTCAATGCCAAAGTGCTTAAGCAAATGGCCTGAAGTTCGGGTATCCTCGGCTAGCACCAAGCTGGCCTCTTTGAGGATTCGAAGAGCTCTTAAGGTAATATCTTCCAAATTCCCGATGGGAGTTGGTATCAATATAAGTTTCGACATGGTTAGGGCTGAATAATAAATCGGCGTTGGATGAGCTCAATTAGCTTGATAACAGTGCTGTCGTTAGCTTGCCAATCGAAGTTGTCGCCTACATAAATAAGTGCCTCCTCAATGGTGCTCATTCCGTTAATGGCATGAATGGTATCCTGAAATTGTTGGCTATCTCCGCCAAATAGCTCACGGGTAAACAGAAATTTATCATTGATACCAATAGCTTTACTAAGATCCTTTATAGGCTTAGTTTGCATTCTCGTGGCTAAGTCTTGTCTGTCGGTATTTTCAGCAAGGTATTCGTTTAAGAATCGTTTTCCCGCCCGTAGCGTTTCCCCAAGGGTTTCTGTTGATTTCTCTTCCTTCTTTGTTGGTGGGACAGGATTGACTTTAGCGGACGGTTTTATAACCTTTTTCTCCTGAACGGGCGGGTTAACGTGCTCCTGTTGTTGCTCTTTGGATTCCTCCACGGTTGTAGTAACAGGAGTGTTCTTTACCACTTCATTTGAGGTAAAGGTTGTAGGCTTTTCCGCAAAAGAGTGGGAGGTTCTGCTTTCGGCTGAATCGGTTGTACCTGCTTTATATACGTGGGGTTCGGTGTTCGTTTTCTCATCCTGAAAGAGCACAAGGTTATAGGCATTACGTAATTTTTCTAGGAGAATAGCTTGCTCAATGGCCGGTTGTTTTCCCGATTCTTCCATCTTGTGGGCGAGCAGAATAGCCTTCTCCAGCTCCTCAATCAAGTTTGATAAATACGATTTCTGGCTCATCTGCAAAATTTTTTAGTTGGCTTGTTGCTAGAAAATTTACTTTTGTAAAAGTAAATAATCTGCCTAAACTCTGGGGAATGTTTTTAGAAAATTCAATTGCTGAAGGAGGAAAGAGGGGTTGGATCGAAGTTATCTGTGGCTCAATGTTTAGTGGGAAAACGGAGGAGCTAATTCGAAGACTGAAGCGAGCAAAATTTGCAAACCAACGGGTCGAAATATTTAAACCCCAAATAGATACTCGCTATTCCGAGGCAGAGGTGGTGTCGCACGATGCCAACTCCATCCTCTCCACACCAGTTACCTCCTCGCGTAATATTTCGCTAATGGTGTCCGAAGTAGATGTTGTTGGCATTGACGAAGCGCAGTTTTTTGATGCTGGGCTGGTTGAGGTGTGCAATCAGCTGGCGGATCAAGGCATTCGCGTTATAGTGGCAGGGCTCGACATGGACTTTAGAGGAATGCCTTTTGGCCCAATGCCCGCTATAATGGCAACGGCAGAGTATGTTACCAAAGTTCACGCCATCTGCATGCATTGTGGTAATTTGGCTCAGTTTTCTCATAGGAAAACAATGGCCGACAAGCTTGTTGTGCTTGGTGAAAAGGATATATATGAACCTTTATGCCGGAGCTGCTTTATTAAGGCTACCGCAAAACAAAAATAGAATAGAGTTACATGGAATTGACACGTATCAAAGAAGTTGCTGATGCAATTGATGGCAAACTGCAGGGCGATGTCAATACTACAGTTGACAACATTACCATCGACAGCCGTACAATAGGTTCGGCAAAACATACACTCTTTTTTGCCATAAAAGGAAGCCGCCACAATGGTCACCAGTTCATTCATTCACTATATGATTTGGGTGTGCGTGCTTTTGTGATATCGGATGTCCCAAAGGATATCACTCAAATGGAAGGCGCTTCGTTTATAGTGGTGCACAATACTTTACAGGCACTTCAGCGGTTGGCAATTTGGCATAGAAGCAAGTTTAATATCCCTGTTGTTGGAATTACCGGAAGCAATGGAAAAACCATTGTAAAGGAGTGGCTTTATCAGCTGCTACACCAAAAAGTGCATGTGGTACGAAGCCCAAGAAGCTACAACAGTCAGGTGGGGGTTCCGCTTTCTGTTCTTCTGATGGAGGAGGGAACGGAGCTGGCCATATTCGAGGCAGGCATTTCGGTTCCACACGAGATGGCCAAGCTGCAGCCAATTATCAATCCGAGAATCGGCATATTTACCAACCTTGGTCAGGCGCACCAGGAAAATTTCTCTACGTTGGAGGAGAAGGTGCGCGAAAAGTTGACACTATTCAAAAATTCCGATGTCTTAATTTGCTGCGCTGATCAGGAAGCCGTATTGCGTATTGCAAAAGAAGAGTCTAGTGCAAATAGATATAGCCTCTTTACTTGGTCGATGAGTGGATTAATGGCCGATGTTTCCGTCACTCGACAAGCTTTAGGAAAGGGTGCAACGTTGATGGTGGACTATAGGAATGACCATTTGAAAGTAGATCTACCGTTTAGCGATACCGCATCGGTGGAAAATGCCATTCACTGCCTAGTACTTCTTCTTTACCTTGGGCATACCGATGTGATACGGTCGGGAGCCTTTATGGCGCTGGCACCGGTGGCCATGCGCATGGAACTAAAGGAGGCAGTTAATGGAAGCACCCTCATCAACGACAGCTACAACTCCGACATCAACTCGCTGACCATCGCTCTCGATTTTTTAAATAATCAGGTGCAGCATAGCGCCAAAACGCTCATTATTTCAGATATTCTCCAGAGCGGGAAAAAGGAGCAGGAGCTCTATAAGGAGGTGGCGCATTTGGCTGCAGCAAAGGGGGTGGATAAAATTATTGGTATTGGTCCCGCAATATCCAACTGTGGAGAGTATTTCCCAAAATCGGCCCAGTTCTTTCTTACAACGGAGGCATTCTTGGCAAAAGCATCAAAGGATGCATTTAGGGATGAAGCCATTCTGGTTAAAGGTTCTCGCGACTTTGGTTTTGAGCGAATTACCTCTTTTTTGGAACGAAAGGTTCATACAACGGTACTCGAGATAAACCTTAACGCGCTAGTTCATAATCTCAACCATTTTAGAGGTTTATTAAAGCAAGATACTAAGGTAATGGCTATGGTAAAAGCCTTCTCTTACGGGAGTGGGTCATACGAAATAGCTAGCCTTCTGCAGTTTCATCGGGTTGATTACTTGGCGGTGGCCTTTGCCGATGAGGGCGTTGCCCTGCGTGAAGCTGGCATTACCATGCCCATACTGGTGCTTAACCCGGAAATGGGGAGCTTTGGCACCATGGTGGAGCATAAGCTGGAACCGGAAATATACAACTTCACCTCACTGGAGGAGTTTTCGCGCGAGGTGGAGCATTGGGGCATGATGGACTATCCCATCCACATTAAGCTGGATACAGGAATGCACCGCCTTGGCTTTATTGAAAAGGATGTACCGGCTCTCATTACTGAGTTGAAAAGTAATCGCAGTGTAAAGGTGATGTCGGCGTTTGCTCACCTGGCCGCAGCCGATGAGCAGAAGCATGATGATTTTACTAGGGAGCAGATTGCTCTTTTTGAAAGGCTCAGCGAGCAGCTGCAGCAGGAGCTCGGCTATCCAATTATTAGGCATACACTAAATTCGTCTGGAATTGAGCGCTTCCCGGAGGCTCAGTTCGACATGGTTAGGCTTGGAATTGGCCTATACGGTATTAGCGCATTGCCCAACAGCCCCCTTCGTGCCGTGAGCACCCTAAAGAGCACCATTGTTCAAATAAAGGAGATAATGCCCGGTGAATCGGTAGGGTATGGACGCAAGGGGCAGGTAACTCGTCCATCGCGCATTGCCACCGTTCCCATTGGGTATGCCGACGGGCTGAATAGATTGTTGAGCAATGGGGTGGGGGAATTTGTTGTAAGAGGCAAGCGTGTTCCAATTATCGGGAATATTTGCATGGATCTTTGCATGGTTGATATTACCGATGTAAATGCGGAGGAGGGGGATGAGATTCTCGTGTTTGGAGATAATCCTTCCATTGTGGAAATTGCGGAAAAGTTGAAAACCATTCCTTACGAGGTATTAACGGGCATTTCACGAAGGGTGAAACGGGTTTATTTTCAGGAGTAGTTCCATTGAATAGCAAAGAAAAATAGATACACAAAATATGATAAAACTTTCGGTTGTCATCATCACATTTAACGAGGAAAAGAACCTCGAACGGTGTTTAAAATCAGTGGTAGATGTTGCTGATGATATTGTGGTGGTTGATTCCTTCTCGAAGGATAAAACTAAGGAAATTGCCCTTTCGTATGGAGCAAGGTTTATAGAGCATGCCTTTGAGGGGCACATAGAGCAAAAGAACTGGGCGATAACTCAAGCACAGAATCCGTATGTTCTCTCCCTCGATGCCGATGAGGCGCTCTCCGAAGAGTTGAAGACCTCAATTTTGAAGGTGAAGGCATCGTGGGAGCATGATGGCTACGAAATGAACCGGTTGACCAACTACTGTGGAAAGTGGATTCGTCATGGAGGCTGGTACCCCGATGTTAAGCTTCGACTTTGGGATAGCCGCAAGGGCAGTTGGGGAGGGGTTAATCCTCACGATAGGTATGAAATGGATAGGGATGCAAAAATTGCCCACATTCATGGCGACCTGCTTCACTACTCATACTACACCTTTGAAGACCATATTAAGCAGGTAAACAAGTTTACCGACATTGCGGCAAACATGCTCATGAAGGCGGGGAAGAGCCCTAGCCACTTTAAGATATTTTTTGGTCCAAAATTCAAATTCTTCCGCGATTACATTCTGAAGTTAGGTTTTCTTGACGGCTACTATGGATACACCATTGCCAAGATATCGGCACACGCAAATTTCTTGAAGTATGCCAAGCATAAGCAGATGTATTTAGCAAAGAGAGACTCAGATGCAAAAGGTTGAACGAGTTCTGATAAGCCGTACTGATAATCTTGGAGATGTTATTCTTACGCTTCCACTTGCCGGATATATTAAGAGTAAGTGGCCAAGCGCTGAGGTTTTCTTTCTTGGAAAAGCTTATACTAAGCCATTGATAGATGCCTGCATCCATGTGGATAGATTTCTCGACTGGGACGCGCTTGCTAGCCTGCCCGAGAACGAGGCAATCTCTACGCTCACACAACTCAATATTTCCAAGGTTGTGCATGTCTTTCCAAATAAGGTATTTGCACGGCTCTGCAGGAGGGCAAATATTCCTATGCGGATTGGAACTACTAATCGGATTTTTCACTGGACAACCTGCAACAAGTTGGTAAAGCTTTCACGGAAGAATTCTCCTTTTCATGAATCGGAGCTGAACTTTGCGTTGCTAAAGCCCATATTTCCCAACACTACTTTCCCCTCTAAGGAGGAAATTGCTTCGCTTTATGGCTTTAGTAGAGTGGAGCCATTGGAGGAGCGTTTTGCTTCAATGCTAAACAACCATAAGGTAAACGTTATTTTGCATCCAAAGTCGAAGGGAAGCGCAAGGGAGTGGGGAGTGGCTAATTACCAACGTTTAATTGACCTGTTGGGAAGCGAAAAGTATAATGTTTTTGTCACTGGCACAGAGGCAGAGGGAGGGCTGTTGCGAGATAGGCTGATTAAGCCCAATCCGACCGTTGTAGACCTTACGGGGAAAATGAGTCTTTCGCAGCTAGTTAGCTTTATTGCAAGTGCAGATGCATTGGTGGCCTGTAGCACAGGTCCGCTCCATATCGCTTCAGCCTTGGGTAAGCTGGCCATTGGAATTTTTCCTCCAATTCGCCCAATGCATCCTGGGCGATGGGCTCCGATTGGCGCTCAAGCAAAGGTGCTGGTTAAAGGCGGTGAGTGCTCCGATTGTAGAAAAACTGCTCAATGCCACTGTATTACCGATATTCAGCCGGAAGAGGTTGCGGTGCTATTGACTAGATTCAAAAAACAAGGGTAGTTAACATCCCCATTTTATTGATTTACAAGGTCCGATCTGCTTAATCAAACAATTTTGGTCCGTTTGTTTTGCAACAACCTCTTCTTCGGCTCAACTTTTTTCGAGGATTAGAATTCCATTAGAATGGAATTTGACCTTGTAGTCGCCAAGTATATCTCCTACATGACTTTTCCGAAATAGGTTATGGTCCCAAAACCTATCGGTGTTCGTGTTGTAGTCGTTAACAACATACTTGTAGCTATTTTGCGAGCAGAATTGTAGAAATTTTTCTGGATTGTATTTCTCAGAATCTTTGCCGGAGATTAAGCAGTAATGGTAGTAGGATAGCATACCAACTATTTTGCTATTCTCTATGGTTCCAAAGATGGTGCACTCAGGACCAATTATTGTTGCATTTTTATCTCCAATCAGGGCTGTAATTTCCCTGTTTCTTGCCATTAGGTTTGGCTGCTTATAGTCGATATACTTTGTTATGGAAATTATATTTGCCAAAAAGTACACCGCCATTGCGGTAATAAGAATCAGATGGTTCTTTTTTCCCTTGTTCCAAAGATTGACAGCTCCGTAGGCTACAATAATTGCCATGTAAGGGAAAAAAAGTAGCAGGTATTTAGACGTCTTTCCGTGCGATAGCATTCCAAAAAGAACAATTGCAGAAAAGACAAACGTCAATAAACCGGGGTATTGCGAAGCAATTTTTTTTCGGTATACAATTGAAAAAATGAAAAAAGGCAGGCTAATTAAGATTTCCGGGATGCTGTGAAAAAACCGCTGGTGTTCGTTGAGCAACCTTATAAGGTAGTTTTTCTCGGCACCTACCAGATTTGGCTCGTGGCTCCACTGAAAAAGGAATAGGTGTAATTTCTCACTACTATTTATATCAAAAAAGAACAGCAAGGAAACCAACGTTGCCGGTAGTGCAAACTTGACAAGGTCTGCAAACTTGCGTTTGTGGATAAGAAGAACAAGACCTCCTGCACCTACAAAGATAACTCCATTTAGGTGAGTAAACACAGCGGTACCTGCCAGCAAGCCGGCTATCCATGCTGCATGTTTGTTCCCATTTAACGATTTGGATATAAAGATGAAGCTGCAAAAACCAATAAACATCATCATGCTTTCCGGTCGGAATACAAAGGCTTGATTAAACACCAGTGCATTAAGGCCAATAATGAAGAAACTGGCTAGGAAAACGTGAATAGCCTGTTTGGTATCACTGGTAGCTTTAACCAAATATCTATAAATGACTAGAATAAGTGCAGCAAAAAATAGCACGCTGATTAGCCGTAACAGATAGTAATTGAACCCAAAAATAGAGATTACCCCCGCTCCAACAAGGGCAAATAGCTTGTGGTAAACAAAGACTTGGTTCTCATACCCAAGGTGCAACCCTTCGTAGAGAAAAGAGCTTGCTTTTCCTGTCTTCGCAATACGAAAGGACCATTCTCCTATGATGGCTTCGTCAAGGTTCGGGTAGTGAAAAAAGATTGCAACTACGGCAAGTACAAGCATAAATGCTATGCCACCATATAAATAGATTGCCTCTCTTTTATTGAAGCCCAAGCGTTGCAAAAATTTCATTTTGTTTGGTAGAATGAGGTTATTAGTTTACAAATATGCGAAATATGCTCTTCTTCAAGCTCATAGTACATTGGAAGTCTAACAAGACAATCAGAGTAGTAATCGCTCATTTGCAGCTCACTGCCTTTGTATTTTGGGGTGTAGTACTGACTTTTGTGTAGCGATAGGTAATGGAATACGGCTAAAATTCCATTTGATTTAAGCATGGCTATAAGCTTTTCCCTATCCAGTGGAGTTTTGCACAACAGGTAAAACATGTGAGCATTATTGGTGGCATATGTGGGGATATGCGGAAGCTCAATATGCCCCTGAGCCACCAACGGGCTAAGTTGCTCATAGTAGAGATTCCATGATTTTTTCCTTTTTTGCTGTATGTCCTCAATACTCTCGAGTTGAGCGAAAAGAAAGGCAGCAGTGGTTTCTGCCGGAAGAAACGATGAGCCAATATCCACCCAACCATATTTATTTACTTCTCCACGAAAAAACTCTGCCCTATTCGTTCCCTTTTCCCAGATAATTTCAGCACGACGGATAAACCGTTCGTCGTTTATGACCAGCATACCACCTTCTCCAGAGATAATATTTTTGGTTTCATGGAACGAGAATGCAGCCATATGGCCTATGGAGCCAAGTGGGCGTCCCTTATAAAAAGAGTCGATTGCTTGAGCGGCATCTTCTACCACAAGCAGGTTATGGCGATGGGCAATGTCCATTATCGCATCCATGTCGCAGGCAATTCCTGCATAGTGGACAGGAACAATAGCCTTGGTTTTTGGTGTGATTAACGCCTCAATCTTGGTGGCGTCAAGGTTGGGATTTTCCGATCCACTATCGGCAAAAATAATGGTTGCTCCCCTTAATACAAAGGCATTGGCCGTGGAAACGAAGGTGTAGGATGGCATAATTACCTCATCTCCCTCTTTTATGTCTAGCAAGATTGCAGCCATTTCAAGGGCATCGGTACAGGATGTTGTTAGGAGCACCCTTTTAAAGCCATACTTCTCTTCGAAAAAATCGTGACACTTTTTGGTAAACATGCCGTTGCCAGAGATCTTTCCTGACGAAACGGCTTGGTATAGGTAGTGTGCCTCCTTGCCTGTTAGATACGGTTTGTTAAATGGGATAGTCATTGCTTTAGCCAAATATGGTAAATATTTACTTCGTCACTAAGAGTATAGCCCAGCGACTCATAGAAGCGGCATGCCTGCTTGTTGCTTCTTTGTGTCGATACCGATAGGTTCTTTATTCCTTTTTTAAAGCAGATGTGTTCCGAGGCTTCCATCAACTTTGTTCCAATCTTCATGCCGCGTGCTTGTTCATCAACAGCAATAAGACCAATGGAGGCACTCTTATCGTCTTTATTTTCAATTGTTGATAACCCCAGAATCTCATTGTTCTTTGTATATCCCAGAACGTCTAGGGTGAGTTCTCCCCCAAGTGATTTTTCAATCCAAGTCGTGTAGAGACGCTCAAATTCGTTGTTGTTAAAGTTTTGGTCCACCTTAAACCGCGATTGCCATCCACTTTGTAACGCTAACGAGAGAATTGCGGGAGATAGTTCACTGTTTAGGATAGAGGAAATACCGGTGTCGAGATGCTTATCGACAGGCGTTTTTTGAAATGTAACCTTAACGTCAATGGGCTTTAGCTTTAATTGATTTGCCATTGCAATCGAGAGGGTGTCGTCTGGTTTTACAAACCAGTAAATGAGCTTCGTGCCTTTCTCTCGTTCTTCCTGCATGAGGGAAAATAGAGCTTCGCGCGAGATGGCGTTTTCTTGAAGTTTACCAATGGGATACCCAAAAAAGGATGAATCCCACTCTAACAGCTTATACTGGATAGCGCTCATTCGAAGAATCCCACTTTTTCATCAATGAAATAAAGCGGGCGGTTCTTCGCTTCATCAAATATTTTACCCACGTAGAGCCCCAGAAAACCAAGGTTTGCAAGTATTAAGCCGCCAATAAAGAACATTGATACCATGAGGCTTGTCCATCCTTCGATGGGAACTCCAAGTGCTATCTTTTTAAAAATAAGGTATGTGCCAAATAGGAAAGAGAAGAGGGAAAACAGGAGACCAATCTTTATTGACATTCTGAGCGGTCTGTTGCTTTGAGAAATGATGCTGTCTATGGCAAAATTAATGAGCTTTCTTAATGTGTAAGTCGATTCTCCTTCCTTACGTGCAGCGTGTTCTATGTCAACATATCCAATTGTATATCCAACCCATTTCACAAATAGGGGAAAGGAGCGACTCTGCTCTCGAAGAGATATTACCGAGTTGATAACCTTTCTGTTACAAATGCTAAAATTGGCGATGGAACTATCAAAATCGCTTTCTGCTAGGTAGTTGTAGGCTTTGTAGAAAAACCTACTTGACATTCTTTTCAAAAAGTTATCGTGACGGTTGTATCTCCGCCCAAATACAACATCGTAACCCTCCAGCGCTTTAGCATACATCTTAGCTATTTCTTCTGGTTGATCTTGTAGATCGCAATCCATTACCACCACCCAATCACCATCTGCATGATCTAGGCCTGCTGTTATTGCCTTGTGCTGGCCAAAATTGCGAGAAAGGTTAATTCCTTTTACTCTTTGGTCCAGCTTTGAGACCTCCACAATGGTATCCCAGGAATAATCAGGGCTTCTGTCATTCACCAGAATAATTTCAAAATCTTCGGTGATTGGTGTCAGTGATTTTTTAAGGCGTATATATAATTCCTGTAACGTTGTCTTGCAGCCATACACCGGGACAACAATAGAGATATGAGCCATTAATTTTGCTATTAATTAATAATGCAAAACAACGAAAAATAAAATTTATTAGGAATTATTTTACCCCATATCGCTAATACGCTCTAGCTTAATGGCATCAAGAATCTTGACTTTTCTACCATCTAGAGCAATTACATGTTCAGAGGCAAAGCTGGAGAGTGTTCTAATGGCGTTGGATGTGGTCATGTTCGATAGGTTTGCCAAATCCTCACGCGAGAGGTAAACTTTGAGCGTAGCACCATCATCTTCGTACCCGTAAGTATCTCGGAGAAAAACTAATGATTCAGCCAATCTCCCTCGAATGTGCTTCTGGGTAAGCGTTACTGTTCGATTGTTTGAAAATCCCAGCTCGGTGGCCAATGATTTTAAGATGCTGAGAGTAAGCTCTGGATTGTTGTGGAGTATTCCAAAAAGAACATTTTTTTCAATGACCGAAATAATGCAATCTTCTATAGCTTGTGCCGACGAGATGTAATTTTCCTCTGCAAAAAGGGCCCTATAACCAATTATGCTTACGGGTTTTGCCATTCTTACAATCTGTTCTCTTCCACCTACTCCTTCTTTGAACAGCTTTACCTTTCCTCTGATGAGGCATATAAGCCCTGAGGGTTTGTCTCCCTCTTTATAAATGATTTCGTTCTTTTTATACTTGGAACTGCTAAAATGACCTTTAATAATCGTTTTCTCCTCATCCGTAAGCTGCTGGAATAGAGAATATATTGAATCGAGGCATGCGTTTGTATCGATATCCAAGTGTGCCATGATTTTCTAAAAATTGTGTTTTACAGCATACAAAGGTATGTTTTTTTTTAAAAATGCTATACCAAATGCCATAATTCGAACTATCTGCTAAATCGGGCGACGAGAGGGATTCGTCGTCCAAATCCAAACGCCTTGGAGGATACCCGAATAGCCGGGGCAAATTGGAATCGCTTATACTCGTTGGTGTTTACTAGGTAAACAATCTTCCGTACAAGTTCCTCGCTGTATCCTTCGGCTACAATTTCAGGAATACTTGCCTGCTGCTCGATGTATTTGAAGAGAATAGCGTCCAATATGGGGTAGTCTGGAAGCGAGTCAGTGTCCTTTTGGTCGGGGCGAAGCTCTGCTGATGGCGGTTTGGTAATGGTGTTAAGGGGTATAATTTCTCGATTTCTGTTGATGTATCGTGCAAGCTCAAACACATCGGTTTTATATACGTCGCCAAGTACAGAAATGGCACCATTCATGTCTCCATACAGAGTCCCATAGCCAACGGCCGCTTCGCTTTTATTGGTGGTGTTGAGCAGCAAATGGCCAAACTTGTTGGAGATTGCCATAAGAAGTGTTCCTCGAATTCGTGCCTGAATGTTCTCCTCCGTTACGTCCACTTTTTTTCCTTCAAAAATTGGTGCCAAAGTTGACTCAAAGGCTGAAACCATGGGTTCAATACCAACAATGTCGTGGCGAATGTTGAGGTTTAGGGCCAAGTCTACTGCATCCTTAACGGAGTGTTCCGACGAATAGCGAGATGGCATCAGTGCAACTCTAATATTTTCGCTACCAATTGCTTCGGCTGCGAGGCAAAGCACAACAGCCGAGTCTATCCCCCCCGAGAGACCCAATGTTGCTTTTTTGAAACCCATTTTTGAGAAGTAATCTCGGATACCCAGAACGAGAGCATTGTGTATCTTCTCGATACGATTCTCCTCCTTCTGCGGTAGTGGTGGTGTTGCAGCTAATTCCTCCGTATCCACGGTAAGGGAGTCGCTAGCAAAGGAGTTCAGCTGGTGAACAACTTCACCAACGCCATTTACTACCATTGAGTTGCCGTCGAAAACAAGGTCAGTATTGGCCCCAACTTGGTTTACGTAAACAACGGGAAGTCTATAGCGCTTTACATTGTTCAAGAATACATCGTGCCTTCGTTGGCTTATATCGTGTGAAAAAGGCGAGGCCGCAATGTTGATTATGAGGTCTGGCCCTTGAGTGGAAAGCACCTCCATTGGTGAAATAGGGTAGAGCCTAGACTTCCCAAAGCGAGTAGTTACTGGTTGGTCGTCCCACAAATCTTCGCAAATGGTGATGGCCAACTTTTGACCTTTAAAGTTTGTTGTATGAAATTCCCTACATGGTTCAAAGTAGCGGTATTCGTCGAAAATATCGTATGTGGGTAGCAGGCCCTTGTGGTGGATATCGGCAATGCCTCCATTGGCAAGAAAAAAGGCCGAGTTAAAGAGCTGCTTACCCGAACCTGCAGGGTTAATGCTTGGCCCGCCTACAATGGCTGCAATTTGGGTGCACTCTGCTGCTAAGGTTTCAATGGCGTGGAGGCATTGCTCCACAAAATCTTCTCGTTCGAGCAAATCGTGCGGCGGATAGCCACAAATGCTAAGTTCTGAGAAAACGGCAAGGTCAACTCTATTTTTCTGAGCCTCGGCCAGTGCTTGCCTTATCTGCCGAAGATTCTCATTAATGTCGTTTATGGTGTAGTTAAGCTGATAGAGCGCAATTCTCATTGTAAGGACGGTAATTAAAACATTATTCCAACGCGTATGGAAACGCGGCTGTTTACGGCGTTATACTGCGTCGATTTTAGCACATCGATAATGCCATTGGAGTAGGTAAGTCCAAACTGTAGTGCAGCGCTGCCACCCAATGAGTACTCTGCTCCAGCTCCAATCTGATAGCTTGCGGTGAAGAAGTTTACCTCATCCCTAACATTCTCACCCGAAACACCAGCCTTGTCGATGTCTGCTCTAGCTCTTATCAATACGTGGCCTGTAAAACCAATATGTGCATAGTAGGTGAGATAGCCAATTTCATTTGTACAAAACTTTAATCCTAATGGAATATCGAGGTACTGGAGCTTATACATAACACCCGTTCCTGCTGCCAAATTATACGACGAGTCGGAGGTTTCAATGGTTACCGGTTCTTTGTAGGTAAGCTGTCCACCCATGCCGCTTAGCGATACACCACTCAAAATGGCATAACGCTTGGCAAAATATTTCTCCATGACCATTCCAACATTAAAGTTTGTGCGAACGCCATCGGAATTCAACTTTTTATTGTCTGTTTTCAGCCAGGAGAATTGAGGATCCGCAAAAATCCCAAATCGATATTCCTGCTGTGCATACGTTGTAAAAGAAATAGAAAGTAGCAGTACAATTAGGTATGTTCTTTTCATAGTAAGTCTTTTTGATTTGACCCATTTTCTCAAACATATAACATTGCAGCAGAGTAATGCCTTGTTTGCATTCGTTGCAATATCCTTTACAAAGGTAACCAAATTTGAAAATGGTGTTTCCTCTTTTTACTTTTGGCTTGGTGTTAATTAACTCCGTTTAACAGATGTGTGATTCAATACCCTTATCTTTGAAGGAAAATTTAGAATCTAGAGCATATGCGTTTTAGTTTACTTTTGACCCTTTCAACTTTGGTGCTTGCTTCATGCGGGAGTAGGTCTTCCCGCATGTCTATCGATGTGAAGGAGCCGCAGCACATTACCATTGAGCGGTTCGATAAGGATTTCTTTGCTGTGAACACCGATAGCCTGCCTACCGAACTGCCAGCTCTTGAAAAGAAGTATGGCAATTTCCTTAGCATTTATACTGAGGATATGGTAGGCCTCGGCTCTCCTTACCAGATGCAGTTTGGGGTAATGATGAACAGGTTTGTTCACGACTTTGCGGTGAATAAGGCCTACGAATCTTGTCAGCGGGTATTTCCTAATTTGGACAAGCTTCAAGATCAGCTCTCAGCAGCCTTTAGCCGATATCATGCCATTTTCCCCAAGAAGGTTATTCCTCAAGTGTTGACCTACATATCTGGATTTAATCAATCAATTGCCATTACCGATAGTGTGCTCGCCATTGGACTCGATAAATACCTTGGGCGCGATAATAAAGCATACCAGGAGCTAAACTACCCACGGTATTTAGTATACAACTATACGCCTCAGCGATTGCCCGTAGATGCAATGCGCGGCTGGATAGTGGGCGATTTCCCCTATACCGATTCGGTGAACAATCTTGTTTCGCGCATGGTTTATGAAGGCAAAATTATGTTCCTTACGGCTCAGATGTTGCCTAACGTTCCCGATAGCACCCTATTTGGCTATTCCCCCGAACAAATGAAGTGGTGTACAAAAAACGAGCAGTGGATGTGGACAACTCTTATTGAAAGGAAGTTGCTGTTTTCTACAGACCAATTCAGTATTGCTAAGTTTGTAAATGAAGCGCCATTTACCAACGATTTTGCGCACGAAGCTCCGGGTAGAGCTGCGGTTTGGATAGGCTACAACATTGTCGCAAGCTACATGCAACACAACAAGAATGTTTCGCTGGCACAGCTCATGGCCATTACCGACGAGCAGCAGATTTTTCGAAATGCCAAATATCGACCCCGATAAGCGCTTAAAGGGCCATCAATTATCGAATAGCAATTAACCTTTACTGTTATGAAAACGGATATTGAGATTGCACAGGAAGTAAAGATGAAGCACATTTCTGAGATTGCCACCAAATTGGGCATTCCCGAAGATGAGCTGGAACTTTATGGGAAGTATAAGGCGAAAATACCACTGCACTTAATTAACGAGGAGAGAGTTCAGTCGGCAAAGCTGGTTCTGGTTTCAGCAATTTCTCCAACTCCTGCGGGTGAAGGAAAAACAACGATATCAATTGGATTGTCTCAGGGGCTAAATCGAATAGGAAAGAAGGCTACAGTGGTGTTGAGGGAACCTTCACTTGGTCCCGTTTTTGGAATTAAGGGTGGCGCTACAGGTGGCGGATACAGCCAAGTGTTGCCCATGGAGGATATCAACTTGCATTTTACTGGTGATTTTGCCGCCATTGAAAAAGCTCACAATCTACTCTCTGCCATTATCGACAACAACATTCAGAATAAAAAGAACAATCTTGGCATTGACCCGCGAACCGTTTCCTGGAAAAGGGTAATGGACATGAATGATCGCTCCCTACGCCATGTAATTGTGGGGCTTGGTGGCACCACCTCTGGTGTGCCGAGGGAAACAGGCTTCGATATTACTGCAGCATCGGAGGTAATGGCTATTCTCTGCCTAGCCAGCGATTTGAACGATTTAAAGGAGAGGCTAGGCAATATTTTTATTGGCTATACCTATGATAGGAAGCCTATATATGCCCGCGATTTGAAGGTAAACGGGGCAATGGCAGCCCTGCTCAAGGACGCCATTAAGCCAAACTTGGTGCAAACCATTGAAGGCACACCTGCTATTATTCACGGCGGACCATTTGCCAACATTGCTCAGGGTACCAACTCGGTAATCGCTACCAAAATGGGTTTGTCGTTTTCCGAGTACGTTGTAACGGAGGCAGGTTTCGGCTTCGACTTAGGGGCGGAAAAATTTCTCGACATCAAGTGTCGTTATGCAGGTCTTTCGCCTCATGCAGTGGTGCTAGTTGCAACCATTCGAGCGTTAAAATACCATGGGAAAAAGCCATTGGCAAGCTTAAAGGAACCCGATTTGGTTGCGCTAAAGGCAGGAATGGCCAATTTGGAAAAGCATATTGAAAACATGAAGCTGTTTAACGTGTGCCCCGTTGTTGCTATAAACCGATTCCTGACCGATTCGGATGAGGAAATAGATATGGTAACCTCATTTTGCCAAAGCAAAGGGGTTCAGGTTGCCGTGGCCGATGTGTGGGCAAAAGGTGGTGAGGGGGCTATCTCGCTTGCCGAAAAGGTGGTGAGAACAGTGGACCTTTGCACTGGAAAATTTTTGCCTTTGTACGAGTGGGACTGGTCCATTGAAAAGAAGATAGAGACTATTGCAATGAAAATATATGGTGCTGAGGCAGTGGATTATACATCGAAGGCAAAATCTAGCCTAAAGAAGATTGTTGATCTAGGACTGGATAAACTCCCCGTATGTATTGCCAAAACGCAGAAGTCATTGTCTGATAATCCGGACCTTCTTGGCCGACCCAAAGACTTTGTGGTTACCGTAAGAGAGGTGGAAATTGCCTCCGGAGCTGGCTTTATTGTTCCCATTACGGGTGAAATTATGCGTATGCCGGGTTTGCCAGAAACCCCTGCTTCCGAAAGGATTGATATTGACAATAATGGTAATATTGTTGGGCTATTCTGAAATAACTGCCGATAAATGTTGTGCCAAAAGCCGGAAATCTTCCGGCTTTTGTGCTTATACATAGTACAAGAAATAGGAAGTTTTGCCGATGCCAAGGTAGCCTTGGTCTTACGGTCTACTTACTTTAAAGACGGCATTATACCTGTTGAGTTAAAGGTTGAACCGGCGCCTAAACAAAACAGAGAAGCTGCCCTAAGAGGTGATGCTTCCTGTGGATAATATGTTTTGTTGATGGTCGCGAATGGCGTCGAGGTGAAGTTTTCCTTCGTAGGGTTTTACATACATTGCGTATTCTTCAGGTAATATCATGGCGTTGAAGCGGAGTAGAATGTCTTCGTATACTTCCGCTTTGATACGCAAGTCGTGGCAAAGGTAATGATTGCATTCTGCACATGTTTCAAATCCTTTTGACGTGGCACATGCTCTTACTGGGCAATGCTCGTCTACAATCGTACTCCCATGTCCTTTTTGCTGACAACCGTCACATCTCAATAGCTCTGGAGCCACCTGTCTACCTAGGAAAAGATGCCAAGCTCTGCTTGCTGCGATTCTATCGGTATCCGACCGCAGGTTGGTTTTAAAAGCAGGGCAATCACTGCAACAGTAACCACATTTGCCAATCTCTTTATCCATGGTGAGCGGTATGATTACCAAATTTACCTCGGAATTGATCCCTTTTCAGAATAGGTGAGCTTAACTTATTGTTAACTTTGAGGAAGGATTATCCAGTGATGAACTTATCATACTGTTAATCAGTCTGTTTTTGTTGTGTGTAACGTATTGCCTAATTTGGAACTCAATCCTAGTAACTTTAGCTATAAACTTTACCACCATGCTTGATGCGATAAAAGCTGGCACTTCAGTGCTTAATGAGTCCTCAACATTTATTGACCAACTCCTCAACAAGATTGAGAAATACAAAGCTATTAAGCAGGATACGACTACCTTTTTACGGGTTCTTTACCTTGAGGTGGTTGGGAATCTTGAGGTTCTTCAAACCATTAACTTCAGTGAGTTCGATTCGGTGAAAGTTAACCACCCTAAGCTACAAAGCCTGCTCAGGATGCTGCAAACTGACGTAGCGGAAGGAGTTTTTTACAAGGAGCAAGCGGCTCCCAATGCACAACTTTACGAGAAATTACGGAAGCAAGGACAGGTGAAGAATCGTAATCAATCACTTCTGGCGATGGTGAATGGTGTTGAGAAAAGTTCCGATAAGCGGTTTATATATGAGAACATACTTCAGGCAATTTCCTTTGTTGTACTTAAGGTCAACCTGCTGAGAAAGCTTAGCAGCCTAACCGAAGATGAGCTGTCTATTGTAAAATCGATGAAGGTAAAGGTGAGGCTCATAAATATTAATCAGCGACTATTGATGATAAAGTCGGTGATGGACAAGATGGAGGAAATAAAGGAGATGGCTCGCTAAAGGGTGTGTGCTTGCAGACTATTTTGTGGCAGGAAGAGTCTGAAAATAGAGGTCGAAGTCAATCGTTATTTTATTCTCTACCTGAATGAGCCCCAGCATGGTGGTTGGCGGTTTTATTCCAAAGTCTGACATGTGGAGCTGGGTGGATCCACATACGTGGTATTCTCCCGTTTTATTTTGGTAGCCCAATAGATCCAACTCTACATCTTTGCTTACCTTGTTAAGGGTAATGGTAACTGTTGAACGGAATTTATTCCACTTCCCCGATGCAGCTTCATCTGTTGTCTCAATTTGCTGCAGTTCAATGCGAATAGTTGGGTTGGTGTCTGCGTTAAGGGTGCGGTAAAAGTCGCGATTAAGCAGGTTATTCTTACAGTCGAATGATTTTATTCTTAGGTCGATGGAGGCGTTTGAAAATTGTAGTGAGCGACCATCCTCGTGGGTGACTACTGTAACGGAACCATCTTTGAAGCCCGAAGAGGAGGTGCATTCAAAGTTATTGATGTTGCTACTTCCAGCAATAGTAAGCCTACTGGGCTCTACAATATGGTATTGAAGTTTTGCCCCAGAGGTGCCATTTATGTTAAATAGCCAAAATACCGCTGCTAGTAAGTTAATGAACATTGTTGTGAAAAAAATCCTCACAGAAGAGATATCTTCTGTGAGGAGTTATGAAAATAAATTAGAATGCTACTGCAGCCTCAAATACTACGCCGTGGAATTTGCCACCTGAGCGAATATCTGTGGTTGGGAAATCGCTGTAGTTTTGAACTACATACTCACCCTTCATCATGATATTCTTGGTCATGAACCAACCTGCGCTGAAAGCAGTTCTGTCAACGGATACCTTGTTTGCAATTCCGGCCAATTCTCCTTTAACCTTATTGTAACGGGCACCTACGTAAAAGTTTTCTGTGCTACCAAAGCGATACACAACGTCACCAGCAAATTGGTTAACAGTACGCAGTGAGGTTTCGGTTCTGGCTCTTCCTGTTGCAGTCTCATAGGTTCCAAAGAACTCTAAACCATTATACTTCATGAAGATGTTGCCCATGAAGGAGGTTACCTTGTCAGAAAATCCTGGGTCGAAACGGCCAGAAGCACGGGTTCCGGTGGTGCTGTTATTGTTTTCCATTACGAGGAAGTAGTGAGAACCTGCACGGTCGCCGCTATAAAGGGTGTTGCTTGCTGAGCTAGCAGTGGTGTAAACTGATCCGGAAACACGAAGACGGAATTGGTCAGTTAGCTGCTTGTCATAACCCAACTTTCCAATGAAGGATGGGCTTCTTTTAGCCTTGTCGTCAGTAGGAGTTACAGTAGGTTTGGTAACGTCACCCTTGATTTCACCACCTGTTACGCCAAATAAGCCAAACATGCCATTGTTTCTTACCATAATGTCGCCACCAATTTCAGTGGTGAAGGCATCCATGATATAGCTTTCAATGAATGGGTTGTAGATAGTGTTACCGTTGTCGCTGCGGCGGAAGTGAGCATCACCGTAGTTAATCTCCATGTGACCAGCCCTAATGGTTGTGAACTTCATAATGTTGTCGATGAAGTCGCTGTGAAGGAAGGGCAGCTTGTCAAACTGGAGGTATCCACCCTTTACCCAGGTTTCGTTGTGGTGCCTGGAAGAGAGGTAGGAAACGAGGTTTAACCGAACACCATCGGCCAGCTGAACGTCGAAGTTGAGGTTGGCTGTTGCTGTGTTAAAACCATCGGTAATGGGTGTCAATGCGTTAAGGTCAACACCACCCACTACATTAGGAGTAGCGCTGTTGCTGTGTTTTAAAGCCTGATATGACTGGCTGAAATTGCCACCAACTCGAACCTTCATCCCTTCAAACTTGGCGGTGTCCTGTTTTGTAGTTTCAAAAACATTGATACCGGTTTGGTCGTTGTTGCGCATATTGGCAATGTGTGGCTGCTGCGCAAAAAGTGAAAAGGAGATGGCTGTCATGAAAAGGCCAAATCCAGCTTTTAAAAGAGCATTTTTCATAATAATACTTGGTTAGGTGTTAGCGTTATGAGGCTATTATACCTCTGTTATTAAACTTTGTGAAGAACAATGCTGTAGGTTACTACAACTTCATCACCTGTTTTCAGCGCTCCAAACATGGCTGTAGGAGGTTCGAGCTTAAAGGCGGTCATCCGTATTTTTTGAGTGCCTTTAATTTCGATTTCACCGTTTGGCAAAATCGCTGTTTTGAAAACAAGGGTAACAGGCAGAGTTGTGCCGCCAATGGTTAAATTTCCTGATACAGATACTGATGTTTCCTCTGATGTTGGTAAAACGGTTATTGGTTTTGTCGTTTGGAAAGTTATCCGAGGGAATTTTTCTGCCTTTAGGGCGTCCCTGATTTTTCCATCCATGATACTTCCTTCTGAACCTTCAATGGCATTAGCATCCACAACCACCGTAGCATTGCTGATACCAGCAAACTTGTTGCTAGAGATGTCTAGGTTGCTCGAGATTTGCATCTTGGTGACGTCGGCTGTCCAATCGTGAAGGTTGGAGGTGCCGCTTATCACTGCCTTGAAACTTTTCAGGTTGTAAGCAACCTGCCCCACACTTTGTATAGATAGGAGCATAAGGGATGCTACAAGTAGGTAAGCAAATTTTTTAATCATGATCTCAAATTTTAAAGTATATAAAATCTATAGACTATACCGATTGGGTGGCAAAATAGTTCGTTTTTTATTTCATTTCCAACACATTTTTGACAAAAGGAGGCTAAAGTGTGAGAAGGATCAATCGAACTATGCTAATTAATTAACACAAGCGTCACGTAATCAGCATGTAGTGAAAATGAGGCTCAAGCGTGTGTTTTGTGGCCCATTGGGGACGTAAAAATTTGACCAATGGAAGCCTTTTATTCCCACGAATTATTTTTTAGAGTTACATTTGATATATGTAAAATGTATAATTTAAAGTTTGTAAGCCATGGAAAATTCCTGTCCCAAGACCGCTACCTGTAAACTTTTCAACAATAATTTGCTCAGCAAGCCTGAGTATGCCGAGACCTATAGAAGCCTATTCTGCAATGCTGGTGAGAAAAAATGGTCTCAGTGTAAGCGCTATGTCGTTTCCGGTAAGCTTGGGAAGTGTCCCGATTATGTGCTGCCAAATTCATCTTTAACGGTAGATGAGATTGAGGCTAGAATGAAAAAGGAGAAAGTTCTATAGCAAAAGTTTTCTGTTGCTGCCTAGCGAGGATTACTGCCATAGTGGTTAATCCTATTAAAATGGTTTGGGTTCCCAAACCATTTTTGTTTGATGGGAGATTGATGTTTCTGTTCCTATTAATGCTATTGTGTTCTAAAAGTTGAAAAAAAACATAATCTTTGTTCCCTTCGAAAGATTGTTAATTTGTTTTGTCATGAAGATAAATAAGAGTGGTGCCCGTTTATCGGCAATAGTAAGCATTGGTGAGAAGCTACGCCAGCTAAGCAAGGAAACAGGCAAGCAGCATTTGCTCCTTAATAGAGGTGTACCTTCCGTGGTGAATATTGACCTCAGGGAGGTGGTTAAATCCATTGACTTTAACAGCAGCGAGCTACAAACCTATCCGCCTGCTCAGGGTCGTTTAGACCTTCGCATGGCAATCAACGAAGAGTTTTTCGGTGGGAAGAGTAATCCCGGCAAAATCTTTATTACAGGTGGAGGCATGAGCGCTCTTGACCTTGCTTTTCAAACCGTTGATGTTGAAAAAATTGTACTTCCAGTTTATTACTGGGGCGCCTATTTCCACATTATGACCATTCGGCATAAGCAGGTGGGGGAGTACGCAAGTTTTGACGAGCTAGATGGAATGTTACCTGAGCTAAAGAATAGCGCTGTGGTGATTGGCGATCCGGGAAATCCACTGGGGGAAAAGTATGATGACGAAAAGCTTTTTACCCTTGTAAAAAAGCTCAATGACAACGGCACAATTGTGTTTTTCGACAGCCCATACCGTAGAATATTCTACGACTCCACGGACGATTTCTACCAAAGACTACTTCCTCTTGAGAACGTCATTATTGTTGAAAGCTTTAGCAAAAGCGTGGGACTAAGTGGCCAGCGCATCGGCTTTTTGCACAGCAACAATGAGGATTTTAACGCTGAGTTGGCCGTTCGGTTAATGTATGCTACCAATGGCATCAACGCGTTTAGCCAAATTTTGGTGTTAAAGTTGCTCACTACCGAGGAGGGAAAGCTTGCCGTTAAAGCTTTTAGGCAAGCTACAATTACTGATGTGGCGAAGAATGTGGAGTATCTCCGTAAAAGGGGATTCTTAGCAGAAGAGTTTTACAAGTCAAGTGCACCTGTTGGAATCTTCGCCGTAGTAAATATGAGCGAAGAGGAGTTACTTCCCTACTTTATTGGTTCGGTATCGCTAAGCTTCTTTACCAAGTCACGGAAGGAGGAGGCTGCAAAGTACGCCCGAATATGTATTTCGGTGCCTCACGGCGAGTTGGTCTCCTATTTTGATGCCATTCCCTCTAAAAATTAACTAAGATACAGTATAGTCAAGGCCCTGCTTTAGCCCATTGGGGATAGGGCAGGGTTCTCTTTTTTTGATCGTTGTGATTATGTAAGGGTGTGAATAGATTGCGCTTAATGGGCAATATCATCACTAAAGAGTAATAAGTAGTTGCTGGCTTTTTGTTAACTTGCACCATTTAATTTTAATCTATTCCGAGGGAAAAACAATTTGTAATTGTTTCGTGTTTGGGATTTAATTGCGGGGGATTCATGTTAAAAAAAATTTCACTTACACTGCTTGCAGTGGCCATTGTTGGAGGGCTGGTAAGCTTAATGGTTGGCTTTGAAAATTGTGGAACAAACCGTTCTGGGAATACAGTTGCAACAAAAGCCTTTCAAGATATAGAGTTGGTAACGTTACCCGATACGCTTTACTTTGCCGACGAGCGAGTTCCTCTTGAAAACTTTGACACAAGAGAGAGCCTTGACCGGGAGATGCTCGTTAATTCCTATTGGCACTCACAAACCATATATCTGCTGAAGCTCTCTGGTCGGTTTTTTCCGGTAATTGAACCCATATTAAAGCAAGAGGGCATTCCTGACGATTTTAAGTATTTGGCCTTGGCGGAGAGTGGTTTGCAACAAATTGTTTCCCCGTCGAAAGCGGTGGGTATGTGGCAGCTACTCGAATCTACAGCCAAGGAGGAGGGGCTGGAGGTTACTCCTGAGGTGGATGAACGTTACGACATTCAGAAGGCAACTTTGGCTGCTTGTTCTTACTTAAAGAAGTCGAAGAATTTACTGGGGAGTTGGACGCTTGCTGCTGCGGCGTATAATTTTGGTAGAACTGGAATGATGAAGCAGATAGAAAGACAGGGAACCAAATACTACTACGACATGACCCTTGGTGAGGAAACCGGTCGCTATGTGTTTAGAATCTTGGCGCTCAAGCTTATCTTTGAGAATCCAACTGCTTATGGGTTTGCGCTGGATAGCACAGATTTGTATCCCCCATTGAGGTATACCGAGGTAACCGTGGATACCAGCATTACTCGCATAGCCGATTTTGCTGCCAAGGAAGGTACTAACTATAAGATGCTAAAATACTTCAATCCTTGGCTCAGGGATAGCTTTCTCCCAAATCCAAGGCATAAGAGCTATACTATTAAGATTCCGGTGAAGGGTTACCGTACCAATCCTTACAATAAGTAGAATTTGGAGCATAACACAGTGGCACTGAAAAAGAAAGATTCAAACGACATAATTTTTGCGGAGGAGGATTGGATCAACGTTTATGGGGCAAGGGAGCATAACCTTCGTAACGTAGACGTATCCATTCCACGCCATAAGTTAACGGTTATTACCGGACTGAGCGGTAGCGGTAAATCATCGTTGGCTTTTGATACCATTTATGCTGAGGGACAGCGACGCTACTTTGAGACCTTCTCGGCATACGCTCGCCAGTTTTTGGGCAGCATGGAGAGGCCCGATGTGGATAAAATTACAGGGTTGAGTCCCGTAATCTCCATAGAACAAAAGACAACCAATAAGAATCCACGCTCTACGGTTGGCACCATCACCGAGATATATGACTTTCTCCGCTTGCTCTATGCCCGAGCATCGATAGCATACTCCTATGAAACAGGGGAGGCGATGGTGAAGTATACCGATGACCAAATACTTGGCCTCATTGAGGAGAAGTTTGATGGGAAGCGCGTTGGAATCCTGGCGCCGCTGGTAAAGGGACGTAAAGGTCATTACAAGGAGCTCTTTGAGCATCTTCGTCGCAAAGGATTTATTTACGTTCGGGTTGATGGGGAGATTCTGGAGCTAAAAGCGGGTATGAAGCTCGACCGCTATAAGGTGCACTTTATTGAATTGGTGGTGGATAAGCTCCCAGTTTCAAACTTGGATGTTAAGCGGTTGAGGGAATCGGTTCAGGCGGCAATGCGTCAAGGGGAGGGCACCATTGTGGTACTCGATATGGACTCCAACGAGCAGCGCTACTTTAGCCGGCATTTAATGTGTCCAACCACAGGTATATCCTACAATGAGCCTGCCCCTCATAGCTTTTCGTTCAACAGCCCTCAAGGGGCTTGTCCTCGTTGTAACGGGCTGGGAACCGTTACGGAGGCACACGTGGAGGCACTCATACCCGATACATCTATAAGCATTAAGAAGGGTGGAATAAAGCCGCTGGGAACATATAAGAGCACCCTCATATTTTGGCAGCTGGAGGCCATTGCTAGCAAGTTTGGCTTCAGCCTTGAAGACCCTATAGAGGCAATACCGGAGGAGGCCATTAACATTATTCTTTACGGGTCCGAAGAACCATTTCGCGTTAAGTCGCCAGTTCAAGGGGTAAACACGACTTACCAGATGAGCTTCAGTGGTATTCTCGACTACCTTGGGGCCGATGACGAGGAGCCTGCTTCAAAGGCCAAAAATGGGGCGGAGCAATACCTCCGGTTTACGGTGTGCCCTGAGTGTAGGGGAGCACGCTTGCGCAAGGAGGCGATGTTCTTTATGGTTGCCGACAAGAATATTGCTGAGCTGAGCAGCATGGATCTAGATACCTTGCTGCATTGGTTTCAGGATGTGGAAGGAAAGTTGAGTACCAAGCAGAGGGCGATTGCTAAGGAAATAATAAAGGAGATTCGGGAGCGCTTACGTTTTTTAAATGATGTTGGGTTGAGCTACCTAGCCTTAAACCGCAGTGCACAGAGTCTTTCGGGAGGAGAGAGCCAGCGTATTCGGTTGGCTACTCAAATTGGAAGCAAGCTGGTAAACGTGCTTTACATACTGGATGAGCCTAGTATTGGGCTTCACCAGCGCGATAATCATCGGTTAATTGAGTCACTCAAGCAGCTGAGAGATGCAGGCAATTCCGTAATTGTAGTTGAGCACGATGAGGATATGATTCGCTCAGCCGACTTTGTGGTTGACCTTGGACCACATGCAGGACGACGAGGCGGAAACATAGTGGCTCAGGGAACACCGGAAGATATTCTTAAATCGGACTCCTTAACGGCAAAGTATCTCAACAGAACACTTCAAATTGCTGTTCCCTCCGAAAGAAGAGCAGGAAATGGTAAGTCCATAACGCTGAAGGGCGCAACGGGTCATAACCTAAAGAATGTAACGGTTGAAATTCCGCTGGGGAAGCTTATTTGTATCACTGGGGTTTCGGGAAGCGGAAAGTCATCGCTGATAAACGAAACGTTGCAACCCATTCTGAGCAAGTTCTTTTACCGCTCACTAAAGGAGCCGCTACCCTACGAATCGATAGAAGGCATAAAAAATATTGATAAGGTAATTGAGGTAAATCAATCGCCTCTGGGTAGGACTCCTCGCTCCAACCCGGCAACCTACACTGGTGTTTTTTCTGACATCCGCAAGCTATTTGAGATGACACCCGAGGCTAAAATTCGTGGATACAAGGCTGGTCGGTTTAGCTTCAACGTAAAGGGTGGACGATGTGAGGAGTGCGGAGGAGCAGGAGTTCAAACTATTGAAATGAATTTTCTCCCCGACGTGTATGTGGAGTGTAAGATTTGCCGAGGTAAGCGCTATAACCGGGAGACTTTGGAGGTGAAGTACCGGGGAAAGTCCATTGCCGACGTGCTGGATATGACGATAAATGCTGCCGTGGAGTTTTTTGAACCCATGCCAACCATTTACCATAAGCTGAAGACCATTCAGGAGGTTGGGCTGGGCTATATAACCTTAGGGCAGGCCTCAACAACACTCTCGGGAGGGGAGTCGCAGCGGGTGAAGCTGGCGGCTGAGCTGGCTCGTAAGGATACAGGCAAAACGCTCTACATTCTCGACGAGCCAACTACCGGTCTCCACTTTGAGGATGTTCGTGTGCTGATGGATGTGCTTAGCCGATTGGTAAATAAGGGTAACACGGTCATTGTAATTGAACACAACCTCGATGTTGTCAAAATGGCCGATTATATTATCGATATGGGGTTAGAAGGCGGTGCTGGTGGAGGTGAGATTTTGTTTACCGGAACGCCTGAGGAGCTGTTGAATAACCCGAAAAGCTATACGGCCAAATTTTTGAAGAGCTACCTACCTCATTAGGTATCCACATGCAAATTCTCATTCTCCATAAATTATTTGTAGTAGGTATTTAATTTTTGTGGTCAAAAAAAAGAAAACTCTATGGTTAAGATGGTTGAAGTTATTTGTGAGAATAACCATTCGAAAAAGTTTTATACTCCAGGTGTTACGCTGATGGAGATTGCTGCCGACCAAAACATTGTTTTGCAGAACCCAATTTTGGGTGCCATGGTAAACAATCAGGTTCATGAGCTCGATTATCAAGTTTTCAACCCCAAAACGGTTTTCTTTTTTGACATTTCACACCCTGCTGGGATGCGGATGTACCAGCGTTCGCTATTCTTTGTGCTCGAAAAGGCTGTACGCGACGTACTGCCGGGGAAACGACTTTCGGTGGAGCATTCCGTTTCCAAGGGATTTTACTGTGAGATTGAAGGTTTTCAGGGAAGTATTCCCCTTTCGCTGGCATTTACCATTGGCGATAGAATGAGGGAGCTCATCAACCGAGATATTCCTTTTACCAGCGAGAAAAAGCTCACCACCGAAGTTCAGGACTACTACAAAAATCAGGGTTACACCGAAAAGGTGATGCTTCTGGAAACGAGGCCACGCTTATACACCACCGTTTACTACCTCGACGACCGCATGGATTACTTCTACGGGTGTATGGTTCCATCGACGGGGTATCTTAAAAAGTTCGACCTAGTAAAGTACTACGATGGTATGCTGCTCATGGTGCCCAAGAGAAGCAACCCCGAGGAGATGGAGGATCTAATCCTGCAGGACAAGATGTTCGAAATTTTTAGGGAGTATCGTAGATGGATTGATATTCTGGGCGTGAGTTCGATAGGCTCCATAAATAAAATGGTGTTGTCGGGGCAAGGTGATGAGCTAATTAAGGTGGGTGAGGCGCTACACGAGAAAAAGGTGGCGCACATTGCCGATGAAATATTCAAGCGGAAGGACAATGTGAAGATGGTGCTTATTTCTGGTCCATCATCGTCGGGGAAAACAACCTTTGCCAAGCGGCTTGCCGTGCAGCTGCTGGTTTCGGGACTTAAGCCAGTGACCATCTCCCTTGATAACTATTTTGTAGACAGGGAACATACGCCACGTGATGAAAATGGCGATTACGATTTTGAGTCGGTTAACGCACTGGATATTGAGTACTTCAACAACGATTTGATAAATCTCCTTTCGGGAAAGGAGATAGAGGTGCCCAAGTTTTCCTTTGAGCAAGGCAAGCGCTTCTTCGACGGCACTAAGCTGAAGATTGATGAAAAAACGGTTCTCCTTATTGAGGGAATTCATGCGCTGAATCCTGCGCTAACTCATTTGGTGCCCGACGAGCGCAAGTTTAAGGTTTACGTTTCGGCGTTAACCAGCCTTTCTGTTGACGGACATAACCGTATTCCTACAACCGACAACCGGCTGATTCGACGAATCATTCGAGATTTTAGATACCGGAGCTACTCCGCTTTGGATACCATTAGCCGGTGGGAAAGCGTTCGTAGGGGTGAGGACAAGAATATTTTTCCATTTCAGGAGGAGGCCGACATCATGTTCAACTCCTCTCTCATATTTGAGCTTGGAGTGCTTAAGCGTTATGCAGAACCACTGCTTCGAGAAGTTCCTACTACCGTGAAGGAGTTTGCTGAAGCCAACCGTATGCTAACATTCTTGGAAAACTTTGTACCCATCGATGACAAGGAGATACCCCCTACCTCTATTATTCGGGAATTTTTAGGGGGGAGCAGCTTCTCCTATAAGTAGCGCATTGCCTTCATTGTAAACGGGTGGCGATGGAAATTTTGGTTGTAGAGGCTGCTTAACATTTCCATTTTCTGCTGTTCCAATTATTTCAGGGGTAGAAAATGCTCTGAAATGGAGGGAATAGGATAGTTTGTGCCTTACAATCGCTACATTTTTCCTTTGTGTTAACTTTCAGACAAACAGCTTAATAGCCGTTTGTCTGATTTTTTTTCACATTTTTAATCTCTGCATTTATTAATTTTATCAGGCATTGTATATTTTTCTGCTACATTTTTCATTAATTTGCTATAAGTTACAAATTCGCATATTGCATCTCTATGGTTAAGTCGCTTGTGCTTCTTTTTAACATGCTAGGGCTGTTTCTTATCAACCTGCTTTTTTCAGGAAGCGTTAGCCTTAACATGGTTGCCCCCAAAGAGGTTAATGCAGGGAAGGAGTTTGAAGTTGAGGTTACCCTAGACAAGGGCGACGTAAACAGTTTTGCTCGATTCCAACAAGATCTTCCTGCAGGTCTTTCAGCGCAAGTGGTAGATGCTTCTAATGCCGATTTTTCATTTAAGGACCAAAAGGTTCGTTTTGTTTGGCTACGCTTGCCAAGCGAGTCATCGGTTACCATTCGCTATAAGGTTAAGGTTAACGATAGGCTTACGGGAAACTTTAAGCTCAATGGGAAGTTCTCCTACATAGAGGATAACGAACGGAAAGAGGTTCTCGTCACCGACCAGCTACTGGCCATTGTTCCTGACCCAACCATTGATCCCTCCTTACTTGTCAACATTAACGATTACCAGCAAATGGCAACGTCAAAGCTGCTTGCTGCAGGAAGCGCCAATGTGGCTGCAATCCGTCAAGCGCCCTATCTTGAAGGGCAAAGCAACGATTATGTTGTTAACATTCTTGTAAGCAAAGGGGCCACCGATAAGTTTGCTAAAATAGAGGAAGATGTGCCTGAGGGATTTAAGGCCGAAGCCATTGACAGCAAAGATGGTATATTTACCTTCAAGGATCAGAAGGTGAAGTTCTTGTGGATGACATTACCACCAGAACAATCCTTTGTGGTTAGCTATCGGTTGATTCCAGAAGATGGTGTTGGACCGAAAGAATTGGCACTGAAAGGAACATTCTCATTCATACAAAACGATGCTACTCAAGTAATCGACATCGTGCAGAAATCCACCGATTTGCGCACGTTAACCGCGCAGCAGCTGGAGTCATTAGCCCAAACAACTTCCGGTACTACCGAGAACCAGAGTAATGTGAGCAGCAGCTACACACCTGATGCATCAGGTGGGGTTGAGATTCCGATAAAGTATGTTGGAGCAGAAAAGATGGCCGAGCAAGATCGCAAGCAGCATCGCTCTGCAGCGGCATCATCACCATCAGAGTCAAATATGTCCTATACTCTCGAGCCTGAGAAGGGTGTTTACTACCGTGTTCAGATTGCTGCGGGGCATAAGTTGGTGAATATTAAGCGTTACTTTAAGAAGTTTAAGCTCAACGCTGAGGTTAGGACTGAGCAGCATGAGGGATGGTACAAGTATTCCGTTGGTTCATTCTACGTTTATAAGGATGCACGTGACTATAGAAGCAAGCTGTGGGCAACCACACCTATCGATGACGCTTTTGTGGCCGCCTACAATAATGGCAAGCGCATCACCGTTCAGGAAGCATTGATGATTACTAACCATAAATGGTACAAATAAAGGAATCCCAAATGAAATCACTTAGGAAGGGACTTATTTTTGCACTCTTTGCACTGGTAGTAATTCCATCGCTAAAGGCTCAGGACGATGAGCTTATCAATTGGGAATCGTACTTAACTACTGAAGTGGAGGTAATCGACCCAGTCTACCGCCCAATTGTAGGGTTTGGAGTCGGCGTAATTAATTTTTACGGCGATGTAAATAAGGGTAATGGAAATTTGCTAATTGGAACTCCTGGATACAAAGTTAACGTTAGCGCGTTGCTGGGGAAGAGACAGGACTTTAAGTTTAACTTTTTTATCCTAACGGGCGATCTTCAGGGGTTCGATCAGAAGATGTCCTACCAGCTCCAACACGACAATCCTGGCTTTACTGGAAATACAAGCTTTAACTCCAACTTCTTCCAATTTGGAGCCAATATTGAGTATAACTTTGGATCCCTTTTCCACTGGAAGGGGGTAAAGGTAAAGAAGGGTACTAAGCTTAAGGTGCTTGACCGTACGTTCCGCCCTTTTATCTCCATAGGTATTGCACCTATTCAGTACACCGCCAAGGGCGACCTTACCTACTATGACGCTGAAACGGGGACGCAGCAACCTTACTACTTCTGGAGTGATGGTACAATTCGTAATGTGGCTCAAACATCGCCACTGGCTCCTACCTCCAAGTTAGTAAAGATGGATGGAACCTACGAGACCGATTTACGAAAGGCCGATCTGTATGGGGCCAAAAGTACCGAGCAAACTGCACTCTCCATTCCCATCGATTTTGGTTTTGACTTTTTCTTAAACTACCGCGTTAACCTAAGGGTTGGAACCTCGCTTTCCTACACCTTTAGCGATTTGCTCGACAATGTGGATGCTAAATCGGCCAAATCGATGGTTGGGCTGAAGAGCAACGGGCGCAATGATATGTTTACCTTTACCTACGTGTCGCTGCACCTCGACCTGTTTTCCGACCCGGAAACCAAAAAGGTTACCGACCTCTTTAAAATGGTTGATGATTTCGACTACGATGCAATATCAGACGCTGACGTAGATGGTGTTCTCGACCTGTTTGACCAATGTCCCGATACGCCATTACGTGTGGCCGTTGACTCTGTAGGGTGTCCGCTAGATGGTGATAAGGATGGTGTTCCTGACTATCTTGATAAGGAACCCAATACAGCCCCTGGTGCTATGGTTGACGATAATGGGGTTACCTTAACCGATGCATCGTTTGCAAAGTATAACGTAGAAGGACTTGCCGTAAGTCGCGACAAGGCTATTACCCTACCGGTTAATAAGATTTGGACGAGGTCGGTTAAGTTTGAACCGGGAGTTGTTCCCGAAAAGTTTAAGTCGGTAGATACCAATAGTGATGGCTACATCGATTACAGTGAGATGCTAAAGGAGATAAACAAGTTCTTCGACGGTGATTCCAAGTTGAAATCGGCTGACATCTACGAACTGAATGAGTTCTTCTTCGAACAGCAGTAACTCTCATAGATATTAAAAACGAAATAGCCCATTCCTTTGGAGTGGGCTATTTGCATATTTACAAAGTTGTAATAGCTATCTTTTCATAAAGCGGTCCATCTCCCGCTTGGTGTCTTTTTTCTTGATATCCTCGCGCTTGTCGAAAACCTTCTTTCCCTTGGCTAACGCAATATCCAGCTTGGCGTAACCCTTTTCGTTGATGAAGAGCTTGGTCGGAATAATAGTTAACCCCTTTTCCTGCGTACGTTTTCTCAGCTTAAGTAGCTCCTTTTTGGTGAGCAGGAGCTTACGCTCGCGGTTTGGGTCATGGTTGTACCGGTTTGCCCACCAGTATTCAGCTACGTGCATGCCTTTAATCCAAAGGTCGACATTAATAAAGTAGCAGTAGGATTCAACAATGCTCGCCTTACCCATGCGAATCGACTTGATTTCGGTGCCGGTGAGCACAATGCCCGCCGTGTAAACCTCAAGCAGTTCGTATAGGAAAGTAGCTTTTTTATTCTTTATGACTACAGGGTTACCCATTCCCGGAAAGTTAGTTAAAAGAAAAACATGGAAAAGAACCCGCCTATCATTAGCATAGAAATGGCAAGTGCTGCCGCGTTAATTATTAAGCTTAGAAAAACAAACCCAACAGCGCGCTCTTCCGAAATACCAATCAGGTGTATCGTCCCAATCCAATAGTAGTAGATGCCTACCAGACAAAGCAGGTTGAAGAGGAAGTCAAGCTGTGGAATAATGAAGGCCACCGAGCCAAAAAAGAAAACCGGAGCATAGGAGAAGATGGTCAACTTCAGTAAGTTGCTGTTTTCGTCCTTGGCTTCAAACGAGTTTATTAATTTTGACACTACAAGAGATGAAAGTAGAATGGTTGCCACATACTCAGCACCGTATGCAACTCCTTTAAATAGGAGGTTGAAAATGCCAAAATTTGACCACATAGCTCCGCCAACAATGCTGGCAAGACCAAGTATACCAGCTAGAGGAACAAGAAATGCAATAACCAACTCCTTGGCATTTATTGGAAGTTCACCAATTTTTTTCCATCCTGCTTTGGGGCTGAGCAGAAACTTAAATACAAGCTCAAACCGTTCAATGAGTGTCATACTCCTCAATTTTGCTCGCAAATTTAACTTATTTTTGACAGAGTATACCAATGCTTGACAACTGCCATGAATAATTCTGTATCAGGAAGGATAGACCTCATTTCGGTTATTGGCCCAACGGCTGTTGGTAAAACCGCCTTGGCCGCACGGCTTGCGGATAGAATTAACGGTGAGATTATTTCGGCTGATTCGCGACAGGTGTATAGGGGGATGAACCTTGGAACAGGGAAGGATTACGGCGACTATGTGGTTAATGGGAAGTCAATACCCTACCATCTTATCGACATCGTTGATGCTGGTTATAAGTATAGCGTATTTGAGTACCAAACCGATTTTCTTCGGGTGTATGATGATATTCGTGGAAGGAAAAGGATGCCCATTCTCTGTGGTGGAACTGGAATGTACATTGAGGCGGTGGTCAATGGTTATAAGTTGCTAAAAGTTCCGTTTAACGAAACTTTACGCTCCCATCTTGAAACTAAAAGCGACGAAGAGCTCAATACCATACTCGCCTCCTTAAAGAAGCTGCACAATCGCTCTGACTCCGATACTCGTAAGCGCTTGATTCGCGCCATTGAAATTGAGACCTACCAGAATGAACACCAAGCAGAAGTGGAGGATTACCCGGAAATTCGTAACGTATACTTTGGTGTGGCGGTGGATAGGGAGACGCGTCGGCATCGCATTACTGAGAGACTTCATGCTCGCCTCAAACAGGGCATGATTGAGGAGGTGCAGTCGCTTATCGATTCAGGAGTCCCTGTGGATACGCTGCTATTTTATGGGTTGGAGTATAAGCTCATTGCTAAGCATTTGGTGGGCGAGCTTACCTACGATGAAATGGTTCGGGAGCTAAACGCTGCCATTCACCAGTTTGCTAAGCGCCAAATGACATGGTTTAGGAAAATGGAGCGCGAGGGTAGCTCCATTATTTGGATTGATGGCCTATTACCAATGGAGCAAAAGCTTTCCATAATGATGGAGCATTTGAACCTGCTCAAGTGAGTTGTGCGGAAAACACTTTTTTTGAGCAAGACAGAGAAAAAATCGCACATGTTTTGTTTCTTTTAAAAAAGGTGCTAATATTGCATTCAATGAACTGACAAAATGATGATGATTGTTGCAAAATTTTGGTGGCAAAATGCTTTCACAACTAAATGTGAGTGAGGAGCGCTTTGTCCATTGCAAATCAAAGGCCCGTTGAACTCACAACGGGCCTTTGATTTTTTAATACGTTAACTATGAATGCGACTAAATCAAATTTAAATACTTGCTGGTGGTGGCGCCACAACGATGACCAAACGTTGTGAGTTCACGTGCCGTGCCAATAATAAAAGGCCTGCCGTACTCACGGTAGGCCTTTATTTTTTGAGATTATAAAATTAACAAACCATACCATGAAGCTACGAGTTATTACCGAACGCATGCTTGCTGATACCGTAACCCCGGTGAGTATCTACTTGAAGTTGAGGGATGCCTATCCCGGTGCATTTCTGCTGGAGAGCAACGACTACGGCCGTCCCGAAAGTAGCCGTTCATTTGTCTGCGTTATGCCCATTGCTTCCGTAAAGGTGGATAAGGGCATTGCCACAACAAAATTTTCGAATCATCCACCTACGGTCAGCAATATTACGGAGAAGGGCAGCTTGGCCCCTTTTCTCGAGAATTTTTTCTACTCCATAAAGAGCGAAGGGGAGAAGGTTGATTTTAACGGATTCTATGGCTATACTTCCTACGATGCCGTTCGCTATATGGAGTCGGTGGAGGTGAGGGGAGCCAATAGAATTCCGGAGATGGATTATAGGCTTTTCCGAATTATAATATCCATAAACCCGCTCCGGAATGAGCTGATAATTGCTGAAAATCTGGTTGACCATGAGGTTAGCCGAATTCCTGAAATTGTAGCCTTATTGAGCAATAGGCGTGTGCCTGTTTTTTCATTCAAGCGCAAAGGCTCAGAGGTAGCAGAGTCCACCGACAAGGAGTTTATTGGGATGGTGCGTAAGGCCAAAAAGCATTGCCTGCGAGGCGATGTGTTTCAGCTGGTTCCGTCACGACTTTTTAGGCAGCAGTTTGAGGGTGATGAGTTCAACGTCTACCGTTGCCTACGCTCCATTAATCCATCGCCATACCTCTTCTACTTCGACCTAGGCAGCTATCGGCTCTTTGGCAGCAGCCCCGAAACTCAACTTCGGCTGGCTAATGGAAAAGCCATTCTGAACCCCATTGCGGGCACATTTCGCCGCACAGGCGATGAGGAGCTGGACAAGATAATGGCCGAAAGGCTTCTGGCCGACCCTAAGGAAAATGCCGAACACGTGATGCTGGTCGACCTAGCACGAAACGATCTTAGCCGCAATGCTCGTGACGTTAAGGTTGAGGTGTTTAGGGAAATACAGCAATACTCCCACGTTATCCATCTAGTTTCTAAAGTCACGGGCAAGGTGCTGGATGGTCGCTCTGCTATTCGAGTTTTCATGGACACATTTCCGGCTGGAACGCTCACTGGGGCACCCAAGGTGAAGGCTATGGAGCTCATCGAGAAATACGAGAATTCGGCCCGCGGCTTTTATGGCGGAAGCATCGGGTTCTTTGGTCTAGACGGCTCCGTTAACCAGGCCATTACTATTCGTAGCTTCTTAAGCCGGTTCAACACCTTGTTTTTCCGAGCTGGAGCTGGAGTGGTAGCCGATTCTGACGAAAAGTCGGAGCTAAAAGAGGTAGAGAATAAGCTTATGGCTCTTCGTCAGGCCATGATAGATGCCGAAACCATTTAACAAATAGGGTTATGAACGTACTTGTTATCGATAATTACGACTCCTTTACCTACAATCTGGTTCACATGGTAGAAGAGCTCACTGGCAACAGGGCTGTTGTTGCCCGCAACAATGAAATTAGCGTGGATGAGGTGGGCGAATTTGATAAGATATTGCTCTCTCCTGGACCCGGAGTCCCCGACGAGGCAGGAAATTTAAAGGCCATAATAAGGCGCTACGCTCCATCGAAGAGCATTTTTGGAGTATGCCTTGGCATGCAGGCCATTGCTGAAGTTTTTGGAGGGCACTTGGAGAATCTTGGGCATGTGGTTCACGGAATGTCCGACGAGGTAACCGTGGAGAACCCGCAGGAAAAGCTCTTTGCTAACATACCCGAGCATTTCCTTGCTGGGCGTTATCACAGCTGGGTGGTGAGTAAGCAGCAGCTCCCAACCGATTTGCAAATCACAGCCGTTAACACAGAAGGGTTGGTTATGGCCCTCTCTCACCGAAATTTCGACGTGAAAGGGGTTCAGTTTCACCCAGAATCTATTCTTACCCAGCATGGTATTACTATTATGGCCAATTGGTTAGGAGTTGCTCACAAGCCAGCTATAGAGCTGCCATCGAAGAGCAGTAGCCACTTCAACTTTGAAGGCTTAACCTTTGGTTTAACGTGCTAGATGGCCATGTTTTTTTGAAATCAGCATTTTAAAAAAGAAATTATGAAGACCGCAATACATGAACTTTTTCAGCAGAAAATACTAAGCCGGCAGAGCGCTGCCGAGCTGCTGGTGAACATTACCAACGGAGCTTTTTCTCCAGCGCAGACTGCTGCTCTCTTGGCAACATTTCAGGTAAGGGGAATTACGGTGGAGGAGTTGGCCGGATTTCGCGATGCCCTCCGTGAGATGTGCCTTCGTGTTGATCTTTCTGAGTTTGACACCATCGACTTATGTGGTACAGGAGGAGATGGTAAGGATACCTTTAATATTTCCACGCTCTCCTCCTTTGTGGTTGCAGCAGCAGGAGGGAAGGTTGCCAAGCACGGAAACTATGGTGTTTCATCGGTGTGTGGTTCATCCAACATTATGGAACATTTTGGTTATCGCTTTTCATCCGACAACGACAAGCTAAAGCGGGAGCTGGATAGGGCAGGTATCTGCTTTATGCACGCACCGTTGTTCAACATGGCCATGCGGAATGTGGCCGACGTTCGACGTCAGCTGGGTGTAAAAACCATCTTCAACATGCTGGGGCCGTTGGTAAACCCTTCATTTCCCAATGCTCAGATGGCCGGTGTTTTTAGTGCCGAATTGGCCCGCATCTACTCCTACCTTTTTCAGCAGGAGGGCAAGCGATATGCGGTGGTGTATAGCCTTGATGGCTACGACGAGGTGTCGCTTACCTCGCCGTTCAAGTTCTTTAGCAACGATGGGGAAGGGCTGTTTGAGCCTGAGGATCTCCAACTTCCAGACTTGCTGCCTGCCGATTTAACCGGAGGTCAAACAATGGAGGATGCAGCACGAATATTTATCGACATTATTAAAGGGAATGGTACCGGGGCACAAAATGCTGTGGTAGCCGCCAATGCTGGTATTGCCTTACGGGTAATCCGCCCTGATGAACCACTCTCCAGCTGTATCGAAACAGCTATGGAGGTGCTGAATTCAGGTGCGGCGTTTACCAGCTTTGAAACGTTAATCTCATTAAATCGATAGCCATGAGCGATATTCTGTCGACCATTGCTACCGGTAAGCTGAAGGAGGTGGCGGAACGGGAGCAGCTTTACCCGGTGAAGTTGCTTGAGAGAAGTCTCTACTTCGCTACGAAGCCCATTTCGCTTAAGCGCTATCTGCTGCGTGAGGATAAGTGCGGCGTTATTGCAGAGTTTAAACGATTTTCACCCTCACGCGGTGCCATAAATCCCCATGCCGATGTTGCCTTCATCTCCATTGGCTACATGCAGGCTGGTGCCTCGGCCCTTTCCATTCTTGCAGAGAAGGCCTATTTTGGAGGTAGCCTCGAGCATGTCCGCAAGGCTCGGCAGCTGAACTACTGTCCCATACTGCAGAAGGACTTTATGCTGAAGCCCTACCAGGTTTTAGAGGCAAAGGCTTATGGTGCCGATGCCATTCTGCTTATTGCCTCCCTGCTAACTTTGGAGCAGACAAGGGAGTTGGCAACGCTAGCTCAATCGCTTGGTATGGAGGTGGTAGTTGAGCTACATAACCCGCAAGAGCTGGAGTATGCTCAATTTGCCGATGTGGTTGGTGTAAACAACCGTAATCTGAAAACCATGACCGTATCGGTAGATAATGCCTTGGGTATGCTACTAAAATTGCCAAAGGGTATGGTGAAAATTGCCGAGAGCGGAATTAGCTCGCCGGAGGTGGCGGCCATGCTTCGACAGGAAGGATTCAACGGGTTGTTGATAGGGGAGCACTTTATGCGTGAGGCTGACCCTGTAAAGGCTTGCCGCGAGTTTATTGCTAAAATGAAGTTACTAACTCCCAAACCAACACTAGCGAACAATGGTGGTGAAGGTTTGCGGGCTTAGAGACCCTGATAACTTGGCCGAGGTGGTTGACGCAAAACCCGACATGGTTGGCTTCATCTTCTATCCACAATCACCAAGATACGTGGAGGTGGCAGCGGCTAAAGCATTGAATTCAGTCTCAGTTGGCAATGCACAACGGGTGGGCGTTTTTGTGGATAGCAACCTGCAGCATATTGAGCAAACGGTTGCTCACTTTGGCCTTCATGCTGTGCAGCTGCATGGTTCTGAAACATCTCAGCTCTGTGAGCAGCTGCAGCAAAAGGGACTTACCGTTATAAAGGCCTTTCGAGTTGGCGAGAAGTTTTGCTTTACTGAGGTTGAGCCGTATGTGGGTAGCTGCAGCCTTTTTCTGTTCGACGCTGCGGGCAGCAGGGCTGGTGGGAATGGGACATCGTTTAACTGGCATTTGTTGGAGAAATATGGTGGCAGCGTGCCGTTTCTGCTTAGCGGAGGAATAGGTGAGGAGCACTTGTTAGCCATTAAAGCCTTGACGCATCCAATGCTGCTTGGCGTGGATGTCAACAGTCGCTTCGAGGTAATGCCAGGAGTGAAGGATGGTGCGCGTGTAAAGAAATTCATTGAAATGATAAAGAGCGATTTATGCTAACGGATTTTGATAGAAAGAATGGATACTACGGACGTTTTGGTGGGGCTTACATTCCCGAGTTACTCTACTCAAATGTTGCTGAACTGCAGCGTCGTTATACCGAAATAATGGACTCTTCGGAGTTTAAGGCCGAGTTAGAGAGGCTACTCACCCACTACGTGGGACGGCCCTCTCCGCTATACTATGCCAGCAGACTTTCCTCTAGCATCGGTGCCAAAATTTATTTAAAGAGGGAAGACTTAAACCATACAGGCTCTCATAAAATTACCAATGCTGTTGGTCAGGCTTTGCTGGCCAAGGCTATGGGCAAGCGCAAGATTATTGCGGAAACGGGTGCCGGGCAGCACGGAGTAGCAACCGCCACGGTGTGCGCGTTAATGGGATTGGAGTGTATTGTGTTTATGGGTAAAACCGACGTTGAGCGACAGCAGCCCAATGTGCAGCGCATGAAGTTTTTGGGTGCCAAGGTGGTGCCGGTAACCAGCGGAAATGCCACTTTGAAGGACGCTACCAATGAGGCCATCCGCCACTGGATAAACCATGCCGAGGACACCTACTACCTCATTGGTTCGGCCATTGGACCGCATCCCTACCCCGACATTGTGCTCAAGCTGCAGTCGGTTATCTCCAAAGAAATAGCGGACCAATTGGAGCAATTGGAAGGGCGCAGCTATCCCGACTACGTGGTGGCATGTGTTGGTGGAGGAAGCAATGCAGCAGGGGCTTTTAGCCATTTTATTGAAAACAATAGGGTGAACCTGGTTGGTGTGGAGGCTGCCGGATTGGGAACGGCAACTGCCGAAACTGCCGCAACGCTTGCCTGTGGGAGTGAGGGCATCATTCATGGCTGCCGAACCTACCTCATGCAGAGCAGCGATGGTCAGATTACGGAACCATACTCCATCTCTGCAGGGCTCGATTACCCGGGCATTGGTCCGCTACATGCTTGGCTGCGCGATACTGGTCGAGCCACCTACCTTTCTGCAACCGATGAAGAGGCCTTAAACGCCGGTCGGCAGCTCTCGCTGTTAGAAGGCATAATTCCTGCGTTGGAATCGGCACATGCCTTAGCAGCGTTGCCTCTTCTGGAACTAAAATCGTCCGATGTTGTGGTGGTAAACCTTAGCGGACGTGGTGATAAGGACATGGATACTTACCTAAAATACTTTTCCCATGAACAGAATTGATACCCTATTCGAAACCAAGAAGGAGCAGATTCTGTCGGTATTCTTCACCGCAGGTCATCCTTCACTTAGCGATACGCTACCCATTATTCAACATCTTGAGAATGCGGGTGCCGACTTGGTTGAAGTTGGTATGCCCTTTTCCGACCCCATGGCCGATGGCAGCACCATTCAGCACTCCAGCAAGGTGGCGTTGCAAAATGGGATGAGCCTCGAGGTGTTGTTTAAGCAGCTGGAGCTGCTCCGGCCAATAGTTACCATTCCCGTGGTGCTCATGGGCTACTTCAATCCGGTGATGAAGTTTGGCGTTGAGCGGTTTATCTCCATGTGCCAAAAGGTGGGTGTTGATGGGGTGATAATTCCCGACCTTCCGCTCGATATTTTTAGGGAGAATTACCGAGAGCAGTTTATTCGGGCTAACGTCCACAATGTTTTGCTGGCTACACCAACGGCGTGTAAAGAGAGACTCCAGATGCTGGCTGCCGAAACACAGGGTTTTCTCTACATGGTTTCGTCCGGTTCTACCACCGGCGGTGGGTTGGAGCCATCGCGACTGGTGCAGCTACAATCGGCCACTGGTGACGTGGGTAATAGAGCTCCAATACTAGTTGGCTTTGGCGTTAAGAGCCATGCCGATTTTGAAGCGGTGTCGCAGTATGGTCGTGGAGCGGTGGTTGGCTCTGCATTTGTTAAGTTGCTGGAGGGTTCTAGCAATCTTAAGGCAGACATTGAAGCCTTTGTTAAGAGCATTAAAGGGTAGCTCGCTTATAATCTTCAAGTATTTTCTACATCTCCATATAATCAATTTTCGATATGGTAATACAGCTTAAAAACGAGATAACCGAAGAGGACTCCGGTCGCATTGCTGCTCTCTTGAGCAGCGTTGGTCTATCGCACAGGGAGGTGGTGACACGTAAAGGACGCTATTGGGTGGCCATTGGCACCGCTGAGGTTGATATTCGCTCCATTGGAAGTTTGCCCGGCATTAAGGACATTCACCAGGTAACGGATAGCTACAAGCTGGTGTCGGGCATGTGGAAGCTCACGCCAAGTGCCATTCCGCTGGGTAATGGAACCAGCGTGGGCAACGGCGACTTTGCCATAATGGCTGGGCCGTGTGCTGTGGAGAGCGAGGAGCAGGTGGCACGCGTTGTGGAGTTTTTGGGCAAGAATGGCGTAAAGGTGATGCGTGGTGGGGTGTTCAAACCTCGGAGTTCACCCTACTCATTTCGAGGAGTTGGTATCGAAGGGCTTCGCTACTTTCACTCTATTTGCCACCAGCACGGCATTGCCGTAATTTCGGAGGTGATGGAGCCCGACCAGATTGAGGCAATGTATCCCTACATCGACATCTTTCAGGTGGGAACCCGCAACTCTCAGAACTTTAGCCTGCTCGATGCGCTCGGAAGAGTAGATAAGCCGGTGATGATTAAGCGCGGCATTTCGGGAACCATCGACGAGCTGCTCTACTCAGCAGAGTATGTCTTTTCGGGAGGTAACGAGAACATTATCCTTTGTGAGCGAGGTATTCGAACCTACGAGAAGGCTTACCGAAACACCCTCGACCTGAATGCTGTGCCCATTCTTAAGCAGAAAAGCCATCTACCCGTGGTGGTGGACCCATCGCACGGGACGGGTATTCGGAAGATTGTGGAGCCCATGGCGTTGGCTGCCACCATGTCGGGTGCCGATGGCGTAATCATGGAGATTCATGAGGAGCCCGAAAAGGCCTTTTCCGACGGACAGCAAACGCTCTCGTTTAGCGAGGCGGAAAGGCTATTCGACCGATTACGGCAAACCGTGCAGCTGCGGCAGTCGATGGGAGTGTAAAATAGTGACGAGTGACGGAAGAGTGGACAGAAGTCCGAAGACCGAAGACCGAAGTCGAGAGTCGGGAGTCGGAAGACCGAAGTTGACCTTTTCTGAATAGTGTTGACCTGAATAGTTGCAGGTGAACAATTGCTTCATCATCGACTTAAACCAATAGGGACTGAACGTAAAAAGAACGGCGGTAAGGATTGCTCCCTGCCGCCGTTTTTGGCATAATCAATTCCTTTCGGAACTATTTTTTTAGATACTTATCGAGCCATGCGAAGAACTCACGCTGCCAGATAACCGAATCTTGCGGTTTACTTACAAAGTGAGTCTCGTTGGGGAATACCAGCAGCTTGCTGGGGATACCCCTTAGCTGGGCTGCATTAAAGGCTTGTAGACCTTCGGTGTAAGGAATTCTGAAATCGTTTTCACCCTCGATAATCATGATGGGTGTATCCCACTTGTCAACCAGCTTGTGAGGGCTGTTGGCGTAGGTGCGCTGTGCCACCTTGTTATTCTTGTCCCAGTATGGGCCACCAAAGTCGTGGTTCGGGAACCAGGTCTCTTCGGTTTCGGCATAGAAGCTTTCAAGGTTATACATGCCGCAGTGCGCAATAAATACCTTGAAGCGCTTCTGGTGTACACCGGCGAGGTAGTAAACGGAATATCCACCATAGCTGGCGCCAACGCAACCGAGGCGGTTGGCATCAACCCAAGGCTCCTTCTTTACATCATCAATGGCGCTCAGGTAGTCCTTAATGTTCTGGCCGCTGTAGTCGCCCGAAATTTCGGCATTCCAAGCCTGACCAAACGAAGGCACACCACGGCGATTGGGGGCTACAATTACGTAGTTGTTGGCAGCCATAATCTGGAAGTTCCAACGGTAGCTCCAAAACTGGCTTACAGTACTTTGTGGACCACCTTGGCAGTATAGCAGTGCGGGGTAAACCTTGGTGCTATCAAAGTTGGGTGGAAGAATTACCCAGGTGAGCATCTCCTTGCCGTCGGTGGTTTTAATCCAACGCTCAACCGATTTGCCCATCTTAATGTGCTGGTAGATGTGCTCGTTGGTAAAGGTAAGCTGCTTTTCGGCACCAGTGGTAGGATCAACGCGGAACAGCTCGGGTGCCATGCTCATGGACATCTTCTCGCCGATAAGCACTCCGCCTTGCATTTGGCAAAGGGTGTAGTCGTGCATTCCCTTGGTGATCTGGGTAATCTGCTTGGTGTCGATGTTAATTTTGTAGAGTTGCTCTGTAGCCTTAACACCGCTTACAAAGTAGAGATCCTTGCTGTTGCCATCCCAGCTAAACTGCTCCACATCCTGATCGAAACCCTTGGAGAGGTAGTCGGTGGCGCCAGTGGCCATATCCATTACAAACAGACGTTTTTGATCCGACTCGTAACCAGGGGTAGCCATGCTCCACCAAGCCAAGTATTTTCCATCGGGGGAGAAAACGGGGCTGCGGTCGTAGCCGGGGAAAGTGGGGGTGAGGTTCTTGGTTTCTCCCGATTCCAAATTGTAGAGGTATATGTCGGAGTTGGTGCTGATGGCGTACTCCTTACCCGTTAGCTTCTTGGAGGCGTAAACAATCTCCTTGCTGTCGGGGCTCCACTGTATCTCGGCTATGTCGAAGTCGGGAGCAATGGGAGTATCCCACATCTCGTCCTTGTTGATGTCTTTTGGTTCACCTACAATGCCATTGGCAAAGTCGGCAACAAAAATGTGGCTGTATGATCCATCTTCCCAAACGTTCCAGTGGCGGTACATCAGGTGGTCGTAGATGCGCACCTTGGCGTCGGGCATATCGGGGTAAATGTCGTCCTTGGTTTTCTCCACTTTAACATCCTGTGTGTAGAAAATCTTGGTGCCGTTGGGTGAGATGCTAAAGCCGTTGATGTCGGTGTCGCCGTGGGAGAGCTGCGTGAGGTCGGTGCCTTCAGACGAAATCGACCACAGCTGCTGGCTACCGCCACGGGTGGACAGGAAGTAGATGGTTTTGCCATCGGCGCTCCACTGCGGGTTCGACTCGGAGCCTTGCTCGTCGGTGAGTTTAATGGGCTGACCTCCGTCGGAGGAAATCTTGTAGAGGTTGGTAACGCCCTTGTCTGCCTTTAGGTTGTAGAACGTTATGGTGTAGGCCACCTCTTTGCCGTCGGGTGAGAGCACCGGGGATTCTACACGGCCAAACTTCCACATAATTTCAGGGGTAAGAATACCCTTAGCAACCTCATCGGGGGTAAGAGCGGTGTCTATGGTTACCGACGAGGTAGCCGCAACCTGTGTGTTGGTGCCTTTGTTGCACGACCCGAGAGTTGTCATTAGCGCTATTGCCATTAACGTTAACGGTATTGTTGACTTTTTCATTGATATGTTGGTGTTAGGATTTGCGGCGTAAAGTATCGTATTTTTTTGGAAGATGGAAATTTTTTGGCAAGGGAATTAAGGGATTAGGTTGATAAGGGGTAGGCTATAGGCTGCAGCAAGGCGGATTCATTTAGCCCTTTTTCGTGGTTGCGGGGCAAAGCCAATTTGAAAATTTGAGAGCCCGTCAGTGACCGTAAAAGGCTTGAGAATGCTCGAGGAGCTAACGGATGGCAATAAGAAACGTAGGGCATTTCGAAGCTCCTACTTATCAATTTGCCAAGCCATTTATTAAATGTTATATCGTTCAAACTTAGCATTTTCTGCCCTATGTTTTTTATTGCGTGTTGTGCACTGGTATTTTATTGTTTATCTTTTAACTTATCCCAAATCAATTGTATATTGTCTTCTCCTTCGTTATAATCAACTTGACTGTCTTTCTTCAGGATGTCACCGAAAGGCCAAATTCCAATTTTACCAGAATCTGGATATTCGCTTACATCAATTCCAACAGTTGTCCTTAAATCTAAATATTCACATGGAATAGTGTCATGGTTAAAAAATTGATGTGCACCTGACTCACCTATTTCAAAGAATATAATATCCCCTTTCTCAGCAATTTCAAGTCCATTGGGTGTTCGAATAGTCAATGAACCTGAAATAATTAAAATTAGTTCTTCTGCATTTCTATGAAAATGATATGGAAATGAATATTTTCCAGGTTCTAATTTCCTTACATCAAACACAAAATGTTTTGATTCAACAATCGTTGATAATCTGGGGGCGAGTGTCAATAAATCAAACTGTTCCAATGCAGAATTATCTCTCTCAAATTTTAAACTATTAGGCTTAATTATTTTTGACATAACTTTCTCGTTTTTTTATACTTGTGCACAACGGTCGGCAGTTGCTTACGCTGGGGAGTTAACCGCCAGCGGCGTTATCGGCCGTTAAAAAGTTAGTTAAAGGTAATAAAAATTCTGCATCTGCATCATCAGCCCCAGTAGGTTAAACCACCTGTTGGCAAAAGTTTTTTATTTAAAATAATCGGTTAGAACTTTCTCTGTCAATGACTCAATCTCTAGCAATTCTGGCTTTTTATTTTTCATGAACATTATACAATAATTTCCTGCAATATTTTTTAATCGAGTATCGAGTAAATATTTCTTTCCATTATATTCACAATCAATAAATCTTTTATCTGACCAGATATTTTTTATTTTTAATCTTTCGAACAAATCTAATGCATTCGTTGCTGCATTATTGGCGTTTTCAGAAAAAGCCTCGTATGAATCTGGATTTGCATTTTCTAATGAATCAGATTCATTTGTTGTCATTTGAATGATAAAAACACAATTGTCTTTAATGCTAAAAATTTCTGATGTATCTCTATTTTCATTTACAACTAGGTCTCTGAAGTCAATATGCTTGTCATTATCATTAATCGCAAGATTTTGATTTTCCTCTTTTTTATCAGTTTTCTGATTGGTTGATGAATTACAATTTGTGAAAATCAAAGTTACCAATCCAATTAAGATATATTTTCTCATGGTTTCACTATTTTTTATCTAATAAATTCTTTTAAAAAGTTCAACTAATCAAAACCTGTGTCTCTTCGAAAATTGTTGCCAACGCCTGCTGCTAAATTGTCGGCCGGGATGAAGGCGCCCGCGTCTTTGTCCCCCGACAATTTAGATACCAAGGTAGGAAAAATTTCGCATCGCGAAATCTGCCCGGCTGAAATTTAGCAGCTGTTACCAACAGTTTTTTATTCCTTCTCGATTTTCAAGTATTCATCTAAAAGTCTATCGTAGTTATAATCAAATTTTGCAGGTCTAATATAGTCATTGGGATAATCTAAACTATTGAAGTAAACCTTATTAAACGGAAAGAAAATTATGGTCACAGTTTGTTTGTCTGTCGCGAAAGAATAATTTGTTTCAAGTATGAGATAGTCTTTTCTCATTTTCGAGAGTTTCCAACCAATATTTTCAGCCGCTTTTATTAATTTAAACTTCGCATCTTCTTTATTGGTGTGTATTTCAATTTCTTTAAGTTTGTCTCTGTTTAAAAGGTTCTTGCTTCCATAAATCAATAAAATTATAACAAGAAAAAAACCAATTGTACTTGCCAAATATTCTGCAAATGAAGGTTTTTCAGTCAATAAATATTCTAAAAGTTTATATACAGAAACACCCCCAGTTGAATATAAAATAAATAGAAAAATATAACTGTGAACCTTTTGAGATTTCTGACCTTTAAATACTAGTCTGTTGGTGTCTACAGTTTTGTCGTAGTCTAGACTATCTTCAAGCATAAATGTAACTTATTTATATTATCGATTCGTTTTTTTCGTCACAAAATTGTTGGTAACGGTCGGCGGTATGGCGTCGTAGACATCCCGTCAGGGTGGCTATGCGCTATGACCGCTTGTTGGCAGTAGAAGTTTATTTCATTAGTCCAATAAATTTATCAATTCTAGTTTTATATTCTTCAGATAAATCCTTACAATTATTTATCATTTTAGCCTTTAAATCATTCACAGCTTTTTGTTCTGTGCCTTCAGACTCGATTTGTATCTCACCATATACAAAATTTGCCCAATTCTTATAATCTTCTTCGGTAAGTTTATCTTTATTATCAATAAAATATGAAAGAAACTCTATGGTGTTATCCTCAACGTATGCTTTAGCTGCAATTCCAAGAGGTTCTGAATATGCTCCGTCGGCAAATTTCATTGACTTTGTAATTGCCAAAAAATAAAAACCACGTGCTTGTCCAGATGAATTTATACTATCTATCAAAGAAAGATTTTCCTCATTGTCAGTTGGCCTTACTTTGCCAAGATATAAATCCTTTGAAAGTTGAGGTATGTTCTTATCATTAAGAAATCTGTCAACCGATATTTTATAACTTTTATCTACAGTTTTGACAACTTTTGAGTTAGTCTGTGAATTCGAGTTGCAACTCAACAAGAAAATCAGTCCTACTATTATTAATTTACTCATAATCTGCCAATTTTTTTACTATTACTGCCAACGTTCGAGTGTATATGCCGTAAGGGATTGCAGGCGATTACTTATCCAGTTACACGAAAAGTTAAAGCGGACTTCTAACCCTCGCAAACCTCTGAAACCCTTATGGCATATACACTTTGTTGTGTGGCGTAATTATTCAAAATCAACCAATTTTGGTCGAACTAATAAAGTAATAATTATCGGACCAAGTAATCCTAAAAGTGATTGAATAGGAGAAATCCCTATTGAAAAATTAATCCCTAAAACTATAATAGCACTTGCCCAAAATCCATATATTCCTATTTTTTTCCAATTCCATACAGCAATTGCACAACCTACATTAATTAATCCAAATACTGTTAAAACAGGAATTGCCCAATCTGGCATGTTTGGCATTGCCTGTTTTACTGTATCTCCCGCTACTATATAGTAAATAGAAGTCAAGGGATTAAGGATAAACATAAATATTAAAAAAGTGGTTAAACATCCTCCTCTTTTCTTTTCTGTAATTTGAGTCGTTTCATTGTTTTCCATAAAAGTCTATTTTTAGTTTAAAATTAAAAGTTTCAATCATACCAAGAGTCAATATTATCAATGAACCTGAAAATCAATGTATTTTTTAAGTTGTTAAGATATATGGAGTAATCAAGTATCGTCATTCCGAAATCAGAATATTTCTTTTCGTTTATCGATGTCAGAAAACCAGTCATAAAATCTGTTTACAATCTGTGTAATTTCAATTGAATCAAGGTTCAAATTATCCGAGGCTCTCAAATTAATTGAGAATCCGAAAAAAGAAGCAAAATTCATATTGATTTAACTATCTGCCTCATCTGTTTTTATGCCACACAACGTGTTCGGCATAGAAAATGTGCGGGGTTTCGCCGCGTTTCATTATCCGCCGTTAATGAAGTTTAAAGATAGTGATTTAGTTCAATTACGCAATGCACCCCGCATATTTTCTGATGCCGTGTTAGCCATTGCTATTTTTTAAATAAGCGATAAATTCTTCTCCAAGTTCTGTCAAGATAACTGAAGGTTCCTTATGGTCTCCAGCAGCAAAGAGACTAGAAGTTGAGTTATAATCTTCAAGTCCTGCACCCAGGCTTATCAACGCTTTATTTTCTAAGTCATTACAGTAATATTTAAATTCATATTTCTCAAGTTTACTTAAAAGTTGTTCACTTGTATATATTTCATAAAACTTAGCATAAGTTCCAATTTCTTTTAAACTAACAGTTTCGGTTTCAATAAATTTTAAAATATTCATTTGCACAGGAGAAAGTTCAACAACAAAGTCCATAAAAAGACGACCTTTACTGTTTTCATATTCCGCATTTTTCACAAATGTATCAATGTAAATACTAGCAAGAGCATTCCTTTTTTCTTCTGATTTTATTTTTATACAATTTTCAATCAATTGACGAGAGAAATCGAAAAAGTCTTCACTTTTCAAATATTCTTGTTTTACAACATTTTCATCAAGTTCCGTAAGTTTTTTTTCGAGAATTTTAACTGTTTCGTTAATTCTAGTTTGATTAATTCTATTAGGAATTTCAAAAAACATTTCATTTAACATTGTCCCAATATATGGAAGTGCACTAATTATTCCTTTTATAATTCCTATTTGTGTTTCTATTAATTCAGGTCTTGAATCTAATATTTCTGAAGGTAATTTAGTTCTTTCTTTGTCCATTGCTTAGAATAATAGTTATGGCTAACGGTGTGCGGTATGAAACGTTGGGGTGTTCGGTGCGCTTTATTATCAAGTTACACCTAAGCTTAATGCGAGTGGTGAGGCTCGATAACCTGTTCAAACCCCAATGTTTTATGACCGCGTGTTGGGCGCTGGCATTTTTATTTTCTAATTATTTTTCATTCGCTTTTAATTCCCAATACTTAGCTTTTTCAAGATTCACAACACATCCTTTTCCTTCTCGAAAATATTCGGAAAGCATTTTCATAGAATATTTATTTCCTTCTTCAGCACCTTCTTTAAAATATTTAAAGCTTTCAGAATTATGTTTATCTCGTAAATTGCTTATAAAATCTTTACTTTCTTCTATCTTATAAAATTCAATAACGTCAATTAAATATCCACGAACAAAAGTTAGTGTTATCAGATTATCTTCTGCCTTTTTTATTAAAAATTTTGCCTGATTGTAAAACTTATTGGCTAAATCAATACGTTTTAAATCATACGACTTTTGAATTAGCCCGCCTTTAGATTTTGTTCCATTATTTCCAATTATTGTCGACAAAACATTTTCTATCTGGTCAATTGGCAACCTATCTTGTATTTTCAATACCAAGTCAAATAATTTCTCAAGATAGAATTCCTTTCGTTCAATCATAGAGTCTAAACTTCTCAAGAAATGTCCATACTCATTCGTTGGAATTGCATTGATATTCTCTATTTTGTTTTCAAACTCTTCTTTAATCCATTCAGATTCAATACTTGGGTCTATATCAAGTGCTTTATATTCATCGAATCTTTGTGGGTATTCACGCATCATATGAAAGAGGCTGCATCCCATAGATATAAAATATCTTTTTGCTTGTTCGAAATTTTTTATCGGTTCGTTCGAAAATGCCATTGTCTTAAAATTACATTAAATTGTCTGTTGCTGGGTTGTCTTTGCTTGCGCCCAACGAGCGTATAAACACAGCTATGGTTGTTATTTTCGCCTTAGGCAAATCTTAATTCCTGCTGCTTGCAAGCTTTAGGCCAAGTAATTATTGCTCTTCGGGCAAATTGCTGCTATACGCCTGTTTTTCACCATACCAAACTTACCAATTATTTTTCTCTTCACCTTACTTTTCCTTTTTAATTTCACGGCTAGGCCTATTTTTAGGTCTGCGTGTGTAGGATGGCCACTGATGCGCCTATCCAGCAAAAAGGTTATGAGTAAAGGGTTTCTCGTAAAAAGGCGGTAGTTATCGTTCAAGCCATTTATGGTTGTTATTCCTCAATACGGATGGATAGGCGCAACCCGGAGCATGGTCAAGAGCACAGTTTCATAGGAGCAGCTAGCATAACAGGTGGTTAGGCGGCAATACGGATGGAAACCGTATCTTAGCAACTGCCTCTCGTGCCAAGGTGTGGCATGCCAATGAATGGGCTAAGCAGTTAATTCACCCGCACGTTACCGGTTGCACCAAACGGTTTCCGGGAAGTTTTGCGGTACAGCATTTACTCCTCTTCGTTAACATACTTCGAAGGGTAAGGGATGTTGCCCATGGTGGAGAACCAGAGAATGCGGTTGAAGAGTTCGTCGTTGCCAGAGTCGATGCCATCGAACTGTGGGTCGAGGCTCAGCTTGGCAAAGTGCAGCTTCTTGCCCGTGAGTTCCGACAGCGAGGGGTTCATCTCATCCAGTGGAGTTTGGTTGCTTACCGCGGTGAAGGGTGCAAAGTTGGGTTTGGCTGTAAAGCAGCCAAACATGGGAGTGGCAATGGCATCCTGAATGTTCATGGGCGGTAGGCCAAGAATTTGCTCAATGGTGCGTACCATCGAGGGTTGGTTGTAGGGCGCATGTATGGTTTCCGGTATTCGGGAGTAGGGGCTTACAACCATGGCCGTTGTCCGGTAAGACGAAACGTGGTCCCATCCATCCTGCGAATCGTCCTCCACTACAAACACCACCGTATTCTTCCAGAAGCGGCTGTGGGATAGGGCCTCCATAATTTGACCCAAGGCAAGGTCGTTGTCGGCCACCATGGCTCGTGGGGTGGGAAAGCCGGGGCGGGTTCCCGAGGTATGGTCGCTGGGAAGCGCCATCACCATGAGCTGTGGCAGCGAGTCTCCTTCCAACGATTCGTAGTGCTTTAGCTCATCAATAAAGGCTTTAGCCCTGAGAATATCGGGAATTTTGTGCCCATCGTAACCGGGGTAGGTAGGCGATAGCACCTCGGCAACCGTGTTCAACGTGGTTTTGTTGGTAAACTGGAATGGCTCACCCTTTAGGAATCCTGAGTAAACGTCGCTCCAGGTGAGCGTGTCGTTAAACTCTGGAATAGCTGCTTCTCCGTATATTCTTACGCTTACACCATGACGGCGTGCGTTATCCCAGATGAAACCAGAGGAGGGGTAAACCAGCGCATCGTAGAGCACGTGGGGGTAGCTGCGGAACCAGGCGCGCACGTTCTTCTCCACATAGTCGGTAACAATGGAGGCATCCGTCCAGCTATGGCCCTCGGCCGAGCACTTGCCCGAGACAAAGAAGTTGTCCATCAGCTGAAACTCCCCCACCAGCTTGTGGATGTTGGGCGTAACCCTCTTCCCGAAAACGCAGAGCGTGCTGTCGCCATTTCCGGCGGCCACGTCCCCCAAAACCTGGTCGTAGGTTCTATTCTCCTTAATGATGTAGAGCACGTGCTTAAACACTGAGGGTTCCCCAATTCGGTCGGGCACAGGCTTTGGCTCCACGCCTTGGCGGGCAGGGAGCTCAGCCTCCTTGAGCCTCGCCAGCTGATTGGCGGCAATTACAGTTTGGGTATAGTCTGCCAGCTGTTTCTTGCCGGGAATGGCAATAACCGACAGCGAGGCCAACATGTGGTGTGAGTTGAAAACCCTCCGGTGGCTTGGCCCAAATCCGTATGGAAGGTTTGCACCAAACGATTCTAGATTGGTAACGTAAAGTACCCTGTTGTTCAAAATGCTTATGGATGAGGGGTAAGCGGCGGTGGGGATAAATCCTGTTACGCTGCTCAGCATGCCTTTGCCATTGGTCGAAGCTCTCTTACCAAGAGCAACCACGGCAACGGCGTTGTCCATACCGTTTGCTACAAAGAGGGTTTTCCCATCGGGAGTTGCGGCAAGGCTGTTTGGGGTATCACCAAAGTAGTGGTTAATGTCGGGCTGCAGGCGAAGCGAGATGGTTTCGGAAACCTTGTCGGTTTTGGCATCGATAACGCTTACCATGTCGCTGTTGGAGTTGGTAAGGTAGAGATGGTTTTCGTCGGGACTAGCCACAATTTTGTTGGGATGAAGGCCCACCACAATCTCCTTAAGTAGCATTCCCGTAGCTGGGTCGAACACGCTTATGCTTCCCTCTCGGCAGCCAGCCGTTGCCGTGTCGATGCGGGCCAAACCCCAGGGAACTCCCGCCACATTGCTGTCGTTGTATTCTGGAACTCTTCCAGCCCAGTTGGTTACGTATATTTTCCCATGAGCAAAAGCAATACCGTAGGGAGCCACGCCCGTATTTTTTACCCAGATGGTATCGCCGGTTTGTATATCCTGCTTCAGTAGCTGGTTGTTTCCATTGAGCACCACGTAAAGGTAGTCGTGACCCAATTCACTGCGAACCAGCAGTTCGTTGGGTAGGGCCAGCTCGGCAGGAGACACAGGCTTGTAGGTAAATACCTTGGAGAGTGTTGCCGCTGTTCCGTTCCACTTTAACCGAACAACGTAGGATTCCCTAGAACCCTTTGAAACACTCAATAGCACGAAGTTTTCATTATCTTTCTGGTACCAGCAAATACCGGAGTAAACGCTCATGGCCCTTCTTAGATTGGGAATGCTATCGAGCGGTAGCGTAAATACTACTTTGTTTTGTGCTGTGCTGATGAAGCTCACGCTATAGCGCTCCTCCACTGCCAACCAGCGGCCATCGGGTGAGAGGGCGCAGTCGAGTGCGTGGCTCTCCTTGGTGGTATCGCCCAGCACAATGAGGTCGCCTGCGGGCTTTAGCAAGCGGTCGAAGGGAAGCTTATCCCAGCCTGCGGTTGTGCTTTTATCCGATTGGGCTTGTAGGTTGAGTGAAAGAGTCGATAAAAAAAGGCCTAGAACTAAAAGGATGTATCTCATGGCTTCGCTGCTATTTTTGAATTTACAATGATGCTAGTTACGTAATGCTGTTGGTAGAGGCGTGTTGCCATCAACCATAGTCGGCGTAAATATAGCCGTATTCCTGCTATTCATTGGTGCAAAACCAAAGTTAGATAAAAAGTTAAAATTAATTTCATATTGTATGCGGTGTGGTTTTGTGTTTTATTGGGTGGACACATACCCTAGCTGTTTCCTCCTTTATATTGTTTTTTTTCTTAATATTGAATGGTTGAGAATAATGTTGTTTTCTCAAAAAAGCAAAATCAAACTACTTAAATAAAGAACAATGGAAATCAATCGTGGAAGTTTTAAAAGTGGGCTTATTGACCCAATTTTCAACTTAACTGGCAAAACATGGCTGAAGGTTACGGGTGCGTCTGTTATTACCAATGTAGTATTGGTTCTAATTGGGATTGCCCTATTTCTGATGGTGCTGGGCTCAAGCAATATTTTTATGCAGATGATTACCAATCCTCAGTCGATTAAGGACAATTTGTATTTGCTTCAATCTGAGATGTTTGTGCCATCTGTGATATTGTCTTTTATTCTATTTATGCTGATAGCTTTAGTGATAGGAGCATGGAACATGTATTTCTCCATAATAATTACTGACTCGCAAATTACCACCAACAATGCGGATTTTGGAGCGTTGTTCGGCAAATCATTTAACGTTAAGGTCTTTACGCTTTTGGGTGTGCTCTTGCTCATTTATTTGATCTATATAGTGGGGGTTATTATCTCTTTCCTCTTGGCACCCATTTCCGGTTGGTTGACCTTCTTCGCCGGATTGCTTCTTACCATTGCTATGTTTCGGTTAATTTTGGTTATTCCAGCCATGATGGTTGGAAACCACTCTTTGTCTTCCGCGCTTGAATTTAGTGTAAAGCACATCGATTGGATAAGAGCGCTCAAACTTTTTGGAATTGTGATATTGGCCATTCTTGCCTTAATTGTTATTGCCATAGTTGTTGGTCTTGTTAGCATGATCTTCTTGCTATTACCTTTTGTGGGAATTGCAATCAGATTACTAATAAACATGATCTTAGGTGGCTTCATTACTGCCCTTATGGTTTCAGCATTGGTTGGTTTATATTACCACTATGCCGAGGAGGTTGTGGATGCTGTTACCCCAGAGATTACTCCAGTCGATAATCCCACTGAACCATCGATGTAGCTTCTTTTATCTTTTAATAGGTCGACCGCCGGAGAAATTTTCTTCGGCGGTTTTATCGTTATGCTATTCCATATTAGTTTTGTTTATCAATTTCTCCATTCGGTGGAACAGGTAAATGCTCTTTTGCTTAACTTGCCATAAAATCATTACCCATGGGTGAGTTAAACACAATTCTCGATTTTCTGAAGGCGGTGGTGCTGGTTACGGCCAGCCAGCTGATGTGGATACTGGGCGTGCTATTTGTCTTTGGGTTTATTCTCTACCTATTGGCGCGTTTTACCAGAACTACCTATGCCAAAACCGCTGGTTCTAAGCTGGACGTTGGCATTACTGGCTGGTTGGGTACCCCTGTACACGAGCTGGGTCATGCACTCTTCTGCATTATTTTTCGTCACCGGATAGTGGAAATAAAGCTCTATAACCCCAACCCCTCCGATGGTACAATTGGGTATGTTAATCACACCTATAACTCTTCGAGCACCTATCAGCGCATAGGTAACTTCTTTATTGGCGTTGGTCCAATAATTTTTGGCGCCATTGTAATTTATGCTGCACTCTACTACCTTATTCCCAACTCACACGAGGTGCTTTCCGGCATCGACGCACAAAGCAAGGTGGTGGCGGGTGCAGTGCACGGCCATTTTACGGCCATCCTTGCTTCGCTAAAGGCAACCACAATTGTTACACTTAAATCGCTGTTCAACCCTGCCAACTTTAGCAGCTACCTCTTTTGGATATTCCTCTACATTAGTATGTGCGTTGCATCCCACATGGAGCTTAGCCCTCCCGACATTAAGGGCGCGTTGAGTGGACTCATTTCGTTGGTCGTTTTCTTCCTCCTTTTCAACCTTATTATCATGCTCTTGGAAGTTTCTGGCATCAGCCATTACTTTGGACATTGGTGGAGCTATATAAAGTTGGAAACCTACGGAGGAGTGATAAATAAGTATGTGGGGATGTTTGCGGCACTTTTCATCTTTGCTGGCATTATTTCGGCCATTAACTTTGTGGTATCCTATGTGGTGCTCAACATCTACAGCCTAATCAAGGGTAGGGGAATGGTTAACCCATTTTGGTAGAAGGAGCGTTTTACTCGAAAAGGTTTGCCGACGACTTTCGGATGGGATAGCTTGGCTCTATGCTGGTGTTTTCAACTATTTGTTATGGGAGAGATGTACCGGCGGAAAGTCCACTTCTGCCAAGCATTTATATTCTTTTTCCATCTTAAGATTTACCCTAGTTGGTAAAATAAGCGGGCAGGGAGCGAACATTATCCAAATTTTATGGGTTTCTTTGTGGTTAATTTAAATCAAAGGTTCCTTATTTCCTATACAAATTCGGCAAGCCTTTTAATAGTTATTTATGTCATTTGAAAATTTAGGCTTGATAGAGCCAATCCAAAAGGCTCTGAAGGCCGAAGGTTACATCACCCCAACACCCATTCAAGAAAAAGCCATTCCCATTGTATTGCAAGGTAGAGACCTCATAGGCTGTGCCCAAACTGGAACAGGTAAAACGGCGGCATTCGCCATCCCGATAATACAGCAGCTGGTTCAAAACCGAATGGTAGAATCTGGCAACAGACGCATTAAAGCATTGGTTGTTACCCCCACGCGCGAGCTGGCCATCCAAATTGGCGAGAGTTTTGAAGCCTACGGCAAAAATGCTGGTTTACGGCATACTGTGGTGTTTGGTGGCGTGGCACAGCGACCTCAAACTGCTGCACTTCAGCGTGGTGTTGATATTCTTATTGCTACCCCTGGCCGTTTGCTCGACTTGGTTAACCAAGGGTTTATTCACTTAAGCTCCATCAAGATTTTTGTGCTCGATGAGGCAGACCGCATGCTGGACATGGGCTTTATTCACGACGTGAAGCGCATCATTGCCATTATCCCAAAGCAGCGACAAACGCTCTTCTTCTCGGCAACCATGCCGCCAGAAATTACCAAGTTGGCTTCAACCATTCTGACCAACCCTGCTAGAGTTGAGGTCACGCCGGCAGCATCCACGGCCGATATTATCGATCAGTCGGTTTACTTTGTGGACAAGGGAAACAAGAATGGGTTGTTGCTGCACCTGCTGCGCGATAACGTTATTGAAACAGCGCTAGTATTTACTCGCACCAAGCATGGCGCCGACAAGGTTGTTCGTTTGCTTAACAAGAACGGCGTATTGGCTGAGGCTATTCATGGTAACAAGTCGCAGAATGCTCGCCAGTCGGCTTTGGAGAAGTTCAAGACGCACAAGATTCGCGTGTTGGCTGCCACCGATATTGCCGCTCGTGGTATCGACATCGACGAGCTGTCGCACGTTATTAACTTTGAGTTACCCAACGTCCCCGAAACTTACGTTCACCGTATTGGCCGAACAGGTAGAGCTGGTCACGAGGGGGTTGCCCTTTCGTTCTGCGATGCGGAGGAAAAGGCATTTTTAAAGGACATTGAAAAGTTAATTGCCAAATCGATACCGGTGGTGAGCAACCATCCCTATCCGATGACTGGTGCTGCTGCCCAGGCTTCTCGCCCAGCAGCACGCCATCAGCAACCTCCAAGAAAGACGTTTCGTCACTCTACATCGGGTAATAACGAGCGTCCCGAGCAACCAGAACGTAAACGCTATACCGCTCAAGGCAGCAGTGCACCAAGACGGCGCTGGTAGATTTTTGTAAGACACTTGTTCAAATAAAAGCGAGTTTTGGAATGCCGTGCATATCCAAAACCCGCTTTAGTATTTTTTGCTGAGGCTAACCTACTTCTTTGGTTTTAGCCATTGGTCGAGCCATCCGAAGAATTCACGCTGCCACAGAATGCCGTTTTGAGGTTTAAGCACCCAGTGACTTTCGCTTGGGAAGAAAAGGAACTTGCTCGGTATTCCCAACATCTGAGCCGTGTTAAAGGCGGCCATCCCTTGCGTGTAGGGAATTCGGAAGTCGTGACCACCCTCGATAATCATGATCGGGGTATCCCAATTCTTCACAAACAGGTGAGGGCTTTGAGCGTAGCTCCTCATGGCCACCTTGTTGTCGGTTTCCCAAGGAGCACCTCCATTTTCCCAATTATCGAAGAACATTTCGTCGGTGGTCATATACTCCATTACCGAGTTGAACACGCCGCAGTGGGAAATAAAGGCTTTGAACCGCTTGTTGTGGTGACCGGCAAGCCAGTATACGGTGTATCCTCCGTAGGATGCTCCAATGGCGCCAAGGTTGTTGGCATCAACCCAAGGTTCTTTCTTCACCTCATCGATGGCGCTGAGGAGGTCTTTCATCTCCTGATCGCCATGGTGCTTGCTAATCTGGTCGGTCCAGTCCTGTCCAAGTGTAACCACACCTCGGCGGCTGGGGGCAACAACAACATAACCGTTGCTTGCCATAATGCTAAAGTTCCAACGGTAGCTCCAGAACTGGCTAACGGCGCTTTGCGGGCCACCTTCGCAGTAAAGTAGTGTGGGGTATTTCTTGGTGCTATCGAAATCGGGAGGAAGAATTACCCATGTTGGCATTAGCTTGCCGTCAGTGGTTTTCACCATTCGCTGTGTAACAGTTGGCATGGTGAGCTTATCGAGCAGATCCTTGTTGATGAAGCTGAGCTCGGTATCGATGCCTGTTGCCGGATCGATGCTGTAGATTTCGGCAGGTTTTACAATTGAGACATAGCTTCCGATAAGCTTGTTGCCTGCTACGGCCACACTGTGGTAGTCGTGCCATCCTTTGGTAATGGGCTTAAGCTCGTTGGTTTCCATGTTGAGGCAGTAAACCTGGTAGGTTTCGTTAATGCCAACCACAAAGTAGAGCAGCTTGCCATCGGCAGTAAAGCTGAGGCTCGATGGGCTGTAGTCGAAGTTGGGAAGCACTTCCTTTTTTTCTCCTGTTGCGAGGTCCATGCAGAAAAGTCGTTCTCTATCAGATTCAAAGCCGGCACGTGCCATGCTGAGCCAGTAGATTTTCTTGCCATCGGGGGAGTATACCGGAACACGATCGTAGCCCATCATACCTTCGGTGATATCCTTGGTTTGCTTGGTGTCGAGGTTGTAGAGGTAGATATCGGAGTTGGTGGAGAAGGTGTAGGCTTTTCCCTTCAACTTTTTGCAGGTGTAGGCAATGGTTTTGCTGTCGGGGCTCCAGGTAATTTCCGAAGCATCGCCAAAAGGGGCAAGTGGGGAATCCCACGGTTCGCCTGGCATAATGTCAATTGGCTCCGATGGTTTACCATTGTTGAAGTCGGCATAGCACACATGCTGGTAGCTTCCATCTTCCCAAGTATCCCAGTGGCGATACATCAGGTCGGTGATAATTTTCCCATCACTCTTGTCTAGGTCAGGAAAGATGTCGCTGGTGCTTTTGTCCACCTTGGTATCGATGGTAACCATCAGCTTGCTACCATCGGGGCTAATAAGCATGTTGGTAATGGCCTTGTTCCAGCTGGTTAGCTGGGTGCGGTCGCTTCCATCTGGGTTGATGGAGTATACTTCGGGGTTGTCTCCTTCTGCGTAAAGAAAGAGAATCTTCTTGCTGTCGGGAGTCCAGATGGGGTTAAACTCACTGTGGGGTGTGGTGGTGAGCTGCTTTTTTCCGGTGCCGTCCACGTTCATGATGTAGAGTTCGGCATTCCCCTTATTCTCTGGAATGCTGTAGTAGGAGACGGTGTATACGATTTGTTTTCCGTCGGGTGATACCTTAACGTCACCTAGGCGACCAAAGGACCATAGCACCTCCGGGGTCATATACTTGGAGGTTAACTTTATGTCGGGCTTTCCGATTACGTCGGTGCTCGTTTTTGTGGGCTGATTACAGCCTGTCAGCAGTGCTCCTGCGAGGACCGCATAGGCTATTTTTTTTCCAATCATAGCAAAAGTTTTTACCGGTAATGGTGGCCAAGTTATAGCTTTGGGAAGGAAGAAGCAACTTTGGTAAAGATTCTTTATGATGTTTACCAATAATTTTGATATGGCTTTTTATACAGCGTTTTTGTTTACCGCTTAAATAGAATGTATTTCAATTATCTGGGCGTAAATTCTATAACTTCTTGCGATTGCTAAATAATTCCTTACGAACTTCATTTTGGCATAAGGGTAGGCCCGTTTATTTTTAAATTTCAGGGTTGCTAACGATTAACCCTAAAATCTAAATTTATGGAAAAGAAACTTGCTTTTGGAGAAATCCTTTCAAATGGATTCAGCATTGGTCTGAAAAACTTTCTTTCACTTCTGGGCTGCCTTATTCTTTGGATTTTGACGATTTGGATCCCATACCTCAATGTGGGGACAACTATTGCTATTGCAACTCTTCCTGCGGCATTGAGTCGGGGACAGGTTATCTCACCACTTGAAATTTTCGATAAAAAGTATTTGAAGTTCATGGGTGAATATTTTCTCGTTCAGGGCCTTCTGTTCATCATTATTCTACCTGCAATGTTTTTCATGGTTATTCCCGCAATGGTTTTATCTATAGCCTACAGCTTGGCAACCCTACTTGTTGTTGACAAAGGTAAGGGCGCATCGGAAGCCATTAAGCTCAGCAATACCTTGACCTATGGGAATAAGTGGACCATGTTTTTTGCCAACTTGGTTCTTGCAATACCGCTTATTATTCCGTATTTCAACTACATCTATATCATTGTTCTTATTCCCATTATGCTTGGAGTGAAAGCTTACATCTATAAGGAGCTTGCTTCAGATGTTCAAGAATAATAGGACATTTTGGTAGTATTTAAAAAAGGATGCCTTTACGGCATCCTTTTTTGCTTATTCCTAATATTTGAGGAGAATGATCTTCGCTCTGCTGTGTAGTAATGATGTTTTTAAATTCTTGATCCCTCCCCTGATTTGTTATAATCTAGTTGGTGTTTCTTTTTGATATAAATCAGCGTAGTTTGAGTTATGTGCCAGCTTGTTCTATTTGCTCACAACTACCATTGACTTGGATGAGCTTACGTAGCTGTCGTAAATGTTTTTAAGGCTCGTATATTCCTCCGGCATAAAGAATGGGTTGCTGATTACGAAGGTACGCTGGGCGGTTACCTCGTTTCCATTGTTGAAAAAGTTCATAATGAATACCCCTTTTCTATTTGGAAGGAGAGTGGTTGCTGGAGATGGAGCCTCCTTAACGGTATACCCCTCAGGAAATTTGATAACGCATACTTCAGTTCGTTCAATCGGCACAAGGAGATCTACTGGAAGTACCCTAACTTCCTGTGTGAATGGATTGAATTTTTGGGATACATCAATAAATGGCTTTAAGTAGCTGATATCAGATGTATTTGTCATGCCTTCGGAATGGTAGAATGCTCTAACTCGAAGAGGCTTGTCTATGTTTTTTAAATCGTCACACGCAACGCTGTCAAGCGACCAATACGCTTGGTCAACGAATAGTTCATTGGCAATGTAATCTTTTGCACTTGGAAGGATGCTGAAGTCTTTTCTTTTTCGAGCTGCGGTGTATCCTGAAAGGCTAAGCTGAATGCTCATTTTCCTTATTCCACTACCGATGGATATTTCTGTGGCAATATCCTGTTTTTCTTTTGTATTAGGTAAAGGAAGAATCTCTTCCCATATTGGAGTGTCAGGCTTAATTATTAGGGCAGAAGTATTTAGTATGTTTCTATCCGGTAGGGTGTACGGCCTGAATGGATCTGTACAATCAACAAAAAGAGGTTTTTCACCAAGGTTTACGGCAACAACCATGTCGTCAAATTCTCGCAAAACAGGGTATTGCTTGCTAATTCTCCCCTCTTTTTTCAACTTTAGGATGGCCGGGTTACAGTCAATTCCTGCCTGCTTAAGTAGGATATCCAGCATGAGATTTAGTGTTCCGCTGTTGCCATTCTTATTCTCCAGCAGCTCAGCAATAGACTTATCGGGGTAGCACGAGTAGTTTTCATTCCATTGGTAGTTTGTTGTTACGTATTGGTAAATTCTCTCTACCTTTTCGTCAGGTGTGGTGGCCCCTGCAACAATGGAGTCTACTATTCCTTGAAATGTATAGCCTAGCTTCAAATAGTCGCTGTAATCCTCTTGAATGAGTTTTCGTGATACCTCATCCCATGTTCTATAGTTAGAGGTGTATCCCTTTTTGTCAGTCTCCGTTTCATCGGTATAGTCCTCATGAATGCCAGCAAGTTGCAATATTACATGATCGGAGTAGTCACTAGGTGCAGCGCTGTATGGCTCGTCGGTAAACGCAGGTAAGGAATCTAACGACCAAATGTTTGTGGGTGTAGAGCCATATTTCTGGAGTAGGCGTATACCTCGCTGAACCACATTAACTTTTACTGCCTCATGAATATTGGCTCTAAATTCACTGTGAAGAGTGGGCAGCGAATTTTCAAACTTCCAATCGATCAAAGAGACGTTGTGGTCAGTTAATATTCTGTAGTAATATTCAATAATGGTTCCCACTTTAACATTAGGACAGGCAACAGTCATTTCTCTCCAGTGATCGTTAACGTCTTTCATGCGAAAATCCCCTGACTTGGCAATGGAAGTTACAACTTTCCCATTTTCGTCAAGGTTGAAAGATTCCACCTTAATCTCTGAAATATACTCGCGTAAATGTTCACTTTTTCTCAGAGGAATGCTAATATTTCCCAGATCAAGGGCATCTAGACTTAAGATTTTTATCCTACGATGGAAAACCTTTTCTACAGTAGGATCTGGATGGTCTACTGGTGGTGGTGGATAGAAAAAGAGTTGTCCATAATCACACAGAATAACCGCTTTTGCACTGGTATCTGGTGCATATGTTTTCATTTCCAAGTCTTGCTTACTCACCTTGCCCCACTTAATGGGAAGAGGTGGTTGTCCGTAACCGTTATTACTAATAAAGGATAGAAATACGAAAACTAAGATTAGAATGATTGTGTTTTTTAAAAACGCCATACATCATGTTTTTACAATTAAAACATGAAGTTAGGAATAAAACTGAATTGCAAAGATGATGCAATAAAAAATATTGAAAAATTTATACAAACTCTCCCCAGCTATTTATGCCCAAATCGTCTATGCTTTTACGGTGAAAGGCATAGAGAAATGCGGCACCAAGGCGTGCGTTGGTAATGAGCGGTACGTTGTAATCGATGGCTGCCCGTCGAATGGAGTAGTCGTTATCCAACTCCTCCGACGAGAGGTTCTTTGGGATATTGATAACCAGCTCTACCGCCCGCTGCTTAATCAAGTCGAGGCTGTTTGGCTGCTCATGCTCATCGGGCCAGCCCACCGCAATGGCCTCAACGCCATTATCGTTTAGAAATTTGGCTGTTCCCTTGGTTGCGTAAATGGTATAGCCCCTTTCGGCCAGCAAAGTGATGGGTGCCAGTAGCGCTATTTTTGAGCGAAGTGGTCCCGATGAAACTAAAACTGTTTTTTGTGGAATGCGGTAGCCAATGCTCATCATTGCCTTGAGCAGAGCGTCATCAAAGTCGGTGCCTATGCATCCAACCTCTCCGGTGGAGGCCATGTCGACTCCCAATACAGGATCGGCCTTCGATAGTCTGCTAAAGCTGAACTGTGAGGCCTTAATGCCAACGTGGTCAATCTCGAACATGGAGGGTGGAAGCGAGGCGGGCAACCGCCCAAGCATGTAATCCATGGCACCTGAGATAAAGTCATAGCCCAGTACCTTCGACACAAATGGGAAGCTTCGGCTGGCCCGAAGGTTACATTCAATAACCTTGATGTCGTTGTTGCGCGCCAACAGCTGCATGTTGAATGGCCCAGTTATCTCAAGTTCTCGGGCAATTTCACGGGCAATTTTTCGAATGCGACGGATGGTTTCGAAGTATAGTTTTTGTGGCGGAAATACCAGGGTGGCATCGCCGGAGTGCACCCCAGCAAACTCCACGTGCTCCGATATGGCGTCGAACATCACCTCACCGTTGTTGGCTACCGCATCGTACTCTATCTCCTTGGCCCCCTCAATAAACTCGCTTACCACCACCGGATGGGTTTTCGATACGTTGGCGGCAAGGGTTAGAAACCCACGAAGTTCACCTGCATTGGAAACCACGTTCATGGCCGACCCCGAAAGCACGTAGGAGGGGCGGATGAGGACGGGGTAGCCAACCTCTGCCACAAATTTCTCAATCTCCTCAAAGCTGGAAAGTTCGCTCCAACGGGGTTGGTCTATGGATAGCCTGTCGAGCATGCCGGAGAACTTCTTCCTATCCTCTGCCTTGTCGATGGATTCTGGCGAGGTTCCCAGCACCTTTATGCCGGCTAAGTGAAGCCTCATGGCTAGGTTGTTGGGGATTTGACCGCCAACCGACACCACCACTCCAATTGGATTTTCCATCTCCACGATGTCGAGAACGCGCTCAAAGGTGAGCTCGTCGAAGTAGAGGCTGTCGCACATGTCGTAGTCGGTGCTTACTGTTTCGGGGTTGTAGTTTATCATGATTGAACGGTAGCCATGCTTGCGAATCTGACTTACGGCGCTTACCGTACACCAATCGAACTCCACTGAGCTGCCAATGCGGTAGGCTCCAGAGCCCAAAACAATTACCGATTTGCCCGACCGTTGCTCCTGCAAATCGTTTTCGGTTCCGTGGTAGGTGATGTATTGGTATGCCGTTGCTGATGGGTATTCTGCGGCTAGGGTGTCTATTTGCTTTACTACCGGAATTACGCCCAACTTTTTCCGGTGGTTTCGTACTTTAAGCTGAACTATTTCGATTTCTGCTGGTGACGGGTTGAAAAGAAACCGTGCTAGCTGAAAATCGGAGAACCCTTTTTGTTTGGCCTCGAGCATCGTTTCACGGTTAATCAATTCAAGGCTGTTCAATCCTTCCAACTCATGTTTGAAACTGATGATGTTGGCGAGCTTCTCCAAAAACCAAGGGTCAATCTTTGTGAGTAGGTGTATTTTTTCAATTGTCCATCCCTGTTCAAGCGCATCAGCTACGGCAAAAATACGCTGGTCGGTTGGGTGGGTGAGGGCCTCCTCTAAATTTTCAAAGTTAAGCTTAAGGTTGCCCACAAGGCCGTGCATACCTTGGCCAACCATACGTAGACCTTTTTGAATGGCCTCCTCAAACGACCGTCCAATGGCCATAATCTCGCCCACGCTCTTCATCGATGAGCCAATTTCGCGGTTTACGCCGTGAAACTTATTCAAATCCCAGCGAGGAATCTTAACCACTACATAGTCCAGCGCAGGCTCGAAGCAGGCTGTGGTAGTTTGGGTCACTGAATTTTTTAGCTGATGGAGGCCGTAGCCAACACCCAGCTTGGCAGCCACAAAGGCCAATGGGTAGCCCGTTGCTTTGCTGGCCAATGCCGATGAACGCGAGAGTCGAGCATTGACCTCAATAACCCGGTAGTCCTCGCTGTTGGGGTCAAGGGCATACTGCACATTGCATTCCCCCACCACTCCTAGGTGGCGAATTATCTTGATGGCGAGGCTGCGTAGCTTATGGTACTCTGAGTTGGAAAGCGTTTGGGAGGGGGCAACCACAATGCTCTCGCCGGTGTGAATCCCCAGCGGGTCGAAGTTCTCCATGTTGCACACGGTGATGCAGTTGTCGAACCGGTCGCGTACCACTTCGTACTCCACCTCTTTCCATCCCTTAAGTGACTCCTCCACCAAAATTTGGGGAGCATAGGAGAAGGCGTTTGTGGCCAAAACCTTCAGCTCTTCTGGATTGTTGCAGAATCCGCTACCTTGACCACCGAGCGTAAAGGCTGCCCGAACAATAAGTGGGAAGCCTATGGTTTCCGCCGCTTTTATTGCTGCCTCTACGCTTTCCACGGCAATACTCTTGGGCGTTTTTACCTCTATCTCTCTGAGCTTCTCGGCAAACAGCTCCCTATCTTCTGTATTTATGATGGTGTCGACGGGGGTGCCCAACACCTCTATGTTGTATTTTGCCAACACCCCACTTTTGTAAAGCGCCGTTCCGCAATTGAGAGCCGTTTGTCCACCAAACGAAAGAAATATACCGTCAGGCTTTTCCTTTATAATAACCTTTTCGACAAAGTAAGGTGTAACCGGAAGGAAGTAAACCTCATCGGCAATGCCCTTGCTGGTTTGAACGGTGGCAATATTGGGGTTGATAAGCACAGTTCTAATGCCCTCCTCTCTTAGTGCCTTTAATGCTTGCGAACCACTGTAGTCGAACTCACCTGCTTCTCCAATTTTAAGGGCTCCGGAGCCGAGCACTAATACCTTTTTATATTGCTTCATTGCTTGAATTTTCATGGGTTTTGCTATTTGTTGGTGTGCTTTACAACTTCTTGAAGGAAATCGTCGAACAGGAACTCGGTATCGGTAGGTCCACCGGAGGCTTCGGGGTGAAACTGCACGGCAAAAAAAGGTTTGGTATTATGCTTAATTCCCTCGCAGGTTCCATCGTTGGCATTTTCGAAGAGAAGGTTCCACTCCTTGTTGAGGGTGGCCGTATCGATTGCAAAACCGTGATTTTGTGACGTTATATAGCAACGGTTGGTGCCGGTAAGAATTACCGGTTGGTTGTGGCTCCTGTGGCCATAGGGCAGCTTGTAGGTATTGGCCCCGGTGGCAAGCGCCATTAGCTGGGTGCCGAGGCAAATTCCCATTATTGGCTTATTTCCGTCCATGGCTACGCTAAGGTTCTCTATGGTGGAAGTGTTCATTTTAGGGTCACCTGGTCCGTTGGAAATGAAGAGCCCGTCCCACTCTTCATGATTAAAGTTATGGTTATGGGGTAGCCTTACTACCGTGGTGTCGCGCCGTAGTAAGCAGCGTATAATGTTGTTTTTAACTCCGCAATCCACCAGCGCAATGCGATATTTTCCAGACCCATAAGTCTTAATTTCCTGCGTGGAAACCTGAGCAACAAGGTCTTCTGTGTCTGGATCTCTCCACGGTACATCCATATCAATCACAATCTTTGCCAGCGTACTGCCCTTTTCTCGCAGCTTTTTGGTCAACGCTCGGGTGTCGATACCCGAAATGGCTGGTATTTTCCACTCCTTTAGCCAATCGCCAAGGCTTACTTTGGCATTCCAGTGACTGTAGCGTTCACTGTATTCCGAAACCACTAGCCCTGAAACCTGAATGGCATCCGATTCCCAGAATTGGAATATCTCCTCGCGAGAGCTGTTTCCTGGGACACCATAGTTGCCAATCAACGGGTAGGTGGCCACTAGAATCTGTCCTTTGTAAGAGGGGTCAGTAAGGCTTTCGGGGTAGCCAGTCATAGCAGTGTTGAACACCAGTTCACCTGCTGAGCCACCTTGGTATCCAAACGAGTAACCCTCGTATTGGGTGCCATCGTCTAAAATTAGCGTTGCCTTGATTTTTTCCATTGCGCTATATAAATCATCTGTGGTTTGTACAAAAAAAAAGGTCGACATCACGTCGACCCTTCCCATAAACTAACTGTGTATTGCATTTTGGTGGAAATGCCTTAACTGATGGTAGGCAGCCCTGCTTTTCCTTTGCTATGCCGACACTATTGTTCGGTTGCGAAGGTTGGCCGGAGAGGGTCGACGTTGTGTTTGTCCATCCTCGTCGCTCAAAAGCGCGCCTAATATGGTTGGTGTTTTGCCAACCTAAGCTGCTTTTCATAAGAAAAAATGGGTTGCCATTTACATGGCATGTCCCATTTAAAGTTGATGAATATGCAGCTGATTTTTCGAATCCAAATTCTCCATAGGAACAAGCCAAGTAGCTATTAATCTTGTTAATTGGTTTTTTCATTTCCTATGGACTACCTTATTCTAGTGAAATACTCGACTGCAAATCTACAGGAAAATGTAATTCATGCAAATAAATATGCAGAAAAATGCTTGTTTAAACGATAAAAATTTCTTTAATGCTACATCACAGGCATTTGTGATTTTAAATAATGGTATAAAAATGCAAAAAAGTGTTTTATGGTATGAAGTCGTATTCTCTTTTCCCGTGTAGCATTCTGCTTTGATATGTGGCGCTTCCCCTTTTGACGTGTGGCTTTGGCGTTCTTGAAATATCGCCCATTATTACTACTTTTACCCAAATTGCTTGGATATCATTTGTTTTTGTTATGGTTAGAAAGTTGCTTGGTACAATTATTTGTGGTATTCTTCTCCAGAGTGCTGCTTTTCAGGCTTTTGCCCAAAATGCCAAGGTGGACTCCATTCGCAATCAAGGGCAAATTTTGTTTAGTGGGGGAGACTTTGCCAAGGCACTTCCCTACAGCGAAAAGCTCCTTGAACTCTTTCCATCTGATGGTAAGTATCTCTACCAGACAGGTGTATGTTTACTTAAGCAGACAAGGCAAACAGATAGGGCCTATGCGTTACTGATGCGTGCTTCCCAAATGGATGTTCCAGTTCAGGTATACTACTATTTAGGTGTTGCCTGTAGGCTTCTCTACCGTTTTGATGAGGCCATCGACTACTTTCGTCGCTACATGGTTTCTGGCGGTCGAGAGTTCAGCAGCGATGAGGTGGAAAAACAAGTCTCCATGTGTGAAAATGGCAGCTACCTTATTAAGTATGCAACCAATGTGGAGGTGTTAGCGAAGGCAAAAACAGTAGTCGATTCATTACTTTTTTATTATAGTGTAACACCCGGAAAAGGGCGGTTGGCCAAGCTTCCCAGTGAACTCATGTCAAAACTTGATAAACATAAGGAAATCCAATATCCACAGGCCATTTATTACCCATCCGCTTCAGATAGCGAACAGCAGGTTATCTACTTCTCCAGCTATGGCAAAACGGACTTTAGCGGGATGAATATATGGAAAACGGAAAAGATAAGCGCTGGTGAGTGGGGGCAGCCCATTGCCCTTCCCAAAGAGATAAACTCTGGTGGTGATGAGATTTTTCCTATTCCTGCACGAAATGGCGCCGTGCTCTACTTTGCCTCCAATAATCTATACGGTATGGGAGGCTACGATATTTTTAAAACCACCTACGATTCGGTTGCAAACAAATGGTCCATACCTGAAAACCTAGGCTTTCCAATAAACTCTCCCTACGATGATTTTCTCTTTGTACCCAATTCGAAAGGGGATACAGCCATGTTTGCCTCCAACCGTGAGGTGGCTGGTGACAGTGTGGTTATCTATAAGGTAAGGGTGCCAAAGGATGCGATAAAAAAGAGCCTTTCCGACCTTGCTGAAGTTACCAAATTGGCCAAGCTTAACCCGGTTAACTTGTCAAAGGATACCGTAGGAGTGGCACACCAATCAGCCCTTCAGCTGCCCAAAGCCCGCGTGGTTGGTTTGCAGTATGACCTCACCTACATGGGGTTGATGACCAAACTATTCCAGATGCGGCAAACACAGGATTCGCTCCAAAATAAGCTGAACCTGCTCCGACAGGAGTATGCCACTTCGGCTCCTCCTAAAACAGACAGCTTGTCTACTGCAATTATGCAGATGGAACGAAGGCTGATGGGGCTCAACCTTAGCATGGATGAGGTCAATAAAAAGGCCATTGCCATGGAGCAAAGCTATTTGGCAAGCAAGGGGAAGCAGGAGCAGCCTTTGGCTACAATGGAACGGATACCAACAACCTCTCAAGGCGGTAACTTTTTTGCCAACAAGGAGGTGCAGACCTATTTTGGACCAGAGCGTATTGCAGCATTGCAGCGTCTTAGCCTTGTTGCCGAAAGGCTGGACACGTCGCTTTCTCAAAGTTTGGAGGTTCTTCGACAGAGACAAGATTTGGAGACCATGCTCTCGGTTGCAGAAAAAGAGTCCGATATTGACGCAATCAAACGGTCGTTGATGGGGCTCAATGAAAAACAGCTGGTTGCTCCTTCCGATTTTCTTGAAAAGAGGTTATTGGTAAGTGTTGGTATTCGAAAGCTGTATCAAGAGAAGCTGCTTGGTGACCTTGGGAATAGTGAGGCTGAAAGCTATGTTGAGGCTGGTACCGGCGATCTGTTTGCCTCCCAAACAGTGTTGAACAACGGTAGAAAGGATACCATCTCCATCGATAGCTACGAAGGTATTAGGGATGCTCTATGGCTTGAGGAGAGAGGAATTACACGCTACCAGCTGGCCGTGGCAACGCTGCTTAAATTACCGTCAGCCGATTCGTTGAAAACCAAGCTGCAGCATCTACTGCACAAAAGTACAATACCGTTTTATACCTATAAGTCCACTCCGTCGGAACAAGCTGAGGAGGTTACAACCCTAAAGCCAGATGTTAAGCAGCCTGCCGATGTGCAGGTTAACATTAAGCCCAGCTATACCTCAGGTCTGACGGTGGCAAGCCCTTCTCCTTACAGCGATAGCAATCCTATTCCCATGGATGAACCTTTGCCGAAAGGAGTTGTGTATAAGATTCAGCTGGGTGCTTTCAGTCAACCAGTTAACCTAGCCATATTCAAGGGGCTGGCTCCCCTTTCCGGAGAGAAGATAAGAGGTGGTACATTAAAAAAGTATTTTGCAGGATTGTTTACCACCTTTTCCGAGGCTCAAGCAGGGCTGGTGCTGGTTAAATCGAAAGGGTTTAGAGATGCCTACGTGGTATCGTGGGTAAATGGCAAGATTACACCAACCGCTCGCGCTCAGAATTTTGAGCAACGACCGGCTGAATCTGTTCATCATCAATCCAAGAAAAATACAGAGGAGGAGGTTCAAGGAAAAACACTCTATCGCGTTGTGATAGGAACGTTTGAGTCGTCACTTCCGCCGCAAATTTCTGCTATTCTTCACGATGAGGCTAGTGGAAAAGAGGTGGCTAAAAAGATAATTGCCGACGATGCGGTGAGCTATAGTGTGGGTAATTTTACTAACTTTGAAGAAGCCCTCAAGGTAAAGGACGCTCTTCTTAAGAACGGTTACGTTGAGGCATACATTACAACTGTTGTTGTTCAGGAGTAAATCGATTAGTGAAAAATGGAAAAACAGCCTATTTCGTCCCCTATGGACGACATTCTCGATGAGATTAAGGTGAGTCGAGTGCTGGTGCTTCACAACGATGAGGTAAATGAGTTCAACTATGTGGTGGAATCGCTTGTAGAGGTTTGCGATCATGGTAGCCTTCAGGCAGAGCAGTGTACCCTCATTGCCCACTACAGAGGGAAATGCGAAGTGAAGCATGGATCACTGGGTAAGCTCAAGCCCATGAAAGATGAGCTAACCCGACGTGGTCTTATGTCCACCATTGAAAACCGATTAAGCTAATAAATTATGGCGTTAGTTGTTGGCCTGATATTGCTGGCCCTTTTTCTCTTTTTTGTCGAATTTTTGCTTATCCCAGGAGTTACCGTTGCCGGTATTTTGGGCGCATTAGCTATGGTTACAGGTATTTATTTGGCTTACCATACGTTAGGCAGCACTGCTGGACATATTACCCTGTCGTTGGCAACCATCCTCTCCTTCCTCATCGTCTTCTTTTCGCTTAGGGCTAGGACATGGAAGAAATTATCGTTGCATACGCAGCTTCATTCATCGGTGGAAACGGAGTTGACAAGCGTTGATATTGCTGCAGGTGACGAAGGTGTAACCAAATCGCGACTGGCTCCCATGGGAACCGTTTCAATTAAGGGGATTGAGGTGGAGGCCAAGTCTACAGGCTCGTTTATCGATCCACGAAAGCCCGTTATTGTTGTAAAAGTTGAAAAATCTCGAATAATTGTTAAACCCAAAAATAGTTAGCCATGACAGGTCTAGGTTTATACCTCATTATTGTTGCCGCTGCTCTAATCGGGCTTTGGTTTATCCTCTACTTCATTCCGATTGGACTGTGGTTTACCGCTGTAATATCCGATGTTAAAATTTCGCTGCTTCAGCTCATCCTTATGCGGTGGAGAAAGGTGCCACCATCAACAATTGTATCTGCCCTTATCGAAGGCACAAAGGCTGGCCTTACCCTTGTTCCCAACGAGATGGAGGCTCACTACATGGCCGGGGGAAATGTAACCAAGGTGGTTCATGCGTTAGTTTCGGCCCAGAAAGCCAACATCCCGCTCGACTTTAAAATGGCAACCGCCATTGACTTGGCCGGTCGCGATGTGTTTGAGGCTGTGCAGATGTCTGTAAACCCACGAGTAATCAATACTCCTCCTGTTACCGCTGTGGCCAAAGATGGTATTCAGCTCATTGCCAAAGCAAGGGTAACCGTTAGGGCCAACATTAAGCAGCTGGTTGGTGGTGCTGGTGAGGAAACCATTCTTGCCCGGGTTGGTGAAGGTATTGTATCCTCCATTGGTTCTTCTGAATCACATAAGACAGTGCTGGAAAATCCAGACTACATTTCCCGCGTGGTATTGGATAAGGGGCTTGACTCAGGAACGGCCTTTGAAATTCTCTCCATCGACATCGCCGACATCGACATTGGACGTAATATTGGTGCTGTGCTGCAGATGGATCAAGCCAATGCCGACAAGAATATAGCGCAGGCTAAGGCCGAAGAGCGTAGGGCTATGGCTGTTGCTTCGGAACAGGAGATGAAGGCTAAGGCTCAGGAGGCTAGGGCAAAGGTTATTGAGGCTGAGGCCGAAATTCCCATGGCCATTGCAGAATCTTTCCGCTCCGGAAACCTTGGCATTATGGACTATTACAAGCTGCGGAATCTTCAAGCAGATACGGATATGCGCGAATCTATCGCCAAACCGCAGCAAGGTGGCAATCAGCCAAAGAAATAGTAATTGGTTGCCCATCAGCATAGTTACAAAGGAGAGGAAAAAAACCTCTCCTTTTTTTTCTGTTTTTTTTGTCAGAATCATTGAATTTTATACTTTTGTCGAGCCTTTACGGAGAGGCAAATGACCAAAATTTTCTGCAAGGAAAACGAAAGTCTGCAGTTAATCTCCTTTCAATGCAAGGTTGTTTGGAGAGATGGGTGAGTGGCTGAAACCAGCAGTTTGCTAAACTGCCGTACTGGGTAACTGGTACCGGGGGTTCGAATCCCCCTCTCTCCGCCAGAGTTTTTCGGGGTGTAGCGCAGTCCGGTTAGCGCACCTGGTTTGGGACCAGGGGGTCCCAGGTTCGAATCCTGGTACCCCGACACAAAAGGGTCTGTAAATTGTAAGATTTACGGACCCTTTTCCTTTTAAGAGAACTTCCGCTATCTGATAATTAATTGCAATCACGGCATAGTATCCCTTATCAATAAGCACTTTGCTACCCTAGATTCTTCACTCCTTTTGGCTGCCATAAAAATGGCGGTGATTCCAACCCTTTCCCTAAATAGTTGTTTTGTTTTTAATTAACCGACTTGCCTAAAAAGGCTACACTCCAAATGGGTTTGTGGCATATAGCGTTTGGGGTTATAGATAAAGTTGCAAATTAATTGAGCTTGATGTTGTTCAACGCATTGCTTTTCTTAAATTGCAGTTGAACAACTTGGAATGTAACATCTGCGATTTAATCACAAATTAGGTCGTTTGGACCTTGATAATTCTGTTACGCCATGCAACCTGCCATTAATGAAATCGATCTAATTCCTCTAGGAAGCATCAGCATGAGCTGGTCGTTTTTGGATACATCACTGCTTACAAATGGATTTCATTTAGTAACCAAGGCTTCTATAGCCGATGTGGCTGCGTGGGTAAAAGCAGGTAAAAAGCTTGTTCCGTTGTTGCTTACCAGTGGTGATGCATCACTTCCTCCTGAGCAGGAGGATTTTGCTCAGCTGCTGCGATCACGTATGGTGCCCTATTTACTTGTTGCTGTTTTGCCAAATGGTTCTATTGATACGGTAACCATTATGGTTGGCTCTGAACAGTTCGTTCAGAACAGGGTGGAGAGTGCATTGTCGGTGATTAGATCCTTTATCAACATTGGATTAGGAGAAAGCACCTCTTCCGAGTTTTTTCAAGGTGTGAGCCATGAGGTAAGATCGTTCCTCAACGGAATTTCTGGACCAATCCAGCTGCTGAAAGATAAAATTGAGGCTAAGGATCAGTACGACCTCTACAGCATGATAGACAGTTCTATAGCCCGACTGGTAAGGTTTACCTTTAAGACCTCACTTATTGGTCTTCTTCAGCAGCAAAAGTATGGTGTAAAGCAGGAGATTGTGAACTTATATTCGCTTCTTCAGCACGCAACGGTGGATCTTCAGGAGATTAAGTTTTCTGGAAAGGTGAATGTGGCGGTTGAGCCCCCTTCGTTTGAGCCAACGGTTTTGGGTGATGCTGACCTCCTGCTCCAGTGCTTTGAATCGCTTATGGAGAGAATTGTACTTTCTTACGGTAATGAGGCTCCACTTAGGGTGAGCTTTCTTCTACCGGAGAGAGGAAGAGTATCTTGTAAGATAGCATTTGCTGGGCTAAACAAAATGGAAGGGGAGGAAACAATTGACGAGCAGCTTAGCCGCGATTTTGCTACCGACTTAGGGTTTCTACTGGCAAAGCAAATTATTGATATTCAGGCAGAGGATTTTAGCTACACCGTTCTCGCCAATAATCAAGTTGAATTTCTTCTCGTTTTTAAGCACCACGCGGTATGAGCGATGTTATAATCAATGCTGTATTGCGGATTCTTGCTCTTTTGGCCTCCTCAAAAAGAGGGGAGGATGTGCTGCTCACAAAAAAATATGTTGAGAATTATCTATATAGTACCTATGGCCGGTTGATAGGCAAGTTGAAGTATGCCGATTTTATTGAGTATTTAGAAGCTTATGCTTCAACCAAAAGCACACTCAAAAATTTACGGCCACTCCTTAGTTTAATCAACAGGGAATACTCCCTAAAGTACCGTATTCAGATATTCATTACTCTGCTCAACTTTATTAGCTACATATGGAATTTCCGCATGGGCTTTTTTGTTGAAGGGGAGCAGTTTGTAAACGAAATCGATACGGTAGCATCTGGTCTTCGAATTGAAAAACCGGTATACCTCAGCATACGTCAGTTCGTTTTTAAAGAGCATCACCGCTTACTCGATAGGAAGCATCTCCTCTTTATAGGAGGGGGTGATCCACCTGTAGATAATGTCCGTTACCTAAAGAAGGAAGGACTCAAGGGGTTAATCACCTTTCTTTACGTGGCTTCAGGCGAGATGATTTTGATGCGTTACAGGGGACGCGATTTTTTGGAGATAAACCGTAAGATAGTATTCCCCAACCAGCTCTATGTGCTTATGCCTGGAACTTCTATCACGGGAACAAGCATAAAACCAATTTACTATGGCGAAATTTTAGCTACCATATTAAAAGGGGACGATACCTCGGGAATAACGCTTACGGCCGCCAACGTGGAGTTTACCTTCGGTTCCACTGGACAGGGAATTCACAACCTCTCCTTTTCATGTCATTCGGGTGACCTAGTTGCCATAATGGGCGATAGCGGTGTTGGTAAATCCACGTTGCTCAACATTCTTGCGGGGCTTAATATGGCCTACAGCGGTAACCTTTATTGGAATGGATTCGACTATAGAAGCCACATCCAGCTATTTCGGGAGCTTACGGGCTACATTACTCAGGAGGATTCGCTACTTGAGGATTTAACGGTTTATCAGAACCTGTATTTCAGCAGCTTACTTTCACTTGGAGAGATGAACTCCACCATGGTTGCCGAAAGAGTGGAGCATATGCTCAATGTTCTGGAGCTTTTTGAAATTAAGGACTTGATAGTTGGATCACCAACCAATAAGGTAATTAGTGGTGGTCAGCGTAAGCGCCTTTCCATTGCCATTGAGCTGATGCGTGAGCCTAAAGTGCTGTTTGTTGATGAGCCAACTTCTGGCCTATCATCTGCCGATTCAGAAAAAGTAATGAACACCCTGAAGGCGTTGTCGTTACAGGATATATTGGTGATTGTAAACATACACCAGCCTTCTTCTGAAATTTTTAAGCTATTTGATAGGCTTCTCGTTCTTGATAAAGGTGGATACCCCATCTTTTTTGGAAATCCGCTGGAAGGGATTATTTACTTTAAGCATCAGGGGAGACGGATTGACAAAAATCTTAGCACGTGTGACAGTTGCGGTAACGTAAAGCCCGAAATTATTTTTGAAATTATTGATGAGAAAAAAGTCAGCGATTTTGGCGCACTTTTAGGCGAAAGAAAGAGAACACCCAAAGAGTTCCATGACGATTATGTGAAGCAGCAGTCTGCTGTTGAGAATCCTCCACCTCAGCAACCAATACCTCAGCCCAAGCATCAAGTAGCCAATTTGCTGTTTCAGTTTAAAATTTTTTTTCAGCGCAATGTGCTATCACGTAGAAATAACCGTGAGTTTGCTATTTTTTCCATTACTGTTCCGCTGATTCTTAGCTTGATTATCTCTATTGTTTCAAAAAAATACTCTTTTACCACTGCAGGGGAGCCTGTTTACAGTTTTTACAACAACCAGAACATACCCTCATTTTTCTTCATGGCCGTGATTGCCTCCATGTTCATTGGCATGATAATAAGCGCTGATGGTATTTTTCGCGACCGAAAAACCCACAGACGGGAGGCCTATGTAAAGCTTAGCAGGGGAAGTTCAGTCAATGCCATTGTGCTGTTCTACATCTTACTTAGCGCCTTTCAAACTCTTGTTTTTAGTGCTATCGGTGTGTGGCTACTGCATCTTCAAGCGATTTTTTTTCCGCTCTGGTTGATTCTTTTCTTAGTATCCTGTTTAGGCAATATTTCTGGTCTGCTGGTATCGTCCATATTCAAATCCATTGCTGGGATATATCTCGCCATTCCATTCCTGTTTCTACCGCAGATACTATTGAGCGGTGTGGTGGTTAAATTCGACCAGCTCTACTATAAGCTGAGCTCTCCGACGGTTGTTCCCGTTATTGGAGATGTAATGGCCTCTCGGTGGGCGTATGAGGCTATTGTTGTATATCAGTTTAAGCATAATGCTTACGAGCAGCCGTTGTTCAATGCCGAGTATACCGAAAGTAATTTAAGGAATGGGCTGCTATATCTGCTACCGCTTATAACTTCCAATCAGGAGGAAATAGAGGCAATGCCAGAATCAGCACGGTTGGCAAGTCACGAATTTAGTGTACTTCAGAGCGCAGTAAACCAAATGAATCAGCTAGATATTGGCCCTTCAATGCGACCAATTCATCTCGCCGGTCTGCAAAATAATAACCTAAAGGAGTTTTCTCTGAGATTGGAAAAGTATAAGGAGAATCTATCGCACGAGTATAACCAAGTAATTGCACAAAAAGAGCGAATTATTGAACAGCAAATGAAGAAGATGGGTGGCTCAGATGCCTATATTGACGGTAGAGATCGATTTCAAAATGCGGCAATGGTAGATTTGGTACGCAATAGGGCCGAACAGAACCCAATTCGTATTGAGGGAACAACGGTAACCGTAATGGTCGATCCCATCTTCCATGCTCCTCAGAACCGTTATGGTCGCGCCCATTTCTACGCACCATTTAAAAGGTTGGGCTCCGAGAGAATAGGCACATATGCCTTTAACTCCCTTGTTCTTTTGGTTATGTGGTTCTTTCTATATTTCTTGCTCATTAGCGAGACTGTTGGGAATATTGCGCGGAAAGTAGAGCAATGGAGGCGCAGCTGGCAAAGCAAGAGGACCGAATTGCCTTAACAAAAAATTTTATATATTTAGTTTTTGAAATATTACAGTTAACCTCACCAATTTGCTATGGATTTCAATTGTAAAACTTCAGCAAGGTTAAGCAGGCTTCATGCCATTGCTTTTGTCGGTATAGGCCTGTTGATTTTATTCGGCATGGTAGGTTGTCAGGGTAGTAGTTCTACTTCTGGCAGTGGTGCTACCGATACTGTTGCCCAAGTTCAAGACACTGCCACTGTAGGTATGGACTACCTCCTCCCAACTCCGGAGGAGCTTATTTCATCTTTATCGGACAATAATTTTGACTACAAGGATGTTCCGCTGCTTGACCTCAAAATTGTTGATAAGGTTACCTTGACCCGTTACAAGGCACTTTACTTTGGCATTGCCTATGCCGATTTTCTATATCTGAGCTACTTTAATAAGGGTTATAAGGCACTTGACTACCTAAAGGTGCTTAAAACGCTTGCCACAGAGTTGGGAATCAGCAATAAGATGAACGATGACTACTTGGGTCGGATGGAGAAAAATCTCACCAATGTTGATTCCCTGAAGAATATCTCCATAGAGATGTCGGTTGAGGTATTCAAGAATATTGAAACCCTTGGTGGACAGGAACTTTTCTCCGAGGTTGGCGTTGGCACAATTGTAGAGGCTTTATACCTTGCCTCGGTATCCATTGACGATGTAAACAAGCAGCAGGAACTTGTGAAACAGGTGGTAGACATGGGTCTATTTTTTGACAACTACCGGGAGAATTTTGCGCAGTATAGCCCAAAGGATCAAGCCTCGATTAAGCTTATGCATGACCTCAATGTTATTAAGGATGGCTTTTACAGCCTTAACAATGATGTTGAAGGTATTTCGGTTGTGAAGCGAACCATTAGCGATAGCACTGCCATGCTAACTCTACAGGAAAAAGGGGCAAAATCAACAAAGTATAGTGCGGAGAAATTTCTGCAGCTGAAGAAGCAGATACAGCAGATACGTCAGAATATTTTCAGCCAGAGCTACTAATGGTTTTCTATTGCAATTTACTGTGATAGCAATAATTGGGTAGGTGTCTTTGAAAAATAAAAGAATTAGGTATGAAAAAGTTTTTATTGTTCATGCTACTTTCGGCATTTGCGTTTACCACATATGGACAAGGATGTAATGGATTTAATAAAACCAAAGGCTGCACCCGATACAATGCAGATGGGTTTAAAATCTATGGACAGTCGCAGAATGCACTCCTTATGGTGGATTCAACGTATCGATGCCAGTTTGTGCTTTTTGGTGGCAAGCAGTATCGTATATCTTTATGTGCCGATAGAGGCTATTACCCCATTCACTTTAGGCTAATCGACGCCAAGACCAATGAGGTAACTTATGACAACGAAACTGATAAATATGTGGAATCGGTAGGTTTTGCAGTTGAGAAAACAAGACAGATTATTGTGGAGGTAACGTTGATACCCAAACACGAAAAATTTGAGGACTTTATGGACAAAACCTCATGCCTCGGAATTCTCATTCAGTGGGCAAAAATACCCACTATTGGATTCAAGTAAGAGCCTTGTATGAGATTGAATTAGAACTCTTTTCGCATTCGTTGTCACATAGTGATTGTTAGTCATTGCATTACCCTATCTTATGGAAAAGATCTCTCCTTTTTATTATAAATGCAGTTAAACAGAGAAAGAGGAGCCATAGGTAATATGGTATGTGCAACTGAATCCAAAAATGCTATGTTCGATAAAGTAATTAATATAGAAAGCACACCAGATAGAGATGAATCACAAAGGGAAGAGTATTGTAACTCTCCTAGTGATTACACAATCTTGCTCGTTGAGGATAATGAAATTCATTGCCAGTTAATTTCCGCTGCTTTAGAATCCATATGCCATGTCGATTTTGCCAATACCGGTGAGGAGGCACTTGAGATGGCGTCAAGGGCAACCTATCCTGCAATTCTTATGGATATCCATCTGGGTGCTGGTATTACCGGATTGGAGACTGCTCAACAGATTAGACGGATTCCTCGCTACCGAATTACCCCGATAATTGCGGTTACTGGTTACACCGTTGCAGGCGACCGTGAAATGCTTCTATCCTCAGGATTTTCGTACTACATAGAAAAGCCATTTCCCATCAATCACCTCCGTGTTGTAATTCGTGACATTCTTGGGCTTAGAGGGCAGCAACAAGAGTAGCCACAGCACCTAGCTGGTACTTTTTTATGACTATAGCCTAGTGCCTCCACTTCCGCTCATAGCTAGGGAGTATTGCCCTTAATTACCAGATTACTACTGACGTCAATGACAATCCAAGTCTATTGAATTTAGCCTGGGAATGAGCTATATTTCGATGGTTTATTGGCTGTATTTATTTTTCCTTTAATTCTTATGCAATGAGGATATTATTGGTTAATGCCGCTTAACCCATTGTGCCATTGTTTGTGCGATTTCCAGAGCCAGTAATGAGTAGTTGGGAGTGAGCAGGCTACAACACTGCTTTTTTCTCAAACTGTTAGCTTTTTTGGGAAATGGTAGGCAAAAGTTGCCATAGAAGAAAACATGATTGAAGTAATTTATGGTCTGTTAAGGGAAATTAACTTTTTAGGTATAATGAAATCAAATATCTTTAGCCAAACATAATACGAAAGAAGATGCCGTTGGTTAAGGTTGAAATAGAATCGGGTAAAAGCCCTCAGTATAAGAAGGCGTTAATGGATGGTATTCATCAAGCACTTGTTGATACCATCAAAATTCCTGACCACGATCGGCGGCAGCGTTTGTATGAGCTGTCACCAGATTGTTTTGAGCATGGAGGTCGTAGTGATAAGTATACAATTATTGAAGTCACCATGTTCAAGGGGCGTACCGCAGAGGCAAAAAAGGCTTTTTACAGGAGGGTGGTAGACCTGCTCGAGGCTAATCCTGGTATTCCTGGCAACGATGTTACCATTGTGATAAACGATCCTTCCTTGGAAAACTGGGGGATAAGAGGTGGGATTCCAGCCTCCGAGGTTGATTTGAATCTCAACCTAAAGGCATAGACTATGGAAGCAAAGATTCTTGAAAAAACAGGGTATTGTGGAATCTACTGCGGTGATTGTATCCCTTCCCAGTCGGAGTTGTTTTGCCTAGCCCGAACATTCAAGTCGGAACTTGCCAAGAATCACCTTGAGCAGTATGCCCAAATTAAGGAGCAAAAGCTGGAAGTATTTAGGGAATATAACCAGTTTTTGAACGTGCTTAATGCAATTATTAACTTGGAATGCAATGGTAGTTGCCGAAAGGATGGCTGCAATTCTACATGCGAGGTGAGGAGCTGTGCGACAGAACGTGCGGTGATTGGATGCTGGGACTGTGAGGATAGGGAAACCTGTGAAAAGTTATCGCGCCTTAAGAAGCATCACCCCGATCTTGATTTTCATCTCGATGTTATTGCCACCGAAGGATTAGTTGCTTTTAGAGATAAACGAAAACGCCTTACACATGGGACAAGCAGTTAACGACCAAGTAGCGTTGCGGGAGAGGATTCAGTCCTTCTTTAGTGGAAAAACGTTTGCCGTTGCAGGTGTATCGCGCAACAAAAAGAAGTTTGGCTACCTTGCGTATTCTGAACTCAAGGAGGCTGGTTTTCGGGTTCTTCCCATAAACCCTAATATGTCAGAGATCGATGGTGAGCATTGCTACCCAAGACTTTCGTCGATTGAGGAGCCTGTGGATTCTCTATTGGTTTGCACTGAGTCAATAGGGTTGGTGGTTGATGAGGCCATAGCACTTGGCATTCCTAATGTTTGGCTCCAAAATGGAATCAATTCAAAGGAGTTGGATAATATGAATATTTTGGGACTAAACCTTGTTCAGAACGAGTGTATATTGATGTACGCAGCCCCGCACAAATTTCCTCATAATTTTCATCGGTTTGTCCGAAAAACATTTGGAAAGTTACCGGTATAGCTCATTTGTAAATAAAAATTGTAAAGTCATCGGGAAGATAGCCTTCCGTAACCACTACCTTTTTCCCCAGCGATTTACAAAAGGATACAGTGCTTTCAATCTCATGCGCTTTTATGAACGCATTGTGAGGAAGTGCTGCAATGTTGAGCATGTTAAATCCGACGCCTAACTTGGCATGACTTACCATCCTTTTGATTAGATCCGTGTAGTATGTTAAAACATTGCTTTGGTAGCAAAATACTCCGCTGGCAAAAACGTAATCAGTTGTGGGAATTTCATCTGAGGAAAAATCTTTTAGAAGGAACTCTGCATTGGGACTTTTGGTGTAGCGCTGTTTGGCAGTTTCAATGAATTCGGGCATAAAATCAACGCCTGTATAGAAAAAATGGTCGAACCGTTGATCGAGGTACTCCTTAAAATGGCCGTAGCCACACCCCAAATCTAAAATGGTGCTGTTGGATAGGTTGGCTATTTGGGCAAGAACTTCGAAACGCTTTTGTTGGTTGACCTCTTTTTCCCAGCCCAGTGCGCCGAAGCTGTTGGCCCCACTTTCCTCTATACATTTTCGGTGGAAGTAGAGCACCGTGCACTTTTCCAGCAAGTCCATGGCGTGTTGCTTAGTTAATGCAGGGCTTAAAGCTATCGTGGTAAAGAACTGGATCGAATTCAATCACCTCATAGCGTGCAATGCCATTGATGTAGAATGGATCATTCTTTAGTAGGTCCACAACCTCCTCTTTTCCATTTCCCTTACAAATAATTACGCCACCAGTCCTTGGGTTTTGTGGTCCCGAAGCGATAAACTGTCCGCTGGCGTAGTGAATACCTAAAAAATTCCGGTGTGCCGACAGAAAACTGTCAACCTCTTCGATGGATTTTTGGTAGGTTACAATTACAATATAGAGCATGCTTTAAAATTGTTTGTGTGACTTTATGGTGAACTATTTCTCTTGGCTGTTGGCACTATCCATGTCCTCTTCAAACACCTCCAAAATTGGTTCGGTGAACGATTTACTTACAAGTCGCTTATCGATACTGAGCAATAACGAGGGTAATACCATAATGTTGAAAAACATGGCAATGAAAAGAGTGGTAGAGATGAGTATTCCCAATGCTTGGGTACCTCCAAAGCCTGAAACTATGAATACGCTGAAACCGAGCACCAGAACTATGCTGGTATAAATCATGCTAAAACCTGCTTCATGCAGGGCCGAAACCACCGAATGTTTAATGTCTCCTTTGGTGGCTCTTAGTTCGTGCCTATATCGGGAAAGGTATTGTATGGCATTGTCTACTGAGATGCCCAGAGCTATGCTGAACACAATAATGGTCGACGGTTTTATGGGAATACCAATAAAGCCCATTAGTGCCGCAGTAATCAACAGCGGAATAATGTTGGGAATCATGGAAACCAGTATCATCTTAAAGGAGGAAAACAGCAAAGCCATCAGCAATGAAATGAGAATGATGGCAATAATTACACTCTCGAAGAGGTTGCGGATGAGAAAGTTGGTTCCTTTTGCATATACAACGCTATTCCCTGTTATGGTTACGTTATACCTATCCTTTGGAAAAATGGAATCAACAGTCTGCTGTATTTGCTTGGTGAGCGCATCCATTTGCTTGGTTCCAATATCGGCCATCTGAAAGCTAATGCGGGTAACCTGTTTAGTGCTATCGAGAAACGATTGCAACGGGTTTGTTTTGCCTTCTATCTTCTGAGGAATGTAGGCAAGCACAAAGTTGTTCTCCATGGAGTTCGGTAGCGAATACATAGAGGGCTTTCCTCCATAGTAGGCCTGCCGAGCAAACTTGAGCATTTCAGCTAGTGATAGCGGTTTGGAGAACTCTGGATGCTTGTTAATTCTATTCTGTAGTTGGTTAATTTTTTCAATGGTAGAATACTGCATGGCGCCATTCTTCTTTTTGGTATCCACTGATATTTCGAATGGCATAACCCCTCCAAAATTATGCTCAAAAAATTCGAGATCTTGGTAGATGGGGTCACTTTTTTGCAGATCATCAACCACCTTTCCCGACGTTTTAATGAGACTTATGCCAACTGCACCAAAGAGCAGCATTCCTGTTGCAATGGAGTAAATCAACTTTCGCCGGTGGGTTATGGTGTGGATAATATGGTTAAGCACTGCGCTAAAAAATCGGCTGTTTAAGTGCTTGGTATGCTTGTCGTCGGGAGGTGCCAGATAACTGAAAATAATTGGCAAAAGGGTGATGCAGAGCACAAACTCCAACATGACATTAATGGAGGTGACCACGCCAAACTCTCGCAACATTTGGTTAGGTACCAAAATAAAGGCGGCAAATCCTATGGCTGTGGCAGCGTTCGTCATGAGAGAGGCAAGTCCAATTCGCTGGACAACCCTCGTTAATGCCTTTATTTTGTTGCCATGTATGCGAAGTTCCCAGTGATATTTATTGAGGATGTATATGCAGTTTTCTATGGCAATAATAACAACCAGCGACGGGATTACACCTGTGAGAATTGTGATTTTATAGCCGAATAGGGAGGTGGTACCCAGCACCCAAATAATACTTATGGCCACCACCACCAGAGAGCTAAGCACAACTTTTGCCGATTTGAAAAATAGAAACATAATAAGCGCCGCGACTCCAAGACTCATGATGATGAAAAGGAAAAGCTCGTGCTTTACCTTTTGTGTGGTAACCGTGCGTATGTAGGGTAGCCCGGAGAAGTGAACATCTACACCCTCGTTTTGCTTGTAGGCATTAGCTAACTTGGTGATTTCTTCTACTATGGCAATTCTGCTGATGTCGTTAAGTTTCTTCTTATCGAGGGTTACCGCCATAAGACAGGCGTTTGTTTTAGGATTGTATAGCAATCCTTCGTAAAAACGGAGTCCGAGTATTTGCTTCCGTATGGTGTCTACTTCGGCCTGCGTAGTTGGCCTTTCCTTAACAATGGGATAGAAATCGAAGTGATGGGTGTCGGTATTCTTTACTAGGTTAATGGTTCTAGCCATGCTGACAACCTCCTGAACACCGTTGACGCTATGAATTTGATTGCCCAAATCGTACCAAGCGTTGAATTGATTCAGCGTAAAGATATTGGCATTACGAATCCCTATCACCAGCACGTTACCGTCCTCGCCAAACTTATGCTTGAACTGCTGGTAGCGAATGAGGGTGCTATCACTATTCGAAAGGAGCGATGCCGATTCATAGGAGAGTTTTACTGATGTTCCGAGGTAGGCCATAATGGCCGTAAACACCACAAGAATCACGATAATGGTTGGTCGATTCCTAAAGATTAACCTAGATATTGCTGTCAGCATAAGTTCTCAAATCAAAGGGAGTAAAGGTATTGTGTTTATCCAATTATTGAAAATAAGTTGACGTTTATTCCTTAAACGGCTTTGCCAGTTTAGCTGCAATGCGCTGGCTTATTCCTACAATTGCGAAACTTGTTGCTTTTTGTTAAGCAGTCTTCATCATATTGATTTTGATGGATTGAGCTATAGTAGAATGCCGATTATGAATGTTTTTGTGCTTTATGACCTCGTATTTAATATGTTGGTCATAATACTCTTGCTTTTCCCTGTTACATAACCATAATTTTATACTAGTATTATTTGTTTTTAATACGCTGGTAATTAGTGATTAGTGCTTTTGATTTGATAAATAAAATTTATGTTCCCTAAATCTTTTCCAATGAAAAAGTCTCTATTTCTATTTGCTTTTGCGTTACTGTTTTTTTCTGCCACAGGTCAGGAAATGGTGACACTCAAATTTGTTCGGCCTTCGAAATTGCAGGGAATGGCTGCAAAAATTCGAATTACCATCCAGGGAAATGAATACATTCTTAAGAATGGCAGCTCCATTTCGGTTAACGTAAAGCCCGATTTTGGTAGTTCATTAAAAATAGACTGTAAAGTTCCCCTTGGTTCGCAAACGGCCTATTACCTGAGGCCAAAGCCTGGAGAAGCCTATGAGTTTGAGGTGGGATTTAAGTTTAGTGGTATTTATATCAACCTCACCAGTGGACAGGAGGCAAAGCTTGGCGAGACTGTTCAACCTGTGAGTGATACTGCAAGTGGAAAGTTGGATACCAAAGTAAATCTCAATCCCGAAAACCAAGGGGTAGGCATTACTGCCGAGAAAACTGATCCCAGCGAAGCCATCCGACAAGAGTGGTTGAAGCGAGGAGGTAAGGTTGTTTATACCTCTGTGATGCTTACTGGGACTTATTTTGGAATGGATGTTGAAAATTTTGGAAAGATTAATGGCTATGGTGGTGGTATATCGTTTAGCCAAAACTGGATTAATCTTAAAATACCCCAGTTTAAGCCCGGACTGTCCACGTGGAATTCTTTCAATATTGGATGGGGCTACGACCTAATGATATATTCGTACAAGTTTGACTTTGTGCAAGATCCGCTTACAATTAATACGAGTGTATTTAATATGTCTATTCCCATTGCGGCAAACATTGGGTGGACTCTCGGCTTGGGCAAATTTTTGGATGAAGGTAACTGGCATGGTGTTGCCTTAACCTTTAAGTATAGGCCATCCTTGATGCTCAATATGTCTTCATCTACAACAAAAATTACCTCTACTAATCCGATGATTCCTAACAGTACTTCCACCAGTAGCGATAATAATGCACAATTCAATGCTGCAGGTTTTGGATTTGACCTTGATTTTTCAAGCTATAGCGCTACCATGGAAAAACTTGCTCCAAAACCGAAGACCAAGTTTTCGTTTTTCTTTCTGCCAAAAACTAGCAAAAGTCCCCTGTTTATCTCATTGAGCCTTGGTATAAGCTTCTATACTAGGTAAGCAAACAAGATTAAAGTTAGTTATAAGCGCTGCTCATCATGGGCAGCGCTTTTCATAACCGGAACTGTTGCGAGATGGTTTTCCATTTAAGAATCAATCAAGTTGAAGCACTTTTGTTATCTGCAATATTGAGTAGTTTGGGCTTCGTAATAATGTTTGTTTTATTGTGGCAACTTGGAAAAGGATTATTATGTACATTTTTTTCGACATAAAACACTTACTTTTCATAGGGTAAAGTTTTGCATGGTGCTCTTAGGTATGTAGAACAGCTATTAATTACCTAACCAAAAAAATATAAAACGATGAAAGCACTGGTCACCAAAGTTCTAATCCTTAGCATGGCAGTATTGCTTCTGGTTGGTATACAGCCAGTTGTTGCTCAAAATGCAACAGACTACATTGCTATTAGTGGTGTAGTAAAGGATTCAAATTCAAAGGATAAGCTCCCGTTTGCCAGCATTACTGTTGTTGGCTTAAACGTTGCAACTGTTGCCAACTCGGAGGGTGAGTTTACTATTAAAATCCCAACATCGGCAACCGCTGAGTTTTTTGAAATTTCTCACCTTGGCTATGTTAATCGTAAGTTCCGCATTGCCGACATTAAAGAGTCCGACAAAGATTATTTTCTCGACCCCTATGCCGTGGCACTGCAGCCAGTTATTGTAAAGCCCGAAAGTGGACGAGCCTTGATTCTTGAGGCGCTGGACAAGGTGAAGGATAACTATAGCACAGAGCCCAATGCAATGGTGGCGTTTTACCGAGAATATGTCAAGCAAAGAAGAGATTATCTTTCTATTTCGGAGGCCGTTGTAGACATTTACAAGTCTTCCTATACCAGTGGTTTTGATGGCGATAGAGTAAAAATTTACAAGGCTCGGAAGGGAAGTAATGTAAAGAAAGTTGATACTCTTGCGGTGAAGTTGGAGGGTGGACCAAGCACAATGCTGCTGTTGGACATTGTAAAGAATCCCGACGTATTTCTGACCCGTGAAAGTTTGGATTACTACAACTACACTGTTGATGGGATGGTTAATATCGATAACGAAATGAATTACGTGGTTAGCTTTACTCCTAGAGTAATTCTCTCATTTCCGCTCTACATTGGAAAGTTCTACATCTCAAAAAATAGTATGGCTATCACCATGGTGGAGTTTAAAATGGATATGTCGGACGAAAGTAAGGCTAGCCTGCAATTTATTCGCAAAAAACCCACAGGACTCGTATTTACACCAACGAGTGCGACCTATCGAGTAACGTATAAGCTTCAGGATGGGAAATACTACCTTAACTATGTTCGCAGTGAGATTAAGTTCAAGTGCGACTGGAAAAAGAAGTGGTTCAAAAACAACTATACTATTGTTGCCGAAATGGCCATTACCGACAGGAGCGATAAAAATGTGGTTAAGTTCCCGTATAAAGAGTCCTTCAAGTCTAGCGATGTATTTGCTGATAAGATCGAGAGCTTCTTCGATTCCGACTACTGGGGTGCCTATAACTACATTGAACCAGAGGAGTCCATTGAGTCGGCACTTAAAAAGTTCGATAGGCAGTTCAAGCGCAGGCAGAACTAACGTTGTATAATTGTTGGGCTATCATTATAATCCAGGTAACGTGCGTTGTAGGGGAACAATGGTCGATTGAGCTGGAGAGTAACGGTAGCCCACTTTTCCCCTTTGTTTATCTTGGGGTCAAAAATTATCTCTAACTTTATATTTGATTAAGAACTAGTTCATGCCTTTAAAGAATATAGCCATTCAGCGTAAAATTCAGAATAGCGATATTGCTGAATTTGAGAGGCTTTTTAACACATTCTATGCCCCGCTTTGTCGCTATGCCCTTCAATTTCTAAAGGATATGGATTTGGCGGAAGAGATTGTTCAGGAGTTTTTCTACAACTATTGGAAAAATAGGGAGGAGATAGCCATAAAAATTTCCCTTAAATCCTACTTCTACCGTTCCATAAGAAATAACTCTCTTCGGTATCTTGAGCATGTTGCCATAACAAGGAGATACGCACAAAGTGTGGTTGAAACACAGGAGGAATTTGGCTCGGAGTATGCGTCGCATGAGCTGGAGATGAATGAGTTGAATGGAATTATTGAACAAACGTTGAACGATTTACCGGAGCGAAGCCGACGTATTTTTAAGATGAGCCGTTTTGAAGGATTGAAGTATTACGAAATAGCGGAGGCTTTATCCATCTCCATAAAAACAGTGGAGGCAGATATGGGAAAAGCTCTTCAACTTTTCAGGAAGAGGTTAAAGCACTACGACGAGTATGTTGCATAACGCTTAACAATATATGGTCATGAAGTTACTAGAGAACAATCAGCAGCACATGGAGGTTATTGCACGCTACCTTGCTGGTGAGATGGACAACGAAGAGAAACAGACCTTTGAGCGGGAAATAAATATGCACAAGGAGAATGTAGAACTTATTGCACAAATGAAGAAAGAGTGGGGATTGATGGGAAAGTATCAAAATAGGGATAATGTTGATACCAAGAGAGCTTGGGAGAAGCTGCATGATCGGTTTGAAAGGGATAATCTAATCCCGCAACAAATGGTTACTCCAATATACCGCAGCCGGGTTGCACCTTTGCTTAAATGGGCTGCAGTTGCCATACTGCTTATAGCTGTTGGAACGGTATGGGTCTATACAACCTCTGAACCTCACGTTCAACCACAGATGGTGAACCTCTCTACCGGATCGGAGTCAACATCCTTGGTTCATACCTTAGCTGATGGTTCCATAATATATTTGGCTAGCAATACCTCGCTGGTCTATCCAAAAGAGTTTAACAGTAAGGAGAGGAAGGTAGAGCTTAACGGTGAGGCTTTTTTCGATGTTGCGCATAACTCCAAACAGCCATTCTTGATTGAAACAGAAAAGGCAACTATTCAGGTGCTTGGAACTGCGTTTAACGTCAAAAGTGAGAATCCCTCAAACTTTGAGCTCATTGTGGAGCGAGGTAGAGTAAAGGTTACGCTGAAGGATGGGTCGGGTGAAAGTTTCTTGGTTGAGGCAGGGGAGAGGCTTACAGCCCTTGGTTCCAAAGTGGAGAAGGAAAAAAACAAGAGCAATGACTACATGGCATGGCGAATACATCGGATGCAGTTTAAGGATGAGAAATTGCAGGATGTAGTAAATGTGCTTAACCGAAACTACCACTCCTCCATTGTTTTGGAATCTAAAGAATTGGGGGAAAGGAGACTTACGGTGACATTTGCCAACAATACCCTATCATCCATTACAGACCTAATCTGTTTAGCTCTCCATTTAAGGAGTGAGGTGAGATCGGATTCTGTAATTATTTCGCAACCTAATGAAAGAAGGACGAAGTAGTTTGTCTTCGAAAAAGTTAAGTCAACGAGCGGCATGCCAATTCCGTAAGGCAATGCTGCTTATTGTCGTTGTATGTGCATGGTTTCAGGGGTATGCTCAGGATGATCCTTTGCAAAGGAAAATTACCATTCCGCTTCAACGCACCACCCTTTATCAAGCGCTTAATACCATTTCGGATAGTATTGGTTACTACTTCATTTACGATAGTCAGGACGTTAACAGCGACAAAAGGGTTTCTTTGAGCGCTGATAATGAAACAGCGGCCAGTGTTATTAAACATTTGCTTGGGAATGACAAGTTGAGGCTTCGGGTAGTTGAACAGCATATTTTGATTTATAAGGACGATGAACCGCTGGCTCCATCTCAGGAAAAAGGATATTTGCCAGATTCCCTTCTCCCCACCATCGTTAGGGGAAGGGTGATGGACCAAGACTCTGAACGACCAATCCCATATGTTTCCGTTGGAATAGCCAGCCTCGGGTTGGGAACAATTACCAATACCGATGGAGAATTTGTGCTGAAGGTTCCTCCCATGGATGAAAATAGCACCATTACCATTTCGCATATTGGCTATAAGCCGTTAACCTATCCTGCTAAGCTCCTTGCCAATCATAGGGTAGATATCTATCTTGAAACTCAGTATGTTCCCATACAGGAGGTGATTATTAGGGCTATAGACCCTGTTGCTGTTGTCAAGCATGCAATGTTGCTCCGTTCCACCAACTACTCTACCGAACCATTTTACTTGACTGCCTTCTACCGTGAGGGGGTTGAAAAAAATAGACGCTACCTTAGCTACTCCGAGGCAGTGTTTAAAGTGTATAAAACCTCCTACCTAAAGAGTCCCGATCTTGATCAGGTCAAGTTGTTAAAATCCAGAAAGTTTAATAATCCGGACCAGAGCGATACCCTTACCATAAAAATGAAGGCGGGTATAAGTGCTAGCCTCAATTTGGACGTGGTGAAAAGTATCCCAGATTTTCTTGATGAGGAGTATATGAAGGACTACCAATATGTAAAATCTGACATTGTGACCATTGATTCTCGCAGTGCCTATGCCATCGATTTTGAGCAAAAGGAGGGCGTAACCGATCCTCTTTACAAAGGCGTTATCTATATCGATACGGAGAATCTCGCAATCATTGGAGTTGACTTTGAGGTCAATCCCAATTACATAGATAGGATTATTAACCAGCTGGTAGTAAAGAGAAGTAGACAGTTAAAAGTCATGCCCGAAAAGGTTGCCTATTCGGTGAGTTATAGGCCGTGGAATGGTAAGTACTACCTAAGTCATCTGAGAGGTGACATCAATATACGGGTAAGGAAGAGAAATCGTTTATTTTCAAACGCCTACCACGTGTATTTGGAGATGGCAACCATTCAGCTCGATTCCAATAATGTTCAACGATTCGCTAGACAGGAAATTATCCGGCCATCTATTGTGTTTAGCGATGCCAACTTTACCTACGATTCCAAGTTCTGGGGCGATTACAGCTATATAGTGCCCGAGGAAAATCTTAGCGAGGCCCTTTCTCGCGTTACTCTTAAAATTGAATCGGAGGAGACTGATAAGTAGCTTCTCTCCCGAAACAACCATTTCTTCCCCATATTTTACCATGGATATTAGAGGGCGGAGATGGCATAATGTTCTGTTTTGTAGCAACATAGGCAGTTATTGGCAAGTTGACTTGTTGTATTTACTGGCTGCTTCAATCAATTTGTAGCAAATTGCTTTTGCTACCTCCATCTTTTTATTAATGCTCCCTCATTTTAGATAATTCCAAATTTTGATTTGCGCTGAATACCTGCTATTTGTTATTTAATAACATGACAAAAGTCAACTTTTTGTGCAAAAAAATTGTTTTGAGAGGGGGTTTTTCGTTAATTGAGCTCCGATTTAATAACCTTGCCTATGATTAAAAAGTTGTTAGTTGCCAATCGAGGAGAGATAGCTGTTCGTGTTATGCGCTCGGCTAAGGAGATGGGTTTGAAGACGGTTGCGGTATATTCAGAGGTTGACCGCACTGCGCTGCACGTGAGGTATGCCGATGAAGCATACTACATTGGTCCCGCTCCCTCTGCTCAGAGCTACCTAGCCATGGAGAATATTCTGCAAGTGGCCAAAGCTTGCGGTGCCGATGCCATCCATCCTGGTTATGGTTTTTTAAGTGAGAACGCTCTATTTGCTCAGCGGTGTGCTGAGGAGGGTATCGCCTTCATAGGACCATCGCCTGAGGCGATAAATGCAATGGGAGATAAGTTAAGGGCTCGGCAAGCCATGATTGCTGCTGGGGTACCAGTTGTTCCCGGAACCACAGAAGGCATCAAATCGGAGGCAGAAGCCATAAAAATTGCTGAGGAGATAGGTTTTCCAGTAATGGTAAAAGCATCTGCCGGTGGAGGTGGTAAGGGAATGCGCCTTGTGAAGAAGAGGAGCGAACTCGCCTCAGCCATTCGTGCTTCAAAGTCGGAGGCAAAATCAGCCTTTGGCGATGACACGGTATATATTGAGAAGTACATCGAGTCACCGCATCATATTGAATTTCAGATTCTGGCTGACAAGCATGGAAACACCATCCATCTTTTTGAGCGCGAGTGCTCTGTGCAGCGTCGCCACCAAAAGGTAGTGGAGGAAACACCCTCACCGCTACTTACACCTGAGGTTAGAGCCGAAATGGGTGAAAAGGCTATTGCTGCTGCAAAGGCTGTTGGATACTACGGTGCAGGAACCATTGAGTTTATTGCCGGCGACGACCTTAGCTACTATTTCTTGGAGATGAATACCCGCCTTCAGGTGGAACATCCTATTACAGAAAGAGTTACTGGAAAAGATCTCGTTAAGGAGCAAATTCGCATTGCCAATGGAGAGGTGCTTTCCTTTGGTTTAAGCGACATAAGGCAGTTTGGACATGCCATTGAGTGTCGAATTTACGCGGAGGATCCGGCCAATGGATTCATGCCTAGCCCCGGAATCATTAAGCACCTGACAGAACCGCTGGGCACCGGTGTTCGGCACGACGGATATGTGTACGAAGGTTACGAAATTCCAATCTACTACGATCCCATGATATCGAAGTTAATTGTATGGGGGCAAGACAGAGAGGAGGCCATTGAGCGTATGCGCAGTGCACTTCACTCATACAAGATTACTGGGGTGAAAACAAATCTTCGCTTTTTGGAGCGTATTATGGAGTGTGGCGATTTCAAGACAGGGAAATACACCACGCACTTTATAGAGCAGCACTTAACTGAGCTCCTGCACAACCCCGAACTCGAAGTGGAATCGGAGGACGTGGCCATCATGACAGTCTTTATTGACTACTTGAATGCAATTGAAAATGCTGGACCTTCCAAACCTGTTGGAACAAGGGGCAATTTGTGGAAGGAGTATGGCCGCAGGCGAAGTCTCCTGAGGTTGTAGTTTAAACTAAAAAAAGGGAAGAGAAATGTCATACGAAGTTCGTTTAAACAGTAGAATTGCTCAGGTCGACCTCCTTAGCCACGAGGGTAGCCTTGCTAGTATCTCCATTGATGGTCGGGAGTATGAAGCCGACATTATTATGGTGGAGCAAGGTGTATATTCCATTCTACTTGACGGGCGCTCCTACAACGTGGAACTATTTCCTGGAGAACGCCCTAAGACCTATACCATCAATACTAAGCGGGATGCATTTGATGCTGAGATTATTGATGCTGAAGCTCGCTATAGAATGAATACCGGTAGCAGCATTTCTACCGATTCCGACAAGGTGTTGGTTTCTCCAATGCCCGGCAAGGTAGTAAAGGTGCTTGTTTCTCAAGGAGAGCAGGTTACCATAGGGCAGCCACTGGTTGTGGTATCGGCCATGAAAATGGAGAGCGAATTCCGCTCGAAAGTCGATGGAATTGTTTCGGAGGTTCGAGTAAGTGAAGGCGATACCGTTGAGGGTCGTCAGGTAATGGTAGTAATTGACTAATCTGCTAGCTTCGATTACCCCATTTGCCCAACTGCCTTTTAGTGGAACAATGGAGGTTATCGTTTTTTGAAACGAAAAATTTAGAAGTATGAATCAACAGAAGAAATATAGCATTCTGGAGAATATCAATCGTCAGGCAGAGCTTGGCGGTGGTGAGGACAAAATAAAAAAGTTGCATGAGTCGGGTAGAAAAACTGCTCGTGAGCGTATTGCCGATTTAATCGATCCCGGAACATTTGTGGAGTTGGACAAGTTGGTAACCCACCGCGCTACCGATTTTGGTATGGGTTCCCACAAGATTCCCGGCGATGGAATTGTAACCGGTTACGGAAAGATTGACGGTAGGTTGGTATACCTATTCGCACAAGATTTTACCGTTTTTGGTGGTTCGCTGAGCCGGGCTAATGCCGATAAGGTGGTTAAGGTTATGGACCTTGCCATGCGCATGGGTGCTCCACTTATCGGCCTTAACGATTCGGGTGGTGCACGTATACAGGAAGGGGTGGAGAGCCTTGCGGGCTATGCTGATATTTTCTACCGTAATGTGATGGCCTCTGGAGTTATACCTCAGATTTCGGTTATACTTGGACCATGTGCTGGGGGAGCAGTATACTCTCCGGCCCTTACCGATTTTATATTGATGGTTAAGGACTCATCCTGTATGTTTGTTACTGGCCCTGAGGTAATAAAGGCGGTTACTCACGAAGAGGTGAGTAAGGAGGATTTAGGTGGCGCAACTACGCATAATACCAAAAGTGGTGTAGCCCACTTTGTGGCCAACGACGACGAGATGGCAATGGTACTAATCCGGGAGTTGCTTACTTATCTTCCTTCAAACAACATGGAGGATCCTCCAATAAAGCCGAGTTTAGACTCGATTCATAGAGCCGAAACAAAGCTCCGGAATATGGTTCCAGATGATCCTAATAAACCGTACGATATAAAGGAAATTATTCGAACGGTGGTGGATGAGAACCACTTCTTTGAGGTTCAGCCCTTTTTTGCCGAAAATATTGTCATTGGCTTTGCCAGGCTTGGTGGACGGTCGATAGGTGTTGTGGCTAACCAGCCCGCGGTGCTTGCTGGGGCTCTCGATATTAATGCGTCAGTAAAGGCTGCCCGCTTTGTCCGTTTTTGCGACTCATTTAATATTCCGCTCATTACGTTTGTTGATGTTCCAGGATTTATGCCAGGAACGGAGCAGGAGTTTGGCGGGGTAATTCGACATGGTGCCAAGTTGCTTTATGCCTATGCTGAGGCAACCGTTCCCAAGATTACTGTAATTCTTCGTAAGGCATATGGTGGCGCATATGATGTTATGTCGAGCAAGCACTTGGGAGCCGATATTAACTATGCTTGGCCGACCGCTGAAATTGCGGTGATGGGCCCAGATGGTGCGGTGAGCATACTCCATAAGAATAAACTTGATGAAAAGGCTCGTACCGAAGCCGTTGAGGATTACCGGGAGAAATTTGCCAATCCATACAAAGCAGCCGCGTTGGGCTATGTGGACGAGGTAATTTTCCCAGAGCAGACCCGGCTTAAGCTGTATCAGGCATTGGAAATGGCACAAAACAAGAATGTGTCGAATCCTCCAAAGAAGCACGGAAACATTCCGCTTTGACAATTGGACAAGAATACTTTGGACGCCGGTTTTATTACCGGCGTTTTTTATATAGTAACCAATACCCTATTTTCGTGGGGCTTCAAGGAAGTTAATTACTTGTTAACTATATTCGCACAAAATGGCTAAGGAGTTCCGATACTTTCTTCTTTATAAGCCTTACGGGATGATGTCTCAATTCAGCCGTGAGAACAGCAACCCTACGCTGGCCGATATTGAATACAATTTTCCCAAGGATGTATATCCTGTTGGTCGGCTCGATCACGATAGCGAAGGGCTATTGCTCCTTACAAACGATACTACTTTAAACAAGCGGTTGCTTTCACCCAAAAATAAGCACCGTAGAACATACTGGGTTCAGGTGGAAGGTGAGATATCTCAAGAGGCGATTGCCAAGTTGTGTGCTGGAGTTGAGATAAATTTAAAGGGTGTTAAGTATAAAACCTTGCCTGCCGAGGTTCACGCAATTTCTGCACCCGATCTACCTGAGCGTAATCCTCCCATTCGGTTTAGAATTACAGTCCCTACCTCTTGGGTAAGTATTACCCTTATTGAGGGTAAAAACAGGCAAGTGAGGCGAATGACCGCCGCAGTAGGATTTCCAACGTTACGATTGGTAAGAGCTTCCATTGAAAATCTAAAGCTGGGTCAGATGCAGCCGGGAGAGGTAGTGGAGGTGTTGCCTTGGGACAAAAAATCTATTTTAGGAGGCATGTTTTGATTAAGCACTCTTTGTTTCAAACGCTTCGCGCGAATCCTTTATCGATTGCATATTCTCCAATGCCCATGTGGCAAGCTGCCGTATCAACGGAATAAGGCTAGTTCCCCTTTCTGTAAGTCGGTATTCCACTTTTGGCGGTATTTGTGGGTAAATCTGCCTAGCAATCAATCCGTCGGCTTCGAGGGTGCGAAGCGTGACGGTCAGCATTTTTTGAGATATATCCACAATGGCACTGTTGATTGCACTGAAACGCATGGTGCCCTGCTCGCTTAGCAGTAGCAAAACAAGTATTGACCACTTATCCCCAAATCGGTCAAGTACATTTCGAATGGGGCATTGGTCAATTTTTGAAAAATTTTCGATGCTCATCGCTATTCTATTATTCTGATGTTCAGTAATGGTTACCTGTAAGTAACTGGCACACTTCTACGTGCCTTCTTGCTTTTACTACAGTTGCTTTTTATCTTTGACTCTCCAAAGGTAAGTGAATTACTTTTATATTGTGTAATGATAAATAAAAAATTGTAGAAATGGGAAAGATTTTGATTACAGGTGCTACAGGAAATCTTGGTAAGGAGGTAGTGAATTTCTTGCTTAGGAAAGGAGACAAGAAGCAAATTGTTGCATTAGCTCGTACTGAAAGTAGTGCATCCGACCTATTAGCAAAGGGTGTTGAGGTGAGAATCGGTGACTATGATAGCTATCCTTCTCTCGTTAAGGCATTTTCAGGCATTGACAAGCTTTACTTCGTTTCTGGAAGTGATGTTGTAAAACGTGGTCTACAGCATGAAAATGTGGTAAAGGCAGCAAAAGAGTGTGGAGTAAAGCATGTGATTTATACTAGCTTTCAGCGTAGCAATGAAACAGACAGCTCACCCATTGCCATGGTGGCTCAAGTTCATCTAAATACGGAGAAAATGCTCAAGGATTCGGGAATGGATTACACCATTCTGAAACATGCGCTTTACATGGATATGTTGCCCATGTTCATTGGAAGTAAGGTGCTCGAAACTGGGACTATCTTTCTACCAGCAGGAGAGGGGAAAGTTTCCTACGCTTTGCGGAGGGATCTTGCAGAGGCGGCTGCCAATATTCTTCTTTCTAACGGGCATGAGAATAAGATGTATGAATTCTCATCTTCTAAATCTGCATCATTTCAGGATATTGCTATTTTACTTTCGGAACTTTCGGGAAAACCTATCCACTACACTTCTCCAAGCCAAGAGTTATTTCAGCAGGAGATGTCTAAGGCAGGTGTTCCGTCAGAGCTTATTGGCCTTGTTGCCACCTTTAGCGAAGGCATTAAACAGGGTGAGTTTGACCATCCTGCAGTTACATTGAGGGAGTTTCTACAGCGAGAACCAGTTACGGTGAAGGATTACCTTGCAGATGCTTACCGCTTGGCATAGCAAAACGCAAAATACAGTGAAATAAGGTATAGTATTTATTGCTCTGTGAGATATGTAAACAAGAAAGGGGGCCAAGACGTTGGCCCCCTTTCTTGCTAAATGAAATGTTATTCTACTACTATTTTTCTGGTGCTAGTTCCTTTTTCACCTGAAATCTTCAGAATATACATTCCTTGCTTGAATCTCGACACATCAATGGTGGTAATAGTGCTTTCAATAATTCCATTGTATATGGTTTTTCCTGAGAGAGTAACAATGGAGATTGTATTACCAACCGTTGATTCAACAAACAGGTTGTCGATGGCAGGGTTTGGATAAGCCTTAACGTAGCCGTTGGTTACCTCTTCAATTCCTGTTGTGTTGTTGAGATGTATGCTGACAGCTTCAGGTAGACTTGTGTTTACTCCGTCGCTAACAGTAACATAGATGGTAAAATCTGGTGTGGTCTCGTAAACCAAATCTAAGGGGTCGTTGACAGCCAATTCACCTGTAGCCGGATCGATGCTGAACGCCTGAATGGTATTTCCATTGGGGTCAGCATTGGTTGATATGGTCCAGTTTTGGAAGGTGGTAGGCGTAACATCACCGTCAGTGGCTACTACAGTGCCTATTACAGTTCCACTAGGAGAGTTCTCGTCTATGCTGAATGATTGATTTGGTGTAACAACTGGAGCTACATCGTTTACATCGTTCAGCGTAACGGTAACTGTTTGCGGATTACTTGTGTTCAGACCATCGCTTACCGTTAAGATTAAGGTGAACTCTGCCATTGTTTCTCTATCGAGTGCAGCAGTGTTGGTCACCGTTATTTCACCAGTTGAGGCATCGATGCCAAAGGCATTATTGGTATTTCCTCCGGTAATGGTCCAGTCTTGAAGCGTTGTAGGAACTGGGTCAGCATCGGTTGCCTGTACAGTACCAACTACTGTTCCGTTGCTCGAGTTTTCATCGATGGCGAAGGACTGATCGGCTGTGATAACTGGTGCGGTGACGTTGAGATTGCCTACCGTTACGGTTACCGTTTGAGCGGCACTGGTATTTACCCCATCACTCACTGAAACAGAGAGCGAAAATATTGGGTTTGTGTTATGGTCGAGTGCAGCGCTATTGGCAACAGTTAGTTCTCCAGTTGAGGCATCGAGGCTGAATGCTCCGTCGGTGTTGCCGCTTACTATCGTCCAGTTCTGGAAAGTAGTAGGTGTAACATCGCCGTCGGTGGCGCTAATGGTGCCAACAACAGTTCCATTTGCCGCGAGCTCTGCAACAGAAAATAGTTGGTTGGCAGTTATCACCGGAGCCACGTCGTTGAGGTCATTGAGGCTGATGGTAACACTCTGCTGTGCGCTGGTGTTTACGCCGTCGGTCACGGTCACCATGAGGGTGAATGCATCAATGGTTTCGCGGTCGAGTGCAGCACTGTTGGCCACAGTTATTTCCCCGGTAGACGGGTTAATAGCAAAGGCGTTTCCGGTGTTCCCGCTCACGATGGTCCATCCTTGGAAGGTGGTGGGGGTCACGTCCCCGTCGGTAGCCATGAGGGTTCCCACGGAAGTACCGTCGGCAAGGTTCTCGTCAATGGAGAAGTTCTGACCAGCAGTAATCACCGGAGCTACGTCATTTAGGTCATTAATAGTGATAGTGAACTCCTTCTCATAATACAATCCACCCTGATCCGTGGAGCGTATGCGCACGCTGTAGCTGCTCTTGGTTTCAAAGTCTGGGCTCACCGCAATCTGCAAATCATTTCCACTAATGTTGAATGCGGCGTTGTCGGTATCCCCAGTTCCTGTTACCAACGAGTAGGTGAAGGTGTTGCCGGCATCGGGGTCGATGGTGCTGAGGGTTCCCACGGTGGAGTTGGCGGCCACGTTCTCGTCAATGGCGCTGGCCGACAACGCGATGTTGGTTGGGGCCTCGTTCAGGTCGTTGATGGTGATGGTGAAGGCCTTCTCGAAGTAAAGGCCGCCCTGGTCGGTGGAGCGTATGCGCACGCTGT